>Ga0307378_10000008_pt1 | contig 420012 bp, 358 predicted proteins | sample UN1MG_FD_202238 | JGI IMG/M metagenome (GOLD analysis project Ga0307378, IMG submission 202238) | Soil microbial communities from Risofladan, Vaasa, Finland - UN-1 | ecosystem: Environmental > Terrestrial > Soil > Coastal area > Acid sulfate soil | place: Finland: Risofladan, Vaasa... | reverse complement strand
GCCACATGGATCGCCCTATTTTTTTTGATGCTCTCTACCGAACTACCGATAACCAACCGCTACAGCTGTATGGTTATCGGCCATGCCTCATCGAAGAACCAGCGTCCTTCTCCACAGCCGATCCGTCCCTGACCGATAGCTTTTTCTAAAGCTCGAAACAAAATGTTGAGGGCTGCATTTGAGTATATTTTCGTGTAATTTATCGAACAAAAACTCTTTGCGGCAGCCATGACAGCCGCTTCATTCTCTTGTTTGGGATCAGAGTGCCGAAGTCCTCTGCGTATCACCACATCGGCGCAATTATAAGCGGCCAGCTCAATGATGACTCGAGTTTTCCATGGGTATAGCTTATCAAATATAAATCGCATGCGCATACTCGTCATTCATCGTTAGAGGTTTTGCTTCCGTAAGCAGACTGAACGGCCTGCTCCATGCGATGGATTTCATCCTCCGACAGGTAATCAAAGTGGCTTGCACGTTTCCGTTCTGAGAGCCGGCCATTGTTCTGCAGGCAGAACCGGATGAAGAGGTCGATCTGCCGGTCGGGCATGTCCACGATCTCCTGTATGACCCTCTTGGTCTCATCATACTTGGCCAAAAACGTCAATTCACAGACGAGTTCCATATCGATGGTTTGCTTGATGAACTCAAAGAGCGCCTCCGCCTGGGTCGTCATATCAATATAGCGGTACCATCTAGCCGTATCATTATGAACTGTCATGCGGCCTTCTTCGTCGAGCGAGTATTCCACCAAGGCCATGAGCAGCCGGGAGAACGCTTCAAGAGAGGTGTCATAGTCGGCAGGGTTTTTCAGCATGGATGCCGATATGGGAAACATGATTCCCTTTGGTGTAAATTCTCGCCGGGCAAGTATGTTGTGGATCAGGAAACGGTGGATTCGACCATTGCCGTCCTCGAACGGGTGCAGAAAAACAAATCCATAAGCAATGGCGGCAGCGTGAATCACGGCGGACACCTTGCCTGCGTCCATGCGCCTGTGGGCGGCTACAAAGCCCTCCATCAGGTCGGCCAGGTCTTCAGGCTTCGGACATGCGAAGTGTATCTTTTCTTTCTCCCAGGCGACCGTCTCGCCGACATAATTCTGGCTCAATCGGTAGTCGGATTCGGAGAATCTTGGATCGACAATGCGATTCTGCAGGTCGATCAATTTCGTCTTCTCGCAAAAGTCTTCGCTCTCCGCCATCTGAAGAAGGGCAACGAAGCGTTCGGTTCGGGTCGAAGTGGGCTTGATGTGTTCGATCTCGAAGGATGATTTCGTCTCCTTAGTGTAGAGGTAGCCGAGTGCCCGCTTCAATAATTCCGGTGAGTAGACAGACACGACTTGACGGCATCGCCTGGGAAGGTCGGCCGTTTCGAAGTCGCGAAGGGTATCTGTGCGGCGAACCGTCGGGCAAAATCGGCGATCGCCCGGCAAATTATCGTTGATCCGCTGACGGCGAACCTGGCGGACAGGGGTGACAGTGTAGTATTTAGCCGGATCGAGCAGGTCGATGTAGTTTCCCCGCTTCACGTCATCCAGAGGAAGAGTTTTGCCTGTCAGGAGCTCGTACAGGAACCATAACCGCCTGGCATACTTGCCGGTCGGTTTGGACCGGACATATTCGAGGAAATCTTCCTCGGCGGCTTCCTGAAACAGGCTGGTGAGTATTGCGAGATTCGTTCCGTCGTACTTAAGCGCGAACTCAAGATGACCGCCCAGGGTGTCCCCCGGCCAGTACTTGGACGGGTAGACCTCCTCGACCACGCCCCCGGTCGAGTAAATCTGATGGGTTCCAGTGACCGCTACAAAGGATCTGTGCCAGTTCGAAATAATGTCGAGGCCATACAGATCAATAAGCGCCGAATATCCTGCAAGTCTGTGTGTCGATTTATCCTGCCCGTTTTCAGACATGGCATCCTCCGGAAAAACGATTATAATACAAGAATTATAGTTATATTCGATATGATGTCAAGAAAAATACTTACAAAAAACTGCAAGCCTGATCGTCCCCTGGCCGAACAAGAAAAATAGTTACAGTCCCAGCAAAAGGATTACAAACCAGCTTGTTGCAAGAAATATCATTACAACATGCGAATTCAGGACTTTTTCAGCGAGTTCTTCTTCTTTCGCTACTCGATACTCACCTTCTCGCATTTCTGACGATCTCTCCCTATCTTTATTAAAATTTCATTTTGTTCAGATACCCCTTTGTATCCTGTGCAAGAACTTCGGTATAGATAAGTGTGGTATCAATACTGGCATGCCCCATCCACCGCCTGAGAACCATAGGAGGGACACCGGACAGCACGGCATTAACCGCAAACCCGTGCCTGAACACATGGGGGTGTCGTCTATCTTTTTCTATTCCCGTTTTTTCCGCAGCTTTGCTGATTATCTGATATGCCCTGATGCGTGTAATCGGAAATACCCTGTCATTTTCCTTTATTCCAGTTTTCATGCAATACGCAGCTATGCTTCCAGCAAGCTCTGCCCGTATTGGTACTGTCCTGTATGTTGGAAGCGGCTCTTCTTTTTCAATTAATGACAGTCTTTTCTCCGCCTGTTTAAGCTTCTTTTGAATTATCTTTGACCCTGGCTCCCTTTTAAGGGCCAGGCTCAGCCCCATGATTTCATTCTTTATATCTTTTCCCTTTTTAGGGAGCCTCTTTTTTTTCTTCAGCGTTCTTATAGTAATGGTTCCGTCATCAAAGTTAACCGCCTGTGACGTAAGTTCCAGGACTTCACTGATCCTGCCTCCAGTATTCCACAGGGCCTCAACCATGAGCCGGTCCCTGCCCTCAAGAACCGACATGATACGCTGTACCTCATCCCGGCGTATATATTTAATCTCCTGGCCGTTAGCGGTTTTAAGGACAGCCGGCATCGGTAATACTTTGTAAGAAGTAACGTCTATAATATTATTATCCATTTGCTTCCATTCTTTGTAATGAAAACCTGTCAAAAAGCGATAACTGCCTTTGGTTAATAAGACTTCGCACACCGTTCCCCTGTAAACAACGGACACATCCAGAATGTTTATGGTCCTGACGGTTTAAACAGGCAGCAATGGACATCTGATAGCCGTTCTTGTCGCACCAGAACTTGCCTGCCATTTCAAAATTATTGCAGGCAGAGCTGCTGCCTTTAACCTGTTCTCCGAATGCGTTGCAGATATGCAAATGATAGAATTTACAATACTCACAGGTCAGTTTAAAGACGGGTTTCTTCTTGCTCATTTCTTAACCAATTTCTTTATTTTTATACAGCACCGGTTTTGACGATCGCCACAACGGGACATCCTGCTTGCCGAACAAATCAGGTTGAAATTGAATCCCTGCCATATCCTTTTCGCTCTGAACTATGCTTTCCTTTCTGATATGCAGGACTTCAATGCCCTGTTCTTTCAACACCCTGCCGATCAAAAGCCTTCGGTGACAGTTGGCAGGATCTTCTTCGCTACACATAAGGACTATCCGATAGAGATCAATACCTTTTATTAAACGCGATATTCCTGCCTGAAAAGAAGCTGAATCAGCCAGGCGATCATAGGTGACATAGCCTTCATTATCATAAAACTCTCTTTCCTGTGGCTTCCCGCCTACCAAGTTTCCCATATAAAGATAAGTTATATTATTTACGGAAAGGAATTTGTGTATTTCATCTTTATTAAACTGTGTCGCATATTTTGAATATGGCCAAGACCTCACGTCTACTACCACCTCAATCTTAAAGGCTTTTATAAGACTGAAAAATTCAGAAACCTGAATGTTTGAATGACCAACAGTGTAAACGACTTTTTTGCTTTCTTTGATTTTATCGTTCATTAACCATCTCTTTCCTGATTTAACATTTAACATACTAAAGTAATGTTAAGTAATCAAGCAAAAAAACACAGGAATTACCCGTATTTTGAGATTATTCCTGCGCGTTATTCAAGATTGCTTAACATTTTACATGATATTGTTAAGTTGGTAAACTGTATAGAAAACCCCTATCAATTTTACTCAGCGTTCTGAATGTGTGGCAGCAACCCTAAAAAACCTGTGACATTATTTGGAATGAATATTTTGGCTCATATGGATAGTTGAAGTGGTCAAATAAAAATAGACGCCCAGTTAAGCGGGCAATGATAGATTAACTTCTTTTTCTATTCTTATTTTCCTCTTTGAAGGCATTGTTTTCACCGGAGTGACGACTTTTTACGAATTTATCCAACCTTAAACGTAATGGAAAAGATACGAGAAATAATTACTCGGTAAATAATACTTTACTTAGTAAGTATTATTATGCTATAAGGTTAAATATGATTAACAATGGTAATAGTGTTGAATCCTTGTTGCAGCAGCTTGGCGAAAGGTTAAGAGAGGCGCGCTTGGCTCGTAATGAAAGCCAGGAACTGTTTGCACAAAGGCTGGGCTTAACTCGCCAGTCGTACAGCAAAATGGAAAAAGGTTCTCCGCGGACGCTGATTGGCAAATGGCTGGAAGCAAGCAGCATCCTTGGCCAGCTTGACGGCTGGCAGGAAGTGCTGGCTTCAAAAGAAGACCTGTTTGCGAAATTCAAAAGAAAAACCAGCAAGCGGCAACGTGCAGGCGGCAGCCGCAAGAGGAAAAGATGATAAAGCTTGATGTATGGTTAACCCAGCCATCTGGGAAAAGCATCAAGGCAGGTGCCCTTGTTGTTGCCGACCCGGACAATGTCAGGGGAGCGCTGAAGGGACAATTCCGCTATACTCCTGAATATCTGGAGAATCCGAAAGCCTTCCTGCTTGACCCTCTGCATTTGCCGCTGTCTGCGGATACCTTTGATGCCGATCGGCCCCATGCCGGAGTCCATGGCGTTTTTGAAGATAGTCTTCCGGACGATTGGGGGCGAAGGCTCCTGGTCCGCCGCTACAAGCTGGACCGCAAAAACCAACGTATCCCACAATTGTTACAGTTGTTAGGAGCCCAGGGTTTGGGGGCTTTGAGCTACATGGAAAAAGACCGGCCGGACTTGAAAACGACAGGGGTTCCCATTCGTCACCTTCAGAAACTGGCGCTGCTGACGAAAAGATTTGAGCAGGACGAAACTGTGGACGACGATGAACTTTCTTTGTTGTTTCAGGCAGGCAGCTCACCGGGCGGGGCCAGGCCCAAGGCACTTGTCAAAGATGAAAGCGGTTCATATCTGGCAAAGTTTGCCAGTGCCAGAGATCAACTGGACGTTGTCAGCCTGGAGGCCGCCGCCATGGAGTTGGGCCGCAGGGCAGGCATCGAAACAGCCGATAGCAGGCTATTAGCGTTAGGTTCCAGAAAATGCCTGTTGGTAAAACGGTTCGATATCAACAAAGCCGGCGGCCGCAATCACATGATCAGTATGCAATCACTGCTCAAGGCCGACGGATATTACTATACCGGCTACAGAGACATGGCAGAAGTAATAAGGCATGTTTCCACGCAACCGAGTCAGGACCTCCAGAGGCTTTACAGACAGATGGTTTTCAACGTGATGATCGGCAACACCGATGACCACCTGAAAAATTTCATTATGCTGCACAATGATGAAGGCTGGCAACTGAGTCCTGCATTCGACTTGGTGCCAAACATCGGTTTTAACAGGGAACATGTGCTACGCATCGGATACGATAACAGGCCGCCTGATCTTGAAACACTCCTGCAGGAGGCCGGGCATTTCGGGTTAAAACGACGACAACATGCCCAGGAATTGGTAATAGAGGTTCATGAATCTGTCTCCAAGTGGAGAGTGGTTTTCGCAGCATGTAATGTTCCGGAAAGAGATGCCGAAAGTATCGGCAAAGATATCAACCACCGGTTAAAAAAAACGAACCCAGCGCCATTTGTTTGAAATTACTGATCAGTCTGGAATAAACCCCACGGGTTCGGCGTACTGCATCCAACCACATTCACCCCTTTTCCAAAAAATCCAGTTATCGGCACTTTTTTTGTGAAATACACCGGGCCGATGAGCTGGGTTCCGGTATGCGAAAAATGATGAGATACGGCAAAGCCTATGGTGGCGCTGATCCCGAAATGATTGAAGGCGATGTGTTCCGCATCATTCTTAAGGTCCCGGAGTTTCAGCAGATTACGAGTTCTGAACCACAATCCGGACAACTTGCCCCCGAAGTCACCCCCGAAGTCACCCCCGAAGTTAAAAAGATGCTTTCCATTATGCAAGGGGAAATGACACGCAGTGAAATTCAGAAAAAACTAGGACTGAAAGATGAAAAACACTTTAGGGAAAACTACCAGCAAATCGGTATAAAGCTGGGTCTGATTGAAATGACCATCCCGGACAAGCCACGTAGCAGCAAACAGAGGTACAGGCTTACGGAAAAAGGACGGAAATTATTGATTCGTCCATTTGTTTGTGAAGTTAGCGCAGGTGCAGAATGCCACGAACGGCCTCATTGAAAGTACAAGTATCCTCTATGTGTTTTCAGAGGTTGACGGTCTTCTTTGCCGTATTGTTTTTGAAATTCGCCTTGCTTTTTCCTGCACGCCTTTTATAATGTCAGCAACGTCATGGAAAAACAAGAAAAATGCTGAAACAATTCAAGGCGATTTATAGGGCCTGGCGAATAATGACCCCTTAAAGAGCCAATCGATGAAAATTCTCGAGGATACCTGATGAAATTATCCATTCCCCTGAAAGACATTATGCTCGCGCCGGGTAAACGGTTCGATCCGTCATCATTTTCCGAAAAGGATGTGATCGAACGAGTAAAGAAGATCTACGGCGTAATTACCGAGGTTATGGATATTGCCATACAGGACGGCATGGTGGAGATCGAATTCCGGGACGCAACGCCGGAAAAATTTAAGTCCGCCATGAAGTCGTTGAAAAAGGGTATTGAAGAGGCCGGACAGTGCCGTTTCCCGAATGCACTGAAGCTTTTTCAAGAGGTCTTGGCCGTCATTCCGGAAAACATAGACGCCCGCCGAAATATGGCCAAGGTTTACCTGGAACAGAACAATCTGGAGAAGGCAAAGCAGCACCTGCACGAATGTTTGCAGATTGACCCGAAGGATGCATGGAGCTGCGTCATGTTGGGCAACATTTATGCGCGCAACGAAAACAACCTGGACGTGGCAGCCTTCTATTACGAGAAATGCCTTGAGCACCATCCAGAAGATGCGATGGTCATAACCAACTATGCGGGCATGATGATGGAAAAGGAGGAATTTCAGAAAGCTGAGATCCTTTTTAAGAAGGCGATAAAGATCCAGGATGTCCCAAACGCCTATTACGGCCTGGCTCTTCTTTACCGTATGGCCGGTCAACTGGAAGCCGCTCGACAGGTCCTGGAGACCTTTTTCACCCGCTCAGCCAACATCAAAGGTTTGAAAAGCTCTCCTATTCATCAGGAAGCAAAGAATTTGTACAGGGAACTCAGCACGGCCCTGGGCATTCAAAAACAAAGCCATTAAAATGATAAGAAAAATGTTTAAAAGCTCAGCCGTTTCTACAATAGAGAGAAATCTCCCCACTTTTTTTCGGTGGAGAACAAGTTGCCGGTTGTGAAAGGTTGAGATCGTGTTTATGTCATTTTCGGAAAGCTCCTGAAGATTGGAATTGCGGAACTGTATCTTTAAACTCAACTCTCCATGTCGTTGACATGTTTTTTATATACCAAACTGATATTTTTACAAAAAAATATTCCCCTTTAGTTTTTGGCTGAAATCAGACATATTGTTACCACTTGAAAACAAGTGAGGACTCTTTGTCTGGAGTAGAAAATGAAAGAACGACCTGAAGAAATTTTCCGCAAGCACGGTGGCCGGCTTCGAATGAGCGAGGCCATCAAACACGGCATCACACGCTATATGCTCTATTCGCTGAGGGATAAGGGCGTCATCGAACAAGTGAGCAGAGGTATCTATCGGCTGGTGGAACTGCCTCCGATCAGCAACCCCGATCTGGTTACGGTGAGCCTTCGCTTTCCGAACATCGTCATCTGTCTTGTCTCCGCACTGGCCTATCATGACATCACGACTCAGATTCCGCATGATGTTTCCGTAGCGGTACTAAGGGATTCACGGATGCCTTCACTCGATTATCCTCCCATCCAAGTCCACAGATTCTCGAATGAAGCATACAAATCCGGCATCGAGAAGCATTGGATTGATGGAGTGCACGTCAAAGTATACAGCCCCGAGAAAACCCTGGCCGACTGCTTCAAGTTTCGTAATAAGATCGGAATGGACGTGGTGCTGGAAGCGCTGAAACTCTACAAGACACGAAAGAAGTTCGACCTTGGCGAACTGCTCAAATACGCCAAGGTCTGCCGGGTAGAAAAGGTGATGCGGCCATACCTGGAGGCGACGGTATGAAGTCTCCCAGAAACATCCCCGCGTCCGTCCGGCAACGCATCCTTAACCGCGCTAAAAGCGACCGACGGCCATTCAACGAGTTGCTTCAATACTACGCCATGGAGCGATTTCTCTACCGGCTATCCCAATCCGCTCACGCCGACCTATTCATTCTCAAAGGAGCTTTGATGCTGAGAGTCTGGCGTTCGCCCGAACTTCGTCCGACCATGGACATCGACATGCTGGGAAGAACGAGTAACAAGGAAGCCGACATCATTGCACAGATCTGGGACATCTTGTCCATGGACGTGGAAGCGGACGGACTTGCCTTTAATGCTGATTCTATTCAGGCCGAGCGGATCACCGAAGATGCTGATTATGAGGGGATCAGGATTCGGTTCCGGGGAGCACTGGACTCTGCGAGAATCAACATGCAGGTCGATATCGGCTTCGGCGACGTCGTGTATCCTGAGCCTGAAAAATCGGAGTTTCCGACCATGCTGGATTCACCTGCACCACGACTGCTCTGCTACAGCCGGGAGAGTTCTATAGCGGAAAAGTTAGAAGCCATGGTCAAACTGGGTGTGTTGAACAGCCGGATGAAGGATTTCTACGACATCTGGTTGTTGTCCCGGCAATTCGATTTCGATGGAGCCAGGCTGGCCGAGGCCATTCGTCTGACCTTTGAAAGGCGGGGCACAGCACTACCCACAGAAATCGAGGCATTCACGGAACCTTTTATCGATGCGAAACAAATCCAATGGACGACATTCTGGAAAAGACTCCAACAGGATCACGTTCCCGTTTCATTCAAGGAAGTGACGACTGCGGTGGATGGATTTCTCGCGCCAGTTGTCGCGGCCATTTACTCCGGCAAACCAAGTCCCACAAACTGGATCGCATCCGGCCCATGGTCCTGAGCCGATGGACTCCAATCAAGAAGAGCTCATAGGCGTATGCAGTATTTTTAAGAATTTCTGAACTTCACCCGTGACTTCCCCTGTGATTTGTCGGGTACTTGCTGCGCGGAAGGCAAAATAGCAGGGAGGTCACATACACGGAACCAGCCTGTTCCGACCAGGCCGGTGGCGTGTTGTCGTTTTCGGAAAGCCCCTGAAGATTGGAACTGCGGAACTAATGTATCTGCGTAAACAGATGTCAGCTAATGCGCTAATCAAGACGCGGCACCGAACCTTCGGAAGCTTTTGCTGAACTCTTTAGCAAAGGTGAAAGTTGTTTTTATTCTAAGTGCTTTACAATAAACTTTGCGCGCTCAAATAATTCGTCAAAAGTTATTATCTCTGGATTGACTAAGTTTTGACGATACAACTCAAACGAACTAAATTTATCTTCATTGACCCCTATATCCGTTTTAAACTCTGATAAATTTCCTAAAATAACAAATGATTTCGGTTGATAAATAAAGACTTGTTCTCCTGTCAGATTCCCTGATTTGTCTTTTATCTCTATTTTGGTTGTCAACTCTTTCACAGACTTCTGAACAGTTTTTTGTGTTTGTGCAATAGCCCCTGCAAGTTCATCAGAGACCGCCCAACATTCCCCTCGATAAGGATCTTTGACTACTTTTAATAATGGTGCCTCAGGAGTTTTTATTTCTCCAAAACAAAAGGAGTTAACAACTCCCCTTGTTTTCATAAGAGCATCAATACGTTTTCCTGAGCTATTAAAATTATATCCTGCAACTACTTGTTCTAATTTTTTATCATCAAGAGGTGAGTTAAAAACGTAGTTTAAACCATATCCAAAAATCCAAGAGTTTTTTTCAAAAAACTTCTGCCAAACAGCTTCTTTACCTTTTGCATTCAAAATATTCTTTTCTTTATTGAAAAATTCTTCATCGCTCAATAAGCGCTCAAATTTTTCTAACTGATTTTTTCTATATCCTAATGCAACTATGTCTGATTTTGTGATATTATTCTTTAATGCTTCTATAAGCGTACCTTCATTATCAAGAATGATTTTTGCTGCTTGTTCCTTTGACAATAAAAGTTCTTCTAATCTATCATCATCAACTTTAAAACCTTCTTTATTTTCAAATGAGACCTCTTTTATTCCTTTTAGAAATTTGTATAGGTTTTCTACTTCGGAACCTCTAAACGAGAATGCAGCATTATGAGGATTTCCTGTTGCTATTGTAAAGGTCTGTATAATCAAACTTTCAATTCCTTTACTATCCTCAACTACTAAAGCCTTTAGTTGGTATCTTCCGCCATGTTTTACAGCAAGAACAAATTCATTTTTTTCTTTTACAAATTTCTCTTGCTGTTCACTTTCATTAATTTTATGGACAAATCTTTTATTCTTCTTAGAATATTTATCTTCAAACCGTTTTGTAACGTAAAGACGACCCTTTACTCTACTATCGAAGTAGTCTTTATCAGAAAGTTCATTGTCTTGATCAAAATAATCCATCATTTTACCTTAATATTTGCCGACAAAAGTTATCCTTTATATTTTTGTCATGATTAAAGCCTTTAAAAACCTAATGTCGCAAATAAGGCGCGCAGTCTTTTAGCGTAGCCTTAATTTGTATGGTTAATCTATTATTAACATCTGGACTACGGGGTTGCTTTCTTTTTTCTTGCCATTTCAAATGTAGAAAATAATTTATTAATATAGTTTTCTCGATCCTCGGTCATAAAAAAGACATGGTGTTGTTCGAACTCTTCCTTTGTCATGCCTTCATTCCACCAGCTTACTTCAGGAAATGAAGTTGTTGTTAAGATAAAGGAATTAAGTGCTACATCAGGATCAGCAAGTCTTGTTTCCAACTCCTTTATTGTTTTACAAAAACGTATTTTGGGATCATTTGTACCCTCTATATTCCTCAAACCCTTTGGATCTATAAAGTTGATATACTGCTTACCATCTGCAAGCAGCCATAAAATAAAGTCTGGATAAAAATTGCCTGCCTCAAAAAATCCTATTCCGCTGCCTCTGCTTTGGTTGCGCAGTAAATAGAGCTCTTTATTTTGAAAAAAATCGGTATTATTAGCGCAAAAAATTTTAAGATCTTCTACAAAATCTTTTTCCCCTTCATTTAGAGCTACAGGCTTTATTTCAATATAATTGCTTTTTATATATATAAGAGGTTGATAAAGATGATGATCAAAACAAATTGATTTGCCTCCAGGAAATTCGCAATCTTTAAATTTTTTAGAGTCTATGAGTTCCTTTATTCCCTGAAGTTCTGTAATTATGTCATCCCGTGACTGTTCAATAAGAAACAGATATTCGTTAATAAAGTTTGGATCATCTTCGGTGAGTGTGCGATATTCAAGATGTTCGTTTTCAAAAGCTGCTTTTTGCGTTTTGTAATACCGATCACAGTATTTTTTCAGGAGAGCTACCGCGATTTCCTGCCACCTGCGAATATTTTCAAAAGATCTAAATTCCATTTCCTCTTTCGGGATATAAAGTTTGTACCAATCATGATTATAAAATAAATCCAGCATATTATTTAAAGAAAGATTGAGGTTATGCCATGCTCTCTCATTTTTAAACTGCTGCATCGCAAAGTAGATTTCCTCAAAATTCATAAAGGCCAGGTGGTTTTCGTTAAAATGAGCCTCATCTCTTTCAATTTCATCCATTGGCCCCTGGCCGCCTGCGCTTGCCATAGCCTGTATTTTGGGGTATAAGTCAAGCACAACCCCATATTTCTTCATATACTCATCAGGCACATCCAGTGTCGGCTTTGGGCCCTGCCTTTTGAAGTCAACGCCTTCTTTTAGTTTTATGGTTTTAAGTTTTTTTGTGCCAAGGTTTTTAATTACAGGAAGTACAAATTCGATAACGTCTTCATTCGCAGGAAGCCCTTCATCTTCAAGATATTCCTTGAACTGGCGCATATAATCTGCACGGACACCAAAAACATTAAGAGTTTCAAGCTTTTCAATATAAGGAGGCGCTGAAACTCCAACCACTCTTCTGCTACGCTTGAGACAAAATTCTATACCTTTTAACCTGACACCTCGACCAAAAAGCTGAATTATTTGCGAGCCTTCCTTTTTGCCGACATTCATAAGACCCATTGTGCTGACACGCCAGCTACTCCAGCCTTCTGTAAACTTCTTTGAACCTATCAGAATATTTATGTTTGAATCCGCTTTACTTAAATTACGGAATAATGAACCGGAAAACTCATGATCAGCAGCCACAAGCTCATCTTGTTGGTTACACAGTTTGCATAATGCAGAAGCATCGCCAACGCTTATCAGCCCAAATGGTTCATTGTCCCCAAGGCGTAAAGCAATTTCTCCATCAGTGCCTTTAAGATTTTCAACATGAAGAGCAGCAGGCACATTTGAATTAAACAGCAATTTCAATATGTCTTCATAGAGACTGTCTCCGGTAAACCTTTGCTTTATGAGATATGAAAACACACCCGTAAAAAGATCGTTGCCTTTTGAATCCTGCAGACCGGATTTTCCTTTAAGAAAAAGGTTTAGTAGTTCAATACACTCTAACCGGTTCTTAGCACTGACAAAGTCAGAAAGAAAAAGAAGTATATCAACAACATCGGAGACTTTCCGTCTATTTTCTGTACGCACTGCATTTACGCTGCCGCCAACAAAAATCCATAATGGCCGTTCAAGTAAAAAACGTGTATATTCAATTTTCTTGTCAGTGTATAGCTTCTGCTGCTGATAAAAAGAAAGCAGACAGGCCATAAGATATTTTCGTCTGATGCTTTCATCAGAATCATCAGACAGGTTCAAAATACGGTATTCCTTTCCATATCCAGCGCCATAAAAATATTTATAGGAATAATCAAAAAGGATACATTTTGCATAAAGCCGTTCAAGAGCTTTATTCCCGCTTGCCTTAACAGCCTGACCGAATGTTGCGGAATATTCAAATGAAAAACCGTTTTCGCAAAGCGCTTCTCTTTTATGCAACCACTGGCCTGTTTCTTTGCCACTTGATCCACGATGCCCTTCATCAACAAGCACAAGATTATTCCCCTCAAATGCCTCTACGGCTATGGTTTTATCTCCTGCCTGATCCCTAAGTTTGTGTATATCAATAATCTCTACAGCTTTGCTTGCAAAAAGCCCACGGCCATTCTTGGAAAACAGTTCAGCATATATCTTTGAAAGATCAAATTCTTCTTTATGTTGATTAGAAAGCCCCTCGTTTGGAGTAAGCAGAATTATGCGGTTAATCTTTTTATTATGATTATGCAGGGTTAGGTAATGTTGATATTGCAATATATTGACGTGCATCAAAAGGGTTTTTCCGGAACCGGTTGCCATCCAGAAGGCAATTTTATTCAAATCTTCAAGTTTATATGATTCCACCTGATCTTGTTTCGGCTTATCTATATTGAATCTGAAGACAATATCATTCAAACTCTTACAAAGTTTTTCAGGATTACTGAAATATCGATCAAGATAGATTTCAGCAAATAGAAGCGACAGGTATTGAAAATATTTAGGATAAAGAACATGACCTGCACGGTTGCGCTTTTCTGTAATTTGCTTCCAGTGGCGGACAATATTCTGGTCATATAAAAGCAGTAAATCTGTTGGAAGTTCATTTCGTTGAAAAAGCAGTGTTTTCAGAACATGATGAAACAGGCTGACATTATCAGCATCGAAACCTTCAAGCTCAGGTCTTTTTAATCCTTCGGCAAGCTTTTCAAAACTTGGGGCTTCAAAAAGCTCAATCATCCATTGGTTAAGAATAAGCTTTTTGTCGAATTTTATCGGTTTTGCCTTTGTTTTCTTTTGAGCCACCATTATTTATCCTGATTCCTTTTGCTCATATTTTGCTCTGATAATCACTTCCTTTTCCCGCTCAATTTCATCTATTAATTCCTGTTCTGTGGGGAGGTACAACTTATATTTTGAGGCAAACAGGTGTTTGTTCTCATTCAAAACAGAATATCTTGCAACTGTCTCTTCTTTTTCCGTACAGAGGATAATTCCTATGGTGGGATTATCCTCGTCAAGTTTCATTTTATCTTCATAAAGACGGACATACATATCCATCTGACCAATATCCTGGTGAGTCAGCTTGCCGGTTTTAAGATCTATCAGCACAAAACATTTAAGGATATAGTTATAAAACACCAGATCAATATAAAATTCAGAGGTTTCAGTGCTTATGCGCTGCTGACGTGCAACAAAGGAAAATCCTTTCCCCAGCTCAAGCAGAAATTCCTGAAGTTTGTCAATCAGTCCCTGTTCTATATCCTTTTCAAGATATTTCAAATCAGGATTCAAATTCAGGAACTCCAGAATATATGGATCTTTGATCAGATGCTCCGGCCTAACAACAAGAGGAGCTGTTTTTTCTTCAGCCTCTCTTATCACTGCATTCTTGTCCGGGCTGGCAAGAAGTCTTTCATAATATAGTGAATTTATTTGTCGATCCAGCGCCCTGGTACTCCAGTTACAGTTTGCGGCTTCATTCATATACCATTCACGGGCTTTCGGGTCATCCACACGTAATAAATGCCTGTAATGAGTCCAGCATAATTCACCACGCAGTGAGTGGTGTTTTTCGATACATCTGAATTCAGGACGCATTGCGTCTCGTTTTGTTGGATCGGATTTGAGACTCACTGCGTCTCGTTTTGAGAAAAGGATGTAAAATTGCCGCATTTTACGCAGATTAGTAATATCAAATCCCTTGCCGAATTCACTACTCAGGCGCTTGGAAAGCTCCTTGAGTATCGCCTTTCCATATCCGGCCCGTTCCTTGCCTTCCTGTTCGTACTCCACAATCAAATACCCAATCTGCCAATATGCTTCAACCATGACACTGTTGATCGTCCGGTATGTTCTGCTGCGCGCTTCGGCAAGCACAGCACTGATACTGTGATAAAGGGAATCAACGGATATAGCGCTGCTATCATCAGACATTATCAAACATCCTCCACCTCAAACATCAAACGCTTGAATTCTTCTTCAATGAGCCTGACCTTCCAGGTTTCATCAGGCCGTCTGATATTTTCAAGGTTATTGTCGCCGTTCACATAAATAAGATCAAACTCCATATCCCTTGTGCTGTAATCCTGTTTTCTGAAAAATGTCTCAAGGTCTTTATTTGTCTTTTCCTTTGTGTTTCTCCAGATTATCAGAACCCTTTCTTCTTGTGGACTTGTGCCTTCAACAATGCAGAAACCCTGAATATGATCAATATGCTTGACTGTCAGGCCGATAAGATAATTGAAAGTTTCAACCATATCCACAGCAGTCGGTTTTGTTTCGCCAACACTGCCGGTCGCAATGTTAAGTTTATAGTTAAACGGGTTCTCAAAAGCATCAATATTCAGCAGGCTTCCTTTGCTTTCCACATCCAGCATATATGAAAGCATGTATTCTTCTTTTGCCTTTTTTGACATTTCATTGCTAAAAAGTAGTTGTTCCTGTTTATCGGTGCGTTTGATTTCAAGGTTGTTCAATGTGTCTTCATAAGATTCAAGGCGGATGTATTTAAACATGTGGCTTGAGCCTTCTCTGGAGACAGGCTTGCCGTTTTTCCAGTCTTTTGAATAGATGACTTTCTGAATGCGAGGTTTTAGAACAGTGTCGAAATAGTCACCCATCTCCACAAGGATGTATTTGCGGCTGCCGTTGTCTTCGCGGTTGAGGTTCATTACGGCGTGGGCTGTGGTGCCGGAGCCGGCGAAGTAATCGAGAACATAGCTTTCTGGATTAGAGCCAAAGCTTAGAATATGTTTAATTAGCTTTGTTGGTTTAGGATTAGAAAATAACTCAGTATCATTCCAAAGCTCCTTGAATTCTTGGGTAGCATCTCTGTTAAGCGCAATATCAGTCCACAAGGATCGTGGAACTGTTTTTGACATATACACTTTGCGATAGACAGTCCATTTGTCTCTATTCTCGTTTTTTTTAAAAACAATTTCATTGTTATTAAGCATAGTTTCAAAGCGAGCTTTTGAAACCACCCAAGTATATTTAATTCCATCCTCTCGATATTCAACAATACTTTCATCAGGAGCTTTGATTGGATACTGTAAATTTGGTCTTGCTCCAAGCCTAATTGGACGTTCCAACGTTTTCAGGTAAAACCGCCCATTTTCATCTTCATCATTAAAGCGAGCCGCACCTTCTTCGGAATAATCCATTTCAAAAAAGATGGAGTTTTCTCCCAGAGCAAACAGCACAAACTCGTGGTCAATTGCAATAAACTTGCTATCCGAACCACCTCCAGCCTTCCGTTTCCAGATAAAATAATCTTTATTCTCTTGCCATGGGAAACACCGATTAAAGATAGTAGATAAATTATTAACTTCATTTCCGTCTATGCTCGCAAAGTGTGCTCCGTCTTTTGTCATGATGCTTTGAGCATTGGCAACTCTGTCAAAAATAAAACTACACCATGACGAAGTTGAATAGCCATCTTTGTAAGCAAATCCATCCCCACCTGTATTATACGGCGGATCAATATAAATACACTTCACCCTCTCCCGATACCGCTCTTGCAACAAGTTTAATGCCTGAAAATTTTCTCCATGTATTAACAACCCATCACATTCCCCATCCAGATCCTCAAAACTTCCCAGCAGCTTTTTCTTAAAATCTTCCCCAAAAAACTTCGTATCAACAACAAGAAATTTATTTTCCTTTAAAAACTTTATACTTAATGGTTCCACATAGCCTTCAGCACCGATTTCGCCTTTAATCTCATTTATCGCGAACAGATTTACCCATTCTTTTCTCTGTTTTTCATTTGCAGCGATTTCTTTATAAAGCTTTTCTGGGACACGGTCTAAAGTTACGCAATAATTTGTCTCCACAACAAATTTTTTCTTTAGCCATAATTTTTTCTGAAAGTTTTCAAGCTGCTCAAGAAACGTTATGATTTTGCCAGCAATTTTGCGAATGACTTTTATCTTGCTTAAATACTGCTCAACTTTAGGCACAGTTTCATTTTCAATATCGTCAAGATGCATGACTTCATTTTTGATATAAAAATCCAGCTCACGCCTGAGAAATCCGCCAAGGTCTTTGTGTATGAAATAATCAAAAGTATTTCTGGCGGTATAGTCGGTAAGATGTTTTTCAAGAAGAGTTCTGTCTTTGTTTTTTTCGGTAGGCATCAGGTCGGAAAGTTCTTTTATCCATTGATCAATTCCTTTTTGTTTAAAAACCTTTTCAACAGCCTGAATATTCAAGTCCTTCTGATTTCGCTTTTCAGCATCGGCTCTGTATTCAAACCGGAGAACAAGCTCTCCGTTTATTTCTTCAACAGGATTTTCTTCAAAAAGTATAAACCGCCTTTCGTTGCCGTTCTGGGCTTTTACATTATCCTTTTCAATATCAGCATCGGTCAGCTTAAAATGAACAGTTTTCCCAGTAGGCAGTTTAAAAGCATAATCCCGCAAATATTCTGAGCTTTTTATGTAATACTGGTCATAATTAGCCCAATAAAGTTTAACCTCTTCGCCTTCATATGGAATGGCATAAACCCCTTCCTTGTAGCGCCTTAGGCTTAAAAAATCTCCTTCATGATAATATCGCCTGAAAAAATTATACAAATGAGAAAAAACCTCATTTTCAAGTGCAGTTACATCAACTCCGTATGATGATATTTTTTCTCTTAGTTCATTTACTTTTGGCGACTGTTCAGGGTCATAGCCCGCTTCTTTTGCATATTTTATTGTCTTGTTAAGCTCATCCTCAAAGCCTGATACATCAGCAGATTTATATTCTGAAAATGCTTTTTTAACCTGGGGAAGCAAGTCTTTTTCAAGAAAACGGGTAATTTCATCCCGTTTCTGGTTCATGATACGAAAAATACCAAAATCAAGATCTGCCCGATCAAATTGAAAAAGTTCCTTAAGAAGCGATATTAACTTTTCATAATTCCTGCTCATTTTTAAATCCTTATTATACAAAACACTATGTTACTGTCCATTTAATTGTAAACAGACTGTCAACTGTTGTTTTTTGTTCCAGCCTTTTTTCAAGGGCATCAACGAGATTATCCCGTTTTCCCATGATTTCATCTTCTATATCAAAAATCTGCTGCCTTTGCCTGCGTTTTTTCTTTTCAAGCTGTTTTATTTTTTCTTGAATTTTATGCTGAAGTTCAAGATTTTCAGCCTGTCTTGCCTGCCTGTTAAGAGCTTTTATATTAGCCTTAGTGTCTTTCAGCTCTTTTTCAGCGGCAATAACCATATCATCTGCCCATTTTTCAAGCCTTTCCCTTGCTTCATGGAAGTGCCTGCTGTTTTCTTCAAGAGCCCGGTTGATAGTTGCTTTTGCATGCCGGTCAGATTCAAGAAATAAACGTTCAGGGATATCTTCTGGCATACTTTGCTTTTCAACTGTTCCATTGCAATGAAAAAGCTTTTCACATGTTTCCTGATCAAGAGATATACCATTGTCATCAAAACCAGAAAAAAGGAGATATTCTGTTTCATCAAAGGATTGAATTTTAAGCCTGTTAAGCAACAGCCAGCCCGACCGCCCCTTTAAAGCCTCTATAACGGAAATTTTTGCAGGATGATTGGAAATATCAAATTTAACAATGTTTTTAGATGGTTTGCAGTTTTTTCCAGACTCGATAACATGTTCTCCAAGAGGGTGCGACAGGCGATAAAGATACGTGCCACCGATGTTTTCATGTGATTTTGAAATCATGTGGTATGTTCCAGGGGACGCTTCAGGCACAGGGGAGTTTTTCAGATGAAAAGCAAGCAAATTATCATTAAAGTCTGCCATGTCACTAAGAATAAATTTTGTCAATTTCCAGAACATGTGTCCGATATTATCCAGCCGTTCACGAGCACCATCAAGATTAACTTTCAAACGCGCATGAACATCTTCATCAAAATTTTCTATAAGGATTCGGCGGGTATCATTGATTCGATTTTTTATTTTATCATCAAGTTCTTTCTGGAGCTGGTTAAAAGCGGCTTCGATTTCCTCTGCGGTTCGGCACTGCTGATAAATATCGAATATGCGTTTTTCAAAATCAACGCCCGATTCAATGCTTCCGAGCACTTCATCCGATGCCCCAAAGACCCCTGTAAACAGATTGAATTTTGAGTTTAAAAGTTCATACACGCGGCAGTCTGCTTTATTTTTTTTATTCAGAAAATTTATTACAACAACATCGTGTTTTTGGCCGTAACGATGACAGCGTCCTATACGCTGTTCAATTCTCTGTGGATTCCAGGGCAGATCAAAATTTATCACAAGAGAGCAGAATTGAAGATTAATGCCTTCGGCTCCAGCTTCCGTAGCAATCATTATATTGGCTTTATTCTTAAAATACTCTAAGATAGCCATTCTAACATCAACCGGTCTTGAGCCGGTAACGCGTCCCAAATCTTTTTGGTTTTCAACCCAGTTTTTATATATTTGTGTGGATTCGGGTGTTCTGTTTGTGCCATTGAATGTTACAACGTTGTCAACATAGCCATTGCTTTCCAGGTAATCTTTTAAATACATCTGTGTTTTTACAGATTCTGTAAAAATAATCGCTTTCTGCAACGCGCCCATTTCAGACATTTTTTGAAAACCGATATCAAGAGCTTTAAGCAAAGCTTTTGTTTTTGTGTCAATATCTATACTTTCTGCCAATTGAATATATCGCTCAAGCTCTTCAATCTCCTCATTTAGTTTTTTACGCATTACTTTCTCAGGCTCGGATTCCCTGCTTTGCTCTCCATTATGTTCCTGAATTTCTATTTTGTTTTCACCTTCAAGTATTTCATCAAGCAGTTCATCATTAATCTCTTCATCTTCTATAATTTTTTCAGTCAGATCTGATTTCTCTGGAACATTATCACGCATATCAATCAGCCTGTTTCTCATAACTCTCAATGTACCTGCAACAGCACGTGATGATGATGCCAAGAGCTTTCGGACTATAAGTTTTATCAAATGCCGCTGCTGATCAGGTATGGCATAAGTGCCTTCACGTTTGAGAAAATCTGAAATTGCTTCATATAACCTCTGTTCCTGATCTGTAGGTTGAAAATGTTGGGTTATCAGTTTGCGCTGAGTGTACTGAATATATTCAAGCACCTGACTGCGCAAAGTCCTTTGGCAGAAAAACTGAAGGCGGTCACGCAGGTCAGGAAGGTCTCCACCCATATTTACATACTGGGTACGAAAGGATGGCAAATCTCCGAATATGCGTTCATCAATAATTGTGGACAGCCCATACAGCTCAACCAAAGAGTTTTGAAGAGGTGTTGCGGTAAGCAGAATTTTTCTTTTGTCTTCAATAGCCCATCTGATATTTTGTCCCATCTTGTTGCTTTGTCGATAGGCATTTCGCAGTTTATGAGCTTCATCAATTATAACTATATCCCATGCAATTGCTCTTATATCTTCTACCCGGCGACTGGCATAATGCATTGATGTAATTATAATTGCGTCATCTTCGAATGGATTTAAGTTGCCGTTTTTAATGCTTTCACTGTATGATTTTGCATCTATTATTTTGGAATAAAGATTGAATTTCTCTTCCAGCTCCAAAGCCCATTGTTTTCTAATGGATGCAGGACATATGACAAGAAGTCTGCGACGGCGTTCAGCCCAGTATTGACAAAGAACGAGTCCGGCCTCGATTGTTTTGCCAAGCCCTACCTCATCTGCCAGCAGTACACCTTTTGAAACAGGTGACCGAAGGGCAAAAAGGGCGGCTTCAATTTGATGTGGATTAAGGTCAACGCAGGCATCAAATAAAGATCGCGATAGGCGCTCAACTCCTTTACCTCCGTGGCGGGTAAGTTCGTGAGCAAAATATTTTGCGTGATAAGGGGTTATTCGCATCCTTCGTTCATTTCTTCTGATAATAATGTGCCAATATCAACGGCCGCATCGATTCTGGCTTTTTATTATGTGATTATATTATAAAAACTGTGGCATGTGTCAATCATTCGGCAACCTCTTTAAGCTTACACGTAATGGAAAAAGATATCAAATTTTAGTAGTGTATTTCATTTATCTAAGAAATATCCCTTTTATAATCTTCCAGCCATTGTTTCCCTTTATTCGTCAGCCGGTATTTCTGTTTGCTGCTGCGCGGTTTGTCCGGGATGATCATTTCTACAAACCCCGTCTTGATCAGGGGGTTAAGAACTTGGTCCCTGAACTTGGTCCCGACTTAGTCCCAACTTGGTCCCGACATTCCCTGTGTCTTTCGGAGTATCGGGCAAAACGGCGGGCAGGAACTTCACATACACAGAACCGGCCTGCTCCTGCCAGGTGGGTTCGGGGTTGCCGTTTTCCTTGCACCAGTCAACAATGTTCAGCGTGCCGGTGCACCAGCGCTCGATAATGCCTGCCCGGTAAAAGACATTGGCAATAATGGGATTCCATGGCTTGGATTCATGGGGTTTGGCCAGCTTTTCCGGAGTAATGCCGAAGTGGTGGCCACCGGGATTGGTGATCTCCATATGATCGTCGTACATGGCAAGAGCCACTATCTCTTTAATTTTTTTATCTTTAATATTTATAAAGCTGCCGACAAAATGCTTGTAGTCATCCATTATTTGTTTATGGATACTAAATACATCTATGGATTCTCGCATTTTGGTTGCTCCTTTATTAATTGAGAAAAATATTGTCTATTTGCAAATCAACTCGATTTAAAGGATTCAATTATCTTGATGGTTAAATCAAGTGCCTGTTGACTCCTATCCCAGAGGTTAGCAATATTGAATTAGTTAGTAATGGTTTTAAAAGAAACTAATTCTTTAGGATCGAGTTTTTCAGCTATTAAGACTATTTCTATCTAAATTTAGCCATGTTAGATTATTCCATTCATTTTATATTTAATAGCATATTTTTCAATACTTACAACTCTTCAAAGATATTGGCAAATTAAAACTGAAAGGAAGCTGGAGTGCAAAGCTATAGTGTGTTTTTGCTTTGTGGTGTAGGGAATAGTATAGAGGAAGATTGAGGTATGCAGATAGCAAATTATATATAAATATCGCAACTGTCTGTGAATAAGGTTAGATGTTTGATACCAGATATCTGTAACGTGAAAATCACCGGTTCATCTTGTGCATTTTTAGCTTAGAAACTGGTGGGGGATCCCGAATTTTTTTCTGGTTTTGTGATCCTGAAATCTTGCATTTGTCAAGAATAAAGATTTGATCCCCAGAAACGTGCCCCCATACACTTGAATGACTGTCAAAAAAATTTAAAATTACACACTTTAAATTTTTCACTCACAACTCGTGGATTTGAATTACTCCCTTACCTTTAATACTTTTCGCCTCTTGCATAATCTGCCTGTGGTGGGTAAAAAGAATCACTTGGTTCTTCTTTGATAAATCAGCCAAGACCGTAAGGGTCGCCTTGGATCGGTCATCATCAAAGTTGATCAGAATATCATCTACGATAAAAGGCATGGGTTCGCTGGTTTCAAGTCGCCACTCCAGGGTGGCCAGGCGTAGGGCAAGGAAAAGCTGGTCACGGGTTCCCGAACTCATTTTTTCTACTGTCAGGCGCAAGTTATCCGGCCGTACACCAACGAGAATAGGTTCACCCTTATCATCCACATCGGTACGCAGACCGGCAAAGGAGCCCATGGTCAAATCGTTAAAATACCCGGAGGCAATTTTCAGAACCGGGTCCTGATGTTCTTCCCGGTAGCGTTCGATTTCCTGCTGCAAAATCTTGGAGGCCAGCTTTAACAGCGTATACCTTTCAGACAGTCGCCTTATCCTGGCCAGCTCCTGTTCCATTTTCTCGGCCGTCTCAGCAGCCTTGGCACTGCCATCCATGGCGGCAAGTCTGGTGTTTTCCTCGCCGATCACCTCAGAAATTCTTTTGATTTCAGGATTTATACTTTCCTCAATATCCCTCCTCAGTGACTCTATCAGGCCGGGCAATTCATCTGCATTAACCTCTGCCGCCTGTCTGGATAGCTCTTCAAGTTGTACACCAGCACCGATCTTGGCCAGGATTGCCTCAGTATCAGAGATTTTCTCCTGCAGCCTCTGATATTCCGTAAACTTGCCGATTACCGCTGCCAAATCTTCCGACTTTTCACATTTGGCTATCCGAAGGAGTTCATCCATCTGCTCATTTGAACTTTGTAAAGTTTTCTCGGCCGCAGAGACCTCTTCCTGCAGCGAGTCTAACTCCTCAGAAAGTTTGTCATACAGGGTGCCGTCCTTTTGTGCTTGGCTAAGCATGGTCCGCAATTGCAGAATTGTCTGATCCAGGGGCAAGGCCAACATGTCAGGAGCCACCTTCTCAAGCAGGGCCTTAACCTCCTTTTCAAGCTCAACTGCATCACGGTCAATGCCGTCAATGCGCTTTTTAAGATCATCTGCCTCTTTCAAATTGTCAAAGCAGCTCTGCAGGGTCTCAATAAGGTCAATGGCTTCAAGCGTGGAGACCTCGTCCTTAAGTCCCAAACCCAAAAGTGCCTTTCGCCATTGCTCCTGCCACTTAGTCAGGGCCTCCTGCGCAACTTTAATATCTTCCTTTGCCTGATGAAAAGCCTTTTCCGCTTTTTCCTGTCTCTCTTTTAATTTTTCAATATCCGTCTTCTGGCCGGCAATCCTCTCCAAGACAGTCTCCGCCAAAATCAGAACAGTACCAATCTCTTCACTGGCAGGTGTTCGCTCCTCTCCCATGGAATTAAGCTCTTTTTGTACCTCCTGCTTAAGATCTTTCCTCCGCTTCACATCCCGCCCGATTTCCTGCTCCTTTTTGAAAATGTTACCCACCTTGAAGCGGAGTTTATCCATCTCAGCCAGCCAACCACTCATTTCCTTTGGGGATAGCGGGGTGATCCCAACAGGTTGCCACACACGGATCCAGGCTTCATCAAATTCTCGTGCTCGCAAATCAACCGTCTCTTTATCTCTGCCATTCTCTGCCAAGGCTTCTTGCAGGGTCTCTACCTGGGCACGAAAGCCCGCTGCATTGGCTACCCGGTCTGCCTCTCGGCGCAGCCGGTCGGCAATAAGATCCGCCTGCCCTACATATCCCTCATAGGACTCAGGAAGCGGCTGTTCAGGATCATAGAACTGACTTTCTTCGGTCACATCCTCCTGATCAAACCACTGCCGCCGCAAAAGCTGCCAACCCTGCTCCCGTTTTTCACGGGTCTGGGCCAACTCCTCCTCAGAAGGAACTTCGCCCGCATACTCTACCTTTTTGACCTCAGCCCGAGCGTTCTTCAGCTCCTTCTCAGCATTTTTACGATCCTTTTCAATCTCACGCCTTTCATTAGCAATCTCGCTGTAACTATTTTCAAACTGCTGCACAGTTTCAGAAAGCGGCAGTGAGAGTTCCATAAGTGCGGTCAAATCACCAGACCAGAGGCCAATCCGCTTGAGCTCTACAAGGCATTCTTTTTTATTCAGTTCAACATCACTCCTACTCTTTTCCAGCTGCGCATCAACATCTCCAGCCTTTTGCGCCAGCTTCACGGCTTGGAGAAGGCTTTGAGGCTCCTTGACCTCCGGCATTGCAGCCAGGCCTTCCTCCACATCCTTACGCTCCTGCTCTGCTGACTTGCCCTGCTTCTGTGATAGCGTAAGCTTCTGGTTTGTTGCTTCATATTGAGTGCTTAATGTCTGCACAGTTCTTTTCTTGACAAGCACCGGCCGCAGAGTCTCCACATCATCCAAAGTCAAATCCGGCCGCACCTGCTGCAGCAAGCGGGCCGCCTCTCTACGGAGGCTGATCCGCATACCATTTCTTTCCGGCCTATCCTTCTGGCCCTTGCGGTATTCACCAAGACGCTGATGAAAATCATCCACCCTCTCTGCCTGGTTCAGGAGCTCCTTATTAAACGATATGGCCTTGCGTTTCGCTTCAAGTTTCCCCTGGCGGTCAGTATCTCTTTGCAGTTGCTGCTTGGCCTCACGCATTTGCTGGCTAACCTGCTGGTGCATTTCGGCAAAACCAGGGTTCAGGAGAATAATCTCGCCCAAGGCCAGCAGCTGGTCCTGCCAAGATTTCAAAGAGGCCAATTCTGGAATGGCTTGCTTCAATCGATCCAGACGATTCGACTCTGTATTTTTATGATCCCGCTCTTTCTCTAAACTGGCCCGCTCAGCCTCAGCATTTTTCAGGGCTTTCTGATGATCTTTCCAGTCCTTGGAAGAAAGGCTGGCCGCCTTGACCTCTTTCTGCAGTTCCTTGAATCTTTTGACAGCCTTGTTGATCTCAGGCAGTTGTCCTGCCGACTTGAACAGGTCTGCCGCCTCTTTTTCAAGCTGATCAATGACCTCTCGCAGTGAGGAGATGCCTGCGCCAGCAGCAAACAGGGCTTGCCCCACCTCGCCCTTCTGGGCAAGAATTTCTTTACCGCCCCGCACCAAAATCTCATGATCAATGCCGTAGAGGGATTCAAAGATTTCCGGTTCAACGCCGTGGAGAAATGGAGCTAAGACACCCAAATCAAGGGGATTACCCGCCTCATCAATAACATCGCCAATACGCTTTTTTCGACGCTGAAAGATAATCTCTTCTCCAGCACTATTTTCAAGACAGCCACCGACCAGTAATTGATCATAGTTGTGAATGAAATTATCAGGCGTCTGTTGAGGGAACCCATACAACAGGGCCTTGAGCGCCCGGAGTGAACTGCTTTTCCCTGCCTCGTTTGGGCCGAAAATGATGTGGAGGCCAGGCTCCTCGGAGTTAAACTCCAGGGTCTGGTCAGTGAAAGGACCGAAGGCCTTCAGATCGAGACGCTTCAGCCTCATCTAGTCCCTCCATGCTGAAGAAGTTTGGCAATCAAGAGTTCCTGCACTTCAGTACGCAGCTCTGCGATTTTGTCAGGAGATGGATCAAGAAAGGGCTCATCGCTGCTGTGGATCTCAGCCGGTAATTTGCTTTTCAAGGCAGACAACTCCGGTACCAGCCCAAAGATGGTATCGCCATCCAGTTCCAGATGTTGAATCGATTGCAGCAAACCGGCAATTGGCGTATCCACGCCAAAGATTTCCACAAGACTCACCTTGCGGCTTGTCTGAAACTTCACCTTTTCCAGCCACACGTCACCGAATCCAGCGGCAATGCCTCGGAATTCCTCGGTCCACTGCGTTGTCCGATCAAGCAATTGGGCATGAACAGGGCATCTTCCAGTCAAAACCAGACGCAGGGCCAAGGTCTTACCGTCCGCCTGGTCAAGTTCCTGTTCAAAGTCCTGCCGAACTGCATCATAAACCATCTCGGATGTCTCGCACTCAGACAGATCCACCTGGCAGGTGGCCCAGCGCAGCACATCAAGTTTACGCTCTTCAACCTCAGTGATGTGCCCATCCTCCACAGTCACCAGTGTGGCTCCCTTGGCTCCGGTTTCTTTGATATGGCGGCCCTGGATATTACCTGGAAAGACAATCAAGGGATCTTCAGAAACAATTTCCCGCTTGTGGACATGGCCCAAGGCCCAATAGTTATAGCCTTTTGACTTCAGTTCATCCAGAGTACATGGCGCGTAATCCTCATGCCCCTCACGACCAGTCAGGGATGTATGAAGCAAGCCGATATTAAAATAGTTGGGATCGTTCTGAGGGTATTGGGAGGCAAGGTTCTCAGTCACAGCGCGGAAGGAATAGCTCTGGCCATGGATGATGACACCAAAGTCATCGAGTCTTACAGACTGGGGTTTTCTGGCAGAAAAAAAAGTCACATTATCAGGCAAAGGCATGGCCTTGGTGATTTGACTGGCCGCATCGTGATTGCCAGAAACAATGAAAACTTTGATCCCAGCCTTGGCCAAACGGCCCATCCGGGAAGCGAAAAAGAGGCCGGTATTGTAGTCCTTCCAATCACCGTCATAAAGATCACCGGCAATAAGGATAAAATCAACCTCCTCCTCTATGGTCAAGTCAATCAGATTATCAAACGCCCGCCTCGTAGCCCCACGAATCTCGTCAACAGGCGCATCTTCATGCGCCTCAAGTCCTTTTAATTGGCTATCGAGGTGTATGTCTGCTGTGTGGATAAATTTAACCATAGATTTGGCCATTCCCCTTTCTGGATATTAAACAGAAAACCGGATAACCCCATTGAAGGCTATCTCGCCAGACTTTTTGAAGTATAGACAGCTTGCCAACAGTGCTACTCAAGAATCAGACGATTCTCATGCAGATTTTATTTGCATATCACAATTTTTAAAGCGTTTCAATTTGTTACGTGGATAGCAGAGATCTCGTATAGTTATTCAAGCTTGTCAACTACGGAATTTGCTATGGACGTTTCCATGGTCTTCACAAGTTTAATGGTTGAATAGACCCCCTGTTTCTCCCCAAAATGAAGCTTACTGCCGCAATCATCTGGATATTAAAAAACAATAATAGAAGATATTATATATTGCAGGCTTAGATCGGGGTGCAATTATTTTTCATCGTCTTAGGATTTCTCTAAAAAAAATTTAGGTGACCGTATATCACCCTCAAAGGTTATTTGTATAGTATCACCAATTTTCAAATTCTCTAACCCATCATTGTGAATAAAAGCTGGCTTATCCTTCAGTTTGATCTGAAAATATCTGCCCCAACCAGATTCGCCGTGGTAAAGGGCGGCTCTCAATTCTTTTCCGTTTATTGATGTTAAGGTGATGTTGCAACTATCTTTTTGTTCAGTCGTTCCAAGCAATAAATTGTTAAACTCTTTAGGTATAGTGAGGTAACCGCTTTCTAAAAATGCTTTGCCTACGGTGAAATTGAATCTGAACCGTCCACCTCTGTATGATATTCTTTCCGATAGCCTCTCTTGTTGCTGTATATCATCATGGTATCTTTCAAGTTTTTTTTGTTTCTTGTATTCGTTTAGCTGATCATCATTTATAAGGCCTTCAGATAATAATTTTGCGAGTTCTATATCCTCGGGTTCCTCAAACAATTCAACATCAAATGGGATTTGTTTGCCGATAGGATTAATTGCCCTGTCATTCCCGTCCCCATAGCTTTCAAGGTATACGAAATATTTACCAGAAGATTTATTACGGGCTACAGCGATATGCTCAATATCGAAATCTTTTTCAGTTTGTTCTTTGGGTTTGTCTGCCTCCTCAGCGAGCTCTTCAACTATTTTTTCAGGTTGATCTGAGGATGCTTTCTCTTCTTCCTTAATCTTTTTAGCTTCTGCAAAAAGGGCGTCAATTTCCTCCGGACTATATGTAGAAATAATCTTTTCATACTCGTCTATATTTTGTGTTATAATTTTATCCTTCAAAGCCTTGCTAATTGCATTGATACGTTGCGTGAAAAAGGTCTCATAATCATCAGTAAAAATGCCAAACGTATCTATATCAATCAAATGGCTTTTCATTGTTTCAACAAGCATCGTGTTTCGATTGAACATCTTTATATATTGGCTTGGGTTTTTAGAGCCAATGATTCGTTTGTTTAGGTATGCGTCAACTATTGTGATATTGGCGATATGGTTGATTTTTGTGTTTTCGGCACCTTTCTTTTTTAAATAAGATTTCGGGAAAAAGTGGTGGTAATTCTTGCTGTTGGCCTGTTTGAGCCAGTCGTTGCTGATCCTGACAATCGAGTTATCGGCAAAAGATTTCGGTTGTTGTTCAGCAAAAACACAGAGGATCGCTTTTATATAGCTCCTGCCTACGCTGAATACACCGTTTTGTTCAATCCCTTCGGGAGTAATCTTGGAATAAGGGGAATAATTATACGCAGGCAATTTATCATCAAGAATCATATCAACTCTTTTAATGTCCTGAGCAATTTTTGCTTCTGTACCGGCAGAATATCTTTCTGTAAGAGAAATGCGCCAGAACAAATCTTTCAAGAATCTTTCTTTATCGTCAAGAGGACGGTTGTTATGATGGTAGAAAAAGTACGCAAATAAAACGATAAGATCGTTGTATGGCAATAATTTAGATACAGGAATTTTGAAATTATTTCGGAAATATTCAACTGCCCTTTCGATGGCATCTACAGCTTCAGGCCACATATCAATGAAATTTGATTTATTTAGGTTTAAAATAACCTTTTTTGAGCATTCTTTGGTGAGTATTACCGATACAGTCCTCAGGACAGTTGCATCAGAAAGAGTTTCATAATCGACTCTTTCGAGCTTCTTGATCAAATTGTCATAGGCTTCCGCCAAATCAAAATTTCGCTCTATATCAAAGGTCTTTGCGACCATTATCTCGAAAACTGATAAGGGCTTACCGCCTTCATTTATCCTGGTGAATATTTCAGTTGCAACGTCAATGGGAACTTCTCTTATCAATATCGAAGGGATAGGGTATGTTTCAACGTTTGTTTTATATCGTTGTAATATCTGATGATATTCAGGAGAGAAGCTGAACAGGTATTTTAAATCGCCAAACAACAGAGATGTAAGTTTAATTATAGATTTTTCGTCAATACCGTCACGACTTGCTATAACAATTTCATCATCATCTGCTGCTTGCAGGTTTATATATATTTCTGAAAAATCTTCGATTCTGTATTCCCTTTTGACCTTTGCACCACTTAAGGATGCAAAGATGCTTGTCAGGCGTTGCTGGCCATCAAGGACATATTGAATAAAATCGCCAGAAGGAGTGTCAGGCAAACTTACACCGCCGAGGTTACGCACTGAGCGTAAGGTCTCTTTGGTTTTCCAGAGGATTATCGTTCCGATGGGGTAGCCTTTTACAATACTGTCCATCAGGCTTGCAGCCTTTTCCTTTGACCAGATGAAATCCCTTTGGAACTGCGGGATCTTGATTAAGCCACGTTTTACATCGTTGATGAGTTCTGTTATCAAAAAGCTTTGAGACTCAGGCATGATTTACCTCCAACAATAGGGAATGTGCTTATTTGCGATTGAACCAGTAAACATACGATTCGTATTCGAACTCAGAGCGAAGTTCTTTTTGGAGCATCAAGAGTATCTTGGAGAGCAAAGCCGTCACCACGCCCCCACCATTTCGTTGGGAATAATTTTTTGATCAGCGATCCACCATCTTCCGTAAGTGGCAACTCCCAGCCGATATCCGTAACTTTGTATCCCAATAATCCTACTACGGTTTTAATCATCAATGACCCGATGCCACGGCGGCGGTAGGCCTTGGCGACCCATACCCGACCAATCTTTAGTCGAGGCCCGCGATGTGGGTTTCTATCTATGAGTTGAGCGGCACCTTCATTGGTCCAAGTAAGTCTCCAATAATACTCATCCAAGGCGGTCAAAACCATACCAATAGCTCGGTCGCCGTCTCTCGATAGAAATAGTCTTTCTTCAGCTTCAGATATGCTACCGTCATATCCTGCTGGAAATTCAGGCGTTGACCGTTGAGCAACATGGGCAGCCTTGGAAAGTCGGAAGCGGACCTCTTTTGGGATTGCAGCGTCAACCATTACGAGCGGGTACCCAGCTACTGAGCAGATGACAGGTAGAGCATGCATGTCGTGTAATATAGCACCATAAAGATATTCGTCGTGCCAGATCTCATGTTGCTTTTCATCTTCGTCAAAACCTGACACATAGCTCAGACCGCACTCGCACGTAGGCATATGTCCCCCCCTGCTATTTATTGCCGAACGCATCACCGGCGGCTTTAGCTGTCTGGTTCCGGGTAAAGGCATCGGTTACCCGACGCCCTCCCCACAGACCCGTACGTGAAGTTTTCCCTCATACGGTTCCTCGGTTCAAGCTCTTTTTACCAAGCTGTCAACCAATCAGGCGACAACCCGATTGGCGCATAACTTTGCTACCTGCAAGTAATCAAATATTACCTGCGACGCAATTCCCTGGTTTTCTGTTGATATGGTTTGTGATTTCTGTGAATCTCCCATAGTTCCTTCCAGAAAAACGTTATACCCTGCTTCACCTTCCCTACAGTGGGTCGCTAAGGTTTCACTTCCCCACCTTCCCGATTAGATGATAAATCTAACCATCGGTATTATGATCCGCTAAGACTTCCGAAAGTCCATTTCAGGTTTGTTCGCTATTCGCTATCCGCCCCTGATACCTTGTCTGTACAAGGAAACTTCCGGATCTCCCGAGTTCCCGAGCTACCCCTTTGAACCCATGCCCTGGTCTCAGACCCCGGTGGTGTCCTGAATACTTGCCATAGCGTATTCAGGGCTGCTGCCTTCCGCTGCATCCAAAGCGTCGGCTTTTCCCTCTTGCTAGGTTATCCAATGACCACAACTATACATTTTTCGGGGCTCAATACAGAGCCTGCATCCTTGCTCCTGTCAGGCTTCGGACTCCCGTTACCGGGTTTGCCCTCGGACTTCACTAATGATCTGCTGGCTAAGCTTTGATCATGTGGGACTTTCTTAACCTCAGTGCCAGAGCAAGCCCTGCAAAGAGGAGGATGACAGTTTTGTCCCCGATCACCCACTGGGTAACAATATCGAATTTCAAAGACTCTTTGCCTTATCCCAACGATTCGGATTTATCTCGGCACGAGGATGCGATGGTTAGCCAAACCTTTTTTCTGGGACTGGCGGTGGTGGAGGTGGTGGACCACTCGGTCTTTCACCAGGAGAAGGTGGCTGCCACCCGCCTTTTTTATCAGGACTAGGAACTGTTGGTTTTGGACGAGGTGGTGGTGGTGTTGGTCTTTCTTTAGCCATTATCATCTTCTCCTTTAAAAAGATTTTTACCGACTGTTATTATACGTTTGTCTAACCTTGAATCATATACAACAGCTAATGAATATAAATTTTCAGAGGAAATAAACATATATTGGTAATTGAGCGATCGATAGTTCCCGGTTTCATTTTCATACAAACATGGTTCCTCAAGGATTAGATCTCTTTCGTCGTTTGAAACAGATAAATCAGCAGTTTTTATTTTACCTGCGTAAACGGTGCCATTTTTTAGGCCAATAATGACCCAATGTTTTGATACACATTTTCTTATGAAATCGTCCCATGCAGCTGGATATGCTGTTGTCGAAGAAAATTTTGCTAACAAAAGCATAGCCAATGCAGCAAAAACTCCTGCAATTAAACCTCCAACTAAGTGGCCCATATATGGATAAATAATTTTTAGTAAAAATTCCGGGCTATCAGAAAGAGACTCATAGGAACTTGGTATTAGATGTAAAGGAAGAGGGAGAAAACTAGACCAATCAGCAACAATTGAATATAAGGCTGCACCAACAACACTGAAACCAGCAAGCCTGAGAATAACTTGGGATTCTTTGTCTCTCCAATTAATTCCAACGATCGCTTGGTACGCTTTATTGCCCAAGACTCCTGGAAAAATAGCGACAATAATAATGATTAAAGCTGTAATGGTTGTTGGCATATTTTCCCTTTATAATAAAATAGCTACCAAAGACTAACGTATTGTATTAAGCAGAAAAAATCTGCATATTAACGCTATATATTTTCTTTATAATATCGTATTGCTGTATTTAATACACTTTTAAGAGTAATGTAATAGACTGTTTATGGGATGCTTCTCAGTTTATGAGTTTGTATCGTAGGGAATAGGTCAGCTAAGTTCTTTTTCAGTTCAAGGTTCAGATTCAGGGCTGTGAAGCAAAAAGCCCAATCCTTCATTTTACTGAAGAAACGGGGCTTTATTTTTTTGTAATACTATGGCTGGTCACGTGATCCTCCTGTTTGAGGTTTTAAAAAACAGACCGAAATTAATCTAAAGCAATATAGATTAAGTGAATATCCAAGTCAATTTATTATCTTTTTCGGGAGATGCTTGCGAGTTACAGATGATATTTCCTTAAATTGCAAAGTTGTGATTTCTAATCGATACCATAACTGTTTATGGATAAGGCTGAATGTTTTCTCTATAGCAGATATCATCAATGCAGGGGGTTAGAAGATTATTTGGAGGTATAATAAAGCTGTATGAACTTTTGGATTTGATGTTATTGATCAAGGTATTGCACAGCTATCTAAACTTGATGGTCTCGTAAAAAGTCCCAAAATACTGTTTTCCGTCATTCCAACTAAAGCCAGGCCCAGTTTTTTTAAGTAGTTGCAAGCCACTTGGACTCCGATTTTCACTGGTGCATCAAACTGGGTTCAATAAATAAAAATGTTGGCTTCACCTACCGAGTCGTCGAGGGGGATAATGCGGATTTTTATTATTATCCTTATATTAAAAGAGAGGGCTCTTAATGGCCCTCTCAGGTTATAATTTTTTACCTCTTATCTCTCGGTGGACAAGGATCGTGACCGTGACTATCGCAATGCGAAATTTTCCCATCACGATTGTGTATTATCAGCTCACTCTCTTGGTTTATGCTGATTTCCCTTGCTCGACCTATGGCATCTTGTTTATGATCAAAATGGCCGGATGATCGAGAAGCACCACCTCTCTTCACGTTCCATCCTCCATCGGGATTTGGAACTACATGGTGTGTTTTTCTATTTGAAGACATATATACACCCCCTTTTGGAGAGGCCTTTATTCTTGACAAAACGTTCATTCCGTTTTAGTTACGGGACAGCAAACAACTTTATGTCAAGGGTTCCCGGTCTCTACCTTCGATTAGGGAACGCTCTATATTGTCTTTCGTTTTACAGAACGAGAGGCAATATATTATAATTTCTTTTTTTTCTTCATGTGTTTCCAATAATTAACGATAGCATATGTCATTGCTTGCCTACTGACCTTGAATATATTAACCAATTTGGCCACATCATTTATATCGCTTTCGTACTTTTTTAAATGTTCATATGAAATCAACAGTTCTGCTGCAAATGCATCTGCCTCTGACTCTTTTGGCGGTTTTCCTTGCAAAAAATCCTCTACCTCTTGATCACGTGTTGCTTCAGGATCATAAACATCTCTAGCTTTATGGCACAAAAAAATGTGTCCCAATTCATGAGCAAGAGTAAACCTCTGCCTTGCTATAGGTTTTGCTTTATTTACAACTGCAATTTTTGGATTACCATCAATCTCAATAATTCCCCCATCAATATCTTCAGAATCATTAATTTCCACGTATTCTAGCCCTAGTCCTTCAAAAATCTTTCTTAAATTAATTGGGACCTCTTTAAGGTTGTATTTATTTATGACCTTTTTAGCCATCTGCCTTGCATAAGAATAATTTGCTTCCATTATATATCCTTCTGTTTACAGTTTTCTATATATTGAACTACCTTAGCAATATATTCTTTGCTTACTGTTTTTTCTTGACCAGAGACTTCTTTTGCAATGATATTTTCTATTATCTTGTTAACATTGCTTGATTTGAAGCTTGCATATCTATAATCTGTCGAACGGGTATGAATATAGGAAACTCTTTTTTTCATATTTTGTATTTTAATTGTATTGTTCATCATGTTTTTTAAATCATCTACCTTTAAATGATAATACTGTACAAGATTCCCTGACACTTTAACGGGTATAGCTTCGGGATCAATTTCATTGTTCTCTATTTTTTCAACCATATCCATTTGTATACCAATCCGCTCACAAACAATATCTTTCAATATTTTGGTCATTTGCAGCATACTGCGTAAAAATTCTCCTAATGATAACGATTTATTAAGGATTCGATTCTTTGCATTTTCAATCGCATTTTTCATCTCTGATTCAATTAGATTTACTCTTGCTTCTGGTATTTTCTCAATCAGGTTATTAACAAGCAAATTCATCGAAGGCGTTATCACGCTTTCGCCCCTCTCCCATCTTCCATATGAGTTTTTACCAATATGGAGTAACTCACTCATTTCTTCTAAGCTTGCATTGATAATTTTCCGAAGTATTTTCAATTTTGGAGGCGTTAATGTGGGCTTTGACGAAAATTCTAAATTTATTCTTTTTTTGTCAAATGCAAGACTCTGTTCTTGTGTAAAAACTATGTCTCCGCAATTACGACAAATTGTACATTCGACGGCATCAATCGTAAAGACCTTACCATTTACAAGCACTTCTTTTGATATTGTCTTCGTCGTATACTCGCCCTCGTAACAATTAGTACACAACATAGTAGCTATCCTTTCTCTACACTTTTGCAAAATGATGTTAATTTCCAACAAATAAATTGATTGGTTTCTGGGTGATAATTTGAACAAATTTTACAATAAATCTTCTCACACTTTGTACTTTCACCATATATTACATAATGTGTATTCAGTTGATTACTCGCCCTTTGACTAGTTGCAGGCATGACCTTCTCAATTTTATCAGCATCTATGATGACCTTTTCCACATCTGCTTCCAGCAAACCACCTATCGCCATATCATCGATGCAATCATTCGTCCGTATCATTTTGCCCTCAAGGTAAATCCCCTGAATTTCTTTGAGAACAAGATTTGATAGTTCCGAAGCGAGTTTACTTTTCATTTAATCAATCCACTTACTACATTATAAATACACCATTTGGTTTTTTTATTAAATACCAAATGGTGTATTTATTGTCAAACATTTTTTATTTAGCAGACATTTTACATTATACGCCCACCCCAGTTGCCCCCCCCCGGAATATTTTTTTTCAGCTTAACACATTGTTATTACAAATGATTATTTTTCGGTAACTGGGTTCGATTCCCATGCACTTCCGCCAATTTCTATTTGTTCGCAACGAAACAACTCACATATATATGAGGCCAAGTCTGTTTCTGACTCTTGTTGCTAATTACCAATTGTAGCCTTAGACTACTGCGATAAAAGCAGATTTATGGTAGGGGGAATAGAGGAACAGGAAAATTGGATAAATTCAAATTGCACACAGGAAAACAATATCATAACTCCATAGTCAATTTTTAAATTGCGGGTATCTGCTTAAAAGCGTCACCAATATTTTCAATCCAAAGAGGTAGATATCTTGCCACGAGTGCCACTCAAGAATCAAACAATTTTCTTGTAGATTGTATTTGCATATCACAAATTTTAAAGTGTTTCAATTTGTTACATGGATAGCATGTGTCGTCTGAAATTAGCTGGTATTTACAATCCCAACAGCATGTTTTAATGTTCTGGCGACCTGATTTTTTTATTTTGCTTTTTCCCTGAATAATGGGGCAGTATATCCGATCGTAAATTAATAAACAGAGAGCTGGCCGACTTAAAAATGAAATTTATCAATGGCAATGAAGAAAACCGGCTTCCTGTTTGATATTGCCACACACAAACAGATTGTCAGATTGAAAAATCAACAGATATTTAATATAAAAGGATCGCTGTGAAAGCACAAGCCATATACTATCCGGATCAATCAACAGAATGTAAGCGGCCATTGTTTATGGTTCCGGTTTCAGCGGGTTTTCCTTCTCCTGCGGAAGACTACATAGAAGGCAGCCTGGATCTGAACAAATATCTTATCAAGCATCCTGCTGCAACATTTTTTGTGAAGGTAGCAGGAAATTCCATGATCGATGCAGGAATACATCCTGGAGATATATTGATTGTGGATCGCTCAATCGAGCCAGCCGACAGCAAAGTCGTAATAGCTGTGGTTAATGGGGATTTAACGGTAAAAAGAATTCGTGTAACAAAAGGTAAGGTCTTTTTGATGCCCGAAAACAAAGACTACGAACCTCTGCAGATCGAAGCTGAAATGAGCTTCGAAATATGGGGTGTTGTAACAAATGTAATCCATCGGCTTTAATTAATGATGTCTCCCGTGTTTGCACTTGTAGATTGTAATAACTTTTATGTTTCCTGTGAGCAGGTTTTTAATCCAAAGCTTATTGGAAAACCTGTGATAGCGCTTTCTAATAATGATGGCTGCGTTATCGCCAGATCAAATGAGGCAAAGGCCATCGGTATCAGGATGGGCATCCCTGTATTTAAGATACGTGATATAATTAAAACATACAAAGTGCATGTTTATTCATCCAACTATACCCTTTATGGTGATATGTCGCAGAGGGTAATGGATATCCTTTCAGAATTTACCCCTGATGTTGAAATCTATTCTATTGATGAGGCATTTTTGGACCTGTCCGGTTTCAAAAAATGCAACCTGACCGATTATGGATATTCTATAAGGTCTAAAATAAAGAAATGGACAGGAATCCCTGTTTCCGTGGGCATCGCGGGAACCAAAACACTTGCCAAGATTGCCAACCGCATAGCCAAAAAGTCTGAAAAAACAGGTGGTGTCTTGGATTTAACCATGTCGCCTTTTCAGGACAGAGCCCTTGCAATAACACCGGTAGAGGATGTCTGGGGCGTGGGACAAAGCTATTCCGGATTTCTGAAGAGCATCGGCATCAACAATGCGCTGCAGCTTCGCAATGCCTCTGTCAGCCTGATAAAAAGGAAAATGGGCATATCAGGCTTTCGAATTCTTCAGGAACTTAAGGGGGTTTCATGCTACTCTCTTGAGCAAAATCCGCCTCCAAAAAAAGAGATTACAGTGTCCAGGTCATTCAAACATCCAATAAAAGACATAGCCGATATAAGTGAAGCGGTCGCTACGTATGCATCCAGGGGAGCAGAAAAGCTAAGAAAGACACATCTTGAGGCAGGTGTGATCGTGGTTTTCCTGATGACAAATCCTTACAGCAGTGAGTCAAGGTATTTTAACATGAAAACCATACAGCTTCCCTTCCCCACCAGCGACACATCAAAACTTATTAAACATGCGCATATTGGTCTCAACGAGATTTACAGAAAGGGTTATCAATATAAAAAGGCGGGGATTATATTAAGAGATCTTGCATCTGACAGCCGCTCCCAGATGACTTTATTTGATTATAAAAATAAGGGACAGTCCAAAGAAGTTATGCGCGTTCTTGACAGCATAAATAAAAGATTTGGTTCAGACTCGGCCAGGTATGCGGCCACTGGTTCCGCTCAAAACCAGAAGTGGAAGACAGTGTTTAAAAGACGTTCACCTTCTTATACAACAGATTGGAACCAGTTGCCAAGGGTGTCATAGCCATGTGCGGACGATTTACACTATACAGCTCACTGAGTGATCTAAAAAAGGTTTTTGATATTGATACTGTAACGTGTGAGATCAAGACCAGTTACAATATAGCTCCCGGCCATGAAATATATGCAATTATCCGTGGAAACGACAATCGCCTGGGAAAACTGCATTGGGGGCTTGTGCCTTCCTGGGCAAAGGATCTATCAGAAGCGGGAAAACTTATTAATGCCCGTATAGAAACATTAAATGAGAAACCAAGCTTTAAAAGAGTCCTGGAAAAAAGACGCTGCATTATAATAGCTGATGGGTTTTATGAGTGGAAAGAAAAACAGCCGTGGTATTGCACTCCTGCTGGCGGCGGCCCATTTGGTTTAGCCGGACTTTGGGAAACATGGAAAAGAGATGAATCAGCCTACCATTCCTGTACGATCATTACCACAAAGGCAAGTGAACCAATTAATGAAATCCACGATCGAATGCCTGTCATTCTTAAACCGGAGATAATCAAAGAATGGCTTAATCCCGCAATCTGTGAGTATAAAGAGTTGGACATGATCTTGAAACATGGCAATGTTAAAGAAATCAAAGCTTACCCTGTTTCAAAATTTGTCAATTCACCTGAAAATAATGACCCTCGCTGTATAAGACCTGTATCTGATTGATATAATTTTTCTAAAGAGATCCTGACTTGCCCAATGGTCATTGTCTCGTCATCCTCCGATACCGAAGTATCTACGGACGTTCACAGCCTTCCATAGCAACATCGGGTTCCGCGTAATGCGATCCTGCACGTCTGCATCTGTTGTTATCAATGACGGCTCTATTTCCCCCCTGGTAAGGATTCGGTCGAGAAAATCCATTTCCTGAGCAGACAAAGGATACACTACTGAAAGTTGTTCCCTGCATTCACTCACCAAGCGCTGAACAAACGTTGAAATATTTTCTCCTCCGTGGACAGAATTTTCACGGAGAACGGGAATCAGCATTCGCTTCAACTCCTCCAGGTTAAAAGCAACGTCTTTCAGAGAAATTGTCCGCCAATCCTTTCGATTCAACGCCCCATAGACAACAAACGCGGTACGCAGACGCTTCTGATCCAGTTTAACGTTACAGAGCAATTGATGAGTATCAAACAGGTCCCGTGCCTGGTGCCTGGCGAACAGAGCAGCCAGCTTTCCGGCAGCAAGTTCATGAATGTCAAGAACGGGAATGTTTTTGGCCCGAAAGTCGCCAACGGCACGAGAATCGACAGATTGCACTTCCCAGAGTGGCTGCCTGAACATGAAGTTCAGATCGACTTCGAGGTTGCCTGACTGTCCTGTAAAGCTTTGATACTTCAGCCTCCATTTCCCCCCGGCGTGTTCAATCGGCATTCTTTTGACAGTAAATCCTTCTCTGGAAAACACCGCGCCAACAGCCTGCTCGACTTTGGGACGATCCGCCAGCATCTTCTCACGCTCGACCGCGCCAATATAGTTAAGATCAATATCAACCGAAAGCCGGGGAATATTGAACACAAACAGGTTCAATGCGGAGCCACCTTTCAAAGCTAATTTCCCTTTGAGAAAAGGATGCGAATTCAACATGTTCAGCAAGTTTAGAAGGTGGAGTACTTTTTCGATTACATCGGCCCTGAAACCAGTTGATTCCGCAACCGGTAAAATCTCAGATGCTGAAAATATCACAATACTTCTCCCCAGGATTGATTAAGTATTTCGTTTGGAACCATCAAGTTCCATTTCTTAACTAACCGGCCATCTCGGCGCTTTCCGCCTATCAGATAATGAGGCCGTTTGGGACACAACTTACGCAAAGGCTTCAGGTGGATATCATCAACCATCAGAGTTTCCTTATGCTGTTCCAGGAAAAACCCGACTTTTGCGGCAGTAGTCTCATTTTCCAAAAGCAAGACATACTTGACCACCTGGTCTATATCGAAAAACTCGATCGATTCAAGTGACCGCCATATCTCTTCCCAACTTCCGGTCAGTTCCGGCCGATCCAGCACATCGACAAGAGTTCTTTCAAGACTGGTTACACGCAGTTCTACTCCGAAACGTTTGTGTCGTGCGACACCAAACATCTCCATACCTTTAGCACGAAGTGATCGCGGCACGAGTACTCCCCTGATTTCATAAGACCTAAACCTGACAGGAAGAGACCTTCGAGTGGTCAAATAGTGCAGTCTTGTGTAAACCGAGTATGCTTTTCCGTGGAATTCCAGAGCGGTATGGTAAGCAAGAACGGCATCTTTGGTTATTTTTGCGGTCAAAAGATAGGGATCAACCGGGCTTGAATCAGGCAAAGAGCCAAAAGGGACAACCGCATACAATCCGCGTCGAACAGGTACTATTCGGCCCTGTTTTCGATAGTATGTCAAAATCGCTTTACGGGTACTCGGCTTGCCGGAACCCTTCTCAGAGAGAAAAATATCCAACTCCTCTACCGTAAACACATCGTGTTGTGATAAAAACTCGTTTAACTTCATAATCCAGCCTATTTGACTCCATGTCGATTTGGTTGTAAATAATTTACGACTATCCCGCATATTTGTCAAGTAATTGTTCTCAGGGGTTTTTTGACAGATGAGTAAGATAGAGGTAATTTCTTTAGTACCATCTCGCACTTCTGTCAAATCGTATCCCATATTAAACTTCCTGTTTATTCTTTAATTTTCGCTGCATACCAAGTCTTTACCGGCATTACTCAATACCTGCATGGTTGATGTTGCCTCGGCAAAATCATTAAGGCATGCACAGTTTTTAAGGATTGTTTCTCCCGCTGCCACAGGGCATACATTATTATTGCATGGCCTGTACTCATCCACATAGCTGGCTGTTGTTGTGCGATAGTCGTTTGTGGTTCCACTTACCCCTGCGTCTGTATCAGGGAGAGGCTTTCTTACCTTACATGCCTTTTCACAGTTTTCATAAGTTCCCATGTCCAGCAAGTCCACATTGTATGTAGTGGTCTCACCTGTATCTGTATTGTAATCTTCATAATGCATGCTGGTCGTGTTATCCTGCACACTGCCGGTAATATGTTTCGAGCGTTCCATGGCATCGCTTAAGTCGTACTGGTTATCGGACTCGCATTCGTAAACCCGATCTATGCGCCACCACATATTTTCACCTGAGCTTAAAACGGTTGCCGCTGAGGAACCATCATACAGTGTAAGCGCATTTCCATCCATACAGGCAGTATAAATCTCAATGTCAGATGTGATCTGTTTGCATATCGGAAACGGGCTTAATCCTGTTGGACTAAAATTGCGCCAAGTCTGTATACATTTCATACCGCTGTCATCGCATACCTTTTCTTCTTTCAAGCGGCATGAACTATCGAAGTCGCATTGATTATTAGTGGTAAAAACATTGCTATCTGTTTTAAAAGGTATAATGCTTCTTACCCAGATCGGCTCATTTGTTGATCCATTTAGCGCGCTGCTATTCCACCATATCCAATCCGCAGTGGCATCTTGCCACCCTCCAATTGATCCCCATGGAGCGTGGCCAAAGTCAGCAACCTTTGTCATATTTGACCAACTACTGTTATCAAAATCGGGATTGGTCCATCCTGCTCCCGGATTGGTCTTTGTGTACTTCCAACCACCAGATCCTTGAGTGTTGTGCAATACCTGTCCATACGCATCTTTTATGCTAAGAATTAGTCCGGCAGGAGAGGAAGTATCATAATTATACGCATAAACGGCAACCGCATGTGTTCCATCGGGCAAATTAAACGTTCCGCTTGACCTTGCAGTCCAATCTCCATTAGTCCATATCAAAGTGCCATCCAAATACACTTCGTGAGCGTTATCTGTTGTAGACTCAATTTTTATTGTGCCTCCGCCATGCTTTCCTGTCTCGGTAATAATCGATAAATTATTTGCAATCACACAGGTTGGATGTGTTACATTCGGCTGAGCGCTGAAAGAATCAACAAGCATGGAATGGTAGCTGTTCGTATCCACGGACTGACTGGCCACTTCGTCATCAACAGGAAGCGTTCCCATCCCTCCCTGATAGTATTGTTCAGGCGACAGGTTTCCAGACAAATATACGCCGTCAGCTTCTTGATTCGGTGGAGTGGTCTGGTATGAAAAACCTGTTCCCTGTTCGGATGTTTTCTGGCCATAGTATTTTATTACCGGACCGTCTGTTGACACATTTGTAATTGTATATTGCGGGTCTCTGGTATGTATTGCGCTGACAACACCGCCTCCAAGGTCTTTTAGAACGATATTCATATTGTTCCATACCAGATTCCCGCCACAATGATTATTGACACAGTAACAGGCGGCCAGGTCTGTAATAGAGCTAACAGTTGCAAGCGACACTTTAGCCTCATCATCCGCTGTCCATTTGTAGTATGAACAGTTGTTCCACGTCCCTGCATCGCATGATATGATGCCGTTGGCGCAGACACCGGAAACCTGCACACTCAGATTATAAACGTAATCTACAGTATTGTCAAAATTAGTATCCTGCTTTACATAGACTCCTGCAAGATCACCCGAGGAAGACGGCTGGGCAAATATTTCTACGAATGCATTGGAAGACGGCGCAGTTAACTGTCCGCTGAAAGATACAGTCTGCTCTGTTGTTTCGTATGTCGGAGCAAATGTTTGCAGAGGTTTATCATCGGATGTAAGGGGGTTTGATATCCTGCTCTGGATCTGATCTGTAGAACCGATTTCGCTTTTTACCTGGCTTCCGGCTTGTTGGCCAATAGCGCGGCCTTTTTCTGCTTGTGTTTCACTGTGTGCAAGCTGTGCCGGAAAAACGCAGCATATTATGAATAGATATATTATGCCGGCTATCCTTATCATTTTGACTCCGTATTGGAAATAAATGTTAAAGGATCTCCACCCGTATTTTTTTCATAATCATATCGAAACCATTGCTGCGGAGTTGTTTTGCCCTGCATTAGATTGATTGTTCTGAATACACGATGTTTAAGTTCCTCTGCCGAAATAATCCCTGATGAAACCGGCATATAGTCTTGTGATCCTTTGTGAATGAGGATTGTTGACGGTGTTTGCTCTATTCCGAATTTAGCAGCAGCGCCCGGATGTTCATTTATATCTATAATGCGAACAGTCCAGTTGTAATTATTGGTAAAGAACTTGAGGATTGCTTGTTGTGTATCGCAGAACCCGCACCCGCTCTGCGTAAACATAATCAGGGCAAATTCATTTGATGCGCCTGCAATTGCCTGGTTAATTTCGTCATACTGAACCTGCGCAAGAGCATGACGACCGGGGACTACCGTGGGATGGACATCGGCGTTGGAAAACTGAGGATATTTTTGCCCCACATATCCAACAACGCTTGCAAAGGCCATACTCTTCCTGCGCGCTATGTCCTGCATAAGGAGATGGTTGATTACATTTTTCTCGGTTGGCGATTGCACGGCAGTTTTTGTTGTCTTCTTGAATAATTTCTGAAACTCATCAGGATACATATTCCATAATTGGTCATAAGAATAGTTATCCACGGTTAATTCTGATTTTGGTATTTTGCCGGGCTTTTGTTTCTGTTTTTCTTCTTTTTCAGGTTCAGGCTTTTTCGGCTTTATTTCATACCAATACCATCCAACCTTACCCTGGTTATAAACAGGTTCCTCATTTGTTTTTATGTCAGAGCTTTCCTGTGAGTCTGCCGGCCGCTCATTAATTATATCTTCAGCTTTATATCCTGAACAGACGCCGGTTTTACACTCCGCCATACAGGTAACAGCGGTTGACAAACTAAAGGATAGGCAGAGCAACAGCCTTAATATCGCTTTTATTGATAAATCCCATATATTTTGAATCATAACTGTCTTTATGATCTCCAATGGCAAAAAGTTTTCCTTGAGGCACAGTGCCGTTAAAATAAAAAGAATACAGAACATCGCCGGTTTTAGTAAAAGGTTGTGTTGTTCCCAAGTATTCATCATTACAATAGTAGAAATTATTTTCATCTACATGAAGATTATCGCCTTCTATACATCCGATCTTTTTTACCACCTGACACGGCCAGCAGTTTTTATGATGCTTTGTGTATAGATCAAACACGACATAAGTTCCGTTGCGTAATTCTGATTGCTGAAAATTACTTTTGTAGTAGAATAGCCGGTAGTTTACCGATGGCGACAGCGCCACCATGAAGTGTGAGGGAATCATCGCTCCTGCGGCACTCAGAGACATAATCATAATAAGCAGGAATATGAGCTTTTTTCTGCTTATCTGCCGCACATTCTGCTGAAAATTAGTCAGCGCTTGCTTTATTCTGGTGATTTGCTCCAGTGCTTTTGTTTTGATCATAGTACCCACCTTGCAGCCTCCTTAATATTTTGGTAATTCCTTCAGCCTTTGTTTCCTTCCTGATTTGTTCCAACGCATAAACAAGCGATACATCACCGTAAACAGTGTAAGACTCCTGCGAACCTGTCAGGTTGTCAGTCTTTCCTTCACTCATCGTGGCATCAAGCATATTCACGCCTTGAACATAGGTGATTGCAGGCACAGTAGTGATCTGATATTTTGAAAACAGCATAGGGTCAATGTTGATAGCGGCATTATATGCGTTGCACTTTTTGTCTGACAAATCACATGAAGCATCCTTTGTTATAGTACTGGACACAAAATCCAGTGTTGGCTTAAACAGTTTCATGCCGTTAACAAACCCCCGCAGCACCATTGAGATATTTGGATCATTAATTTTATCAAGGGCTGCTGCATAATTGCGAAGTGTAGCGGCCGGCATGGATGAAGATATAAAGATATATATCCGTTCATCAACAGGCAGGCCTCCCTTTGCTTTGGTCATGTTTTTTTCTGATTGCTGGTAGTCCTGAAGAACCTTTGCAAACTGGCCCGCTTTCAGGCGTTCTGTTTCTGCCTGTATTCTCTTTTGAAACTCAGAGGAACGAAACTTGCCTGCTGCCTGTGCCGCTGCTTTTTCGGCTTCAGGGTTATGGATTTCCGGCAGGCTGATTTTGCTTTCATAATCTTTTGCCCTGTTAAGAGCATTATCAATATCCGTTGCTGTGAAATCTTCCGCAAACAACGGCCCGGAGCTAAACAGAAAAAAGAATGTTACCCATATCAATCTAAGTCTAAAATACACAGCATGACCTCTTGCGAAATACCATAAACAGGAAATTGTCACCTATAATTGGCGGGTTTTTAAAAAAAGACCACATTAACCCTGTCCTCCCGATCGGAATACAGCCTAAACTTCTTACAGGCTTGGCAATCTGCATGCGGTAGTTCTGCTTTACCCATATTGGCGTTGGAATTGCCGCGCACAATGTAATCCCTGGGTCCCACAATAAAAACTCTCTGCCAAGTTTAAAAATCATTCTGGCCCCCATAGCCGCATTTGCCTCTACAAGATTGTCGTTACCGACATGCCCGGTAAGAGGATAGGCGCTTCCCCATGAACCCATACACCAAAAAAGAGGTGATAAGGATAGCCCTATAGCTGAAGCGACACTGTCGGCTACACACGCAAATTGCGCTATCGGGTTGGCAAACAGCAGGGCCTCGGGATTAAGTATGAATGCAAGCATATCGTTATTCCATAACGGATCAACCTCGGTAAGATATGCAATATCAAACCCTGAGTGTTCTATACACACAAAATCAGTAAGCAATTCCATCATGGCCCATACCGGAAAGACAAACCAGTGTGCCTGCGCAAAGGAGGACATATCTTCCTGATTACCCATCTCGCTTGAGCCTCCACCCAGATGACCGGAAAAAGGATTTGGCAACCCTACCCCGATAGATGGGAAACAAAACGGGTCTTTTACTGTTTCGACAAACCGGGCAGGCTCCCAGAAGGATACAGGGATTCCTATTCTCATGAAAACCGGAGGTGGAAACGGACAGATACAAACAGGAAACGATGCCAGATCAGGGGTGTCTATCAGCGGCCCATTACCCACTTGCTCTATACCTTTAATAGGTATTCCCCCTATTTTTATCGGGAAGATACACTGCCAGCACACATCTATAACAGGATTCAGAAACCACCCTGGTGTGCAGATGGCTTTTGCTTTATTTGTGGGTATCCAGAGAAGTGTTATTGTCAGGAACACTATGACTATTTTTCCGGTTTTCAATATCAAATTCTTTGACCTCCATATATTGCCCTTTCTGCTGAACTACCGAGGGCACGGCTTTTAGTTTAAATCGCTGTATGATCTGTTTGTCAGCATAATATACCGGCTTTTGCAGTTTTTGTGACAGAGTCCAGAATTTGCCTTCTGTGATAAGACACATGGTTTTGTAATCGTTGATGTATTGCGATGCTTCAAACCATTCGACCTGTTTCTGATCTGATGCATCTATTATTACCAGGATGTTAGGCAACTGCACATAATCCAGCGGGTTAAAAGTATAACCTTTTGGATATAGGATGCCGCCTTTTCCGTCCGGTATGTCAAAGTCAAGCGTATAGGTCATATCCACGCTGAATGTTCTATCCTCTGTCGCTCTTGGCAGTGCTGTTGTCATATTTTCAGGCTGATAGTTTTTGACAGCGGCTTCGGTCTTTTCCTTGTTGAAATGTTTATGCCAGTCTATTTTACTTGCATGCTCTTTGATTTCTTCCAGAGCATCTCTTTCAATAATAGAATAGGTTCTGCCGAAAGTGCCGAGCACATGCGTTGAGGCAATTGCATGACAGGGGCACAGGGAGATAAATAATGCTATTATCAGAATATTTTTTAATCTCATTTTGTTATTAATTAACCTTGTCATAGAATCTCTGAACTGATTGCTGCATGTTATTTTTAACCTGCCCCTGCGCTGTTGGAACAATATCGCCATACCACTCAGACAGGTCTATCCTTGAAAAGTCGAGCATCTGAAATTCTTCGGGAATAAAACCACGGCAATGCGGTCCTTCAGGAGCGCCCCAATTGCTGACATCGGTTTTCATCTGCGGCCTTCCCTGTTCGTGAGTAATTCGCGACAGCTTTGAATTAAAGCAGCAGTATGATTTTGAGTGTTCTATACAGATTTTTATAAATCCGAGTTTTATTTCTCTGGAACAGTATTCGCCTATTTCATGGCACAAACCTTTGCCCTTTAGTTTTGCAAGCTGTATTTCTTCCTGTTTACATTGACCGAGACCAAATAAATAATCTTCGTCCTGGCAGCAGTTTTCAAAGCCGATAGTTAAACCGCCTGATCTGCACCGCCTGTCATTGCCGTTAAAGATATAGATTTGCCCGAGACAGGTGCCATCTTCGCTGTATTGACCATCATCCTGCTTGTCATTTGAACCTGGCGGATCGCCTTCGGTTTCGGTGGAATCGCCATACTGCACGCATTCCTTGGCGCTGCACTGATTCTTGCCCTGATATTCCAAACATGGATACTGTGTTCCATAAGGGCAAGTATTATTACCTTCATAGCAACTGTTTGTGTCAGGATTATAAGATCCGACCTCACACATGGGATACGCCTCGCATAGACGGGACATGGCAGTATATGATGTGTTGTCCGGGCAGTCGTGTATAGCGTTGATTGAGCATTGATTCAGAGTAGTTGAATACAAAGCGCCGGACAGGCATGGAGGGTTGAGCAGGCATTTATTCTGATTGTTATTATAAGTATACGAACCTGGGCATATTCCAGAAGCAGAAAGCCTGCACAGATCTATTGAACCGTCAAAGTAGCCATAGTCGCATATTGGAGCGGAAACACATTTATTGAATGTATTGCTGTAACTATATCCCTCGGTAAAACAAGTTAGTATGTCTGCTGCCTCGCATAGCTCTGTATTTGTATTTAAATTGCCACCAACAGGGCAGTAAACACTAATATAGCAAGTCGATCCTGACAAGCTCATTGCTGACGGACAACCCCATGTGTTTGCAACAGTACATTGATTTAATGAGCTATCATATGCGCTTCCAGATGGACATACAGGCCCTGTCTGACAAACGCCGAGGCTTGAGTTGTAGGTGTATCCGGTCTCACAGGTGGCAGTGTATGCAACCTCACACTTATCCCTTGTGGTATTCAGGCTTCCATCGGCGCACATTGCGCTCATGTAGCAGGTAGATACTGTCAGCGTCATTCCTGACGGGCAACTCAATGTGTTTGCCCTGGCACATTGGCCCAGCAAATTATCATATGCGCTTCCTGACGGGCAGGGAGGGCTTTCCTGACAGACGCCATAAGTAGAATTGTAACTGTATCCCGATGGGCATGACTGCGAATAAGGCAACTGACAGTTGTCCACTGATGTGTTCAATGTGCCTGAACTGCTACATGTTGCATTTATTTTGCAATACTCTATTGCCAAGTCATAGGTATATCCGGAATCACAATTATATGTTGGCACATATTGGCATTTATCAACACTGGCGTTGAGAGTTCCGCCGGAAGAACACGTGGCGTTGGCAGCACATATCGCACTGTTCTCCGTGTAACCGGAAGGACAAGAACCAGTATTATATCTATAAAGATAATCCTGATAGTACTTACTGATCTGATATTCCCCATCCCAAGTGGAATGTCCTTTTATTTCAATTAATGCTGAGTTGGCTGGTAAATTACGTGGCGAGGTGGCGCTGCAAGAAGGATATGAACCAAAATCCTGATTATAATCCGTGCACCAGTTGTCGTTACAGCTCTTGATAAGCGTAGAGATGGTACAGTATTGATTGTCGCCATATCTATAAAGATAATCCTGATAGTACTTACTGATCTGATATTCCCCATCCCAAGTGGAATGTCCTTTTATTTCAATTAATGCTGAGTTGGCTGGTAAATTACGTGGCGAGGTGGCGCTGCAAGAAGGATATGAACCAAAATCCTGATTATAATCCGTGCACCAGTTGTCGTTACAGCTCTTGATAAGCGTAGAGATGGTACAGTATTGATTGTCGCCATATCTATAAAGATAATCCTGATAGTACTTACTGATCTGATATTCCCCATCCCAAGTGGAATGTCCTTTTATTTCAATTAATGCTGAGTTGGCTGGTAAATTACGTGGCGAGGTGGCGCTGCAAGAAGGATATGAACCAAAATCCTGATTATAATCCGTGCACCAGTTGTCGTTACAGCTCTTGATAAGCGTAGAGATGGTACAGTATGAAGTTGACCAGGATATTGCTGTCTCACACCTGTTTGTCGATGAATTATAGGAACTTCCGCTCGGACAGCCAGGAGCCTTCTCACATTTCTGTCTGGATGAGTTGTATATATACCCGCTCGGGCAAGTAATTGAGCTTACCGCTTTCAAGCAAACATTGTAAGTCGTATTGTAGCTGGTCCCGCTTGGACATACGGGATTAGCCTCGCACTTGCCTCTTGAAGAATTATACGTATATCCGCTCGCGCAAGTCGGTGTATAAGCTACCTCGCATTTATCCCTTGTGGTGTTCAGGCTTCCATCGTTTGGGCATGAAACACTTATAACACACTTCCCCGCCGAACTGTTGTAAGTGTAACCGGAAGGACACGCCACGCTTGCCGCCAGCTCGCACTGATTGGTGGAAGCGTTGTAAGTCCCCTGATTGCAAACAGGATCTTTCTGACACAGGCTGAGGCTTGAATTATAGGTATATCCGGTTGGACAATCATAGCCATATACGGTCTCACATAAATCTCTCGACGTGTTTAGCGCTCCGTTAACAGGGCATGAGGAAGCAATAAGACACTTTCCTGCTAAACTGTTGTAGGTATAACCAGACGGGCATCTTTCGGTTGCTCCCAACTCACACCGATCAGTGGAAGCGTTATAAGTTCCATGGCTGCAAGTAGGACTGACCTCGCAAATATTTCTGTTTAAATTGTAAGAGTAACCATCAGGACACGAATGATCCGGCGGTAGTTCGCATTGATCGGCCCCACCGCTATATGTCCCATTACCCACACAAAGCACCGCTTTTGTGCAGGCATCGAGAGTACTATTGTATGTATACCCGGCAGGGCACAAATCGCTTGTAACGACAATTTCGCACAAATCGGAATTAGGATTTAGCCCTCCCCCGTCAGGACAGGTTACTTCCATGGCGCATGTATCAACATCTGAATTGTAAGTATATCCACCGGCTGGACAGTTTATGTTCGGACTTGCTTCGCACTTATCCTTGCTGGCATTCAGGACACTCCCTGAAGGGCATATTGCATCACTATGCGTAGCAATGCATTCCACGGCATCAACAGGACAGAACTGAGTTTCACCTATCTGGACACACGCCTGCATTTCTCCTGAGTCAACGGTTCCGTTGCCGTTCGAGTCTACCGCGCATACGCTGTCAGATGATTCATACGGGCTTGCGTCCCCGCTATCCACAGAATAGCCCATGCTTAGTCCGTCAACCGCTGTTCTTGCATATACAACCCACGAGTTCATGGGCACTCCCTGCTGATTCAGCAAGCTGTTGTTGGCATTTTGTTTCTGCCACTTGCACGCAGCGGATGCTGCAAGGATATTTTCTTTGGTACAGACAGGAGAGGTTTCATCTGCATTATTGAGTTCGAAATATGTATAAGATGGGGGAGAGGAATAGGTGTTTGCATAAGTATCCTGATCATACAACTTAAGATAGACATTAACTTGAGTACGGGAGCTGCCGACAGTGCATTTTATCTGGTTCTGTATTTCGCTGGCAGGAGCAACCGGCGGCAAGCTCTGCCATGTATCATTACAGGTAATAGTTGCGGATACACTTTCGTATTTGAACTCAACGCTATTGCTGGCAGAAATTGGTACCGGATTTCCGCTTCCATCCTTTGGAGGAATCATTTGGAGGCTGTATTTGTGATATGTATTCGGCAGGCTGCTTTGAAATATTGAGATTTGGCACGAGGTTGAAGAAGAACATTCCACTATGCCCGCCATTACTGAAAAGGGGGTGATAAGAATTGCTATTACAGAAAAAATGATTGATAATTTTTTCATAAAAAACTTTAGTGTCTGCACGTTTGTGGCGTACAGACCGCGCCTGCTGGATTGCCTGTAAAATCAATACCTGCTGTACTGGTATCAGCCAAAAGCAGATGATGCACTGTTTGCTTGGACCATTCATTCCAGCCTCTCAGAATTTTCCTGCCATTATATGGACTATTGACAACAATCAGTGGCAGCTCTGTATTTTCAGTGTTCTCAAATTTCCTCAAGTCCTGGCGGTTCTTCCATATTACCTTTTCAGCAAACTTTTTCGCCCCTTCTGTATTTGTTTTAAAGAAATGATTGCAGATATAGCTTAATGTCGGCTGATAATCTTTGTTCGATAGCGGCACCGGCCTGATAACCAGGTCGGTATTAGAAAGTGAACAAATATCCTTCAACTGAGCAATGGCTTCTTCGCAATGCGGGCACGACACAGAACTGAATATTTCAACCATGTTATTTGCTGAGGGTTGAATGAGTTCGGCTCTTGGTTCAATATTGGGGAAGAAAAAAAAGAAATGAAGGGATAAAAACGATAGAGATACGGTCGTGAATATCTTGAAATCCAAGGGCTTGTTTAGGGTTAAAACCGCGCACAAGCATAAAAGCACAAAAAATGCCAGGCATGAAAAACAAATGGCCTGAATAAAATATATTTGAATAAAAGTGAAATAAATCTCACAACCAAGCATTGCAGATAGGCTGTACCTTAATAATCGAGTCTTTCCGTATGTGTGAAAGATTATGGCAATGATCATTCCGAGCATTCCCCACAAGGCCAGTGGTATGCCGATCACGCTGCCAAAAGAAGACAGATGCACAATTTTGCATGATTGCGTTCCGCACGCGGAGTTTTGAGTAATATTCTGCAACCCTGTTATCGCTGACAAGCATATTCCGGTTACAAGCAATATTGTAAGAATATTTCGTTTTAACATGGTTTCCTCTAATCTTTTTTAACGATTACCGCAGTGCCATATAATATAACAGCTAACAGGGATTTCCCTTTTGATACGTTTGTTGTTATTATCCTTAGGCTCACAATAGCATTTGCTCCGTGTTGCTGTGCCTGTTGAGTCATTTGTGTCATGCCTTTTGATATCAGCTCATCAAAAGTTGTTTGATAAGCCTTTGATTTGCCGCCAAAAAAGTCGGTAAACCCGGCAAGCCAATCCTTGATGACATTTCCTGCCCCAACGCTGGAAATTACAATAGGGCCGAGATGGGATTCTATTGAGTAACCCTGAAGGGTCTCTGTAGTGCTGATAAAGATGTTGTTCATTTCTATTCCTTTCTGAAAAAGATTAAGTTTCTGTTTATATAATAGCGATTAGGTGAAATCCGTATTTAAAAACAAAAAAAGGGCGGTGGAATCCTGATTCAGATCAGGTCCGCCGCCCTTTTGATATTTTGTGGCAGTCTTTCAATACATTACGATATAGCCCATAGCGATATAAACATCGATTTTTCGGGGTACGCTATAATCTACGACCTGCCATTTACCGTTTAAGAATTTCAGCAATTTCACCATTTTTTGTGCCTCCTGTGTGTAGGTTAGTTTCGCAGGAAGAATTATCCTTCCCCTCCCTTGAGGTTTTAAAAGATTAAAGCCTCAAAGGAGAGGAAGGGTAAGAGCGCTCTATTATAGAGCGCTCTTTATGGTGAAACTTGCGGTTATTGTTGCTTTAGTTCAAGAAGAACAAAGCGGTTTGCTGCTTCTCTGGCTTATATGCTTATTTAAACAGATTCTTTTCTTAATACAGTCAATTATATTTTTCTCCCGTTTTCGTAAATCCAGCAAGGTGCCATCGAGTTCAGCAATTTGATTGTTTAGCCCGATCAGATACCCAATTTCATTATCTGTTGCCTTTTTTACGATTTCTTTGCCTCCGATATATCCGGGTGCAAAATCTCTTATAAATTTAATATTATTTCGCGTGTTTTGCATTGTTACTTTTCCTTTCTTACCATCTTTGTGCTTTTTTGATATTTTCTATCTCACAAGCTTTCCTGGGTTCCCATCCGTTTCTTCGTTCGCAATCAATCTCAAGACCAAACGGATTAATTTTAATCTGCTTAATTTCTGCAAACGAAATGTAACCCCATTCAGCACAATCATAATCTCCATTCAGGATTGCAAAACCCCAAAATAGATCCTGTTCCCTATCATATTCAGCAATATACCAATCACAATTTCCAATAAAAAAGTGCAGGTATATCAGCTTATTTTTCAAGGAAACGCTCTCTGTTTTATATAAACCCGGGATTTTAGCCAGGTCGTTTTCTGTCGGTGTATTCCACATTTTTTCTCCTTTCTTAAAGAAAAAAGGACATTTTCGTTATTCTTCTTTGCTTTGCGTTATATTTTAGACTCTTTTATGCTGCTTTTCTCATGTCTGCCGCGTTCTCAATGCCACGCAGTATTCTTGAAGCAGTACTGGTTATCCGGCCAAAGGAACCCTGGATATCTATATCCTCGGTTTGATATGTAGCCAGATAAGTAGAGGACTTCGGTTTTAATCCAAGGTGGCGACACACAATATATGCTGTCGCTTCCGCCTCAGTCTCCTTTAGCTTTCTTGAATACTCTTTACGTTCTATATTCTTATGCAGATATTCATGAGCAAGCTCATGTGTGAGAACATAAAATTTTTGTGTATCTGTGAGCGAGGATAAAATTAATATTTTCCCGCCTTTAGACACTCCGTATGCATTTCCAAGGTCATTGGCATATTCCAGGCTTATTCCTTCTGATAATATATGTTTTTCAATCAGAGGAAATACGTTTTCTGCCGAACCGCTCACACCTATAATATCAGGCGCTTCGGGAAGCAGTTCGCCTTCGGTTTGAGAAACATCCCAAACATACACGACCTTGAAAAACAACTTATCTTGTTCTTGATATGCGTTCTCATCTTCTTCTGTGATTCCTTTATTGTCTGCCGGTTCGAGTTTTTTCTTAACTCTTATTGGAGCAAAAATGGGAATTCCCTTTTCGCCCTTTTTAACCGACCGACCAAGTTTTTTCCATGAATGAAATCCAGCAACATTTGTTGCTTTTGGCATACTCATCCAGATCAGGATTTTGTTATAAAAAGAATACCTGTAAAATCTGGAACAAAAATCAAGGTAGCCAAGAAGCGTTTCGCTTGATTTTTCGCTCTTAATTTCTTCCATAAGGGTTTGCAGATATTCGTCATATTTTTTCTTTAGTTCGTTGGTTTGCATGATTAGTCTCCTCATTTCTTATGCACAAAAAAAAGGAAGCAGACCAATTTTGGCCTATACTTCCTTTTTTTGTGTATTGTTCTATATGATATAATTTTACATTAATTGGTTGTCGCGAAACGAAAAATAACGTTCATTGTCTATATTAACAATAATGTGATCATGAACTATTATGCCCAACAGATCACCGCCTTTAACCAATATTTTAGTAATAGCTTTATCCTCATCCGAAGGGTTAATGTCTCCGCTGGGATGATTATGACTGATAACGACACCCGCAGCGTTCATTAAAATCGCAGGTTTAAAAACTTCTCGCGGATAGACTGGCGCAGAGTTTAAGCCGCCTTGCGATATAATATTTATTCCATTAATTTCGTTTTTTGTATTAAGAGCAATCATAATGAGATTTTCTCGATCACTCTGACCAATTTCAACTATTGTTTTTCTTGCTATTTCTGCGGCACTTTTAGAATTACTGGTTTGACCGCCATAGCCAATTTGCTTTTCTCTCACAAGATTAATCCGATATACGTATATTGGATCATGCCTTAATGAGAACTTGAATTTTATCTGGGTCATTATGTGTCCTCCAGAATAAAAGAGAGGACGCAGTTTTACCCCATCGAGGGGATATAACCATGTCCCCTCTACGATGGGTTTTTTATCATTTATTTTTATTTAACAGTCTGTTCCGAGACTCACAATTTTGTATGGCAACTCTATGTTATCACACACATATTCGTAAGCCTTGTCATAATCATCAAAAACCCTTGCTGAAAAAATATCCTTGCTAACCAGCCGGGCAGTCTTTTTATCCGGATCAAACTCTATAATTACATACATTTTATTGCTCCTTATTTGCAGGTTGGCGGGCAATCATTCCCCCTATTGCCTCAACTGATTGTCGTAACAATTCAGAAATCGGTATTCCTGTTTTTTCTCTCCAATCAGCCAGGGCTGCCATTTCAACTCCTGTTAAGGCAGATGCAGGCCAGGGGTAACCACGCCGCTCTGTTATTTGCATATAGTCTTGTTTTGCCATGATTCACTCCTTTAAAGGTCTTTTCCTTTAAGGCTTTTTGTATATTTTATTTATTGGCTATAATATTTGAACAACGTAACCAAGGGCTGTGTAAATATTGATTTTGGATTTCACGCCATAATCAACGACTCTCCATTCGTTGTCTATAAACTTCAGTAATTTAACCATGTTGGATCCTCCTGAATATTAAGATAATACACCCAGGGAGAGTCCTCTTACCCTGTCTGCGGGTGTATTTAATCCACCCCACAGACTGGGGTTTGATTGCGGCATAAAAAAAGCACAATTTATGAAAAGCATATAAATGCTTAAATTGTGCTTTTTGCCTGAACAATGTTTTTGGTCAGTTAGAATGGCATGTCATCGTTTATTTCACCATCTGGATTATTCTTCGGAACTTGTTCCGATTGAGATTTGTTTTCTGATGAAGCGCCGTTGCCCAGTATTTGCATGCTTCGGGCACGAACTTTTGGTGTGTATCGTTTATTGCCTTGTTGGTCTTCCCAAGTTTGAATATAGATACTTCCTTCGATGTAAACTTGGCTTCCCTTGCAGAGGAGTTTTCCGCAAATTTCTGCAAGCTTGTCCCAGGCCTCAATATTGTGCCACTCTGTGTGAGATTTTTTCTCACCATCTGTGGTCCATTTGTCCGTAGTTGCAACGCTAAAGTTTACAACTGCTTTTTGACTTGAGGTGTAACGCACCTCGGGATCTTTACCTACATAACCTATTAATTCTACTCTGTTTAAACTTGCCATGATTGACCTCCTTTGTTTTTTTGCATCGGCATCGCGCCTGATGCGTTTTAATGTTGTTTTCGTCCGGCATCACGCCTGGACTTACTATAAAAAAACCTCAATTGAAGCCTGCTTCAGTTTACTTATCCTGAGTATAAAATAGCTTCTATCAAGGCGTTATTATGAAAACTAATTTTTAGTTGAGTCTTTGTCTGGACGCAGTTATAGCGTCAGTATTATAGTTGTAAATCCTTCAAACACCGCATGCGCCGGTTGCCCTGGCATCCACCAGTAAATCACCACATCAGGCATCGCATTATCCAGAAGGTTGGATAAAAAACTAAATGCGATCCGTTGCCACGCTAATTGCTATCGGGGCGGTTACAGGGGTGATCCTGCAAACTCCGTTGTTCCAGATCATTCTGGCTATGAAGTGGACGGTCACCATCAGCATTCAAATGCCAGAGAATGAAAACGATGGTTTATCTAACTATATAATAGCAACGGGGTGAAATTTTCAGTTGTTGTTATTATAGAAATAGAATGTTTACACAATTTATCAAAGAAACCGGATTACAAGAGAATACAGTAAAAACAGCTCTAAAAGCAGCAATTACGCAGTCATTATCAGACTGTCTTGGAGCATACGACTGTATTGTGTCCCTGGAAGAAAGAACTGTAACCGGGGTATTTCGAGTGCCGTTTGATATGGCTGTAGAAGAGGCTATATTTTTCAATACTGCCGTTGTCGAAAATGATGTTGTTACAATCAGATTCAGCTTTTTAAATCTTCCTGATGGTGTCGTGAAATACTGTGGAAAGATATTTCCCCGTATAGTGCTTGATATGGATGCATCTCAAAAATACAGCGAGTGGCGACCCAAATGCGGCACCATAGTTGAAGGAATTGTAAAAGATAAGAATGACGAGGTCGTCGAGATTGATTTCGGGCAACAGAATGGCTTTATGCTCAAAGCTGAATGGGTGCATGGAGAACATGATAAATACAAGGCAGGAAAGCCTCTTTGGGTTTATATACTTCGAGTAGAACGTAATGGCGCTAATGTAAAAGTATTTGCTTCACGGCATTCACGAAACCTTGTGTCCTGCTTGTTCAGACAGCAACTGCCCTGGCGTAAGTTTTTCTGTGTTCGCAGGATGCCGGGAAAACACTCTGTGATTTTAACAGATTGTCCGCTGGATGACAGTTCGCTTAACGCTGTAAAAAAGGAAATTAAAGAAGAAGTTGGAGAAAGATTGGTTTTATCAAGATTTAGTGCATGAAAACCTTACTGGTAAGCCCGTGTACTTTGCAGATACGTTCTTTTGCAAAGTACATATCTTCAAAGTTGATTTAAACTACCCTGCCTGATTAATCCGCACGATTTCGCCATTATTGAGTTTTTGCCTTACTTCACCTGCCGGCATACAGGTATTATCAGGCATAAAAATACAGCCGACCACACTGTCTATTCGGAGTGTCTGTTTTTTGTACTTGACGAGCATGTCCGGTTTCTTGGTCTGATTGTTTGCCTTTTCCGGTTTTGTTTTTTTTGTATGCTTAACAGCATCTGCCCAATCCTGTTCTAAAGCACGGGCAAGATAGCCGCAATAACCATCCTTTTTGTTTGAGTGCTGGTTTGTGTAAACAATATTTCGTTTAACGTAATCAATTTCTTTTTCGTCAAGCCTGTATGCAATCAGTTTTTTGACTTTATCCGAACATTGCTCTTCAGGCACAATGGAAATAAGCTCTTCAGGGATTAGAACCGGAGAGAGCCTTTTAACGTTAATATCTTTGTTTTCTTTATGAAATATTATAATTGCCCTGCCTTTTTCAGGGTGACGCACAGTCATGGATATTTTGAGTGATGTGTGATTTTTTATTTGGGCTAAAGCTATCCTGATTTTAGGAAGAATATGTGAAAAATATTTTTGCGCCATCGGTATCTTTGCTGCCAGTTTCAAAGCGTCTATTTCCCATGTGTCGCGGCTGCGGAAAGCCTTGATTAAAATTTCATACAACCGTAAAGCTAAAGGGGAATTGAGGTTTTTAATGTCCTCAAATTTTATGAGCTGGAAAAACTGCGACTGCTTGATGCAAAGAAGCCACTTTGGATTAAATCTGACCCTTAACCGCTTCGTATGTTTTTCAATATCCCAATCGTCTATAATACCAAAATTCATGATCTGGTACTCAACGCCGTCGAAAAAAACACCTTGGAATTCCAGGCCAACCATATTCCATCTGTTTAAGCTGTCTTTCAGGCGATTGTAGCTTTTGTGCCCTTTATCCAGATCACAGGTTTCTAAGACTTCATACCTGGTTAATTCGATTTCTTCTTTCCAACCCATCTGCTGACATTTGAGCAAAAGACAACACAAAAAAATATAATCTGTTCTGGTCGGGGGGTTGTATCCTGTTCGAAAGATAAAACCCTTCTTGTCCTTCCAGACATAGCCCTCATCACGCAATTTAGCCATCCTGCTGTTCTGAAACCACAACGGGTGTTCAAGAAAGTTTATATCCTGTTTCAGCTCGTTTTCCATATTATTGCCTCCTGTTTTTGTAATAGCAACAGGATGAAATTTGGAACTATTGAACTATCGTACCTGAGGGACAAAACTATCGGGTCTGGAGGGGAGAACTATCGGGTCTGGGGGACAAAACTATCGGGTCTGGAGGGGAGAATTATCGGGTCTGGGGGACAAACTATCGGGTCTGGGGGACAAAACGGGGTTTCTACCATTATAGTGACAATAGTTAAGACAAAGTAAAGACTAACAGCATATAATAATATTATATATATAATTACGTGCGCGCGCGAGGCCGCTGCTGTTTTTCTTTTGTTTTTTTTAAAAAGCGTTTCCAGTATTTCAATGAAAACAAGACACACTTGTGAAAAAATCAGAGTCTGGTAAATTGGACTGATTGATTTTCATGCTTAACTTAAATGTTTGTAATAGTGAAGATAATAAACGAGCTCTTTTGGATTGGGATTAAAATTTGGATCAGGAGTAACGATAGATATGTAATCGGGAAAAATCCACTTTCGTTCAAGTTAAAGTGCGTGAGGTGAGGTGTTTTCTAATGTTGCAAAAACCTCAAACAGCGTTTTTTTTTGTAATTAATCATCCTGTGTTGGCAACAGTATCAGGTGAGGTGTTTTGTTCCGATAAACTCTCTTCATTTTTTTTGAGCCACTCAACAAACTCTGGAAACTGACGTTTCATTTCAACCTTTAACCATACCTTTTTTTCTTCATCCAAGTCTTTCCAAAAATCATCTATCCATTGTTTTATCTGTTCCCGCGGTATGTCAGCAATATTGACAATGCCATTGGACGGCCTTTCTTTTTCCTGCTTATACATCAAGCCTTCACCAGTCAGAAGCCAATTTAGATTTACATTGCATTTCGCACTCAGCGACATAATTAAGTTTAAACTTAAGGACTTTTTTCCATTTTCAATTTCAGAGATGTAACTATGTGATGTGTTAAGCAATTCGGCGAGTTTAGACAAAGTTAACCCTTGGTCTTGTCGTATTTTCCTGAGATTATTTCCTATAATATTGTCGCTCAAAGAGAAATTTCCTTGACATATATCGCAAATAGAGAACATAACCCTTTCGCAGGTTGTAGTACATACTTAATTAAAACCATATCACAGTTAGAAATCAATGCAATATTAAACGTTTCATGGTTACAAATGGTGAAAAGGAAATGAGAGATTCAATAGAGGTCCGGGTCTGGATGATGCGTCATAACATCCGGCTTGCAGATATTGGCAATACTCTAAAAGTTAGCCCTAATTTTATAAGATTTTGGATTAACAATGAACGTGAGAGCCAAAAAGTTAAAGAGTATTTTCTTAATGTATTGAAAGTACCACTTTATCTAATTGAGGTCAAAAATGAAAACCTTAATACTCTGAAGTGCAGGAATTATGTGCATAAGAGACGTGTTAAATAAACCAAGGGTAAGGAAAATGAAACCAAAGGGTTGGAGTAAACTGACACAAGATGAAAAAGATCGAATAGGAAAGGAACTATTTGAAAGTCTGAGGGGAATATCCGTCATACATCAGGCATTGGAGGTCGCTGTTAAAAGCATGAGACAGGAGCCACATCCAGCTTTAAGCAACATAGAGGATATGGAAATACTTTTGAAAACTGTTTTCCGCATAGGATAAAAAATGTTTACATCGGTATCTGCAACTGAAGTTTCGATAGATAAAATTGGGGAGATTCCAGGGATATATCCGCGATTCAAGGTAGATAATAAGCGGATAGAATTGTTTTACGAACAAATGCAGTGCGGGCAGGAGTTCCCTCCTATCAATATCGTGAAGGATGAAAGTAACAGGGGATGTTATATTTTGCTGGGCGGGAAGCATAGGCTTGAAGCTTGCCGCCGCTTAGGGAAACGAAAGATCAAGGCTTTTCGGATGGCCGTTGAAAAGCGGCACTGGCGGCTGATTGCAGCCGCTCTAAACGGAAGGTCGTCGAAACCGCTTGAAGGTGAAGAACTGAAGAAGGTAATCCAGGATGCGTATGAAATAGACGGTATTCGAGATACCGAAGAAATAGCGCACAAGCTTAATTGTACTGTTCAGTATGTTAGAAAAATACTCAAACCTGTTCGAGATACAGAGAAGGAAAAGCTAAAAGAAGAGGTCGTGCAATTGAGGGAAGAAGGGCTGTCACTTAAGAATATTGGTAACAAAACCGGCAAACCAAAACCGACAATTCAATCTATTTTAAAAGCGTATGAAAAAGAAACAGTTTCGTTTTCATACGGCACCAAACCTGAAAAAATAGTCAGTAATTCCGAGGAAACACCGCCTAATCCCTGTGTATTCACTGCTGAGTCGGAAACATCGAATGAAAACTACTCGACTCCTGATGAATTACCTGCCTCCAATAGTTCAGATCAATCTAAATCAGAATTCACCGAGAAGGAAATGCCCACAGGAAGGTTGTCCGAAACGAAGCATGTGTCAAAACCGGACACCCCTAATCAGACTGACAATCCGCAGAAAGACGTGAATTCACCCCTTGAATCCGCTGTAGGTTATGGCTATCGGCATAAACCGGATGAAACCTCCAATAATGACTGTTTTTTAAAAGAGCCACGTTCGATTATCCCCGAACTTGAAAGATTAGACCAGAAAAAACTGGCACGAAACGGAACGAGCGCCCAGACGAACCAACCATGCCTGACTCTTTCTGAAAAACAGGCTCTCCGGGCTATGGAACTTGCCGGAGCAGGATGGAATGTTGAGCAAATTGGAAAGCGGCTTGACCGGACAGAACAGTTTGTCAGGAATGTTGCAGCCAGTGTTATTGCGCTGTTCCAGAACCAGTCATCAAAACACCCTTTAGCGGGCAGGTCGCATGAAGAAATAGCCGAGAGGCTGGAGATGGACCCATCAGTCGTAGAGTTTATAGATGAAATCGTGACTCACCTTCCGGGAGTAATTCCTGAAAGAAAAAACATCTGGTGGTGGCTGAGAGAAAACTTCCCAAAATATCGGTCAGGGGCCGTTGAGCGAGGCAGCCTGATAGATATAGTCAGATATGAAACCATTTACTGGAAAGCTATTGCCGATAGCATGCTGCCTTCCTGGGAGGAAGAAAAAGAACAAATGAAACCACTTGAGGAATTGCCGCAGGATATTGAAGAAAGATTCCTGAATTACATGGATTTGATTGATACGCTGATTGATGTAGCGAATAAGGGGGGGTTTAAAGCAGATAAAATAACGCAGGCAGTCCTTCAACGATGCAATATGGTTGTAACCATACAAAATAAACTCAGACGCAAGTTGGGACAGCGGAACGTATCGGCGGAGGATAATAAGAACCGTGAAAGTACTGGATGATATCCTTCGAGAAACTGAACCGCTGGTACAGGCAATTATCAGATCTTTTCGGAGTCGGTACAGTTCAGATGCAGCATTTAACCACGATGACCTTCTACAGGAAGCAAGGATGGCAATAGTGCAAGGATTTCCGCGATTTAAGTCGAAACCTGATTGCTCGTCTTCGGCAAGCCTGTCATCGTGGGTCTTTGTTTGTGTAACTAACCATTTGAGAGGGCTTAACGGATATAGGCCGCATATAGAAACAAATGAAGAAAATATTTACAGTGAAGCCGAATGTCAGAATGATCTTTCTGATAATATGTTGATAGCTGAATCAACTTTATTGGATGAGCGTTATAATACCGCCGTTCGCATACAACGGACGCCTCAGCGGGTAATGCAGTTGAGGAAGCAGATCGTTAGTTCATGGAACAATGGATTGCAGGATATATTATTCAAACAAGAATAATGTAAAACAATATCGCCAATAGACAAAAACAACAAAAAAACAACTACGACAAAGGAGAAGTGAAATCATGACACAAGCACAACAAACAAAAACAACTGCAACTGAAGGATTATCCCGCTGGCAAACAATGGCAGGGGAAAGAAACGCCAGGGTAGTTTTATGCAATACACCTGATACGTATTGCCTGGCTGACTTGGCACGTCATGCTGACAGAGCAACCCGTGCGCTACGCAGTCGTTTGATGGTGACCATGGAACCCGATGAGGTATTACCGCTTTTAGCTGAGTACAAAGATGTCGTGATTCGACTGCATACAGTAATTGATAAAATGTCTCAGGCTTGCGGTCTTGAGTATCGCGTACCTCGATCTATTAAGAGGATGCTTGGCGATAAGAGCGATGAAAAGCCGACCGCTGAGGCAGAAGAACTGGAAGAATCGAAGGTAAAACAAAAAAAGAAATAACCACCAGGGCTGTTCCTGAACTGCCTGCTGGCATGTAACGCTATAACGAGATATATATCAATATGACCTCCTTGTTCGGGAATGGCCCTTAATTATCACGATAATCGCAGGCAAGAAGTTGAACATGACAGACTTGCCAACTATCATGGACTGCATACTTTGCGAGGATATTAAAGTAATGAAGCGGAAAAAAGAGCGGTTGAGTTATAAAAAACAACAAAAGCAACTCTAATGACTAAAAAAATATAAATTAATCTGAAATGAACGTATCCCATGACGACATAGCGTCTCTGGCGCAACTGATAGCAGAGCAGGTAAGGGCGGACATTCTGTCAAACATCGCCCCGGGCAGGTGGCTCACCTTTCCAGAGGCTATGTTGTATGCCAAGGTCAAATCAAGAGATACGATGCGAAAATGGATTGATAACGGCTATATCTACGCTCATAAACGATCAGGACAATGGATAATTGATCGGCAATCAATTGACGATTGGTTCTTGTCAGAGAGAGTATAATAATTGACATGAGATTAAAAATAAATTATGGCCTGTCTATGGCTATATTATGGAAACGTCCCAAAACAGGCACATATTATGCTCAATGGCAGGAAAACGGAAAAGCCAGAAGAAAAGCCCTGTGCTTCTCAGGCCAGCGAAGAGCAACAAAAGACAAACGGATTGCAATCCGCCTGTTCAATCAATTCCAGCGTGAATTAATTGCCGGAAAAGTCAAACCGATTTCCGAAGGAATTAATATATGTTTTTTCGATTTTGTGAACGAGTTCCTCACGGCCCTCGTTGTAAGTGAAGAAACACTCCGGCTGTATAACGATGCCCTCAAAAAAGCCCAATCCTGCTGGGGAAACATCCCGCTTGGGCTTATTAGCAGCAAGCATCTTGATAAACTAATCTCTGATATGTTTCGGGCAGGTCTCAAAGCACCTACCATAAACAAAAACTTTCGCCATGTAAAAGCTGCTTTAAAAAAGGCGCAAAAGTGGAAATATATCAAATATCTCGATTTTCCAAAGCAGATAACCGAAGAAGAAAAAGACAGGTATTTTACGGTCGAGGATCTGCGCCAGCTCATGAAAACAATCACAGATCAGGAGTTTTATGACTTTTGCCTGTTCGCTGGATATACAGGTCTGCGTTCAGGGGAGATTATAAGATTAACATGGAAAGATATTGACCAGCCATCTGAAGGTTATATCCACGTTTCATCAAAGCAGAAAAACAGGAAAGTCTCGACCATCCCTATTCATCCCAGCGCCAGAGCTATCCTTGAACAATATCAGCATTTGGACAGAGAAAGAATATTCAGGTTTAAAACCGTTTCGTGGATATCACAAAAATTCAAGGCGTGTGTTCGTAAAGCCGGTCTTAAAGACTCCTATCGTTTTCACGATCTGCGACACACTTTCGCGTCTCATCTGGCCATGAAGGGCGAATCCCTCCAAGCCATTCAGGGTCTTATGCGGCATAAATCGTATGAGTCCACAAAACGATATGCCCACTTGTCTCCGGATTATCTATCAGAGGTAATAAAGAGGTTGAATTATGGCCCTATGTCGATCGGGGAATTTAAGAAATAGACGGTGAGAATCAGTACAGTTTAAGTACAGTAGCATGTAACTCTTTGATTTCTTTATGCGTTTTATGGGCTTTTAAGTCCCTTGCGTCTACCAATTCCGCCACCCAGGCAAAAAAGCTTAGTTATTTTTTGGAAACTATTAATTTAATTTTTCGAAAATTGCAAGCCAGAAAGATTTACTTCAATGTTCTGTTTATTTAGAAGTAAGTGTATGGAGCGCAATCTTACAAAGCTCATCCTCTCCTCGTAATGTTTTTACGATATTTTTAATTTCAAAGCTGCTTGAAAGCATCTCAATTAATTTTATCATACTCTTGCGCTGCAACTCATAAGATAGAAACACAACCCCTTTGGGTCGAATATATTTTTGGATAAGATTGATAACCGGCTCTATATCTACGTCTTTGTAAACCAGTTCAGAACCGCAGATAATATTATATTCTCCTTTTATATCAGGATCGTTCCAATCCAGCTTCATTACAGATACATTGCTTAAATTATTTTGTTTTGCATTAATCCGCAACAATTCCAGAGTGTCCTCATCATAGTCGGTGATTGTTACGTCGTACCCAAAGGCGCTCAGGAAAAGGCCGGTTACCCCCATTCCAGCGCCGATTTCAAGTATTTTCTGATCTTTTTGAATGCCGATTTGAATTAAATGATCAGCCAATATTATTGAAGCTTCCCAGATTTTAACCCAGAAAGGAAAACTGTTTGCATCTTCCTCTCCATGCTGCAAAAGCTTGTCAACAAAGGGGTCGTTTATTTTAACACAGTAAAGCTCAAGCTTTTTCCCCCTTATGGAAACAGGCCTGAGCTCCAGTTCATATTTGTCTCTTACAGACATTGTATCCATTTATAAAATCCTCTAATCTTCTAATTCCACCTAATTACAACTTGTCAAATAATATGTCATCTGATAATTTGTTGCAATGAAAAAATCATGCGATAATCCAACATTAATTCTGGCATCCAAATCTCCGCGACGCCGATATCTTTTAGAACAGGCAGGGCTTTGCTTTTCTGTTATCCCGAGCGATTTTGACGAAAAGTCCGTATCTTTGTCTCCGCCTGAAACTTATGTACCTGAAACTTATGTAAGGGTTCTGGCAGAAAAAAAGGCTCATGATGTGTCAAAAAGGTATCCTGAAACCTGGGTTATCGGAGCTGATACAATTGTACTCATAGGCGACACCATCCTCGGCAAACCCGGCTCAAAAGCAGAAGCAAAATCAATGTTAAAATGCCTTGGCAATCAAGTCCATCAAGTTCTAACGGGCTATTGTATATGCTGCGAAGCTAAGAATAAAAGCTTTTCAGAAACAATAAGAACCGAAGTTCTTTTTAAAGATCTGGCTGACGAGGAAATCGAGTGGTATATTAATACAAAGGAACCTTTTGACAAGGCAGGAGCATATGCCATTCAGGGGCTCGGCACCTTTCTGGTAAAAAGCATTAACGGGTCTTATACAAATGTCGTCGGACTGCCTGTATGCGAAGTCATTGAGTTTCTTATAAAGGAAGGGGTTGTGGGTGTCAGGGATCGGGAATCAGGGATCGGGGGTCGGTCGCCGGAGGGCGAATGATAGAGGATGACTGGAGCTTGAAAAAAAGATTAGAAAATATAACAGGCAGGATCAAAACTGCCGCTCTTTCATGTGGAAGAAAGCCTGAAAGCGTCAGGCTTGTGGCTGTGAGCAAAACCATGCCTGCTGACAGAGTGAAAGAGGCAATTAACGCTGGAGTTACAACCCTTGGCGAAAGTTATATCCAGGAAGCCAGGGAAAAGTTCAATGTTTTGTCATCTTATAATGTGTCGTGGCATTTTATCGGCCACCTGCAAACCAATAAGACAAAGTATGCCGTAAGGCTCTTTGATGTCATTCATACTGTAGATTCATTCAAACTGGCGCTTGAATTAAATAAACAGTCAAAAAAAATAAATAAAATCCAGCAAATTCTGATACAGATAAACATCGGCAGAGAATCTTCAAAATCAGGAATATATAAACAGGACGCGCTTAAGCTGGTAAAAGAAATAAGCGGTCTTGAAAATCTGGCTATTAAAGGGCTTATGATAATGCCCCCGTTTTTTGACGATCCTGAAAAGGTTCGCCCATATTTTTCAGCACTTCGCAACCTGCGCGATCACATAAAGGAAGAGACTGTAGAAAATGTATCAATGGAAGAACTGTCCATGGGTATGACGGGTGATTTCGAGGCCGCCATAGAGGAGGGGGCAACACTTGTCAGGATAGGAACCGCAATTTTTGGGAAGAGAAATTGAAAATTCTGCTTCATATATGCTGCGCGCCCTGTGCAATATATCCGGTTAAGATTCTCCGCAAGCAAAATATGGAGGTCATGGGTTTTTTTTATAAACACAACATCCATCCTTATCAGGAATGCGTGAAAAGGCAGAAGGCTCTGCAGTCTTATGCAGAGTCAATTGATCTTCGCGTTGTTTATCAGGAAGGTTACGATCTTGAAGGCTTTATTCAAAATGTTGTATTCAGGGAATCAGAGCGCTGTTCCTACTGTTATCATGACCGCCTGAGGGCAACCGCTCTTGTGGCAAAACGCGGCAAGTTTGATTATTTTACATCCACCCTTTTATACAGCAAATTCCAGAAGCATGACATGATAAAATCAATGGGTGAATCAATCGGCAAAAAGGTGGGCGTTCCATTTTATTACAAAGACTTCCGCATTGGATGGAAACAGGGGATCGAGGAGTCAAAACAGCTCGGCATCTACCGGCAGCAATACTGCGGGTGTGTTTACAGTGAAAAAGAAAGATATTACTCTAATGAACTTAGCGCACCTTCGCTGCGAACATGAGTGCCTAAAGTGAGCTAAAGTATTTAAAGTGCCTAAAGTTGTGGTACGCCTTCGGCGTGATAGTTGATAACCCAAAAACACATAGAGCCTGCCCCAATTGTGCGTTGACGGCTTACTGCCAGCCGGTGCAGGCAAGAAGAAACCTATATCAAATGATAGAATTCCTTAACTTTAGGCATTTTAGGCACTTTAATATACTTTAGGCACTTTTCGCCCAGCAATTCATGAAGTCTTATCATACCTAATTCATTATGCAAAAATGGAAATTCCTATACTGTTGAGTCACTATGTTTTCTAATTTCATATATCTCATAATTGTACTTCTTATATATACCACTTACCCGCCTCCTGAAGAACCGAATTTTACGCTACTCGAAACTTCAGCTCTGTTCTTGAGCTTGATTATTGCTTTTATATTTTTTACCAGGCTACAATTCCGCACACTTGAAAAACAGATTTCAAAGCAAAGCCCTTATAATCTTGATCATAAATTCAATTCAACCCTGAGCAGGCTGTCTATAACGGCAATCGTGCTTTTTACCATAAATATTTATGGACTTAGTCTCCCATCGTTTTTAATAAACCTATCTGTTTTTATAACCATCCCTACTTTGCAGGCGCTGCTTTTTATCGGGCTTTTTGTATTCTATACCGCAATTGTATGGGGCTTTGCTTACAGGGCTTATCAAAAGCTCAACATGGACGGCATGTCCAGGCAGGCATACATTTTTTCCAACATTTTATTCTCAATACCTGTGCTTATCCCCTGGTTTCTGTTATCCGGAATCGCCGACATTATTAATGCGCTTCCCTTTGAATTACCGAAATATCTTCTTTCCTCAACTGAGGGAGAAATAATATATTTTATGGTTTTTCTACTTGGTGTTTCTATTATCGGGCCGGCAATGATCCGGAAATTCTGGAGATGTAAACCGCTTGAACCGGGATTTCATAGAGATCGCATCGAAAACCTGTGTAAAAAAGCAAAGGTTGAATATGCTGAAATTCTATCCTGGCCCATATTAGGCGGCAGGATGATCACCGCAGGGGTTATGGGACTGGTTAAGAAATTCCGCTATGTTCTTGTTACAAAAACCCTCCTCCGGTATCTTGAACCCGAAGAAATTGATGCTGTAATCGCCCACGAAATCGGGCATATAAATAAAAAACACCTTTGGTTTTATCTGCTTTTTTTTGTCGGTTATATTGTCTTTTTATATGCGGCACTTGACCTGATCATCTACTTGATTATTTATGCTGATCCATTATTCAGCATTATAAACATAGCCGGTTTTGACCGGACTTCCGTATATTCAACAGCATTGAGTCTTGTCACAATCATAATTTTCCTTGTCTATTTCCGCTTTCTTTTTGGATTCTTTATGCGCAACTTCGAACGTCAGGCAGATATCCACGTTTATACGCTTTTCAAAAGTTCAAAACCGCTTATCTCAGCCCTTGAAAAGATAGCCTTTACAAGCGGGCAACCACCTGACAAGCCAAACTGGCACCATTTCAGCATTAAAGAACGGATAAAATATCTAAAAAAATGTGAAACAGACAAAAGATGGATAATCTTTCATAACCAAAAAATAAGGAGAAGCATAGCTGCCTATATAGCGGGAATTATTTTAATAGGAGGAATTGGATATAAGCTGAATTTCGGCGAAACCAAAGAAAGATTAAACAACTATTTTTTTGAAAAAACAATTCTAAGACAGCTTGAAAAAACGCCCAACAACCCCGGACTGCATAGCACTTTGGGCGATCTGTTTTACAGTAGAAAAAATTATGCAAAGGCTATTGAAGCTTATGAACGCTCATTAACCTGTTTGCCTGATAATCCGCAGGTGCTGAATAATCTGGCGTGGCTTTTTGCCGCATGTGATGATGAAAAATTCCACAACCCGAAACGCGCGCTCATCTTAGCAAAAAAAGCGCTGCAGCTAAAAGAGGCCCCGTACATACTTGACACCCTTGCTGAGAGCTTCTATGTTAACAACCAGGTACAAGATGCAATCGTCGCGGGAAGAAGAGCTCTATCCCTGGCAAAAAAGAATCGTTCCTATTATGAAAAACAGTTGGAAAAGTTTGTTAAAGCAGCGCCCCTCATTATCCCATAAACGGCCTTCTGACAATAGTATCCTTTTTCCAACGCTTATCATCCCGATAAGGATATTCGATGTTAAAATGAAGCCCTCGGCTTTCCTTCCTGTGCCTGGCGCACCTGATAATCAGTTCAGCTACTGTAGCAATGTTTCGCAGTTCAATAAGATCTGAAGAGATCTTAACACCCTGGTAATACTCCTGTATCTCATTTTGTATATTTTCAATGCGCCGCTTTGCCCTGTCCAGCCGTTTGTTTGATCTGACTATTCCAACATAGTTCCACATAAATCTGCGTATTTCATCCCAGTTATGCGAAACCATAATAGCCTCATCACTGTCGGTTGTGCCTGCCTCATCCCATAGAGGAGGAACAGGCATCGAGCCGGAATTCAGAGAAGCCTTAATATTAATATCCTCTGCGGCCTGCTTTGAAGCTGTATGGGCATATACAAGGGCCTCAATTAAAGAATTACTTGCAAGCCTGTTGGCTCCGTGCAGACCTGTGCATGCAGTCTCCCCTATTGCATATAAACCGCGAATATCGGTTCTACCGAACATATCCGTCACAACTCCGCCACACATATAATGGGCCGCAGGAACGACGGGAATAGGCTCCTTTGTCATATCTATGCCGAATGTAAGACATTTTTTATATAAATTAGGAAACCGATCCTTCACGAATTCAGGGTTCTTATGGGATATGTCGAGGAAGACAAAATCATCCCCGCTCTTTTTCAGCTCCAAGTCAATAGCGCGTGCAACCACATCCCGGCAAGCCAGCTCTTTTTGCGGATCATATCGTTCCATAAATCGATTTCCGGCAGAGTCAATAAGAATTCCTCCTTCACCCCTTACGGCCTCCGATATCAGGAAATTCTTAGCTTCAGGATGATACAGGCAGGTTGGATGAAACTGAACAAATTCCAGGTTCGCTACAGTAGCGCCCGCTCTATAGCCCATTGCTATTCCATCACCCGTAGCAACATCAGGATTGCTTGTATAAAGATACACCTTGCCCGCGCCTCCGGTGGCAAGAAGTGTAATAGAAGCACAGAAGGTTTTTACAGCGTTGGTTTGCATGTCAAGGACATATGCACCCAGGCAGTAATCTTCGTGGGTCGTAGTAACAAGCCCTCTTTTCATGCGGGTTGAACAGGTTATAAGATCAACGGCAATATGATTCTCATATAGTGTAATACGCTTATGGTTCTTAACATGTTTAACAAGAACGGTAGCAATTTCCTGGCCTGTCATGTCATTGGCATGAACAATGCGTTTTTGTGAGTGCCCGCCTTCTTGTCCTAAATCAAGCTCAGGATCCTTGTTTTGCGATTTATCTTTTAAACGCTCTTTTTCCCGAATATTGAAATGCACGCCAAAATCAATCAACTCACGAATTCTGTCCGGCCCATTTTTTACAACCATCTCCACAACCTCTGTGTTGCAAAGGCCGTCACCGGAAGCAAGAGTATCCTGGATATGTAAATTAAACGAGTCTAACTTGCCAAAAACAGAGGCAATGCCTCCCTGCGCAAGAGAGGTGTTGCTGTCCATGACCCCCTTTTTTGTAACTATAGCGACTCTGCCGAATTCCGCCATCTTAATGGCAAAAGTCAGGCCAGCCACACCGCTGCCGATTATCAAAAAGTCTGTTTTAATTTCCATTACAATAAAGATGATTTCCGGCGCTGACGCCTGACGCTAAAACCGATTAAAATACCAAAAACCAGCACACCTGCTCCACTTAAAAACCATATAATGTTTCGATGCGACAACAGCCTTAATAGTTCTTCTTCCAGATACTCCGCTTTTTTTGTCTGGTCGACAAGGTGTGAAGATGTAAGTTCATATTTTGCTTTAAGTTCTAAAAAGTCGGCAGACTCCTTCTTTAACGTATCATATGACTTACTAATTGCCACAAGCATCTCTTTGCTTCCTGAAAGCTCTGCGTTAAGTCTTTTGCTTTCCTCTTTATAGACCATGTTTTCTTTAAGCATGAAGGACGACTGAGCCGAGAGGGCTTCATGTTTTTTTTTCAATATTTCAAGTTCAAGACGACAGGGTTTATCATAAGTCAGAAACCGGGTTAGAACCCATCCTTCCCTTTCATTCGGCAGCTTGACCTGGGTCCATTCATCATCCGGTTGAAGCACTTCAACTTCCTGACCGGATTTAATCATAGCCGATATCTTGTGATCAATCCCCGGCCCTGTTCTCAATGTTATTCTAATATCATCGCTGATATACATTGTTTCAGCCTGAACAGTTGAACAAAATAAAATCATGCAAACCCCGATAAAAATAATAAATCTCATATGCGGTTTTCTCCATTAGAGGTTGCGGCCTAAAATCCGCCGTAAAAGCTGTATTAATGCCTTATATCTACGGCATGTTCTACAATTGCAGAGTTCAGACTTAATTTGATGATTTTTTATACATAACAGATTTATACAAAATTTTCAATGGTACTCGGATGTTAAAGTGTGTCCAAAAATTATTTTCCGTCTAAAAAACAGTATCTGTCAAGAACTACTTTTAAAATATTAATATATTTGTTATGTTAGTTTAAAGTTCAGAGGTTCGAGGATTAATCCTAACACCTAACACTTAACATCTAACACCTAAAACTATGATAGTATTTGATTTAAAATGTTCCAACGGCCACACCTTTGAAGGCTGGTTTGATGACAGCCGGGCCTTTGATAAGCAGAAAGCAAAAGGCATGATTGCATGCCCTGTATGCGAAGATACTGTTGTTTCAAAGGTTCCTTCCACCTTTGCGATAAAAGCCTCTCAGATAGCGGCGGGTTCTTCTCGCAGGCAGGAACATCTGGAAAACATAGGGAGAAAAATAGCGGATTTTGTGGAAAAGAACTTTGAAGATGTGGGTTGCAATTTTGCCGCGGAAGCCCTGAAAATGCATTATGGCGTTTCTGATCTAAAAAATATAAAGGGTACCAGCACAGAAAAAGAGGAAAAAATCTTAAAGAATGAGGGTATAAACTTCTTTAAAATTCCCGTGCTGACCGATCCAAACATTGACTCATAAATTAAGACTTTTGAGATAATAAAAATATGGAAACCTATCTAGACAAACTACCTTCCTTTGTTGATGCAATAAAATCGATTAAGGAAACAATTATTGCCAATATTGTGTTTATCGGCCAGGTGCCGGCTCCTACTTTCAAGGAAAAAAGACGCACCAGTGTTTTTATGGACAGGTTGGTGGAATCAGGGGTTGATGAATGCTCTACCGATGGTTATCGGAATCCCATTGCAATCATCAGAGGAACTTCTGAAACAAAACCGCCTATTTTTGTGGTTGCTCACCTTGACACACCTTTTGATGCGGAAACCGATCATAATTTCACCATCAAAGAAAATTCGATTAAAGGGCCAGGCATCTTAGATAATTCACTCGGCGCCGGGGTGCTGGCATCGTTGCCGGAGATTTTCCGCAAGTTAAATCTTCGCTTTAAATCCGATATCGTTCTGGCAGGCGTCATACAATCAATGGGGAATGGCAACCTTCGGGGCATCAGGCATCTGTTAAAGACATGGGCCACTCCGATAAGAGGGGCTGTTTGCGTAGAAGGGGTCGACCTCGGCAGGATAAACTATTATTCTTATGGAATGATTAGAGGGGAAATTGATTGCAATATACCTGCCGAAAAGGAATGGGAACATCAATTTAAGCAAAACGCTATCCTGATAGTAAATGAAGTGATTAACCAGATACTGCAACTTCGGCTGCCCCAAAGACCAAGATCCAGAGTTATTATAGGAAAAATTTCCGGCGGTTTTAAGCATGGAACAATCGCTTATAATGCAAAACTCGGCTTTGAAATACAAAGCGACTCAGACAAAATGGTAAGGGCAATTCATAACGATATTAAAGACATTGTTGCCGGCATAGGCCACAAAAGCGGAGTTGTTCTAAAAATCAGAACCATAAGCAATCTCAGGGCATCTAAATTAGAATATAATCATCCTTTGGTAAAAAGCGCTATGGCAATAATGGAAAAGCTTGGCATACAACCGATAAACGACCCAAGTGAATCAGAACTTTCCATTTTTCTTTCAAACAACATACCCGCGCTAACATTAGGCATAACAAATGGAGAAAATCATTACCTGAAAAACGCCGAGATGGAAATTGAAGCAATGTTTAAAGGGATTGCTCAACTTATAGGAGTTATTATGGCAATAGACAGCGGGATTTGTGATGGATAACAACTGGCTTAAAAAGAATACATTTCATCATTCTGAGTTTAAAGACATCAATGGTCTTGTTAAAGAAAAAACAAGAAGAAATCTTACCATTGCTTTGTGCCTGCCTACTCTGAATGAAGAAAAGACAATTGCAAAAGAGATTATTATTATTAAATCCGAACTGATGACACGCTATCCGCTTATTGATGAAATAGTTGTTATCGACTCAGGCTCGACAGACAATACAAGAAAAATTGCAAGAGAATACGGCGCCGAGGTTTATAAGGCAACCGACATTCTGCCTGATATTGAAGCGTTCAAGGGCAAGGGTGAAAATCTGTGGAAAGCTCTTTATATTACAAACAGCGATATTATTGTATATCTTGATGCTGACATAAAAAATATTCACCACAGATTTGTTTATGCCCTTGTCGGCCCCCTGATTCTTTTCGATAATATTAAATTTTCCAAGGCTTTTTACGACAGGCCGATTGCTACAGGTAAAAGCAAAATCCGGCCCACCGGCGGCGGCAGAGTTACAGAGCTTGTTATAAGGCCATTGCTGTCACTGTTTTTCCCGGAACTTACACAGATTATGCAGCCGCTTTCCGGAGAATATGCAGGCTATCGGGAAGTTTTTGAAAAAATACCTTTTCCGGTCGGATACGGCGTTGAAACGAGCATGCTTCTTGATATTTATGAGAAATGGGGGCTGGATGTAATCGCTCAGGTCGATCTTGACAGGCGCGTCCATAGAAATCAGGATACAAAAGCTTTGGGAAAGATGGCATTTGTTATCCTTAAAACCTTTTGCAATCGTATTGAAAAGCTTGGAATAGTAAATTTAAACACAGAGATGTTCGATGAAATGATTCAATATAATCTTGTTCGAAACGAATATAAGCCGGATATTTTTAAAGTTAAAGGGGTTGAGAGGCCACCGATTATTGAAATCTCGGAATATCGTAAAAAATTCAACATAATGTGAGACTCTCAAAAAAAAAAGAGGCCCGGTCCGTGGCAGTGGGAGGCTACATTTACTCACACAACAGCAAAATACGGACCGGGCTTAATTCCGGCCTCTTTAACGGGTTGGAAATAATAAGTCAAGTATTATTTTATAACCCAATTTTTTTTATTTTGCTGAATAATAACAGTCTCGTAAAAAGTCGTCACTCCGGTAGATCCCGGATCGAGTCCGGGAGGAGTCCAGATGGTCTGCAACTGCTTGAAAAGACTGGATAGCGCTAATGGTTAGCGCTGATGCTTCACTTCGTGTCACTACGTGTCCGGCTGGAGTTTATCCCGCATTTGATGCGGGGCCGGAATAACGAAAAACGGTGTTTTGGGACTTTTTACGAGTTCATCAAATTTGGTTAAACCAATTCGGATTTCAAAGGTTTCTAAGGAAATAACCTGGAAGTAATAAAATTCATTTTTGCGAGACGGAATGTCAAGGCTGTATACAGGCATCCAAAACCATATTTTATACTTCTTCGCAGATTTATTGATGAAGCCTCGGCAAAATACTTTGTCGGACAACTGACCTCGGCAATTGTATAATCAAGCCATAATATCTGAGCCAGAATCTGGTTATCAAAAACAAAATCATCTGAATTAGCATCAATCGGCAGCCGATTAAGCAATTCCCGCGAAAAAGCCCTGTACCCGGTATGATATTCGGAAAGCTTGGCGCCTGTAAGGATATTTTCCACACAGGTCAAAAATCGATTCGCTATATATTTCCACACAGGCATGCCGCCTTTTAAAGCATGCCCACCAAGAATCCTGGAGCCCAACACGCAGTGATACAGGCCATTACCTATCATGGAAGCCATGGACGGAATCAGCTTCGGAGTATACTGATAATCCGGATGAATCATGATAATAATTTCACCGCCCTCTTCCAGGGCCATCCGGTAGCAGGTCTTCTGGTTTGCCCCATAGCCGCGATTTTTTTTATGAACAAAAACCCTGGTATCAGGCAGGCTCTTTGCGATGGCAGCAGTTTCATCGTCGCTTGCATCATCAACAAGAATCACCAGATCAACAATACCCAGGCTCATAACCTCGTCATAGGTTTTACGAAGCGTCCTGGCCGCATTGTAGGCCGGCATGACAACAATAATTTTTTTATCTTTTAACATAAAATTAAATAATGAGCATTAACCCGGACACATATTTAAAATGCTGATCTTTTGAAAATAATTTTAAACCATACTGCAATGCAACACAAGCAATCCTCTTGCAGTTATTGTTTTCATTGTATTTACTCCCTTATCGATTGACATCGTAAGTTGCAATCATTATGACATTAAACCATACAACCATTTTCAAGATGTCAAATAATTTATTCTTTAAAATAAAATTCTCTTTGCGTTTTGCGGTGAATAGATTCTTTGACACCGCTTCCACGCCGGGATTTTAATCCTTTTTTGCCTTAATCAACAAGACCGCCGCAAAAGATTGAGGCATAATTCTCGCATCCAACCATGCGAGTAACATATAAAACCGATTAGCCCATTTGAAAAATTGACCCAAAATATTCATCAGCACGGTGTTATTGGGCTGCTTTACCTTTTCACCTTTAATTTCTTGAACTACCGAAAAACAATATACAACAAAACACATCGTAATCTTCTCAAGTGGGCCCAACACCTTATTTATATTAATCGGCCTAAGCCCTGCATCTATTAACTTAGACTTCATCTCAGAGAGTTCATAGCGGCGAAAGTGACTTACAAAACGGTCATCATTGGCAAAATATGATTTTTTATGAGGAAAGGTTACAACAAGCTTGCCCGACGGGCTCATAACCCTGGCTAATTCCATTAAAGCCTTTTGGTCATCTTTTAGATGTTCAAGCACCTCTGAGCTGATTGTATGAGAAAAAACTTTGGACTTAAACGGCAGATTAAGGCTGTCTGCAACAACATAATACCCTTTTCCGTAGGAATGTTTAAGAAGTCGTATGGCTGCAAAAGACAGATCTGAATATATAATATCCCGGGTTTTCGTCATCACAGGAGAAATTCCGCTTCCAACCTCTAATATCAATTTTATGTTTTCGTGCTGCAGGCTTTTTTCCACAGCCATTTTACGGAGGCGGTAATTGTATAGATAGTTTTTCAGAAGAGTATATTTGCTTTCTTCAAAAAAATCCTGAAAGCGGTTGGCATTGGAATGATTCATAATTATCCCTGTAAATGGTGCAGCCTCATATAATAACTAACCAATAAATTCTTCCGGTCAAAATAATCACATACCACACTTTAACATGCTATAAAACGCATATTTTCATGTGCCCCTTGTCTCCACCTGTTTGGCTATTTGTTTGGTGATAAATTTCTCTATTGCCACAATATACATTCTTACGTTATATAAAATTGATTAAAGCCGATAAAGACGTCAGCCCATGCTCATTACAGCTACCTGCAACCCCGTATAAGCGGAATCTTAGCTTCAGGTTCGACAACCTACTGGGAATATACTCGCTTTTGCGGTTCAAGGAGAACATATAATGGCGGAAGAACTCAGTTTCACAGAATCAAAACAAAGTAAAACAGATTTTACGCCTGAAATCAGCATCATTATTCCTGCCTTTCGTGAAGAAAAAAGTATAGCAATTGCTGTTGAAAAAGTTCGTAAGGTGATGGACGGGCTTAATCGTCATTACGAGATTATTGTTGTAGACGATGGATCAGATGACGAAACGGCAAACAAGGCGAAACAGGCAGGTGCGCTGGTTATATCCCACCCCTATAATATTGGAAACGGCGCTGCAGTAAAAACAGGTATCCGGGAAGCATGTGGTAAAACTCTGGTCATGCTTGATGGGGACGGCCAGCACGCGCCTGAAGACATCCCGCAACTTCTCGAAAAACTAGGGCATTACGATATGGTAGTCGGCGCCCGGACAGACAAATCAGAAAGGTCTTTTGGTAGAACTATTGCAAACAGGATCTACAACCGTTTTGCCACATATATGTGCAAGCGCAAGATCGAAGATTTGACATCCGGATTCAGGGTTGTCAAAGCAAACATTGCCCGTCTCTTTCTGAATTTACTGCCAAACACTTTCTCTTATCCGACAACTATTACCATGGCAGTTATCCGTTCGGGATACAGCCTGACATATGTGCCGATAAAGACCTCGCGCCGCACAGGAAAAAGCAAAATCAAGCCGTTCAAAGATGGACCTCGCTTCTTTCTGATCATTCTTAAAATTGCCACCATGTTTTCTCCCATGAGAGTATTTCTGCCGGTTAGCTTCTTCATGTTTTTCCTGGGGCTTGGCTATGGGCTTTTCAAAATATTTGTTTTGCAACAGCGCTATGGCCCTACCTCAGCCATGTTGATGACCGTATCTGTTGTGATATTTATGGTTGGATTGGTGTCCGAGCAGGTGGCACAGTTAAGGTTTGACCGAACAACACATTCTGATAAACATCAACAACACTAAGAAGCACGGGTAACATCGACAACCAAATTAAAGCGCTGGGGGGAGTCTTGCGTGAAACCACCTTCAATCTTTTATAATTTAGCAAGGCAAAAAATCAAGACAGGGCAGGTGCTGTCAATTTTTATTTTCCTTGCTGTCGCCTGCATCATAGGATTATATTTAAAGTCCAACAACGAGCTGCTTCGTCCGATCCTGAATATTTCACTCATCAATGCTCTCTTGTTGATAGCGCTCACCGTGATGCTGACAGGCACGAATGGCTTCTTTTTGAAGGCTTTTGCTGCGAAATTCGGCACAGGACTCTGTTTTTCAGAATGGTTCGGCCTTGCCATGATAACGACTATGGGAAATCATCTGACCCCTTTCCCGGGAGGAATGATTGCGCGCGCCACCTACCTGAAACATCGCCATGCATTCCCCTACACAAAGTTCGTAACGCTGATCACGGCAAATTATCTGGTAATATTCTGGGTCGTTGGAATGGCAGGCGCGCTGACCATGATAATATTCTATAATTCAAACCGTTTTTTCTGGCAGGTTACTCTTTTTTTTGTGAGTCTCGTCATAGCCATCTCCGGTTTAGTTATACTTCGAACGGTAAAGCTGCCGGGGAACAGTCGGTTAGTGAAACTTATCAATGCCGCACTTGATGGATGGAATCTTATCAAAAATGATAAAGCACTGTTGGTCAAACTGATCACATGCAGTCTCATCAATATCATACTAAATGGATTTCTGTTCCTTGCGGCTTATAGCGCAACAGGCAGCACAACGTCTTTTACAACAGCGCTTCTCGTTAGCCTGCTTTCGGTTTTTTCTATTTTAGTAAGGATAACCCCCGGCAATTTCGGCATTCAAGAAGCGATCATAAGCCTGAGTTCGGAGATGGCAGGGGCGGGAGCCGGCATAGGGTTACTGGTCTCCCTGCTAATCAGAGCGGCTTCGTTGATTCCGGCTTTTACTTTGGGTCCTATCTTCAGTTTCCTGCTCACCCGCAAATTAACTGCTCGTCGATCAGATGACAAATCAGAAACAGTCTAAGCTTCATTTACAATTATCAAAAAATATTAGAACTGGCAGATAATGGCAGTTTATATACTGCATACCCATTTGATTCATAAATCGGATTCCAATATTCTTTCACAAGATCCAAGACGCGAACAATTGTCTTCTCTGGGAAATTGTCGTTCAAGTATTTATTAAACAGGTCAATCCTCATCAGAACATGTGTGCAGTCCAAGGATTGCAAATAAGCCTGAAAATTCTGTTTATCCACGGAAGCTTTAACCATGCCATTTATGGTGTTCATCCCAAATGATTTTTCATAATAGTATGGGCGATCAAGATAATAACCTCTTCCTCCTAAAAACATTAAAAAAATCCTGGCATCATCCGGCAGGTTTCCGTTGATGTATCTCATTGCAGAATAGCTTTCTGCGTTGCGACTCAAAAATTCGTCTTTTGTTTCCTGATTGAGGATGTATTTTACGGGCTGGATACTGTTGAAATAGTTCTTTACGTATATAAAATTAAAGGAAATAAGTATTATCACAATAACAGGTATGCCGATCAAACCCGCGCGGCGAATCATGCTGGATTTTTTGCCGACGCATTCCGCGACGTTCTTTATTCCTATAACGCTCAGAATGGCTAAAAACGGAATTACCGGCAGGATATATCTTATGCGTATGACCGCAAGAAAACAGGCAATAAAGATAAAAAAACCTGAAAACAACAGGAAAAACACTTTGTCGCGGTTCAAGTCTCTGTTAATAAAAGCAAAAGGAAGCATAATTATTAGGATAGGGTTCAAAGAGCCATCAAAGTATTGGACAGAGCCATCCTTTCCTTGAAAAAATATTCTTATTGGAATAAAAATAGTTTCCAGGAAAGTCTCGCCAAACACAATCTCTCTTCTCTGAAAAATATTGGATGCCCATCTGCTATCCGCTGCTGCAGCTATGCCCGCGCCATTTTCACCTGCGTGATGAAAAAATCTGAAAACCTGATCAAAAAGCGGGTAGATGGGGTTTCCGGTCAAAATATAGTTTTTAATATACCAGGGCGAGACAACCAGAAGAGCAATTGCAAAAAACATTACGCCGGATTTTAATGCCCCTGATCCATTCTCTGTATCCCTTGAATAACAGAAAACAATCATCAAATTTAAAAACAGCCATGCGATCAAGGCATTATACTTGGATCCAGCCGCAAGCCCCATGCAGACGGCGGATATAATAAGCCATTTTGTATCTTTATAATTCCCATCACGCCATCTGACAAATGCAAGGATACTTGCTGTTGTAAAAAAGGTCATCCCGAGGTCCACATAGGCCGCGGTTGAAAGACGGATAATAACCGGAGTACTGAAAAAGATCAGAAAACCCAGAAGCCCCCAGTTTTTAGCCGACCTGTTCTTAAGATAGCAATAGACCAGCAGTCCGGTCCCAAGACCGAATGCAAAATGGATAAACTTTGGGACTATATCGTTTTTGAAATAGAGAGAGATAAGATAAAGAAGATCAATGTTCATGGGAAAGTATGAAAAATCCGCCCAGGGAATCTCATAAAATCCTCCATGCAGGAGCCAGAGCTTGGGAACAGCCAGATGATGAATAAGGGCGTCACGGGATATGGGAGGAGTCAGATTAAGCAAAACTTCGGTAATCACAAAGCCGAAGATCGTCATGTACAACAGGAATGTTACAGTTCTACTGTCCCAGTCTTTTTTGATCATTCTCTTCTGCTTTCCCATTCTTCCGCATAAAAAGAGCGTTTTTTAAATTATAGTGAAGCTCCTCGCAATCCGGTCAACATTGGTGTAACCCGGCCTGGGCCTATTGAGATGATAGATTTTTCTCTGATATTGCAATATTTTTCAGTGCTTCCGTATAGTTGGGTCTGACTTGTATTGCCTTTGAAAAAAATACTTTGGCTTTTTTATATTTTCCCTGCCATGCCAGTATAAGACCAATTTTATTATATGCTTCAGCATAGTCGGGATTAATTCTGATCGCTTCAGCAAAATGAAACATAGCTTCTTTCACTTTTTTCTGATTTATCAAGACATTGCCAAGATAATAGTATGCTTTTGCATATTCAGGATTAATTTCAATCGCTTCTTTATAGTGTGAAACAGCTTCATCAAGCTTTCCCTGATCAGACAACACATTTGCCAGATTATAGTGCGCATCAGCATATTCAGGATTAATTCTAATCGCTTCTTTATAGTGTGAAACAGCTTCATCAAACTTTCCCTGAGCAGACAACACATTTGCCAGATTATTGTGCGCGTCTGGTTTCTTAGGATTGAATTTTAAAATCTCATTATAATGGGAAATTGCTTCAACAGGCTTTCCCTGCAGAAATAATACATTTGCCAGATTATTGCGCGCGTCTGGTTTCTGAGAATTGATTCTGAGTGCTTCAACAAAATATAAAAGTGCCTCATCATATTTTTTTTTATCAATAAGGGCAACTCCCAGATTGTTTAGCGCTTTATAGTTATTTTCAGTTACTTTAACGACATTTTCAAATAATGTAATGGTGTTTTTCCAATGACTTGTCTGGAAAAAAGTACACACTGTCAAGGCCGAAAGGATTATTACAGCAGATATTCCAAGGAAAATTTTCCGATAATGCCATTTCACCAGAAGGTCTGGAATACCCCATGCAACAATAATAAATAGCCCTGTCAGTGGCATATAGGTATATCGATCCGCCATTGCCTGATCGCTGACTTGTACTAATCCGATTACCGGTATAAGGGTTCCAAAATACCAGAATAATCCAACCGCTATATAACTATATTCCCTTAACAAGTATATTGCTCCAATAAATACACCAGCAATCAACAAGGCTGCTCCACAAATCTGCCAAACAGGCAGTGTGTCTAGCGGATGCGGATAATAAACCGCCAGATTGATGGGCCAGATTGCTTGAAAAGCATAGCTTACATAGGAAATAAGTGCATTTGCGATACGGGTTTTCAGCGACAAAGACCCTAAAGGTACTAATGCCCCATCGCTTTTCTGAGCAAAAAAAGTCAAAATGCATGAAATAGCTACCAGTATAAAGAAAGGGGTTTTTTCCACAATAAGTCTAAAAGATTCTTTAAAGTTAAAGCATGTTTTTCCTTTGGATTGCGATAGACGATTATTCTCAAATTGAAATCTTTTAAGCGGCCATAAGTCCAGCAAAAGGAGTACAAATGGCAGGGTTACAAGCATCGGTTTGGACATGAGACCCAGAACAAAAAAAAGCAGAATCATAAAATATCTGATCAATGCCGGTTTCTCAACGTACCGCAAATAAGCCAGCATAGTAAGCAACCAGAAAAAAGTGCTGAGCACATCTTTTCTTTCCGCCACCCATGCAACAGATTCCACGTGAAGCGGATGCAATGCAAAAAGAGCTGCGACAAAAGCGCTCCTCCATAGCGCTCCTGTCATCTTAAAAAGGATGAAAAACAGTAACAAGGTGTTTGCAATATGAAACTGTAAATTAGTCCAATGGTGTCCCATTGGGTGCAATCCATACAGCTCGTAATCCAGCATATGAGAAAGCCAGGTAATCGGATGCCAATTTGCTGAATGAAAAGTAGTAAATGGCCAGATTAGGCCCTCAATAGCCAGGCCTTTCTGAACATGGATATTTTTAGTGATATATGATCCGTCGTCAAAATCGACAAAATCAAAATTCCTCACTTGTCCATAAGCAATAATGATTGCGAAGATCAAAAACAGACTGATTATCAATTTAAGATGATAATCCGATATATCGTATTTTTTATTCATGGATAACTTTGCTTTTGAAAAATTTCAACGCCGCATTGTATGCCGGCATGACAACAACAACTTGTTTATCTCGATACATTTTACGATTTATCAGTGGATAGAATTTTCTTTAATATCGCAATATTTTCCTGTGCTTCCGTATGGTTAGGCCTGATTTGTATTGCCTTGGAAAAAAAGACACCCGCTTTTTTAAACTTGCCCTGTCGGGATAGAATAACCCCTATCTGATTATAAGCGTCGGCATAGTCGGGATTTATTTTAATCGCTTCGGTTAGATGAAGATAAGCTTCTTTTGTTTTTTTCTGTTTTAATAAAACTAAACTAAGGTTATGGTGTGCTGTCGCATATTCGGGATTGCACTTAAGCGCTTCATTATAATGGAAAACAGATTTTTCAAGCTCCCCCTGATCGGCCAGAATAACAGCCAGATTATTATTGGCTCCTGCATATGTTGGTACGATTCTCAAAGCTTCTTTAAAATGAAAAATGGCCTTGTCAAACTTACCTCCGGCAAATAAAGCCCCACCTAAACTGTTGTGTGCCAGAGCGTTATTTTCGGTTACATAAATAGCATGTTCAAAAAGCGTAATGCTGTTTTTCCAGCAAGTCACCTGGAAGAAAGTACACACAGTTAAAGCTGAAAGAATTATTACGGCCGATATTCCAAGGAAGATTTTTCGATAATGCAATTTTAAAGAAAGATCTGAGGCTCCCCATGCAACAACGATAAAAAGCCCTATTAGAGGTATATATGTGTATCGATCCGCCATTGCCTGGTCGCCGACCTGGACCAATCCAATGACCGGCACAAGGGTTCCAAGATACCAGAACAGCCCGACCGCTATATATGGATATTTTTTTGACGTACGTATGGACAAAAAAATCGCTACAGCAATCAGTAATACAGCTCCAATGATCTGCCATGCAGGCAGGGTGTTTCCCTGGTGCGGATAAAAGATCGCCAGGTTGCCAGGCCAAATCGCTTTTAAAACATAACTTACATAGGAAACAAAGGCGTTTGCGATACGAGCTTGCAGCGGGAATGATTCCGGAGAACTCATCGCCCCCTTGCTTTGCTGAGCAATATAGGTCAAAACGCTTGCAATAGCAGCCAGGACAAAGAGGGGAATTTTCTCCCAAATAAGTTTAAAAAACCCTTTAAGATCAAAACATTCCACCTCATCCGGCACTGAAGTGTTGCCTTTAAATTGAAGGCGTTGAAGGGGCCAGAAGTCCAGCAAAAGCAGAACAAATGGAAATGTCACCAGCATTGTTTTGGCCATAAGACCTAAACCAAAGAATATGATAACCAACAGGTAGTTCTTAAAACCGGATATTTTGACATAACGGTAGTACGCAAAAAAGATCAGCAAACCCCAAAAAGTGCTTAGAACATCTTTGCGTTCAGATATCCATGCAACCGATTCCACATGAAGCGGATGCAATGCAAAAAGAGCAGCCACAAAAGCGCTCCTCCATAGCGCTCCGGTCATCCGCTTAAAAACGAAAAACAATAGCAGCGTGTTTGCTATATGAAACAGCAGATTGGTCCAATGATGTCCCATGGGATTTAACCCGTAAATCTGGCAATCAAGCATATGGGAAAGCCAGGTAAGCGGATGCCAGTTTGCGGCTTCAGTTGTTGTAAACGCCCAGATAAAACCCTCAAGCGTAAGACCGGTCTGGACAAGCCTGTTTTCAGAGACATATATTGTATCGTCAAAACTTATAAAATCAAAATTCCTCACTTGCCCATAAGCAATAATGATTGCGAAGATCAAAAACAGACTGATTATCAATTTAAGATGATAATCCGATATATCGTATTTTTTATTCATGGATAACTTTTCTTTTGAAAATTTTAATAGAATATGGTCTTGATGAAATCGGTTTTATCTAAAATACAAAATACGCCGAATAAACGCTGACTGCCCAACAGGCGATGATGCCATTTATGGTCGCTCTCGCAAGCGGTCTGCGCGTCAGCATCTCAAATCCTCCAGCACTCAACACAGCATAACACGGAGCAAGCCCCAAAGTATAGCTTGCCTTTCCTATAGAGTAAATCGGTATAGTCAGATAAAGATAAAGGATTGCTAAAACATATATAATAATACAGCATGCGGCAAAAAAGAGAGCTTGCTGACAAGTATTTCTTTGATTTCTAAGAGCTGAATAAATCCCTGTCAGGATTGCCATCGTGGGTATAATGGATAACCATGCGCTTGAGAGAAAGAATCCGTAGTTCCATGGAGGACGATACTGATATTTGCGTACACCGCTTAATAAACCATCCATCCATAAAGTTGAATAAAGAGAATCCCAAAAACCCACAAGCGATGAGTATATCGGGTAGAAAAGTGATTCGCCAAACGTAAGAAATTGCCCCAGGGTTCTGTAACCAGGATGCTGCCACCAGATAATATTTCTGGAAGGATCCCATCCACCACTGAAAAAGTGACCCGTTAAAATCCAATTAGTAATATAATACCACCCGGAGATTATAAAGGCAACGCCAAGCACCAGCGCTGTATGTTTAATTGTTTTAAGCAGACGTCTTTCCTGCGGGCGGTATTTTGCAAAAGATGTGTAAGCAATTACACATAAAACAGGAGGAATAAGAAGGATTGCGGTTATTTTTGTTAGAACCGATAACCCAAGAAAAAAACCGATCATAAGGAAAGTATCTTTAGACGGCAAAGAGGATGAGCAGCAAAGATACAGGGTAAAAACAATTGCAATTCCAGAAAAAAAACCCGCCATCGGCTCAGTTCCAATAACCTGGGACATGTAAAGGTTTACAGGGAGCAATCCTCCGATTATTATGCCGATAGATTGCAGGTCCTCTCTTTCCGGATATACACGCCGCAAAGCGCGATAACAGATTTCTATTTGAGCCGCGCCGCACAAAAGCGGAATAATGCGAAGCATACGGGCTGTTGTTTCAGGGGAGAGAAATTCTAACAAAAATTTATAGAGACTAACGGAAGTGATATAATACAAAGGGGCCTCAAACATCTGCCAACCCTCTGCAGGCAAAGGAATCTGCCGATTATCCGCAATATATAAAATATATTTCAGATGCTCAACGCTATCCATACCAACATATAATGGAATTTTCCCGATATTGTTAGTTGCCATGATTGCAAACAACACCAGAACTATCCAGCGCAATGTTTTTGCAGCAGGTATTACAGATTTGAGCCAACCTGGTTGATTTTCTTGATGGCAGAAAAAACTGCAGAAAAAGACAACAAAAAATAAAGGCACAAAGATATGCAATTTCGAATACAGCGCCCTGTCAGCACGTTGAAACCTGCGTGAAAGCAAGGAATGCTGTATTTCGCTGACAGGCAAAGCGCGGGTCCATGTTTTTCCATCAGGGCTGCATTCCCAGTCTTTGTTCGTGAATAGTTTCAGCTCGTTGCAATAAGCGAGTAGAGCAGGATAGCCGTTATAGTTTAATACTTTTATGCGAAACTCATGTGAACCCTTGCCAAGAGTGGACGGAAGCTTGATCTGATAAGTTTTTTTCCACCTTGTAAAGCACGAATCAGGATTTTGGCTGTAGATGAGCTTGTTGTCAAGCCATATACTGACACATTTCATAGCCTTGAAATTCAGCACAGCATTTTTCGGGAGCTTATTTACCTTAAAGTTGACACGAAAGATGTTAACCAATTTCTGGGACAATTGGGCCTGAAGCTCTATATGGCCATTGAAACGTATCCATTCCACCCCGTGTTCAGGAAAAAGTAACGGGATATCCGGGCTTGAAATAATTTTTTGTACAGTAATTATCCCCAAAAGCAGGGTGAAAATAATAGCGGCCGATATCATTATAATAACGGCTCGTTTCTGCTCACGAAAGAGATTGTAAATCGGATGTGACAAGCAAAGATCCTTTTTAACAAATAAGGGTTTATAATTACGCTAAGTTTTTCTAAGAAGGTTCAGAGTATTTATAAGATTTTTCTGAGCTTGAGGATAATCAGGCTTTATTCGCAGAGCATTTTGAAAAAAGATAATCGCTCCATTAAATTTGCCTTTTAAAGCCAGGACAACCCCTATATTATTATAGGCTTCTGCAGAATTATTGTTTAATCGCAGCGCATAAAAATAATGCTTGATAGCCTTACCCCTCTCCCCTTTGCTGTTTAGAATACAACCCAAGTTGATGTGGGTTCTTTCGAGCTTTGGATTTATCTTTAAAGCCGCAATATAATGATTCATCGCTTCATTTGTCCTGCCCTGATCCGCAAGCATGCAACCTAAATTGTGATGTGCTAAAGCATAGCATGGCTTTAGCCGCAACACTTCTTGATAATGGCTGATAGCTTCTTCTGTCCTGCCCTGCTCTGCCAAAGATTCTCCAAGTTTAAAGTGGACAATAAAATTATTTGCTGTAACTTCAAAGGCGTGTTTAAAGAGCGAAACGCTGTTTGTCCAATATCGCACCTGTAGCCATGTAACTGTCATAAGCATTAAAAGGAGTACTGCTGCTGCTGAGGCAAGACCGATTTTTTTGTGACGCCATTTTGATGCCAGCTCAGAAACGCCCCAGGCAATAATGATAAAAATACCGATAAGCGGCACATAGGCCCAGCGGTCAGCCATAGCCGGCCAGAGTCCGGCCTGTTTTAACCCGATAACCGGAACAAGGGTTCCAAGAAACCATAACCATCCCATGCACAGATATGGCTTTTTACTAAAGTTTATAAGCACCAGAAATGAAATAGAAGCCAGAAACAAACCGGCTCCCAAGATTTGCCAGACAGGCAGAGTATCAGGAAATGGATAAAAAATTGCCAGGTTTTTTGGCCAGATCATCTTTTCAATGTATTTTACATATGATACCAGAGCGTTTGCAATCCGGAGCTGCATTGGTACCAGTTCCGTGGATACTACTATTTTATAGTGCTGAACAGATAAAGAGGATATATATGCTGAAATCGCAGAAAGAGCGAAAAAAGGGACCTTTTCAAGGATCAGATTAAATGCAGATTCATGCCGGAGCCGTCTAAGAGGCCAGTAGTCAAGCAAAAAGAGAACAAACGGCAGGGTCACGAGCATTGGTTTGGCCATAAGGCCAAGCATTAAGAGTAATAATGTAAGGAGATATCTATAAAGGCTGGGACGTGTGGTGTAATGAACGTAGGCCAGCATCGTCAATATCCAGAAAAAGGTGCTCAAGAGATTCTTCCGTTCAGCCACCCATGCAACAGATTCCACATTGATAGGATGCAATGCGAACAGCGCGGCGACAAATGCGCTTTTCCAAAGCGCCCCGGTCATTTTTTGAAGCACAAAAAACAGCAGGATGCTGTTAACAATATGAAAAATCAGACTTGTCCGGTGATGCATACCGGGTATTAGACCGTATATTTGACAGTCCAGCATGTGAGAAAGCCATGTCAATGGATGCCAGTATGAAATGTCGGTAAAAGAAAAAGCCCAGGAAATACTTTCCGAGGTTAGCCCTTTTTGCACAAGCTGATTTTGGAGAATATATGAAGAGTCATCAAAATTGATAAATTCATGATAATTCATCTGCCAGTAAACGGCCAGTGTGGCTATGACGAGAAACAGACAGATCAAAACATCATAACGGATATTAGCTATTCTATGTTTATCGGTATTGTTCATGTTTTCCCATTGCCGTCAGAAAGCAAGGCCGCTATATTTCAAGGGTTTTATGATTCATTTTATTTATGCGAATTCTGCCGATAAGGACGTCCTGTATGATATAAGTTTAGCCTCTTTTCCAAACCAAGAGCCAGCTCTTTTGGACCCATCTTCAGTGCCAGTTCAAGACCTTTCTGAGCTGTTAAAACAGCCTCTTTAAACCTTCCTGCCTCTGCATAAGCTGCAGCAAGTGCATCCAGAGACAAGGGTTGTGTGTAATTTTGAAGTTTACAGAGTTTTTCTGCCAGATTAACCGCTTCAATGCCGTTTCTAAGTTTTTCATCTTCACTCGTGGCCACGATCCACGATAGATTGTATAAAGCCTGTGTCATATCCGAATCTTTTTGCAATGCTTTTTGAAAATAAAGTATCGCATTTTCGGTCTTTCCCTGATTAACAAAAATCTTTCCCAGATTGTAGTATGCTCCCGCATAATCTGAATTTATCCTGAGAGCTTCATTATAATGATAAATAGCTACTTTATCATTTCCCCGGCAAGATAGAGCAGCCCCCAGATTGTTATGTGCCTTTGCATTGTCCGGATCTATCTGAAGCGCTCTGTAATAATGATTAATCGCATTCTTAACATCTCCCTTACGGGCCAGGGCAACGCCAATATTGTTGTGGACATCTACATAGTTGGGTTTGATCTCCAACGCTTTGTAATAGTATGGTATGGCTTCATCAAATTGTCCCTGCATATCCAGGGCCTGTCCCATATTACAAAGCGCTATGTGATTATTGCGGGTTACATTGAGGGCATGTGTGAAAAGCGTTATACTGTTTTTCCAGTGATGTACTTGAGAGTATGTGCATATCATAAGAGAAATAAATATTATACTTGATAATAGGAAAAGTAAAATATTTTGCCTCCGCCATCTTGAAGAAATATCAAAGATACCCCAAACAACTATAATGAATAGACCGATCAGAGGTATATATGTGTATCTGTCAGCCATGCTTTGCAAGCCTGCCTGAACCAGCCCAATGGCGGGAACAAGAGCGCCGAGATACCACAGCCATCCTGTAGCAAGATAAGGCAGTCTGCGTGATGTCCAAATTACAAAAGCGGACATACATAAAAGCAATAATCCGGCCACAACAACTTCCGCAGCCGGCCATTTCTGATACGGATAAAACACTGCCAGATTAACTGGCCAAATCATTTTTTCTATATATTTCAGATACGAAATAAGTGCGTTGGCAATCCGCATGCTTAATGGAAAAAAATCCAGCGATGCTATTGATTTTCCATGTTGCTGAACAATAACAGTAATGATGCTTGAAATAGCTGACAGCACAAAGAGTAGAGTTTTTTCTCGGACCAAAAAAATAAATGTTTGGCAGTATGAGGCCGGCTCTTTATGAGCCGGTGAAGTGAAACGTGAAAGTGGCCAGAAATCTATAAGCAGGAGCGTAAAAGGCAAGGTCACAATCATCGGCTTTGACATCAGGCCACATATAAAAAAAATGATTAATAACATATAACGAACCGTCGTCGGTTTGATAATATATCTTAAATAAGCCCATATGCTTAACATCCAGAAAAAGGCACATAAAAGATCCTTTCGTTCCGCCACCCATGCGACGGACTCCACATGAAGCGGATGCAAGGCAAAAAGAGCTGCGACAAAAGCACTCCTCCAGAGTTCTCCTGTCATCTTAAAAAGGATGAAAAACAGTAACAAGGTGTTTGCCATATGGATCTGTATGTTTGTCCAGTGGTGTCCCATTGGGTTCAATCCATAAAGCTCACAATCCAGCATATGAGACAGCCATGTGAGCGGATGCCAGTTACTTGCATGAGCGGTAGTAAATGCCCAGCAAAGTCCTTTAACCGTAAGCCCAGCCTGCACTTGTTGGTTTTCAGTGACATATAAGTTATCATCATAATTGTTGAAATCGAAATGTATTGCCTGACCGTAGACGATAAAAACTGCCAAAATCAAAAACAGGCATATTATAAGTTTCTGACGCCTTATTGTGATATAATTATTGATCATTATGAATTGATATTTTATCTAATAAATTAAGTTTATTGAAACAACCTGCTGATTACTCATCTTTAGTCTCCTGCTTTTGGCGGGCTCAGACTCAAATTTTTATCCAAAATAAATAATTTAGTATAAGATGTTTAAGGTGTAGTTGTAAAGATTGGTTTTTCATGATAGTAAATATTAGTTAGAAAACTGACATGCGATTGAAAATTATATGATAATAAATGAAAAAATAAGGAAACAGCTTGATGCTCAGGCGGGGAAACGTCAATACTGGAAAGATCGCAATAAATACTATTACAGTGAGCAGGAAAAGTATTTTAGATTTTTAGTTCCCAAAGGGCTATCCATACTGGAAGTGGGCTGTGAAAACGGGCATCTACTTAACTCTCTTCAACCAAAGCGTGGAGTAGGTATAGAATTCAGTTCCAGGATGCTCGATATTGCAAAAAAAAATTATCCTGATCTAGAGTTTCGGTTAGCTGATATTGATCAAATAAAAGGATGGGGAGAAACCTTTGATGTGTTGATAATGGCCGATGTCGTCGGATATCTGATCGACATACAGGAAACATTCAGACAGCTTCATGCCTTCTGCCGACCTGATACAAGGATTATCGTTTCCTATTATAATTTTATATGGGAACCTATTCTGAAAATAGGAGAAATATTAGGGTTAAAGATGCCACGGCAATACCAAAACTGGCTTTCCTCCAAGGATATATGCAATCTCCTGTCTTTGTCCCAATTTCAGGTGGTAAAATCTGAATCCCGCCTGCTTATCCCCAAAAGAATCCCCCTGGTTAGTAGCTTTATCAATAGATATATTGCTTCGATACCAGGTTTGAGAAAACTGTGTCTTTGTCAATATATAGTTGCCAGACCTCTTAAACAGAGGCATAAGAATAAATTTTCCACAACTATCCTGATACCGTGCAAGAATGAAAAAGGGAATATCGAACATGCTGTAAAACAGATTCCTCAATTTGGTGGACATCAGGAAATAATTTTTGTAGACGGACATTCTACAGACGGAACGCGCGAAGAAATAATTAGGGTTATAAAGGCTTATCCGAAAAAGGATATTAAATTATTAGTACAGGACAGCAAGGGCAAGGGGGATGCTGTGAGAAAGGGTTTTGCTTCGGCCAAGGAGGATATCCTGATGATACTCGATGCAGACCTTACTGTTCCCCCTGAAGATCTTCCAAAATTTTACGAGGCGCTTGCAGAAAATCAGGGAGAGTTTATCAACGGATGCCGTCTCGTCTATCCCATGGAAAAACAGGCCATGCGCTTTTTGAATTATCTCGGGAATAAATTTTTTTCCATGATGTTTACATGGATTCTAACCCAGAGATTCAAGGATACGCTTTGCGGCACAAAAGCGCTTTTCCGAAATGATTACGTGAAGATTCAAGCAGGCAGGAATTATTTTGGAGATTTTGATCCTTTTGGAGATTTTGATCTTATCTTCGGCGCTGTGAAACAAAACCTCAAAGTAGTCGAGGTCCCCATTCGTTATAGAGAAAGAACTTACGGCAAAACCAACATAAGCCGTTTTAGCCATGGATGGCTGCTGTTAAAAATGACCATATTTGCATATAGAAAAATTAAGGCTATATAAATACAGGCTTCATAAAACAATGTTTCAATATTCTGATATCTTAAATAAGCGAAGAGAAGTCTGGAAATCCAAGGAGATTTTAAGGAGATTGTATCATAAGTGGTACGGCATTATCGGAAATGCCATAAATCCGGGCGCAATTATGGAAATAGGCGGAGGAAGTGGAAATCTTAAAGAGTTTTTCCCGGATGCGATAAGTTCTGATATCCTTTTTGTCCCATGGCTGGATGTGGTGGCAGATGCGCACCATCTACCCCTTAAGGATGGAAGTCTGGACAATATCGTGCTGTTTGACGTTCTGCATCACCTGCAAGGACCGGTTTCCTTTTTTTCTGATGCGCAAAGGGTTTTGAAGCAGGGTGGAAGGATTCTAATAATGGAACCGTATGTTTCCTGGATTTCTTCTTTAATTTACCGCTTTATTCATTCTGAAGGAATGGATCGGGATATAGATCCTTTTAAAATTGATTGTTCTGTAAAAGGGAAAAGCCCCTTTAGCGGTAATCAGGCTGTAACCACTCTGATATTTGAAAAATATAAAGAGCGTTTTATTGAAGCATGTCCTCATCTTAGGATCATCAGACAGGAGCGTTCAGATTTTATCCTTTACCCGCTAAGCGGTGGATTTAACAACCCGAGCTTATGCCCGCTGTTTTTGTATAACCTTTTTGATCATCTGGAAGGGATATTAAAACCATTAAGTTGCTTTCTGGCTTTTCGTATATTTGTTGTTCTGGAGAGAACATAAAAAAAGGGAGGCAATCGAGCCTCCCCTTTTTTATGTAATAAATATGATAAATTAATTGCTAGTTAAATTACCATCTGTTCCAAGTGTGTAGGTTGTGGTAGAACTTGAGTGGCTGAATGACAAATCGGTAGTAATAGTGCCTCCAGACTCGTCCATACTGGCGCCGCCAATTGTAATAATATTAGTATCTACGGAATAACTGGGAGCTCCAGCAGTGGTAACAGTAGTGGTAGTTGTTGTAGTATCTGCAAAGTAAGCCATGGCTGTGTTGTAAAAATTCTTTGCTGCGGATTGAGCGGCTGAATTTTGGCCCCTTGTTCTGTATGACAGAAAGTTCGGAATGGCGATGGCTGCCAGGATACCGATGATCGCGATAACGATCATAAGTTCGATGAGTGTGAAACCTTTTTGATTATTGCCTCTTAATTTTTGTAGCATGTTAAATCCTCCTTTTTTGTTTGTTTTAATTGAGACCTTTGATCAACCGCTGTTTTGCAAACGTCTCGGATAAATTTATTTGGTCTAATATCTGGCCACGAACAGTATAGAAAGCAATTAATATGCCATATCATTTTATAGCGCATTTTTTTGTTAATAGCGGGTTGCAGAGTTTTTAATCACAAGGGGTTATGCGCAATATTTTTTAAATAAGCAGGACTTGTATCTTTACGACCCTGACAATAAAACCAGCGATTTTCACCAAAGGCATGTTGTTTTCACCGCCTAACCATCCAGTTTTTCAAGCCGGTAGCGCAGTGAATCAAAACTTATATTAAGAAGTTTAGCGGCCTTTGTTTTTGAACTATTTGCCTTTTGAAGAGCTTTCTTTATCAAAAGCCTCTCGACCTTTACCAGCTCCTCATTAAGATCAATGCCTTCCTCAGGGATATCGATATTTAAAGCATTATCCTGACCCTGTCCGCTGTCTTCGGGCATAACAAGGTTTTCCGGCAGGATTATATTAGTAGCCTCAAGCGCCACACTTCTTTCAATAATATTTTCCAGCTCCCTTACATTTCCGGGAAAAGGATGCTGCATAAGAAGCTGAAGCGCATAAGGAGAGATCTTTTTAATCTCCTTTTTAAATTCTTTTGAATACTTTTCTATAAAATAGCTCGCCAGCAGAGGAATGTCTTCATTCCTTTCCCTTAACGGCGGGATTTTTAAGGGGATTACATTAAGCCTGTAATATAAATCTTCCCTAAAACCACCATTTTTAACCTGTTGCTCCAGATTCTGATTTGTTGCGGATATAATCCTTACATCCACCTTGATATCTTCTGTCCCGCCTATCCTTCTGAAGGTTTTTTCCTGAACCACCCGAAGAAGTTTTACCTGAAGAAACGGCGGCAGTTCGCCAATCTCGTCAAGAAAAATCGTTCCCTTGTGGGCAACCTCAAAAAGACCGACCTTATCAGCAGTAGCTCCACTGAATGATCCCTTCATATAACCGAACAGTTCGCTTTCAAGGAGGTTTTCCGGTATGCCCCCGCAGTTTATAACAACAAATGATTCATCTTTTCTGGAACTGTTTTCATGAATGGCCATGGCTACCAGCTCTTTGCCTGTGCCGCTTTCGCCGGTAATAAGAATGTTGGCGGCAGTATCCGCCACTTTTTTAACAAGTGAATAGACCTTTAGCATCCCCTTGCTTTTCCCAATCATATTTCCAAAGGAAAGACCGTCCTCCACATCCTTCATAAAAACCGCGTCTTCCTCTTTAATACCCTTTTTGCTGAGCGCTTCCTTTATCACAGCCTTGAGGTCCTCAACATCAAAATTCTTCTCAAGATAGTCGTATGCGCCCTCCTTCATTGCGGCAACGGCTGTTTCCCCTGAAGCAAAAGCTGTTATTAATATGACCATTGTTTCCGGTGAAATCTCCTTGATAGTTTTCAAAACATCGATTCCATCGACTTTAGGCATCTTCAAATCAGTAATTGCCAGGTCAAATTTATGTTTTTTGCAGAGGCCAAGCGCCTCTTTGCCTCCTGAAACAGAGGTAACCTTGTATCCTTCTCTGGCAAGCAATATCTCTAAAAATTCTCTCATGCCCTGATCATCATCAACAACAAGAATCTTCGCCATCTAAGGTCTCCTCTTGCGGCAGCAAAACTATACAATCCGTGCCTTTTCCTGGTTTGCTTTTGATTGTGATCTTGCCCATGTGGCTTTCCACAATCCTGTTTGCAATTGCCATTCCAAGGCCTGTGCCGTTTTCCTTTGTTGTGTAAAAAGGTTCAAATACTTTGTCTTGATTTTTTGCTTCGATCCCAAAGCCATTATCGCTTATAAGTATCTCAAGATATTTTTCCCCGTCATTAAGAACCTGCCTGGTTTCTATTTTCAGTATGCCTTTCTCAGGCATCGCCTGAACAGCATTTAAAATCAGGTTCCAGATTACCTGTCTTATCTCCGCCTTGTTTGCATATATATTGGCCTGATCGCATAAATTTTTAATTACTTCGATATGTTCGTCCCATTCGGGGCTAAAGTGAATAGATTCAAGGACATCATCTATAATAGTTTTAACGTCAATATCTTTTCGCTCAGACTGCTTGGGTCGCGCCAGAAGAAGGAAGTCTTTAACAAAGCCTTCAAGCCGATCCTTTCCTCTTAAAACTATCTGCATAAGCCTTCTGTCTGTTTGGTCCAGCTTTAAACCTTTGCTCAACATCTGAATCGGCCCGCTGATTGATGCAAGAGGGTTTCTTATTTCATGGGCAAGGCTGGCGGCCATTTCACCAACAAATACAAGTCTTTTGTTTTTTTCAATCTGAGCTTCCATTGCTTTAATAACCGTCAAATCCTGAAAGATCAGAATGTCACCTATTTTTTCTCTGTTGCCGTCAACAAGTGGGGAAACAGAACAACCCAGTATCTTTCCTGAATCCGCAACTTCAAATCTGCGACCGTTCTTCCATTGACCTTTGTTATTCAATATTTTTGAAAGAACAGGAAAGACATCATCGATTTTTTTGTTTATAATTTCGGAACACAAAAAATCGGTGATCCTTTCAGCTTCGGTGTTAAAGGATTTTATATTTCCATGGAGATCGACTGTTAAAATACCTGTATTTACAGACTCGATTATACTTTTATGCAGCAGGTCAAGCTGATCAAAAGCGCTTTGCTTTTCCGTTAGAAGTTCTCTGGTCTTTTTTTCCTGTTTAACGGCAAAACTTGTCAGCAACGCAATAATATAAAAAGATATAATGTGGACAAAAATTCTCGAAAACACATAATCTGCATCAAAGTCGTAATCATAACCCCATTGATATACCGGTTGAATAAAACCGTAATACTCAAGATCAAGCAGCAGACCGTAAAATATGCTGCTGACAGAAGCTGAGATCAACCCTCCTCTGCCTGCCAGAAAGAGGGTTGAATAGATAATGACCAGGGGATAAAAGATGGAATAGATGCTCTCGGTTCCGCCTGTTACATATACAAGCCCTGTTATCAGCGAAAGGTCTAAAATGCTTTGCAGGTATATGTTTACCCTGATGTTTTTTATTATCCTTGGAATAAAAAGGCAGGCAAAAGAGAAAAGATACGTTAATGCTACAATTAAATATACCGGCACAAACGCTGTCTGCGAAGATGATCCTGCTGCTTTAATCCGTATAAAGGTTGCAATGCCGAGCATGAAGGTTGCAATTACAACCCTGAAAAATATCAACCACCCAAGTCTTCTTTTCAGAGGATTATCTTCCAAACACGACCTTCCCGCCTACCATGGTAAGAACCGCTTTTCCTTTCATATTCCAACCGTCAAAGGGGGTATTGCGACTCAGCGATTGAAAGCCGCCGGCATCCACCTTATAGGTTATGTCGGGGTCTATGATGGTTATATCGGCAGGCTTGCCTTTTTTTATGCCATGATCAAGTCCTAAAATACGGGCAGGATTTGTCGACATCTTTGCAATAAGATCAACAATTGTTATTACGCCCTTTTCAACCAGCTTCAAGCCCAGGGAAAGCGATGTCTCGAGCCCTATTATTCCGTTTGCCGCAATATCGAATTCAACACCTTTTTCAATTGAGGAATGGGGAGCATGATCTGTGGCTATAACGTCAATGGTTCCATCGGACAGTCCTTCAAGCACCGCTTCCCTGTCCCTGTCCGAACGCAGGGGAGGATTCATCTTTGCGTTTGTGTTATAATCTTCGGCAGCATCCTCTGTCAGGGTAAAATAGTGCGGCGCTGTTTCCGCAGTTACACAAACACCCCTGTTTTTTGCATTCCTTATCGCACGCACAGATTCAATTGTGCTCACATGGGCAATATGAAGAGGAGCCTCTGTTAATTCACAAAGCGCTATATCCCGCATGACCATAATGCTTTCAACGGCATTTGGTATTCCGCTGAGCCCCATTCGTGTCGCAACCGCCCCTTCATTCATAACCCCGTTTACAGCGAGATCAAGAACTTCGCAGTGGGATATTACAAGAAGACCGAATCCTTTTGCATACTCCATGGCCCTGCGCATCAGCCGGCTGTCCGTTACAGGGTTGCCGTCATCAGAAACAGCGATAGCTCCCGCATCCTTCAAATCCCCATATTCGCAAAGGCCTTTCCCTTGAAGCCCGGGGCTTATCGCAGCAACAGGGTAAACACGAACCGTGTCCGCAAGACCAGCCTTTTTTAATATATATTCCGTAACCTGAGTGTTGTCGTTTACAGGGTTTGTGTTCGGCATTGTACAGACCGCCGTAAACCCGCCAAAGGCCGCAGCCATGCAGCCTGTTTCTATGGTTTCTTTATATTCATGCCCTGGCTCACGAAAATGTACATGCATATCAATCAGCCCAGGCGTCACTATTTTGCCTGAAGCATCAATGACTTTGAGTTTTGAGTTTTGAGTTTTGAGTTTTGAGTTTTGAGTTTTGAGTTCGACTATTTTCCCATCTTCAATCAGAATATCCATGATGCCGTCTAAATTGCCGGGATCAATTACTCTTCCACCCTTAATCAGCATCAACATTGCGCGCACCTCCTGCAGTCAGATATAAAAGCGCCATACGAACCGCAACGCCGTTTGTTACCTGATCAATAATTACCGAGTATGGTCCATCCGCGACCTCCGGCGCTATTTCAACGCCCCGATTAACCGGCCCGGGATGCATGATCAGCACATCCTTTTTAGCGCCTTTCATTCTTTCCATTGTCAACCCATACACCCTTGCATACTCACGTTCAGTCGAAAACAAGAAGCCTTTTTGCCGCTCCTTTTGTATCCTGAGCATCATTATGATATCAGCATTACAAACAGCATCATTCACATTATATGTAACGGAAGCTCCAAGGGTTTCGACCCCTTTGGGGATCATGGTCGGAGGGCCGGCAAGCACGACGTCGGCGCCCATTTTTGCAAACCCGATTATATTCGATCTCGCCACCCTGCTGTGGGATATATCCCCGATTATCGCAATGCGCAGGCCTGAGATCCTTCCCTTATTTTCTCTGACAGTCATAAGATCGAGCAGCGACTGGGTTGGATGTGCATGCATTCCGTCGCCTGCATTTATGATGGGTGTCCGGACAATTTTTGCCAGCATATGTGAAGCACCTGCCATGGAATGACGTATAACGATCACATCAGGGTTCATAGCTTCAAGGTTCCGCGCTGTATCTGCAAGGGTTTCTCCCTTTACTATGCTGCTGGTGCTTCCGGATATTGAAATACTGTCGGCGCTAAGCCGCTTTGCCGCAATATCAAAAGATGTGCGGGTGCGGGTGCTGGGTTCATAGAAAAAAAGCACTATTGTCTTGCCTCGCAAAGTCGGAACCTTTTTGACAGGTCTTTTTGAAATTTCCTTCATTTGTTTAGCAGTATTAAGAATCAAGGTAATTTCATCAACTGAAAGCGATTCCATATCCAGAATATCTTTTTTTGCAAACTTCATAATCCACCTGTTAGGGTTCAGGGTTCACTGTTATGTTTCATTTTAACAGATGCCCGAGTCTGTTCCACCTGACCCGAAAACTTCCATTATCCCATGACCAGTAAACAATAAATGCTTTTCCTTTTACAGCTTTTAAATCAACAAAACCCCAAAACCTGCTGTCATAGCTGTTATCCCTGTTGTCTCCCATCACAAAAAGAGAAGCAGGAGGCACAGTAACAGGTCCGAAATTGTCCCTTTGTTGAAAAGCTCCGGGAATTATGTGCGGGTCCGTGTAAATGCCATGATCATGATTAAGAAGCATATTATTAATATATACCTGTTTATTATGTATCTCAACCACGTCTCCGGAAACACCGACGACCCTTTTTATAAAATCCTTTTTAGGATCCTCCGGGAACTTAAAGACTACGATGTCCCCACGCTTTGGGTTTTTAATCGGGATAACCGTAATGTCTGAAAATGGAATTTTAACCCCGTAAATAAACTTATTTACCAGTATATGATCGCCTATCAAAAGCGTCTGCTTCATTGAGCCTGATGGAATTTTAAAGGCCTGAACAACAAAAGTGCGTATAAATAAGGCTATTAATATTGCAATAATTATTGCTTCAATGTTCTCCTTGAGAGCGCTCTTTTTTGTTGCAGAAGTTTCTATTTCAGAAGAATTTTTTGATTTCAATATATTCTGTCGCCTTTCTTTTTTTGTATCAGTTCAGCCACAAATGTAAAACAATTCTTAATGCCAAATTACTACAAATACCTGCCGCCACATCATCCATAACAATTGCTGTCCCTCCTGATAATTTTCTTTCAATCAAACGTATCGGAAAAGGTTTCAGGATATCAAAAAATCTGAATATCACAAATCCGGCCGACACATAGACGGCATTAAAAGGCAAACCAAATAATGCTACCATAAATCCTGCGATTTCATCAATAACAATACACCCGGGATCATTTTTTTTTAATATTTTTTCAGCATGATGAGCTATGAATATGGCAAAAACAATAAATATCACTGTCAGAAGGACAGCAATTAAAAAATTGGTTCCGGATAGAAGAAAACAAAGCGGAATCCCCAGGATGGTCCCAAAAGTACCGGGAGCAAAAGGAATGTTCCCGATAAAACAGCCGGTCGCAAAAAACATGACCGATTTTTCTCGAAAATTCATGGCTATTTTCTATAGCCTAGGCATGTTTTTTGTCAAGGGATTGTTGTGATCCCTCTTTTGCTATTGTATCGTACACAACTCTTATCGGAATATTTTTTTCAAGAGCAATCTTTTTGCAAACCTCATACTCGGGAATGATCCGCATGCCGCCTTCAGGACCTGTAATTTGTTTAGCCTTAATCATCCCGTATCCGGTTTTAACGATTATCTCTTTACGAGCAAGTATTGCCCTTTCAACATTATAGTATCTTACGCCAGATGATGTGGTTTCAGATAAAATACGCTTTATTATTATATCCTTACGGCTCTCCCGGCACAAGACCTGCATCATTGTCCCCGGCCTGTTTTTCTTCATAAAAACCGGAATCCAGTAAACATCGAGAGCTCCGTCTTCAAACAAACGATCCATGACAAACCCGAAGATTTCAGGATTCATATCATCAATACAGGTTTCTATCATAACTACCGTATCTTTTTGACAATCGGTTTGATGATTTTGTGGTGTTCCGGCAATGATCCGCAAAAGATTCGGCTTTGATTCAATGTCTTGCTTACCGGCACCGTAGCCTGTTTTTTCAATCACCATATCAGGCAGCGGCCCGTAAGATTCGGCAAGTGTGGCTATAATTGCAGCTCCTGTAGGAGTTACAAGTTCATGGGCAATACCTGAGCCAAATACCGGAATCCCTTTTAGAATTTCAAGCGTGGCAGGAGACGGCAAAGGCAATGTGCCGTGCCCACAGGATACAAAGCCTGTTCCAAGAGCCAGGCCTGAGGCGGTTATCCTCTTAATGCCTAAATACTCAATGCAAAGAGCCGCTCCGACAATATCTGCTATGGCATCAATTCCGCCGACTTCATGAAAATGAACCTTTTCCGCCGGACATCCATGTATTTTTGATTCAGCATTTGCAAGCCTTTCAAAAATTTTAAGACTATTTTCTTTAATCATGACCGATAAAGAACTTTTTTCAATTAAAGACCTTATCTCAGTATAATCCCTTGACTCTGCATTATCCTCTGAATAAACATGAACGCTCTTAGCTGTTATTCCATGCCTGACAACAGATGAAACAGCTATGTTAAAACCTGTTAATGGAATAGCGCAAAGAGATTCTTCCAGCCATTTTACAGGCACTCCAAGATCAATAAAGGCGCCCAGTGTCATGTCGCCGCTTATACCGGAAAAACAGTCAAAATAGGCTATCATGTAATGGAATTCTCCTTTTTTTAATAAACCACTTTTTTACCACAAAGCACACGAAGATTTTGAAATTTTATTTTTATAATTTTTCACATCCTTAAGCTTGCCTTGGGTTTCGTTTTGCTCCCGCAAGGCAGATCTTAGACAACCGAATCTATAATCTCTTACCACAGAGTTCACAGAGTTCACAGAGATTTTCCATAAAAAAGAATGGTCTTTTCCGAGGTCTTTGCGTGCCCTGTGGTTAAAAAGCCTGATTCTACAGGTGAAAAATTATTGACAAAAAAAATTATACTAATATGATAACAAAATTCTAAAACCTTTGAAAAATCGTATTTTTCAAAGGTTTCTTTAACAGTTTCGACAAATACGGAAGTGCGCAGCTCACTGGTGGGGCTCCCGGACTTCAAATCCGGCGTGAGGCGCTAAAACCGTCTTAGGTGGGTTCGATTCCCATGCACTTCCGCCATTTCTGATTGATCTTATTGAAACTCCCTGCAGAGCCGTAAACGGGAGTTTCGCTTTGCGCCGACAAGTTGAGACCTTTGAAAGGGAGTCAGGCAAATGAGTTACTATGAAAAAGGTTAAGATATTAATTGCGGAAGATGATGATCTTAGCAGAAAAAATCTGACGGAACTGTTATCTGAAAACGGGTATGAGGTTAAGGCTGTCTGTGACGGGAAGGAGGCAATAGATGTCTTTCCTTATGACAAGTACGATCTGGTAATAACAGATCTGAAAATGCCTCACGTGGATGGTCTGCATCTGCTTAAATTCATAAAAGAGATGCATCCTGAAAATGCCGTTATCATAATCACCGGTCATGCCACAGTAACAAGCGCTATTAATGCCATGAAGATGGGGGCGTTTGATTATATAACAAAACCTTTAAAAAAAGATATTGTCGAGATGGCTGTTACGAGGGCGCTCTCCCATGCAAGGCTCAAAGAGGAAAACATCGCGCTCAGGAAGCATTTAGAGGAAAAATATGATTTCGGCAAATTAACAGCTTACAGCGATAGCATGAGGAAGGTTCTTGAAAAAATTAAAAAGGTGGCCTCATCAGACAGCACCGTTGCCATATACGGCGAAAGCGGAACAGGCAAGGAGCTGGTATGCCGTGCGCTGCATTTCAATAGCGACAGGAGAGACTATCCTCTTGTTGCGGTAAACTGCGGGGCAATTCCAGAAGAGCTTCTCGAAAGTGAACTGTTTGGCCATGAAAAAGGCGCGTTTACCGGAGCCATACGGAGCAGAACAGGACGGTTTGAATTGGCCCAGGGGGGGACTATCTTTCTCGATGAGATAGGCGACATGAGCCCTTCATTGCAGGTAAAGGTGCTTAGGGTAATACAGGAAAGGCGGTTCGAACGGATTGGAGGCATAAAAACCATAGATGTGGACATAAGGATTATTACCGCAACAAACCAGGATTTAGAAAAGGCCGTGGCGGAAAAAAGATTCAGGGAGGATCTTTTTTACCGCATCAATGTAATACCCATTAATCTTCCGCCTCTCAGAGAAAGGAAGGCGGACATACCTGTCCTGACCAACCATTTCCTGAGTACATTTAATAGATTAAAAGAAAAAAATATAGATGGATTAACGCCCGAAGCCGTGAATTACCTTACGAAATATCACTGGCCGGGCAATGTAAGAGAATTGCAAAACCTGATTGAAATGCTTGTTGTCATAAAGGAATACGGCAAGATAGAGGTAAAGGATTTGCCTGATAAGATAAGGCTGAATTCAGGGCAAACTGAAAAAAATATAAAGAATATCGAGATTCCGGATGAAGGCCTTGGCCTAAACGAAATAATTGGTCAATTTGAAAAAGATTTGCTCCAAAAGGCTCTGCAAAAATCGAATGGGATAAAAAACAGGGCCGCAAAGTTATTGAACCTGAACAGAACGACATTTGTGGAAAAATTAAAGAGGTATAAGATTAATTAAAACTCAGGACATCTCTTACTTTCTTTACCATATCAATCAACCGATTTTGCTCTACTGTTTGCCCTACCTTCTAAACAACCACATCTAACACAGTTTAATAAGGGACTTAACCGGTCATTGCCTCTTAGTTTTTTCACTTTTTTTTCACCATGCTCATACAAATATCTACAACAAAAGGCCCATCCTCAGTCTCAAACGGAATAATAATACTCGGTCCACCCATCACATGCGAGACAGAGTGACTTTTGCCGGAAACCACGGTAGGAATTGCCCCTAAAATATTTAAGCCAAGTGATTCCAGATTTTTTCTGGCAACACCTGAAACCATATTTGTAATCTCACCCACGGCATCCGTAATATCGCCATTGATTTCCTTAATATCTTCCCCTAACATATTTGATACAATCTTTAATATAGATTTCTCGGAAAAGCTAAGGGCCATTGAGCCGGTTGCCATTCCTGTGAGACCGATTATCCCGCTAACATCACCTTTGGCCAAACCATCCTTTTTGAGATAGGGCTTACCCGGCTTTGGTTCAATAAAAGCCATTGTCTTCAGCACGTTAATCGTTCCCTCTAAAAAGGCATTTATAAATCTAACGTCCATGCTTTCCTCCTACAAACTCTTTACGGTTTTCTCAATCTTTTCGCTCAGAACTTCAGCAGTAAAAGGCTTTATAATGTAATTACTGACACCTGCCTTAACCGCCTGCACAATGTTTTCTTTAAGCCCTTCAGCCGTAACCATCAGGAATGGCAAACCACTCAATTCATTATCCGCCCTGACAGCTTTAAGAAGCTCAAGACCGTTCATGTTCGGCATATTCCAGTCGGAAATGATAAAATTTATCTTTTGCGATTTTAATACCGTCAAAGCCGCCACACCATCTTCGGCCTCGGTAATGTTTTTATACCCGGCCTGTTTTAAAAGATTTTTAATAACCTTTCTCATAGTGGCAAAATCGTCAACCACCAGTATTTCCATATTCTTGTCAATCTCCATGACCGCGCTCCCTTTATTAAGGTTATTTGGGCTGTAAGCTGAAGTCTGTGAGATCACCTCAGCCTAAACACCTTCAGCCTAAACTCTCACTCAATTCAAACAAACTTTCAGTATCCAGTATCAACCCTACATTGCCGTCCCCCATGATAGCGCCGCCGGAAACCCCCCTGGCGCTTTTCAACCCTTCGCCAAGACTCTTGATCACCACTTCCTCTCCACCAATAATTTCATCTACCAGCAAGCACTTGGACCTGTTTTCACCCTCTACCACCACTGTTACAGCCTCCCAGGGGTTTTTATGTTCAGGTTCTATGCCAAAAAGCTTATACAACCTTACCAGCGGCAGAAGATTGCCCATTACATTTATCATTTCACCCTTACCCACCACCTTATTGTATGCTTCTCGTGCAGGGCGTAATAATTTCCTGATCGCAGTAATGGGAATAATATACTTTTCATCTCCTATACGCACAACCATGCCGTTAATAATGGCCATGGTAAGGGGAAATCTGGCTGTAACAGTGACGCCCTTGCCATACACATTATAAATTTCTATCTTCCCCCGCAATTTTTCAACGGCCTGTTTCACAACATCCATCCCTACTCCCCGACCGGAAATATCCGTCACCTTCGCGGCCGTTGAAAAACCCGGAAGAAAAATCAGCTTATAAACATCCTGATCCGAGAGACCGTGTGAATCGTCAATAATCCCGTTTTCAACAGCTTTTTTCAGGATACTGTCTCTGTCAAGCCCTTTGCCGTTATCTGATATTTCAATGACAACATTGCCGCCTCCGTGGTATGCGCGAAGCTGTATCATACCTTTCTCAGTTTTCCCCAGTTTTACCCGCTCTTCCGGAAGCTCTATGCCGTGATCCACGGCATTTCTTATCATATGGACAAGGGGACTATATATTTCATTCACCATATTCCTGTCTATCTCAGTGTCCTCACCTTCAGTAACAATGTCAATTAATTTACCGGAGCTTTTAGACAGATCTCTTATCAGACGGGACATCCTCTGAAAAGATTGCTTGATCGGCACCATCCTCAATCTGGTGGATGTTCTCTGGAGTTCCGACGTAATACTGGTCAGCTGGGCAATGTTTTTAGTCAGTTTCCTGTCGCCATTTGCTTGAATAATCGGGCTCTGCCTGATCATAGACTGTGTAATAACCAGCTCACCAACCATATCAATAAGATCATCCAGCTTCTTGATATTCACCCTTGTTGCGGCAGTATCCATGTCCGGATTCGCCTGATTCCTCAGGGCTCCGGACACTTGCTTAGGAGTAGCCTTGCATTCGGCAATCAGGATTTCTCCTATCTTTTTTGGCGGAACTGTTTGCTTTGCAATCTTCAGCCCCTGTTCCAGTACTTCCTTTGTTATAACGCCTTCTTCGACCAGTATCTCCCCCACTTTTTTTCTTTCCTGAATCTCAGGATTTTCCACTTTAACGCTTTCTATTCGCGCCATCAGGGCAGGCAGATCAATCTTTAAAGGCTCCTCGGGCTTGCCTCCAAAATCGTCTCTCAACTTAACTATCATTGCCTTCAGTCCATCAGCTCCGTCAAGGATTACATCTATAACCCCGGAAGTCACAGACAATTCACCGTTCCTTGCCCTGTCCAGAAGGGTTTCCAGGCTGTGGGCAAGTTCGCGGATCTGATCCAGGTTCAAAAAACTTGCCACCCCTTTTATAGAATGAAACGGCCTGAAAATATTATTGATATAATCTTTGTTCTCGGGGTCCTGTTCCAGATTCAATATGTTCACCTCGATCTCATCAATATATTCGAGGCCTTCAATAATAAAATCCCTTAACAATGATTCATCCTGCACCTCAACAACACTGGTTGTTGGTTGCTTGTTGCTCTCTGCTCTCTGCTCTCCCGTAAGCGCGGAAATCGACTCCGCAAAAGTTTCAATATCCCCCTCATAGCCGCCTGTGTTTTTGAAACTCTCGCCGATTTTCTGCATCAGGATAATCCCTTTCTCAAAGGCATTAAAACCTGCTTCTTCATCATCAATCTCATTAAGAACAATTTTTTCTAAAAGCGAGTTCAATCCGGCGGCAACATTCTTTAACTGAAATATCTTCCGGCTGTCCGCTTCTTTTATCAACGCATTCAACTTGCTAAAAAACTTCCCGGCTGCAGGCACATCTATCTTTTTGCCGTCAATAAATAAAAAGTCGGAAGCCATATTGTCAATCAAACTTATCAAAGGATTATAGTCTTCCATAAGTTACACCATGTCTATTATTTTTTCAGTCATTTGATTCAAAGATACTACCATATCCACAGCCCCTAATTTTATAGCCTCTTTAGGCATTCCAAAGACAACACACGATTTCTCATCCTGGGCGATCGTTTTAGCGCCGGAACGCTTCATCTCCAGAAGCCCTTCTGCACCATCTGACCCCATACCTGTAAGTATAACTCCGATCGAATTCGGTCCTGCATATTGAGCAGTTGACTTAAACAAAATATCAACCGAGGGACGCTGATGATGAACCATTGGACCATCCTTGACCTCAACATAATACCTGGCGCCGCTCCTCCTCAAAATCATGTGATAATTACCAGGCGCAATCAATGCTGTCCCCGAACTTACAAAATCATCGTTCAGGGCCTCTTTTACCCTAATACGACAGAGGCCGTTCAGCCTTTCCGCAAAAGCCGTTGTAAACTTGGCCGGCATGTGCTGAACTATAAGTATCCCGGGTGAATTCGGAGGCATTCCGGTCAGAATAGTTTTTAATGCCTCGGTCCCGCCCGTAGAAGCGCCGATGGCAATGATCTTGTCGGAAGTCTTTGCAAGGGCTTTTATCATTTTAGAGCTTGCGGACGCGGATTCTTCACTCGAATCTTTCTTTACCATCCTTACATTTGATGCCGCCCTGATTTTCTCTGCCAGTTGAGCGCTCATATCCCCAACAGTATAGGAACCACCTGGTTTTCCAATAACCTCAACAGCGCCGATATCCATTGCCTCCAACGTCAAGCGCCCTCCCTTTGGTGTCAGGGAGCTGACTATGATTACCGGCATCGGATAATGTCTCATCAGTTTCTTGAGAAAGGTAAGGCCGTCCATCCTGGGCATTTCAATATCCAAGGTTATCACATCCGGCCTGAGCCTTACAATTTTATCCCTGGCAACAAATGGGTCAGGGGCTGTTCCCACCACTTCAATATCTGGAAATTTTGAAAGCTCTTCGGAAAATATCTTCCTCACAATAGCGGAATCATCAACTATAAGTACTCTTATTTTTTTCAACGTTAGGCTTTCCTCTCACGGGATTTGCTTCGCTTAATTGCGAATTGCCCCGCCGAATATCTGGGCGTTAATATTTTTTTTATCTGTTAATATTTATATAGCTGAATATCTTTTTGTTTCATGAAATATTTCGTCTTATTGATTTGACAGAGTCGCCATCATGCCAACCCTTCCACCATCCGAGTCAAAATCCGTTCTAAAGGCATTTTTACCTAATTCAAGACTCCGGATTTCTTTGCTGAATGTTGGCACTGATAGATTAAACACCTTTGTGCTGTCAAATCTGCCGAGAAAATTTCCGCAGATCATATTAACCGCTTCTTTTGAGCAATCCTCCATACTCTGCATGGTAATTTCATCTTCCTGCAAACCCAGCATGTTCTGAACCATGGTTTTCACAAGATCCGTGGAAAGGAATATCCTGATCTCCCCACTCACCGGGCCTTCAAACCTTATGGCAGCCTCCACATCATATCCATTGCCTTCATCATCCAGAGGCTCGAGAAAGACAAAAAACATCTTTTTAAAGACCTCAAAAATCGAAAGCCTTGTCATCTCCTCTATCTTCTTCATACTCTCCTTCATCACTCACCCCTATGACATCATAAAGAATTTTTTTAACCTCTTCAGGCAGGAAAGGCTTTTTTATAAAACCCTTTACTCCCAGATTGAAAGCATCCTGCTTGCGTTTCTCACTGCTTTCCGTGGTTACGACTATGACGGGGATATCCCTGAGAAGATTGTCTTTCTGCAGCCTCACCAACAATTCAAAACCATTCATTGCCGGCATATTTATATCCGACATAATAACATCCACCCAATTGTCTGCCAGCACTGCCAGCGCTTCTTTACCATTTCCAGCCTCAAAACACTGATTCATCTTGAAACCTGAAATCAAGATGATCTTTTTTATAACAGCGCGCATTGAGCTTGAATCATCCACAATCAGCACATTGAAAGACATGATGCCCCCTTTTACAGCTCCCGCAAAATCCTGCCGGAGTCCTTAACAACAACTTTGCCGGTAGAAATATCCAGAAGAACTGTCCGGTTGTAATATCCGCCGATGTCCTCGCCATCTATCAGGACATTGTTTCTCCAGAATATCTTTCTCAAAGCGATTATGTTTTTCTGGCCGATCCGGAAGTAGTTTGCATTATCCATGACATTGGAACCGCCGGCAACCTTTACGATCATATGCCTTTTTTCAGCTCCCAACCTGTAACATGATTTAAACAAAAGAGGTATGCCGGTATCGGCAAACATTGCCGGTGTCTTTACGGCTTTGTTTAAATCAATTGATGAATCAGGAAGCATAAAATGCAAAAGTCCCCCCACCTTTACCACGGGATCATAAACAGCAATACCGATGCATGAACCAAGGGCGTAGGTAATCAATATATCCTCAACGTCTCCGCTTACCCTTATGTCTGAAACCCCGACTACAATCCGACTCATAAAGTTACCACACTGTTCAGAATTGACCATTATTTAACCCTGAGCCCTTGAACCTTGAACCTCATTTCTGATAAACACTCGGCTCAATATACTTAAATCCGTGCCTTAAACCCGTCAGGCTTTCGGAATGACCGGCAAAGAAATAACCCCCTTCCTTTAAATAACCATAAAACCTGTCAACCAGACTCTTTTGTGTTTCTTTATCAAAATATATCATAACGTTTCTACAAAATATGATGTCAAAGGGATCATTAAAAGAGGGGATGTCCATAAGATTGAATCTCGTGAATTTTATAATATCTCTAAGCTCCTTCTTCACACGATAGCACCCATCCCAGCTACCCTGACCAATCTGAAAATATTTTCTTAACAGCAAGGGAGGAATATTTTTTATCTTTTCCTTCGCGTATATACCAGCCATAGCTGTTCTGAGCGTCCTTGTGGAAATATCGGTACCCAATATCCGGAGATCACAATTTCTTCCGCCGATAATCTCTCTCGCCGTAATAGCAAGCGAATAGGGTTCCTCTCCGGTCGAACAACCCGCGCTCCATATCCTCAATTTCGGCATACGGCGTTCATTATAAGTCGCTTCTATCATTTCAGGCACAATCTCGTAAAGTTTATTAAAATGGCTCTCTTCCCTGAAAAAGCTCGTCAGGTTGGTGGAAATGGAATCGATCATGGCAACCAGCTCATTAATCCCCTTTTCGGTTGTCACATAACGATAATAATCCCTGAAAGACCCGAATTTTCCTTCCCTCAGACGTTTGCCCAATCTCGCCTTTACCAGCTCCTTCTTACCCGCATGCAAATTAATGCCGCTCTGTTCATAAACAAGGCGGCTTATCCTTTCAAAATCAGTATCCTTTAATTCGTAACTCATCTGTTAAAAATCTTTAAAATCCCCTTCTTCCATGGAAATAATCTCTTCTTGACTCACTGAAAAAGGATGTCCGAAACCGGCTCGTTAAATTTTTAAGACCCGCGTCAGCGCCGGACCAGTTCTCTGCCTTTGCCATAGCAATCTGCCATTTTCCCAACAAGCACCGCACTAAACAGCTTCATCCAAAACAGCAATTTCTTCAGCAGTCAGCACCCGATCAATATCAAGCATAATCTTTATCCCCCCCTTGATCTTGGCCATGCCCAGGATATACTCGGTATTCAGTTTTGTGCCGAATGTCGGAGTATCCTCTATCTCATCAGCATTAATATTCAAGACCTCGGAAACAGAATCCACCACAATGCCGACCATGATTTCGTTACCCGACTCACCTGCAATATTAACCACAATTATACAGGTGCGCTCGTTATATTCGAGCGGTTCTATTTTGAATTTCAGGCGAAGATCGATTACCGGAATAACCTTCCCCCTGAGATTTATAACCCCCTTTACATACGATGGCGTCTGTGGGACAGGGGTAATATTCATAATGCCGATAATCTCTTTTACCTTAAGAATTTCCAGGCCGTATTCTTCGCTATCAAGCTCAAAGGTGAGATACTTACCCTCTCTGCTCATCGAAGATATTGTGTCTCTTGTCATTTTCATCGATTCAGTCCCCATAATTTATCCTCCTTAAAAATCCTTAAAATCCCCTTCTTCCATAGGAATAACATCATAAGGCCTGACTTCTTTTGCGCTATAAGCACCTGCCTCTTTACCCCTCGTCTTTTTTACAGGAGCTGCAAGGACCTTTCGAACTCCGACAGCAATCTTTTTACCTGAAGCTATCTCTTCACTGCTTACTCCATGGTCCATACTACTTGTTCCTTTCCCACTTCCACCAACAAGAGATATTAAATCCCTGACAACACCCTTCATGCTTTCCGCCTGAGAACTCATCTCCTCGGATGCAGACGCGTTCTCTTCGGCATTGGCTGCATTCTGCTGGGTTACCTTATCCATCTCAGCCACGGCCTTGTTGATCTGATCGATCCCCTGCTCCTGTTCCTTGGATGCCGCTGCTATCTCGCCCACCAGTTCTCCTGCTTTCTTTGCGCTGCCAGCCACCTCCGAGAATGCCTCGTTGCTCTTTTTTACAACTTCCGAACCATGTTTGACCTTTTTGATGGTATCATCTATTAAACCAGCGGTGTTTTTGGCTGCATCAGCGGAACGCCTCGCCAGATTTCTGACCTCTTCCGCAACCACCGCAAAGCCTGCTCCGGCTTCACCTGCGCGGGCTGCTTCTACCGCTGCATTTAAGGCTAACAGATTGGTCAGAAAAGCTATCTCATCGATTGTCTTGACGACCTTATTTGTTTCTTCGCTTGATTTTGAAATCTCCTCCATTGATCCCGTCAGTTCGGTCATTGAGTTGTTTGCCAGATCAACTGCGCGTGATGTCTCGTTCATCAGCCTGTTTGCTTGTTCTGCATTATCTGCATTCTGCTTGGTCATGGATGACATCTCTTCAAGGGATGATGATGTCTCTTCGATTGAGGCTGCCTGCTCAGATGCTCCTTCGGCAAGAGACTGGCTGGATGATGAAATCTGGCCGGATGATGAGGCTACCTGTCCGATCACTTCATTTAGTGCGTTTGCGACTCTTTTAATGGGGCGGATAACCACTCTCGAGATCAATATAAAAAGGGTTAGGATAACGATTAAACTTCCGGAAAGGCCTATAACTATATTCTTATTCCGCAGCTTTCCAAGGTCTTTATACATCTCTTCGAGACCCTCTCTTACCATCATGCCCCCAAGTACGGCCTGACTTGAACCATGGCAGTGAAAGCAGCGATTTTCGTTTAGAATGGGGCGAATCGTGGTCAGATAAGGCTTTCCTCCTATGATTTCTTCATATTCTGTTTTATCGGATTTGCCGTTTTGTATTAATTGATTGATAGCGGTTTCCAGATCGGATGAATCGGTCAGTTCGGATACACTGTTACCGATCCTCATTTTTTCAGAGGCATAAGTTATATGCTTGTCAAAACCGAAGATTAAAACCTCTTCCCCTTCTCCCATAAGGTCTTCAAGCCCTTCCATCTGGCGCCCGATAGCTTCGGAGTCGCCTGTAGCCATGGGATAGATCATGCCGTTATAGAATGTATCCGCAAGTATGTTTGTTGCATGAAAGACCTCTGCTTTAATATGTTTCCGCTGGTCTGAGAGATTAATATAAATTATAGAACCAAGAATAAGTGCAAAGAGAATCGCAAGCCCGCCGATCATTAAAGGCATACTTTTTGTCGTTTTATTTGTCTTTTTATTTTCCATTAGTGTGCTCCCCCATAGATTAAGGGTTTAAAACGAAAGGCTCCCACACGTTCCGCATTATGGCATGTTTCACACGCCTTCAGAGTCAATTTCCCGTTGATATCCTCGGGAGCGCCTGTTTCCGCATGGATGCCTCCAGGACCATGACAAACTTCACATCCTGCGTTTTTAAGATCAGGTGTTTCAGTTTCTGATTTAAACCCGCCTGGTTCACCATATCCTGTGGTATGACATTTAAAGCATCCTTTAAACTCTTCATCGGTTAATCTATTTTTCATGGTTTTGATAGACTTGAATGAATTTCTTTTGTGCGCAAATGTTTTAAAATTTTTGTACTCTGTTTCATGACATTCCACACATGCATCCGAACCAACATAGGTGTTATCCGCTGCTTCACATCCGAGCCTGCCGAAAGGGGCATAAGATAACAGCCAGAATAAAACCAGGACATAGTTGCATAAAATTCTTGATACTTGATATGTTTTTTTTGTTTTTGTCGTCACTACCCATCCTCCTTTTTCGCTTAATTCCTCAATCCCTAAATCCCCCTACCTGTCATCTGCGTCACCACAAAGATCATGGATCGCTGATTCTGAAAAGCCGAATTTTCTCAATAATCTCATTACCTCGGAAGCAGAAATCTTATGGCATTTGCCTATCTTATAAGCCTTAATTTCCCCCTCTTTTATCCACCGATAAATCGTCACCCGATTGACTTTAAACAACATGGCTACTTCTGAAGTAGAATATAGTGATTCCGTCATTTAACCACCTTTTGCAAGCAAAAATTATGCAATATGCAACAATTTCATCCAATGTAACAATTGTATTAATCGGCAAAAAACAAAAAAAACTTTAATCTTGTTCATTCAGCTTGACTCGTTTCCGGTTGCTTTCAACTTCTTATTACAGGGTTAACTCTCCGCTCTATGCTCTATGCCCTATGCTCTCCGCTCTCCGCTCCCTCCCCAATCAGAAACAGATCACCTTGTCTGTGTGAAAATAGATCCTTCGGGAATCATAACCTCCGAGATTCCGGCTAATGAGCTTGATCCCTTCAATTTTCAAAAACTCAAGGACAAACCCGACATTTTCACTCCGGTTTCCTGTACATGGCTCTATCAACGTTCTGGAATCTTTCGTTAATACCGTGCAATGATTCTGAATGACCGATAAAGAGATATCCGCCTGGAACGAGCTGGTCGTAAAACTTTTCGAATAATTTTCTCTGAGTCTGCTGGTCAAAATATATGACTACATTGCGGCAGAATATTATGTCCATGCTCGGCCTGATACCAAAATCTTTGTCCATAAAGTTGAGATGGCGGAAGGTAATACAATTACGCAATTCCGGAACAACGCGGCAGAGCTCCTTTTGAGAGTTTTTACCGCGCATCAGGTATTTCTCTCGCCACATGGCAGGAACCTGTTCAACCGTTTTTTTTAGATAGATCGCTTTTTTTGCCGTGGCAAGCATCTGGGTGGATATGTCCGTAGCAAGTATGGCAAACTTGTCAAGTGGCCGAGTAGTCAAAAAGAACTCTGCCAGGACCATGGCCAGGGTGTAAGCCTCTTCCCCGCTGGAACACCCGGCGCTCCAGATGTTCAGCCTCCTCATATTTCCTGTCTGTTTTGACCCGGCAAGCAACGGCAAAACATTCTTTGTCAGAAAGTCAAAATGCTCCGCCTCACGAAAAAATTCAGTCTTGTTTGTAGTGACTACGTCTATCATCCTGGCAAGTTCTTTAGAGCGACCATGGGGGCTGCTAACATAGTCATAGTACTCGCTGTAAGAGGTCAATCCAAGATCACGCAATCGCTTGAGAAGCCTGGCTGTGAGCATGGCCTTCTTGGCAGGCGACATCTTGATGCCGCATTGGGCGTAAATAAACTCGCTGAAACGCTTAAACTCCTGATTTGACATGGTGGGAGAGTAAAACGCCTGGTTTGCGGCTCTATTCTTCTGTTGCATATTGTACATAATTTACTCAACGACTCCCCCCCACCCAACAACATCCTGGCAACGTGAAATGAACCGCCACACCGTTTCCCTCTAAGGGCAGAAGGGGCTCAACCCAGATTCTTGCAACTCAAATCTTAGATTTTTTGACTCTACTTCTGTCTCAAATAGTGACAAAGCCTTCTTTGTCAGGTCAACAAGGTTGATAAAAGTAAAATCTGTGTTATTCACGGTTGACTTAAAGGCATGTTATGTCTTGAGCTTTTTTAAGCAGTTCGCTTGCGCTTCTATGAACAAATAAGGCTTTTTCCACATAGTTCTTCGCGCTTGCAGATTTATCAAATGCCATAACAGCCATCTCGAGATAGCCTGAAACAACCATACTCAAATTGCTTAAATCGTGGATAATCATGCTCGCAAAGTCTTTATTGAGAGCTAATTTCTCTCTGGAATAATCTAAAGTTTTCTTTGTCTTGAAAAATGTCTTTACGCAGGCCCGGATTAAACTCTGATTAAAAGGCTTGACTATAAATCCCTCTCCCCCGGACTCAATCCCCTTTTTATGAAAATCAGGATCAGAAAGAACTGTAGTAAAAAGCACGGGTACACCTTGGGTACCTGTGTCATTCTTTAAGGTCTTGCAAACCTCAAATCCTGAAATCCCCGGCATCATAACATCTATAATAACCAGATCCGGCTTGATATCTCTGACCAATTTTAACGCTTTTTCGCAGTTGTCAACGTGATATATGCAATAATTATCGGATTGTAGATATCCTTCCAAAATCATACCGGAAACCGGATCATCCTCAACGATTAGAATTTTAGGTTGATTATTCATACTTGTCATTTGTCACTTATCATTGGTCATTGGATTGAATATTGAAAATCAAAGGAATAAATCTTCAATTCAGCTTAATTGTCTCGTCAAAGCGATAGATAAAGCAAATAAAGGGCCAGGTGGAGAGAAAAATTAATTTTTTTTAAGAGAGGATTTGTGGCGACCAGCTAAATATTGCAACATCTGGCATAAAGGAATTATGCGGCACACAATATATGGCAGGATAGTGCTTTTAGAGGTGATCAAATTTTGATGGACTCGTAAAAAAGAAAAATTTACCACGGATGGCACAGAGCGCGCAGAGATAACTATTTAAAATTGCAAAGTTTTCCTCTGTGTTCTCAGCGGTGCGAACCGACCTTCTACGAAGTCATCAATATTTATAATAGAAAATGAATTCCGAAGCAAAAAAGGAAGGGAAAAATGGTTCAGGTGGCCGACGATCAACCTGATACAGCTCATATCTATTTGTTATTGCAAAGAATAAAGGCCAACAGGCTTATTTTGAGCCAAGGCGGCTGAAAAACGGCCATTCATTCAACTACTCAACCAATCCCAAATCGGCTATCTTTTTTTTTATGGTGGATCTTGAAATTCCCAGTATCTTGGCAGAACGGGTTCGATTACCTTTTTCTTTCTTGAGCACCTTTTTAATATAAGCTGCCTCTAACTTTTTCAGTGTCATGTTATCGGAAAGCTGAAAGTCGGATATGTGAGGTTGATCTGCTGAAAATCGCTCTGATCCATTTTGGCGGGTTAATTCAGGAGGAAGGTATCTAAGAGTAATTTCATTATCCTGCCCGGAAAACAGAATTGCCCTTTCAATCACATTGCGCAGCTCTCTGACATTGCCCGGCCAGTCATATTTTTGAAACGCTTCCATGGCCTGGGCGGAAAAAGTCTTTTCCGTGGTCTTTGTTAAAGAAGAGTGAGACAAAAAATAGTCGACAAGCTCTGGAATATCTTCTTTGCGCTTTCTGAGCGGCGGCATATTAATCTCGAAAACATTTAGCCTGTAAAAAAGGTCCAACCGGAAGCGGCCTTTTTTTATCTCTCTTTCAATATGGCGGTTGGTTGCTGCGATAATCCTGACGTTTGCCTTTCTTTCCGTTGTTTCTCCAAGTCGTCTGAATAGACCGGAATCAAGCACGGTCAGGACCTTGGCCTGCACAGCGCCGGCCATATCGCCAATCTCATCCACAAATAAAGTGCCTCTTTCAGCGACCTCAACAAGGCCTTTTTTATGCCTGTCAGCACCGGTAAAGGCCCCTTTTGCATAACCAAAGAGTTCGCTTTCCAGAAGGCTTTCCTGCAAACCAGCGCAATTGATATGGACAAAGGGTTCTGATGCACGCTTACCTTCCCAGTGCATTGCTTCTGCTGCCAAATGCTTACCTGTTCCGCTTTCTCCTGAAATCAGTACAGGCAGCTCCAGGTTTTTAAACATGTCGATCCTGGCCCGAACTTCTTTTATCAGGCTGTTCCTGCCGGTTATTTCTCTGGTTCTGCTTCGTCCCGGCGTAAGCCTGCGGTGATACTCTCTCATACTATCGAGGCAGTTTAGCGAATCATCAAGCTCACCTTGTAAACGTCTCATCTTGAGCAGGCTGTCAATATGGGCCTTTAGTATGGCCACATCAATCGGTTTGGCCAAAAAACCGTCTACACCTGCCTTAATGGCTTTTATATTGCTCTCACGGTCATTTAAGGCGGTAATTGCCACAATCGGAATCTTGAATGTCTTAGGATCGGATTTCAGCCTACGGGTTACCTCGAATCCGTCGATCCCGGGCATCATCAGGTCGAGCAGGATAATATCAGGAAAAGACCCGGCAACCTTTTTCAATGCCTCTGATCCACTCCCGGCTTTTTGGGGGGAAAAGCCAAGAGTGACAAGATAAGCCTCAAGGACAGCCAGATTGGCTTCGCTATCATCGACGATTAGTATTTTATCATGAGTCATTCACCCGCCTCCCCGGCCCTGTCAATGAGTCGTTTCATCCGTAACATCATTGACTAACCCATTTAATAAATACACTAAAAAAAGATTGTTGTCAATTTTCCATTGTCAAAAATGCTTCTATTTACGACATCTACAAAAAAATACGCACAAGATGTGCCATATCAAGGGCATCTATTTTTAAAATGCAAATGTCTTAGGAATTAAGTGGGCGGCAAAGGATCTAATGGGTGGAAATGGCCAAGAGAAAAAGACTAAATATGGCTTACTGCGTCAAGACAATAACGACGGCCTTTATTTCGGCAGTGGGCAGGTTACTTTTCACATTACCAGAGCGGAAGAAATTATTTCTCCTTTTTCACATGCCTTTTCTTCGGAAAATACCTTATTTTCTGTTATGGGATGTTGAACAGGATAATTAGGATCAACAAGAATAACCTGTTTTGCCAGCATTTTTTTTGAATTTACCACGATGGGAGCTCTAAGGTTTGCCGTTACCTTGAAAGGATCGGAACGGATCGTTACGACAGAAAATAAAACCACATCCTCAGGCGATGAGATTTCAAGTAATCTCGCTTCATCGTCAGATATTAACGGCTCGTAATCCTGTTTTACAACAAGGGAGTTGATAACGACAAAAGCGACCGAACCATCCTCAACGGACTGAAACCACCAGAAGGGATTCTTTTCCTCCTGTATGAGGAGTACATATCTTCCCAGGTGTTCAAACCCCAGCATTCCCCCCTTTATCCAAATAACCCTGGATTCATCAATACCTATGTCTCCAAAACGGGTGGTAGAAATTCTCACTAAACTTCCTCCTCTGGATTTTTCAGTCTGTTCCATATATTAGACAGACTCTTGCCTGTTGAATTATCGCGCGCTGTCTCTACCGCCAGGATATTCTGTTCCCTGATCATTTGATAAACCTCCTCGCGATGAATGGTTACATCCGCGGGGGCATCTATCCCTATCCTTAGCTGCTTTCCCCTTGCCTCGAGGATAGTAACCTTGATTTCATTACCAATTCTTATTGTTTCGCCTAACTTCCTTGTCAGGATCAGCATATTATTTATCTAAGAAAATCGAGTATTGTTAAATTTCCTATCTTTGAGGCCACACTGTACGACGCTTGCAAAGCAATCTCTTTCATGGCAAACTTGCTGATTATTTCAGATATATCTGCATCTTCCACGCTGGACATCAGCTCGGTCAGATTCAGATTCATATCAGCCATGGTATTTTTCGCTATCTCTAATCTGATCATCCTGTTGCCGCACCTGGAAATATTTTCCGATATTTGATCAGATGAATCCTTAAGACCGTCTATGCAGGCCGCAATGCCGTCCGGATCATTATTCTCCAGAGCCGTCTTCAAATCATTGAGAACCCCGAATACATCAACACTCCCATTCCCCTTGTCCGTAAAGGCTGCTTCACCTGAAATGGAGTAAGCAAAGGAGCTCCCTTCTGCGACATTAACCGATAGTTCCTCGCCGTTGCCGTTGTAATACCCTGTAGCAAAGGCATGGACATAAAAGATATCACCCGCAGCCAGCTCAGGATCGGCCGCACCGGTATCATCAAAGGTCAAGACTATGCCGTCACCTATGTCGCCGGTATCTACTGAACCGCTATCCGGCAATACAAAGGTTTTCCCTGTTGATGTCCAGGTTGCCCCTCCATCATCAGACACATCATAGGTTGCGGTTTCTGTCACATTATCCCAGGCGGTAATCTTCACCGCATAAGTCTTGTTTACACTGCCTGTATATGTGCCGCTGGACGTCACGCTACCGTCAAAAGTATTCCCTTCAGCCGCGGCAGCCGTTCCTATCCCAGCAACAGTTCTTTCGGAAGATGAAAAAGGAGTTTCTCCGGTTTTCGTGCCCGAAAAAAGATATTTGCCCTCATACTTTGAATTGGCAAGGGAAAGCATTTCATCTATAAGCTGCTGCACGGTCTCGGCTTCGGTGCTTCGCACCTCGGCAGATGAGGTTGCTGTTGACTGGGCAACAGCCACTTCTCTGGCCTTTATTAGAAGGTCGCCCGCAAACGACAGTTTTGATTCCGTAATAGTGATCCATGATCCACGGCTATCAATGTTCTTGCTGTACTGTTCGACAGACGCCTTGGTTTCTCGAAAATTCAGCACCCTGCTCATGCCGATGGGATCATCCGAAGGTCTGTTAATTTCCTTTAGTGAAGCAATTTTTTCAGCGAGTTTATTATAACCCTCCTGGGCCTGAAACATACTATTGACCATTGTATTAAATTTCATGTTTTCTGATATACGCATTACCATAATACTGCCTCATAGACGTGTTAAGTGTTAGGTGTTAGGCAATTGATAAAACAAAGAATTGCCTCAACCTAATCCTCTAATCCCTTAATCCTCTAACCTATACATTCTGGATTCCGGCTTCCGCCGGAATGACGAAGGAAAGACGCCTTCTCACCCTCTAATCCCTGACCCCCGATCCCTGACCTCCCCTAGCTCTTAGCTCTATGCTCTCAGCTTCTACTGCACCAGGCTCATCAGGGTATCCGCCAGTTCCTGTGTGGTGACGAAAAGCCTGGCCGAAGCATTATAACCGGTCTGATATTTGATAAGGTTCATCATCTCCTCATCAATCGACACCCCGGAAATTTCTTCTCTCTTGTTCGCAAACTGGTTCATAAGATTTGTATGATGATCAACACGACTGTTTGCATACGCAACATCCTGACCGATCTGCGCCACGAAAGAAGAATAATAGGAACTGAACGTTGATTTGCCAGTGTTCATAGTCAGTTCATCTTTTATCTGACTCATGGTTACGGCATTTCCACCATCGCCGTTTACCGTCGATGATGCCGCTATCTTATTTACATCCGCGACAATAGCGTCGGCAACCTTTATATATCTGGCCTCTTCGACTCCTGTGTCAAATGCAAAGAAATTTTCGCCCAGGTTTTGATTAATATCATAACCCAGTATATGCTGGGCATTTACCTGATCAACTATGGTTTTAGCCAGGTCATCAAGGCTATCCATATAGCCTACCGCCGTGGTGTCGCGAATATCCAGGAAAGCCGCCAGGCTTCCCTTTGTTATAGAACTATTAATCACGGTATCTGTGTCATCTTTCAAAACAACGTCATAAAAAGAAGGATCAGAGGGGTGGTTCTCGGTCACGACATCAAGTTCCCATGTCTGACCGCCTTCTACCAGCGGCATGCCATTGGACAGGAAGATGCTTATTGAACCACTTGAATCCGTGACAGTATGGAAATTGGCAACCTCGGCCATCTCTAATAAAAGGGTTGTCCTTTTGTCTCTGAGACTATTCAGACCAGGCTCCTCCGCAACCGCCGTTCCAGACTGTAGAATCCTGTCGTTTATATCAGCAATATCAGATGCATAGCTGTTGATCTTATCCACCAGAACCGGTATCCGTGTATTTGCGTCATCTTTCACGGAAATCAGCTCATTGCTATATGACCGAAACATGGACGTCAGACTCTGGGAAACAGACACCAGCGCCTGTCTTTCAGCCTGCCCGGAAGGATTTGTCGACAAATTCTCCCAGGCACCCCAGAATTTATTCAACAATTCATTAATACCCCCGCCGTCAGTCTCGTTAAATGTCATTTCAATCCTGTCCAGCGCGTCCTTTTTAGCTTCACTGTCCCCGAGATCATTTGCCTGCTCATTTATCTGAGCCTCTAAAAACCGATCATATATCCTTTCTATCCCTGTTATCTCAACACTTTGAACCAAGGCGCTGAATGCCGCCCGCTGCCTCGAATATCCAGTGGTGTTTGCATTGGCAATATTGGTCCCTGTAATATTTATCGCTGTCTGATGACTCAACAGACTATCTTTCGCGGTGTTCAATGCGTCGATACCGGACATTTGACTATCCTTCCCTGCTTACAATCCTTCCATTCAGATTGCTTGCTTTTAATCTTCCCGTGTTCATGTAGGTTGAGCCGGGGTAGATAAGCCGGCCTAAAAAATCGATAGATTTTCGCACATAAAAGATAGAGGAATCGAGCAACGTTTTATTCTTCTTGTTCAACCCGTGAATGTCCATCAAAAGAGATTTGAGCGCTGACCGGCATTCCTCAAGATCCCTTTTCTGGCTGTCATCTCCATAGAGCAGCAACGTTGAAAGGCTTCTATCCTTATTGAGGGCCTTATTGAGGGCTTTTCCGTCAAGATTAAGGACATTAATGATTCTCTCAACCAATTTTGTCCTTGCCTCTTCCACCATCCTGGCCTTTAAAATACAGGTCTCTTTTCTGGAATTGCTTTCATACAGTTCATCCGCAGAAGATCCTGCCAGGATTTCTCTCTCATTCAGGAAACATTTGTAAAGTTTACCGTAAACATTCAACTCGTTTCTCAGCACTGAAATAAGAGAGTCATAAAGAAAATGTAGTTCATTATTCATTGCTTTAAGCCTCGATATCCAGAATTGATTCACCTATCATTTTTCCGGCAATCTTTTCTCCGCCCACATCGTATTTTCCCGTTTCTATCTGATCTTGCAATTCCCGAACCTTTTCTTCGCGAACATCCGGGAGTTCTTCGATAGCCTTCTCTGCCTGCTGAATATCCCTTGCCTCGGATGACAAACTGACCGTCTCTTCCGGAACCACGTCGGTTGCCTGCTTATCAGGCTTGGAATTCACACTCTCCTCATTTATCTTATACCGTGAAATGAGCTCAATTATGGAATTTCCGGTCTCAGAAATTTTCATCTGCAATACCTCCTTTTTATTTTACTTCCTATTTATAGAAATATCGGCAAGTTTGCAATAAAACTTTAGCAACTATTCAGGTTCAAAGGTGTTAGGTGTTCTGCTCCCTGACTCCGGGCCCCCGATCCCTGATTTGAGCTGGCGTAAAAGCATTTGCTGAAGGCCTATGCCCCCCCCTCTTTTTGCGAGGTCTTCCGCTACCTTCTGATCAACCATTGTGGAATAAATATCCTTGCCTGGAAAGTTGGTTCCGCCTTGCGGAACCGTGCGCCGCATGGTCTTGAGCATGTAATTGATGAAGATGGATTCAAAATCAGCGCACGCTTTTTTCAGCTTCTTTTCACTAATTTCCGGTTGCTGTCGGTCAGGCCTTTTGAGCGCTCCTGTTGGCAACCCGTTTAATCTTATTTCTTCCATCAAATGGCTCCTCATTTACTGATCCCTGACCCCTAATCCCTGACCTCTAATCCTTAATCCTCTACCCTATAATCCCTGATCCTATATTACCTTTAAATCCGCCTGGAGCGCCCCTGCAGATTTGATTGTCTGCAATATGGTTATCAGATCTCCTGGCGTAACACCTATTGCGTTGAGCGCCCTTACAACCTCCTGAATAGTAACCCCCTCCGGTACCACCACCAGGCGATTCTTCTCTTCTTCAACACCGATTTCCGTTTCAGTTGTTACAACCGTCTGTCCTCCCGGAGCGATCAGCGTGCCGTCTCCGGCATCAACCGGAGCGCTGCCGGCAGGAGGAGCAGGGGCAAAGGGGGACGGCTGAGACACCCCTTTTTCCTCTTTTATCTGGATGAACAAATTCCCATGGGCAACGGCAACTGTGGATATTCTTACATTTTCTCCCATAACAATCGTGCCGGTCTTCTCATCTATGACCACAACCGCGGGTGAGTCAACCGCAACATTAATGTTTTCAACAATCGAGACAAGCTTCACCATACTCCCTTTAAAAGATTCCTTTATATTTACAGCAACGGTAGATGAATCAACAAGCTTCGCCTCCACGCCCGCTATCACACCATTTATGGCTGTGGCCACCCCTGTCGCAGTTGTAAAATCAGGTCGATAAAGATTTATGGAAAGTGACTTCCTGTTTTCAAAATTGTACTCCAATTCCCTTTCGACAAAGGCGCCGTTTGTAATCCGACCGACAGTCGGGTGATTCTTGGAAATGTTCGCGCCCCCCCCGCCTGCGGCAAAACCTCCGATAGATACAGCGCCCTGCGCCACTGCATAGACATTGCCGTCCGCCCCCCGAAGCGGTGTCATAAGGAGAGTCCCTCCACGCAGGCTGTTTGCATCACCGATGGATGAAACCACAACATCTATTCTCGACCCCACCTTGGAGAACGGGGGAAACTCGGCGCTGATCATAACTGATGCCACATTATCTGAAGTCAGGTTATTTCTGGACTCTTCTTTCATCCCAAGCCCCTGCCTGCTCAACATATTGGCAAGAGTTTCCTTTGTGAATCCGTTTTCAATATCATCGCCGGTTCCAGCCAGACCAACTACCAGGCCATAGCCTACCAACTGGTTATCCCTGACCCCGCCGATACTGGAAATATCCTTGATACGTACAGCATAAGCATGAGACGCAATAACCAGACCAGCCATTAAAAAAATGGCAATATATTTGAAAACTTTCCTTTTTTTCATGAAACTATCCTTATTTCTGATCAGAACGGCCATGCCCAATCCACAATACGCGTCAGCCAGCCCGGTCTCATTTTGTCATTAATCACGCCATTGCCTGTATAAACAATCTTTGCATCGGCAATATACTGTGATGATATAACATTGTCCGAGGTAATATCCTCGGGTCTGATAATGCCGGAAATAATAATGTACTGATCCTCGGCATTTATAGCCAACCGCCGTTTCCCCTCTATAGCCAGATTGCCATTGAAAAGCACCTCGACAACCTTAGCTGTTATTTTTGCCTCTAATGTACCATCACGGGTCGTTGCGCCCTTGCCCTTAAGAGAATTGGAAGAGGTACCTCCCAGCCCGATTGACGAGCCAAACCTTGAGTTCTGTTCCATCATCTTTTTTTCCAATCCCAAAAGGCTCGTTAACCCAGCAGTCGTACTCGTGTCCCTGCTGGTAGTTGTGTCGGCAGAATTGCTGCCCGAGGAAGACTCGTCTATGATTATTGTAATAATATCATCGACATGCTTTGCTTTATTATCGGCAAAGAGCGAATTTTTCGCATTTTCGCCGGGCCAGATGGATCCTGTGGACGGAAGCTGTATTTTCTCCTTTGGAACAGGAACAGGTTCATCTTTTTTTATTGCATTGATATTAGAAGAACATCCGGCAACCACGAACAAAATAAGGATACTTATCAAGACTATAAAATTATATGCTCTCCATTTCATGATTAAAACTCCACCTTCACCAGAGAATTACCCATAACCCTGGCATAAATCACCTTTTTAGATGATACATTCCTGACCTTTATCAATTCCCCGTGCATTCCATCCTGATCCGACAGTCCAATTGTAGTTATTCTCATCGTGTCTTTCTCAAAAACAATTCTTACCGGCTTCCCCTTCTTTACTATCGGCATGCTTCTCACCATATTCCCTGTCATTTCGGTATTTGGTTTAACATTGGTGCAAAGTTTCATGCCTACAACAGCATCAAGGCTCGATATGACATTTGATGGCAAGCGGTCAAACCACCTTTTAACTATTCTCACATCATCATGGTTAATCCTGACATTTCTATTAAGAGACTTTGTGCTGACCACAACATCCATCAGCACCTCTATCCTTGCTTTGACGGTCTTTGCATTCAGAAATGTGCCATTTTCATAACACCTGACGGTAAAGGAAGAATTCCCCATAAAATCCTCATTCCTTCTGCTCAGAACCCGATAGGTGATTTTTTTTCCTGTCAGTCTCACATCATCAGGCACGCCGGCTGGGAATTCCACCCGCACAACGCTTTTCGGCAAGGACATGTTCTTTTCAATATATGTTCTGACAGCCGCCTTTATCGTTTCCTCTCCTATCACTGCTGCGGAAGCCGCGCACAACAGATGCCCGTTAAAAAGAAACAGGGAAACAACACCCGCAATTAAGAAAACTGTCTTATGTATTTTGCCTGACATTCTCACTCCTCTAATCCTCTAATCCTTACCTCTTGAGGCCGTTAGCCATCTGCAGCATCGCATCCGCTGTCTGGATTGCCTTTGAATTTATCTCGTATGATCTCTGGCCCACAATCATCTTGACCATCTCATCCACAACATTTACATTTGACATCTCTAAAAAACGCTGTGAAATGGTGCCGTTCCCCGCTTCTCCGGGATTTCCGAGAGTAGCGTCACCGGAGGCATCTGTTCTGTCATAGAGATTTCTCCCCAGGCTGGTAAGTCCGGCGGGGTTGGTAAACCTGGCAAGCTCTATTCTCCCTGTCGCCAGGGAATTGCCTTGCTCATCGCTTGCCGTCCATGTGCCTCCGCTGTCAAGGGTAAAATGTACCATTTCCATGGGTACGTCCACTGCAGGTATCAATTTAAGCCCTTCAGAATTACACAGAGAGCCATCCTTATCAACCTTGAAATTGCCTGCCCGTGTGTAAACAGTACGCCCATTATCATCAATCTGGAAAAAGCCATCCCCTTCAATAGCAAAGTCGAATGGATTGTCCGTCTGCATATAATCACCCTGGCCAAACATTTTTTGAACAGCCACCGGTTTTACACCCATACCGATCTCTATACCCACCGGCAACTGACTCCCGCCGGATGTCTCGGCCCCTGATTTCGAATATACCTGATACATGAGATCCTGAAAATCGGCTCTTGCCTTTTTAAATCCTACGGTATTAATGTTGGCCAGGTTGTTCGCAACAACGTCCTGGCTTATCTGCTGCGCTTCCATGCCGGTTGCGGCCGTCCATAAAGCCCTTATCATGTTAATCCTCCCTTTTATTATTAATCACCACGAAGAATTTTTTCTTTATCCTTGTTCCCTTTGTACTCTTTGTGGTAAAAATATCGCAGTGTGCGCCTTCAGGTTTAAGTTAATAACCTTTGTTTTTATTACAATCTCCCGATACGGCTTGTTGACAATTTGTCCTGTTCGCCTAAAGTCTGAATCGCTTTCTGGTATGATTCAAACGTGCGCTGTATATTGATCATTTCAACCATTTCTCTTATAGCCTGGACATTGGAAAGCTCAAGATATCCGGATTGAACACGTGCATTTTCTTCCTTTTTTGCGCCCGCCAGATTATCAGGATTAAGATAGAGGCCGGGATTAAGCTTAACAAGAGCAGATGGTTCGCTAAAACCGGTGATCTTCAATGTATCAACTTCATTGCCGTCCACACTTATTACGCCGTCTTCGCTTATCAGGACGTTGTTCCCCTCAATGGCAATTTTTCCTCCTCCGCCAAGAACATAATCTCCGGCCTGTGTAACCAGCCCTCCATCCTTATTGAGCGTAAACCTTCCATCTTTTGTATAAGCAACACCGGCTTTTGTTTGAACAGCAAAAAATCCATCCCCGTCTATTGCCAGTTCCAGAACATTGCCGGTTTTCTGCATAATTCCCCTGGAATAATCGGCCGTTGTTTCCTGTGTCTGCGCGGGTCTGCCTTTATTCGCCTCCGCTTCGGGGCCTGGATTTAAAAAAAGGAACCGCTCTGCCTTGAAACCGGGGGTGTTAACATTGGCAATATTGTTCGCGACACAATCAAGCCGGCTAATCTGCATTATAGCCGCATTTGCCAGTATATCGATACCGTTAATCATGTTTCCTGCCTCCTCTTCTGTATGTGAAGTAAAGCAATTTGTGTGCCACATGGACGGAGATCGGGAGGCGGAAAGCAGAGAGCGGAGAGCGTGGAGGAGCGGAGAGCGTGGAGCGGAGAGCAGGGAGCAGAGAACGGAAATCGGAATGAATGTCAAATGTGGAGCTCACCTATGTCAAAAACTGCTCTATTGGGCAAGGCAATCAGCATCAGGAGACAGGCAATTTTGTTTATAACAGGAAATTTTTTCCTGTTCGGCAGGCTCTTTTATATTGGTAGCAGTTTACGGTTTACAGTTATCGGTTCACGGTTGAAATCAATATCCAAAATGCTTCAATCGTTGCATAGTTCATTGAAAAAACTGTGAACCGTAAACCGACAACCGTTAACTGTCACCTTTATCTTTTCCCATTCAACATTCGATGTTGGACGTTAGATGTTCGATGTTCATCTTTTTTAATCCCCTAACCCCTGCCCCCTGTATCGTTCATTGAGCGAATAAACAAAGGCCAATATTTCCGCGACAGCCTTGTAAAGCTCGGCAGGAATCTGTTCATCCATATCGAGCCGGCTCAGGATCTGTGCCAGAGCAGGATCTTCCTTTATCGGCACACTATGTTTTTTTGCGAGTTCTATGATCTTTTCGGCAATGGCGCCCCTTCCCCTGGCGGTAACCCTCGGCGCCTGATCTTTTTTTCCGTCATATTTTATGGCAGCGGCAATTGTTGTCTCTTTTTTGTCTTTGTTCATAAAAATACCTAAGTGCTTTGATTCGTAAATACAGTGACGCAATTTTTTATATGGGTCTCTACTCCTGATGGGTTGAAGACTTATAAGTGCCTAAAGTGAGCTAAAGTGCCTAAAATGCCTAAAGTTAATGTACGCCTCCAGCGGGCTAATTTTAAAGTTATAAGTGCTTTAAATACTTTAGCTCACTTTAGGTACTTCAAATTTATTTCATGCCAAAATATCTACGCTTTCCAGGGCAAACAGGTTTTGAAACTCGCTGGATTCAGCTCTTGTTTTTAAATCATCCTTATCTGTCACACACGTTAAATAATCTATATCATAGCCTAAAGCCGTAAGCTTTTCTCCAAGTTCCTCTAAAAACAATCTAATAAAATTACATATGTTTTCATCCTTACATTTCAACACACAGCTTATTTTCTTTGTTTTAATTTTTGCCTGGACAACAACATCGCCCAAAACATCCATGTTCAGCAAAAACAGCACATTCTTCTCGTTCCGGCGGCCTTTGTCCTTTGAATCCCGATCTCCCAATTTTATAAATATCTTTGCCAGGCCCATATTCTCCGGGAACAGCAGAGGAACTTGAAACATATATTTACTATCATATTCCTGAAATAAATAATTTATTACCCGATGGGAGTCAATTGTTTGCAAAGAGGAACGGATAAATCCGGCAAGTTTTTCCGCTGCAGGAAGATTTCCGGTTTTCACCAACGGCTGAAGCCTGCCGGACATCCTTATCAAGAGTTGCTTCAGGTTTTGAGAGGCATCCCTTACATTCTCCATCGAGTAACCGAACCTGCGGACATAATCTCTAAAAAAGAGAGGGTTTTTTAAACTTTCCCTGGAGAATATCAGAGATTTTAATATGCCTTGTATATTCTTGACATTTTTCTTCCCAAGATGCGCTGCAAGGTCTCCTAAATTTTCAGGGCTGAACCTGTCGATACCGTCTCTGAAAAATTCAAAAAGGGCTTTGGGGTTTGAACGGTAAAATCTCAAACAATCCATTAACCTGGAATTTTGCGATATTTCATTGGCAACAATACGAAGGACAACCCCGGGATGCAGTTGCATCACCCTTACCGCAATCTTTTCGCCTTTTTTGAGCAATAGCCCGGAATCTGCCACAACCATGCTGTTTTTCAGCGAAATCAACGCCTTCCCGTAGCGAGGGGTTTCCACTATTTCCGCTTCCACCACTTCGCCGACAGAAAGAGGAGGCAAAAGTTCCGCCTTTTTTTGAATTTGTAAAAGGTGATTTAATTTATGGGATGCTATTATGGAGGGAAGAATTTTCATTCTTTTTTCGATGAAGGTCTAAAATAAGACATATCTCTCCTTCAGATAAATTCAACATATCGGCTATCTCTTTTTCAGCCAGACCTTGATCGGCCATTTTTATAACAGCTTCATATTTTTCCCCGCAACTCGTATCTCCTGACGTTCGATCTTCAAAAATGGCATCTGATTTTTTTATAAGGGTTCTCAATTGATTCTCTTTTTCATTCAGGACATATATGAAATCCTTTACTTCATTTAAAGCCTGAAAAAGGCGATCTGTAGAACGCCGGGAGTTTTCGATCACCTTATTGAATTCAGAAAAATTTTTTGAGCCTATTCCCTGTGGTCTCTTTTTTATTTCTCTGTTTGCCACCCTGATAAGAAATACAATAGCAAGGCACAGCGCTATGTCTGCAAGGATCTGAAGCCCCAGCATAAACTCTATGGTCATCTTATACCTTTATATCCACCTTTCCCCCGGGTTCATCGTCAGCAACAGCTCCATCTTTTTCTTTTTTTGCGCTGTTTTCTCCAGGATTCTTTTCCCTCTTACCACGCTCCTCTTCCTCCCTGGTCACAAGCTGCTCAGCTTCTGCAGGGGCTTTAACTTTTTCTCTCAGCTCCCTGGCCTCTTCGGCTAATTGAGCTTCAAAATGTCTCTGCTGAACATCAGCCTGATGCTGCTGAACCTGCTGGACACGCTCAATTGCATTGGATTGCAATAATACCTGTTGCACATCAAGCGATCTGACCATGACTTTCGCACCCCCTTAAAGAGTAGTAACAGTTCACTGGGAACTGAATTAAGGATTAGAGGATTAAGGATTAGAGGATTAGAGGATTAGAGGATTAGTTGTTCCGCACGATTATGCCTTTGGAAACCTTGCTGACACCAGATAAACCCTGACAACCAATTTATGGGCTTTTCGCCAAAGCTTCAAATCTTTCCAATGCACTAATCCTTACCCCTTAATCCTTAATCCTAACCATCGTAAACGGTTACAAAAAGTAAAGGTTGTTGGTTATCCTCCAACTGTTTTATCGTCACAATCCATCATAATCTTTAACCTTAACAGGTCAGCCACAAAGACACCTGATTGCGAATTTAGAGATTTAGAAATTGATCCGCCTGCAGCGTGATTTTAATCCCTCAATCCCTTAATCCCCTAATCCTAATCCCGATAAGGTATCCTTATCAAAATAACATTAAAGCCCGACTCATATGTAATATGAAAAAGAGTATCATACTTCCTCAGGAGAAATAGGGTGTGTAATAATCTTTTATCTTTATCCGGGCCATTAAGGGGATAGCAGTCTGAACTCCAGTTTTCGATTAGTTCTTTTATTTGGATTTCGGGAATGGGAGCTCCGGTATCCTCGATTTTGACATATACATGTGAATCATCATGGCCTGTAGAGACAATCAGCTCCTTTAATTCGCTGTCTTTCATGGCATTTACCGAATGTCTGATTATTGAGGACAGAAAAATGGAATAATCGGCTTTTACTCCTGATATTTCCGGAATTTCCCTGTCCAATACCAGTTTCTTTTTAATATTATACTTAACATCCGGGTAAAACTGAAGGAATTTCATTTCAGCCTCTACAAGCTCGGATAAATTGATTTTTTGGGAGACAGTGTCGGCCAGCCTCTGAAATTTTCCTGCCACATCATTAAACAGGCTGAAAAATCTGTCCGCTTCCTTTGCAATCAAACCAGCATCACAAATTATCTTTTTGCAGCCTTCCAGGATCTCAGCATCTATGTTGTCGTTATTATTTACAATAAGTTTAAGACGCTCTGCCCTCCTCTGCAAAAGCTCAGAACGACCCAAAATCCCATTTAAGGAGTTGGAAAAGTCGTGAAGAATGCCGGGAATAAGCTCCATGAGATAACTATTTAACATATCAACATGTTCTCTGTGGGCTAAGAGGTGCAAAAATAACTTTTTATGAGTTTATCAACTTTGAGCTTTCAGCTTTGTGGTTACAATAAAATAAACTTGGTAAAGTACACATTTTTTATTATTTCATCACTCATAAAACTATTCAAGGCAATTTTAATTTTTTCTTTTAAGCTTCTCCTGATTTCGTACAAATCGGAAAGCTCTTTTAATGTGTTATATATGATCTTTCTCAACTCGATCCTCTCTTGCGGCAGTTTCATCCCTTGATTCAGCTCAACAACCACATCACAAACCAGAATCCTGTCTTTCCTCTGATTATCTTTCAAATAAATAATAAAGTCATTAAAATATTCGAACCTTTCTTCCATGAAAGCAGTCACCGGCAAACTTTTCTTCACAGAGTCTATCGGCCCCTGACCATCTAACCCTATGATCTTCTGCCCTTCCGCCCCCTGACCATTGGCAGAACCGCCGCCTGCAAACAACACAATGCACAGGCATACGACCATCAGCGCCTTTTTGTAATATCCGGTAATAACCATTTGATTAAGTATTCTGTTTCATAATTTCGGTGACGGAATCGCTAACCCCGTCGCTGAAGCGGGACTACGGGGAATGTGCTCTCTATTGCGGTTCAAGACGCCCTTTAGTCTCAGTATTGCCTGGGAGTGGATCTGACAGACTCTTGATTCCGTTAATTCCAAGGTCAGACCTATTTCCTTTAATGTTAACTCCTCATAATAATAGAGGGACAACACCAGTTTCTCTTTTTCGGGAAGTGAATCTATCGCATTCTTCAATATGTTTTTAAGTTCCATGTCGGCAAGAATGGAAAAAGGATTGTTTTGATCAATTTTTTCCAAAACATCATGCCTGCCGTATTTTTCACAGTAGCTCGGCGGCAAATCATCCTTGCTCAGAATACAGACACCTCTTGCTTCATCAAGAAGTTTATAATAATTTTCAAGTGATATGCCGAGATAATGCGAAATCTCTTCATCAGATGGATGACATCCGAACTTTTTCCGCAACACCTCAAGCGCATCTTCAAGCATTGTTTCTTTGCTTCTAACCGATCTTGGCACATCATCTCTTGATCTTAACTCATCTAATACAGCCCCCCTAATCCTGAACTGTGCGTATGTTTCAAACCGCACATTCTTTGTTTCGTCAAATTTTTCCAGCGCCGACATCAATCCAATTATGCCGGCGCTGATTAAATCGTCTTTACTCACATGATCGGGGAGTCTCATGGCAATCCTCCCGACAATGTTCTTAACAAGAGGCACATATTTAATTATCAGTTTTTCACGCTTTTTTTTATCAGTCATTTTTGTCAAGAAAAGATCCTCAGGTAGATAGGCTGAAGGCTGTAGGCTTTTAGTAGAAAGGCTCTATCTCAAGCGTATGCTTGGCGATACTTCAACCTAACAGCCTACAGCCTAAACAACCTTTTTAGTTATGACCTTCCAAAAAATTTAATAGTCCCGTTTTCATAATCTTCCGGCGGTTTCAAGCACAACTTCTCGATAATTTTATACATGCTTTTACTCGCCTTTGAATCAGAAAAAATCTCTGTCAGCAGTCTTTGTCTCCTCACCGCTTTTGAAACATTTTGATCATAAGGTATATATCCCAGATACTCGATTGGAAGATCAAGGAAATGATTCGCTGCATTGCTCAACCTCGTATAAACCTCTGTGGCTTCATTTGAATCCCTAACCATGTTGACAATCAGCTTAAAGCACTTTGCTTTATAGGTTTGATAAAGTATTTTGATTAAGGCGTAAGCATCCGTCAATGAAGTGGGTTCAGGTGAAACAACTACAATAATTTCCCTGGCTGCCATATTAAAATACATGACATTGTCGGCAATTCCGGCAGCTGTATCAATAAGCATAAAATCGAAGTCTTCAGCCAGTCCATCCATCTCCTCCAGAAGGGTGAACTTTTGCCCTTTTGACAGCTCAGCCATCCCGGGAATTCCTGAAGACGCCGGCAGAATCTTGATGCCTCCGGGGCCTTCGATAACAGCCTCAGACAGGGTTTTTTCGCCGTTAAGGACGTGGTATAAATTATATTTCGGGGTAATTCCAAGGATCACATCTATGTTGGCCAACCCTGTATCAGCATCGAGCAGCAAGATTCTTTTCCCCATCTTCGAAAAAATATATGCAAGGTTCACGGTTATATTTGTTTTCCCAACGCCCCCTTTGCCGCTGGTAATAGAGATAACGCGAGTATTGCGATTATATCTTTTTTGTTCAATTATCGGGGAACTCCCCTTTCTCTTCATTTCTCTCAACACTCCAGCCTGATCCACTAAAACTACCTCCCTGATCCATGACCCACTATCAGCCTTGCAAGCTTTGCAGGATCCATTTTATTTAAATCATGGGGAACGTTCTGGCCATTTGCGGTGTAGAACACCGGTTTGCCGACATGATCAATAACATTGTAGATTGAACCAAATTTTTTTGAATCATCCAGTTTTGTAAATATAATGTTGTTATAATCTATAATATCAAATCGTGCCGCGGCATCCATCATGCTCTCCTGGCTTGATGTCATGCTTAAAACAAGATTCGTTTCCAGAGGGAGACCCATCGTCAGATATTCCTTTAATTTCAATAAATAACTTTCATCACCACGACTCTTCCCCGGTGTATCTATAAGTATGGTATCTTTGTCGGCAAACTTATTCAAAACTCTCTCTAAGCCATTCTTTTCAGAAGCAACCTCCATGGGGACACCCATGATATCCGCATATTTTTTCAGTTGTTCCACCGCGCCTATCCGATATGTATCCGTGGTTATGATGCCCACGCTTAGTTTTTCTTTAAATAAAGAGCGTGCCGCCAGCTTTGCCAGGGTTGTTGTTTTTCCATCACCCGCAGGACCGACAAAGGCGGAAATCCTCTTTTTCCCCGTATTCCTCGTATTCTTATAAGAAGAAGCAATAGATCGTTTCATAATATTCTCAACAGCAGCCAGAGTATAATGATGGTTTTCCGGAGCTTCCGTCGAGCCATCGTTATTTAACTCTTCTATTAATGCGCAGGCGCATTGTTTTGATACGCCTGTCGAAATCAGGTAATAATAAACTTTTGACAGAGAAGACGAAACTCTTCCATTGTTTTGAATGCCAAGAACATCGAACAGAAGACCCATTGTCTCCTTTATCTCAGTCAACTCGGCATAAACGCCCCCCTGTTTTTTGAAATCCATAATAAAGGACTTTAACTCATTAACATCCGATCTGATTATTGAGAACGTATCCGGTCCCTCTTTTTCGCATTTTTCAGCTTCACTTTCTTTCGAAACTTCAGAATTATTATCCCTGGCGGCAATCACCTCGAGTCTGCCCTTCAATCTTCTGCTGGAAAGCACTATGGCGTCCTGGCCCATATCCGCCTTTATCTTCTTCATAGCCTCATTTATACTCAGCGCATCGTATCTTTTAATCTGCATCTTTTGCCGCCAGCATACCCAGAGATTTGATATTTACATCACGAATAATTTCGTTGTGGGAAAGAACAACGATATTGGGGAAAAAATTTTCCAGTATCTTGCTTAAATATCCCCTGACATTTGGCGAGCAGAGAATAATCGGCGGCAGGCCTTTGTCGCTAAAGTTTTTGATAAACTTCTTGAGATTGAATGCAAGCTCTTGTATCAGGGTCGGATCAGCCGCAACAAATGATTCATATTCCGTATGCTGAACAGACTTATTAATTCTGTCCTCAATATCGGGAGAAACCATAATAACGGTTATATTCCCATCCGCGTCCTTATATTCTTCTGTTATCCTCCTGGCCAGGGCCTGCCGTGCATATCCTGTTAACGTGTCGACATTTTTTGTCAAAGGCGCATAATCCGCCAGTGTTTCCAGTATTGTAAGAAAGTCGCGGATAGAAATCCTCTCCTTCAGGAGCCTTTGCAATACTTTCTGAAGCATGCCGAGCGGAACGATTTTCGGAATAAGCTCCTCTACGACTCTGGGATGGCTCACTGCCAGACTATCCAGCAAAGACTGAACTTCCTGTCTGCCTAACAGTTCATCTGCATGTGTTTTTACAATTTCAGTCAAATGGGTCGTAATAACAGAGGCCGGATCGACAACAACAAAACCCTTTGCTTGAACCGATTCTTTTTCTTTTTCATCTATCCAGACGGCAGGCAGGCCGAAAGCAGGTTCCCTTGCCTTAATTCCCGTTATTTTTACACCTTCATTTCCTGCAGTTATTGCCAGGTACTTACCTATATGTATTTCTCCTCTGGCTGCTTCAACCCCTTTCAGTTTAAAAACATATTCATCGGGCTTTATCTGCAGATTGTCTCTTATATGCACGGGAGGCATGACAAAGCCCATTTCAATGGCCATCTGCCTTCTCAACGCCTTGATTCTCTCAAGCAATTCACCGCCCTGTCCCGCGTCAACAAGAGGTATCAAACTGTATCCCATCTCAAGTTCAAGGGCATCAAGGGGCAAAAGAGCTTCTATGGATTCCTCCACCGCTTTAGCCGGCTGCTTTTCCTTCGTTTCCTTGATTTTCTTTGACGATTTAAAGGTTCTATATGCAATAACTCCAAAAACAAGAGAAATGGCCAGAAAAGATATCTTGGGCATGCCTGGAATCAGACCAAATATCAATATGATAGCAGAAGCCGTGGCAATCACCTTTGGCTTGGCAAAGAGCTGTCCTCCTACCTCACTGCCCAAATCAGATGAGGCTGTAGACCTGGAGACAAGCATGCCGGCGGCAGTCGATACAATCAGCGCCGGAATCTGCGTTACCAGCCCATCACCCACTGTAAGAAGCGTATAGATGCGAGCAGCATCCGCTATAGACATGCCCCGCTGCAGTACGCCGACAACCAAACCACCAAAAATATTTATCATGGTGATAAGAATTCCCGCGATTGCATCTCCCCTGACGAACTTGCCGGCCCCATCCATTGCGCCATAAAAATTTGATTCCAGCCCAATTTCACGCCGCCTGCTTCTCGCCTCTGAATCTGTAATCAGCCCTGCATTAAGATCCGCGTCGATGCTCATCTGTTTTCCGGGCATCGCATCCAGGGTAAATCTTGCCGCCACTTCGGCTATCCTTGTAGCGCCCTTGGTTATAACAATAAAATTAATCAGGACAAGCACCAGAAATACTATAAACCCAACCACATAATTACCGCCGACAACAAAGGCGCCGAATGCCTTGATGACCTGCCCTGCAGCCCCTGTGCCCTCATTGCCGTGGAGAAGTATAAGACGCGTGGAAGCCACATTAAGGGACAAACGAAGCAAAGTAGCGATTAAAAGAATGGATGGAAAAACTGAAAAATCAATAGGTTTCAGTGTATAAACGGAAACCAGCAGTATGGTTAGAGAAAAAGTGATGCTGAAGGAGAGGAGAATATCAAGAATAAAGGGATGTACGGGTATCATCATGATCAGAAGGATACCTGCTATCCCTATGGCCATCGCGGTAGTACCACCTTTAAACATATCGGCAAAATTATCGGTTTTAACGTAAGAATCAGCCATTTTTAATCCACATTTACGGTTCAAGGTTCAGGGTTTAGGGTTCAAGGTTCAGGGTTACTGGTTGTTGGTTCTCTGATATCTAATCTTCTCACCTTCTCACCCTCCGACCTCTAACCTCAACGACTCTTCATGCTGTAAACAAATGCCAGTACTTCAGCAACCGCCCTGTACAAATTTGCCGGTATCATCTCATCCACCTCCACCTTCTTATACAATACTCGTGCCAGAGGCTTGTTATCAACAATGGGCACATTGTTTTTCCTGGCAATATCTTTTATATTCTCAGCTATGAAACCAGCCCCTTTAGCAACCACCTTCGGCGCAGACGTGCTTGTCTGATCATAGCTAAGCGCCACGGCAAGATGGGTGGGATTGGTTATAACCACATCCGCTTCAGGAACGCTTGCCATCATTCTTTTTCTGGCCGCATCTCTCTGAAGACGCTTTATTTTTGCCTTTACGAGGGGATCTCCTTCTGCCTGCCTGAATTCATCTTTTACCTCCTGTTTTGACATTTTAAGATTTTTTTCATATTCCCACTTCTGATAAATATAATCTAAAACAGCAAGAATTATAAGCACAAGGCAAACTCTGAGAATAATCTTGAAGGCAACCCAGCCGATGTAAATCAATATTCCCCACACGCTCTGGTCCGGCAACGGAATAAAATTCTCTATTTCCCCCTTGATAGTCACATAAGCAACAAAACCGACTATTGAAATCTTAAATATACTTTTTGCCAGTTCCACAAGGGACCTGATTGAAAACAGTTTCTGGAATCCCTTAATCGGATCAATCTTTGACAGTTTCGGCTGCACCGATTCTGCGGAAAGCACAAAACCCACCTGCATGTAATTGGCAAGCAACGCCATGGAAAATGCAGTCGTAAGAAGAGGGAAAAGCATGGCAAAAATCTTATACACAAGGTTGGTTGAAAGATGCTGAATATTATCGCAATTAACATGGAATTCACCTGCCTGGGCGAGCGACCACCTTGTAAAAGCCATCATTTTTTCGACTAAAGCGGAAGAACCAAACCAGAAGAAGACCAGACACGCCAGCAGAACCGCCACAGATGCAACCTCCCGGCTTTTTGCAACCTGGCCCTGCTTTCTCGCCTTTTCCCGTTTCTTGGGAGTAGCCCGCTCTGTCCTTTCCTGATCTTTATTCTGTTCAGCCATAATTTTTAGTTGTCAGGGGTCGGGGATCAGGTTTCACGGGTAACTCGTTCCCGCGCTCCCCCGATCCCTGACCCCCGACCATTCCCTGACGCTTGTGTCAAAAAATCCTCACATTAAATGGAAAAGCAGGTTCAGCTTGTCTCCAAAATCCAGGAAAATACTGCCCACCATTCTTGCAAAAACGGGAAGAGCAAGTCCGATACATATAAGCCCCACAGCTATTTTCAAAGGAAATCCAACGATAAGTATATTAATCTGGGGAACGGTCCTGGCAATCAATCCAAAACCGATACTTATCATCAAAAGCATGGCGATAACCGGAGCTCCTGTCTTAATCGCAACGATAAAAATATCTTTTGAAAACTCAACCATTGCCTGCATTAATTTTCCTGAAAAATGAAAACCCAGGACAGGAACAATTCTGTAACTTTCAGCAATAGCGTATAAAAAGAGATGGTGACCATCAACAGCAAGAAATACCAGCATGGCAAGCAGATATTGAAGTTCAGCTATAATTGAAACCTGCGCGCTGGTTATTGGATCAAACACATTTACAATGGCAAAACCCATTTGAAAGCCTGCAAGCTGTCCTGCAAGCTGCACTCCGGCAAAGACCAGTCTGCCCACCAACCCTATAGTAACGCCAATCATAACTTCCCCGGCCATTCCCAATGCCAACGATAGAATATCAGGAGACAAGATATGGAGTTTAACAAAGGGGAAGAGGAGAAATACTATCATCAGAGACAGCCCGCCTTTTACCCTGACAGGGACAGTCGTGTTCCCTAAAATAGGCATGGTTGCTATAATCGAAGTCACCCTGAGAAGTATAAAAATAAACGTCTCAACCTGTTCTGCGGTTATTTGCGGCATATTCATGATTCAAAAGCAGAAGGTAAGAAGATGAAAAAATTAGTAAAGAGCTCAAAAACAAAACTTCTCACCCTCTTCCTTTCTGCTCTTCCTACCCTCCTACCCTCTCACCCTCTCACCCTCTCACCCTCTCACCTCCTAATCCCTTAATCCCTCACTTTATATACATCGGTATGGATTGAAAGAGTTTCTGTGTATAAGTAACCATAAGGTTGATCATCCATGGGAGCGCAATAATGAGGCCCACCATAACGGCAACTATTTTAGGAACAAATGTCAATGTCATTTCCTGAATCTGAGTTACTGCCTGAAAGATGCTGACAATAAGGCCTACAGCAAGGCCCACTGTAAGCATGGGGGCTGCAAGCAGCAAGGTAACCTTTATGGCTTCGGCGGCCAGCCCAATAATCATATCAACAGTCATGCGCACCTCTCCTAAACAAAACTTTGAACCAGTGAACCGATTACTAAATTCCACCCGTCAACCAGCACAAAAAGGAGTAGTTTGAACGGCAGGCTTATCATTACAGGTGGAAGCATCATCATTCCCATTGATAAAAGCACGCTGGCAATGACCATGTCCAGTATCAAAAAAGGAAGATAGATCATAAACCCGATTTGAAAAGCCGTCTTTAATTCACTGATTACAAAGGCCGGCATTAATACGGGAAGTTTGATCTCATCGGGGTTTTTAGGCCTTTCCTCTCTTGAAATCTTGACAAAAAGGGCAATATCTTTTTCTCTGGCCTGTTTTAACATAAATTCCTTTATGGGCTGCGTTGCCAGGTCAAAGGCCCTTTCTGCCGATATCTCTTCATTAATATACGGCTGCAGCGCCCGCGAATTTATATCATTCCAGACCGGTGTCATGATAAAAAAGGTCAGGAAAAGAGCTAATCCAATGATAATCTGGTTTGCAGGCATCTGCTGCGTGCCAAGAGCATGTCTTAGAAGGGAAAGGACGACAACAATTCGAGTGAACGAAGTCAACATTACAAGTATTGCCGGGGCAAGAGAAAGTATTGTAAGAAGAAGCAGCAGTTGAATAACTACCGCTACCCTGCCTGGTTCATCACCACCGTCCCCGACATTCAAACTTATCGAGGGAACGGAAAATGATTGTCCCAACGAAGAGCCTGCAAAAAAAACAAGTCCCAAAATTACCAGGATGCATATAAGATATTTCCGGGTATCAAATCTTGATGGTCTCGTAAAAAGTGTCAATTTATGACCTCGTTGAGTCGTTAAGTAACTGTTTACGGTTATGTGGTTTATCCGTCACTTCAACAATCTCTTCAAATAATCAGAAAAAGAGGCGCTTTTGCCTTTCTGCTCTTGAATATCTTTCAGTTGTTCAAGCGATTCAGAATCCACAATCTCCGTCAACAGGGATATCTTGCTGCTCGAAACGCCGATCACCATAATGTTGCCCAGCACATCAATAAGCATTATACTGCTCTTGGTCCCCAGGTATTTAGCAGATAAAATCTTTATCAATTCTCTGCCATTGATCCCCCCTTCTCCCTTTTTCATGATTTTTTTAAACAGATACGCGGCAACAATCATAATCCCCACCGTAACGGCAAGGGCAGATATTATTTTCAAAAGAGAGGGAAACAATTCCAGTGAATTCATGGCGCTCCTCAAATAATTACTTCAAGGTATTAAGTCTCTCGGCAGGGGAAACGATGTCCGTCAATCTAACCCCGAACTTCTCATTAACCACAACCACTTCACCCATGGCAACCAATCGATTGTTGATAAAAACATCCATCGGCTCTCCTGCAAATTTCGTCAACTCTATAACCGAACTCTGGCCTAACTGAAGAAGCTCACTTATCAACATCCTTCCTCTGCCCAGCTCAACAGTCACTGTGAGGGGTATATCCAGAATAAAATCCAGATCCAGCTCTGATTTTTTTGTTTTACCCTGTTTTATTTCCTCGAACCTGACGTTACTAACCTCTTTTTTCTCAACCGGTTTTTTCTTAACCGGCTTTTCTTCAACCGGCTTTTCTTCAACTGGCTTTTCTTCAACTGGCTTTTCTTCAACTGGCTTTTCTTCAACCGGCTTTTCTTCAACCGGCTTGACAGATGCCTTCATCTCCTCCTGAACATCGTCCCCGCCGATTTCTTTATCGTTTTTTGTTTCTTTTACTTCTTCCGCCGACTCATTCTGTTCCATATCAATACACCTCTTCCCCAATCATAAGTTTTGTCACCTCTATCGCACGGTTACCTTTATAAAGCCCTGGCTGTCCCTTAAACTTAAGGATATTTTCCACATAAACATCCAGACTATCGCTGCAATATTGATCCAGAGATATAACATCCCCCTTTTTCAGGCTTACAACTTCTCTTCCGCTCAGCTCCGTTCTGCCCAGCTCAACAGTGAGGTTTACATTTACGCGTCTAAGACCCTTCTCAAAGCTGTTCGTCCATTCTTTATCAGCCACAAATGTTTCTTCCTGATAACCTGCCTGTAATTTTTTACTGATCGGCTCTATCATTAAATAAGGTATGCAAAAATTAATTTTGCCCGAAGAAAAACCCAGGTCAACTTCAAATTGCATAACAAGCACAACGTCAGTAGCCGCTACAAGCTGTACAAACTGTGGATTTGTTTCCGCTCTCTGATAGACGACATCAAGTTGTATAATTGTTTTCCACACCTCTTTAAAATCAGACAGTGCGTTTAATACAATCTTCTTTATCAGATTGTTTTCTATGATTGTAAACTCCCTTCCCTCAATTTTAACCGTTTCCCGTCCGGATCCACCGAAGATAATATCAACCAGAGCAAATATAACTCGCGATTCAATAATAAAAAGTGAAACCCCTTTTAATGGATTCATTTTAAAGAGATTAAGACTCGCAGGCACTGGAATTGTTTTCATAAATTCTTCATACTTGGCCATATGCACCGATAAAGTGTTAACAGTGACAATCTTTTTCAACACCGACGACAGGGTTGTTCTGAACATTCTGGCAAATCTTTCAGCTGTCGTCTCCAGGGCCGGCATCCTTCCTTTTACAATTCTTTCCTGGCCGGTTAAATCATATGGATGGACTTTTGACGGATCATGGTCTTCTTCTTGCTGCTTTGTCTCAACCTCACCTTCTGATACCCCCTTTAAAAGGGCATCCACCTCTTCCTGTGACAGTATCTGGGACATCTAAGTTGTCTCCTTACTCCTTAATCCTTCTTAATCCATCTATTGTATAAGAAATTCGGTAAAATAGACCCTTCTGACCTGACCTTTAGTAAGATGACTATTCAGACGCATGGCGATCTCGTCTTTAAGACGCTGTTTCCCCTCAAAGCCTGCGATCTCCTTATAGCTTTTTGATGAAAGGAGACCAAGAATGCTGTCTGTAATTTTTGGTTTTAACAGGTCCAGCTCCAACACAGCATCCTGATTAGACACCTCGATCTGGATCACAGCCTTTAAGTACCTTTCACCGTTATCATCCATTAAATTTATGACCAGACTGCCCATTGACCAAACACCCGGTTCCTGAACGGTCTGTCCGACACTTGCTTTTTCTGAACCGGAAAGATGGGTCTTATAGTATGTCCACCCGGCAAAACCTGCTGCCGCTAAAATCACTACCCCCAAAAACACTACAATCCATTTAATAATCGATTTCTTGCCTTTTTTTGGTTCTTTTTCTTCGAGCTCCGCTTCTTCCTTTTCTTCTTCAACCATTAGCACACCCTCCTCAACCTTTTTTGCAGTAGTTCAGCCACAAAGACGCTAAAATTGTGGCTGACCTGTTACTCTTCCTTTAATGCTAAAATAACCTCCACCCTCCTGTTGATATCCCTGTTGTGATCGCTCACATTCGGTAAAAGAGGTTTTGAATCACCATAGCCTGCTGCAGAGAGTCTTTCCGGGAGAATGCCGCCCTGGGAAATGAAATATTTGATAACATTCACGGCCCGGGCGGTTGACAGTTCCCAGTTCGACGGAAACCCAGGAGTGTTTATCGGAATATCATCCGTATGTCCCTCTACCCTTATCAGGCTGTCGGTTTTTTGAAAAATAGAACAAAGTGATTTAAGGGCAGGCCGATTTTTTTCTTCAATTTCGGCCGTACCTGCCTCAAATAACAGCTTTTCAACCAGGGTAACGCGAACCCCCTCTTTTATCACCTTTGCCATAGCCATGCCTTCAGGAACAGCAGAAGCTCCCTCTCCGGTCGTTCCTGCGGTCATTCCGGCTGCTTTGTTTACACGCTCGGCCAATTCTCTCTTTTTTTTCTCAAACATCATGGCCTTATTTCTTATAGGAATAACAAATGGGGTAAAAACCTTCACATCCTCTTTTTTTAGTTTCGGCGTATCAAATACAGCATTCATGGAACCAGATAAGGCTGCCAGTTTAGATTTATCCATTTCTGAAAGCGAAAGCACTAAAACCAGAAATGTAAGCAGCAGTGTCACCATATCATTAAAGGTTAAAAGCCACGCCCCTCCTTTATCTTCCGGTTTTTTAGATCTGCTTTTCAAAATAAAATTCAACCCTCCGGTTTTTCTGTCTGCCTTCAGATGTATCATTTGATTCAACAGGATGATATTGACTGAACCCGACTGCGGACAGTCTATCCTCTGAAAATTCTCCTTTCTCAAGAAGATACCGCAGGATATTAACAGCACGGGTTGTTGACAGTTCCCAGTTCGACGGGAACTCGGGGGTGTTTATCGGAACGCTATCAGTATGGCCTTCCACCCTTACGGTAAAAGGGTTGTTTCTCACTATCTTTATTATCTCATCAAAATAGGAATAAGCCTCTTTATTTATTTCAGCAGCTCCTGATGAAAACAATACATTGCTTCCAAAAATAATCCTGAACCCTTTCCTGGTTTTTTCTATGCTGATCGATTTATCCAGGCCTGTCTGTCGAAAATATACTTCCAGGGATTTCATGGCCGGCATGGCAAATTCATTTTGATCTCCCAAAATATCCGGCGAGAGATTCAGGGTGTCACTGCCTTTATAGGACTCAGCGTTTTCCGGGGACGACACATCTTGTTTTAGAAAGTTTTTTATTTTATCATGCCTGACACTTGAATACGACACAAGCATGGCAAAAAGAGCCACTATAATCAGCACAAGAGAACAGTATATCATCTCCCAGCCCGCAGCCTGAGTCTCTTTTTTCTTATTGCTCTTTCCTGGTTCCTCTTCCATATCTAAAATATTAATAATTTCGCCACTAAGACACTAAGTTTATAATATAATTTGTCAATCATATCCACCCTTTGTGCCTTTGTCCCTTTGTGTCTTACTGGCCAAACTGCCACCTAAAACACAGATTTTCTCTGCCCAGGCGCTATGAACGAATGGAGCTTATCTTCCAGAACCCTTGGATTGTCTCCCGCCTGGATAGAGAGGATGCCGCTTATCATCAGCTGCTTTTGCATAAGTTCACTGTTGCTTCGCCTCTTCAGTTTGCCGGCGGCAGGCAGGAAAACCAGATTTGCCAGGATTACGCCATAAAAGGTGGTTACAAGGGCAACAGCCATGGCCGGTCCTATGGAGGAGGGATCATCCATCTGCACCAGCATCTTTATCAATCCTATCAGGGTTCCCACCATTCCCATGGCAGGCGCAAAATTCCCCATGGTTGTAAACATCTCCGCTCCCAGGCTGTGCCTCTCGGAAATGTATTCAAGTTCCGTATTAAGAATTCTGGAAAGGGTAACCGGTTCAACGCCATCTATCATCAACGTTACCCCTTTGGCAAAGAAGGGATCTTTAATATCTGCCATTTTGTCCTCAAGGCCCAGTATCCCGTCGCGTCTGGCAATCTTTGACATATCCAGCAGCATTTCTATCATTTTCTCTGTTTTCAGTTTCTGCCGGAAAAATACACGCTTTGCCACCTTTGCCACCCCAAGTATATCTGCGATGGGATAGTTGATAAGTACGGCGCCGAAAGTCCCGCCTGCAACAATCATTATGGAAGGAAGATTTACAAACCAAGACGCTCCGCCACCCATCATTACGGCGCCGCCCACAAGGCCAAACCCTACTATAATTCCTAAAATAGTTGATATATCCATATGGGACTTTGGAAAAGCAAAGAGTGTGCCAAGAGGATCAGGGATCAGGGATCAGGGATCAGGGATTAGGGATCGGGGGTCGGGGGTCGGGGGTCGGGGGTCGGGGGTCGGGGTTAACAGTTTACGGTTATCGGTTTACAGTTAACAGTTGATTAAAGGAAATAGTGTAAACCGTAAACCGTGTGGTCAAAGGTCGAGACCTTTGCATAACTGCTGTTTTAGTCATTGCAAGGAGCGACACGACGAAGTAATCTCGTGGATTATCAATATGTTATAAGATTGCTTCGCTTCGCTCGCAATGACAATATTGGTGTTTTGCAAAGGTCTCAGGTCGAGGGTGAAAGACGTAATAGCCCCTGATCCCTGATCCCTGAACAGAAAGGGTTTTTGACGGGTCGTCAGAAATTTGACATATAACCGCCCAGGTTGTCAGGTTCACGGTTCTCTAACCTTGAACCGTGAACCCTTCGAATCTAATTAATTTTTATCTCTTGATGTTCATCAGCTCGGCCATCATCTGGTCGGTTACGGTAACGATCTTTGCGCTGGCCTGATATGCCCTTTGCGCTGTAATCATATTGATGAATTCCGTCGCGATATCGGTATTTGACATCTCAAGCGAGTTCGGGCTGATATCTCCCATACCCGCTGATCCGGCCTTATTGACTACGGCAGTTCCCGAATCCACGGTTGTGCCGAAAAGATTCTTCCCCATCCGTTTCAGACCTGATGTATTGGGAAAGTCTGCCAAAACGACCTGGGCGATATCGGATGTCTGACCATTGGTAAAAAAACCGCTGATTGTGCCATCCGCTATCACGGAAATGCTCTTCAATGAACCGGAGGAATATCCGTCATGAACCAGTGCCCTTACCACGGATGTGCTCGCATATCCGGTTAAGGCCTCCGCTGTCGTACCGACCAGATCCCATGCTACCACACCTGCGGTTCCAATGGTCGCGCCTGGAATGATGGGCATCGTCAGACTGATGTCGACAGGGGCTACCTCTGTCTGGACGATTGCATACTCAATCGTGTTACCCGCGGCCCACGTACCTGTCAGGGCAAGTGTGACGTCGGCGACTCCGGCGCCATCAAAATCAAGCGTAATCGAGGTATCCGAAGACGCGAGTACCGCTACATTCGTATAGCCGTCCTTGTCGCTTACCGCCCAGGTGCCGGCGGTTGCTCCCCTCGTCAATACAAGAGTGCCGTCCTGATACAACTGGCCCTCATTATTTATCGTATCTGTCACAGCGCCGTTCATGGTGGCGTGAGTGGTTACCGCAGCCGCAGCAGAAGTGGTTGCGAGAGTGAGTGTTACTGTAATTACGTCGCCTTCATACCAGGTACCACTGGGAAGGGCCACGGTAAGATCAGTAGAACCAACAGTGTCATCAAGATCAACTGTTATTTGAGCATCACTGGAAGCAACGACCGCAACGTTAGCGTAACCCAAGACATTTGCCGCTGTCCATGTGCCGGCAACCGCACCTCTTGTCAGTGTAATTGACCCGTCAGCGGTTATTGCGGCTGGAATATTTTCCGTTACATCCGCAGTCACAACACCGCTACTCGTATTATCGGTAATAGTATCAGTGCCGGTCGAGCTGTACACATACTCAAGAACACCATCTGTATCAAATTTAACGCCCGAATAGTTCTGCCCTGTAGCGACAACGTTGTCGAGATAGGCATTGAAACCCCAGCATCCATCTTCTTCTGTTTTTTGAAAAGTCACTTTGAGTGCGTGGATACCGCCGAGAGAATCGTAAGCCGTCTGGGATGCGTTAAAGGTTTCCCCGTCAACCGCCTCAGCATTGAGATTTGCGCCGACACCGATTGAAGTTGTGGCGGCCGGGGTGGACTGTACGTTGGCAAGAGAAATGTCCAATGGCGTATAAGGATCGGCTCCGGTAAGGTTATAACCCTGCACCTTATAACCATTGACGTCAACAAGATAACCCTGATTATCGAGATGAAATGCGCCGGCCCTGGTGTAGTACTCTCCCCCTTCGGCATCCTGGACTATGAAAAAACCGTCGCCGTCAACAGCAAGATCAGTGGCATTTGACGTTGTCTCGAATGATCCCGAAGAAAATTGTGTAGTTATACCAGTTACGTCCACGCCACGTCCAACCTGCATACCGCCTCCAGATCCACCTGATACGCTTTGACTTAAAATATCGCCGAAATGTATTTTCCCGGCCTTGAACCCGGTTGTGTTGACATTGGCTATGTTGTTACCGATAACGTCCAACTGCTTGCTGCTTGATGCCAGGCCTGAAATACCGGCAAATAATGAACTTCCCATTTTTCTTACCTCCCTTTTTGTTGTAACCGTTCACGGTTGTCGGTTAACGGTTTTTTCAATGAACCATGCAAGGATTGAAGAGTTTTGGATATTGATTTCAAGTCTTGAATTAATTCCTTTGCATCTAAATCAGAAAATATATTAAGCTCTCGTGAAATATAAATCTGCGCTCTCAGATCCACAGCCGATTTTTGTGCAATATTTATAAACCGCTGGAAATCCGGAATACTCTTTCTTTCGCTTCCTTCCGCGATACTTGATGGAATAGATATAGATGAGCGCAACATTTGATCTTTCATTGCATAATCACGGCAATCTCTTAATAATTTATAAAGACGTACCGATAACCTGCAAGATTTTGCCCGAACTTCTAAATCTTCAAAAGAGGTCCCCATAATTCTCCTCTACCTTCTGTTTTTTTCAACCCTGAACCGATAAATACAAACCGTGAATGGTTACCTTTTGTTAAGCCTCTGGTTCATTCACAGAAATTACATCCCCAAAAGAAATATCCTGCCCGTTAACAAAGAGAACGGGAGACCCTTCCTCAAAAGAAATACCGGTTACCCTCCCTTTTATCCTTGTATAAGAGGTCACAGCATCTCCGCTGGAATCATTTGCGGACACTTCGAATGTATAATTGCCGGGCGCAACACCGCTGCAATCCCAGGCAACTGAATTTTCCCCCTCTTGTTGAGCTCCTAATTCGAGAGTATCCACAAGTGTGCCGTTTTCATTATAAATTCTGATTGAAACTTCAGCCGGTTCCGACAAATTATAAGCAAGGTCGGCAGAGGCTCCATCTACTTTAACAGCATCGCCTCTCGCGGTTATTTCCTTGCCTATAAAACTTACCGATTGGGAATTATTTAACGAGGACTGATAAAGACCCAGGGTTTCCAGCTGAGTATTCATATTGCTCAACTGTTCAAGGCTGGAAAACTGAGCAAGCTGCGCTGTAAAATCCGTGCCATCAAGCGGATTGAGAGGATCCTGATGTTGAAGCTGGGCTATCATCATTTTCAGAAAATCATCCTTTCCCATCGTGCTCGTACTCTTTTCAAGAATCTGCAAACTTCCGCTGCTGCCGATTATACCGTCTATGCCTGTCATTTCATACCCTCCTTAACTTTTTTTGCAATAATTCAGCCTCAAAGACACTAATGTTATAGTATAATTTGTCAATCATATTCATCTGTTGTTCCTTTGTGGCTGAACGGTTACATTTACGCAAACAAACTGATACGCTCGCCACTCCGGAAGCGCGGGTTTTCTTCCTCAAGCAATGTTGGGTCATGATTCACAAAATCTTGCCCACCTCCCTGGTCTTCCTGGTTCCCTTCCCGTTTTCCGCCTTCTCTAAATAATGTTTCGTTTTGCCCTGATCTATAATCAGCGCCATAATTAGCGCCATCCGATTTTTCCTGAACAGACACATTTATGGTATCAACGATCAATCCGTGATTACGAAGAGAGCTTTTGAGACTTTCCATATTTGACTGCAATATCTGCCTAACATCATTATTTTCCGGCTGAAGCATAACATGCACTTTATTATCCCTGACAAGCACATCCACATTCAGTGTGCCCAGACGGGGTGGATTGAGCGTAAGTCTCACCCTTCCAGGCCTTTTTACGCTGGATGCAATCTGATTGATCAAAGCCCGTGGTTCTATGGCGCGACTGTTCACGCTCTCATTAACGGACGACGATCTGCCGGATGCATGAAAAGTCGCATTATGATATCCATTGGCGGAAAAACCACTGCCGGATGAACGCTCCGGTATTGGAATTCCTTTGTGAAGAATCTCTGTTTTATGATCGGGGAATTCCTTAACTCCTGTTTTTTTATGCTCGGCAGCAGCCTCTTCAACATTAAGGCCCAAATGTTTCAGTGAATTCCCGATGTCATTTCTGTGGCCGCTCTTTACAAGTGTAAAAGATTTTTTTTCTGTTTTGTCAGGCTCTGCAACGCTCTTTCCTTCCACAACAGCCGCATTCTTCAAACCGGATTTCAAAAGTCCGGGGGCATTCTCCATTTTTGCCCTCTGTTCTTTATTCTTTGTCCTCTGACCGCTGACCAGGGCGTTGTTTATTCCGCCTCCGCTCTCCTTAAAGTCAACACCTTTAGAAACAGCAACCGCGCCCTTTACTGTCCTGAAATTTTCTCCAACAGGATCAGCAACTCTTGCTCCCATGCTTTTCTTAAAAGCCGCATCCTTTCCGGCAACTACTCCGATTATCCCTGACTTCGGCAGCCCTGATTCAATGCTTTGCTTATTCAATCCAGATTTCAGCGAGCCCCTGGCATCTCCGGTCAAGGCATGGTTTATTCCGGCCTCGCTCTTCTTAGGGCCACTGCTCACCTGCAGATTTTTAACTTTCCCCCGGGTCTGCTTTTGGACATCTCTCTTCGACAGCAAATCAATCTTACCGGAAAATGATCTGTTTATTTTTGTCCTCTTGCCTTTTGACGCATTCATAAAGGGATTGATATCCATCGTTGCTTCGCCCTTCAGAATGGCACCGTGTGAACTTTCCGCAATGCCCTTGCCTTTAACCAGTAGCGATCGATTCGTTTTTTCGGTCTTATCCTTCCCAGCGCCCATGATATTATTATCCGAATCTATATTAAAGGTATTGCATCGCCTGGTCGCATTACCTTTATCGGAACGCCCCCCAATCTTCCCTTTGTCAGGGCGGACATTAAGTGGAGCTTTCTCCGTCTTTTGTGTCGTTGTACGGCATGCGTTCCCCATTACACAGGCAAACGGCATCATCTGCTCCGGTTCCTTACCGGCCTTCCCTTTCTGCAATTTTTCAGATGAACCAGGAAGACCGACGTCCTGTTGTAAATTCACCAAATTTAATTCTGTCATTATTGAATCACCAATTCCCTTTAATGCTAAACTTGCAATAAGTTCTATAAGTTAGACTGTTTTATTATTGATCACCACGAAGGACACTAAGGATTTTTTTCTTTATCTTCGCTCACTTCATGCTCTTCGTGGTAAAAACCTCGCAGTGTGCGTCTCCGGGTTTTCTTAAGTTAATGGCATTAATCAATGCCTTACAAAAGTATAAGAGCAAAAGGCATGCCACACCTTGGGCCTTGAGGATTATGTATAATATCGGTGTGTTATGAAAATAGCTTGGGATGGAAACTTGGGGCGGGGCAAATATTGCCCGTTGACTTGAAAAAAATGCCGACTCTCAAATACTTTCCTGCTTAACTACTCGGCCGGTTTCGCCTGCATGGTTATGGCTCTGGTTATCTCTACAGATCTGGCTGGACTTACATACCCTAATATCGCTCCGGCGCTTTTGCTTTTCATGTTCATAATTATAGCCGCGGCTGTCTTGATATCCAGTTTTTCCAACATGGAACCGGCCCGGGCAGGAGGAGTAGATTCATAAACCTTTGCTATATTCTTGTATTTAATATTATTTCTTTCCTCAACCATTTCAAGAAGCCCTGTCAATCTCTTCTCTAACTCCTGCAAGCTGTTGATTTTGGAAAGTATTTCATCTTTTAACAAATTTAATCTTCTTTCTTCAGACTGTAAAAAGTTTTCCCGGTCATCAAGCGCCTTTTGCTTCTCTAACAATGAAGATAGAAGCTTCCTTTCTCCTGACAGGCTGTCCTCGTTTATGTCCCTCGCCATAGGTTCAAAACCAGCCTTAACCGGCGAATCCGCTGCTGCCTTGTTTACAGTCAGAAGAGAGTTTGCGGTTTCTGAATTTTTTATTATTCCTACGACAGCTGCAATCTTTAGCAGAACAATAAACAATATCAAAAGGTTACAGGCAATTATCAACTTCTTCAATTTTCACGCTCCTGCCGAATTTTAAAAGCCAGGACTCATCCAGCTCTTTCTGTTCCCTGACGATCAAAGACAACCTGTATTCTCCCAGTTTTTTTTCTTTAATAATTTCCAGGATTCTTCTCTTTCTTGAAGCATCAACAAGCTTTATTCTTTTCTCTTCCAGCTCCTTTCCAATCTGACAGACAATCTCTTCCCTGTGATTTTCCTCATCCTTAATGTGACTGATATAAGAAAGATAAATTGAAGCATCAGCCGCGCTCAGCTTTGTCTCGCCCATCTTTTTCAACCGGGAGATCAAATCCGCCCTCTCTCTTCTCAGCTTTTTCAATGTTTCTTTCTCAGAATAGAGGTTCCTTTTTCTATCTGCAAATTCAAGCATCAGCTGTTCTTCTACCAGTTTTCTGTGTTTTAATACCGGCTGTAATCTGAAATTAAACATATAGTAACCGTTCAGAGGTTCAGGGTTCAGGGATCCCTTCTCTAGTCAAAAAGAGCAAAAAGTTGTTCTTCGCTCTCTTTAAAACTGATCTTTTCGTTAATATCCTGTCTTAAAAATGAATTTACCTTGCCTATCATTCTTATTGCATTGTCTATTTCCGGATTGCTTCCTTCCACGTAAGCGCCTATATTAATCAAATCTTCAGCCTTCCTGTAGGTTGATACAATATTTAAAACATCGTTTGCCATCTTTCGATGTTTATCATTTACAATATCTATCATCAACCTGCTGATGCTCTCCAGGACATCTATTGCGGGATAGTGATTACTTGCAGCCAGGCTGCGGGTAAGAGTTATGTGACCATCCAGAATTGACCTGGCCGCATCGGCGATCGGTTCATTAAAATCGTCGCCTTCCACCAAAACCGTATAAAGGCTTGTTATGCTTCCGCTTTCTTCTATGTTCCCCGCTCTTTCCAGCAACTTCGGCATAAGGCTGAAGACCGATGGTGTATAACCTTTTGCGGTTGGAGGTTCTCCGACAGATAGACCGACTTCTCTCTGCGCCATTGCAAATCTGGTAAGCGAATCGACCATAAGGAGAACGTCCTTTCCCTGGTCCCTGAAATATTCCGATATTGTTGTCGCCACATACGCCGCCCTCATCCTGATCAGAGGATGCATGTCCGATGTTGCCACAACAACCACGGATCTGGACAGCCCTTCTTTGCCAAGTTTATTTTCAATAAATTCACGAACTTCTCTTCCTCTTTCACCGACGAGTCCGATTACATTGATATCAGCGCTTGTATTTCTGGCAATCATTCCAAGGAGAAAGCTCTTACCAACCCCTGAACCTGAAAATATCCCCATCCTCTGACCTGTGCCGCAACTGAACAACCCATTCATGGTCCTGATCCCAAGGTCTATCGGTTCTGTTATCCTGCCTCTTTTAAGAGGATTGATCGGCTCGGCATAAATAGGATATTCGCCTTCCGATTCTATTGGCCCCCTGCCATCAATAGGATTTCCCAGACCATCAATGACCCTTCCGAGAAGATTACAACCTATTTTTACATTCGACTTTTTTCCCGTAGAGAGAATCCTGCAGCCAGGCCCGACACCATCAAGGTTTCCAAAAGGCATTAAAAGAACCTTTTCTTCCATGAAGCCCACAACTTCCGCGCTGATTATCCTGTTATTGCCGTCAGGATAAATCCGGCACATCTCGCCTATGGAAGTTTTAGGATTATAGCCTTTCACCAGAAGACCAATAACCCCGCTTACCTTTCCATAAACACTGAAGGGGTTTGTACCCTTGACTGCTCTATGATATTTCTCAAAATCCATTTGTTCAGCCTATCAACGACTCCCTGATTTTATTTAACTGCTGATCCAGCCTGGCATCAACTACCCCTGAATGCGTCTCTATCACAGCCCCGCCCTGACCGATTTCTTCATCCTTCTCAATTAATATATCGCCGAAACTATCGAGAAAATCGGGCTTTGCCTCTGTTATGTAACGGTGGTCTTCGGGATTCAGCCGGATACTGACCCCCTCCTTCTCATGTATATTTCTCATCGCATCTTTAAGGACGGATACTACAACTTCCCTGCCGACGCTCACTTCCTTATGTATAACACTGCCGGCTATTGAAAAAACAAGGTCGATTATTTCCTTTTCAGAGCCTTCCATAAATTCCTGCTTCAGCGCCTTTAATTCTCCGATCAATTTCGCAACAGATTCTGTGGCAAGAGCCAATTCTCTCTTTTCCCGATCCTTGCCCTCTATTATCCCTTTTGAAAATCCTCTGTCATAGGCTTCTTTTACCGCAATTTTTATTCTTTCCTCTATCTGTTCCCCGGGCTGTTTCCAAGGGTCTTCACTCTCGGAACCGACATCCATGTTATTCCCACGGATATTAAAACCTGTTTCACTTCCCGGAATATGACATATACCCCGAACAAAGATAGCCCGGGCTTTTTCCCTCGAACCTCCCCGCTTGTGCCTCGCAGTGGCAGACTGGTCTGCAAGTTTAATGTCCTGCGCCTTGATAACCTTTTTGGAATCAGACAAATACATCCTCTTCATGCCCCGCTGTTATTGTTATCTTCTCTTCATCTTCAAGTTTCTTTGCGGTCTCAATAATCATTTTCTGGCTTTTTTCAACCTCTGACAGTCTTCTTGGGGGCATAACCTCTATATCCTCCCTGAGCATCCCGGCGGCGCGCTTTGACATGTTTTTAAAAATCTTTTCTCTCATTTCACTGTCAATTATTTTAAGAGAACAGGCTAAAGCTTCACGATCTACAGCTTCAAGCAATATTCTCATACTCCTGTCATCCAATTTGAAAATATCATCAAAAGTAAACATAAGGTTTCTGATCTCGCCCGCTAAATCCGCGTTTGTCTTTTCAAGCGATTCTAAAATCCTGTTTTCATTTGATCGGCTCATCCTGTTTAAAATCTCTGCAATCATCTTGACTCCGCCGATTTGCTCTCCGCTATCTCTTTCCGCAACCATCTCCGATTCAAGCGTTCTGGCCATATCCTCCATAAACTCACGCGGGACGCTTCCCAGTGTCGCTATCCTCCTTGCAATGTCTTCTTGCTTTTCAGGGGAAAATTGTTCCATAATCTCAGATGTCTGTTCCGGTCTCAGGTGCGCCAGTAAAAGAGCTGTGGTCTGGGGATGCTCCATCTTTATGGAATCAATTAATATCTGTGTGTCTGTATTTCTCAAATTTTCAATTATCGGACTCTCCATTAAAAAGCTGCCGTCTTCGATTATTTTTATGAGTTCTTTCCCCTTAACGTCTCCCAAAGCTTTTAATACAATATTTTCGACAACGCTGCCTCGAACCGACATGATTCGGTTCCCTTTTTCCTCGGCAAGCGAGCAAAATTCCCTGGCAACACTTCCTACATCTTCATTAGCTATCCCGCTTAAACCGCTCATACATTTCCCGACACGTCTGATCTCATCCGGTGCGAGATTTCTCATTACCTCTGCTGCCGCATCTTCGCTCAAAGACAAAAGGAGCACCGCCGCCTTTTCTTCCTTTGACATACCCATGCAATTCTCCTTTATTTAAGCCAGTTTCTCAATAACTCTGCAAATTTCTGAGCATCCCGACCAGCTAAATTCCTAACAGCATCCAAGCCTCTGAGACTTTCATCATCTTCCAGATCTACTCCAATCTCCACCAGAGGAGACCTTCCGCCCTTCGGGCCGGCCAGACCGTCGGCAGCAGCCGGCAATCCCTTTGCGCCAACACCCCCGATCCTGTCCTTAGTCATAATGAATTTGATTAAAGGACGCAGAATAAAAAATAAAACAAATATCAGGGCAATTAACGAAACAAAGTATTTTATGAACGAAACAATCAAGTGTGATTTAGTCGTCCAGAAACCCTCCTCAACAAACCCGGTTTCTAATTCAACCTTACCGAAAGGGATGCTGGTTACCACTATCAGATCGCCCCGTTGAACATCAAAACCAACCGACCTTTTAACAAGGTCTTCCATATCCTCTATCTCTTTTTTCGATCTTGGCTGAAACTCTTCAACCCCTTTATCGTTTTTGTTGTAAACACCATCTACCAGCACAGCTATTGACAATTTTTCCACTTCGCCCACAGGCATTACAGTCTTGCTGATAACCCGGTTTATTTCATAATTGACTATTTCATCTGTTTTTTCATGATCCGTACCATAGGATTTAGCGCTCTGTCCACTGGTGGGGCTGAAAGTGCTTTCTCCTCCGATAGGCGCGCTCGACTTTTCGCTCCTGCGGTGCAGGCTCCTTACAACAGGTTCTTCAGGATCGTAGGATTCCTCTGTTTTCTCCATAACTCTAAAATCAAGAACAGCGGAAACCTTTGCCACGACCTTTCCTTGTCCCACCACCTTTTCCAGCATGGATTGGATTCTGTTCGCCAAATTCTTTTCTATATTTCTCTGAAATTCTATTTGCGAATCTGTCTGCTTCGATAATTCAGACCCGCCTCTGGCCGTTGACAGGATATTTCCCCCACTATCAACTACCATTACCTCTTCCGAGCTGAGCCCTTCCACGCTACCTGCCACAAGGGAGGCTATACCTTCTATCTGAGATGCCCGCAGCTTCCTGCCTGTTTTTATTTTTATAATAACTGAAGCAGTCGGTTTTGCCTGTTTTTCAACAAAAAGTGATTTCTGAGGTATTACAATATGAACTCTGCTGTGTTGGATCTCATCCAGACCGTTGATTGTGCGTGACAATTCCCCCTGAAGCGCTCTTTGATAATTCAGCTGCTGTACAAAATCGGTAACCCCGAAATTCTTGTTGTCAAATATTTCAAACCCCACACCCCCGCCCTTGGGCAGCCCGGAAGCAGCCAGGCTGAGCCTTAATTCAGAAACATATTCGGCTGGGATTAATATGGAATCGCCTGCAGAAGATACCTTATAGGGAATCTTTTTTTCCTGCAATACAGCGACAATCTCCCCTGCGTCCTCAACAGAAAGCCTGGAATAAAGCGTCTTGTATTCTTTCTGATTCACGAAGACTACAAACGCCCCGATACTGATTAAAGTAATAACGACGACAACAAGAACAGATAATCTTTTCGATGGGGTTAACGATTTAAAGGTTTTCCCTAACTGCACAAAAAATTGAAGTATTGAATCCATATATTCCCTACACCTGCATCCGCATGACTTCCTGATAGGCTTCTAATATCTTGTTCCTTACCTGCATCATTGTTCTGAAAGAAATATTTGCCTTTTCCAGTGCAATCATTGCCTCATGAATACTGCCTGAATCACTGAGCTCTACCTTTGCAATAGCCTCATCAGCATCTAATTGAAGTTTATTGATCTCCCCGATCTTGCCCTTTAAAACATTGCTAAAAGAGCCCTCGTTTCCACCGGCCTTACCGCTTTCTCCCGCAGTATTTGAGATCGGGGGCATCAAATCGCCCCGAATCAGCATATTATTCATTTTTAAACGCCTCCCTGCACATATTGTGAAGGTTCAAGGTTCACCGTTCAGGGTTGTTTTTTTGTTAACCTTCACTAACCTTGAACCCTGAACCGGTTATCTATTTACCAAGTTCCAACGCCTTCAACGCCATATTTTTTGTTGCATCGAATGCGGTAACGCAAGCCTCATACGCCCTGTTTGCGGTAATCATGTCTGCCATTTCAGCGACCGTGTTGATGTCAGGCATGGCCACAATGCCCTCTGAGTCCGCGTCAGGATGGGCAGGATCAAAGACCATCTTTATGCTCTCTTTATCTTCCACAACATCTTCCACTTTTACCTTTTGCAAAATATCATCAAAACCGCCTTTTAGCGGTTCAGAAGAAAAAACAACGGTTTTTCTTCTATACGCCCCACCCTCCGGCGTACGCGTTGTATTAATATTGGCAAGATTTGATATAACAACATCCATCTTTGCCCTCTGGGCCGCAAGCCCGGACGCACAAATGCTAAAAGCCGGCATGAATTCCATATTATCTTGTCTCCTTTAAAACAGTATCCAAGCTCCTGAACTTTCTTACCAGCAGCTCTACGCTAAGATTATGCATAAGATTATTTTCCGCCAGTTTTGCCATTTCAGTGTCAAGGTTGACCCTTTCACCGGAATCGATTACCTCAAAATCGGCTTTATCAAGCCTTACCCCATCTTTACTGCTGATAAGGGTTTCCAGCTCCTCCTTGAAAACAATATCCTTGGGCCTGTAGTTTGGAGTATCTATATTTGCGATGTTTGAGGCTATCACCTTATGCCTCTCCGATCGAAAATCCAAAACAGCAGACAACATTTCTATGGTTTTACCAAATAACGCATCCATAATAACACCCCTTTATGCTGTTTAATGGTATTATTTTTATGCAATACTCATACCGAAAACCTTGCATACCCCCATTTTTTCATGATTTTATGGAGGTTTTTTGCTCATCCATCTTATATTCATTGAGTTTATTACGGATAGTCCGCACACTTACGCCCAGGACCTCTGATGCCCTGGTCCTGTTTCCTTCCGCCTTTTCCAGAGTTTTAAATATAAGTCTTTTTTCCATCTCCTTTAACGTGGTGTCTTCCGAGGCGACCGATTCTAACGATGCTTCCGAAGATCGGCTGTGCATCTCGCCTTCTTTTTCCAGATAAAGATGTTCGGGCAGAATCCTATCTCCGCCGGCCAGCAACACCGCTCTTTCAATCACATTTTCAAGCTCCCTTACATTGCCCGGCCACTTATAATTTTCAAGTGCCTGCGCAACTTCCTTTGATAACGTGGGCCTGGGCGTCCTGCCGAGCCGGCTGTACTTTTCCAGAAAATACTCACAGAGTAACGGCACATCACACATTCTTTCCCTCAGGGGAGGAATCCTCACAGGTATAACATTCAAGCGGTAATAGAGATCTTCCCGAAACTTTTTATCCTTAATATATTTTTTTAAATCTGCATTTGTTGTGGCGATTATTCTAACATCTACAGGCACAGATGCCTTGCCTCCCAGCCTGTCGACTTCAGATTCCTGTATAACCCGAAGGAGCTTTGCCTGAAGCTGAACATCCATTTCACTGATTTCATCCAGCAGCAATGTCCCGCCGGCAGCCAATTCGAATTTCCCAAGCCTCATTCTGGACGCGCCGGTAAATGCGCCCTTTTCATATCCAAACATTTCGCTCTCAAGAAGATTATGAGGGATAGCCGCACAATTTACCGCCACAAACGGCATATTCGCCCTGCTGCTGTTAAGGTGTATATACCGGGCGATTAGTTCCTTACCCGTACCGCTTTCCCCTTGTACCAGAACACTTGATTTGCTTTTTGATACACCCTTCAGCAACTCCAGAAGGGCAAGCATCCTTTTGTCCCCTGTAATAATTGTTTTTTCCCTGGACAAGCAGCCCTTTAAATCATGTTTTGATCCACCGCCCCTCCCGTTTTTTTCACCCACCACTTTTTCAACAAGAGACTCCAGATGATCTATTGAAAAGGGTTTCATAATGAAATCTGCGGCCCCTTCTTTCATAGCTTCAACTGCGGTATCGACCGTACCGTAAGCTGTTATGACAATAACGGGAGTTTTAGAGGAAACCTTTTTAATGCCACGCAGGACATCCATGCCGCCTATCCCGGGCATCCGCATGTCTGTAATAACGACTTCAAATTTATCCTCCTGAAATTTTTCAAGGGCATCAGCGCCACTCCCCGAAACTTCGACTTTATATCCGCAACTCTCCAAGGATTCGGAAAGAGCAATCCTCATTGAGGGCTCATCGTCAACAACCAAGATCGTTTTTGTTTTCATAGTTTCTCATAATTGATGAACTCGTAAAAAGTCAAAAAGTTCTCTTTCCCGTCATTCCGGCGAAAGCCGGGCACGTAGTGACACGAAGTGAAGCATCAGCGCTAACCGTTAGCGCTATCCAGTCTTTTCAAGTAGTTGCAGATCATCTGGACTCCTCCCGGACTCGATCCGTGATCTACCGGAGTGACGACTTTTTACGAATTCATAATCAATGGGAATGTAATATTAAAAACAGCCCCACCGCCTTTATAGTTTTCTGCATCTATCGAACCGCCATGAATATCAACGATATTATGGACAATAGCAAGACCAAGGCCCGTGCCTTTCTCCTTTGTGGTAAAAAAGGGATCAAATATCTTTTTTATGTTTTTATCGGGTATTCCGAGGCCGGTGTCCATAAAACTGATTTCTACGTTTGAATTGTGAGGTTCCTTTTTTTCATCGTTGCTGTCGGAAATTTTCGTTTTAATATAGAGATTTCCTCCGCCCGGCATCGCCTGCATGGCATTCAGCATAAGATTCAAAAACACCTGCTTCAACATCTCGGCATTGCCTGTAATTACAGGATCAACATCTTCATAGTTTGTCGTAAGAATGATATTCTCTTTCCCTAAAATCTGTTCGGAAAAAATTATAATCTCTTTAAGCACATTATGGATGCTGACCTCCTTCATCAACGGCTTTTGATCTCTTGCAAACATAAGCAGGTTGGATATTTTATTATCCATATCCTTTACAGCACTTATGATATGAGATGCCCTGTCACGATTCTTCTTCTCTTTCAGCTCCTTTATCAACAAAGAAGCAAAAAGCCCTATGCTTCCTAATGGGTTTCTTATTTCATGGGCAATGTTCGCCGCTGTTTCACCCATTGCAGCAAATTTTTCCGTCCTTTTTACCCTTTCTTCCAGCTTCTCTAAGCTTGTAATATTGCGAAGAACAACAACTCTCCCTGTTTCCTCCCCATTTTTTGATTTAACAGCAGAACCAAAGATCTCTAATATCCTTCCTTTCAGCCTTATTTTTTTCCCCAGACCACCGTCAAAATACCTTAGGTCTAAGCAGCCTTTCGGATCGGACGGGAATTCGTCTCCAAAAAGCGAATTCACATTTTTCCCCTTTACATCCTCTCTCGAAAAACCGGTAAACGCCTCGGCGCGCCGATTCATCATCGTCATTTTTCCTTCCGGATCCGCTACAATCACGCCGGTCGTAAGGCTCTCGAGGATATTCTGAAGATAGCTGCTTATCTTTTCTTTCTCTGCCAGGGCTTTTTGTAATTCAATATTTTTGGAATCCAGCTCCTTGTTTATGGCCTTAAATTTCTCTTCCAGGCCGGCAAAGGCTTTTTGCAGCCTCGCGGTTGCCCGATCAAAGCTCTCAAATGATTGTTGTAAGAACGGGTTTTCCCCTGCCTGTGCGCCATGCCTGCGGTTTCCGGTTTCCGGTTTCCGGAACCGTGAACTGTTAACTGTGCCCCCTGACCCCTTGTTTTCAATCCCCAACATATTTCTCGTATTTCTCTGCCCAGTTTTTATCTGCCAGGTAATAATCCACTACTCTCGGCCAGAATTCATCGCCAATTTCCCCTTTTAATGAGATGAAGGATTTATCAGTCATAGGCTTATTGCTCAGATTTGCGTATCCCCGCCCTATATTGAAAAGGGTCCACATGTTTTGTTTGCCTTCAGAAACGCCGTCCCCGGACTTCATTAGGGACTGTTCATACATCAAAATCGCCTGCTGATATTTCCCTTTATTATACAAACAATCTGCTAAGCCCTCATAAGAATCCATAATCACAGGAGCGGAACATTTTTGCAAGTCGCCGCAGTTTTTCAGAACCCTATTATAATTTATCAGGGCGGATGAATACAGCCCCATCCCTTTCAGTGAATCAGCATATTTTTTACGGATAGCCGCACCATCCTCAACCCCTGTTTCGGAACCCAGAGCTTTCGAATAAAAGCCGGCCGCCTCTTTTAAAAGACCCTCTTTGTAAGAAATATCCCCAAGCAGCTTTGTGGCGGCAATCGCTATGCTCTTATCCACCCCAGAGTAATTCTCGTGCAGCCCCTCTAATCTCTTTTTCGCCTCTTCATAAGAACCCCTGGCATAATCAATTTTCGCCATCTCAAGCAAAAGCCCGCTTGCCCTTTTATTCTTACCGAATACACCTGTCATTTTCCCGAAAAATCCGGCGGCATCTTCTAACAGGCCCATTTCCTTCAGACTGCTCCCAATTTTGAATAACATATCAAAATCGCCATTTTTGAACAAAAGGTCTTTGTCGGAATTAAAATATACATCTGAAACAGCGATATAGTCTTTCTTTGAATAATGATCGTCAATCAGGCGGCCGGCGCTCAATATAAGTTTTTTCTCACCTTCTTTTCTATGCGTTCCGTAAGGAAATCTACCCAGCAGGGAACGGTAGTTATCAAACGATTCCTGATACTTTTTCCCTTTTATCAGGGCCTCTCCCTTACGGAACATCAACTCTTCCTCCATATCAAGACCGGAAAGTTTTCCAGTCATTTTTTCATATGTCTTGATGGGAGCCGCGTAATAATCCATCCCTGCAAGGATATATGCCGGTAATTTTATTTCCGGATCTTTAACCCCGATATTCGCCATAATGATTGCGCTCTCCCGAGCTTCCACACTGCCGGGATACCGTTCAACCACCAGGCTCAGCGCCTTAAGCGCGCTGCGCAATTGCCCCATTGCCTCAAAGGAACGGGCAATCTTATAAAGGGTGCCGCTGCAATGTTTACCATCTGGGAACAGATTCACATAAACAAAGAAAAATTCCAGAGCATTATCATATTTTCCGGTTTGAAAATAATGTGCTCCCAGGTTCAAAAGAGTATCTTCCGGAATATTTTCCAGCGCAGGCCACTTTTCCAAAGCATTACCATACCAGATGTCAGCGTCATTAAATTGGCGCATCTGAGAATAGCAATTCCCAACAGCAAAATACGCGTCTCCGGCATGTTTGCCGTCTGGAAATCTTTTTATGTATTCTTTAAACTTCTCGATTGCTTCGCTAAATTTCTTTGTTTTGTAATACATTTTGCCGGCCATGTATAAAGATTCCGGAGCGTAGTCTGATTCAGGATATTTTGAATATAGATTTTTAAATTCCATTAACGCTTCGTAATAAAAAGTTAAGCGGCTGTAACTTTCAGCAAGCCTGTAAGTGGCCTGCGCATTTTCCTTCTTTGAGCCTGGATAGTTTTGGATGATCTCTCTATATTGATCAATAGCTTCTGAAGCATGTTGTTTATCCCCGTTTTCCCCTAAAAAGTAGTGACAATCAGCTATACGCCTCATCGCGGTTTCATTCTTTTTAGTTTTAACCATCTCTTTGAATTTGATTAAAGCGTTTTTGTATCTTCCTGATGTAAAATCGCTCATAGCGCCGTCATACAGATCCGTGTCCGCCTTCGGGCTTGGATCCACCTTGTCTTTATGAGTTTTATGAGACAGCGCAATTTCTTCTGTGTTCAGTGCATCGGTTTTCGTCTTCTTCGTGTTCCCGCCAGGCGCGGCTGTTTTATTTTCAGGCTTAGTCTTTAATACTATAGGTTTAGTCTTTAATACTATAAAATCCTTAAACATCCCCTTTTCTACCAGCTTTTCCCCAGCTTCCAATGCCTCGCCGATACTCTTATACCTCCCTATAAAAACACGACGCCATTCCCCTTTGTTCGGAATGTTCACTGTTTCACAGAAAGAATCATACCCCTGAGTTTTCAGGCTGTAGCTCAGCGCTGCGGCGTCATTAAAGTTTTTATCCGAAGCCACATGAACACTGTAATATTCATCTTCAGCTTCTCCGCAGGAACCTCCTAAACCTGACAAAAAAACCAACAATGCCGCTAAAATAAGAATTATAAAAAATTTGACGCGCAACATCTCTGATCTAAAAAAAATCATCTTTGACAATCTCATAAAAAGGTAAGGACTCTGTTCGCTTTATTGCGAATTCAGGGATTCGCTGTATACAAAAGCAATTTATATGCCATGCATCTTTGATAAGCTCGTAAAAAGTCCCAAAACACCGTTTTCCGTCATTCCGGCGAAAGCCGTAATCCAGTCTTTTCAATCAGTTGCAGACCATCTGGACTCCTCCCGGACTCGATCCGGGATCTACCGGAGTGACGACTTTTTACAAGTTTATCATCCTTGACTGTTTTCTGAACCGCAAAAGCGAGCGCATTCCCCGCTGCTTGCGGCGGGGTTAGCGAGCGAATCCAAAAATAGCAAACATCCTTACGGTCGAAGATTCCCCGCTGCTTGCGGCGGGGAGCTTCAATCTGATTAAAAATTATGGGCATTCTCCGGCGGAAACATAAAAATTGTCTAAAGTTCTAAATCTTTTCGCCGATAAGAATTAAGTAGAGGTGTGCCGTGACAATATCAACCTATCAAATCGAAAGCGTTCTTAAAGCATATAGCAAGCAAGTCAGAGTGGAAAACAGGATACAGCATAAACCTAAAAGCTTAAACAAATATGCCGATATTGTAACCCTGTCATCTGAAGACAATAAAAAAGAAGCTTTTGACAAAATTTCATACAGCCTCATAGATATCCTGCAAAAAGCAAACAATCCGCTTAAATAATAACAGGCAAGAATATCCCCCGATCCACAACCGGTGCAATTCTGGCACAGAAAATGCATTTGCCTGAATTCATCTCTATCAATAAAGAGACACAATCTAAAAATGATGAACTCGTAAAAAGTTGAAAACCACTTTTTGCAAAACTTGAGTTCTCACAACTGAGCCTTTTGCTTTTATGTTTTGATCAACCGTTAACTGTAAACCGTGAACCGTTATCGGATAAAGCAATTGTCATTAAGCTTGACGTAGATGACAAAAAAATGACGCTTACTGTTGGAACGGTCGTTTGCGGTTCAAAAAAAATAAGTGGGGGTGGTATAATGATTGATGATTTAAAAAATTTTTCAGAAGTTAAACCGGTCGTGACAAACCATATAAAAAACGTAAAAGTAGATGACGTTCGAAATCGAGAACACGTAAGAGTAGATGACGTGCTCAAGGTTGATTACCGGAAGATTCCGCAGAAAGACTATGAGACGTGCAAAGACGACCCGGAAATTATTTTTGAAAATACTTTTGGCAAACCCTTTGAAGTGCCTAAAATTGAGAATGTTAGCTTAGAATTGCTCTACAAGCTTATATATCAGGCAAACCTGAAAATAGACCGTATTTTAAACATACTGGAAAGCAAAAATACTGAGAAATATGAATCTGTGAGCGGTGAATATGTGAATATTAGTGGTTCCGGAATGAGATTCATCGCAAACCAGAGTTTTTCGATCAACGATATTATTGCGCTTAGAGTTTTTATTCCTTTAGTCTCCAAGACGTGGATAAATATACTTGGAAAAGTAGTCTCAATTACAGAATCAGAGTCAGCAAATAAATACGATATTGCTGTTAAATTTGAAGAACTCTCTGAAAGCGACAGGGAAATTATCATAGGATATGTGTTTAAAAGGCAGAGAGAACTCCTGAGACGCAGCTCAAAACGCCCTTAAACCATTCCATTAAAAAGCATGCCGGCAAGTTCTTCCATCTTTACTTGCAATTGCTGCAGTTCTTCAGGCGGGATTTCACGGATCAACCTTCCTGTTTCTTTTTCAGACACGGTAACTGCGGTTTTGCTATTTTTTTCTCCATATGTGGAAAAGGCTATGTTTATATTCATCCTGTCCACATATCCCTGGAGTTTTTCCGTTAACTCTCTTACCTGTTGATTGTCAAGATGTTCGCTTGTACCGGATCCAGATGTTTTTACGCGGTCTTCTTCTTCTTCTGCGCTCCGAATCTTGGAAACAATGGCCGGATTCCCCTGTATATTCAAGGACTCCGAGTCAATTCTATTGATATCCATTTAATACCTCCTCTCTGCTATCATCCTTTTCAGGGCTGATTCCCCTGTCGGCCTTGATTCTATAGGCATTGATCAGCATAGTTATTTACGCGATCCAGGCCCTAACGAGTCTTCTTTGACAGCCTGTCTTTTAAATCCTTTTAATACGCTCCAGCAGCTCTTGAATCCGCGGATTTTTTCTGACCGGTGTCATGGCTAAAACTGAAATTTTCAGGAATGCGGAATATCTCCTTCCATGCTGATTCAAGTTCACTAAGCATCAGAATTACCTCATCAAGGGCTTTCACGTCCTTTTTTACATCCCCCTCGATTATGCGGCGCAGCATATAATTGTATAGGGATTCGAGATTCCCGGCTATTTTTCCACCCTTTTCGAAATCAAGCGCCACAATCAATTCGCTTATAATATTCTGCGCCTTTTGGATAGTCTTGGCTTTTGCTTCATACTCTCCGGAAATATAATTTTTCCTTGCGGTCTTCAGGCTGCTGATCGCCCCCTCGTAACACATTAATACCAGTCTTCCGGGGGTCGCCGTTGTCACACTTGTCTGCCTGTAGGCATTAATTCCATTCCCATACATGAAAGCATGTCCTCCTTGTTAATTTAGTTCGCTTTGCTCACAACCGGCCGGGTTGTAAATATCCCATGCAAGTAATTCATAACTTATCTGGTTGTCTAGTATAATTATCGGAAATCTTTTCTTAAAACTTTAGATAAAAATAACTTTAAATACGATTCTGTTATGTTATACTGTTTCTCAAAAATATGTTATGTTTCAAAATGAGTTTTTGCGGTTCAAGTTTTACAGGAACAGCGCCGAATAAAACAATCAACCAAAGCTTTGGACTGTTGAGAAACTAAAAAGACAATAATTATGACCTCAAACGTAAATGCAAAAAAATCCATCAGGAAAATAGCCGTTCTTTTTACAGACATTATTGGATCAACCATGTTTTTCCAATCTTACGGCAATCTGGCTGGACGCAAAATGCTCCAGCAACACGAAGACATTGTTTCAAAAGCAACCACAGATTTCGGCGGAACCGTCGTCAAAAATATTGGCGACTCGATTCTTGCTTTTTTTACCAACCCTCAGGAAGCGACAAAGGTCGCTATACGAATACAAAAGGAGTTTAACCGATTTAACAAGCAAAAAGATGCTGAGTATGAAATCCATATTAGAATTGGAATTCACTTTGGCGATGGTATTATCGAAGATAAAGATATATTTGGGGATGTGGTGAATATAGCCTCCAAGCTGACAGATCTTGCGGGAAGCGATCAAATATTCATATCTCACGATGTTTTTACTCTGGTTAACAGATTATCTTCCCTTCAATTTGAACCTGTTGAAATTCCGGATAAAAACAATGCTCCAATAAAACCGGAAATTTATCAGGTTCTATGGGACAAAAGCATCGACCTTGATCCAACCATGATGTCGGTCATTTATATGAGACCTGTCCGGAAATTGGGAATCGGCAATTTTGATAACATCTGGGACAATCTCATCAAGGCTAAAGCCCTATTCTGGAACGGCAAAATTGATGAAGAAGCAATAATGGATGATCAATCCGTTATACTCATTGCAAAAAATCCGTCTCTGCTTATGGATGTAGCCGGTGATATGTTAAATTTTCTTATGGAAAATTTAAACACTGATAAAGAAACAGGTATCCTGCCTGTACAGATAATTATCGACGCGGGTCCCTGTCTGGAAATCGACAAACTGGTTCGTGAAGGGTTTAAAGCAGACTGGGAAAAATTCAATCCGGGAACAATCTACATATCACCTTCTGCCTGTAAATTAATAGAAAAAGAACAAGGCAGCCTGGTTATTCCTTCAACATCGCCCGGTCCGAACCAAACCGGTCCGGACCAAACTCAATCCTTCTATGAAATAGCCCCCGGTGATTATAAACAAAAAGAAAATGCCTTGCTTTTCTTATATCAGGATGCCTTAAGTATAGGACAGAATTCACCCTGCTTTTACTGTGGCAACAAAGAACATGCTGCACAGAACTGTCCCTCCAAACATCTTGTCGATATGACCAATGTTTTAAATAAACTGGGATATCTTTCTTTTGATAAAATCAACGACATTTTCCTTGCGTATCTAATGAGTTCAGAAGAGGCAAAGCAAAAAGCTGTAAAATCTCCGGAAGAATCACGCGAGCAGGAAACGTTGGCCTGCCTTGGATTCTATGAACTCAAACAGGTCTTTCAGCTTCGTTTCTTCAAAAGTATCTGGGATAATAAAAACAATGAGTGGGACAGGATCACAGCAACAAAGAATAGCGGTGACGGCAAAGGCGGTTTTATATGGTTAGCTCAAGATTGCATCCGCGTTTCCAACCTTCTTCAGGCGGAATCGATTTTGCAAACCTGTTTGGAAAAATATCCTGCCGATTACAGGGTGTACTGCGCACAGTGGTTTCTGAGTATAGAAAAAGCCGATCTCTTCCAGAGCGAATATCACCTTGACAAGGCGCTTCATTACGCGAGGACAAAGCTTCAGAAAATTTTTATCCTGCTTTTACTCTCCCGTTTTTATGATCTTACAGGCGATACTGACAAGGCTCTAAAAAAAATAAGAGAAATCTTTATCATTGATCCCTTTTGCACGGAAGCCGCATATCAGGAGATCATATTTAAATTCCGGCAGGAAAAAATGAATGAAGCACTGGAACAGCTCATTAAACTTATTCGGACAAATCGGGAATATTATGTTAACGCCCTAATTGACCCGGACCTGGCCAAGTTTAACAGGATAATTCATCCGGAACTCAAGAAACTTTTCAGGGAAACCCGTCAAAAAGCACAGAAAATGGCTTACAGCGCTGAAAGAAAATTTTCCACACTCAGAAAATTTTTGGAACAAGGCGATGATGAGATTGAAAAAGCAGATGCCGTATTGTTAAGGATAAAAGAATTGGCGCACACTGATAGTTACTTCGGATACCTCGACATGGCCTATCTTGGCGATTCCATGATCAGCGCCTGCCGCAGAATCATAATCCGTCGGAAGAAAGAGTTCATAGATGCTGCTAAAAAAACACACGGGCGCATAGGAAACATTTTCAGCCTTGTAAGAGATTACCATTCCAGGCTTCTTTCCAATTCTGCCTATAAACAATTAAGAATCGTTCAATCGGAATTTAATCAAATTTTGGAAGCGATAAAATTTAATGATTTTAACGGATTTCTGGAAATGTCTATACGATATAAGGAAATTTCAAAAGAATTGGATGAGATAGAGCCGGAATTAAAAAGATTAAAAACAATACTGGACATTAAAACATTTCTAATCATTTTTTTAAAAAATTCGGCCATCATTCTTTCTGTCATCCTGTTTGCAGGCACAATTATTTTCCCCGCCATAGTTTATTATCTTAATACTTTTTTCCCGGAATTTAATATTTTCACGGCAGGAGATACCGGCTTCTATCACAAGTATTTTATCATTTTCGGAGTTCTTGGAGGATTATCATTTTCCTTTTTCAAATCTTTCAAAGCCTTTTTAAAGCGAGATCTTTGAAAAATGGTAGTTATCTTTAATTTATGACTTAATATCCAGAAACCTGGGCTGGTTTCCCCCATAGGCCCTTATCGCATAGTTTTTTACGCCTTTTCGGCTGTGACGGGCCTTTGACAGCCTGTTTTTAAACTCATCGTGGTGAAACACAAACATGGTCTCAAATTCTTTATTCAGATGCGCCGCCTCTGCTGCGGTATCATCGATGGCTTTTGTGAGCGTTCTTATTTTTTCCACTGCTTCACCCGGCAAAGCAGATATGGAATCTCTGATCCTGTTTATCCGGCTGTCAATCCCTTTGATAGCTTTTATGCAGTTTTCGCGTTTCGCTATAAGGGTTTCGATCTTTTCCATATCCTGAAGATCGGCCTCTTTCAGTAAAGCAGTGGCCGACAAAAAGCCCTTGAACGCGTCCAGCTTTCCCCCTAAAAGACCTAAAATATCAGATGCCTGCATATTATTGCCTCTATTCATTATAATACGCTCCGGTTACTCTTCGAATCCGCAGATTTTTCCTGTCCATTCCCATACATGAAAGCATATCCTCCTTTTACGGGGTTCAAGGTTCAGCGTTCAAGGTTTAGTTCTCTGACCCCTGACCCCTTGACTTCTAATCTTCTAATCTTCTAATCCTCTAACCTTCTGCCCTTCTGCCCTACTATACCCATCCGGCCATTGCACTGCTGGTCTGAGCCGAAAGCCATTGACCCTGGTTCTGAATCTTGGCCAGAGCCAGTTCCATGGCCACGAACCGAGTTATCATTGTCTCCATCTTCCGGTCAAGACGTGCCTCCATGTTATCAATCTGGGTCTCGAAACTGTCAATGCTGTTTTGAAGTGAAGTCAGCTTGAAGGCCACATAGCCGTCGTACGCATCAGTAATGCCGTATAATTCCCTGTCAAACTTTTCAGCAGCGCCCATGGTAATTTTGACGTTGCCTTGATCTTCTCCTTGAGAAGCCAGTTGGGCAGGGGTAAGAGTGATCTTGATGGACAGCCCCTCCACGCTGGTTGTTTCATCTTCTGCAGGCTCGGACCCTGTAAGGGCCTGTCCCGAACCGGTGGCTGCCTCGCCATTGATTGTTCCGGCCACGTCAACGCCGGAATCGCTCCCGTTGATTATGCCGGTTGAGGCTGAAATAGTTCCGAAATTGAGTCCGGCAGGTTCTGTCAGCGTCAGGGTCATGAGGCTAGCGCCCGTGGTATCGTCCGTAAGCTTTATTTTGCCGTCAACCACGCTTGCTGTGCCGCCAAGGGCGGTCCCTATTTCGGTAAGAAGGGCACCAATATTCTTATATGCCCCGTCATAGACATTAAAAGTAACCTCATCTATGACTGTCCCGTCATGCTCCACCCCGTTGATTTTAATAGTATCGGCAGTGCTGGCCGCATAGCCGTCAATGGCGTTAAATGCAGTGGCGCCCGTAATGTTAACCGCGCTGCTTTTGTTTACAACATCACCGGTAATCTCTTCCGCGCCGCTCACCGTCGCATACTGCTTAACGGTAAATGAAACACTGCTTCCGTAATCGTCGCTTTCCAGCACAAGCTGGTCGCCGGCATCCTTTGATGCGGTAACAGCCATGGCATAGCGGCCTTCGGTGGTCACTTCCATTGTGCCGAAATCGAGACTGCCGAGGCCTTCATTATTGCACGTCACAGAAATTTCAAGCTGGCTGCTTCCTGACGTGTTATCGGTAAGGATCAATTTGCCGTTGGAATCGATGTTTGCCGAAACATCGTTCCCATAGGCAGCCTCTATGGCCGACAACAGCCCCTGGACAGTATCCGTGGTTTTTTCCTCGATGGTGTATGTGCCTGATATTGATGTTCCGCTTCTTGTCTTTCCTGAGAAAGATATGGTGTCACCGTTAACGACATTATTGGCCTCTGCGCCGGTATCAATATCCTCCCATACAGTACTGGAAGTAATGGCGTCGTCGGCTACCCCAATCAGGATATTTGCCGTTGTCCCTGTCCACAGCTCGGTATAGACCGTATCCAGCTCGGAATTGATGGCATTTACGATATCATCGATAGACTTTCCGTTGCCCGTGTCATCAAGGGCAATGGTGGCTATACTGTTGCCCTGGGTAATGACTATGGTCTCATCGCTTGCAATTCCACCGCTTAAATCTGTCACGCCCGTGATAGTTGCCTGCTCCGCTGCCGTGGTAATCGCGACGGCGTAATCACCAGCCACGGTATCTCTGGTATGTGATATATATGCAATATCACCATCCGTGGTGGTTCCTTCAGCTATAAAAATTCTTCTCACGCCGGCAAAATCGCTGACCAGGGCATCTGTAAAATCACTGTCATTGAGCGAGAGCACGCCGTTCATATCGGAGTTGATTCCGATCAGCGAAAGGGCATTCATGTCTGTTGGAAGGTCTTTGATCGTGCTGATCAGGATATTCTGGAGACTTGACTTGATGGATGACAGGGTCCCGTCGCCGCTGAGCAAGCCTGCTGATTCCGTATCCTCATCCCACGCAAACTGGTCATTTATATATTCCAGTATTTCATTATACTTGCCTATAAAGCTCTGAACAGATGATTTTATGCCGTTCGTATCCCGTGAGATGTTCAAATCAACCTGTGAGCCGGCTTCTATCTTCTTTAAGTTTATGGTAACTCCCGCAATAACAACGGTAATGATGTTGGTAGAACTGGTTATGGTTGTGCCGTCTATCTTGACGCTGGCGTCCTTGCCCTCGGCTGACTGCATGGTGTAGCCTTCGGTAGAGGCGGCAATCGTTCCAAAGTCAAGAGTGCCGCCACTGACATTGTTATTGGCGATTAAACTGAGGCTTAACTGACTATCTCCGTCGGTGTCGTCTTCAATCTGAATCTTTCCATCTACGAGGCTGGCCGTGGCCGTCCTTGAGCCGGTTTTGCCAAAACCATCGGTCGTGTTGTTAATTTGGTCAAGAAGTGTCTGTATCGTCTCATCCGTTGCGATTGTGTAATCGAAATCAACTACTGAACCATCGCCTCTTGTTCCCTGGATAGTAATTTTATCTCCCGCCACCACATTGGAATTTGTTCCGTTAGACCAAAGGTTGGTTAAGACGGTTCCTGTGGTAATTTGTGTCGCAGCATCCCCATTAGTATTCACGACTGATTCCTGGGAATGCACCTCGGCTACATCACTCTGCCCCCCGGCCAGAATCCCTAAGGTCTGAAGCACATTATTCTTGTCGCTGAAAGTGGTCGTCCCGCTTATATCGATGTAGTATCTGGTTGTTCCGTCTTCGGTAATACTTTCCACGGAGGCTGATATGCCGGCCAAGTCATTTATATTGCTTGCAATTGTTGATAGGGATTGCGTGGCCAGATTAATGTCAAGCGTACTTGTAGTGCCTACTGTTATATCGGTACCTGTCTGGGCGCTGGTTAGACCAAGAAGTGAACCAACCGCCACCTCACTGCTCGAAAACCTCCCGGACTCGGCCCCGTCACTGGTGGGATTTTTTATCGTGGGTGTTGTGCTGTCAAGAAATCCCAACCCGGTGGAAGTGTTTTGCAGGATATTAACCGTGTCGGCGCTCGCGTCAAAAATATTGAAAGCTTCTTCACCTGTATTATCGCTTGTCAATATCAAACGATAATCGGTGTCGGAAACCGTCAATATTGAGGCCGTCACCCCTGTGGCATTTGAACCGGAGTTCACGTTATTGATCTTGTCGCGGATGTCCATCAGGTCATCGGTGTCATCCACTCTGACCGCCCTGCCGTTGATAATGAATTCTCCGGTCAGAACCAATGCCTCGTCGTAGCTTGCAAAACTCTTAGACGAAATCTTTCGGGCCTCGGCAATGCTCGAACTTGTTGTCATTTCAATGGTGTGAGACCCTGGAGCAGCATCGACACTTGTGGTAATAGACATAAAATCCGATGCACTGTAATTGGCGGAATCGGTAGTTAAAGACGAGGTATATACATTGAAGGAATCACTCTTTGCCAGTGTCACTGACTGCGTCTTCAGGGACAAAAGCATGGTATTCATGGATCGAAAGGCAGATAGCTTTGCCTGATAGTCACTCTTTCTATCTTCAACTATATCCACACGGCGGTGTTCAATCGACATGAGCTGGTCGATCATAGACCGCCAGTCAAAACCGCTTGAAAGGCCACTTATAAGGTTTGTGCTGAGAGCCATTCTATTTCTCCTTGGTTAAGATAGTTATTCAGCCTATCCACCTAATATTTAGGGTTCATGGTTGCCGGTTCACAGTTCACAGTTTTTTTCAACCGTGAACCGATAACTGTAAATCGTGAACTGTTATTAGTATATCTATCGGCAAAATTTTCCTTATACTTTAAGATTATTTGCCCTGTTTGATTGATTCAGCAAAAACCAAAATCCTGAGATCCGAAGTCGAAAATCAGGTATTAGATTAACGGAATTATATATCTTATCAAGCTCTTAACACCTGGCACCTGACACCTGATACCTGATCAATTCCTACTTTTTACAAATCCATCATGATTAACAGTAGCAAGATCTCTGCCAGATTAAAAAACCCCACTCCTGTTAAGAAGCGGGATTTTCGTTTGCTTGAAAACTCGGATTGACATTCCGAATTTTCAATGATAATATGATTATATGATTAAACGAGACCATTATTCAGCATGTCTTGCAACCGCCGCAAAAAGATCTCCTGTTACGGCGCTCCTTGGCCCCAGACAATGTGGAAAAACGACACTCGCGCGCATATTCGGCAAGCAGCATAAGTCCCACTACTTTGATCTGGAATCGCCGGCAGATCAACAAAGATTACAAAATCCGGAGTTGATGCTCAATTCTCTTCAGGGACTGATTATTCTTGATGAAATTCAAATCAAGCCGGAACTGTTCAATATATTGCGGGTCTTGGTGGACAGACCTGAAAACCGGCAGCATTTTTTAGTTCTCGGCAGCGCCTCTCCTCACATTATCAGGAATGTTTCCGAAACATTGGCCGGCAGGGTTGAATTTATTGAGCTTGCAGGGTTCAATATTCAGGAAATAAATAATATTGAGCGATTATGGCTTCGAGGTGGGTTTCCCCGCTCTTTTCTGGCTGCCTCGGAGTCTGACAGCTGGGCATGGAGAGATGGATTTATACGAACATTTCTTGAGCGTGATATTCCAATGCTGGGCATTACAATTGCTTCAACAGCAATGCGGCGATTCTGGACAATGTTGGCCCATTTTCATGGTCAAACATGGAATGCTTCAGATGTTGCCAGATCAATGGGGGTAAGCGATAAAACGGTCCGATCATACCTTGATATTCTCACAGCCACCTTCATGGTCCGTCAGCTTCAGCCATGGCACGAAAATCTGCACAAACGCCAGGTGAAATCCCCTAAAATATATTTCAGAGACTCAGGACTGCTGCACAGCTTGTTAAATATACCGGACTATCATAGCCTGACAGGTAATCCTCGACTGGGAGCATCCTGGGAAGGATTTGCCCTGGAACAGGTGTTGCAAATTATGCACCCGACTGAAGCATATTTTTGGGCCACCCATAGCGGGGCGGAGCTTGACCTTTTGTTTTTCCAGAAAGGAAAGCGCTATGGCGTTGAATTTAAATTTAATGAAGCGCCTAAGATCACAAAATCAATGCACATTGCGGTTAAAGATCTTTCCCTGGATTATTTATGGGTCGTATATCCCGGAAAAGAAGAATATCCTGTAACGGATAAAATTATGGTTCGACCGTTAAATAGTGTCTGAACGAAAACCCCGTTCAGGCACGGTTTTAAGTTTTAAGTTTTAGGTTTTAAGTTAAAAAAAAGATGCAATCTCAGAGATTTAGCAATCTCTAAACAAAATTGAAAAACCATATTTCGGGGTTTTCGTTCAGGCATCAAATAAGATATGATGTGGAGAGCTTTGTATATTACGCCATGCGCTGAGCTCTATGCTTTAAGCTTTCACCTTCTCACCTTCCGGCTCCATACTCTTCGCTCTAAGCTCTTCGCTCCACGCTCTATGCACTTTCTGGGTCTAAAATAATAAAAACCCCGCTCCTGTTAAGAAGCGGGGTTTTGGTTTAAGGTTTACTTTGAACTCTAAGCTCCATGCTCTAAGCTCTTACCCAAACAACGCCAAGACCTGCTGCGGCGCCATATTTGCCTGGGCAAGCATGGCAGTACCAGCCTGAAGCAGGATCTGATTCTTGGTAAAGTCCGTCATCTCAGACGCCATATCCACATCACGGATGATAGATTCCGCGGCCTGCACATTCTCAATAGTTGTAGCGAGGTTCGCAGCAGCATAACCCAGCCTGTTCTGGGCAGCGCCTATATTACCTCTGACAGTTGCCAAAGCCGATATAGCAGAGTCAATGGTGGTAAGGGCAGATTGCGCTCCTGCAGCGGTAGCTAAATCTAAAGCGCTTATGCCAAGGCCGGACGCAGTAGCATCCCCAAGGCTGATGTTTACCCTGTCATTAGCAGTGTTGCTCGATCCCACCTGGAAGGTGGAAGAACCAGAGCTTGCGACATCAAATGCAAAGCTGTCAAATTCATTATCCGCGTACGCTGAGTCAAGAGTGAGCTTGATGCCCAACGTGTCAAAATCCAAGGTTTGTGCGCTTCCATCAACAGTGAGCACTGTCTGCACATCACTTGTGCGGGTGTTGGTGAGAGTTATACTGTTAGCAGTAGCACTGGTTGCTGTCCAGGTCCCGGTTGCGGTAGATGAAGACAGAGTCATACTTGAGTATCCCGCATCAGTGACTATAATCGTATCAGTACCAAATGCCGTGGTGGTCATAGCACTGGCCCCAGTCAGAGTGAGTCCTATAGTTGCAAACGACAAAGTTAAGCCACCGGCTGCAAGGGTTCCCTCGAAGACTTCTCCGAGAGCACCGGTCATCTTAACAGCTGTTCCCCCGCTGGTAGCTAACGTATATGTATCCGCCGCAAGTGCAACTGGACTGTTGAAGGTGAAAGAGACAGTTGCATTATTGGTGTTAGTATCAGTATACTTGTAATTCAGGCCATTTGTAGTATCAATATCGTAGGTAGTATCAACTAAAGATGACCCCCAAGTAGGTGTAAGCGTTCCAAACGTCCCGTCGATAAGCTTTGTCCCGGCATACTCGGTTACGCCTGAGATCCGGTCGATTTCCAAAATCAGCTCTGCCTTTTCCGCGTCGATCTTGCCCAGCTCTGTGCCGGCATTAGCCGAGGCAGCCTGGGTGGCCAGCTCTTTCAATCGAGTCAGCATATTACCGATCTGGTCCATGGCGCCTTCACCAACCTGAAGCAGAGAACTTGCCTCAGAGGCATTCCTCGAAGCCACTTTAAAGCTTGCTATGTCCGCGCGAAAACTCTGCGAAATAGCCAAACCGGCGGCATCATCGGCCGCACGGTTGATCCGATAACCGGATGAGAGTCTTTCAAGAGATTTTTTCATCCCAGCATCTGAAACACTCAACCAACGCTGGGTATTTAACGCTGCAATATTATTTACAATTCTTAATGCCATGGTTTTATCCTCCTTGATTTTTGGTTTTGTTTAGCCGTCAGCTTTCAGCTTCTCTTGCTTTCAGCTTTGAGCTTTCAGCCTTTAGCCCCTCCGGCATCCTTGCCAAAGAGTTTTTACTCTTTACCCCGTTAAATCTGTAAGCTATTTAACCGGGGCTTAATCCTTACTCCTTAAATCCTTAATGCCCACCTCCTTTCACCGTATTTATGGACTAATCTTTTTATCCATTTGATATGTTTATCGGAAGGTAGAGGGAATTGCTTTAGGATTTTTTTCAGGCTTCAAGCTCTTTAATATGCCCCTGCATGAGACTTAAGATCTCAGGGTCTTTTGGATCTATGGATAGAACAGTTTCAAGTATACTTGCGCCACGAACCGGCTCATTCATGTTAAAAGCCAGTCGGGAAAGCCTTTTGAGACCACCTGTACTTTCCGGACCCAGGTGTTTGACCATGTCTAAGGCAATTTCAAAAGATTCGAATCTTTTTTCTTCGAGGAGTTTCCCTGCAATGCCGACAAATAGTTCCGCCACCTGGGAAACGGATTCTATGAGGAGGTCTGCAGGGAGGTTGAGAAGTCTGAGTATTTTTTCGCAAACCACTATCATGGATTCCAAATCGCCCGCTTCCAGGTGGCCCCTTGAAAGAGCAAGCAGGAGATAAACATTTTCCGTTAAATCATCCGTGCACTTTTTTAGATACTCCCTTGCCCTCGCATAATCGCTCTGTTTGAAATAAAAAAGGCCTAAATTCAGATTGCCCTTGGCAGAATCAGGATCAATAGCAAGAGCAGCGCGGTATTTTCCCTCGGCCACATCCTTTGCCCCCTGCTCTTCCAGAGCCAAGCCCCAGTTAATCCAGGCATCAACATGGTCCGGTTTTCTCTTTACCGCTTTTTCAAAGGCCGCAGCAGCCTCATCATGCCTGTTCAGTTTCAAGAGGAGCAAGCCCCGTTTAAACGGGATTTCCGCATTCTCTTCAAATGTGGTTTCAATTCGGTCATATAGCGTTACCGCCTCATCAAGTCGGCCCAGACGCTCATAGTTTGCGCCCAGTTCCTGGAGCCCTCGTTCATACTTTTCGTTATCTGCGGGCAATTTTTTCAAGAACCAGATCGCCTTATCCCATTTTTTCAGCTTTGTAAGATTCAATCCGATCTCTTCCGTCAGGGTGTCACGGTCACAACCGGGTGTACGTCTTAACGCTTTTTCTAAAAAATCGATGCCTTCATCATGTTGGTCCTGATAGAGATGGGCATAACCCATGGCCCGCAGGATCACCCAATCTCTTTGAACAGTCTCAAAGTTAAAGGTGGTAAACCGGGAAATATCATTTTGGAGTTCATCCCTTAACCTGAGAAACTCATGGCCGTGTTCAAGAACCTTATTGTACTCCTTTTTCACAAATTTGATCCGCGCAAGACAGTGATGGAGATCTAAACTCCAATCGAAAGTAATAAGGCCTTTCAGGCACACGGACTCTGCTTCATCAAATCTTTCTAAGTTAATCAGAGATTCGGCTGCGACAAAGTATGTCCATGAAAAGCTATTGTCGAAAACCCCCTGCGCATCCATTTTTTCCAGCGTAAGTTTGGCTTCCCGATAGGCCTCCTCGAATTCCTTCATGGCCATCAGCGTCATGGCAAGATGATGCCGGGTAGGCAAATCATCGGGAAACTCTTTAATCTGTTTTTTTAGAAGTTTCAGGGATTTTTGTTGCTTGTTTTTCATCTGATCCGGCGAGATGTCATATCCGTAATGCCAGAGTATAATGGGAGACGGTGTGATTTTATCCTGAATAAATAGCTGGTTATGGACATATCCTCTATAGTGAAAATTGAGTCCGTTCTTGAAAAGCCTTGGCGAACCTGACTCGGTGTAATATATACCGTTTTCCTGATAGCTTCTCACATTAAATGCAATAACAGCGGTCGGCGCCTCGTTGACAACCGCACGAATCAGCGGCGCTGTTTTTGCATCCAATTTTTCATCTGCATCCATAATAAGTATCCAGTCCCCGGAAGCATAGGAAATAGATTGATTGCGGTGCTTGCTGAAATTGTTTTCCCACGGGTGATGATAGACATTGGCTCCATAGCTTTCGGCTATCTCAATTGTTCTGTCGGTTGAACCGGTATCCACTACAACAATTTCGTCCACGTAGTCTTTGACGCTCTTCAAACACTGCGGAAGAAATTTCTCCTCGTTCTTTACGATCATGCACAGGGAAATTCTTTTTTTGTTCTTTTTGCTTTTTTTCTTAGCCATTTTTTGCTCCGTTTCTTTGGTCTATTATAACAAGGTATTTCGCCCAATTTCATGTTTCATCTGAATCCTTTTTTGCTATTTGGGGTTACATTGTCTGGCCCATAAAAGTTACGTGTTTTCTCCGGGTGGAACCGCAGCTTTTTGGGCCATAATATTAAGACTGATTGGGATTCCGTGAAATTTCATTGTGCTGGTGTCTTTGAAGATCCCGAAATCATCAACCACTCTCAGGTTAATGAACCCTGCCTTTATCAGAAATGTTTCCAGAATCTCCCGGTTAAATCCAACCTTATGGTAATCATAGGCGCTGGTTTGGCCCCCAAACATCATGCGCATTACGTGGAAGCGTTCCTGCAAGTTTAGTTTGTCCTTCATCAGAAACAGATTGGCAAGCTTGTCCATGTCGGGAACGCTGATATAAAGCTTGCCACCGGGCTGAAGCACACGGGCCCACTCCTTGAGGACTGCATCAAGTTCGCTTACATAATCGAAATGTTCCAGCACATGTGAGGCGTAAATCTCTAAAAAAATCTCATCACCAAACCGTGATAGATTTTTGGCATCGCCAACATGATCCACAGATTTAGCGGGCACGGCATTGATTACTTCCCATTCCGGGTGGAAAGCCTTCCCTCCGATATGAAGTTTTCTGATGAAAAAATCTTCACCATTTTGATTGATAGCAGATGCCTGTTCTGAAACAGACGGCTTGGAGCTTATAGACACTTTCCGAGATTGATATTGACCGCACCAGTGCCCCCACATCTTTCGGAAAGCATCTTCCAGGGCACAGGTAAAACAGTGGGCATCAGTTAAGGCTGAATGTGACATCATATCACGCAAATTTGTTCGCAACTTTTCGAGACATTTCAAGTCGCCGGCCAGTTTCACCGCTTTTTCCACATAGTCTTCAGTCGTTTTCGCAATGAGTTCCGGCAGTCCCATATTTGACAATAAACTCACCCACACACGGGACCCATGAGTCTGTCCTGCCAGCACAATCACGGGTACGCCCATCAACAATGCTTCGCAAGTCGTCGTAGCCCCATTGTACGGGAACGTGTCAAGCCCGATATCAACGCTGTTATAAAGCTCTAAATGTTCGGCAAAAGTTGATGTAAATCCAATTAAATTTACCCGTGCAGCGGTAACACCATTTTTAACGAACATTTCTCTTATGTGCTGCCGCGTATTTTTATCAGCAAGCGGCTTGGATTTCATAATCATCCGGGCATCGGGCACTGCCTCTAAAATGGCAGACCACAGCGCAATAACTTCCGGTGTTACTTTGGCGAGATTGTTAAAAGACCCGAACGTGATTTGCCGATTCGTGAGAGCAGGAAGCTTTGTCGTTTCAGGGCAGGTGCCTGGCAGTCTATAACACAAAAAACAGTGCGGCAAACGCACCAGTTCCTCTGTATAAAGGTGATCTGTTTGTCCAGAGGGGTCGGCCCATGAATCTGTAATTCGATAGTCCATGGTTGAAAGACCCGTGGTGTTTGGATACCCAAGGTACGTTGCCTGGATCGGAGCAGGCTTGCGGGCAAATAGCAGCATTCGATTATAGGCAGTGTGTCCTGCAAGATCAACGAGAATATCTATTTCGTCTTTATGTACCAGGTCAGCAACCTGTTCGTCGGACATTCCAGCAATATCCCTCCAGCAACCTGCCAGGCTCTTAAGATGATCTGTAGCTGCATCGGGACAGACAACATCAGAGTAACAAAAAATTTCAAAAACAGAACGATCATGTGATGCAAGTATGGGTTCTATAAAGTTGACAACAGGATGCATACAAAAATCAGGTGAAACATAACCAACTCGAAGACGGCGTTCTGGTGATCTATCGTTGAGGTGGGGTTGTATTGTATTGGACAGGGGCAAAGCATGAAGTTTAGCCCATTGCTTATGATCCAGAAACAACTGCACTGAATCTATAGATTCATGGTAGTTTGAGACATAGAGAAGGTTGGAATGCGCGGCCACAAAATCCGGTTTTATCTGCAATGCTTTTTGATAACACGAAATCGCTTCGTTTATCCTGGATTGACTTTTGAATACGGCTCCAAGGTTGTTGTATGCTTCTGCGTAGTCTGGATTTAACTCCAGGGCTTTTTTGTAATGCAAAATCGCTTCGTCTAATTTGCCTTGAGGATAAAATGCAATACCAAGGTTGTTGTATGCCTTTGCGTAGTCCGGATTTAACTCCAGAGCCTTTTGAAAACACGAAACCGCTTCGTCTAACCTGTCCTGAGCATAAAACGCAACACCCAGACTATCCCAGACCTCAACTAAGTCCGGATTTAACTGCAAAGCCTTTTGATAATTCCAAATCGCTTCGTCTAATTTGCCCTGAGGATAAAACGCAATACCAAGATTGCTGTATGCCTCCGCATAGTTCGGCTTTAACTCCAGGGCTTTTTTATAATGCAAGATCGCTTCGTCTAACCTGCCCTGAGCTTTAACCGCATTACCCATGTTATTGTATGCTTCTGCATAGTCCGGATTTAACTCCAGAGCCTTTTGATAACTTAAGATCGCTTCGTCTAAGCTGCCTTGAGATTTATATACGCTGCCAAGACTGAGATAATAAACTGGTTCTTCAGGGCGTGTTTGAATGGCTCTGTTGATCAGGTTTGCTGCAATATCATTTTTGCCGGACTGATGTGCTATAATGCCTGACAGGTGCAAGGAGTCTGAATGATTTGGATTAATTTCAAGTATTTCTTTATAAATTTCTTGAGCCTTTTCAAATTGCCCAGATTGATGGTACTGAAAAGCCTTTTTTATTTCGGTATCAATATCAAAGGGCAAATTGCCCATCTTTCCGGATGCTATTTTAATTTTTTCTCTCTTATTCTTTTTATGGCTCATTTTAAAATAAAGCTCCTATACAATCGATCCCCTATCTTCACATACAGCAACATATCTTTCCCACATTCTAATATAAGCTTCTTCCACGTTCCTTGCAAAAGCACTTGCATCACAAAGTGGCGAATTTATCATTTGATCCCTTAAACCATTTCTGAGAGCTGCTAATTTCTCAATATCCATTGAAAGTTGAAGTGCAATCTCCACATATGATTTTGGATCATTCGCAATCAATTCTCCTAGGCCAACATGTTTCAGGATGCTGGCTCCAACACGTCCGAAATGCCGATCCCCAAGCATCGTAACAACTGGAACACCCATCCACAAAGCCTCACAGGTTGTTGTGGTGCCATTATATGGAAAAGGATCAAGCCCAATATCAATCTTGCTGTAAAGACCTAAATGATCTTTTTTATTTGGCAACCAACCAAAAAGCTCAATTCGATCACCTGAAATTCCCTCTTTTTCAAACATCCCCTGATACTTTGCTTTCACTTCTTCATCCTTCAGTTGTCTGCTCTTCATTAAAAAATGAGCGTTCGGTAGTGCATGCAAAATATCGGACCAGAATTTTACTACTTCAGGTGTGGTTTTTGTCAGGTTGTTGAAATTTCCAAACGTGATATATCCTCGTTCCAAACATGGCAATCTTGATATCTCAGGAGCAGATTCATCACCTTTGTAGCAGAGAAAACCACTTTCCAAACGTATTAATTCCTCACTATGCAGATTATCTGCTTCTCCAACGGGATCGGCAACCTCATCTGTAAAACGGTAATCAATCGCACTCATCCCGGTTGTACTCCCATACCCTAACCAGGTTACTTGAATCGGTGCCGGCTTATATGCAAAAACCAAAAGCCTGTTTTTTGCTGTATGCCCCGCAAGATCGACAAGAATATCAATTCCATCTCTCCTGATCTGTTCCGCAACGTCTTCATCGCTCTTCCCGACAATGGAAAACCAATTATCTGCTTCTACTTTTAGACGCTCGGTTACATTGTCCGGCTTCATTACGTTTGAATAACAATAAACCTCCACATTCTCTTTGTTGTGTGCCTTGATAAGCGGCTCGAAAAAATAGGCAACAGAGTGCGTCCGAAAATCAGGAGATACATACCCAATTCTTAATTTGCGCTCTTTCTCTTTTATGTTGGCATAAACCGGCTCTTTTCTCAGAAGTGTTTTTGCGTGCTGCTGATCCCATTTTATAGATTCATTGTAGATATCTTCCCCGGAGATATTTGGAAAATAATTCAGGTTACGCAATAGGTTTGAGTGTGCCTCGGCATAATCCGGCTTGATGATAAGGGCCTTTCGATAACTGGCAGTCGCTTCTTCCAGTTGCCCCCGCTCTATGAGTGCATTACCAAGGTTATTGTGCGCTTCAGCATAGTCCGGTTTGATGATGAGGGCCTTTCGATAACTGGCTGCCGCCTCTTCCAGTCGCCCCTGCTCTATTAGTGCATTACCAAGGTTGTTGTGTGCCTCAGCAAAGTCCGGTTTAATGGTAAGGGCATTTCGATAACTGGCTGCCGCCTCTTCCAGTCGCTCCTGCTCTTTGAGTGCATTACCGAGATTGCTGTGTGCCTCAGCATAGTCCGGCTTTATGATAATGGCTTTTCGATAACTGGCTGCCGCCTCTTCCAGTCGCCCCTGCTTTATGAGTGCAATACCAAGATTGTTGTGTGCCTCAGCATAGTCCGGCTTTATGATAAGGGCCTTTCGATAACTAGCTGCCGCCTCTTCCAGTCGCCCCTGCTTTATGAGTGCATTACCAAGGTTATTGTGCGCTTCAGCATAGTCCGGCTTTATGATAAGGGCTTTTCGATAGCTGGCAACCGCCTCTTCCAGTTGCCCCTGCTCTTTGAATGCATTGCCGAGGTTGTTGTGTGCCTCAGCAAAGTCCGGCTTGATGGTGAGGGCCTTTCGATAACTGGCTGCTGCCTCTTCCAGTTGCCCCTGCTTTATGAGTGCATTGCCGAGATTGTTGTGTGCCTCTACGTCGTCCGGCTTTAACTGCAGGGCCTTTTGATAACTCAAGATCGCTTCGTCTAACCTGCCCTGAGCTTTAAACACGTTGACAAGGCTGAGATAATAAACTGGTTCCTCAGGGCGTGTTTGAATGGCTCTGTTGATCAAATTTGCTGCAATATCATTTTTGCCAGACTGATGCGCTATAATGCCGGACAGGTGTAAGGAGTCGGAATGATTTGGATTAATTTCAAGTATTTCTTTATAAATTTCTTGAGCCTTTTCAAATTGCCCAGATTGATGGTACTGAAAAGCCTTTTTTATTTCTGTATCAATATCAAATGAATGTTTTTTTATAGGAACATTTTTTATTATTAATTTTTGGTTATGATATGATGATTTTTTATATTTTATTTTGTTCTTCTTACTGCTCATTTTAAAATAAAGCTCCTGTCATTTATTAGTGGACGCGAAAGCCTCAATAATTTCATCTGCGCCTATAGCCTGGAAGCAGGGGCTGATCCTGTCCGGTGCGAATCCAATTTCCATGCACCCACGGTGGGTCTCCTCACATGGTCCTTTGCATTTTGCTCCCTGATAGTCTGATCTCACACCAATGATGCTTGGATAGTCCGAGATGTGTGTCTCTGGAGGAAACGGTCCGAACAAGGCCACTCCTGGTATACCTAACGCACCGGCTGCATGAACAATCCCTGTGTCAACAGAGATAATCGCATCAATTAGTGAGATAGCGGCAACGGTATCGTGAAAATCGGTTATGAGATGTGAAAGATTTTGAACCTGGGCTTTGTATGCCCTAACTTCCTGTTCCATGACATCAGCTACAAAGCGATCTTTAAAAAAAACAGCGTGATACTGATCTGCTAATCTCTGAGAGATTTCAAACGCCAGCTCTGGCGAGGCATTTTTATGAGAAAACCTTGATTTCCAGTTTATGTACAACAGCCTTTTCCCGGTCCGGGAACGAATTTCATCTAAAACAGGACGTAATCGATCAACCCTCTTTGGATCGGGCGATATAGAAGGCAACGAGAGCTTGTCTTTCAACTCTGCCATGCCGAATTCTTGCAAATAAAGGTCCTTCATGGATGTATTTTTTGTCTGCTTCTGGTTTAAGTGGGTAAGATTTATTATAATATCAAACCGGCGCAATTCCTTCAGAGTCACATGATTTGTTCGAATTTCATAAATATAAGGAACATCTGGATAGGGAAAATTTTTAATCCAGCTACCGGCAAGTGTTATTTTGGGCCGTTCGCCGGTCTTTGTTATTTCCTCATATAATAATCTAAAAGCCGGCTGTACAAGGATCGTGTCTCCCCATCCATTGAACGTCATAATAAGAACATTTTTTCCATGCAGGTCCTGGCTTCCATCAAACAATTCCGGCATATAGAATCCATCAGCGAGATTAAGCTGTCCGGCAATCTTAAGTTTTTCACTTCCCGATTGATTCCGGATTAATTGGGCTGAAGAAACCGGAAGTATGAGAATGCTGCCGGGGTCGGCAAAAGCGCTATTAAGACATGCCGGAACAGTAATCCCAACGCCGTCAACATTGACAACAAAAGGGTGAATTGATTTTACAAAACAGAGTCCGGGATATTCAATTTTCATGACAACACTGTTCGGAAGATCTCATCCGCCCTGTGAGAATATGTGTGGCAAGCAAGAACCCTGCTTCGAGCTCTTTTGGCCATCTCCTTTCTTTCAACATCATTATTTAAGAAGTAGCCAGCTTTATAAATAAGGTCTTCTATGTTTTTGTATGATGCAATTTCATCATGGGCAAATAAATCCCTTAGATCGTTTCTTTCATCCGTCAGCAATAAACTTTCACAGGCTGAAACGTCAAAAGGTCTCTGGTTGACAGCTTGTGTTAGTTGAAATTTAGATATATTTATATGAACAGCATGCCTGTTGTATACTCTTACGACAGCATCGTCAAAATAGTTGACTTTTCCCTTCCAACCACTACCCACTATTTTTGTCCAGATTTCATCCCCATGCACAACAAGCTCAAATGACTTGGCCAACCTGCCTATTACTTCAAACCTCAATCTCAGACTTGCTTCCCTCTCAACAAAGCCTTCCAACATATCTTTGATAATGTCAGGGAAAGCCTCAAAATCAATACTAAACGAGTTCATGACATCTTTCAAAACACCACGGGTGGCGACACCGACAGACTCTCCTTGTTTGTTAATGGCAGTTTCCACAGCTTCAAAGAAAATATCGCTTGAATCTCCAAGCATATTATCAATATTTGCCGCTAAATATCTAATCGTCTTATAATCGGAGTCCCCGATAAAACAAATATTTTTCTCTTTGGCAGTGTCATTCAAAGGTCTAAATCGATCAGGGTTTGTCGCTAAAGGGAGATAAAAAATATTATCAAAATCGAGCTCCTTCAATAAAGCCATATATGACCTGTCAAATACAAACATATAAGAATTCGATTTCACATAACTATTTTTGAAATCGACTTTCCTTGGTTTATCCACAAACCAGGTGACAAAAGGTATCCCTCTTTTGGCATACTCATGGGATAGATTGCCTTCATTGTCTAACCCGAATCCATTAAAGCTAAAAATCATTTCCGGCTTGAAAGTATCAAGTATCCTGGTAATATTTTTACTTGAGAAAAGTTGAGCAGTATGACCTTCGGCGGTTTTTCTAATTTTTATAATCTCTGTATGCAAGTCTATATTAAGCTTAGTAAATCCTTGAACCATATCTGTGTCCATTAGTCCAGTCGGCTGTATGAACATAAATACTTTTCTACCCATAAATACTCCGTAATTAACCAAAAACTAAATTTAAAAAAAGCAAAGCCGTTAAAATGTGACGTATGGTCTTAACTTTACAAACCCGAACCAAAGTGGTATCAGATAATGAGGAAATGGCCAAGAAAGCCAGAAGCAGGGGTTAATGAGATACTCAGAAAAGTGATGTCATGAAAAAACGATTACTGATTGCGCAAGTTGAACCGCCACAAAAATTAGAAGGCGGGGATTATTTTTATAGGGCATACGCTCCGGGAATAGCCATGGCCCAAGAGAAAGAGGTATATGTTATCAATCTCACAAATGCTCACAGGAAAAAATTTGAGATAATGGCAAAGGCTGATATCCTGATTCTGAACAGTGTCTGCGATCCTGACCTTCTGCCGGTAATCGCAAAGAGAAAATCAGAAGGAATGCTGACTGTCTATGAAATAGGAGATGATTTTGATGCCTTGGAGTCATGGAATCCAGTCTATTTTTTTTACAAAAATAAAGAAAATCTGGCCCTGGTTTACCGACTGGCAAATTATTGTGATGCCATTCAGGTTACATGCCAGGAGTTAAAAAAATGCTATGGTCACTTAAATATTAATTGTGAGGTTTTCCCCAATCAGATCCTGCATGTACCATCTGAAAGGCCCAAAAAAGACGCTCCAAATCTTGTTTTAGGCTGGGCCGGTTCTCATGGTCACATGGAAGATATTGCGGAAATAGCGGGCTGTCTTAGCAATTGGATAATGACACAGCCCAATGTATCATTATGTCTTATGTGTTCAGAACCCATCTGGAACCTCTTTGATTCCCTGCCTCAAGAGAAAAAAAAGCATATAAAGCCTGGCGCAATAGATAATTACTACGATTTCCTGTCAGAGGTTGATATCGGTATCGGCCCTATGAAAAACACCCCCTATAATCGCTCCCGTTCCGACGTAAAATTCCTGGAGTATGCTGTTTCAGGTGTCGTTCCTGTTATGCAGCGGCTGGAGCCATACATTGGCTCAGTTGACCATGGAAAGACCGGTTTCCTCTATGCCAGCCCAGATGAATTGATAGAAATTTTAAATAGCTTGGTAAACAACCCGGCTCTTTTAAATGAAATAGCAACCGCTGCAAGGAAATATGTTCTCCAGAAACGTTTACAGCTTAAACATGGCAAAGACAGGACCGCTTTTTATAGAAAAGAACTCTCCGGATTAAAAAGAGATCATGCACGGATTGGACAATCCACGGAATCTTTTGAAGAGTGGTCTAAGCTCGAAGGGGCTGTCAGAAATAATAGACATTTGGAACTGAAACCAACAAGATTCGAAAACCTGCTCCATGATGGTCTGGTGGCTTCGCAGCTAGGAAAAGATCGAGAACTGGCCAAGCAGTTTTTTGAGGAAGCCTCTGCCATTGATCCTAATAACTACCTTTCTTTTCTATATGGATATTCAGTTTTATCAGATCCGGTTATGTCTTTGCGTGAAGCCCTTGAACGTAATCCTGATTCATTAAAGGCCTGGATTTTGCTCGGTGAAGAGCTTGCAAAAAGGGGAAAAATCAAGGAGGCTTTTGGGTGCTTTAACTCCGCAGCCATGGTCTGTCCTCAATATGAAATCCCGCTTCTAAGAGCCGCCTTCTTATTGGAAAAACTTGGGGAAAAATCGCAAGCTGAAAACCTTTATGATAAAGCCGCAAAATTGACGATTAATTAAACTTTTTCCCATTCAAATGATCTGATATTTCTGTTTTTAGAAAAATTATTGTATGGAATGGAAGCAAATTCAAGCTCTTTTTGATTTCGAAGCACGCCCGCGCCAAAACTCCTCACCTCATTTTTTCCTTTAATCAATAATTTCTTTCAGCCACCCTGGGAAAACAGACCATGGAAGCGCGATATTTTCTCCGGGCAAATTCCTTGTTTTATCAATCCTGCACACAATTACCCCCTGTTGTGAAGCATCGTTGCCGGCAATCTCTTTAAAGCGGTTAAGTCCTTTTACATGGTTGAATGAAGGGGTTGAAGTCAGCTTTATTTCTATCGGCCATAGTTTCCCCTTTGCCTGAATAATCAGATCAACTTCAAGCCCGCCCTGGGACCTCCAGAAAAAGGCTGAGGGTCTTTTCCCGCAATTAAAAAAAGCCTTCCAGACTTCGCTTATAATCAAACCCTCAAAGAGCGCCCCTCCCATACTTCCACTGAGCGCTGCCTGTGCTGATGGCTGCCGGGTCAGGTAGCATACAAGAGACGGGTCGTTAAAGTAAAATCTGGATGTTTTTACCAGCCGTTTGCCTAAATTCTTGAAAAATGGCGGGAGCATTATGGAAAGGTAGCTTGCTTCAAGTATTTTAGTCCATGATTTAATGGTTGGCTGACTGACACCGCAATCCCTTGCAAGATCCGCGGGATGGAATTCCTGAGAATGAAAAGCAGCGCACAAGTTTACAAACATTTCAAAAGAACGAAAATTACGGATATTCTCAAACTGACGTATGTCCCTTTCCAGATAGGTTTGAATATATGACTTAACCCATAAATCGCGCTTTTGAGGATAACATACCGGTTCAGGAAAGAGCCCCGTCCATAAGATATCTTCAAGTCGCCTTGCCCGGCCATTGCCCTCGTTCAAACAGAATGGAGGTAGTTCAAGGATAGCAATTCTGCCGGCAAGCGTTTCGCTGACATTCTTCATCAGGTGAAACTGCTGGGAACCGGTCATGATCCACGTGCCGGGGTTTCTGTTCTTGTCTATCCTTATCTTTATATATTGCAGAATTTCAGGAACATATTGTATTTCATCAAGAATCACAGTTTTTCCATTAAACTGGTCCAGAAATCCATTGGCATCCTGCAGGGCAAAATCACGGTTTAAGGGGTCATCGAAGGTAACATAAGCAACATTTTTCATTTCGTGCTGTAAAAATGTTGTTTTACCGGACTGCCTTGGCCCTGTAATCAAAACAGCTGGAAATTGTCTGATACAGGCCTGGAATGTTTTTTTTAATTTTCTCTGGATATACATATTATCACCCAAATTAAAGTTGTATTTTAATCTGGATTAAAATACATTCCGCAAAGTATGTCAATTTTAATTTTTACCCGTACCTTTGCATAACCCCCACTTTTGCCCAATTTTAGTCATTGCGAGGAGCAAGTGAGCCTTTAGCCGCTTTTTCTACCTGTCGCTCCAAATCCTGCAAAGGATATTTTCCATCCATTTTTTTTGTTAGGGTAAGTTTTACTGCTCCTTTTCTTAAAAATTGACAAAAATCATAAAATCGGGAATCTAACGGGTTTTTCAAAGTCTCGAAAGGTTTCTCTTAGAAATAATCGACTTTTTCAAGTGCTAACCCAAACGTTCCAACCTTCTTTGCATTGCCCCAAGTTATTTACTTATTTCTGGATGTCCCGCAAGTCCGCCTTCAGGGTTTGATCATAAGTCCTTGCCCTGTTGGAAGTGAAAGAATCTGGACAGATTTTCTTTTTGCAAATTCATCGAATCCTTTCTTCTGAGGCTTGTGCCAATCCCATCCATAGTCGTCAAGGATTACGACACCTCCGGGAACAAGCTTGTCCCAGAAGTATTCTGCGACAGCAATCTCTGGAGCAACAGTATTCATATCAATCGAAAGGTAGCAGACCTTCTCCGCCTTGATCTGCGGAAGCGTATCAGGTACTTTTCCACGAACGAGTTTAACATTAAAATCCTTGAATGTTTCCTTAACCGCATCGTAGCAATCCTTATTGTAGTAGTTCTTATTATGATGGGAGATTACATCACTTCCCAAAGAAGCATAAAACTTTTTTTCTTCCGCTGTAACCTGCTCCTCGGGGATGCCACAGAACGTGTCCGTCAAATAGAATGTCTTCCCGGTACTATTAAAATCAATATAGTGAATAACGGCTCTTGATATCATACCTCTGTGAACCCCGCACTCCACAAAATCACCGGGTAGATTTTTAGCTTGACTGGCTGCCCAACAGCAAACATATACGTTCCATGATCTGGCAATATCGGGTTGCCACAGAGGGGAACCGCGCAACGCATCAGTGGCCATCCTTGATGCCTCGATAAACAATGGATCGTTCATAAAGTCGGCATTGTGACCACTTATTAATCGATTTTTATTGTATTTCACTCCGAAGTCTATACCCTTCCATTTGGAAGAGGAAATTTGATACTAACAGGGACAGTAATCTCCTGCACACCAGAAACTTGTAATTCCACCTTGATATTGAGATCCAGTTTTTCTACGAATTCCATCCAGAACTCCTTTCGATTCTCGGCCCAAAAAGGTTTCGTGACATGTTTTGTAAACTTTACCCCGCTGAACACTGCGAACGTGTAATAAGGGTTTTCGATTAGTTGCCCGGAGATGTTTCTGGTAGAAGATGCTTGTCCGTCAGACAATAAACATGGATGATCGCTCCATATCGATCATAGATTTACTCCAAGTAGGACAGAAATCTTTCCATGTCCAAAATACTCTTAAAAACCATTTTTTTTCAAATGTAATGTGGAGCATTAACATATCCTCTTTTTTCGACTCAACCTTCTCCTATATTATCCGCACAACAGGTGCCAGGAAACAAAAGTTAAGAGACAACATCTAAGGATTGGAAGCTGAACACCTACTTCACGCACTTCAAATACCCATCCGGCGCAACGGTGATGAGGAGTTTATTTTCTATGTTTTTGTCAATCTTAAAGCGCTTGTTGTTTTTGAGGAACTGCCAGACTGCGGTTTTAGGGTTGTTGCCTTTGCCCCAAGGGCGGTCAGGGAAAAAGTTTTCCGGCAGGTCTTTGATGATGGTGTCAAAAACAACAAGGTAGCTGCCTTTTGTCACCAAGAGAGAATAAAGATCCAGCTCTCTGAGTACATGGTCGTGGGTGTGCATGGAATCAAGTACAACCAGAATCTGTTTTTTATTCTTTGCAAAACCATAGACCTGTTTGGCAATCTCTTCATCAACGGATGATCCCTCGATCATAGTGATTCGTCTGAACATGGGATGTTCTTCAATTTCCACGCGGTTGTGTTCACGAATATCAATATCGATGCCAAGAACCTGCCCGTCACCTCCTAAAAGTTCCAGCATGGATGCATAAAAAACAAGGCTTCCGCCGTGAGCGATTCCGGTTTCAATAATCAGGTCTGGCTTTATCTGCCAGATGATTTCCTGCACGGCAATCATATCCTGGGGGAATTGGATGATTGGGCGACCGAGCCAGGAAAAATTATAGGAGTATTTGGGCATGATAGATTCTCGCATAAAAGTTTGGGCTGCATTTGCAAGCTTATCATCATTTCCGTTTAGTTTTATACGTTCAACACACTGTTTTCTAAGGTGTTTATGTGGATTCATCAAATCGCTCCAAGGCTATAAATATTAAAATGTTTCCCTTTTATCTGTTCTTGGATTTCTTGATAGTAATTATCATTCATCACAAGGATATCACCACCCTCAAAATCAGCCAATTGTGCAGGGCTTATAATTTTATGGCCGGTTTTGGCAATATATCGCCCTTGCTTTTTAGGATTAATATCAACAAGGCAAGAAATATATTCCTTATTGACGTCAGTCAGATTTACAAAGGTCGAGCCTTTTGCGCCAGCACCCCATATCAGCATTCCAGGGTGTTCCCTTACAAACCCCTGATAAAAATTCAACTGTTTCTTAAGTTGAGAAGTTGAAGGAGGAGAAGTTGTATTTGGCTTTGCTTTATCCCGTAAATTCCTTAAATCAGATAGTAGGTATATGTATTGATTACTGAACAACGAACCTTGTTCAGATTTCTGAAAAAGACTACCTAAACTCGCCAAACTAAAATAGTTGCAGTGCTCATAAAAAATATCCCAAAATGCTTTTTTTTTAATAATCCATCTAAAATCAGGAACCTCGATATAAATCATTCCTCTATATCCAACGGCACTACCTATACTGTGTAAAAAGCGCAAAGGATTCTGAATATGTTCCAAGGTATGACGTAAAACAATCAAATCAGCATTCAAATCTGAATACTTATCAGAAAAATAATCTTTGATAATATAAGGACTGCCCCCTTCATACGCAGGGTCAAAACCGATGACATCAAAACCATTTTCCCGAAGCACTTCCAAAAAATATCCTTTGCCACATCCGATTTCGATAATTTTCATCTCGTTAAATCTTTTTTTTGCAAACAGTTCAACAAGCTCCTCAAGATATCTTTGGAAGTAGTGGGAATGTGCCTGTTCGTTTTGGTACTGAGCATCATAACTCATAACCTTACTATCAAAATCTGCATTGAATATAAAGTCGCAGCTTGAGCACATAACTAATTTCACATTCCCAGTCATTATGTTTTGCGCCTCGTCTACAGTCGCATACACCTTGTTCTGGAAAACAGGGACATTGGGTACCGTATATATTGTCAAAAGATTACAATTTTGACACAAACCGCATTTCATACGCTATCATCCAAAGCCATTTTCAATTTTTTATCATCTCCCCAAAAGGCCATCGGCTCATAATCAGGGTATGGATAATATCCTAAATTTAGGTGGATACTTTTTTGTTTTACCCTCAAGTAATTTTCCACAAGTTTCCTAATAGAAATGGGCTTGCCACTGCAACAGTTAATAATTCCAAGTACTTTATTTTGCATTGCAATTTTCACAATATACTCAGCTACCTTTTCAATGGGCAAATAGTCCCGCAGTTGTCCCCCTCCTGACATGTTAAAGGTGGTTTCTCCATTTTCCAACGTTTTATCCAATTGAGCAAGAATCGCGTTGGGGCTTTGACCTTTCCCATACATGTAAAACAGGCGAATCCACTTAGAGTCAAAATCAATCTTTCTTTGCAGTTGTTCCAGAAATTTTCTCAAAGTATCCTTTGCCAGACCATAAGGATTATCGGGGCTTGTCTCCATGTCTTCACTTAAAGCCCCACTTTGCATTCCATATTCAAAACACGTACCTGTTACAACCAAATCTTTTAATCCATGTTCGAGCATATTTTTGAGAAAACGGTAATTGGGAAACAAGTTTTTTTCTAAATGAAACAAGTCGTTGTAATTCGGCAAGCCTTCCCAAGCCAAATGAATTAGTAGATCCGGCTGCTGAAAAAATTGAAAGAAGTCAGCTTGCACCACATTCAGATCACATGGAATGTATTGTACTTGAGAAAACCATCCGAATTTTGAAGCCTTATCCTGATCTCTGGAAGTCGCAATAACGTTGTGCTCATACCTCAATAGCTCATTGATAACATATCTGCCAACAAAGCCTGTTGCTCCTGTGATAAGAACTTTCATACCATCCTTAAATCCGGTATAGCTCCTACGAATCTCCCGCTCCAGTCCTTGATATAACTTAACTGTTTGATTATCTCATCCTTTATATTCAACGGCAGAATCAGTACAAAATCGGGTTGCGTCTTTTTGGTTTCTTCTTCAGTAACAACAGGTATACGGCTTCCCGGAAGGTATTTACCTGTTTATGCGGAGAGACATCCACAACAAAGCTAATAAGGTCTTTTTTTATGCCGCAATGGCTGAGTAGCGTGTTCCCCTTTGCCACAGCTCCGCATGCCGCAACTTTCCGGCCGTTTTCTTTCTGCTCGATCAGGAATTGAAGGAAATCGTATTGTAAAGTGATTGGAAACTTAGGCTCAACGCTGCCATCTCGAAGCTTGCATCCAACTTTACAAAACAATATACGACACGTAAGAATCGAATGGAAAACGACGAATATTCAGATTCCGTAAACCAAGGACTTCTTGCACTGCGATGGTTTCGCCGGGAAACATTTTGGCGTTCAATTCGTCAAGGCAGATAATTGATCCCTTGGTCATGCGAGGAACAAAGACTTCCAGTGCTTTTTTCGTGGGTTCATATAAATCCAAATCCAGGTAAAGCAGGCTTACGACGAGATGTGGATTGTCCTGCACATAGCGATCCGCTGTTTCCATGAGGTCGCCCTTGATAATTTCGATCTTCGAAATATGTTGCAGAGGGCGGTTCAGGTCATAGACCTCAATAGCTTTTAATACGCTTTGATAGGAAGAACCTTTCAACCCCCCTTTTCGAAAATGAGAGGAGTCGCCGGTATGGGTGTCTTTTTCGTGGATACTCGGAAAGCCTTCGAACGTATCGAAGCCGATAATTTTCCTGGGGTGATTAATCGGTTCGAGTATGCTGCTGAGTTTGGCCCAAGCTAATAACCCCGCGCCATGCAACACGCCGCATTCCACGATGGAGCCGTTTTGATACAATATTTGCTTGAAGATTTCGTATTTCGTCAGAAATTTGGCAATACTCTGTCTGCTGGCATATTTGGGAAACGCGTCGATTTTTTCTATCAAATCGATACCGTCTTCTTCAAAAAAGTGGGCAATCGCCTCAAATTGGTCTAAATCGTTTCTGCTTTGGTTTTTCTTTTCACGGCTTTTCATGGTTGTTTACCTCCTCATCCCTTCTTTGACTGTATCGTTTTGGATCAAGGTCTCGAGTAATTGCCCCCCGGAATGAACCAAAATCCCGGTTTCTCTGGCTCGTTCCACGGTATAGCACCGCCGGGCATCCTTTTCCTCTTCAGAGAATTCCGACAGGTTCATTTTAGCGATCAGTGTGCCCCTCTTCATTTCGAAGGTATACACCGCAATCTCCGAATAATGTTTGCAGGCAAAGTCAATACTCGCATCCAGGTCTTCGTAGGTCTCGGTAGGGAATCCCACCAAGAGGTCAGTGCGCAACATTAAATGGGGGTTACGCTTTTTAACACGGGCCAGAAACGAATCCAGTTCGTCCATATCGTATTTGCGCCGCATTAGTTGCAACAGGCGCGAGCTGGCAGTTTGAATGGGCAGTTGAATATCCTCAAAGATTTCACAACTTAATAATTCCAGCAAAATGTCAGTATCTTCCTTCGCGAAAAACAGACCTTCCGGGTTGAATTGGGATATGTGGATTGTAATGTGAGGCGGAATTATCAACAAAATCTTACGCAATAGAATGGAGAAAGAGAGCCCAATATCTACTCCATAGCAGGCGGTATCAGTTCCGGTAATGATGATGGTCTCGGTATCTTTGATTGCCTTGATCTGGTTTAGTATTTCCATTTCTGGAAAACTTACGATATTTCCAGCACCTATCTTATGCGGGCAATATGAACAGTTAAACGAACAGCCGGAGCTGATTCCCACAAACTTTTTGCGGGGGTTGTAAATCCGGTAATCGTCTACGGATCGAAAATCGTTTGGCAAAGTTTCACGGTCCCAGCAGGGGTTCTCTTTGTGTAGCAACTCTTGGACGAGTTTGTCGGCTTTCCAAGATGGAAATTGACGATTAGCACGCAGGTTGGCGGGATTCACTGTGATCATACAGCCATAGAGATACATGGGTTTGTCAGCCTGTTCCATCTCTTCGACAATCTCCATGGAACGCTTTTCGTCGGCATCGAACGCTGCGCACAACCCTGCCAGACATATATCCGACTCCTGCGGATCATCCACCACGATGTACCCATTTTTCTCCAACACATTCTGAATTTTGTGGAAGATCAATTTGTAGATGGTACACATATTTTCCTTAATATATATCTTTTTCATTTTTTTACACCTGAAATTCTAAACAACTTGGATATAAGGAATCGGTACAATGAATTTTCCTTCCCATGCACGAATGTAATCAAGCTGCTCGCTAATCTCATCCTTGATATTCCACGGCAGGATAACCACATAATCCGGCTTCAATCTTGTGATTTCATCTTCCTTAACGACAGGTATGTGACTCCCTGGCAAAAACATGCCCTGTTTATGCGGTGAAGCATCTACAACAAACTCTATTAAATCCTTTTTAACACCGCAATAATTCAAAAGTGTATTGCCTTTGGCCGCAGCCCCGTAAGCCGCAACCTTCTTTCCTGCTTTTTTCTGTTTTATAAGAAAATCAATTAAAGCGTATTTCACCCTGTCTGCTTTATTCTGGAATCCGTCATAATATTCGGTTGTCTGCATTCCTTTTGATTTTTCTTCATCAAGAAGTGCCGTAACCTTTGGGGAAATATTCTTTGAAGCATCATCTTTATGTTTGCCATATATGCGCAATGAGCCGCCATGCGTAGATATTTGTTCGACGTCAAATAATTCAAGACCATGTTTCTCAAAAATAAGTTTTGCTGTGGAAAACGAAAAATATGAGAAATGTTCGTGATAAATAGTATCAAATTGATTTTGTTCAATAAGCTGCATAAGGTTGGGGAATTCTAATGTAATAACGCCTTTATCTTTAAGAACAATTTTCAGTCCTGCTACAAAATCATTTACATCCGGCACATGCGCAAGGACATTATTGCCGATGATCAGATCTGCTTTATTACCTTCTTGTGCGAGCCTTTCAGCAAGACTCACTCCAAAAAATTCTTCTAACGTCTCTATTCCTTTTCCCCTGGCAACCCGAGCAGTGTTTGCGCTCGGTTCAATCCCAAGACAAGGAATGTGTCTTTGCACAAAATACTGAAGCAGGTATCCGTCATTGGAGGCAATTTCCATTACGTGGGATTCAGCGCCCAATCGCAATCGGTCTGTAATCATATTCACATATTTTTTTGCATGATCCAGCCAGGTTGTTGAAAACGAGGAAAAATAGGCATAGTCTTGATTGAAGATATCATCTGATTTTTTATACTCGTCAATCTGTACCAGAAAACAGTTATCGCATACATAAAGTTTCAGTGGATAAAAGATTTCTGGTTCGTTCAACTGCTCTTCGGTTAAAAAAGAGTTTGAAGGCGGGGAATTGAGCAGATCGATAAATTCATGTGTTAGCTCGCGATCGCAGAAACGACACTTCATTACAAAACGATTCCTTTGAAATCTTTAGATAACAATGGATAACCCTGATCCTTTGCCGAAATATCAGTTGCCGCCAATGTCCATGAAATATTTACAGCAGGGTCATCATAACGCACGCCCCCTTCATGTTCCGGGCTGTAAAACTCCGTATGAAAATAAAGAAGCTCACAATTTTCTTCCAGCGTCTGGAACCCGTGCGCAAAGCCTTCTGGGATATACATCATCTTCATGTTTTCAGAAGACAACACTTCACCATGCCATTTCAAGAGAGTAGAAGAATCCTGACGCAGGTCAATCATAACATCAAAGACGGAACCGCGCAGGCATTTGACCATTTTTATCTCCGACTTCGGCAGATATTGAAAATGCATCCCTCGAAGAGCGCCTTTCTGACGTGTCAAAGAGTGGTTAATCTGAACGATATTTTTGTCATGCAGAATATCTCGGAGCTCCTGCTGGCAAAAGACCCGGGCGAATAATCCACGATCATCCCTAAAAGGCTCCGGTTCAATAACAAAAGCATCTTGAAGGGGAGTTTGCTTGATTTTCATTGAACTGCCCATGATATCTGTTTGCGTTTCGTGTCAATTATATATTCTGTCAGTTGCTCCTCGCTAAGGACATGCCCTGATTCATAATACATCTTATACCATTGCGCGGTTTTCGCGAATGTATCGGAACTATTCCATATTGATTTCCATTTCAGTTTTGCATATGCCTTTGAGCAATCAAGCTTTAGCAAATTTGCCTCATGAGGATTTTTTCCATCAGTCTCGACCTGACAATCAATGTTTGACCAATGCTTCTGTAATTCCCTGACGACGGCAAGCACGTTTTTATGACCTTCATCGGTCGGACCAAAATTCCATGCTCCGGAAAATTCCTTTTTGCCTTCAAGCAATTGTTGTCCCAAAAGCAAATATCCTGATAAGGGTTCAAGAACATGCTGCCAAGGCCGTGTTGCATTAGGGTTGCGGACATGAACTTTTTCATTCTGACTGGCAGCACGCATAATGTCAGGAACAAGCCGATTTTCTCCCCAGTCTCCACCACCAATGACATTTCCAGCTCTGACGCTTACCACGAGAATCTGATGGCTTTTCTGATACTCTTCGAGTGGGAAAAAAGACTTCCGATAACTGGCGGTGACCAATTCTGCACATCCTTTTGATGCGCTATAAGGATCATGTCCGCCTAAACGGTCATTTTCTCTGTAACCCCATATCCATTCCTGGTTTTCATAGCACTTGTCACTGGTAATATTTATGATAGCTTTTACGGAACCTGTTTTCCGACAGGCTTCAAAAACATTCACTGTTCCCATAATATTGGTTTCAAATGTCTCTACCGGGTTTTGGTAGGATTTCCGGACAAGGGATTGGGCCGCCATATGGAAAACTATATCCGGCTGAAAAGATTTGATGGCACCTTGTAGCTTTTTTAGATCACGAATATCGCCAGAGATTGTCTCAAAATCCAGATTCAGGATTTTATGATGATTGGGGTTCGTTGGTAGATTCAAAGAATAACCATGAACACTGGCTTCCAGCTTCATGAGCCAGAGAACAAGCCACGACCCTTTGAAGCCGGTATTGCCTGTAACAAGAACTTTTTTGCCTTTATACGCGTTCCCGAACATATTTGCTATCAATCTGGTCTAACCTCTCAAAGTTTACTTGCGTAATCTACCAGCTACCGACTACGACCTACCAGGTATTTACTTCCACACCTTCCACTCAGCCTTGCCTTCAGTCCACAATTTATTTAGATATTCAGTATCCCTCAATGTATCCATACATGCCCAAAACCCCTTGTGTTTATATAACATGAGTTCTCCCTGAGCAGCGATCTCTTCCAGGGCTCCGATCTCGAAATCGCAGGAATCGTCCTCTGAAAGATAGTCAAACACAGCCCGGTTCAATACAAAAAAACCGCCATTGACGAGACCATTGCCGTTTTTGGGCTTTTCGCTGAATTTGCTAACCTGATTTCCATCTATTTTAAGCTCGCCAAAACGTGAAGCAGGATTGATCCCAGTAAGGGTAGCCAGTTTCCCATGACTTTTATGAAAAGCGACAAGCGCATTAATATCTATATCTGCAACCCCGTCACCATAAGTTACCATAAATATATCTTCAGTAATATATTTCTGAATCTTTTTTAAACGAGTCCCCTTCAGGGTCTCTTCTCCTGTATTGGCCAAAGTAATCTTCCACCCGTTCTCTTTATGCTTCTGGTGAATATATAGTTTTTCCGGTTTTCCTAATTCAAGGGTAACATCATTGTTCATAATCTCATAATGACAGAAATAGTTCTTGATCATCTCTCCCTTGTACCCAAGGGCGAGAACAAAATCATTATACCCATATTGAGCATAAATTTTCATAATATGCCAAAGTATCGGCCTGCCTCCGATGTTGACCATCGGTTTAGGACGAAATTCAGTCTCTTCCCGAAGCCTTGTTCCAAGGCCACCACATAAAATCACGACTTTCATCAGCAGCTTCTCCAAAAGTTTGATGGTTTTATACTCATAATCATTTATGGTGTTATGGCTTTAAAACTAAAAGCTTTTCCAAGGCACACTTCATAAACATCCTTTAAGTCAGTTCGTTCAGGGAATATGAAAAGCGCTTCTTTCAGATGCCCTAACAAATTGTTTATATGAAAATAATCAGTTGTTCTCAAATTACCCGAATGCCAGTTGGTTGATTGCTTTTTGTCCCATGTATAATAAAAATAGCCTTTATTAATTAGTTCAATCGCCCTGCTTATTTCATATTTCATTTTGTCGCCAAATCTTGTTTTGAAACATTTCAAAACATCATTCATTAAGAAATCTTTTTCTGAGTCCTCAACTTCTGAATAGTTCACTAACTCAAGATGGGCATATGTTAGCCTGCAATGTGGCAAGGTAATGCCTTCCGAAAACAATTTGGGCTCAATATCCGAAATAAGCTGTGCATTCCGTTCATCGTGAGATCTATAATTATAGTTTCTTGTTAATCTCCTTATAAAAAGAGGATCATCTATTTGAACAATCTTACCTAATAGGGATATTTCTGCTAAAATTAGGTTGTCCCCAAACAACGATTCATTCCATGCTCGCACCTTCTTTATTATATGTGACCTGTATAGACCGTAAAACATATTACACATGCCTATTTCCCATATTAGATGCCTAAATCTTTCTATAGGGTTGTCTTGATCTGTATTTACATGATCATTCGCAATACCCATAAATCTTGAATTGTTATCCAATACTTTTGATCGAGGGTAAACCAAAGCTATTGAAGGATCAGATTCTATCTTTTCTAAACATTTACTTATAAATGATCGCTCACGCAAATCATCATGAGAAGTCCACATAAAGTAAGGGGCACTGGAAAGTCCAAAGACATTTAAAAAATTTTTCAGGGCACCTAAATTTTCTTCCAAGCGATGATACTTTATCCTTTCATCCATTTTTTGATATCTTAGACATATTTCCTCTGTATTATCTGATGAGCAATTATCAGAAATTATCAATTGTATATTCTCGAAATCTTGAGATAGAATAGACTCAATCGCCTGACTTAATAAATTGCCCCCATTATAAACTGGTAGCCCAACGCAGACAGTAGGCTGTGTGTTAGGAGATATTACCTTGGGTGCTTTTGGTCTTTCTGTCGAATGCTCAAGTGCACTTAAGGAATCTTTTATAGTTTTCTGTTCGGGATTTAATTCTATAGATTTCTTAAGGGCTGGCAGTGCTTTCACGGTATTATCCATCTCGAGGTAGACCAGACCAAGCTGATTGAAGACATTGTAGTCATGATTGTTTATACTTATAAATTTCTCTAATTGTATCGCTGCCTCTTTCCAGCGCTTGGCCTTCTGGTATAAGTCTGCCAGATTTAACAAAGCATCCGAATAGTCTTCTTTGATGGCAAGTGCTTTCAAAAGATAATTTTCAACTTCCTCAATGTTCCCTCTTGCGTAATGGAGCACCCCGAGATTGTTAAGCGCCTCCACATCTTCGGAATTTTTCTCCAAAAGACTCAAAAAGCATTTTTCCGCCTCTTCGATCTTCCCTTCAGCAAAAAGCGCTTCGCCCTGTTTTAGTTTGTCTTCCATTAAGAAATCCTTTTTAGTCCTTTTAATCTATTCATGCCTAGAAAGCATTACGGAAAGGCAATAAATGCATGGATTATTCATCCACTTGGGGTAAGCTACAATTCCGCAAACGAAAGAGCCGACACACCCTGACCAAGCGGAAGGGCAACCTCTCCAGGGTGCACCACGTACCCGGGCATTGCCTTGTCTCCCAGATCCTTTTGGAAAGTCTTGACGGCTGAAGCCATGGTCGGACGCGGAGTGGCTGAGAGCTTTACCTCGATGGGCACAAGTTTCCCGTTGGTCTCGACCACGATATCCACCTCTGTTCCTGCCATAGTTCGCCAGAAATAAACCTGTGGATCAATGCCGCGATGCGTAAGGGTCTTCACGATCTCGGAAAGCACTGCGGTCTCCATGATTGCTCCGCCCATAGGCCCGGAAGCCGCATGCTCGGGGCTTTTAAGGCCTGCGAGATAGCAGAGTGTTCCCATATCCATAAAAAATATCTTTGGCGTTTTGACAAGCCTTTTCCCAACGTTAGCGAAGTATGGGCGTAGCACGATTATCTGGTATGTGGCCTCAAGCACAGACAGCCACGCCTTGGCCGTGTTGACGGCAATACCGAGATCTCGAGATAGTTCCGTCAGGTTAAGGAGTTGGGCGCTCCGAGCTGCCAACGCCCGAAGGAAATTCTGGAACTGGGAGAGGTCCCCGACCTGCCGGAGAGTACGCACGTCCCGTTCCAAATACGTCTGAACGTAGCCGGCATGCCAAAGGTTGATATCGCGCTCAGGATGTGCCAGGAGTTCGGGATAACCGCCTCGCAGAAACCCTTTCCAGAGTTCACGATATGAATATGTTATTTCCGGAGACGACCGTCGCTTAGAGTCCCACGGCAGAGAAATCTGCGGCCGTCCCTCCGCCTCACGACGCGAAAGCGGCAGGAGGCGCAATATGGCAGCGCGGCCGGCTAGAGACTCAGTCACCTTCTCCATAAGCAGCAAATTTTGTGAGCCAGTCAACAGATACTGTCCACTACGATCCCGGTCAGCATCAATTTTTTCTTTCACATAGGGAAGCAGATTGGGAGCGTATTGCACCTCATCGAATATCACCGGTGAAGGATACATCTCGAGGAAACCGCGCGGGTCTTCCAGCGCAGCAGCCCGGACATCAGGGGGTTCCAGTGACACGTAGCCACAGCTCTTGCCGAAAAGATATTGTAAGAGCGTCGTTTTCCCGGACTGGCGCGGCCCGGTCAGCACCACCGCAGGAAACTCTGAGGCGGCTCTCTTGATGATCGGCTCCAACGTTCTCTTAATATAGTTCTGGATCATAGCAAATCTCTTTGGTGGAAATTATGCATTTCAAATGCAAAATGTCAAGCAGAAAATCGGCGGAACTTGGTGGGTCACTATGAAAATATAGCATCCATAGTCTGTTAACTACACCATCCATGTTCAACGTGTTTAACCCCTTCCTCGCTCTGGCTATATTGCTTTCCGCAGTCATTACAGAGGGCAATTCCATCCTGGAATTGTATTTGATGACCACACTCGCATATCCAGCCGGAAATCCTTGCCGGGTTGCCGAGTACAAGGGCGTAATCCGGCACATCTTTGGTCACCACCGCTCCTGCGCCGATAAAAGCGTAGCTACCTATGGTGTGCCCGCATACGATGGTGGCATTGGCCCCGATAGTTGCGCCCTTTTTGACCAGGGTTTTTTTGAATTCGTGTTTTCTGGAAATATTACTCCGTGGATTGATAACATTGGTGAAGACCATGGAAGGACCGCAAAAGACATCATCTTCAAGGGTCACTCCTTTGTAAACTGAGACATTGTTCTGGATTTTGACGTTGCGGCCTATTTTAGCGCCGGAAGAGATGACCACATTTTGCCCAATGTTGCATCCCCCTCCTATTTCAGCGCCGGACATGATGTGGCTGAAATGCCATATTTTTGTTTCTTTTCCAATCCGGCATGGCGCATCAATAACGGATGTTTCATGCGCAAAAAACGATTCCGAATGGGAGCTACCGTTCATGTCAATGACAGCCCCCTGATGTTCCAGAGATTCCTGGCAGGCGTTTAACACCTTCAGTACCTGGATTCCGTTGTTTCCATCTGTTTTTGGTGTTCTGTCAGATTCGATGCACTCCAGGAAGTGGGCACATTCTGCCTTAAGGGGTTCGTCAGATTCAATTGGAACGATTTGCGCTTTATTTTTTCTGGCAACAGGCCGGCGGTTCACCCATTCAACCCCCTTATCATGTATCTGGAGCTTGCCTTCGGACAGGGTATCATCAAAGACCGCCATTTTTTTGTCGCCCACGACCACAAGTTTCTGTTCTTTGTCAGGATGCAGCCAACTGACAAAGATATGCCCCTTAACCCCGCTTTTGAAAGAAAGCATGCTCATGGTCACGTCGGCAATATCCCTGTTTAAATAATTGCCGCCCTGGGCCATGACCTGTGTCGGCATCTCTTCCAATAGATGGAGAATGACCGAAATATCGTGGGGGGCAAAGCTCCACAGGATGTTTTCTTCGCTGCGAAATTTGCCCAGATTGAGCCTGTTGGAATAAATGTAATTGATTTTGCCCAACTCACCCGAATCAACAATCTCCTTAAGCTTGATGATGGCCGGATGATAGAGAAGTATGTGCCCTACCATCAGTTTAAGATTGCGGTCGCGTGCAATCCGGTGGAGCTCTTCAGCCTCACCACCTACAATGGCCAGCGGTTTTTCCACAAACGTATGCTTGCCTGCCGATAAGGCCCTTTTAGCTAACTCAAAATGGGTTTCTGCCGGCGTGGCGATAACTACAGCGTCTATCGCGGGATTCTCCAGTATTGCCTCAAAGGAGGTTTGAAACTTTTTATCCGGATATTTCTCCTGAAACGATTTGAGGGTCGCGGTGTTTTTGTCACAAATCGTGTGAAGCGCACCCAGTTCGGCAAAATTGCGAACTAAATTTTTCCCCCAGTACCCGGATCCAACTACTGCAACATTAATCATGGTTTAAGTTTCCCCGTTAAAAAACTTATTAACTTCCGCCTTCACAACCTCCGCTACTCTGTCCGCCAGAAGATCGATTCGGTTTGAATTTGAGCTATCTCCTCTGTCACCATTACTGAGTTTTTTCTTAATCTCAAGCAGGCTTATCCCTTTATTTCTCAATTTTTTGATCTCATAAATTACGGAGATTTGTTCATCGCTATAGCGCCTCTGCCCCCCGCGGGTTCTCAAGGGCACAAGAATGCCATCCAGCTCTTTCTCCCAGAAACGCAGGGTAGGTTTTGGCACATTGAGGAGTGTACTAACTTCTTGAATACTTATTAGGTTGTTTTCTTGCATGGCGTGAAGAAACCTTTGGACAAGCTCCGCCCCCCTGGGTTACATACCGAGAGGCATCCCAACTTACTGAATTATAAGTTTTTTTGACAGGATTTACAGGATGATCATGATGTAAGAAAAAAAGAAAACATATAAATCTCGTTAATCCTGTCAAAGATATTGGTAACTGCTCAATTTTCAGACTTCAGCCTATCCACCTGAGTAGTTACGATATTGTTATTCTTATCGGTAAACTTAAAAATTAACTTTAACTTTAAGTTAAGCAACTTATGTGCCATAAAAGACAAATGTGTTAATATCTATTAAAGTCAGTTTGTTATGCCAAGATGAGAGTTAAGCAATATTTAAAGGCAGGAAAAATGTTCAGGGTTTTGACGCGGGGGTAGGAAAATATGTGATATGAAGAAATACGACAGCAAAAGGTCCGGCTCGGGATAAGCCTCTACAATGAGATCATAACTACTTTCCGGTTTCAGACAGCCTGTTTGCCAGCCCTGAAAGACGATTTCCTGATCTGTCGTTTTTCAATGCAATATCTATGGCTTTTTTTGAGCCCACAAGTATTACCAGTTTTTTGCCCCTTGTTATTGCCGTATACAGCAGATTCCTCTGGAGCAAAGCAAAATGCCGGGTCATTATCGGCACGATCACCGCGGGATACTCCGACCCCTGTGACTTATGCACGGTTATAGCATACGCCAGTGAAAGCTCCTCTGTTTCCGCAAAATCATAGGCAACTATCCTGCCGTAGTAATCCACGGAAAGCCGGCTGTTTGCCGTATCAATGGAGGTAACCGTTCCAATATCACCGTTAAAAACCTCTTTTTGATAATTGTTTTTCAAATGCATGACTTTGTCATCTATATTAAAACGACCGCCTTTACGCGCAGAGCCTGGGTTTAAAGCCTTTTGAAGCGCCTTGTTCAGGTTGGCGGTGCCTGCCTCTCCCTTGTGCATCGGGGTTAATACCTGAATATCATTTATACAATCAAAATTGAAAACCTTTGGAATTCTTTTGGTGCATAGTTCAACTATTGTTTTAACAGCCCTGTCCGGATTGTTTTGCTCAATAAAGTAAAACTCAGACAGGTTTTCAGATATATAATCCTTTGTGAGGTCAGGCATCTTCCCTTCACGGACTCTGTGTGCATTCATAATAATGGGGCTCTCCTGAGCCTGCCTGAAAATCTTCTTCAGCTCAAAAGTTTTTATTATTTTTGAATTGATAATATCGGCAAGAACATTTCCAGGGCCGACCGATGGAAGCTGGAAAGTATCTCCGACCAGTATTAATACACAGTGCATGGAAATTGCCTTAAGCAGATAAAACATTAAATATACATCCACCATCGAGGCCTCATCAATGATTATCGCATCTGCGTCAAGCGGATTATCCTGATTTTTATCAAAAAAACCATCCTTGAAATTATATCCCAGAATTTTGTGGATGGTGCTTGCCTCCCTGCGGGTAACCTCTGAAAGACGCCTGGCCGCCCGTCCGGTCGGGGCCGCAAGAATGATTCTCTTTCCAAGAAGTTCAAAGACGGCATTAATAGATCTGATAAGTGTTGTTTTGCCTGTTCCAGGGCCTCCGGTTATTACGATAACCCTGTGAGAAAGACACTCCCGCAAAACATCGAGCTGCTCGGAAGAAAGTTTGATGGCAAGTTTTCTCAATACTTCCTGCGTAATCTGCTGCGAATCTATACGCAAAGGAGGAATTGGAACAGATAAAACAGCCTTTAATCTGTCGGAGATACCTTTTTCCGCCTCATGCAGGCTTTTTAGATAAACAGCGCCGGTCTCAGCGCCCGCAGTTTTTTCTATAACCAGTTCCCCCGCATCGGCAAGGGCAAGCATGGCATCTTCGGTTTTACTTCGCTCAATCTTAAAAATATTCTCGCAGCGTTTAAGGATCTGCTCTTCATGGGCAAAAGTATCCCCTTGTGCGACAAATTGTTCTATGATGTGAATAATACATGCATTAATCCTTTCCGGCTTATCCTTTGGAATGCCCAGGTTCTGAGCGATGCTGTCGGCAATATAAAAGCCGATTCCAGAGATATCACCGGCTATGCGGTAAGGATCATTCTGGATGATATCAACGGCATCATTTCCATACTCTTTAAATATTTTTGCGGTGTATGAAGTTGCAATTTTGTTTTCCTGAAGAAAGCGCATAATATCTCTTATTACATGTTGCTCTCTCCAGGAATTGCCTATATGCGCTGCCTTTACCTTGCCTATTCCTTTAACCTCGGCGAGCTTTTCAGGATTGTTTTCAATTATCTCAAGGGTTCTATCTCCATAATGGTTAATAATGGCCGCAACAATTTTCGGGCCTATCCCCTTAATAAAACCTGATTCAAGATACTTTTTTATTTCATCAGCGCTTGAGGGAAGGACAACTTCAAATGACTCGACCTTTAATTGCCGGCCATATTTTGGGTGTGTCTCCCATCTGCCTTTTATTTTAAGAGTTTCGCCAGGGCTGACAGCCGGCATGAACCCTATAACGGTTACAGATGTTTGATCTTTGTCTGTCTTTAATCGCGCGACAGTATAATGGTTTTCTTCATTATAGTAGGTAATTCTTTCAAGATGTCCCTGGAGAGTTATCATAAGGAAAGGCTGCTTATCCAGATCGCAGCATCATAGAGATTAGAAGCTGTATAATCAGGAAAAATTTTCCTTTCCGACAGGAGCCTTTCAGCATTTAAAAAGTTTTCGCTCTTTACCAGAACACTCAACCCGCAACCTGCCCTGCGCGCGCACTCAATATCCTTTGCATTGTCGCCCACCATTATTGAAGCTGCAAGATCGATTTGGTATTTTTTTTGCGCCTGGTATATCAATCCTGGTTCAGGCTTGCGGCAATCGCATCCTTCTTCAGGAGTATGCGGGCAAAAGAAAATATCCTTTATCTCGCCGCCCCCTGATTTAATCGCTTTTTTCATCAGGGCATGAATATGCTCAAGCCCATCCCTTGATATCATGTTGCGATTTATTGCAGACTGGTTTGTAATAATTATAGTGGCAAATCCATTTGAATTTAAAAGCCTTATCGCTTCAATACTTTGGGGAAGAAACTCAAATTCCTCCCAGGTTTTTATGTAGTCCGGCGAATCCCTGTTTATAACACCGTCTCTGTCAAGAAAAACAACCCTTTGCATTATTATCTTACTCCATCATCGTATCTATTCAGATGGTATTATACTCAAGTTTCGCACCCTTGATTTCTATCAAAGTCAAGGCGGTAAAGGAGCCAAATTCAATTTTTCAAGCGAAATAATTTATCGGTCTTTTTTAACCAGCACTCCACGACTTGTGCCAAGAACAGGCACAAAGAATATATAACTTACTGAATTCATACGTGGTTTGAAGCATTGTATTAATGTCTGTTATTGGTGCCGTTGTCGAAGCTTAAGGTCTAATATTTCGCTTTAAAAATTTATTTTGGCCCTTATCGTCTAAAGGATTTGCTAAATAAAAAGGGTGCGAAACTTGAGTATTATATTACCGCCGTGAATAAGTATATCTACTCTGCAATTGCAAAAGCCCCTTTAAATCCCTCTTTTATCAGGAAGGTTTCATACTCTATTGCCTTTTGCAAAGTTGAGCATCGGCCCGCACGCACTCTGTAAAATGTTTCATATCCATTGTTAAAGGTAGTAACATGAACATTCTTATATGTTAAATCAAGTTTTTGCTTTAATCTCTCAGCATTGTCGCGATCAACAAATGCCCCTATTTGAACGGTAAAGTCCCCTTTATAGTAATCTATTGGAACATAGGATGGGCCGGAATCCTTTTTTGCCGTTGATGGAGAAGGGATTCCAAGCGCTGTTATTTGAACCGGCGCTGTGCCCGGGCCGACAATGCCCAGCTTTTTTGCCCCGGTATAGGAAAGATCTATTATTCTGCCGCGGACAAACGGCCCTCGATCATTAATCCTTACATCAATCTCTTTGTTGTTTTGAAGATTTTTCACCCTTACACAGGTGCCAAGCGGCAGGGTTTTATGCGCTGCCGTCATTGCATACATATTATACGTCTCTCCGTTTGCGGTCTTCCTTCCGTGGAACTTTTCGCCATACCATGATGCCTTTCCGCTCTGGCTGAAACCTTGAGAATGAGGAATAGGCTGGTACCAGTTACCCATGACCTTATATGGTTTTGGATATCCGGCAACCCTCTGAGGAGACTTTGTCTTTGAGCAACCAAAAGCAGAAAACAACAGGCCGCAGCCGGCAAAGAAAGTTAAAAATATATAAAGGCTATTCTTTTTTATCATTTGCAAAAACTTTACCACAGTTCACAGAGGGCACCGAGTATAAATCAATATTGATAGTTTTTTATTTTTTTATTTCTCAAGCGCGATTTTCAAAACATCCATCATTTTGTCAACAAAGTAAAAATGGATTTCATTTTTAACCTTTTCAGGTATGTCCTCTAAATCCTTCTTATTCCAGCTTGGCATAATAATTGTTTTTATGCCTGCTCGATGAGCCGCAAGGATCTTTTCCTTTATGCCACCAACCGGCAGCACCTGACCTCTCAGGGTTATTTCACCGGTCATGGCAAGATCCTTTTGAATCTTTTTATGCGTAAGAAGTGAAACCAGGGCGGTAAGCATGGTAACGCCCGCGGAAGGGCCGTCTTTGGGTATGGCTCCCGCCGGTATATGAATATGTATATCCTGAGTTTCAAAAAAATCTTCGGCAATACCAAGGGGAATGGCATTACTACGTACGAAACTAAGAGCCGTTGTCGCGGATTCCTTCATCACATCGCCTAACTGTCCGGTTAAGGTAAGATCCTTTTTGCCCTTCATTGCGGTGGCTTCAACAAACAGAAGTTCGCCACCTGCCTGTGTCCAGGCAAGCCCCATGGCTAAACCGGGGGTTAAAGTTCTTGCGCTGACTTCCGAAGCAAATCGAACAGAGCCGATATAAACCGCAACATCCTTAACCGTTATTTTCGCAGATTCCGCCTCGCCTTCAGCTATCCTTGTCGCGACCCCCCTGCAAATGGTCGCGATTTCACGCTCCAGATTTCTCAGGCCGGCCTCTCGTGTATAGCCTGAAATTATCTTCTGCAATACCCCTTTTGAAAAGGATATCTGAGAGGCTTTAAGGCCATGTGCTTCACGCTGGCGTGGTATAAGATACCGTGTCGCAATTCTAATCTTTTCGTCCTGTGTATAACCTAAAAGTTCCAGTACCTCCATTCTGTCCCTCAATGCAGGAGGTATGGGTTCAAGAATATTTGCGGTGGTAATAAACATTACCTTTGACAGATCAAACGACACGTCCAGGTAATGATCTGTAAAGGAAAAATTCTGCTCCGGATCAAGAACCTCCAGCAGGGCTGATGATGGATCTCCTCGAAAATCACTCCCAAGCTTGTCTATTTCATCCAGCATAAAAACAGGATTGTTTGATTCAGCGCGTCTTATGCCCTGAATTATCCGGCCGGGAAGCGCGCCGACATAAGTTCGCCGATGCCCCCTGATCTCAGCCTCGTCTCTGACGCCACCTAATGAAATGCGGATAAATTTTCGTCCCAAAGCCTTTGCTATTGACATTCCCAGGGATGTCTTGCCGGTTCCCGGAGGACCGGCAAAGCACAGTATCGGCCCCTTTGATTCAGGCTTTAACTTGCGAACGGCAAGATATTCTATAATACGCTTTTTTGGTTTCTTGAGTCCGAAATGGTCTTCATCTAATATCCTTCTTGCCTTTTTTATATCAAGGTTGTCCGTGGTGCTTTCATACCAGGGAAGAACGGTCAACCAGTCAAGATAGGTCGACGCTACAGTATATTCGGCAGAAGACGGGTGCATGCGGGACAGGCGGTTGATTTCCCGTTCAGCCTCTTTGCGGGCCTCTTCGGGAAGCTTTTTCTCCTTTATTTTTGCCTTGTATTCTTCAATTTCAACAGCGGTTTCATCCTTTTCACCTAATTCTTCCCTGATAGCATTAAGTTGCTGATGCAGATAATACTCCCTCTGCTGCTTATCCATGCCTCCCTTCACCTGAGACTGTATCTTGTTCCCTAATTCTAAAACCTCTACCTGGTAATTTAAAAGCCTTGTAACCTCTTTTAATCGTTTTTTAACATCAAAAATTTCTAAAACCTTTTGTTTTTCTTCAAGTGTTGCGTTAATAAGCGAAGCAACCATATCTGCTAATGTACCGGATTCCTGTATCGACTTCGCCATTGCCGCGATTTCCTGCGGCAAACCAGGAGAAAGCTCAACCACCCTGGCAAACAGACTAATAATATTTGCCGTCAGTGCATCAGTTTCCTTGTCTTTCTCTTCTTTATCCTTAATATACTCCACTCGTGCCTGAAGATAGGGCTTTGTTTTTATAAAATCCTTTACCCTGAACCTGCTTAAACCCTGGACAAGTAATTGAGTCGTATTATCTTCGGACTTTGCCATTTTAAGTATAAAAGCGCTTATGCCTACCGAATATAAATCATCAGGCGTATAACTGGATTTAATTTTCATTTCTTTAGCAATAATAAGCCCTATAATACGATCTTTAGACATTGCCTCATCCACCAGTTGCACCGATTCCTTTTGCATGGCTATAACAGGCACAACCATTTTAGGGAAAAGCGCTGTATCAATTAAAGGCAAAACAGGAAGAACTTCCGGAACAGTTTTAGCTCCTATCCCGTCATGCAGTAGCTGCTCTGTCATAGGTACCTCCAAAAAATGATAAGAAATATAAAACGGCTATCCACCTGAAATCGGTATCCTGTGCGTTCTATCAGCCGGCAATTTAGCAAGCCTGATCTGAAGCAAACCATTTGAATATGTTGCAATTACCTTATCAACATCAATAGGAACCGGAAGAAACAATATTCGCTCAAATCTGCCATACTGGATCTCTGCCAGTCTGTATGTTGAATTTTTAACTCTGGGTATTTCAGAGCGGTTGCCATAAATTTTGGCTGCCCTGGTGTTGATTTCCACGCCCAGATTCTCTTTGTCCACACCTGCAATTTCGGCTATAATAATTATTTCTTCATCTGTTTCATATATATCCATCTGAGGCTTCCACACCCCTTCGGAAAGAGCGAAGAGCGGACTCATTGATCGAAACATACCCTCAATACATTTTCCTGTGTCTGAATTTAAGCGATCAGGTCCCTTGCTGAATTTTATTTTAATATAATCCATTTTTTGCTCCTGATTTTATACGGACATAAAGATAAAACCTATGCAATAAACTTGATGGACTGGTAAGATGAATTCGTTTTTTTTACGAGTTCATCAATATTATAAAAAATATCATCACAAAAAAAATTTGTAAAGAAGAGAGTGGCGTTAAACACTTTGATTGCCTTTTATCTATAAATACCTTATTGAACCGATATGATCGGCAGGCGCAACTCTTCACGTAAATTCGTTATTGGCTCACAGTACTTTATATACTTTGGCGTAATGGGCATTTTTTTGCCCTATTTTAATCTATACTGTTTTCACATCGGTTTCAGCGGTTTTCAAATAAGTGCTCTATCAGCCTTAAGAACAATAGCTATTATCTTATTCCCCTTGTTCTGGGGAGCCATGGCAGATCGCTTCCACATCAGGAAACCGATATATATATTATGTAATTTTATCAGCACTGCAATATGGGCATTTTTCATATTTACTGCCGACTTTTGGCCGATGTTTGTCCTTACCATCTTTTACGGTATTTTTTATGCTCCCATTATCTCCCTCCTTGAAGCATTTACAATCGATGTATTAGGCAAAGAAAAAAAAAGCTACGGCTCATTAAGAGTCTGGGGCTCAATAGCCTTTATAACGGTTGTCATAATTTTAGGCAAAATAATCGATCTGTATTCCATAAAAATAATTATTATACTTATTTTCGCAGGGTCTCTGGCCCAGGCTTTTATTTCCACGAAAATTCCGGATATCGTCACTTTTAAAAAGCAGGCTTATACTTCCAACGCAAAGGTTCTTCTTAAAAAACCGGTTATTGTCTTTCTTTTTTGCGCTTTTTTAATGTTGGCAAGCCACGGAGCCTACTATACCTTTTTTTCCATTCACCTTGCAAATATGGGGTATAGCAGCACATTTATCGGAATTGCCTGGGCCCTGGCATCATTTTCGGAAATCATTGTAATGATAAAATCGGACATAATATTCAAACGCTACTCAATGGAAAATGTCCTGGTGTTTTCATTTGCTGTGGCAACTTTAAGATGGCTGATACTTTTTTTCGCAGAATCTCCGTTAATAATCCTGCTTTCACAGACTCTTCATGCAATAACTTACGGATCATTTCATGTTGCAAGCATACTCTATATAGATTCGCTGACTCCGGATAAAGCCAAAACCCTGGGACAGGCCGCAAATAATGCCGTAACTTACGGGCTCGGCATGACAATAGGATTTTTAATCAGCGGCTGGTTGTATGAAAGCATGGGTTCATTTGCCATGTTTCTTGTCAGCGCTTTTATTGCGCTTGTGGGCGGAGCTGTATTTAAAGGATCGCAGATGATGCCGTGGCAACTTAAAAAATCGTAAAGAAAGAACCAGCCACAGACCCACACAGACAGGCACAGATAAAACAATAAAAGTCTATGGAACCAGGCAAAGAACTAATAACTCAAGGCGGTAAAAGAGCCAAATTTATTTTGGCCCTTGCCGTTTGAAAAAGGCTTTAATAAATAAAAGGGGGGCGAAACTTGAGTTAATGACACTTTGAAATATAATAACGCGCCTGGTCTGAATCTTTAAACTTTTTAAAATAGGAAATTGCTTTGTTATACTTTCCTGTATTCATGCAACTTATCCCAAGACAGATATGGAGCTGCTCACTGTCCGGAAATTTCTCAATACCGTCTGAAAGGATGCTGATTGATTCCTCGTACAACCTCTTTTTTTGCTTAATAATACCTAATCCTAAATATGCTCGATGATCAGGATAATAACCCAGAGACTTTTCATACAGTCTTTCAGCAACCCCTTCTTTATCTTTTACAACTTCAATTCCGGAATAATCGCCATAGTCAAAGGTCATTGCAAGCCTTGAACAGAAATCGGAATGTAGTTTGTAAAATTCCTTATCATCTATGAGTTCAACTTCATCGGCAAAACCGGAGATGTTTTTGTGAAAGTCGGTTCTGAGTTTTTTCCCAAAAGCCAGTATCAACTCCCTGGATAAGGCCGGATCGGTTTCAAAATACATAATATCTTCTACCCTCTTTAGCCAGACATTGTCGGTTTGCTTAGCTCTCTTTTTAAAATCCGAATAAAGGGCCGTTCCTGGAAATATATCAAGTATGTAAAAAATAGCGGCAAGCGGTTTGATTTCATGAATCAAATCAATGGTCTCCTGAATCGTATCCCGGCTTTCTCCAGGACAACCATAAATAAAATAGGCCCGTGGCAGTATGCCGTACTTTGTTGTCAGCGCAAAGGCTGTTTTGATTTGATCGGTCTTAATATTTTTATTCAGGAGATCTCTTATCTTCTCAGAACCGCTTTCCACCCCATAGCTGATCTGAATGCAGCCGGCCTTTCTCATCCAGCATAAAATCTCTTCGCTTACATGATTAACCCGAGAAATTGCCACCCAGACGATTTGGAGGCCTCTTTCAATAATCTTTTTACAAACCTCTATCATCAGATCTTTTTTGAACGTAAATGTATCATCTGAAAAATAAAAAAAGGTAACCCCCTTTTCATAAAGCAGCTCTATCTGTTGGACAAAATAGTCGGCGGAATGGAACCTGACCTTATGTCCCCAAAGCTTGGGCGACCCGCAAAAGGTGCAGTTTCCGGGACAACCCCGGGTCAAAGCAACATGTTGATATTTAAAATATTTTGCAGGAACAGGCAATTCGTCGAGGTTCTGAATTTTATCAGCAGGCTTGTTCTTAACTGCTTTGCCGTCTTTTCTGAAAGCGATTCCCTTAATATTTTTTATGTTTTCATGCCCTGTCTTATCAAAACAATTCTTTTGAAAGCATTTAATCAGGCTTAAAAAGGTGTACTCACCTTCTCCTATTACGGCAAAATCGATCTCCTTGAAATATGTTAAAAGATGCTCCCATAAAAATGTGGCGCCGACCCCTCCAAAAACAATCTTTACATCCGGATCAAGCTGTTTCGCAATCCTGGCGATATCTATGGCGCCCCAGCGGTTTGCGTGCACTATGGAAAAACCTATCACATCAGGCTTCTTTTCGATAAAGGTCTCTTTTATTTTTTGAGGTGTTTCATTAATATCATGCCAGTTCAGTATTTCTACATCATAATTATTCTCCTTTAGCAGGGCCCCTATATAGTAAAGCCCTATCGGCACAAAACTAACCTCTTCGGCATGAACCCTGCCTTCAAGACAATATGGATATATGAGTAGTATTTTCATTTTGGGCAATATTATTATGAGACCATTGAAGCCGGTCAAATGACCTGTTTTTATTTATGAAATACTGGTGATACCAATATCTTCCCGCTTAAGAACGGGGACGAAGACAAACCCGGATTCCGTCATTTATTGTATCATCAGGATGGGTAATCACCTGTTCCCCCTGAGCCAGTCCGGAGATCACCTCCGCCATTAAACCGCCGTGTTGACCAACCTCAATCTTTCGGAGAACTGCTCTGTTGTTTTCAAACACAAACACCGCCCATTGCTCGCCTTTGCGAAATAATGCGCTCGACGGAATCTGAATGATGTTTTCACCCTCCCAGAGAATAAAGCTTGCTTCGACCCGATAGCCATGGCCGAGTCGCTTCCAGAGCTTTGGCTCAGAAGTTATATCCGCCACAACCAGCACCCGCTGTTCCTCAACACCTAAGGCAGAAGCCTTTGTAAATCCCACAGGCTCGACAACCCTTACCCTGCCTTCAAGCTTCTGTTTGCCGCCCCAGCGATCAAAAAGCACCCGGGTTCCAGATGCAATACGCACAGCATTGGATGACAGCACATCTATTTCCACCTCAAGAGCTCGCGCATCGCCTATCTCAACCAGCGCCTGCCCCACATTCACCACCCCCTCACTCTGGTGGTAAACCTGCAATACCTGCCCATTCACAGGCGACTTAATCGCGACCTTTTCCGGCAACATGCCATCATTTCTGGCTGCCGAGTACTCAAGCGCGGTTAGCGCGGCATCCAGCTCAAAACGCGCGACCTCGACCGTAAACTCGACCGATCGGCGGACGGCTTCGGTCCGACGCGCCAGCGCCTCAGCTCTGTCAAACTCCTCCTGAGATATACTGGCCCTTTCACGCAGCCTCTTCTTTCGCTCATATTCAATTACGGCAAGATCCGCGTCTGCTCGGGCGGCGAAGGAATTTTCCTGCGCAACACGCATCGCTGACTTTGCCGCCGCCACCTTGGCATTTGCTTCTGCCCGGCTGCGCGGATCAAGGACATCGGAACGCAGCGGCTCCAGATCAACAAGGACATGTCCCTGAGTTACACTGTCACCAACATCCAGCTCAACACGACGCGCAAAACCGGCTACAGGAGCCGAGACAATAAAACGGTCGATTACCCTGGTTTTACCCTCCTCTTCCACCGTAACCGTCATGGGACCGCAAGTCACCTCCATAACATCAACCAGAACAGGCTTTGGCCAGAACCCATAAATAACAGCCGTCAAAATAGCAATAAAGAGGATGAAGAAACCTGTGAGTCTGCTCCAATTCATTTTTGTTTACTCCCCTGTTTTCAAAACCGCGATCAGATCAAGTCGATCAAGTCTGCGTCGCACGATCGACCCTGATATTGTGGCCGAAACCAGCACTACCGTTGCTGCAAGGGTATATGTGCCTGATTCAATTATCAGCGGAATCCGGTATAGATCTGTCTGTAGTTGATCAACAAAATAGGCGCATAAAATATAACCGATAAGACAACCGAGCGGAATGGCGGCAAGTGTCAGCACAGCAAGCTCGCCGAGCAAAATATATGATATCTCACCGCGCGTTAAACCCAGAACCCGCATGCTTGCCAGCTCTCTGCTGCGCTCTGAAAGAGCAATCCTTGCGCTGTTATATACCACGCCAAATGCGATAGTGGCCGCAAACATTATCATAAAGGATGTATATACAATCAACTGTTCACTAATGGTTTCATAGAAACTTTTCACCGCATTCCTGCGCTCAACAATGCCTGCAATACGCGGCATTTCATTCAGTCTGCTCAAAATTTCAGGATGATAATAAGGATCGGCCGCCAGATAGACCCCTGAGATAACATTGCCTTCTTGCATCAAATTATTAAGCGCATCTATGTTCATGTAAGCCGAAACTCCTATGTACTGGCTTACCAGTCCGGCCACCAATACCATACGAACAGGCCGGCTTCCTTCAAGCACCTCTACGCTTAATTTGTCCCCGGCGCGAATGCCAAGAATATCGCCAAGATAATCTGTTAACAAAATCCCTTCCCGAGGCGGATCAAACGGCCGGAGTCTTTTATTAAGAAGTCGCTGCAAATCGCCGCCCGGCTTAACCCCCATAATAGCGGTGCGATAAGTGCGATGCTGGTATCGCAGGCGCACCGGAACCGAACGAAAGGCTTCGCCATACTCGATGCCCGGCAGGCTTTGCAATTCAAACAGCGCGCGTTTAGAAGCAGGCTCTACAAATGTAACGGCAAGATCTTCCCGCTGCGACAGTCGGAAATGCACATCCACCATAAAGTCAACAGCCTCCTGGAAAAAACCGCCAACTATCATAATCGCGCAGGCAAATGCAATGCCGATGGTCGATAAAAGCGCCTTGATTGGTTTGCGCTCAATATGCCGAATAATCATCCTGCTCGGCTGCAACATTATTCTCTTTAATCCAATATGTTCAATCCATGTTTCCCTGTATGTTGCCGGCGGTTCCGGACGCATGGCTTCTGCGGGAGGAATTCGCACGCCCTGTTGAACGGAATAAAGCGCGCCGGTTATCCCCGCTGTTATACTTATTAATGCGGCAATAGCGGCAACACCCGGCTGAAATTCATATATTAAAAATGGAAAACGGTAATATTCCATATACAATTCACTTAATCCTCTTCCAAACCACACGCCTGACAAAACACCCCCGGCCACACCAAGCAATATTATCAAAACGATCAGTTTCAAATAATGCAGGCACACAGCATAATTGCTGTAACCAAATGCCTTTAGCGCGGCCACCTGTTCTCGCTGCATATTTATAAGCCTGCTGACAACAAGATTGAGTAAAAATGCAGCCACCCCTAAAAATATAATCGGAAATATCGTGGCTGTGTTGCCAAGTTGCCGGAACTCCTCGGATAAATAACGATTAGAAAGCTGATCTTTACGACCGTAAGCTCCGAGCCCGCCATAAGGCTCTATTAATTTATCCAGTCTTTCAATAACATCTTCGATCCGCGCGCCAGGAGACAGGGTCAGTGTTACGTTATTAAATGCGCCTTCCATGTTATATGCGGTTCCCAGAGGTTTGCGGCCCATCCATAAAACACCATAGCGCTCAAAGTCAGGGAACAAAGAGCCGGGAGCAATCTGATAAACATGCTCTGGCGACAGCACAATACCGACAATAGTCAGATTTTTGCGTCGTCCATTAATTACAGCGCCCAGTTTACTGCCGGGCTTAAAACCATGCGACCGTGCAAAGGCTTCGCTCACCATAACCTCATCATCCCGCCCTGCCTCGATCATGCGCCCCTGACGCAGGTAAAGTTGGTTAAGCAAAGGCTTGCCGCTATCGGGAACGGAAAACAATTGACCTGTCACAGGCCCGCTGTAACCCTTAATGGTTAAATTAACAGCCGCTGCAACACGTGTTTCAACCATGTCCACTCCGGGTATTTCCTTGATGCGCAAACGCAAACCTTCGGGCGCGCGCTTTAAGGATAAAAAAACATCTGCGAAAAGATATTCCTTGTAAAACTCGGCGCGTGTCTGGCGCAAGGCATTCAGGGTGGTGATAGACATGACAAAGGCGGCAATCCCGCAGGCAACGACAAGAGCTATGGCAAAAGCCTGACCCTTCATGGCATATAGATCACGCAAAAGCTTCCGGTTTAACGCCTTCATATCACTACCATTTTATTTCGCGGGCAGGTTTTCTATGCGCATTACTGCGCACATCGACAATCAATCCATCGGCTAAACATATCACCCGGTCGGCCATGTCGGCAATAGGGGCATTATGGGTGATCAGAATGGTTGTCGTACCCAGGTCGCGGTTGATTTTCTCCAGCGCTTCAAGCACTACAATACCTGTCATAGAATCCAGCGCTCCTGTGGGTTCATCACAAAGCAGAACTTCCGGATTCTTGGCAATAGCGCGCGCGATGGCAACACGCTGTTGTTCGCCGCCTGAGAGTTGAGCAGGAAAATGATCCATCCTGTCATCAAGCCCGACAAGCGCCAGCGCCTCTTCAGGCTTCATTGGGTTTCTGGCGATTTCGGTTACTATCGCGACATTCTCACGTGCTGTAAGGCTGGGCATTAGATTGTAAAACTGGAACACAAATCCAACATGATAACGCCGGTATTGGGTCAGTTTTGAATCGTTTGCCCTGGTCAGATCACAGTCTTTGTAAACCACGCATCCCTCGGTGGCTGTATCCAGACCGCCTAAAATATTCAGCAAAGTCGATTTGCCGCTGCCGGAAGCCCCTAATAAAACAACTAATTCGCCCTGGAAAAGATAAAGATCGATTCCCCGTAGAGCATGAACCTTAACCTCGCCCATATCATAAACTTTGGTTAACCCTTTTACAGAAAATACTGCTTCGTTGTCTTTTAGAGTCTGGTTTGATATGCGGCTTTTATCTTCAGGCATTAGCATCAAATCTTGTTCAAGTATTGGTGGTATTGGTATCGCCCGGATACTATGGCTCACTTATGCATCAAGCATTCTTTTGTGCAATCGCCCTGCCCGCAGGCAGAAGGTCTCAAGCTTTGCATTTATCAGTTGCGGGAAAGGAGAACCGTCGCTTTCAATTGCCAGAAAAGGCAGATCTTCAATATTTGTCAGCATTTTTTGTAGCCGCTTATTATCAGGATCGGTCGCCAGCTTTCCTTTGCGATTCATTATCACATTCAGGATAGACTCCGAAAGACGGTTCGGCATACACCCAAACGGGCCTATGGCAATAGCGCCGCATGCATGAGAGGCCACCTCGGTTATAGTGCCTCCCACTGTAAGAACTGCTTCACCTGTCAGGTTCGGCGATATATAAGGCATGGCGTTGTTAATTATTTCTTCAATATCAATAGGTTCTGCGTGAACAAGCCCTGATCCGGATAAAATGGATTTAATAAGCTTTTCATATTGGGCCATATATTTCCTTTTGATTCCCAGTGCCAGCTTCTCCATTCTTGACAGCTTGTGTTCAGTAAGCCCCTTATCCATGATGTAGTCGGAATATAATATCCATTCAGCAACAGGTGAACAGACAACAGCAAATCCGCTTTTTGCCAGACGTCTTGTCAAATACTGGCGCGATATTGAATCCCTGCGGACAAATATTTCACCTATAAGGCAGATTACAGGCACCTCTTTTGGCGGAAGTTTCACAGAAATCCGGCTAAAATGCTCGGAAGCACGAACCAGCTGTTTTTCCAGTTTAGAAAAATCCCCTCTCTCTATCTCTTCCAATATCAGATTCCATTCCTCATTAAATATTCTCATCCCATCTTCGGTATCTGTTGCATTGGCTAATATCATTGACCGTATGTCTTCCATAACATCGGATATTACAACACTGCACCATGCTCTTAACTGGAAATCTTTTCCCAGGCCGGCATAAGAATTCTCTGATGTCAGTGAAAACATGGCTACATCCGGCAGTTCAAGCCTTTTTACAAGGTCCTCCATGAATATGTAATACTGCCCGAACCGGCATGGGCCTGATCCTGTAGGCATAAAGTAAATAAGAACCTCATTTTCCTTTTTTATGTTGTAAATATAGTTAAGCAATGTTCCTGTTGTAAGTATCAGCGGCAAACACTCCTTGCAGGAAGTGTTTGCGCGCCCGAGTTTCAATACCGCCTCATCAGACGGCGGATGAGCTATTGCATTGAACCCAAAGCCGCGAAATAGCGCTGCCAGCGATTCGGAGGAAATCCTGCCCATCGACGGGAACAGAAGCGTAACGCGCGGGTCACCGGCCGGCAGTATTTCACCGGAAGATGTTATCAAGTCAATCTTTCCTTTTCTCAATTCTATTTTAGCAGGAACAAAAGAGTGCTCCTTTTGAGGAATCATCTTCTCTGCCAGAAGCTGCCTGTAAACCGCGACAATATCAAGAAACGCCTCAACCCTGGTCTCAAGTCCGGCATCTGCCGTGTGGCTGTCCAGTTCAAGGGTCAGCGACGGTTTTTGCCCCATAAGACTCCTGAAATATCCTACTATGAATGAATCAGGGCCGCAGGAAAAGTTTGTTATATAAGTTCCAAACAGTTGAGGATGACTCTTAACAATCCTTGCCGCCTTTAATATGATCTGCCCCATTCCCCAGTACATATGGCGTTTCATTTTCTCATCATCAAATGCAAGAAAATCAAACGGTATTACCAGAACGCCCCTTGATGCAAGCTTGTTTGGAATTCCCATATGCGCTTCCTTAACAAATCCATTGTAAGGCCTTGCAAATATTACCACCGCTGTTTTATCCGGATCCTTTTCCAGCGCTTCAATAGCTTTATTACCGATCTTTTTCATCTCGGCAAAGCATTCCATCTGCTTCTTTAGGGCCTTTTCAAAAGCTTTTCCAGCCTCTTTTCTGCCGACACCCATCTTTACGGCTGTTTCAACAAGAGGCTTCTCTGCGGTTTCCAGCCCTTCTGTCAAATCAAGCAGCGGTGTCAATACCTTTGTCCCTCTGCTCTTAAGTTCATCCAGTTTTTTCCTGAATGTGGTCCTGAGATAAAATGTTTCACCCTGAACAAAAGGACAAACCTGTGAGCTTGCGTAACAGCTTTGAGCAGGAACAGCTTTAAAGTGAGGCAGGAATATGAACTCCGGAGGATTATTCATATAAATCAGTGCATAAAAAAAACCATGGGTCAATTCTGCAGGATAGCAAAAGGCCGCCTCTTTCTGATCCATTCCTTCTTTAAAAGGGGAATCAGGCACAACCGGCTCAAACCCCAGCTGAGTAAAAAATGTTGAATAAAGTGGATAAAAGGTGTTAACAAGGAAACTTCTGTTTATTCCGATTCTCCCCCTTTGTTTTTCCCTGCCGTCCTCAGGCAGTTTACCTCCATACTTATCAAAAATTAATTGCTGCCGGACACGAATAAGGTCAAGCTTTTCCACGGCATATTTCACCTTGTTCCGCAAATTATAGTATCTGTTGCAGGCTCCGCCAAAGGGATATTTCTTTCCTTCCAGTTTGATTAAAGCTATATTGCAGCGCCGGTCACATTTTTCCTTTCCACCTTTGCATATAAAGGATTTTCCGTATTCCACCTCACGGTCAAGCAAAGCCCTCAGGTCAAAGATCTTCTTTTCCATTAATCCTGTTTCAATCCTTTTCTTGACCTCAAGCGCGACACCAAAAGCGCCCATAAGCCCCGGCTCAGGAGGAACGACTATCGGCTTGCCCACAAGCGCGGCCATGGCAAAGGGAACCGCCCTGTTATAACAGACCCCTCCCTGCATAAACACCTTCTCTCCTACCGGCTTGTTCCCCTTAACCCTGTTTGAGTAGTTCATACAGATGGAATAGACCAGACCTGCTACAATATCCTCGTGCTTCACACCTTCGTGAATGGCATTCTTTATGTCGGATGCGATAAATGCGGCGCACTGGTCATTGAAATTAGGCGGATTCCTGCCTTTAAAAGCAATGTCGCCGATATCCTCCATTTTCACTCCCAGGGTCTCGTATGCGGACTCTTCCAGAAAAGAACCTGTGCCCGCGGAACAGGCTTCGTTCATCGCATAATCGGATGGCACGGCATTTGTGATATACGTATATTTGGCATCCTGTCCGCCTATCTCAAAGATTGTGTCCACCCTGGGGTCAAAATATACTGCCGCGGTCGCGTGGGCGATTATCTCATTGATAACCCCTTTTGTAAGCGCGTGGAGACCGGCTATCTGGCGGCCCGAGCCGGTAACACCCAGCCCTGTTATACTTATTTCATCAGGATTTACATTTTTACTTATCTGCTTAAGAATCGAATCATAACATTTACGGGAAGCTCCAACAGGGTCGCCGTCGGTGCGCAGATAAATGGACGCAAGGATTGCATTGTCTTCGACCCGCAGAAGAACCGCCTTTGTTGTAGTTGAACCAACGTCAAGCCCCAGTATGCATTCATCCCCCTGCCGGACATCCCCCATCGCGATGGTCTTGAATTCAACCATTTCTTTAAAATCCATAAGGGGCATAAGTGTGTCAAACGATGCGACTTCTGTTCTTAATAAATCCGACATTCCAGGAAATTCGGCGGTCTCATTTTCCAGCGCCCAGAGAGCAGCTCCAAGAGCTTCGAAATACGGAGCTTCCTCAGGAACAATAAGGCCCGCAATATCTTTGCGCAGATACTCAATCATCATCTGATTAAGAGCGGTGCCACCGACAATCATAATGTTTTTTCTTTGCACCTTTTTTAAAAGCTCAAATATTTTCTCCGCCATCATTTTGCAAAGCCCGGCGGTTACCTTTGATTTGGGAATGCCTTTGTTGGTTGCATGGGTGCAGTCGGATTTGCAAAAAACCGAACAACGCCCGGAAAGCTGATATGGCTCTTCCGTAACCGCCCACTTTGCCGCTTCTTTCAGCGTTACTTTCATTCTGCGTAACTGCTGAAGAAAGAATTCACCGGTTCCTGATGCGCACTTGTTGCCGGTCAAAACATTGGATATCTGCCCATGACCGTCCAGAACATATGCCATGAAGGTCTCCCCGCCTGCGGAAACAACTGCCGGACATGCAATATCCGCGGGTTTGACAAAACCATATGCATATTCCACTGCTTCAGGTTCAGATATGGATGACAGGTTTACAAAGTTACGAAATCTCCTTCCTGTCACAGCAATCCTGTCGTATGAATTCATGTCCAGCGAATTGAGAGCTGAAAGCAATGTCTGCTTTGGATTTCCCTCGTGTGAATGAAGTGAATATTTAACAAGACGGGGCTTTGTTTTGTTTTTCCCATCCCTGCCCTGCTCAAGCTCCATCCAGACAAGTGAAACTGTAGATGCCCCCAGACATATCCCAAGCGAATTTATATTACCGCGCATACTTCCTTTCTGACCTGATTGCTTATTTAAATTTTTATTTTATCCACACCGTCTCTCCAACCCTGGGCACAAGTACCGAAAAACCCTCATTTTCGAGCTGGTTGGCAAATAAAATCGACTGATCCTCTTCTCCATGAACTACAGCGATTCTCTTTATGCGTAAATTTGACTCCCTGATAAATCGAAGCATTTCATTTTTGTCGGCATGAGCGCTGAACCCGCCCAGCCTTGTAACATGGGCTTTAAGCGGATAAATTTTATTTAGGAATCTAAGCTGCGGAGGCGGATCCTTTCTGCCGGATTTCTCATATGATTCGCCGTTTTCCTGTATGCGACGGCCGAGAGTGTTTTGAGCCATATAACCGACAATAAGAACGGTGTTTTTTTCATTATGTATCTTATAACGCAGATGGTGCAAAATGCGTCCGGCCTCACACATCCCGGAAGCAGCAATAACAATATGCTGTTTTTCATCCCGCATGAGATCCATTGACTCATCAACAGATCCCACAAAACGGATCTGGTCAAACATAAAAGGGTTTTTGCCCTTCTTTAAAAAGACTTCATTGGTTTCCCTGTCATAAACTTCGGGATGTTCGCCGTAAACCCCTGTTAATTTAGTCGCAAGAGGGCTGTCAACATAAACCGGCCTCCGCGGCACTTCTCCCTCATCATAGAGTTCGTGAAGAAAATATACAATTTCCTGTGTGCGTCCGTATGCAAAACATGGTATTAAAACAGAACCACCCCGGTTGAAAGTATCGATAAGCACCTGCTTCAATTGTTGTTTTAAATCCTTCACCGGTTCGTGCAAACGATTGCCGTATGTGCTCTCCATAATCAGTAAATCTATGTCCCTGTCCTCTTCGTGAAAATTCAGGGTCGGATTTTTTAGTATCGGCGTATCAAATCTGCCTATATCACCGGTATAACAAATAGTATATGATCGGCCGTTTTCAATGGTTTTGATAATGGAAAAGGCTGATCCAAGAATGTGACCGGCATCATAAAAGGTACAGGTCGTATCCTTACCGATTGTTACAGATTGACGATATGGATAACCGTTAAAATATTTAAATGATTGCTGTGCCTCAAAAACAGTATATAGCGGCCGAACACCTTCCATATGGTATTTCTCAATATATTCGTTAATTTTTTCCGTGTTAAGAGCATTATGATTGCCCTTTAAAATTTTTCTTATTTTTTCATTGTCATGGCCTGATTTCTTTTTCTTATCCGAAGATGCCAGCAACCCATATAAATATGAACGGACGGTTTTATAATTAAGATAATTTGCATCCGATTCCTGAATATAAGCGGAATCATCCAGCAAATATTCACAGGCATCGGCCGTGGCTCGAGTGCAGATAATATTTCCGTTAAATCCATTTTTCGTCAGCAGGGGAATGCGGCCGGAATGGTCTATATGGGCATGCGAAAGCAGTACATTTGTGATAATCTGCGGGTCAAAAGAAAGCACTCTGTTCTTTTGTTCGGTCTCCTTCCGTCGTCCCTGAAACATTCCACAATCCAGCAGTATCCTGTCGGTCTCGGTTGCAACAAGATGCATCGATCCGGTGACTTCCCGGACCGCGCCATAAAATGTTACATGCATATCAATACTCCTTAATCCTCTAATCCCTTAATCCCTAATCCTTTAATCCTCTAATCCTTTAATCCTTTAATCCTTTAATCCTTTAATCCCTGACCACTGACCACTTAATATCATATAAACCTTTATTTACCGATGCAATATGCCCATTGAAAAAGAGATGCTCAACCAGCCAACTTTTATTCATATATTCTATGGCAAGATTATTTTCATCAATAATCTGCGCAATTTTGCATTTTGAAAGATCTTTCAGGCCTGCCCCTACAGCCTTAAGCACAGCCTCTTTGGCGGTCCAGTATCGAAAGAACAGCTTAAATTTATCTGTATCACCAAGCCCCCATTCTCTGTGATCCGCTATTTTCCTGAAAAGAGACTCTGAACATGTCCGTATTTCTTCTATATCAATGCCTATTCTTTCAGAAGCCACTACTGCAGCAACATATGCAGGTTTATGCGAAAGGGACCAGTAATTGTCTCCACAGGGCATGGGAGCGCCGTTTTTATCCTTAAAAAGCTCACCCAAATGAATGCGGCTCTTTTGGGCGGATATTTCAAGGGCATACCTCGCATGCCTGCTGAGATACAATGTCCTGTTTTTACCGGAAAGGGTTCTCTTATCATCAGGAACCGCAAGTATAACCGGATAAATAGAAGTCAAATTGATATACTCCTCGCAACTATTCAGTCGCAGATTGACACTGATCATCGCTGATATCATTCTGTAATCGTTCACGGTTCAAGGTTCACGGTTACTTGTATTTAAACCCATCTGCGTTCATCTGTGTCAATCTGCGGCCGAATAGTTATCTATTCTTCCGGATCATCCGGTTTTTTTAAAATAATTCTGCAGTCAGCCACGGTAGCCCCCTTTCCCTTTTCATGGGCCAGAAGCGGATTTATATCCAGCTCATCGATTTCCGGGTGGTTAATTGACATGTCTGAAAGGCTTACCATTGATTTTTCAAGAATTTCTATATCAACCTCCGGCCTTCCCCTGAAGCCCTGTAATAATTTATATCCTCTAATACCGCGGATCATTCTGCGGGATTCGTTTCTGCCGATAGGCGCTATGCGGAATACAACATCATGAAAAAGTTCAACAAATATTCCGCCGAGACCAAACATGAGCAATGGCCCGAAAACCGGTTGCCTGTTCATGCCAAGTATCACCTCTTCCCCACGCATGGCCATTTTTTGAATCAGCACCCCCTTTATTTCCGCGTTGGGATCATGCTGTTTAGCTTTTTCAACAATCTTATTAAAAGCCTTTTTTACCTCATCCCGGCTCTCAAGCCCCAACATGACTCCGCCGGCATCGGTTTTGTGCAGAATTTGCGGGGAGACAATTTTCATTACCACAGGAAAGGTGATGGTTTCGGCGATCTCTGCCGCTTCTTCCTCGGTTTCCGCAAGCTGTGTCGGCAATACATTAAAACCATAGCATTTAAGCAGTTCGATTCCATCCAGTTCGCCCAGACGGGTTTCCCCTGATTCAAGACAATTTTTAATAATATCGGCGGCACGCTCTTTATCGTGCTTTAATTCATATTGCGCAAAATGCTGCCGGTTCAACCACTTAAAATATCTATAAAGCGCTCCAAAAGCTTTTGCCGCATTTTCAGGAAACTTATAAACCGGATAACCATATTCCTGAAGATATCTTACTCCGGCGGAAACATCAACAACCCCCATAAAACAGCATAGGATAGGCTTGTGAGTACGCCTGGCAATTCTTATAATGGCTTCCGCTGTTCCAAGAACGTTCGTCATGGACTGAGGTGTGAGAATTACAAGGGCGCCGTCTACTCCATCATCATTTATTACAACGCTTAAGGCGTTTTCATAACGATCCGGCGCGGCATCTCCGATGATATCCACAGGATTATGAAGGTTTGCTGTAAATGGGAGATGGCTTGCAAGAGCATCAATCGTTTCCTGGTGAAATTTGGCAAGCGCGAGCCCGGACGACATAGTAATATCGGTAGCTATAATCCCCGGCCCTCCCGCATTTGTGACAATTGCGACCCTGTTGCCGTGAGGAATCTTCCTTGTGAGTTTTCCCAAAGCGCTTTCACTTTTATAGGCAAAAGCGATTGCAAAATCAAAAAGTTCATTAATTGAATCAACACGAATCATCCCGGTCTGCTGGAAAATCGCATCATACACCGCCTCAGCTCCGGACAGAGCCCCTGTATGGGACGCTGCTGCCCGGGCTCCAGCGCTTGTCCTTCCCGACTTTATGGCGAGTATAGGGGTCGGCCTGTTTCCGGAGGTAATCTCTTTCACGATCTCTATAAATTCCGGACCTCTTCGAAGCTCTTCCAGATACATCAAAATAACCCTTGTATCCATGTCTTCATGCAGGTAACGCAGGAGATCAAGCTCATCCACGTCTGCCTTGTTGCCTATGGAAATGAACTTTGAAAAGCCAAAATCCCTGTCAGCGGCAAAATCCAGAACAGCCGTGCATAATGCACCACTCTGGGAAATAAAGGAAATATTGCCGCTTGCAGGCATACGCGCCGAAAAGCTCGCGTTCAGACTTACCGAAGGAAGCGGGTTGATCACGCCAAGACAGTTTGGACCCACAAGGCGCACCCCTGCCTTTTTGCAAACAGCAGCTATCCTGTTTTCTATCTCCAGGCCTTCAGCACCCACTTCCCGAAAGCCGGCAGATACGATAACAATTCCCTTTACCCCCTTTATCACACTCTCTTCAACAGCCCTTAAGGCTAATTTGGGCTGAAGAATTATTATCGCAAGATCCACATCCCCGGGCACTTCCAGGATAGATGGATATGCCATTATATTTAAAACCGACTTGGCATTAGGATTAACAGGATAAAGTGTCCCCTGATAATTTCCGCTCAAGATATTGGCAAAAATATCGTGTCCAACCTTTCCGGACTTGGTGGACGCCCCTATAACGGCCACCGATTCCGGGGAAAAAATCGCATCAAGACCTTGCATATTCCCTCTCCAATTGTAATGGTTCAGCTACAAAAACACTAAGGCACCAAGATTATAATATAATTTTCTTAAAAATTCATATTTTAGGAATCGAAGGATGTCACTACTTTTAATTCCTCAATTTATCAATCACATCTCTCTTTTGTGCCTTTGTGGCTTAGTGGCTGGCCTTTTACCTCCATTTTAATTTTCAAAGCCTCATCATACACCATGTTTTTAGGAAGATTATATTTCTTTGCTATCTCTTTTGCTATATCGGACAGGCCGCCTTTTGCCGATGCCAGCCTCTTTTTTATTTCCTCTCCTACCTTTTCCACGGAAATATCTTTATTTTCCTCTTCTCCGGCCACAAGAAGTGTGCATTCTCCCTTTATTGACGGACGACTTTTCAACGATCTGAGAATGTCGGATAAATTACCCCTGACAAACTCCTCATAAAGCTTGGTCATCTCACGGCATAATACACCTTTTCTGTCGCCTATATTCAATATTATTTCCTCTAAAAGTGCCTGCATGCGCCTTGGAGATTCATAAAATATTATTGTTTTTTGCTCAAAAACCAGTTTCCTCAACTGCTCAAGCCGCTTTCCCTTTTTTTTAGCCGGAAAGCCGATAAAAACAAAGGAATCGGTCGGCATTCCAGCAACACTGATGGCGGCAACGGCTGCAGACACACCGGGTATGGGAATAACTCTTATATCCTTTTCTATAGCCGCCTTTATTAATTGATAGCCGGGATCAGACACAGTCGGCGTCCCGGCATCCGACACAAGCGCGACCGATAACCCGGAGTTAAGTTTATCAAGCAGGTTCTTCGTGCGTTCCCTTTCATTATGTTCATGATAAGAAATAAGACGGCGTTTAATATTATGATGAGATAGAAGTCTTAATGTATGCCTTGTATCCTCTGCGGCGATAAAATCAACTCTTCCCAGGACATTGAGGGCTCTTAAAGTGATATCCTCCATGTTGCCGATAGGGGTGGCAATAACATAAAGATCCCCTTTTTTGCGGGGCTGTTCAGGATTATTTGTAGGCAAGTTCAAAGGCATTTTTGATTATCTTAATGTTTGGCCTCTCTTTTGCTTTTATTGCTTTTGTTGCTTCTGTTGAATTTGTTGAATTAATAGCCACCACGTCAAACCTGGCCTTTGTATTGCTTTGTTTTGTGGATTTGAGATAATATAAAGCTACCATTGAAATTTTTCTCTGTTTTTTGGGGGTTACCGCCAATTCAGGACGACCGAACCGGCTGGATTTTCTGGCTTTTACCTCTATAAAGACAAGGGTTTCCCCCTGTTTTGCTATTATGTCGATTTCGCCGAGTTTAGTGCGGTAATTTAGCTCAATTATCCTGTATCCCTGCTTTTTAAGGCAATCAACGGCAACAGATTCACCTTTTTCGCCGAATTTCTGATCTCTCGTTGTCATAACAATCCCCTTAATCCTAATCCCTGACAACTATCAATTGAGCTTTTTGCTTAATCAGGTTTAAAATATAATATTATTAAAACAAAATCAATACAGGATTATTGTTTGGGAAAAAGCTTTTTTGTAAAATATTTTTTTGTGATATAAAAATAATTATGGTTGTCATTGAATCATCAGGCATTACAGACATCGGCAAAAAAAGAAAAAATAATGAGGATTGCCTGTTTCTGGATGATGACCAGAGGCTTTATGTGGTAGCCGACGGCATGGGAGGGCACCAGGCCGGCGAAACGGCAAGCAAGCTTGTGGTTGAAACAATTCAAAACCACATGAAGCGGTCTGGAAAAGAGAAAGGAGGAATGGCCGATCAGCTCCTCTCCAGCATCCATCTGGCCAACCATGTGGTATCTCATGCCTCGTGCGATATAAACTCATACCAGGGGATGGGCTCCACTGTATCGGCCGTCTGTTTCACCGACAATACCATCATTGCAGCCAACGTAGGCGACAGCCCCATATATCTTGTGCGTGACAAAAGTATAAAGCTTCTGTCCGTAACCCACAATCTTCTTGCCGAACAGACAGCTATCAACACGGAAGGAGCAAAGTATCTGAGCGGCTCATTCAAACACATACTCACCCGCGCCATAGGAATTGGAAAAACAGTAAGGCCTGATATCTGCGAAATTCAGTGTTTCAAAGATGATGCCCTGGTTATTAGTTCCGACGGCTTAAGCGATAAGGTCTCTTTGGAAGAAATACTTGCGGTTGTTAATAAAGAAAAGCCGGATAAAGCCTGTAAAACGCTGGTGGATCTGGCTAATAAATATGGGGGAGACGACAACATTACTATTATTATATTAAATGTAAAAATGGTAAATAATGCTTGAATGAAAAGTATTATTTACAATACTGGCAATAGGTTCAGCTTATTTACTCAAGTTTCGCACCCTTGATTTCTATCAAAGTCAAGGCGGTAAAGGAGCCAAATTCAATTTTTCAAGCAAAATGATTTATCTGTCTTTTTTAACCAGCACTCCATGACTTGTGCCAAGGACAGGCACAAAGGATATATAACTTACTGAACTCATACGTGGTTTCAAACAGTGTATTAATGTTTGTGATTGGTGCCGTTGTCGAAGCTTAAGGTATAATATTTCGCTTTAAAAATTTATTTTGGCCCTTAGCGTTTAAAGGTTTTAATAAATAAAAAGGGTGCGAAACTTGAGTTATTTACCTATATGAAGATTTGTGAAAAAGCTATTAGCCATTAGCTGTTTGATTAAAGCTGAATGTGATTCCTGCTCTTATGATCTTTTCCATGCATTTGCCTTGGGCATTGGAGATACCCTGGGGGGCGGGCTATAGGAACATTTTGGTTCCGGTTTATCCGGGTTAGGTGTTAGCCTATTTGTTTTGCGGGTATATTTTCTCATTCGACCAGCGAGTCAAAAAATCAAGGACATTTTCAGGTTTTTCTATAATCTCGAGCGCTTTTGCCACTTGAGCAATGATTTCACTGGCGGTTGCCATATCCTTAATCATAGTCCATTTCCTGGCATTCACATTTACCTTCGTAACCTTCGCTGTGACCTGTTCAAGGTCGATTATTATATCGAGTTCATCTGTAGCAGCCTTTATTCTTTTCCCCTTTTCGGTCGTGCTGTCATCAACCACCTTTATGCCCATCCCCTTTAAGGCAAACATTGTTGCCTTATCTGTCTGATCCACAGGAAAGGTAAAAGTTTTGGACGCCACATTAGATTGCGAATAATGTACAGCGAAACCCATACCCGAAAGAGCTGGGAGGGCTACTGTAGCGCAACCGGTTGTGAAAAGTAAAAGGAGGATGACCAGGTAACCTTTAAAGCGTTTCATTGTTTACCTCCTCTATTGCGGACATAGTCCCGTCTTACAGGACTGAACCTTAAGATAGTAATACATAACAAACAAAGCACGCATACAAAGTATTACTATATAAACTGTGTCAGGCATGGGTACTCCTTATTGTAAAATCGCTCCGGGAAAAATCATTTCCTGACAATCTAGTTACGCAAATCTCGTGCCCACATAAATCATCTTCTGGTTTAATTAGGAACAAAAGCTTTTAAAAAAAGGGGGTTAGCAAATGTATATTTTCTATTTTTTCAATTTCGCTTCCCCGGTATAGCGGCTGTTTCCAAACCAAAGTGTATCCTTTCGTGCGCCTAAATATGTATGAAAAAGTATAATATTGGCATCTCGCGGGGGTTGTTGTATAGTCTTTTTACTGTTTGTGTTTTACTATTTATCTTGATTTAACAGATAGGGTAAATCATAATAAATTTATATGAAAAACCTGCAACTGTTGTATCTACCCGTTGACTTGGGAAGAAAAAAAACGAAAGATTTTTTATTTGGTTCCGGCTCGTCCGGGTTAGGCAATGCATGAATAAAGAACTTTTAAATTCTGATATTTCAATAGATCGTTTTAAAGAAATATCTACATGGGTCTCATCTGTGAATAACCTGGATCAGCTGCTTGAGCTTATAGTAGCAACGGCTACCCAGATGATGAACGCTAAGGCCAGTTCCCTTCTGCTCCTGGATCAGAAAACCAAAAAACTTTATTTTAAGGTGGCAACAGGCGAGAAAAAGGATGATGTCAAAAATTTTGAAATCGAGATGGGACAGGGGATAGCCGGCTATGTAGCAGAAAAAGGGGAACCCCTTCTCGTTCCTGATGTCAGCAAGGATCCCCGTTGGCACAAAGAAATCAGCGAGTCCATAGGCTTTAAGACTCGTTCAATAGCTTGCGTGCCGATGAAGATAAAGGGTGAAACAATAGGAGTTGTCGAAATTATTGATAAAATAGACGGGGGTCGATTTCGCGAAGGGGATATTAAAATATTGGCCGTGTTTGCCGAACTGGCCGCGCTGGCTATCGGCAATGCCAGAAAAATTGAGCTTGTTACAAGAGAGGTCAGCGATCTTAAAAAACAACTCGCTGTCAAGTACCAGATGGTGGGGGATAGCAAGGCCTTAAGGCAGGTCATCTCCGATGCTCATAAGATCGCAAACTCAACAATAAGCACTCTTGTTTTGGGAGAGAGCGGAACCGGAAAAGAATTGCTGGCAAGGTTAATCCATTGGGCCGGCCCCAGAAAGAATAAGCCCATGATTCTTCTGAATTGTGCTGCCTTGCCGGAAACCCTGTTGGAAGATGAACTGTTCGGTCACGAAAAAGGGGCTTATACAGGGGCTATAGGCCAGAAGATCGGAAAATTTGAACTTGCAGATAGCGGCACCATCTTTCTGGACGAGATAGGAGAGATGAGCCCTGTGATGCAGGCAAAACTCCTTCAGGTATTGCAAGAAGGAGTATTTTATCGAGTTGGGGGCAATAAATCAATCTTCGTCGATGTAAGGGTCGTCTCAGCCACAAACAGAAACATTGTTGAGGCGGTCTCTGCGGGCCTGTTTCGAGAAGATTTATATTATCGCCTTAATGGTGTTCAGATTCACATGCCCTCCCTGAGAGCTAGAAAAGAGGATATTCCCCTGCTTGCCCAATATTTTCTCGATATCTTCAAACAGGAAAGGGGGTTGCCGTATTTAACAATTTCGGAAAAATCAATGGCGAATATGATGGAATATGACTGGCCGGGGAATGTTAGAGAATTGAGAAACGCCATAGAGCGGGCAGTGGTTATGGGAAACGGCAAGGAGATTTTGCCGGAAGATTTACCGATTCTTTCCTCAAGGCTAATGGACTCTGGTATGCGTGTGGGATTAACGCTGGAAGAGGCTGTTAACAACTTTAAGAAAGAGTTTATTGCCTTGAACCTCAGACATACTAAAGGGAACAGAAGCGAAGCTGCAAAAGCTATTGGTATACAAAGAACGTATCTGTCCCGACTTATTTCAAAATATAATCTCCAGAAAGTCAGACAAAAGGGCTCCTGAACCATCAATAAAGTAAAAGACCACGCAGATATCTTCACCACGGAAGTTTAGATGGGAAACCTGGAATCTTCGACCGTAAGGAAGTTGGCCATTTTTAGATTCGCTCGCTATTGCGGTTCAATGCGTTCCGGATGCCGAATCAGGCCTGCCCCGTACCGGATACGGGGTCCGGCATGACGATTTCGAGACTTTTTACGAGTTTGTCAATTTTTGCAGTAATCCTTTTAAGTTATTGGGGAAAAGTGCCGATAATAATAAGAACAAGAATGTTTTTAAAAGGAAAAAGCAAATGCCACGGATTCCAGCTTCAAACATAGCCGTATCTTCCATCTTGGCTCTTGAAAAAAAACTTGATGTAACGGCCAATAATATCGCAAATGTAAACACGGATGAGTTCAAGAAGAGCCGGGCTATTTTTCAGACAGGAGATTCAACCGGTGTTTCTGTAACTATAACCAAGATAGATACACCCGGCACAATTCAGCCCAATGGGTTGGAATCCTCCAATGTGTTTCTTGAGGAAGAATTCGTCAACCTTATTACCACGCAACACTCCAATACAGCTAATGTTCAGGTTATAAAGACCGAAGCTGAGATGCAAGAGCATTTACTCGACGTTTTCGCTTGAAATGAAATCGCCTGCCATCGGCCAGGGCTGATGGTTAAAAGCTTTTCAATCCAGCCAATTATTGCTTATAGCCGATTTGCCTCAGCAATTCTTTTCGTGCACGGATATCATCTTCTGTTTCTATGCCTTTTGAGCTAAACCCATCAATAACACCGAGTATTCCCCGCCCAAGTTCCGTTTCTGCAATAATTACCTCGACCGGATTGGCGGTTGCGCAAAAGATTCGACAGACTTCCGTGACATTTTTAATCGAATTCAAAACATTTACAGGAAATAGATTTTTCATGAAAAGGATAAAACTGTGACCGGCTGAAAGGTTGTATGCATTCTTCTTTGCCAGTTCGATAAGTTCATCATCTGTGCCTGCATAACGCACAAGACATAACTCAGAGGCTTCACAGAATGCCAGACCGAATTTTGCCATGGGAACAGCATTGACCATGGCCTCATATATATCCTCAACAGTTTTTATAAAATGAGAATGTCCTAAAATCATGTTCAACCCGTCCGGGTTTTCGATTTTTACTGTTTTAATGTCCATGTTGCCTCAATATTAAATTATTTGTCACACTTCAACCGACTATCCGCAGGGCAAAATACGGCGTTAGATTAAAAAGAAATATACCTATTTTAAATAGAGCCATACCTGCATAGTGAATTGAATCAAACTTCTCAATTGATAAACTAAACCATTTACAATGAAGCCGATATATCCAATCATGTGCTAACATGAAGAACAAAAACCACCATAACAGCAAACCCGTGTTGATTAATGCACACCAAAGTAAGGCATCGCGAATTATCTCTATTGTCATCATTTATCCTTTATTTGCATCTAATATTAATTATTAAACAGGAATCTTCTTTTTGTCACGATCTTACTTAGAGCGATTGATACACCAATTGCCCCTTCAATACAACAAAAATGCTATTGACTCAACATGTTGTCCTGCATTACATTTTGTAAACCTGAAGCGGATGGCATCGTAAAAACTCCAAAAACATGTCATTGCGAGCGAAGCGAAGCAATCTAGGAGGCTGTCCGAGAATAGCAATTTTTTCCAAAATCAAGGCTTGCGAAAAAAATTACCGCAGGTATATAGTTGATATTCCGAGGATAATTTTTTGAGCATAACGCAGAGTTTGGGGAAAAGGGCATTCTCGGACAGCCTCCTAGTATAAGACAAGTGCTTATATTTATTAGATTGCTTCGTAGTTGCACTCCTCGCAATGACTTGGGGAATGACTTTTTACGAATTCATCAATATTGGCGCTTCCATATAATTTGTGATAGTAAATTAAATTCAGGATTCTTCAATTTACGCTGAACCAATAGATAATCAATTGCGGAGCTAAGTTCATATATGGCTTTTTATAATGTTTCACCGGGAAAATTAATTGCAACCGATGACCCTTCAGCAGTAATTCAGACATGCCTGGGTTCATGTGTGGGTGTTGCCATGTATGATCGTAAGGCTGTGATAGGCGGGCTGGTTCACATTATACTGCCGAATGGAAGTGAAGATAAGGAAAAAACCAGCCCGGCCCGTTATGCCAGGTCCGGCATTCCGCTCTTATTGGATAAAATGATAAAGTTAGGAGCTTCAAAAGCCGATATTGTTGCGGAAATTGCCGGTGGTGGTTTTATGTTAGGCAACAAAAAGCCGGATATGAACTTTAACATAGGCGGAAGAAATTCTGATATGGCCCGGCAGATTTTGGGCATTTTGGGAATACCGATAAAAAGAGAGCATATTGGCGGAAATTTCAGAAGAACGGTCCGACTGGAATTGGCCGGCGGCATGATCCATGTCAAAACAGGGGAAGAAAACAAAGAGCATGCCCTGAGCTTAAAACCAGACAAAAAGATCGAACTTGAAGATTTGAAGAACAGGATACATATGCTTAAACCAATGCCTGAAACAGCCCGCAGGATAATATCAAGGATAGAATATTCCGGATCCAGACTGTCTGATCTGGAAAAATATATCTCGCAAGATCAAGCAATTACGGCCAATATACTAAAAATGTGCAATTCGGCCCAATATGGTTTTCCCGGTCTGATTTCGAGTTTCAAACAAGCTGCAGCATTTTTGGATACAAAGACACTGAAAAAGATCATCATGGATGCATCGCTGTGCAATCTTTACACGGACGAAATCGGCGTATATTCCGTGGAAAAAGGGGAGGTGTTTAATCATTCTCTATGCTGCGCTATGGTTGCTAAACTGATTTGTCGGCAGAAAAAAATTAAAGATCCTGATACTGTTTTCACGGCAGGGCTGCTTCACGACATCGGCAAGGTAATTTTAGATCAGTATGATTTTGAAAAATTCAACCTGATTATGGACAGAGTTCTTAACGGAGCAATGGGGTTTCTTGATGCTGAAAATGAAATTTTGGGGTATAACCATGCTCAGGCAGGAGGAATTGTGGCCAGGGAGTTGAATCTGCCGGAAGTCCTGATTGAGGCCATCTCGTTTCACCACCAGCCCTGGGAGACTAGAGAGAATCCCGAGGTTGTTTCCATAGTACACATTGCCGATAATATATGTTCCATGATCGGTTATGGATGCGGAGCCGATGACCTGGCCGGCGATATTGATCAGTTTGCGACTTCAAGCATTAACTTAAGCAGCGATGATGTTGACAGAATCATCGAAAATCTGCCCGAAATTGTGGAAAAAATGCAAGGTTATCTTTCATGAACAGCTAATTTAATTGGATGATTGGTCGAGTAGCCGAGTGGGAAAATGGGTGTGAGACTTGAGTCTTGAATTAATATTTAAGGGATTGCTGGCAAGGCGCGACATTGATTTTTCCCGTTACAGGGAAGGCACCATTAAACGGCGTCTGGCCAGGAGGATGGCTGCGACCGGTTGTGATAATTACAATGACTATTTTGATTGCCTTGAAAAAGACCCCTGGGAATATGAACGACTCTTCAGAGACCTGACCATAAAGGTAAGCCGTTTTTTCAGAAACAGGGCTGTTTTTGAAATATTGTCCGATAAGATATTCCCGGATATAATGAGCGCAAAAGAAAGTGAAAACGACAGCACGATCCGCATATGGTGCGCAGGATGCAGCTTTGGTGAAGAGGTATATTCTGTTGCCATAACGCTTGTAGAATACTTAAAAAAACGCGGTAAGAAGATAGATGATTACAGCATCTCCATCTTCGGCACCGACATAGACGACAAAGCCCTGGAAAAAGCGAGAGCAGGGGTGTATGGCGATGAGGCTGTGAGAGCGATAAACAAGGAAATTCTAAACAGTTACTTTGTTTTCTCAACGGCAACCGGCCTCACGCCTCTAAGCAGGCTTACATCTTATCACCCCGCCTATCTGTTGATTGACTCCATAAAAAACATGGTAAGTTTCAGCGAGCATGACCTTACGTCAAAAAGAAAGATGTCCCCGCCCGCAGGAATCGTGGCCAATTATGACCTGATACTCTGCCGTAACCTTCTGATCTATTTTTCCGTACCTTTGCAGAAAAGGGCATTTTCAAATCTCTTCAACTCATTGAATCCAGGCGGTTATATAATCCTTGGCAAGTCGGAATCACTTCCTGAATACCTTAAACCCTTTCTTGTCACACAAAATTCACACCACAGGGTCTATAAGAAGAGATGGTTGAGTGGGGAAATGGTCGAGTGATTATTTGTCATTGGACTGTTCCATGAGCAATTTTTTATAGACAAAAACAATTAAAATAATTATGATATATAAGTTATATCTCAAGTTTCGCACCCTTGATTTCGATCAAAGTCAAAGCGGTAAAGGAGCCAAATTCAATTTTTCAAGCAAAATGATTTATCTGTCTTTTTTAACCAGCACTCAACGACTTGTGCCGAGAACAGGCACAAAGGATATATAACTTACTGAACTCATACGTGGTTTCAAGCATTGTCTTAATGTTGGTTATTGGTGCCGTTGTCGAAAGCTTAAGAAATAATATTTTGCTTTAAAAATTTATTTTGGCCCTTACAGTCTAACACTTTTTTTGAATAGCAGGGTGCGAAACTTAAGTTATATTATTCCATACTCAACCACCTCCAAAGGAAAAATCTGATGGCGATAATAAAAAAAATGAGATTTCGAACAAAGCTGGCGCTTCTTTTTTTGTTTATAGGGCTGCTTCCTGTCATGATCCTCGGCTATATTAACTTTCACTATGCCGGCAAGATAATTAACGAACAGGCGGTCAATCAATTGATCTCACTCAGAGAGGACCGTAAGGCAGAGGTGCAAGGTTTTTTTAAACATCTCAGATTGAATTTAAAAATACTGAGCGACCACCGCCTGTTAAAGGATTTCGCAGGAGAGTATATCGCTGCATACAACAAGGGTGGTCTTGACGGAGAGGAATTCAAGGCTGTTGATAAGAGACACCACAAAAGATTTGCGGAGATCAGCAAAGAGTATGGATATGAGGATATGCTTTTTGTCAGCAACAACGGCGATGTTCTGATGACTGTAAAAAAGGGGGGGGATTGGGGCACAAACCTGATAAGCGGGATCTATTCAGATACCAGTCTGGCTGAATGCTTTAAAAATGCTAAAAGCGGTATAAACATAGTTGATTTTAAGGAATATCAGCCTTCAGGCATGCCAGCTGCCTTTGCCGGGGCGCCTATGATCAGGCGTGAAGAAAGAAGAGGTTTTAAGCCGGAAGAGAAGATCGGTGTATTGATAATCCGGATCCCTGCAGACCAGATCAATACGATCATGACAAGAAATAATGGTCTTGGAGATACAGGCGAGACACTTTTGATCGGAAAAGACTACTTTTTGCGTTCAAATTCGAGGTTTTTAAAGGAAAGATCTATCCTGAAAGTTAAGGCAGTGTCAGCAGCGTACGGGGAGGCCATTAAAGGTGGGTCAGGACATAACGAAGATCTGATCGACTACAGAGGGGAGTCTGTCTCGATTGCATACGGGCCGGCAGAAATAGAAGGCCTTGATTGGGTTATTGAGGCCAAAAAAGACCGCAAAGAAATTTTGATGCCCATTCAGATGTTGAGAAATCAGAGCCTGATAATTGCTCTGCTGATGGCTATAGGGGTTGTGCTGGCAGACCTTCTGTTTGTTGCAAGTGTTAGAAAACCTATAAAGAGGATAAGAGAGGCTGCCGATAAGATAGCTGATGGGGATCTTACTGTACAGGTTCCGGTTGATGCCGCGGGTAACATCGGCAGACTGGGTGTTTGTCTCAACCATATGACGCAAAACCTGATGAAATCAAGGGAAAAAATTGAAAGGTATAACCGTTTACTTGAAAAAAGGGTGGAGATAAGGACTGCGGCGTTAAAGAAAAAAACCCTGCGACTGGAACAAAACAATAATACCAAAAAAGCTCACAATGAAATAGTTACAGCGCTTAATACCGAGCTTGAGATCGAACCGCTTTTAAAAAGTATAACAGGTAAAATAGCAACTCATTCCGATTCCCAGTTAGGTATGATCTATCTATATGAAGAGGAATCAAAAAGTCTGCGCCCGGGCTCAACCTATGCCGTTGACAAAGAGCTTTTGGGAGACGGTTTCAGGCTCGGTCATGGACTAGCGGGCCAGAGCGCTTTGGAAAAAAAAGTGATACTGGTTAAAGATGTGCCGGAAAACTATTTCAAAATCTCCTCGGGCGGTATGGAGGGTGTGCCAAAAAATGTTATTTGTATACCGATCACCATTAAAAATCAACTCATAGGTGTTCTGGAGCTTGCAAGTATTCACGAGTATACGGACAGAAGTCTTGAATTTTTAAACACGGTGGCCTATCAACTCGGCATAGGTATCAATAATGCGCTTACCTATCTGAGGCTGGAGCAGACGGCTGAGGGTTTAAAAAGGAAAAATGAGCTTCTGGCAGCCCAGAACGAGGAAATCCAGGCACAGAACGAGGAGATCCAGGCACAGAACGAGGAGATCCGGGCACAGAGCGAGGAGCTGATATATCAAAAAAAGGAGATAGAGGCAAAGTCTGAACGTGTGGAGGAAGCCAGCCGGCTCAAGTCGGAATTTCTATCAAACATGTCGCATGAGCTTCGCACGCCGTTAAATTCCATGCTTGGCCTGACAAACCTCATGGGAAAAGAAATTGCCGGGCAGATTAATGAAAAGCAGAAAGAATATATCGAGATTGTTGAAAGAAACGGGAAAAATCTCCTGCGATTGATAAACGATATCCTGGACCTTGCAAAGATCGAGTCAGGCAAGGTTGATATGTCCATAAGCAAGATATGGCTTAAGAAATCCATAACGAGCGTTTCCTGCGATATCATGCCACTTATTGAGAGAAAGGGCCTTTCTCTTGACATAGATGTTGGCGATGATATTTTTGTTTATTGCGATATTAATAAGTTAAGGCAGGTTTTAGTAAATCTTATCGGGAATGCCGCCAAGTTTACCGAAAAGGGCAAAATCAGCATATCTGCCGGGTTTAAGAAGGACGAGCTTCATGACAGGGTGATCATAAAGGTCAGCGATACAGGGATAGGGATACCGGCCGATGCAATAGACCATATTTTCGAACCCTTCCGCCAGGTGGACGGTTCATTAACAAGAAAATACGATGGCACAGGCCTCGGACTCAATATCTGCTACCATCTGCTTAAGTTAATGGGCGGAAAGATAGAGGTGCAAAGTGAGGCTGGAAAGGGCTCTACCTTTATAATAATATTATTAAAAGACAGAAGAAGTAAATTAAGGTTAAAGGAAGAAGATTGGAAGAAAACGGTAAGGAAGGCTCTGGTTGTTCAGGAGACATGTAAAGAGCTTCCGGCTCCTGGCGAGAAGAGAGGCAAGATTCTGATAATAGACGATGATCCTGTCATTATAAAGGAGCTGGAAATAATTTTTAAAGAAGAAAACTATTACCTGACATCTGCCTTAACCGGTCCGGAAGGACTTTTGCTTTTAAACAAATATCTTCCAGACCTGATCCTCCTTGACCTGCGCATGCCTGGAATGGACGGTTTTAAGGTTCTTGAAGAGCTTCAAAAGAGAGAAGATTTAAAGGATCTGCCGGTAATGATCCTTACTGCTGATATTACAGAGGATAGGGAAAAAGCTCTTGGTAAAAGCGTAAAGGGGGTGATTATAAAAGGGCAGATAAACAAGAAGGCTTTTCTATCTGAGATAAATAAGATATTATATCGACCGTGCGCGGGTAAAGCAACCGGTCGTCAGGCCACGGGGGAAAAACCGGAGAGGATCGGGCCGGCAAAGGTTTTGATAGTCGAAGACAACAGCGACAACCTGGTTCTTCTCAAGGAAATCATGATGCAGGCGGATTGCAAAATCTATGTGGCAAGGAACGGGCAGGAGGCTGTAGACATGGCAGAAAAAGAGATGCCGGATCTGATTCTGATGGATATGCAAATGCCGGTCATGGACGGATTTAAAGCAACAAAGCATATAAGGGAGATGGAAAAGCTGAAAGATGTCCCGATAATCGGCCTCACAGCCAGAGCCATGAAGGGAGACAGGGAAAAGGTACTCGCGGAGGGTTGCAGCGATTACCTTTCAAAACCGGTAATGCCCGATGACCTGCTGAGGATGGTCAAAAAATGGCTGGCCTAAAATATCTGAAAACTCAAAAACAAAGGGGATAACCACTTGAGAACCCGGCAACTCGAAAACCCGACAATCCTGGTTGTTGAAGACAATAAAGATATCTCTTTTTTGATATGCGAAATATTAAGATCCTATATAGGCTGCAGGGTAATATCGGCCGGGGACGGCGAAGAGTGTTTGAAGATAGTCAAAAAAGAGCCTCCCGACGTTATCCTGCTCGATATTTACATGCCTGGAATGGACGGCTTTGAGGTTTGCAAAATCCTTAAAGAAGACGAACAGACAAACCATATCCCGATCATCTTTCTCACCGCAACCGCCTCTGACCTGAAAAGCAAGATCAGGGGATTGGAAATAGGGGCGGATGATTATATAGTGCAGCCGGTTGACAACCTTGAGATGGTAACACGGGTTAAGAGTATGTTGAGGATAAAACAGCTCATTGACCGTGGCGGTGGAAGCGGAATTTCCGGTCCTTTATTGTCCACCAAAACAGCCCACGACCTCCGCTCGCCATTAACCAGTATTATTGGTACGGCTGATCTTATTCAAAACCCATTTTACGGAGCCCTGAATGAAAAGCAGCAGGAGTTTGCCCGGACCATATTAAAAAGCAGCCAACAGCTTCTCAAGATGATAAATGAGCTTGAGACGGCAAATGACCAACACTAATGACTAATGTGGGTAGAACCAACTATATTTATTGAAAAAAATCAAACAGGATAACAAGATAAACAAGCAATGGGTTTTAATATTTTAATCCTGAATATCCTGTTAATCCTGTCAAAAAAAATTTCTTATTTCTTTTTGCAGATTGCCATTGGATCAGCCATCAGTTTCAGGTTTTCATATCGCTCCACATACTCCTTTTCAAGACGGACGGTCAACTTTTTGGACTCTTCCGGAAATGTTTTCTGCAAAGAAGCATAACGCACTTCGCCTGACAAAAATTCCTGAAGAGTTCCATCAGGCTTTTTGGAATCAAGTATAAAGGGGTTCTCCTCTTCAGCCTTTAGCAGAGGATTAAAGCGATACAAAGGCCAGTAGCCGCAATTAACCGCCAGCTTTGCCTCTTCCTGGCTCATGCCCATACCTTTTTTAATTCCGTGATTTATGCAGGGAGAATAAGCCATAATCAGGGATGGACCGTCATATCCTTCAGCCTCTGTAAAAGCTTTAACAAGCTGCTGTTTATTAGCTCCCATTGCAACATTAGCCACATATACATAACCGTATGTCATTGCCATGCGGCCCATATCCTTTTTGCATGTCTTTTTGCCGGATGCCGCAAACTTGGCAACAGATCCGGTTGGAGTAGCCTTGGAAGACTGACCGCCTGTGTTTGAATATACTTCGGTATCAAGCACAAGGATATTTATATCTTCGCCTGTAGCCATCACATGATCAATGCCGCCAAAACTAATATCATAAGCAGAGCCGTCTCCTGCAATAATCCAGTATGACTTTTTTGTAAACAGCCCGGACATACCGGCTATTTCATCCAGAAGCGGATTGCCCTTGCAGCCGGCTAAAAGCTTTTTAAGCTGATCCCCGTACTTTCCGGATCCTCCGGCATCTTTCATGTTCTCCAGCCAGCCGGACATGGCACCCTTTATCTCCTGTGGAATATCCGTATTTAGAGCCTCCTGAATTAAACCAGCCAGCCTGCTGCGCTGCTGCAAGGCGCCCAGAAACATACCATAGGTAAATTCCGCGGGATCTTCAAAGAGGGAGTTGCCCCAGGAAGGGCCAAAACCATCCTTGTTAACACAGTAAGGAACAGCAGGAGCGCTTCCTCCCCAGATAGAGCTGCAGCCTGTTGCATTTCCAATGATCATCCTCTCCCCAAAGAGCTGTGTAAGAAGCTTTACATAAGGAGTTTCGCCACATCCTGCGCAGGCTCCTGAAAACTCAAGCAACGGCTGGCAGAACTGGCTTCCCTTGATTGTATTCCTGTTGACCAGATTATCTTTCACCGGCAGCTCAACGCTGAATTCATGGTTTGGCACCTGAACCTCTGTCTGAGTAGCAAGCGGACTCATAACCAGAGCCGGCTTCTTGGCAGGACATATGTTGGCACAGTTGCCGCAACCCATACAGTCTAAAGTATTTACCTGCATGCGGAAATGATAGCCTTCAATGCCCTTGCCCACGGCCTTTTTTGTTTCAAATCCTTCGGGAGCGCCGGCCAGCTCTTCATCCGTCAAGAGGACCGGACGTATGGCCGCATGAGGGCAGACCATTGAACACTGATTGCACTGTATGCAGTTATCTGCTATCCATTCAGGAACATTGATTGCCACCCCTCGTTTTTCATACTTTGAACCTGCCATTGGGAAAATACCATCTGTCGTAAACGCGCTGACCGGAAGTTTATCACCCTGTTGAGACAAAATGGGACGCATTACGTTTTTGACAAAATCAGGTTCTTCTTTGACTTCACGTGCTGTATCAACGGCATTGGCCCAATCTTTTGGATATTTGATTTCAACCAGATTATCAATAGCCTTATCCACCGCTTCATAGTTCATATTAATAATCTTGTCCCCTTTTTTGCCGAACATCTTTTTGATTTGATCTTTGAGATAATAGATAGCATCTTTCACAGGAATGATATCGGCAAGCTTGAAAAATACAGTCTGCATGATCATATTGATCCTGCCTCCAAGGCCTATCTCGGAAGCGATCTTTACAGCATCAATATTATAAAACTTAAGATTCTTCCGGGCAATAGTCCGGCGCATGTGAGCAGGAAGTCTGTTCTCCATATCTTTCAGAGTCCAGTCGGAATTAAGCACAAAAATTCCGCCATGCTTGATACCTTCAAGTATCGGATAGATATTTACATAATTGGCCTTATGGCAGGCAATATAATCGGCTGAATCGATCAGATAGGTAGACTTGATCGGCGTATCGCCAAAACGCAGGTGAGACATGGTGATTCCGCCCGATTTTTTGGAATCATAGGCAAAGTAAGCCTGGGCATACATGTCGGTATTGTCGCCGATAATTTTGATTGCGCTTTTATTTGCGCCCACTGTGCCATCTGCACCCAGTCCCCAGAATTTGCACTGCACGGTCCCTTCCGGAGCCACATCAAGCCCCTCTTCCACTTCCAGAGATGTATGAGTAACATCATCGGTAATACCTACCGTAAAATGATTCTTCGGGCCTGCTGAATTCATGTTGTCAAAGACCGCCTTGACCATGCCGGGATTAAACTCTTTTGACCCCATGCCATACCGGCCGTTGATGAGGGTCGGCATTTCACCCCGTTCCATATAAGCCGCGCATACATCCAGATAGAGAGGATCTCCGACCGCCCCCTTTTCCTTTGTCCTGTCAAGAACTGTGATGCGATCGGCTGTTGCGGGTATGGCGGCAAAAAGATGTTCGATTGAAAAAGGACGATACAGACGAACCTTTACCAGACCCACCCGTTCTCCTCTGGCTGTCAGGTAATTGACAACCTCTTCAATGGTTTCACAGGAAGAACCCATGGAAACGATAATTCTCTCTGCATTAGGATCGCCCACATAATCAAAGAGCCTGTATTTGCGACCGGTCAGGGCAGATACCTTTTTCATGTAATTGCCGACAATAACAGGAATCTTCCGGTAATAGGAATTAGCCGCTTCCAGCCCCTGAAAATAAATATCAGGGTTCTGGGCAGTACCCCTGAGCTCAGGCCTTTCAGGATTTACGCCTCTTGCGCGAAACGCTTTAACAGCATCCATGTTGATTAGCCCGGCCATATCATCATAGTCGATCATTTCGACTTTTTGTATTTCGTGAGAAGTCCGGAACCCGTCAAAGAAATGTATAAAAGGAATACTTGCTTCAATTGCAGACAGATGCGTCACCAGCGCCATGTCCATGGCTTCCTGCACAGAGTTTGATGACAAAAGAGCAAAACCTGTCTGCCGGACAGCCATGACATCCTGATGATCTCCAAAAATAGAGAGAGCATGCCCTGCAATAGCCCTGGCCGTGACATGAAAAACAGCCGGCAGCAGCTCCCCAGCAATCTTATACATATTGGGAATCATCAAAAGAAGTCCCTGCGAGGCTGTAAAGGTTGTTGTAAGAGCGCCGGAAGCAAGGCATCCGTGAACAGTGCCCGCAGCTCCGGCTTCTGACTGAAGCTCACGGACTGTCATGGTCTGTCCGAATATATTCTTACGGCCGCCGGCTGCCCATTCATCGCACAATTCCCCCATAGAAGATGAAGGGGTAATTGGATAAATGGCAGCGGCATCGCTCATAGCATATGCCACATGCGCGGCTGCTGTATTCCCATCGATTGTTTTCATTTTTTTTGCCATAGCGCCGTTCTCCTTATATTATATTCTGAATTCTACTTTTTACAAAACCGTCTTATTTGACGGCTTCGTAAAAAGTCTCGAAATCGTCATGCCGGACTTGATAAGCCTGCCCCGTACTTAATACGGGGGCATCCAGAACGTATTGAATTTACTGGATAGCGCTGATGCTTCACTTCGTGTCCGGCTTTCGCCGGAATGACGGAAAATGGTATTTTTCGACTTTTTACGAGATTGTTAACTTGAGTTATAATATGTCTTATATTAAATTAGATGTAAAGAAAAAAAACATATTTCAAACAATGAATATGATTTAGTGAAACTCCGGGTCTTAAAATGCAATGCCTTGCTCGCAATAACAAATTTTTAGACTTTCAAATAACTTAACTCAAGTTTTGCGCCCTGATTTCCAAGCAAACTCAAGGCGGTAAAAGAGCCAAATTTATTTTGGCCCGCAGTGCCGTAAAGCGGCATAACATAGCTTTTTACAAAGCCATCAAGTTTAAGTCAGAAGATTTTGAAAAAAATCATTTCCCTTGTCATCGATAATAATAAATGCCGGAAAATCCTTTACTGTAATCAACAAGATTGATTCCATGCCCAGTTCGGGATAGGCAATGGTTTCAATGTCTGTAATACACTCTTTGCCCAGCCGTGCGGCAGGCCCACCAATAGACCCAAGGTAAAAACCGCCGTATTTTTTACACGAATCTACAATCTCCATGGAACGGTTTCCCTTGGCAAGCATTATCATGGAGCCGCCGTGTTTCTGGAAAACAGGCACGTAAGGGTCCATGCGCCCGGCAGTCGTAGGGCCAAAGGAACCGGAAGGATATCCGGGCGGGGTTTTTGCCGGACCTGCATAATATATAATGTGGTCTTTAAAATAGCTCGGAAGACCTTGGCCACTGTCGAGCCGCTCTTTTAGCCTGGCATGAGCCATGTCTCTTGCCACAACAATTTTACCGTTTAGCAAAAGAGGGGTTGCTACAGGGTATTTGCTCAAAATTGTCCTGATCTCATCTATGGGCTTATTCAGGTCTATTCGCACGGCATCATATTTGTCTATTTGCGGACACGGAAGATAGTTTGCCGGATCAGGTTCAAGCCTTTCCAGAAAAATACCGTCACGCGTAATTTTTGCCTTGATGTTCCTGTCTGCGCCGCAGCTTACGCCAAGGCCTATTGGACAGGATGCTCCGTGCCGTGGAAGTCGCACCACTCTTATATCGTGGCAGAAATATTTTCCTCCGAATTGTGCGCCGATTCCGAGTTCGCGTGATATCTTAAGCAATTGCGCTTCAAGTTTCATGTCTCTGAAAGCATGCCCCAACTTATTTCCTTTTTCGGGGAGGGTATCCAGATATCCGGCTGAGGCCAGTTTAACCGTCTTTAAATTTGCTTCAGCAGAGGTTCCTCCGACAACAAAAGCAAGATGATAAGGAGGGCATGCAGCGGTTCCAAGGGATTTCATTTTACTTTCCAGAAAGCCGACCAGCTTCTCAGGTGTCAATATCGCCTTTGTTTCCTGATAAAATAAGGTTTTATTTGCAGACCCCCCTCCCTTTGCAATGAAAAGAAAATTATATTCATCCCCTTTTGCGGCATACAGTTCTATCTGGGCGGGAAGATTGCATCCTGTATTTATTTCATCAAACATGGTTAATGGAGCCAGCTGTGAATAACGCAGATTGTTTTTTGTATAGGCATTAAATATCCCCTTTGAAATAGCCTCCTTGTCAGAAAAACCGGTCCAAACCTTTTGCCCCTTTTTGCCTATAACAACAGCGGTTCCGGTATCCTGGCACAGAGGGAATACCCCTTGTGCGGAAATAACCGCATTTCTCAGCATCTCAAGGGCAACATATCTGTCGTTTCTAGAAGCTTGCGGGTCATCAACAATCATTGCTAATTGCTTGAGATGAGACGGTCTGAGCAGGTGGGATACATCTTTGAATGCCTGTTCGACAAGGAGGGTAAGCCCCTCAGGGGCGATTTTCACTATCTCAAAGTCCAGAAAGGATTTTAAGCCGATATGGTCTGTTGTTATTAAACGATAAGGGGTGAAATCATCTTTCAAGGGAAACATTTCCTGATAGGCAAATTCTACCATTGCAGATTTCTCCTAATTGCAAAGAGTGGTTTTTTTACTTTTTACGATGCCATCATAATTTAATGAATCATTGATTTCATCTAAAAACCGGCTTTTTTTGTTGAATTGACCCCTTCTATAATTTGCATGAGTCAAAAATAAAAAATGCTCGGCCCTTGTCATCGCAACATACATAAGTCTACGTTCCTCATTAAGACCCATTTCTGAATCCATGGACCTCCAGTGAGGGAAAAGCTGTTCTTCACATGCAACCACAAAGACCGCCCTGTACTCCAACCCCTTGGAAGCGTGTATAGTTGACAGAATTACCCCGCTTTTTTTGTCTTCTTCATCTTCTTTGTCCTCCTTAATCAGGGCGGCTTCTTCAAGGTATTCTACAATTGTATCTTTTTGGGAAGCTGAATAAATAAGCTGGTCAATGTTTTCCTCCCTTGACGTATAATCCATTGAACCGGCTATGGAATACTCTTTAATATAATCCAGATAGTTAACCTTTAACAATATCTCGCGGATTGCAGCATCAGGTTTCATATCCTTAATATCATCAAGCAACCTGATTAACGCGCTGAGAGAATTATATATTGCGGGAGCCAGAAGCTTTTCACCAAGAGCCTTGCGCGCAGCGTCCTGAAGGCTCATCTCGCCTGTTTTTATCTGAGCGATCTTATTGACAGCCGCGGGACCGATCCCCCGTTTGGGAATATTTACAATCCGCTCAAAGGATGCATCATCTTTTTCAAAAACCGCTGCGGTAAGATAGCAGTTTATATCCATGACCTCCTTACGTTCAAAAAACCCCTTTCCACCTAACATCCGGTACGGAATTCCAAAAGATCTGAATGCCTTCTCAAAGGAAAGAGAGCAAAATTTAGTCCTGTACAAAACAGCCATTTTACTATAAGCAAGACCCATTTCACCAAGAGATTTGATCTTTCCGGCAACCCATACAGCCTCTTTTTTTTCATCGAAAAAATCATAAATCTCAACCAATCCCCCACGCTTGTCAGAGAAGCACCTTTTTTCCATCTTGTTGTCATTGTATCCGATCAGATCATTTGCCGTCCGAACAATCTCGTCTGCGGAACGATAGTTCTGTTCCAGCCTGAAAACCTTTGCCTCTTTGTACTTTTCAGGAAACAACAGAAAATGGTCCATATTGCTTCCTCTAAATGAATAAATTGCCTGCCAGTCATCACCTACGCAGAAGAGGTTGCCGTTTCCAAGCAACAGCCCTGTAAGATCCTCCTGAAGATTATTGGTGTCCTGATATTCATCCACAAGAATAAACTGGAAAAGCTTTTGGTACTGCTTGCGCACATCTTTGTGATCTTGAAGCAGATTGCGTGTCAAAATCAAAATATTATCAAAATCAACAGCATTATTTGATTTAAGTTCCTTTTCATAAAGATTAAAAACATCGAGCAATCTGATACGGAAAGAGTGAAGCTTATGGTCAAGATATTCAAAGGGATTGCCGGAGTTTTTTGCACTGGAAATTTGAGCTAAAACAGGTTGGACATGCTTTTTCTCAAAATTCATTTTTCCTACAATAATATCCTTGATTATCTTTTGTTGATGGTATCCCGCGTAGATCTGGAGAGGAATATTATACCCAAGCAGGGAGCAATGTTTCTTTAAGATTTTAAAACATGCGGAATGAAATGTTCGAACCCACGGGAAACGTTCTGCCGGGATTTTTGTCATACGAACAAGCCGGCTCTTCATCTCGTCTGCAGCCTTATTGGTAAATGTAATCGCAAGAATACGCTCGGGATCATAGCCGCTTGACATAAGATGAGAGATTTTAGCGGTCAATGTCCGTGTTTTCCCTGAGCCTGCGCCTGCTACGACCAACGCCGGAGAACCGATATATTCAACAGCCTCTTTTTGTTGGGCCGAAAGTTGCATAATATCCTTATTAAAAAATTTATTTTGGCCCTTACCGTTTTATCCGCCTTAGAAGGGTTAAAGGCTTTGATAAATAAAAAGGGTGCGAAACTTGAGTAATGCAGTTTAACTTGATAATTATTACTTAATAAGTTAGATTGTGTCTATATAAAAATGATGATCTTGTAAAAAGTCAAAAACCGTGAACCTACAACCGTGAACGGTTACCACTTAACAAAAGGATAATTATGGCTAAAGCGATCTATTGGGCAGATCATTATGCCGGCATCAAAAAAACCGGCCGGGAAGCAGTAAAATTGATCGGGTCCGGCAAAAGGGTTTTTATCGGATCATCATGCGGAGAACCGCAGCATCTGGTCAAAGAGCTCGGTGAAGCATCAGCAAACTTTACAGACCTTGAGATAGTTCGCCTTATGACCATGGGAAGCACCCCTTTAACACTGATAGCAAACAAAACAAATTGCCGGAGCATGAATATTAGATCTTTTTATCTTGGGTCTGCTGCTATTGATACTTTTGCAGGAAACATGCGATTTATTACTCCGATAAACCTTTCCGCGGTGCCCTTTCTGTTTAAGAACAGACAGCTTCCCATACATGTAGCCCTTATCCAGGTGTCTCCTCCGGATGATTTTGGATGGTTAAGCCTTGGCATTTCCGTGGATATAACACTGGCCGCAGCCATGTCCGCCGATCTTGTGATCGCCCAGGTAAACTCTAAAATGCCAAGGGTGCTTGGCCGAAGCTTTATCCATGTTAATGATGTAGATGTGGTTGTCGAATATGATGAGGATCTTCTTGCAATTGATGAGGCTAAAGAGTCCGCGTCTTCAAATCTTATCGGCAGACAAATAGCGCGACTTATTGACGATGGCTCAACAATTGACATCGGCAGAGGCGCTACGCCGCGAGCAATCCTTTCAAACCTCTCTAGTAAAAATGATCTTGGAGTCCATACTCAATATCTGACAAACGGTATAATGGACCTTGTGTCAAAAGGGGTTATTACAAACCGGAAAAAGGGGTTCAATGAGGGAAAGCTTGTGGCAAGCAGCGCGATAGGAACAGGTTATCTGTACGAGTTTTTAGATGATAATCCTGCCATAGAATTTCATCCTTCAGATTATGTAAACGACCCCGGCATTATTTCCCGCCATTACAGGATGGTTTCCTTAAACATGGCAACGGCAGTAGATCTCACCGGCCAGGTCGCCGCTGATACCCTTTCTTACGATTATTTTTCAGGTGTTTCAGGTATGCTCGACTTTATAAGAGGAACAGCTCGATCTAAAGGGGGTAAATCGATCCTTATGCTCCCATCGACATCCATAAGCGCCGATAAGAGCTGGATTGTCCCCAGGCTGAGCGACATGGCCGTAGTAGTTCCAAGGGGTGATGTTCAATGTGTTGTTACCGAGTATGGCGTTGTCAACCTGTTCGGCAAAAGCCTCCAGGAAAGGGCTATGGCCATGATCAGTATCGCTCATCCTGATTTTCGCGATGAGCTGTTTTTTGAGGCCAAACAGATGGGTCTGCTTAGCGCAAAGCGCGAGCTTAAAAAATCCATTCACGGCGTTTATCCTCTTGATCTTGAAGAAACACTTACAATCGAAGGCGAACCGGTAACCATCAGACCCGCAAAACCGGTCGATGAAAGAAGGTTGCAGGAGCACTTTTACAACCAGGAAAAAAGTGATATTATTTTAAGATTTTTCCATGAAAAGAAAATCTTTGTGCGTGAAGAGGCTGAAGGCATGTCGCAGATAGATTATATTAAAAACCTTACCATTGTCGCAATTATCGGTGAATCCGGCTTTAGAAATGTTGTTGGAGTGGGAGAATATTTGCTTGACGAAGTAAAAAACGTGGCAGAGGTAGCCTTTTCCGTAAACAGGAGCTACCAGGGGAAAGGGATTGGCAGAATCCTGATGCGAAAACTTTCCGAAGCTGCGCGTGAAAACGGAATTGCCGGTTTTACAGCCTATACTTCGCCGCAAAACCAGGCAATGATCAGGCTGTTTAAAAGCGTGCCTTACAAAACCACGACTATTTTTGATGGCGATGTTCTTTCACTTAACTGCAGATTCGATGAATTAAAATAGCGCACCTTCGGTGCGGACATAAGTGCCTAAAGTATATTAAAGTGAGCTAAAGTGCCTAAAGTTAAGGACTGCACCTTCAGTGCTGCTGATTTTAAAGTTATGAGTGTCTAAAGTAGTGGAGTGACAACATCCTGTAGCTCCTGCAGGAGTAGTTGGCCGGCAAGTGGGTTATCAATTAGCACGCCGAAGGCGTACCACAACTTTAGGCATTTTAGACACTTTAGCTCACTTTAGGCACTTTCCTGTTCAGCGATATATTTGTCTTATAGTGCTGAATTCATTAGGCAAAAAATGGGATTTCCTATACTATTAAAATAGGGGAGTAAAATGGAGCAGGACATGATCAGGCACACAATTTTATTTTTGCCTCACAACAAGAGGATAACCGTAAGGGATGGAGAAAATATTATCCGTGCCGCCATGGAGGCAGGGGTGCATATTAATGCCTCGTGCGGAGGGGAAGGTGTGTGCGGCAAGTGCCGTGTTATTATCGAGCAGGGGGATGTTGATGGAGGAATAACGGAAAAGTTAAGCCAAGAAGAATGCGCGGCCGGATACCGGCAGGCATGTTTGAGTAATGTAAAAAGCGACATGGTTGTACGTATACCTGTAGAATCGGATGTTGATGCAAGCATGCTTAACATGCAAAGCACTCCCAGACAAGCCGCCCGTATCAAGGAAATGGATTTTAAGCAGTTAAAGCAAAACAGCTGTTTCCTGCCCCCTGTTGAAAAAATATATATTAAACTACCTGAGCCTTCTGTAAAAGACAACCTGTCTGACGTTGCAAGACTTGTTAATTACCTGAAACTGAATTTCAACGAGCGTCGTCTTGTCATTAATCTGCCGGTTATACGTAAGATCCCGGAGGTTTTCAGAAAAAATAATTTTAAAATAACCGTTACTCTTGCCCGCCCGGTCCAAGCCGGAAGAAAGACTCATATCGTCGATGTCCAGCCCGGTGATACGAGCGGGGAAAGCTATGGAGTTGCCATGGATATAGGCACAACAACCATCTATGTCCGGCTGATAGATCTAAATACAGGCAAAATCATGGCTGATTACGGTGATTTTAACAAACAGATAGGTTTTGGAGAAGATGTAATCACCAGGCTTATATATGCGGAAAAACCAGGAGGGCTTGAAAAGCTTTATGAAGTTAGTTTGGAAACCATCAACAATATTCTGCGCAAGATAATTAATGATACCGCAATTGACCCTGAACAAATTGTATTAGTTACATTGGCGGGCAACACAACTATGACCCAGCTTATGCTGAAGGTTGACCCAAAATACATCAGGCGTTCGCCGTATGTGCCGACTTCAGCGTTGTATCCGCCGATCAAGGCGATTGAGTTGGGCATGGCATTAGGTGAGCATGTTACCACATTGATATATCCTGAGATATCAAGCTATGTGGGAGGCGATATTGTCGCCGGTATAATGGCATCAGGAATGTATCGCTCTGAAAAGCTTACCCTGTATATGGATATCGGCACAAATGCTGAAATTGTAATCGGCAACAGAGAGTGGCTTGCATGTGCGGCATGTTCTGCAGGCCCGGCTTTTGAAGGGGGCGGCATAAAATTTGGAATGCGCGCCACAAAAGGAGCGATAGAAGATTTTTCCATAGACCCCCTCACGCTTGAGCCGATGAATATAACCATAGGAAATGTCCGGCCAAAAGGAATATGCGGCAGCGGCCTTATCAATATTGCAGCTGAAATGTTTGAGCAGGGAGTTGTTGATAACCTTGGCAAGTTTGATCGCAGTCTTGATACAGATCGTATAAGACAGAATAACGGCATATATGAGTATGTACTCGCAAAGGCGGATGTTACACACATAGACAGGGACATTGTCATTACCGAACCGGATATCGATAATCTTATCAGAGCAAAGGGCGCAATGTTCAGCGGATGCATGACTCTTCTCGGAGAGGTCGGGCTCAGTATTGACGATATTGACCGTATTATTCTGGCAGGCGGGTTTGGAAGTTATGTGGACCTGGAAAAGGCAATGACAATTGGTCTGCTGCCTGAAACAGATCCTGATAAGGTTGTTTTTATCGGCAATGGATCACTTACCGGCGCAACAATGATCTGTCTGGCAAACCATATAAGGAAAGATGTGGTAGAGGTAACCAGAAAGATTACAAACTTTGAACTATCGGAAACAGCATCATATATGAATAATTATATGGCCTCCCTGTTTTTGCCGCATACAGACATGAATAAATTTCCAAGACTCAAAGCCCGCATTGAAGCCCGGAAGGAATTGAGGAATTGAAATCAAAAGCCCTTGAAATAAACCTGGAATGCTATCGTGTTGATGTTGCCATAGAGGACAAATATTCAATCCTTCAGGAGATAATGTCCAAGTACTATGGAGTTATGGACGGTTTAAATACCTTTTTGAAGGAGCTTTCCCACCCTTATAAAAACTGGGAATTTATTGTCAGGGAAGCAAGAAATTATTCCCTGAATTATTTTCATCTTCTTAAAAACCATCCTAAAGGTCCTGATGCAGCAACTCTTTTAGTAAATATCTTTAACCATGCTATTATATCTGAAAACAATATTAAGATCAAAGCCGATGCCGTAGACAATCTTCTTCTTTTCCTGCAAAAAATCATAAAAGATTCCGGTCCGGATATCAAAAGGTTCATGCCTGTAATCGATAGCTCCTTTGACAGCATCAGGAATTATAAAAAAGATGGTTTCTTTCTGTTTGTTAAAAGCTTCTATCAGATAAAAAGACTGGCCAAAGCAATTCTAAATCATACGCATGATCTCACAAATGTAGATTACCGGGCAATCAACCTGGTTTTGTTAAAATATTTCAAGCATACATATTCTTACTGGCTAAGCGAGGAGGATCCGTTTGACTGGTTTAAAAACGAGGCTGGTGATATTGACGACAAAGAACCGTTTGATGAAATTTTTAAATATATATCTCATAAGCAAATTAACAAATGGCAGTCAATTACAGGCAAAATCGCCCTGCAAAATGGTATTGACTCTAAAAAAATTTTACAAAACCTGTTAGAACTGCCGGCATACAGTCAGATTGTTGAAATATACAAGGAGATCCCACAAAGACTGGTTGAAGCAGGAGCGAAAACCGGCAAAGGCAACCTGTGGAAACTTATATTTCTTTTCCACACAATGAAGACACCCGGACTTTCAATCATTTACGAAGAAGCTTTAAGAGATATCAACAGAACCCTTTCCCAGCTTATAGAGCATGAAAAAGGCGGGAATATCCACAAACTGATAGAGAAAACCTTTTCCATATTAAGAGGGCTGGCCGATAAATTTCCTGCCACTGTTTTAAACTGCGTCCTTAATATGGGTAAGGGAGTATATAAAACAGATCAAATCGACCTTGTGAATTTTTTTATTGATCACCTGGTTGCCATTGGTTTTCAGTCACCAATGATAAAAGGGGTCGGAAGCGACTGGCAGATACAGGTCAACAGCTCACACATGCAAAATATAAGGACCTGGCTGGAGCTTATCGAGCTTAACCCCAAATGGTCAACAAGGCTTATTTCCCACCTGACGATTCATCTGTCTCTATGCGGTGTTTTTATCAAGGATACCGACCTGTTTCCCCGCGATATTACACGATTTTTAAACAGCGATATCAGATCTGTATATAATCTTGCAAAACAGCTCGCAAGGCTCTTTCCTGTATATTTTAATGATATAGGCGCTGAAGGAATGCTAAGGGATATATCAACACAGCTCGATGAATTAACACACCAAAAGGATGTTCTTATACATTTTCTGCGAAAACAGAGCCATGTTGAAAGCAGCAGCAGGATGATCGGCTTTATGGAAGCGGTTATTAATTTCTGGCAAACCAAAAACAGGGAGATTCTAAAGCCTTTTATCCCACCCGGTATTTTTGATCAAATCCATACCCGAGGCCCTTATATTGATGGCGTTCACAGGGTAATGTTACACCTTAAAGCAAAGAAGCTATATTTACCGGACGACCTCATTGCTTTAAATGAAAAAGAACTGCAAAGCCATGCAGCAGATATTTCAAAGGTGTCTGAAAAAGATATTAAGCGGGTGAAAATGACCATATCCTTTTACAAACTTTTACATCAAAAATACGACCTCATATTCAGCTTAAAATCAGACAGCGAAATCGACCATTATCTTTCACGATTTAAAATCGATGCATTTCCGGATATAGACGCGCTTAAAAAGGCTCTTATTGAACCTGATTTAAAGAAAAAGCTTTGCATGCTGCTTGATTATCTTGATCTGCTCAAAAAAATCATAATTTCTTCAAAATCGTATGAGATTAGGGAAGATATTTATAAGAAAAGACATTTTGCTGTTGATATACCGTCTATATACGGGTTTTACCACGAAAGAAAATTTGATGCGCTTGGGCTTACCTTTCGGATAGAATCGATAGTCAATGCATTGTTTGAGGAATTTATTGAAAGCATTGATCTCAGCATTATCACCAGAGCCACTTTTTATCAGATTTACGACCGGTTACTATTGTTTAACAGGGCGTTGCAGTTAAATGGAATCTCATCAATCGAAATGGAGCGTCAACTTGATCTTTTAGCCCATCTGCTCGAAGTAAGGGGTTTTACCTTTACCCAGTATGTTGATATATTCAAGGGGGTTACGCTCGCTGTAAAAAATATAATTAATGATTATTTTCATAATATCCACGAACAGAATCTGACCGTAATACTGGCTCAAACCCCTATTGACCGTATTTCAGAGAAATATCTTCCCAAAGAGGGAGTGATTAACTCTGAAGAGATAGCGCAAAGGGTGTCGGAAATCTTTTTCCGCGACAGGCTGGCGCTGTCATTAGGGCTTCAGCAGCTTGACCTGTTTTTAGGTCGAATACTGAACACACTTTTTCACCAGTCAGACAAACTGCCTAAAGATAAGCTCCACCAGCTTCTCAACTATGATCCTCAACGGGCTTTAAGCCCTTTTGTGCCGGTAAATAAAAAGGTTTTTGGCTTGATATATTTAGGCAACAAAGGGTTTAACATAATTAAGCTGATAAATTACGGTTTGCCGGTGCCTCCGGGTTTTATTATAACCACGGAGGTGTTTCGTTCAAGAGAGGTGATCGACAATTTTCCTCCGGCACGGGAGTATTTCAAAAAACAGCTTTACAGCCAGATATGCGACCTGGAAAAGGTTACGGAAAAAAAGTTTGGAGACCCGAAAAACCCTTTGCTCATTTCTGTTAGAAGCGGAGGGGCTGTTTCACAACCCGGAATGATGTATAGCTTCCTTAATGTCGGATTAAATGAGGAGATTGCAGCCGGAATTGCCATGCAAACCAACAACAGCTGGTTTGCATGGGATAATTATCGCAGGTTTCTCCAGTGTTATGGTATGTCATATAATCTTGAGAGGAATGATTTTGACGCAATTATTAATGAGTTCAAGCAACGCCTGAGTATCCCTTATAAAAGAGGGTTCCCCGGCCAAGAGATGAGAAAAGTGGCTCTGGCTTATAAGGATATGATAAGGGATGCCGGGATTAACATTATAGAAGATCCGTTCGAACAACTGTATATGGCAATAAAAAGCGTCCTCGGATCCTGGGAAGAATCAAAAGCCAAAGCTTACCGTAAAATTATGGGCATATCAGATGACTGGGGCACGGCCGTTACTGTTCAGAAAATGGTTTTCGGCAATCTTGGCCGACAGTCGGGTTCAGGAGTCTTTTTTACCCATAATCCGAGATGGTCCGGGGATATCTTAAGGTTGTGGGGCGATTTTACGCTCGGAAATCAGGGTGAAGATGTGGTTTCAGGGCTTGTCAATACCATGCCGATTTCAATCAATCAGCAGGATATTGAAATGAGACAGACCGACATAACCCTTGAATCACATTTTCCGCTTATTTTCAAAGCATTGAAAGATTGGTCAAGTGAATTAGTCTATAAAAAAGGTTGGAGCCCTCAGGAAATCGAATTTACATTTGAAAGCCCTTCAATAAAGGATCTCTATCTGCTCCAGGCCAGAGATATGACCATGAGAGAGAGGAAAAAGGTTTTAACCTTTTATCCAGAGAAAATATCGGAAGACAAATATTTAGGGCACGGTATCGGAGTCAGCGGCGGGGCAATGAGCGGCCGGGTGGTTTTCAGCCTGGATGAAATAGATAAATGGAGAAAACTGGAGCCGGAAACATCTTTAATCCTTCTCAGAGCAGATACTGTTCCAGATGATATTCAGGAGATATATGCCTCCGACGGCCTGCTTACCGCGCGTGGAGGGTTAACATCCCACGCCGCTGTAGTGGCTCACCGGCTTGGCAAAACATGTGTGGTTGGATGCGTGGATCTTATCTGTAATGAGAAGAAAAAAAACTGCTTGTTTAACAAGATATCATTAACAGCCGGTGATTATATAAGCATTGACGGCCGTGAAGGCTCTGTTTATCATGATCTTATTGATATCAAAGAAGGTTAGATGAATTCGTAAAAAGCCGAATTCATCGGGTGTTAAGTGTTAAGATAAGACATTTAACTTTAATATCAAATACTTAACACGTCTTGTAAAAAGTGATGTTTTGACTTTTTACGAATTCGTCAAAGTTAAGGGATAGACAATCAAGGAGGGATGAATGTACGAGGACAAAGGGTTAAAGCTTGGGATAAACGGCTTTGGCAGAATTGGAAAGCTTACCTTATGGCATAATATCGGGCGAAAATATTTTAATGAAATTGTGGTAAATGTTGGTCGCAAGGTCGGCACATCCCTTGAGGATATTGCGCATTATGTGGAAAGAGATTCAACTTACGGCTTATTTCATGTCTACTTGTACGGTTATAAGGCCAAACCTTTTATTGAAAATCTGGATGAAAAAAGCGGCTTGATGATAATCGATGGGATAAAGGTAAAGTTTTTAAGAACCGCAAGAAATCCGGGCGAAATAAACTGGAGAGAGCACGGAGTAAAGCTGGTGGTAGATACTACCGGACAATTTATTGATCCGACTCTTCCGCCGGAACATCCCAAAGGGTCGGTGCGCGGACATATCGAATCAGGGGCAGAAAGGGTGATAGTCTCCGCCCCCTTTAACATCGAGGATAAAGGGCTTGCCATGCCCGAGGATGCAGTGACAACCGTAATGGGTATAAATGATGATGATTATGATCCAAGGCGCCATAAGATTGTATCAAATGCATCCTGTACTACTACATGCCTTGCCCATATGATAAAACCTCTTCTCAATTATTTCGGCGCCAACAAGATACTCTCAGCCTCAATGGCTAGTGTACACGCGGCCACCGGTTCACAGCAGGTCCTTGACAGGCTGCCGAAAACAGGATCAATTGATCTGAGAAAAAACAGAAGCGTAATGAATAACATTATCCTTACCACAACCGGCGCCGTCAATACACTCAGGCTTGTTATGCCTGAAATGGAGCAGATAGGATTAATTGCGGAGTCGGTTAGAATACCCACCAATACAGGCTCCCTTATCATTCTTGTTCTTAATCTCCATGAGGAATTGTCCGGCAAATCGATAAGGAGGGAATTAATCAACAATATATACAGGCAGGCTGCATCAGATGATCCAAGGGGATATCTCTATTATACGGATAAGCAGAATGTTTCCGGGGATATAATCGGCATGCCCCTGGTTGCGACCGTTATTGAGGGCCATGAAACACATACCCGCACGGCAAATGTGACAATAGATCTAAAAAATGCGCCGGAACTGGAAAAAGATATCATATCTTCGCTAAAAAACACGGTCGTCAAAATACCGGTAACTCAGGCTGTTATATATGGATGGTATGATAATGAAATGGCCAGCTATGTTAATCTGCTGGGGGACAGGATAGTTTCAATAGCTGAGAACATGTAATCAGCTCAGAACCCCCTTAAAACTACGTCTGTGTATGGGACAGGGGCCGAATTTCCTGATGGCCTCTTTATGAGCCTTGGTTGGATACCCTTTGTGCCTGGCGAATTCAAACTCCGGATAATAATTGTGATATATCACCATAAGCTGATCTCGGGTTACCTTGGCAATAATTGAGGCAGCGGCAATAGAGATGCTCAGAGAATCACCTCTGATAACCGGCTCCTGTGGCAGGTTTGAAGATATTCGGAATTTGCCGTCAATAAGAAGATAATCCGGTTGGGGGTTAAGATTGTCAACAGACATTGCCATCGACATGAGTGATGCCTTAAGTATATTGATACGATCTATTTCTATCGAGTCAACTATTCCTATACCTATGGATATTGCATGCTCATAAATCTTTTCATATAGATAGGCTCTTTTCCCCGGCGTTAATTTTTTTGAATCTTTTATACCTGAAACCTGAAAAGAGGAGGGCAGTATAACTGCTGCGGAAACAACAGGCCCTGCCAGGGGGCCGCGGCCGGCTTCATCAATACCCGCGACTGTTGCAAACCCCTTTTCAATACTTTTTTTTTCAAAAAACCACTGGTCCGGTTTCATGGAGTCCATATAAGGCTATTGGTTGAAACGCCGTTCCTTTATTCTGGAGGCCTTTCCTCTTAGTTTACGCAGATAATAGATCTTTGCACGCCTCACACGGCCTTTGGAAACAACCTCGATCTTATCGATAAGCGGTGAATGGAAAGGGAAGATACGCTCAACGCCTATACCGTACGAAACCTTGCGTACCGTAAATGTAGCGTTACTTCTGCCTTTGCGTTTGCTTATCACAACCCCCTGAAAAGCCTGAATGCGCTCTTTGTCGCCCTCCTTTATCTTGACATATACCTTAACAGTATCTCCTGGAGCAAAAGCAGGCAAATCAAACCGCATCATTTCTCTTTCTATCTGTTCTATTGTTTGCATAATAATATCCTTCCGTAATTATAATCTGTTTGGATTTTTGTATATAGCCGGTTCTTTCTTTACGATTTTTTTAATTATCTCCCATAAGTCTATCAAGTATAATGGATGCCGCGGACCGAACCGAAAGGTGATTGTAGCCGGTATTACCCTTAATCGGTTCAAGTATGTAGTCGGCGCCGGCAATAAAATCTTCCGACAGCCCCCATGCTGTGCCAAAAACCAACAGATAGGGCTTGCCGCTTTTAAGCATTTCACGAAACTTTCCAAAATTTATGCTGCGATGACTATCCCTGGCGCAAGTAGCAACGATTTTTGGCGCCCCTTCACCATTGCTGCAAATATGGTCTATGACATCATCCAATGAGTCTTTTATACAGATCAGTTCAAGGGCTTTCCCCCTTTGGGGATTATATATTGAGCCGTATCCGCTTAGCCAGTGTGAAACTATCTTCTCAACAAGCCCCTTCTGATCCGATAGAGGGGTTATAATATATAATGATTGCACACCGTATGTTTTTGCCGCTCTTGACATATCGTGCAGATCAAGGTTTGTCACGGCAGAAACTATTGTGCTGCCATTCTTATTTACTACCGGATAATGCGTCAGGGCTACGTAAAGATTTGGCATGTATGATTTTTTCAATATCTCGGCGCCATTTTTCTAAAATTTCAACCTCATTTTTGCTTACAGGCCTTTTCTCCAAAAGGTCTTTTCTTTTCAGGAAGGTGCGTATCAAAGATGCTTCAAGCCTCCATTTTTCAATTTCCATGTGATTACCCGACAGCAACACTTCCGGGACTTCAGACCCTTCAAAGGTTCTCGGTCTTGTATATTGCGCATATTCCAGGAGACCGTTTGAAAATGAATCATTTTCCGCTGAATCTTTGCCGCCAAGCATGCCCGGGATTAATCTTGCCGTCGCATCAATAACAACCATGGCTGCCGGCTCTCCGCCCGTGAGCACATAATCACCGATTGAAATTTCATAATCTATGAAATCGTGACAAATCCGTTCATCAATCCCCTCGTAGCGACCGCATACAAGGATAAGCCCTTCAAACGATGCAAGTTCACAAGCAATATTTTGATTAAAAACACGCCCCTGAGGAGTCAACAGTATGGTTTTCGCCGATGGAGCTTTCTTTCTGGCAGCCCGGATAGCTCCTGCCAGGGGCTCAGGCTTCATAACCATTCCGCAACCGCCGCCATAAGGCCTGTCATCAGTAACCCTGTGTTTGCCTTCTGCAAAATCCCTGATATTTATAGTTGAAACACTAATCTTCTTTTGTTCTATCCCCCTTCTAATAATCCCATAACTCCGAAACGAATCAAACATTTCCGGGAAAATAGTAAGAGCAATAAAATTAATCACTTGTCAAAGATCTCGTTACAAACCTTCAGGCAGGTCAACCCGCATGATTTTCTGTTTAAGATCGATTTCCTTAACCACGGATTCGATACCTGGAATAAGTATTTCATCATCATTGTTTTTTACGACATAGACATCATTGCTTCCTGTAGGAATTATCGATTCAACGCGGCCGATAAATTTTTCATCGATTGTATAAACAGAAAGCCCTATAATATCAATCCAGTAATATGACTCGCCTTTAAGTTTCGGAAGCTTTGCTTTTTCAATAAAAAGATCGGACCCGACAAGGGTTTCAGGCATATCACAGTCATCCACCCCTTTAAGAGATAAAAGAATAGTTCGTGTATGGGGCTTAACCCACTGTATTACATAGGTTTTGTCCCGGCTTTTACCATCTCTTACGAGAATTAAACCGCCTGGCTTAAAAGCGGATAAAGACTCAGCATAGGAAAAGACCTTGAGGGTTCCCTTAAGGCCATGAAGGCCAACGATCTTTCCAATAAGAAGCAGGTCGGTTTCTTCCACGGTTTTATTCTATGATTTCAAGGACCGTGCGTTTTTTTATCTTTGCGGAAGCAGCGCTTAATATAGTACGCATTGCCCGTGCGGTACGGCCTTGCTTACCGATAACTTTGCCTAAATCCTCTTTAGCTACTTTAAGTTCCAAAACCGAGGTCTGGTTACCCTCTACCTCTGAAACCTCTACCTGATCCGAATTCTCAACCAGCGCTTGTGCAATGTATTTTATCAGATCTTTCATAGCTCCGTCTCCTTATTTGCAAAAAAAAATCTTATTTTTTAAAAAGATTTTTCACCGTGTCTGTAAGAATAGCTCCGTGATCTATCCAGTACTTTACACGCTCACCCTTGAATGAAACCTCAACAGGATCAAGCAATGGATTATACGTGCCGACGGTTTCCAGGAACTTGCCATCCCTTGGACTTTTACTGTCAGCTACAACGATTCGATAAATTGGTCTTTTTTTTGCGCCAAACCTGGCCAGCCTGATTTTAACCGACATCTCTTTTCTCCTTTAAATCGGCAACATGCCACGGCTTATACCGCGCATACCGCCTTTGCTGTATTTTTTAATCATTTTCATAATCTGGGTATAATTTTTAAGCAGCCTGTTTATATCCTGAACAGTTGTTCCGCTGCCTTTAGCGATTCTTTTTCGTCGCTGCCCATTTATTATTGTATGTTGACACCGTTCCTGAAGCGTCATTGAATTAATGATAGCTTCGGCTCTGACAAACTCCTTTTCATCTAACTTAAGATTTTTGAGCTGTTTGCTGTTGCCACCCGGCATCATTTTTAAAAGATCGTCAAGTGAGCCCATCTTGCGTATTTGAACCATCTGATCACAAAAGTCATCTAATGTAAATTGGCTTTTTCTAAGCTTCTTTTCAAGCTCAACCGCCTTTTCATGATCAATCATTGACTGGGCTTTTTCAATAATTGTAAGGACATCGCCCATGCCCAGTATTTTTGAGGACACCCTGTCCGGATGAAAGGTTTCCAGGTCGCTGAGCTTTTCACCAACCCCTATGAATTTTATGGGTTTGCCTGTTATTAACTTGATGGAAATAGCTGCTCCGCCACGGGCATCACCATCCATCTTGGTAAGAATAACGCCGCTGACATCAAGAGCCTGATCAAATGATTTTGCGATATTAACAGCATCCTGTCCTGTCATTGCATCAGCTACAAGGAGTATGTCCGATGGCTGAACAGCCTCCTTTATATGTAAAAGCTCTGCCATCAACTTGTCATCAATATGCAGGCGTCCCGCAGTATCTATCAGCAGAGTGTCATACCCTTCCTTATGTGCTGCTGCCCTGGCCTCCCTGCAAACTTGAACAGGATCCATTTCCACGCTTGACGGGAATACAGGGATAGCGAGTTGCTCTCCTATTTTTCTTAGCTGATCAATAGCTGCCGGGCGATAAACATCTGCCGGAACCAGATACGGTTTTCTCCCTCTTTTCCTTAATAAAACAGACAACTTGCCTGCTGTAGTTGTTTTGCCGGAACCCTGCAGGCCCACCAGCATAATAGACACCGGATGCGAACCAGACAGGCGCAAGTCCTCATAACTGGAACCCATAAGCTGTGTCAGCTCATCATTAACTATTTTTACAACCTGCTGGCCGGGTGTCAGACTTGCCATGACCTCCTGACCGATGGCTCGATCCTTTATGTCTGCAATCAGTTTTTTTACGACTTTATAGTGAACATCGGCCTCAAGAAGGGCTATACGGATCTCTTTCAAGCCCTCTTCAATATTTTTTTCCGTTAATTTGCCGTGTCCTTTTAGCTTTTTAAATACAAATGTAAGCTTGTCGGTTAAATTATCAAACATAAATATATCCAAAGAATGATTATTAGTAAACTTTCAATTTAATGGGATGATTATATTATGTCAAGGAAAAAGGCTCATATTTAACCGCCACAGGGGTCTTTTCATTCAGCCGCTAATTACAGAATCAAGTCGCTGTCTATAATAGAGCCTGCCTTTATTGTTGCCGGAGATTTGCCGCTGTTTGTTATTACAACCCTTCCTTTTATTGTTATGTTTTTTTCAAAAAAAATATCCCCTTTTACTGTAAGAGATTCACAATCAATTAAGGATGGTATCCCATCAATAAGAAATCTTTCATTCAACTTATCTCTTGTCCCATAATATCCTGGATCAAGATTTATCCTGATTAAATCCGATTTCATATTTGGGTTTAGAATCAACGTTTGATCTTCTGAAAAAATAAAGCGATCCGACCGGACCGCAAGCAGATCATTGCAGCTTTTGACAGGAAAAAAACGTGATCTTGGCACCTTAATCACCGGTGTGTCTTCAAAAAGGGATATAGCGGCTCCCATTGCGGTTTCGACATGGTATACTTTTGGGCTGGATTCATCCCTTGGATCAAGTGTCTTTGGGTTCAGTATCATTGGAAGACGGATTATCCCATATTCTTCAATAACCTCCTTTAATACCGGCAGGTTGATCCAGATATTGTTTGTGTTGAAATACCTGTACCTGCTTATATCTCTAAAGGCATCCGATCCATTTCCCGGACACTGGGCTGCTTCACGCAAAATCAAATTGCCGTTTTTATGCCTGGCAATATGTCCTCCCTTTAAATCATCCGGCGTTCTTTCGGCTACCTCCATCATAAAGGGAAACCTGTTTTCGGAAAAGTAACCAAGAAGGGAAGCATCCATTGTAGCGCCCAGGTTATCCGAATTGGCGATAAAAGCATATCTTATTTCTCTGTCAAGCAGATATTGCAATGTCCCTGATGTATAAAGTGCTGTATAGACATCGCCGTGGCCGGGTGGATTCCACTCCATGTCCGGATTTTGCGGCCATGTCGCAGGGCCAAGCCCGTCACAAAGTATCTTGGGAAATTTGTTCTGAATAAATATTATGGGAAAGCTGGACAGGTTTATTCGCGATAGAGCAGAAAGGGTATCCTGATGTGTGCTAAAGCTATTCATTAAGGACAGCATGACATTGTTTATTTCAGCCTGCCTTAATATTATCTCAAGAAAGCTTTTTCCATCTTTTACTCTGATAATCGATTTTGGCTTTTCAAGGCCCATAGTAGTGCCAAGTCCGCCATTTAATATTATCATCACGGTATTTTTTAAGACTTTTGTCCCTGCATCGGCATATTGGCCGATATTATCCGCACTTTTGATTTCGTCCGCATTTAGAGGCCTTATGTCTTTATCAAACACAAGACCTGTTCCGCCGGCAACTACCTTTTGATAATAATAAGCAAATGTATCAATAACAGCCGGCGGCAGCTCCTCTTTTTTCATTTTCATAATAAAGGATTGCAGGTGGTTCGACGTTATAGCTTGTTTCATAATAAACTCCCTGGTGAAATCTAAACCTCTTCAATCCATCCCATGGTGTCTTCTGTTCTGCCATACTGGATATCGGTTATTGCCTGATAGAATCTCTTTGCCATAGGCCCGACTTTGCCGCCGCCTATATTTATAACTCTGTCGCCGTATTTCATTTCACCAACAGGCGAAATAACTGCGGCTGTTCCTGACCCGAAAATTTCCTGCAGTTTTCCTGAGTCGTGCGCATCTATCAGATCATCTATGCTGATCTGCCGTTCACTGACCTTTATATTCCATTTTTTTGCCATAATTATTACAGAATCTCTGGTAATGCCGGGCAGAATGCTTCCGTTTAACATGGGAGTCACCAACTCATCATCTATGACAAAAAATATATTCATAGACCCGACCTCCTCAATGTACTTCTGGTGAACGCCATCAAGCCACAGCACCTGTGTATAACCGTTTTTGTGGGCTTCTTCTCCTGCATATAGACTTGCCGCATAATTTCCGGCTGCCTTGGCCTCGCCTATTCCGCCGCGTACAGCCCTGACATGATTCTTTGTCACCCAGATTTTAACCGGATTAAAGCCTTCTGGATAATATGCGCCAACCGGAGAAAGGATAATAAAGAAACGGTATGTATATGAAGCGCGCACACCCAGAAAAGGGTCTGTTGCAATAACAGTCGGCCTTATGTACAGGGAGGTTTCCGGCGCACCCGGGATCCAGTCTTTTTCCAGCGCAATTAACTGTTTCATGGCATCAAAGACAAAGCCCTCGTCAAATTCAGGGATACAAAGCATTTGGCAGGATCGGCTCAGCCGCTTGAAATTATCTTTTGGCCTGAAAAACCGGACAGCACCCGAATCGGTTTTATAAGCTTTTAACCCTTCAAATACCGCCTGTCCATAGTGGAGCACCATGGTTGCAGGGTCCATTTCAATAGGGGTATATGGTTCAATTCGTGGATTATGCCATCCATTGTCAGGATTATAATCCATGTTAAACATATGGTCGGTAAATATAGTCCCAAAACCGAGATTTGAATTATCAGGTTTGGGTTTAAGTGAGTCTGATCTTGTAATTGTCAGTTGCATTTAATCTCCTTGGGCTATTTCCAGAGCATAAGTCCTGTATCGTTATCATAGGTTCTTTCCATTGGTTTGCCTGTTAATTCCTGCAGGTTTATTTCTCCGGCATAAATAATAGTTTCAGAAAAAAGATGCCCTCCAGTTGTTTTCCCCTGTTCATCAGCAAGCAGAATATGAGCATGGATAAACGGTTTGTTGTCCTTTAACGAAACATTACCTGTACAGCTTACAATTTCAAATGGCGCTTCCTCTTTAACGGTTACATAAACCTGTTGCTTTTGATCGTAAGTGCCTATAGTGGCGGAAGAAACAGCGCCGATAACTGAAAATGTCGCCATCCGGATCAAAGCATCCTCACAGAACTCCTCGACAGAAAGAATCAAATCTCTGCCATGAGGAAGACAGCCTGCGAAAATACGTCCACGCTGAAATTCAAAACAGGATAGTTTCTTCATCACAATATCCTGACCCGGATATGCCGGAATATAAAAAAGGATTTGATAAATTCTTTTGCTTGTTTTTATTTTCTAAAAGTAAAACAAGCTTACGCTTAAATCAAGATTTAATTCCCACAATTGTCGGCAAAAAACAGTGGGTGTTTTGCTAAATAATTATCAAGCAATTGACATTGAATATTTTATTGAGATATAAGAAAAAAATTATTTAAAAAAGAAAGGGAAGAAAAAAACTATGGACATACCTAATACAATGGCCGGTATAGATCCTGTCAAACTTACTCTTGACAGCAAATTTAAGTTCAAATGTCATAAAAAGGTAAAATGTTTCACCAAATGTTGCGGGGATATTAATATTATACTGACACCCTATGACATTATCAGGCTAAAGAATCGTCTGCAGCTTTCATCAGAAGAGTTTTTAGCCATTTATACAGAGCCGCAGCTTTTAGAAAAAACAGATCTGCCTATAATTACCTTAAAGCTTTTAGATGATGAAACATCCGAGTCTGATAAAAGGAAATGCCCTTTTGTCAGAGAGAATGGATGTATCATTTATGAAGACAGGCCCACTACATGCCGCTATTATCCGCTTGGTGTCGCTTCACTCAGCCATAAAGAAGGGGCGGATGATACAGGATTCTATTTTTTTGTTCAAGAGCCTCATTGCCTTGGTTTTGAAGAGGATAGGGAATGGACCGTTCGTGAATGGCGCAAGGATCAGGGGGTTGATATTCATGACAAAATAAACGGCGATTGGACCGATCTGATCGTCAGAAAGAGATCCTTTCCAAAAAATGTAATGTTAACGGAACAGAGCAAGAAGATGTTTTTTTTAGTAAGTTATAACACTGATAAATTTAAAAAATTCATCTTTGAGAGTTCATTCCTGGATCGATATAAAATTGATAGCGAAACTGTGGAAAAGATAAAAGAGGATGAAATCGCCCGGCTGGAATTTGGGATTAAATGGTTAAAATCGCTTCTTTTTAAGGAAGCAAGCAAAGATCATTTTGAAATGAATGAAAACGCCGGGGTTGCAAGAAAAACTTCATGACCTAATAGTAATAGTTTTTTTATTTCTCTGTGGTCTCTGTGCTCTCCGTTGTGTAATATGCTTTTATATTTTCGCTTTTTGCTTATGAAAATCCGTGGCCTGTTCAAAATTATAAGCAGCCGTTAAAATCTTTTTTTCTTCAAAATGTCTGCCCATTAAATGAAGCCCGATCGGAAGGCCTGTGGATGAAAAACCGCATGGGACCGATATCCCTGGTATTCCGGCAAGGTTGGCTGAAAGCGTAAATATGTCGGATAAATACATTGTAAGAGGATCGTCGACCTTATCTCCTATTTTAAAAGCAGGAGTCGGCGCCACAGGGGACAGTATCAGGTCGCATGATTTAAATGCATTTTTAAAATCCTCTATGATCAGTGTCCGCACCTGGGAAGCCTTTTTGTAATATGCATCGTAATATCCGGCAGAAAGTGAGTATGTGCCAAGTATAATCCGTCTCTGAACCTCCGCGCCAAACCCTTTTGTTCTTGTGGATCTGTACATATCGATCAGGCTGTTTTTCTCTTTGTCTCTAAAACCGTACTTTACGCCGTCAAACCTCGCAAGGTTCGAGCTTGCCTCTGAAGGGGCTATAACATAATAGGCTGCCACGGCATATTTTGTGTGAGGCAATGTAATTTCAACGCATTTTGCTCCAAGATCCTCAATCACCTTGACGGCATTTTTAACTGCGCCTGAAACCTCCGGATCAAGCCCTTTTATCTCATTATATTCCTTTGGAATTCCGATAGTCATCCCGCTCAAACCCTTATTTGAAAAGGATGTATAATCCGGAACATCTTCGGGCACTGAAGTGGAATCTGCAGGATCGTAACCTGCAATAACATTCATAAGCATTGCGCAATCTAAAACATCCTTTGCAAGCGGACCTATCTGATCAAGCGAGGATGCAAAGGCAACAAGACCGAATCGTGAAACCCTTCCATAAGTGGGTTTCATCCCTACGACTCCACAATGAGAGGCTGGCTGGCGTATCGACCCTCCTGTATCGGAGCCGAGAGAGCCAAGGCACATATCAGCTGCGACCGCTGCTGCTGATCCACCGCTTGACCCGCCTGGGATACAGGTTAAGTCCCATGGATTGCGGGTTGTTTTCATGCCTGAATTTTCCGTGGATGATCCCATGGCAAATTCATCCATGTTCGTCTTCCCCACAATCACGGCACCGGCCTTTTTAAGCTTTTTTATGACAAAGGCATCGTATTGGGGCGTAAAGTTATCAAGCATCCTTGATGCGCAGGTTGTGCGCAGCCCCTTTGTGCAGATAAGATCCTTTACAGAAAGAGGTACCCCTGTCAGAGGCGAAATATTGCCTCTGGATATTTCTTTATCTGCAAGCTCAGCCTGGCTTATCGCTGTTTCAGCGTCAATCGTTATATAGGCATCTACCTTTTTCTCAACCGATTCGATCCGGTCAAGGACAGCTCTGGTCAACTCCTGCGAAGATATATCCCTTTTCTTTAAAAGACCGCAGGCTTCATGTATTGTAAGTTCATGCAGTTTCATATCTTCTACCATCTAACTATTTTTTTATTCACCGCAAACTTTAAACTCTATCTGCCCTCGGCGTCTCTGCGGTGAGATATAAAGTTTTTACGAGTTTATTACCTTTGGAACTATAAAATTTCCGTCTTCCTTTTCAGGAGCATTTGCAAGGGCTTTATCTGCGCCCATAGATTCTTTTACCTCATCCTCCCTGAAAACATTGAACAGAAAAATAGCATGAGAAGTCGGGGCTATGCCCTCAGTGTCAACACTGTTTAGAGTATCGACATATTCGAGTATATCGCCTATCTGGTCCACAAACCTGTTAACAGAGTTTTCATCCAGATCAAGACGGGCAAGATCCGCCGTGTAAACGACTTCGTCTTTGGTTATTTTCATGATATTTTCTTTTTGTAACAATTAACCACTGAGAACACAGAACACACAGAGGATTATTTATAAAATAATTTTTATTTTACCATGAAGAACACGAAGAATAAAAAAATTAATCTTAATAATCTTGATGAACTCGTAAAAAATCATTCTTGAATAACTATCGGTCTATATTTATCTTTTTTCAGCCTGCTTAGAATATCAGCGGCATCTGATGCGTTTTTAAAATGCCCTATCCTGATCCTGTGCCAGGCGCCCTTATCGGGTATTTCCGCTGAAACCGTATATGCCTGATATCCTTTTTTCTTTAACATTTCCGCCATCGAAACGGCAACCTTCATATCTTTCAAGGACGCTATTTGAATAGTAAAATTAGCACCTGCCTCGTCCTTAATCTGCTTACCGCTTGAAGCAGAATTTTCGACCTTTTGCACGGGCCGGGTTTCCGCTTTTTTTTGAGGCGATACTGTTTTTTTGTCCGCAGGCTGCTTAACTTTATGCAGCGCACCAGGCGTGGCCTCTTTCAACGCCTCATAAAAACCGAGCTCCATTTTAGCGCCTTCAGGATCGCTGCTGATTTTAAACCGCTCCTGCCCCTCTTTAATAACAGCCTCTTTCAAGGCAACCAGCTCCTTTTGAAGATTCTCAATATCAAACTTTACAGGAGCCGTCCCCCTTCCCACAAAGATACCAAGTACAAACATCCATGCGGAAACAAAGGATATCACACAGATCCAGGTCGTTGTTCCTTTCCCGCCGGTTTCCTTGAAAGGGTTTTTCTTCTCTGATGTTTTTTCACTTTTTTGCATCGCTACATCTTTTCAGGCGCGGACACGCCAAGAAGGGTAAGGCCGTTTTTAATAACCTTTTTTACGGCAAGAACAAGATACAGCCGCGCGCTAGTCAATAATGGATCATCTATTAACACCCTGTGCTTATTATAATAGGTATGAAAAGAGGATGCAAGGTTCATAAGATAAAATGTTATGCGATGAGGCTCCATAAACTCGGCGCTTAATCTTACCGTCTCCGGATAGCTGTCCATGCTTTTAATCAGATTAATCTCCTCGGGCTCCTTCAGCATGGAGACCGCCTTCTCATCCCATCCTGTACCCTTTATCCCTTTTTCACGCCCCTTTCTTATAATACTGGATATCCTGGCATGAACATATTGAACATAAAAAACAGGGTTTTCGTTTGTCTTTTTCTTTGCAAGTTCCAGGTCGAAATCAAGCGGGCTTTCATGATGACGCGTCAAAAAAATAAACCTTGCGGCATCAGATCCCACTTCACTTATTACATCAGCAAGGGTAATAAATTCACCTCCCCTTGTTGACATGGCTACGGGCTGTCCGCCCCGCAGGAGATTTACAAACTGAACCAGAATTACATCAAACCGGTCTTTGCTGTATCCGGCCGCCTCTATTGAAGCTTTTATACGCGGAATATAGCCGTGGTGATCCGCCCCCCATATATCTATTACACGCTCAAACCCGCGGTCAAACTTGTCTTTGTGATATGCTATATCAGACGCAAAATATGTGGTCTGGCCGTTATTGCGTACAACCACCCTGTCCTTTTCATCTCCAAAGTCTTTTGTTTTAAACCAGTGTGCCCCATCCTTTTCATATATAATATCACGGTTGCGAAAATCATTTAAAACCTTATCAACCTTGCCTGAGTCATAAAGGCTCTGTTCGCTGAACCAGTTGTCAAACTCCACACCAAAGGATTTAAGGTCATCCCTGATTCCGACAATAATATTTTTTGCGGCAAATTGCGCGCAATAAAACACAGCCTCATCCTCCTTTTGATCAAGAAAGACGCGCCCTTTATCCTCCTTTATCCGCCCTGCCAGATCCCGTATATAATCTCCTTGATAACAGTCATCCGGAAATTCTATATTTTCTCCCAATAGCTGCCTGTATCTAAGAAAAACAGATCGTCCCAGGGTATTTATCTGCCTGCCTGAATCGTTTATATAATACTCTTTTTCAACATCATATCCGCAAAAAAGCAAAATGTTTGCTACAGCATCCCCGACCGCTGCCCCGCGTCCATGCCCCACATGCAGCGGTCCGGTCGGATTCGAACTTACAAATTCCACCTGAATTTTACGTCCCCTTCCGATATCTGATGAGCCGTACATGTCATCTTCTTCATGAACCCTGCGCAAAACCGGATGCCATGACAGACTGTTTATGAAAAAATTAATAAAGCCGGGCCCTGCTATCTCTGTTTTGGCGATTACTTTTTTGGGGTCGTCGATATTTTTTATTATCGCCTCTGCAATCCTTTTCGGCTGCATCTTTTGAACCGATGCCATAACCATGGCAATATTGGTTGAAAAATCACCGTGGGACTCAATCCTTGGCGCGTCCACCTCGACATCCGGAAATTCAGATGACGGCAGATCCCCTTTTTCATGGGCATTTAACGCTGCTTTAAGTATCAAATTTTTTATCTTTTGTTTCATTTTGTTATAAATTCCGATCTATTATGGTAAGAACATGCTCAAAATTGATGGCATCATAAAAGGTCACGCCATCAAACATGTAAGCTGTAACTATATTTCATATTCAAGTCAAGAAGCTTTGCCGGGGTTATGCCTTATCTTATTAATTCTGCAACAACGCTGATCATTTCGAGCAAAGGGAGAAATCCTTAATTATAAGTTTTTGGTGTAAGATTTCCCGTGGCCTCTCTTCTCAAAATGACGTTGCAGGGTTAATTTTATATTGACATGAACCTTTTTTAAATATAGTGGATGAAAAAACTACGGGCTGAAGCCTGTTGCATATCTAAGAAATCAATAAAATTCAGCAAATAAAACCACGAAGGTATTCGGTATCAGGAAGATACTTGATCTCTCGTGGTTTTTTTTTGCAATGATGGAGGTAATTATGAAAAAAGGAACTATTTTGGTTTTGATTCTTTGCTTTACTTTTTTTACAGCCGTGCCTGTGTTTGCACATTTCGGGATGCTGATCCCGTCAGATTCCATGGTCATGCAGGATGATAACAGAACCGTAAGCTTAAAGCTTTCCTTTTCCCATCCTTTTGAAGTAGTTGGGATGGAGATGGTTAAGCCAAACGTATTTTCAGTTATGGCAAACAGCGCAAAAAAAGATCTGCTTGGAAACCTGAAAAAGATAAAGGTCATGGAGCATAGCGCATGGCAGGTTGACTACTCGATCAACAGGCCCGGCATATATATGTTTTACATGGAGCCAAAACCTTACTGGGAACCATCGGAAGACTGTTTTATCGTGCATTATACAAAAACGGTTGTCGCTGCTTTCGGGGATGACGAAGGATGGGATGAGGAAATCGGCCTGAAAACAGAAATCATTCCGCTGTCAAAACCGTTCGGATTGTATGCCGGAAATGTTTTCCAGGGAATTGTCAAACTCGACGGCAAGGCTGTTCCATATGCTGACGTGGAAATAGAATACTACAACCAGGGCGGAAAGTTAAAAGCCCCTACAGACTACATGGTAACCCAGTCCATCAAGGCGGATCAAAACGGAGTGTTTACATACGCAGCGCCAAAGGCCGGCTGGTGGGGGTTTTCCGCTCTTAATCCATCGGACAAAAAAATGAACTACAACGGCAAGGAAAAGGATGTCGAGCTTGGAGCGATTATCTGGGTTGAATTTCATGATATGAAATAAGATGAATTCGTAAAAAATCGAATTCATCAGGGGTCAGGGATTAGGGATCAGGTTAAAGCAATTCTTTATCTTATCAACCACCTAATCCTTAATCCCATAACACCTAACACTTATACATACTTAGAGCTTTTAATATGATAAATCGTAATAGAATAATAATTGGGATAACTATATTATTATCGGTGTTCTTTTTTAACCTGAGCGCCCATGCATTAAGCCCTGAAACAGAGCTGCTTTTGAAGCTTCTTGAAAAAAAGGGGGTTATAACAACAGATGATGCGCGCGCCCTGAAGCAGGAGATTGAGGCCGCTGCTCCAAAGGCAACAGACAAAGAAGCCATCAAGGCGGAAATCAAGCAGGAGATCACAGATGAGCTGAAAACCGAGGGAGGCTTGTTAGCCGGCATTCAAGACAATTTAACCATAAGCGGAAAGGTTGAGGTTGATTACCAGTATCTTGATCACAGGAACAGAGCTGATAAAAACAGCGATGGTACATCTGATCTTTATATTTCGACCGTGGAGCTTGGGATCGAAGCCGTGGTTAATGAATCAGCCACAGCAAACTTTGTTTTAAAAGCAGAGGATATTGACAAGAGTAACAACGACGACGCTAACGAAGTCACCGGCGATCCTGAAAGGGTAGCCGTTGACGAGGCAATCATAACCATATTTAATCAGGAAAAATGCCCGTTTTATGCGGTTCTTGGAAAGCGTGGCCAGCCGTTCGGCAACTTTTTCACACACACAATAAGCGACCCAATCACAAAAAGCGCGTACGAAATTGCAACAACAGGGGTTACCATGGGTTATGCCCCTGCGGATCTTTATGGCCTGGATCTTTCATTTACTTTGTATAAAGGCGAAAAGTTGATAGGTCAGGTAGCGGGAATTGGAAGCACAAGTGCCCCGGTCCGCAATACAAGCCCAACCCACGTCGAAACCGATGATGTGGAGTCACACATAGCAAACCTGTCTTTGCAGCCTGTAGATGGTTTGACCATTGGGGCTGCTTTTAACTCAGAACCTGGATATGAAAGCCGCAATAATACTGTAAATGCATTTGCGGAATATTCATTAGCCGGGTTTACCCTTGACTGCGAGTATTTTGCCGCCGTAAAGAGAGAAAAATTCTCAGATAATAAAACATACAAGGAAAAAGCATGGGCGGCAGGGCTGGCCTACAAGATCACAGAGCCTCTTGAAATTGCGGCCAGATATGAAACCTTTGACAATGGCCGTGATACCGATTTAGATGGAGACATCGATTATACCTTAACTCTTGGCGCAAATTATGAACTACTTGACAGCGTTACCCTCATGGGTGAGTATCGCAGGCTTCAGGAAAAGGCTACGGCCGGTTTGTCTCATGAAAAAACAGCCAATGAATATAACATGAGAATGGGAATAGAATTTTAAGGAAAACATATGCATATATCTGAAGGAGTATTATCACCGGCCATACTTATAGGGGGCGCTGTTGTTACAATGGCAGGGGCGGCTATCGGCCTGAAGGGGGTTGATAATAAAGATATCCCAAAGATGGGGATACTTTCAGCAGCCTTTTTCGTAGCCTCACTTGTCCACGTGCCTGTGGGGCCTGCATCGGTTCACATGATATTAAACGGCCTCCTTGGTTTCATCCTCGGCTGGAAGGCCTTTCCAGCAATATTGGTTGCTCTGGGGCTCCAGGCTCTGCTTTTTCAGTTTGGCGGCATTACGACTCTCGGGGTAAATACCATGAACATGGCCCTTCCTGCCATAATATGCTACTACCTGTTTGGATGGAGCACAAAAAGCAGCATAAAACAATCTGTATTCATAACCGCTGCTTTTGCTTCCGGCTTTTGCGCGGTACTTGTTTCCAGTATACTTGTTGGGTTTTGCCTGTATCTTACCGGAGAGGCCTTTTCGCCTGCGGCAAAACTTATAGTTGCCGCGCACCTGCCTGTAATGATAATTGAAGGAATCGTTACAGCGGCCTGCGCGGTGTTTCTCAAAAAGGTAAGACCGGAACTTTTGGAGGAAATAAATGTTTAAAAAAAATCAAGATCTTTGCAAACTAATCCCATTTTTATATCTATCCCTGTTGATTCTGTTGATAACCTTTGCCGCAGCGCCTGCTTTTGCGCACAAGGTTACTATCTTTGCCTGGGTTGAAGGGGATACAATATACACTCAAAGCAAATTCAGCAAAGGAAGAAAAGCCAAAGGATCGCTTGTTACGCTTTCTGACATGGAAGGAAACAAACTTCTTGAAGGCACAACCAACGAAAAGGGGGAGTGCTCCTTTAAAATCCCCCAAAAGACCGGTCTTAAGGTTGTCTTAAAGGCATCTATGGGCCATATGGCTGAATGGAAAATACCTGTAGAGGAAATCGCTGCGTCACAGGCATCACAAAATAAAACTCCCGAAGCCTGCATAATAAGCGATATTACATCGCCATCAAACCTCAGCGGCAGTGAAGCAGACGCTAAACAGCCGATTCCCGGCCCCACCAGCTTGCAAAAAGAGGAAATCAGGCGCCTGATTGACGAGTCCCTGGATCAAAAGCTCAGCCCGATTATAAATATGCTGGCGGACTCTCAGGATCAAGATCCTGGAATAAGCGAAGTAATGGGCGGCATAGGTTATATATTCGGCCTTGTCGGCGTAGCCCTCTATTTTACAAACCGCCGCAAAAAATTATAAGTTTTATTAACCACAGAGATCGCAGAAAAGTAGTGTTGTACCACGAAGAACACGAAGAAATAGAAGTTATAAGCGCCTAAAGATATAGAGTAGGGGCGGGGTAAACCCGTCCCTACGAGGTACTGCACTTGACGTGGGAATAGAATGGCTTTTTACGAGTTCATGATACTTTTTTTCATGGTTTTCTTCGTGATCTTAGTGTTCTTCGTGGCAAATATTTTTTTCGTGTTTTCGTGATTAATTTACTCTGTATTCATGGTAAAAAATGATTATCGAAGAAATATCGAACAGCGATTCCATTATCCATCGCCTTGATCCCCGCATTAAAATCGTAATGGTTTTTCTTTTTTCCGTTTTAGCAGCCGTGTCAAACCGGTTTGTGGTTTTAATCTCAGCCCTTGTTGCGGGCATTATTATACTGTTTTCTGCAAGGATACAGATAAAAGAGGTATTCAAACGGCTGATTCCTGTAAACACCCTCCTTATTTTCCTGTGGCTTTTCCTGCCCTTTACATTTGCCGGTGAGCATCTCTTTTCAATCAGCTCCCTGACAGGAACACGTGAAGGCGTGCTGTTTGCTTTTAGAATAACCATTAAATCAAATGCCATCATGCTGATGCTGATCTCGCTGACCGCATCAACTCCTATATTTACTATAGGCCATGCCATGCATCAATTGGGTATGCCTAAAAAACTTGTGCACCTTTTCTTCTTTACATACAGATATCTCCATGTAATATTTAAAGAATATACCCGTCTGGTCAATTCCATGAAAATTAGAGGTTTTAAACCAAAAACCGATTTGCATACCTACAAAAGCTACGCTAATCTGGTTGGAATGCTTCTGGTAAGGGGTTTCGACCGGTCGCAGCGGGTTCACAATGCCATGATTTGCCGCGGCTTCAGCGGAAAGCTTTACAGCCTGAGCAGCTTTTCAATCAGCCGGACGGATATAATTGCATTTATTCTGATGGCAGCCTTTATCCTGATACTTGGAATACTGGAATGGACACAAATAACCTGATTGTCAATCTTCAAGATATATCCTTTGGCTACCCCGGCAGCCCGCTCATATTAGACAAACTCAGCTTGAAATTTTTCCGTTATGACCGGATTGGATTGATGGGGCCTAACGGAAGCGGTAAGACCACCATGTTTCACATTATCATGGGGCTTCTCAAGCATACTTCCGGCAGCATAGAGATATTCGGAAAACCTGTAACAAAAGAAAAAGAGTTTGATGAAGTGCGCCGGAAAATCGGCCTGCTTTTTCAGGATGCCGACGACCAGCTATTCAGCCCCACAGTCCTTGAGGATGTTGCTTTCGGCCCATTAAACCTGGGCATGAGCCGGGATGCGGCTGTTGACATCGCCAAAAGGACTCTGGAGTCACTTGATCTGGCCGGGCTTGAAGACAGGGTTACCTATAAACTGTCCGGAGGAGAAAAAAGGCTTGTCTCACTTGCCACAATCCTTGCAATGGAGCCTGAAATCCTTCTCCTGGATGAGCCGACCGCGGGCCTTGATGATAAAACAAAGACAAAGCTTATCAGCATACTTTCCAATCTTGATCTTTCCTTTATATTAATTTCACATGAAATCGATTTTCTTTTTGAAATAACCGATTCGATATATACAATGCAAAACAAAAGGATTGTTTCAGACAAAGAGGCACATCTGCATCAGCATATCCATGCCCACCCTCACGGCTTATATACGCATAAGCATAGTAAAAAATCCAGCGCCTAAAGTGCTACAAACTCTTTTATCTTTTCTGCCACATAGCCTTGCTGATCATCTGAAAGTTCGGGGTATATTGGGATGGCAAGTGTGTGCGTGGCCGCATATTCAGCTACAGGAAAGTCACCTTTTTTATAATTAAGATATGAAAAGCATTCCTGGAGATGTAGTGGCACCGGGTAGTAAATCTCCGTTCCTATTTTCGCATCATTTAAAAACAGGCGAAGCTCATCCCTTTTTTCCTTAATACTTATTACAAACTGATTATATATATGCCGGTTTTCCTTTTCAACCGGTAGGCTTACCATATCACCTATATTTGCATCAGCAAAAAGCTCCCTGTATCTGCGGGCATTTTCCTGGCGGGCGGATGTCCAGCTGTCAAGGTGCGAAAGCTTTAAGGAAACAATTGCCGCCTGCAATGCATCCAGCCTGAAATTGCCGCCGATCATTTTATGATAATACTTTGGGCTCCCACCGTGAACCCGGAGTATCCGCAGTTTATCATACAAGGCCTCGGAACTTGTGGTTACGATTCCTCCATCGCCGAAAGCTCCAAGATTTTTTGAAGGAAAAAAGGAAAAGCATCCAAAATCACCCATAGCGCCTGCCCGCATTCCATTATGTTCGGCTCCAATGGCCTGCGCTGCGTCCTCAATAACAATCAGATTATATTTCCTTGCTATGTTTAAAATTCTCTGCATATCCGCACACTGGCCATAAAGATGAACCGGAATTATTGCCTTAACACCGGCCCGCTCTTCCTCACTCATATCAGCCATGGCCCTGTCAATGCATTCCGGAGAGATATTATAGGTGTCTTGATTAATATCGACAAAAACCGGAATAGCGCCTGTTCGGGCTATTGCACCGGCTGTTGCAAAAAAGGTATATGGCGTGGTTATTACCCTGTCGTTATATCCAATATTGGCGGCCATAAGTGAAATAAGCAAAGCATCCGTGCCTGATGAAACCCCTGTTGCATGACGCGTGCGGCAATAGTCGGCAATTTCCTTTTCAAGTGTCTCAACATGAGGCCCTAAAATAAAATACTGACTTTCAAAAATTTCTTCAACGACCTTTAAGACATCATCTTTAATGGTTTTATACTGGCTTTTAAGATCAAGTAATGGTACTTTCATTTTAATTAAACCTCACTTACAGCTCATCTGCACCTGAATAATATAAAGCAGCCTGCTTTCCAGGTTGCTCACTTCAACGGTGTCCTTATTAGAAACAAGAATTGCTTCCCCTTTTTCAAAGGGCCTTGTTTGTTTATCTGATTTAATATTTGCGCGGCCTTTTATTATAAGCAGATGCTTTATTGCTGATGCCTCAACTTTAACCTGCAACATTGAACCAGGATATATGATTAATTTAGACACTGTAAAATCATCCTGTTGCTCCAATAGAGTCAAAACTCCCCATGGATGATGCAGCGTATTATGCTCGTGATATTCCTTTCTACCCTTTTCCTTAAGCTGTGACACAATAGACTTTACATCTCTGCTGTTATCAATATTTGAAACAAATACGGAATCAGGTGTTTCAACAACCACCATATTATTAAGATAGTTGGTTGCGATCAGCCTGTCGCGGCCCATTATAAAACAGTTTTTCGTATCCTTTGCAATTACATCTCCATCAATAACATTGTTGTTTTCATCCTTTGGAAGAAAGTCATAAAGAGATTTCCATGAGCCGATGTCGCTCCATCCAAAATCGGACGGCAGAACAACCCCTTTGTCGGTTTTTTCCATTATAGCGCAATCAAAGGCAATATCCGGGAGTTTTTCATACTCATTTATGGTGATGGCTTTTTCTCTAAAAACCAGATTCTTCATGCTTTCCAGAAGTTCGGGCTGAAAGCGTTTAAACTCTTCAATAACAACAGAAGCTTTAAAGGTAAACATTCCGCTGTTCCAGTAAAAATTGCCGGACTCGATATACTTTTGCGCAAAGGATTTATCAGGCTTTTCAACAAACCTCCTTATGGTTAATGCATTGCCGAATAACTCTTCAGCCCCCTCAATATATCCGTAACCTGTTTCAGGGTAATCGGGTTTAATACCGTAAGTGACAATATGGCCGATGTCGGCAAGCTTTATAGCTGTTTTAATGCTCTTATGAAACCCTTTAACATCCCTGATTACATGATCTGCCGGAAAAACAGATAAGACTGCATCTGAATCGGTTTTTAGAATATTCAGCGCTCCAAGAAGAATTGCCGGCCCGGTATTCCGGCCGCATGGTTCACAAATTATTTTCCCTTTAAACTGCGCACCTATTTCCGCCATGTGCCGCGTAATTTCGTGAAAATGTTCCTGACCGCAAACAATTCTGATATTTTCCGTATCTATAACAGGAGATAACCTTTTTACAGTACTTTGCACAAGAGAATCGCTGCCGATAAACTTTACAAGCTGCTTGGGATATAATTCTCTTGATACAGGCCATAAACGTGTGCCTGTTCCGCCTGCCAACAGAATGGCATATAGATTTATATTACCGCCGATTTTATGATCAGACACTTCTAACTCTCTTTCTTTTGCCGTTGTTTCTAAAATTATTAGGGTGTTGAGAAGCGGCAATTTCTCCGCAAACCGTTTCCACGGCATTATAACCAAGGAATCTGTTTACCTCGCTTGTTAATGCCGAACCGGCCTTAAGCTTCATGGTATCAGGCAAAGCAATTATTGTCTCTGTTTTATCAGGATCACGCAGATGGATATAAGCCAGGCATAAGCCGTGATGTTTGTTGATAATATCATAAAGCTTGACAAGCCTCTCTCTTTCGATCCTCGTTATATCCAAATTAAAGTGGATGCTTGCAGTCCAGGTTTCTTCAGCCTTATCAATAGGAATTAGGGAATCGACCAGTATTTTTACCGAGTTTTCATCCTTTTGCACCCTTCCCTCGAGAACAATTGGATTATCATCTACTAAAAAATCCTGTATTTTTTTATAAACCAAAGAAAAAATCGTAACTTCGATAGAACCCAGAAGGTCCTCTATTGTTACAAAGGCCATTAAATCCCCTTTTTTTGTATTAATGGTCTTGGTGTTTCTTACAATGCCTCCGATCCTGACTGTTTCACCATCATTTTTTTCCTTTACTAAAATAGAATTTGCATTGGTGAACTTATCAAGCAGAGCCTCATACCTGGTTAAAGGATGGCCGGTTATATAAAAACCGAGCGACTCTTTCTCAAAGGCTAAAATCTTTTTCTCATCCCATTCGTCAATTGCCGGCATAGGAGGATGCAACTCGCTTACGCTGGAATTAAACAGGCTTATCTGTGAACATGATCTTTCCTTTTGCACCCTTTGGCCATAATCAAGAACATCTTCCAGGGATTCTATCATCTGGCTGCGACCGGCGCCGGTGGAATCAAAGGCCCCGCATTTTATAAGACTTTCAATAACCCTCTTATTAACCTTTTGTAAATCCACACGCTCACAAAAATCATACAGGGAAGAAAATCTTCCCTTTTTTCTGGCATCAATTATAGATTCAATCGCCCCTTCCCCTACATTTTTAACCGCTACAAGCCCAAATCTTATTTTTGAACCAACTGTGGTGAATTCCTTGCTGCTTTCATTTATGTCAGGAGGAAAAACATCTATTGCGTGACTTCGGCATTCGGCGATATATTTTACCACGCCGTCAATGGAATGAATTTCACTTGTAAGCAATGAAGCCATAAGCTCTACAGGAAAGTGAGCTTTAAGGAACGCGGTCCGGTATGCGATAAGAGAATATGCAGCGCTGTGGGATTTGTTAAATCCGTATCCGCCAAATTTTTCTATAAGCTCAAATATTTTTTTTGCCTTGTCGGAAGCAATGCCATTGTCCCTTGCTCCCTGTATAAAACGCAGAGTGTGCTTAGCCATAATTGCCGGTAATTTTTTCCCCATTGCTTTGCGTAAATCATCGGCCTCTGCCATGGAATAGCTTGCCAGCACCCCTGCAATCTTCATAACCTGCTCTTGATATACAATAACCCCGTAAGTTTCTTTTAAAATAGGTTCCAGCTCGGGGATAGCGTATTTAACAGATTTTCTTCCGTGCTTTCTTTCAACAAAATCATCCACCATTCCGCTTTCAAGCGGACCGGGACGGTAAAGAGCGACAAGGGCTATGATGTCGTCAAAGCATTCCGGCTGAAGTCTCACAAGCAGATCTTTCATGCCTGAACTTTCAAGCTGAAACACTCCGGTTGTATCGCCTGATGCTAAAAGTCTATAAGTATCGGGGTCTTTAAAATCAAGACTTGCGAAATCAGGAGGAACGCTGCCACGTTCGGTAATAAGAGAAAGGGTTTTGGCGATAACTGTAAGGTTGCGAAGGCCTAAAAGATCAAATTTTACCAGCCCGATTTTCTCAACACATTTCATGTCAAACTGAGTTACCACCTCCCCTTTTTTGCCTCTGCATAACGGCAAATATTCCACAAGAGGTTTGTCTGCTATCACAACACCTGCGGCATGTGTTGATGCATGCCTGGGCAGCCCTTCGAGAACACGACATATCTTTATGAGCTCCGCTACTTCAGGATTCTTTTCTGCAAGAAGCTTAATCTTTGGCTCCTGTTTAAGCGCCTCATCAAGGCTTATATTCAAAACATCAGGCACCATCTTGGCGATTGAATCCACCTCGCGCAGCGGTATTCCAAGGGCGCGGCCGACATCACGTATAACGGCTCTGGTTTTGAGCTTTCCAAATGTTATGATCTGGGCAACATAATCGCCGCCACCGTATTTATATACTATGTATTTAAAAATCTCTTCCCTGCCGTTTATGCAGAAATCAACATCAATATCCGGCATACTTTTTCTTGCAGGATTAAGGAAACGTTCAAAAATAAGACCATGCTCTATGGGATCCAGCTCTGTAATTCCCAGGCTATAGGCAACAAGACTTCCGGCTGCGGATCCTCTTCCCGGGCCCACCGGAATATTATTTTCTTTTGAATAATGTATAAAATCGGCAACAATCAGGAAATAGCTCGAAAACTCCATATCCTTTATGATGGAAATTTCATAATCAAGACGGTCATTATAAATTTTCTCATCAATATCCGGGTTCTTTGTTTTTATACGCTGTAATATGTTTGCGTATCCCTGCCTGACCTTTTGCTCGAAAACTTCATCAGCAGTCTGGCCAGGGGAAAGACCAAATTTCGGAAAGTGATATGTGCTGCTTGATTTTGACAGAAAGTCAAATTCAACATTGCACCTTTTTGCAACGCTTACAGCGTTGTTAAGAGCTCCGGGATAAAGGGAAAAAGATGAATGCATCTCCTCTTTTGATTTAAAATAGAGTTGATCGGTTGAAAATTTGAAGTGATCCGGATCATGGATCGTCTTTCCGGTCTGTATGCACAAAAGCGCTTCATGTGCGCGGACATCCTCTTTATCAAGATAATGACAGTCGTTTGTGGCTACAAGAGGGATTGAAAGCCTTTTGCTCATATCAAGAAGAGACTGGTTAACCTTTTCCTGTATTGCGATTCCATTACTTTGGACTTCAAGGAAAAAGTTGCCCTCTCCAAAAATTTCAAGGTAGGCGCGTGCGGCTTCATCCGCCTTATCAATAGCGTTTCCAATAATAAGCCTGGGAATTTCGCCATGCATACATGCTGAAAGACCGATAAGGCCCTTGCTGTATTCTCTTAGAATTTCTCTGTCGATACGGGGTTTATGGTAAAAGCCTTTAAGCTGTGCAATGGTGGCCAGTTGGCATAAATTGCGGTAACCTTCGAGATTTTCGGCTAAAATGACAAGATGGGAAAGCCCCTTGTGGTCAAACGGGGTTTTATCATTAATGGTTTGCGGAGCCACATAGCATTCACACCCTATTATCGGTTTTATTCCAGCCTTTACAGCCTTTTCATAAAATTCAATAGTTCCGAACATTGTGCCATGATCGGTAATGGACACAGAATCCATGCCAAAATCGGATGCCCGTTTTAACAGGGCATCGATCCTTATGGCGCCGTCAAGAAGACTGTATTGCGTGTGAACATGCAGATGGATAAAATCGAATGCAGGATTTGTCATTTCAGATAGATTTGCTTTTTACAAGTTCATCAAAGTTGATGGCTAAGTAAAAAGTTTCATATACAAGGCGTAGTATTTTTTCAGGACCGAAGGCATACAAATAGTATGTCGAGGGTCTGAAAAAATACTACAACGCAGTAGATGGGACTTTTTACGACGACATCTTAGTCAAGCTGGTAATTCGGGGCTTCTTTGGTAATTATTACATCATGGACATGGCTTTCACGCATACCTGCCGCGCTTATCTTTATAAAGCGAGCCTTTTCCCTGAGTTCTCCCAGGGTTCGGCACCCAACATACCCCATGCCGGCTTTTAATCCTCCAATAAGCTGAAAAATATTAGCTGTAAGAGAACCTTTATACGGAACGCGCCCGACAATGCCTTCCGGAACCAGCTTGTTGTTCTCAACCACTTCAGCATGGTAATACCTGTCCTTGCTGCCCTTTTTCATTGCCTCAATTGAACCCATACCCCTGTATACCTTGTAGCTGCGGCCCTGAAAAAGGATTAATTCGCCCGGGCTTTCCTCTGTTCCGGCAAAAAGTCCGCCTATCATTACCGTATGTGCTCCGGCACCTATAGCCTTTGTAATATCGCCGGAAAACTTGATGCCTCCATCAGCAATTAAAGGAACGCCGGTTTTGCTGGATATTGACCTGCAATTAATTATTGCGGTCAACTGGGGTATACCTATGCCGGCAATGATACGCGTGGTGCATATTGACCCAGGCCCGATTCCGATTTTTACTCCGTCAACACCTGCCTTAACAAGATCTTCAGCCCCTTTTGCCGTGCCGACATTGCCGGCAATCAATTCAATATTTTTGAAATTGCCTTTTAATGTTTTTACTGCATCAATAACATTTTTTGAATGTCCATGAGATGTGTCTATTAATATAACATCCGCCCCTGCTTTAAGAAGAGCTTCCGCTCGTTCCTCCATATCCTGACCGACTCCGACTGCCGCTCCAACCCTGAGCCTGCCCATACTGTCTTTACAGGAGTTTGGATATTTTTTTATTTTTTCAATGTCCTTTATTGTTATCATCCCCTTGAGCCGGCCATTTTTATCAACCACAAGAAGCTTTTCAATCCTGTGTTTATGAAGCAGCCTCTTGGATTCTTCCAGAGTAATTCCTTCCGAAACCGTTACAAGATTCTCCTTTGTCATAACTTCAGAGACTTTCTTTTGCAGGTCTGTTTCAAATCGCAGGTCCCTGTTGGTCACGATACCGACCAGCTTATCCCCTATTGTAACCGGAATCCCGGAAATGCGATACTGTTCCATCAGCTTCAGCACTTCATGTATCAATTGGTCGGGACGGATTGTAATCGGATCAATAATCATACCGCTTTCAGATTTTTTAACCTTGTCAACCTCCACAACCTGGCTTTTGATACTCATATTGCGGTGTATGAAACCTATTCCCCCTTCACGGGCCATGCTGATAGATGTATACGCTTCTGTTACTGTATCCATGGCAGCGCTTACAATCGGAATGTTAAGCGCAATATTTCTTGTCAACATGGTTGCGGTATTAACATCCTTCGGCAGCACATCGGAATAGTTCGGAATTATCAAAACATCATCAAAAGAAAAGGTTTCTTCAGGTGGTATTTTTATCATAAGTTTCGCCTTTCTTCTATTTTCGCCACTGAGCACACAGAGATCACAGAATCTGCCAAAGTACGGTGGCGGATTGCGGATTATAGAGAATCTCAGTGCGCTCTGTGAGCTCTGTGGTAAAGTTTTTTACGATTTAAGATGGTTTGTCACATAATACTAAAATATTATCTAAAATTATAAAATCAAAATAGCAAATGGATTTACCTTTATCAATCTTTTATTTGTTGCATTGACAACCTGATAGTATCCATAATAAATGAAAATCGTTGCATAACCATTTAAAATAAAACTTATTAAGAAGTTGCTTTAAAACAAATCAACCCATTATTATGCTTATTAAAATAAATTCAAAAAATCCACAGGCGCGTCTCATCACAAAGACCGTTGAAACGCTCAAAAAAGGTGGGATAATCGCCTATCCAACAGATACCTTTTACGGGATAGGTTGTGATATTATGAACAAAAGGGCTATTGAGAAGATTTACCAGTTAAAGCAGCGAAATAAAAGCAAGCCGTTTAGTTTTATCTGTTCAGGGCTCAAAAATATCAGCGATTATGCCAAAATTTCAAATTATGCGTATAAAACCATGAAACGGCTTTTGCCAGGGCCTTATACTTTCATTCTGGCAGGATCAAAACTTGTGCCCACAATCATGTTGACCAAGCGAAAAACCGCGGGCATACGTGTGCCTGACAATCAGATTTGCCTGGCGCTTGTGGAAGAGTTGGGCAATCCGATTATCACAACAAGCGCAACAATGCCGGACGGAAGCATTATCAATGACCCATCCCTTATCCACGATTTTTTCAATTCAAGAATTGATATTGTAATTGACGGGCAAACCGCTGTCGCGGGAAAACCCTCAAGTGTAATCTCCCTTATAGACGATATGCCTGAGGTTGTTCGCGAAGGTATAGGCGATGTGAGTATTTTTATGTAACCTGGTCTTTTTGTCGCAAAACCACTTTTATCTCAAAAAATTCGTCGCAGATATTTTTCAGGATAAAATTAAGGCCTCATAATAGTAACGGTTTTTGAAGAATCGGATAAAAACAACAGGTTTTGTCTGTTAATTTTGACACCCAGTCCAGGACCCTCCAAGGAGCCTGCTTCACCGCCTAGCCCAAAGGAAACATTTTCACAAGTAATGTTTTTTTTTAACAAAAACTTATCATAGGAGCCGTCATAATACAGAGCATCGCTGCATAGAAGGGATAAAATTCTCCCTGCAGCAGAAAGGATGCCTGATTCGCCCAGGTGACAACCGATCTGGAAAGGTATTTTATTTAACCGCAGATAATCAATTATTTTAAGAGAATTTCTAAATCCGCCGCATTTTGACAATCTTACATTTATCATCTTGTAGAAACCCTCTCTATAAAGCCTTTTTACGTCCTGCAGAGAGCATGCAGACTCATCAGCCATTAAAATCATACCATAGGTTTGCGCTGATTCCGCGTAATCAGCGATGTTCGGATCATCCGGCATCATGGGTTGTTCAATAACACTGACATTGTGTTCCTTCATGAGCTGCATATGCTTTAAGGCAAGTTCGAAATCTGCTGCTCCATTTATATCTACCCTCAGGTCATAACTGCCTGTAAACATACGGCTTACTGTATCAATAATTTCCTTGTTCTGGTCAAAATCTTTGCCTATCTTAACACGAAATTTATTGATTTTCATTTTCTTGATCAATCCACAGATTTCCCTGATTCTTTCTTTATTATCCATAGGAATTAATGCTCCATAATAGATTTTGTCTGTTCGGAAATCCCCTGGAAAATAGTCTATGATATATTTATTCTGGTTCTTGCCTAAAGCATCCAAAAGAGCGGTTTCAATTGCGCATAATGCACAGTGATGTGCCTTGTCACGGGGAAGGCTGTCAACAAACTCCCATATCTGGGAAACATCATGTAATTCCCACGGGAAATTATTCTGCTTGACGAGACCCTTTAGACTTCTGGTAACGCTTTCTTGTGATTCCCCTGTTACGTATGATCGTGGAGCGCTTTCTCCATAGCCTTTAATTTCCCCCTGTTTGTCTATAACTTCAGCCACGATATTCTTTGCTGATGATCTTTTTCTTAAAGAATGAGTGAAATCGCCTGTAAAAGGCAGTAATACCTGATAAATATTTACCTTGTCTATTTGCATGGATTAATCTTTATCCGATGATACCGGGGCATGACCGGTATAAGTATTGGGAAAAGACAGGATAAATATAGTGCCCTCATTTACCTTGCTTTTTACTTCAATGGTTCCGCCATGATCCTGCATGTTTTTATGCGCGATAAACAGGCCCAATCCTGTACCGCTGTGCAAGCTACTTTTATGCCTTGTGGTAAAATATGGGTTGAATATTTTGTCAATTAAAGATTCAGGTATTCCAGTGCCATTATCTTTGATTTCTATCTGAACAACCTCCTGTTTTCCGTTTTCCATAACCTTTTTTGTTGTTAATTCAATTTTTCCTTTATCAGGAGTAAAATCTATGGCATTTGCAAGCAGGTTTAAAACAACCTGCTTCATCTTTTCCGAATCCATCCACACCGGCCCCATGCCGGAATCATAATTACGAACAATATCTATCTGTTTTGCCTTGCTATGAGGTGAAGTAAGAAGAATCATCTTATCTATCAGTTCATTAACATCGTTTAGCTCAAAGTGTGATTCTCTTGTTTTAGCCAAGTCCATGAGTTCGATAATAAGATTATTTATTCTTGCTGTTTCCTCCATTGCGATTTCATAAAACTCGGTTCTGAATTCTTCATCATCATATTTTTGAGGCAGCATCTGGATGAATGTTCCTATGGCGGTCATTGGATTTTTAATCTCATGAGCCAGCCTTGCCGCCATATTGCCGAGAAAGTAAAGCTTTTCAGCCCTGCCCAAAAGGGTCTGGGATCTTTTCAGCTCCTCCATCTGCTCTTTGAGTTTGTTGTATAGCTTTGCGTTTTCTATTGCGATAGCGATCTGTGGAGCAAAGATTTCCAGGGTTTCCCTTGTTACCTCTGGGACCCCCTCTCCATCCACAGCATCTGTTGCAATTATCCCGATTACCCTGGATCTTGTTATAAGAGGAACAACAAATACCGAGGTGGGATTGGTAAGCTTTAAAACAATATTTTCCTTTCTCAGAATTGATTTTTTTATGTCAGGAATATACTCGGGCCGTCCTGTGCTGGCAACCCTTGCCATTATGTTGCTCAAATGGTTCAGGGGAATAGTGTAATTTTTGACATCTTCCGGAGCTTCACCATCAAAACCAACTCCATGCATATATTGAAGGCATCCTTTCTCCTCATTTACAAGCATGATTATAGCCCGGTTTATGTGACATATATTTGACAAAATATTCATAATAACGGTCAAAAGCTGTTTTAAGTCAAGCGTGGAAACAATAGCCTTGCCTGTATCCTGTATGGCTAAAAGCTGTTTGATTTTATAATTAAGACTAACATTCAGGCGGTTAACTTCATCATATTTTTGTTCAATAAGCTCCTTGTCCTTCTCCTGTTCGGTAATGATATCCTTCAGCATTGCTCTGGACATAAAAAATCTGGAAAGATATTCACGAACTCTGTTTTGAAAGCGCCATCTTATATGGTACTCGCAATATGGAGCGCCGTCAAAATAGCAACATTCCTCTTTTAATGTATAAGGCTTTCCTGACCAGATAGTTGGAAAAAATGTATAAATACCTTGATTGAAAAGGCATAAAACTTTAGAAGATTTCATTGCGGGGTTCCAGTGGAGACGAACCACGGCTTCATTCCCCAATAACTTCACGGCTTCCACCTTTTTGTTCCGGTTAAATTTATCATTGATTGCCTGGGCGTGTTTGAAACTCTTTTTTGAAGACCAGAATGCCTTAACAAATATCTTTTGAATATAGCCAAGAGATGAATTCTCAATAGAATATTTTGCAATCTTATAAGCAACCCTTTCATCATGCAGAATCGATCCTGCCCTTTTAAATAATTTAGAAATTACAGAGCTTGAAACCCAGTTGTTCGGATCCTTTAAAAAACTTTCAGGGTCGGAAAGGGAGTCTATTTCAGGGTCAAGCTCATATAACAGTTCAGAGCAATCACCGTTATTATGAGCCTTTATATAATTTATAACGATCCCGGAATTTATACAGTTTACTTCCTTTTCCATGCAACATGCCTCATTGTGTTTGCATCAAGTACTTATCCGGTTCTATGCGACGTTGCCAAAAGAGGGGTTAAGCTGTGGCAGATATAATGATTTTTCAGTCATTTCGCCGGACAATGGAACCTGTTCGATAGACGGATATTGTTTCCACTGGTACCATCCTTCGGGGTGATTGTAAATATATTGCTCCAGATATTTTAACACGATCTCTCCGACTGATGCATCTGTTAATTGTTTAAACCGTTTTTTTATTTCTTCCATTGAAGCTGAAATAAATTTATACCGATTATTATGATCTCTATGCATAATGCCGAACACCACAAAAGCGCCGCCCCTTTGTGAAATAATGTTTATCGTTCTATCTGGGTTTATCTCTTTACCCAGAAAGGACATTCTGCTTTTACTGGAAAGCCTCCATTCATCTATCTCGTCACACTGAGTAATTACCACACGATTTTCTCTCAGGTTATCAAAAATAGCCTTTATAACATTAGGTGTATTATTAGCATCGATAACTCTTGTTGAAAAGTTATTAGCCTGCTTAATGCATGCATCACGCATGTTGCTTGAAGAAAATCTTGCCACTATAGTTACAGGACATGTTTTATCTCCGAGAAAAGCCGGAATCAGTTCAAGGCCTCCAACGTGGCTGGTAATTAACAAAACGCCCCTGCCATTGGAAAGCCCTTTTTTTATGGCTTCTATGCCTGTACTTTCCATTTGTGTTCTTATAAAAGCTCTGAGCGTTGCAGGAGAAGAATACGCGTTAAAAAATTTTTCATAATAATGATATACTATCCCACGAAAAATATCCCTGGTAATCGACCTTATCTCAAATCTACTTTTCCCGCCGGCAAATACCTCCTTAACAGAATTTTTTATTTTTTGCCTTTCCTTTCTTTTAAAGAAAAAATATAATTTCCCTAACATGGTTATATAAAAAAAGGTAATTCTCCACCCAAGTTTCCTGCACATAAAAATGTTAAACCTTAATTGCAAAAAGGAACTTAAGTTTATCTTCATTATAATTACCTCCTACGATTTATTATAATTAATGATTATGCCTATAAACCCAATAAACTTTCCACTTCATTCAAAATACATGCCAAGAAAGATCTGATTCATTGCACAGTCAAAACAAGGGCTGCTCTTCCTGATATTTTAAATTTATCATTACGCCAATTGCTGTTTCATAGGCATTTAACACCAATATGATGCGCAACATGCTTAAAACCCTGTGTTTGAATATCAAGACAAATATAACGAAATAAATTATATCAATCTTAGCAAACGTGCATACTTTTGCCCATCTGCCGCGTCATTTATTTGACGAAAACAAGACTTTGTGGTGATATTTTGTTGTGAATAATAGGAAATGTAGAAAACACTGAACTCATATCGTCATTTATTTGACGAAAACAGGATTTTGCGGTGAAGAATAAGGAATATACAACACGCTGAACCCATAAGTGATTTCAAGTATTGTTTTAATGTTTGTTCTTTGGTATTATTATCAAATAAAAACAGCGGGAACCTTGAAAAACCTTTTCCGCTCAAGCGGAATTCGAGTTCAAGAAAAGCAACACAGATGAGGGAATAAACCAGAATAGGAAATAAACATTTTGCCGAATGAAAAGGTGTTGAAAATAAATCCGCTGCAAAAGAATGGAAATCAAAACAACAAGCGCGAGGAAAAGCCGCGTGTTTTGGTGGCAGATGATGAGCCAAACATTCTGCGGGCCATGTCTTTAGTGCTTAAATCAAAGTTTGATGTTACCACAGTAAAAAGTGGCGATAAAGCAATTGAAAAGATCCAACAGGGCATGGATTTTGATGTGATTTCATTGGACCTGCAAATGCCCGGGCTGTCAGGCATTGAATCGCTCAAAGCTATAAAACAATTGAGCCCTTCTACGGAAGTGTTAATCGTTACAGCCCATTCAGATCTTGAATCAGCAAAAGGAGCTCTCAAATTTGGAGCTTATGATTACATTAACAAACCATTCGATAATGCTGAATTAATTGCAGCATTCTACAAAGGTGTGAAACGCCGAAGAAATGCAATGGGAGCGGGAAAAACCAAAGAACAGCTTGCGTTTGTCAAGGCACAGTTGATGCAGTCGGAAAAATTTTCCGCTATCGGGCAACTTTTGTCCGGAGTTGCCCATGAATTAAACAACCCCTTGGCCGCGGTCATTGGTTTCTCAGAACTTCTTCTTGCGAGAGAATGCTCACCTGATATAATCCGAAACTATCTGGAAAGAATAAACAAAAACTCTCTACTTTGCAAAAATATCGTTAAAAAGCTGCTTTCATTTTCCAGAAAAGAGGAATCAAAACTGGAATATATCCGGATCAATCAAGTTATTGAAAGCACCCTTGACCTTAAACAGTATGATTTCAGAGTAGATAGCGTTCAGGTGGTCAGACAATTAGCAGATAATATGCCTAATACAATGGCTGACTTCTACGAACTCCAGCAAGTATTTCTGAACATGATCAATAATGCGCACCAGGCAATGAAAATGGATGCGGAGACGCGAACGCTGACCATTAAGAGCGAATTTGATAAAAAAACAATACGCATCAGTTTCCTTGATACCGGGCCTGGCATCCCCAAAAAAAATCTCCATAAGATTTTTGAACCGCTTTTTACCACAAAAAAAAGAGATGAAGGCACAGGGCTCGGTTTAAGTGTTTGCCATGAAATCATCAAAAAACATAATGGTGATATCTTTGTGGCCAGTGACAAACAAAAAGGAGCTTGCTTTGTAATAGAGCTCCCTCTTGTCGGCCAGCTCTCACAAACTGCGCCGATTCCCCATAAAAAACAAAATCCTTGAAAGAGGATTGTTTGTGCAGAGAACTTTTTATAACACCAGTATCGTCATTGCGAGCGAAGCGAAGCAATCTCACAACATGTTAATAATCCACAAGATTGCCGCGGCACTTTGTGCCTCGCAATGACCGGAACTGGACAAAAGGATTAGAGGATTAAGGGGTAAGGATTAATCCTTAATCCGTTTTCAGACGTCTCATAACATAGGCCAGTATTCCGCCATGTCTGTAATAACTCAATTCTATTGGAGAGTCGATCCTGGCAGTAACCATAAATTCGATCTTTTCGCCGTCTTTCCGATCAGCGCAAACCAAAAGTTCCCCCCCGGGTTTTAGTTTGTTTTCAATACCTGTTATATTATATAGTTCGGTTCCATCCAGTTCAAGCGATCCGGCATTTTCATCGGATTTGAACTGAAGAGGCAAAATCCCCATGCACACAAGGTTGCTCCTGTGTATGCGCTCGAAACTTTCAGCAATTACAGCTTTAACTCCAAGCAAGGCCGTTCCTTTGGCTGCCCAGTCTCGAGAACTACCGGTGCCGTAGTCGCTGCCGGCTATAATCAGCAGGGGCGTCCTTTTCTTTTGATACCGCATGGCTGCTTCATAGATAGACATTTCTTTTCCTTCCGGCAAACAGATGGTCCATCCACCCTCTATGCCGGGCACAAGCCTGTTTTGAAGACGGATATTGCCGAATGCGCCCCGCAGCATAACTTCATGGTTTCCGCGCCGGGATCCAAAGGAATTAAAATCCAAGGGCGTTACGCCATGCTTAGCAAGATATACGCCTGCCGGACCGTCAGCAGGGATTGCGCCCGCAGGTGAAATATGGTCTGTTGTAACGCTGTCTCCAAGAAGAGCCAGAATCCTTGCTCCCTTGATATCCTGAAGTTTTGAAACCTCACGCGTTATTTTCTTAAAAAAAGGCGGCTCCTTAATATAGGTTGATTTTGAATCCCATTTGTAAATCGCTCCTTCAGGAGTCGGAATCGATTGCCACAGACTTGATCCTTCAAACGCCGTTGCATATGCTTTTCTGTATATTTCCGGTTTTATGGTCTTTTTAACAACCTTTTCAATCTCCTCCATGCCGGGCCATATTTCACTCAAATATACCGGCTTTCCGCTGGAATCAATCGATATGGGTTCTTTTTCAAAATCAATGTCCACCCTCCCTGCAATGGCATAAGCAACAACCAGTAGAGGTGATGCAAGAAAGTTGGCCCGGGTCAGGGGAGAAACCCTTCCTTCAAAATTACGATTGCCGCTTATAACAGACGCAGCCACGAGGTTGTGCTCCCTTATAGCACTTGCCACAGATTCCAGAAGGGGCCCGCTGTTGCCGATACAGGACGCGCATCCATAGGCAACGAGGTTGAAGCGCAACGTATCAAGATATTGCATCAGCCCCGCACTCTCAAGGTATTCCGTAACCACCCTGGAACCGGGCGCCAGGCTGGTTTTAACCCATGGCCTAGTACAAAGTCCGCGCTCAACAGCCTTTTTTGCCAGCAGCCCTGCCCCAACCATAGCCGAGGGATTTGAGGTATTAGTACAGCTTGTTATTGCCGCTATAACCACACAACCGTGGTCAATACTAAATGTATCCCCATCAATTCTGATCTCAACAGGTTTTGCGCTTTGCTGATTTGGGGAACTGATGTTTGCAAATGATTCCTTAAAGTCATTAATAAAACACTGTTTCATTTTTAAAAGAGGGATCCGCTGCTGAGGACGCTTTGGGCCTGCCAGGCTCGATTCTATAGCGCTCATATCCAGATGGATACTATCGTTGTAAATCGGGTCCGGCATTGTCTCTGTTCTGAAAAGGCCCTGGGCTCTGCAATAGTTTTCAACAAGGGCGATATTTTTTTGTGACCGACCCGATAGACGAAGGTACTTGATTGTTTCATCATCTACAGGGAAAAAACCCATGGTTGCTCCGTACTCTGGAGCCATATTGGATATTGTCGCCCGATCTTCGCAGCTCAGGCTCCTTACGCCTGGCCCGTAGAATTCAACAAATTTGCCGACCACCCCTTTTTTCCGAAGCAGCTCGGTTATGGTAAGCACAAGATCTGTGGCCGTGGCTCCGTCAGGAAGAGTGTTGTCCAGGCAACATCCGACTACCCGTGGAGTAAGCATAAAATAAGGGTTGCCTAACATCACGGCCTCGGCCTCAATACCGCCGACACCCCAACCGAGCACACCGATTCCGTTAATCATCGTGGTGTGGGAATCAAGGCCGACAAGGCTGTCCGGGAAAGCGATCCTTTGCCCATTTTCTGTCTTTATGAATATTACCCTTGCCAGGTATTCCAGGTTAACCTGATGAATAATGCCTGTTGCCGGAGGCACTACATTAAAATTTTTAAAATTTTTCTGCCCCCAGCGCAAAAAGGCATAACGCTCTGAATTACGTTGAAACTCCTTTTTAACATTATACTCAAAGGATCTTGCAGAACCGAAAGAGTCAACCTGAACCGAGTGATCAATTACCAGTTCAACAGGGATGTTAGGATTGATTTTCATGGGATCGATATTAAGGCGATTTGCGGCATCTCGCATAGCAGCCATATCAACAAGAGCCGGAACCCCTGTGAAATCCTGGAGCAGGATTCGGGCAGGCATGAAAGGAACCTCATTGTTTCCGGAAACCTTTGGATTCCATCTTGCCATATTTTCTACGTCATCGGCATTCACGACAATATTGTCTTCATTCCTGAGCAGGTTTTCCAAAAGTATCTTTATGCAAAAAGGAAAATAATCGATATCGGCAAAACCCGAATCTGCAATTTTTTTCAGATCATAGTATACAAAAGGACCATCAGATGTGTTGAGAATCGACCTTGTTCCAAAACTGTTTTTGCATGCTGTCATATCTTTTCCTTCCACGTTTCAGAGATTCAGGATTCACGGTTAGAGGACGATTAAGATTGAACCGTAAATTTTTGTTAAAAACTAAAATTTACCAATCGTCAATTGAAATTTAACAATATATTTTTAAGCTGTTTCTTTCTTTTATTCTTGACAAAATTTTGCAGGTTGTTTATAAGCTCAACCTTAAAATCAAACTTTATATGCTGATTTTCATGTGTTAATATTAATAAGGAAACGATACTGGGAATGAGGCTAAACGATTTACTGAAGCAAAAAAAAGCCGCAATTGTTAAACAATGGTTTGACATGGTGGTTAATACTTATCCTCACGACACCTCCCGGTTTCTCAAGGACCAGAAAGATCCTTTTGCCAATCCTGTTGGAAACACCATTTCGCAGGGCATTGGGCCTCTATTTGATGAATTAATCAATAAAATGGATCAAACAATAATAACATCGTTTTTGGAACCCATCCTCAAAATCAGAGCTGTCCAGGTAATGTTTTCTCCCTCACAAGCTGTTGCCTTTATCTTTTCCTTGAAACAAGCAATTAGAAAAAATTTAAAAAAAGAACTTTGCGATAATAAGATTTTAAATGAGTTGTTGCTGTTCGAGTCAAAGATCGATGAACTTGGATTAATGGCCTTTGATGTTTTTATTAAATGCAGGGAACAAATTTACGCGATTAAGGCAACCGATGAAAGAAACAGAACCTTCAGAGCATTTGAAAGGGCCGGCCTTGTAACCGAAATCGAAGATAACAGACCGTGCGATTAATTTCAGATACGTATTTTAATATATTTTGGGCTACACAGCGAGGTAATGTTAAATGAATGTAAAGTACTTATTTTCCCTCATAGCGGTTATTGTGCTGATTTCGTTAGCCTATGTGGGAGTTGAGGCGGCTGGACTTCAGGTTCTTTTTGGCATCATAATACCTTATATAGCCGTACTCATCTTTATCGTGGGGTTTATATATCGTGTAATGGACTGGGCGAATTCACCTGTTCCATTCCGTATTCCCTCTACATGCGGTCAGCAGAAATCACTCCCCTGGATCAAACATTCCAAGATAGACAACCCGTTTACTGCCGGCGGCGTAATTGTGCGGATGTTTTTTGAAATACTTTTTTTCCGCTCATTATTCAGGAACACCAAGTGCAGATTGAATGAAGGAACTAAAATCTCATATGTATGGGAAAAGTGGTTGTGGCTTGCGGCATTGGCATTCCACTATTCTTTTCTTACCGTGCTGATAAGGCATCTGCGGTTTTTTCTTGAGCCCGTGCCTGCATGTTTGCAGTTGCTGGAAAATGTCGATAGTTTCTTCCAGGTCGGATTGCCCGGGCTCTTCCTGTCCGGCGCGGTTCTTCTGGCATCTGTAGTCTTTCTATTTTTAAGAAGAATCTATATTCCGCAGGTGAGATATATTTCCCTTGCTGCCGATTTTTTTCCACTTTTCCTTATTATCAGCATAGCTATTACCGGCATTCTCATGCGTTATTTCACAAAGGTGAACGTCGTAGGCGTTAAAGAGTTTGCAATGGGTTTAGCAACACTTCATCCAACTGTTCCTGATGGCATAGGAAGTATTTTTTATGTCCATCTGTTTCTTGTAAGTGTTCTTTTTGCATATTTCCCTTTCAGCAAACTTATGCATATGGGAGGTGTGTTTTTGAGCCCTACCAGGAATCTGCCGAACAATACCCGCGCTGAAAGACATATCAACCCCTGGAATCCCGTTGTCAAGGTTCATACATACGAAGAGTATGAAGATGACTTCAGGGAAAAAATGATAGAAGCTGGACTTCCAGTGGAAAAGGAGAGCTAATGGCTGAACTTCCCAAATCAGATGAATTATTTTCGAAAATTAATTATAATCCGCCACAAAGCGGATGGATGGATACCCCTACGGTAATTAGAGACGGGATGTTTTGTTATGCCGCTAAACCTAAAAGCGTTGAAACACTTGGTCTCCCCTACCCCAGGGAATGGAATCCTAAACATGAGGACTGGCTGCTTCCAGAAAACTGGAAAGAGATAATTTATGAAGGGATGAAGGATCGGCTGGCGCGGTTCAGGTCCTTTAAGATTTTCATGGATATCTGTGTTCGGTGCGGAGCATGCGCCGACAAATGCCACTTCTTTATCGGAACAGGCGACCCGAAAAATATGCCGGTTCTCAGGGCCGAACTTATACGATCTGTATATAGAAATGATTTTACAACCTTCGGGAAAATGCTCGGAAGGCTTGCAGGCGCGAGAAAACTTACTTTAGATGTTTTAAAAGAGTGGTGGTACTATTTTTTCCAGTGTACCGAATGCCGGCGCTGCTCGGTCTTTTGTCCATACGGCATTGATACTGCCGAAATCACCATGCTTGGCAGGGAGCTGCTCAATCTTCTTGGCCTTAACATTGACTGGATAGCGACGCCTGTTTCAAATTGTTACAGGACAGGAAATCATATGGGAATCCAGCCTCATGCATTTAAAGATATGCTTGATTTCTTTGTAGATGAAATTGAAGAAATAACAGGAGTAAGAGTAAACCCTCAATTTAATAAAAAAGGCGCGGATATTCTTTTTATTACCCCGTCCGGAGATGTGTTTGGCGATCCCGGCACATATACCTGTATGGGATATATGATACTGCATCATTATTTAAAGGAAAAATACGGGCTTAATATTACATGGAGCACATATGCTTCTGAGGGCGGAAATTTTGGCCTTTTCACTTCCAATGAAACCATGAAACGGCTTAACGCAAAAATGTATGCTGAAGCCAAAAGGCTGGGAGTAAAATGGATTCTCGGAGGAGAGTGCGGACATATGTGGCGGGTTATAAATCAGTTCATGAGCACCATGAACGGGCCTGCCGATTTTCTCGAAGAACCGGTTAGTCCGATAACAGGCACAAAGTTCGAGAATGCCAAATCCACCAAGATGGTTCATATTGTTGAGTTTACCGCAGATCTTATCAAACACGGCAAGCTTGATCTTGATCCCTCCAGGAACGATCATTTAAAGGTTACATTTCATGATTCCTGTAATGTTTCCAGGGGCATGGGGATGTTTGATGAGCCAAGGTATGTTATAAAAAATGTGTGCAATAATTTTTATGACATGCCCAGAAACTGCATAAAGGAGCAGACATTCTGCTGCGGCAGCGGGTCCGGCCTGAATGCAAGTGAAGATATGGAATTACGGCTTGCCGGAGGTCTGCCAAGGGCTAATGCCGTAAAATATGTTCATGATAAACATGATGTGAACATGCTGGCCTGTATATGCGCAATTGACAGGGCCGTGCTTCCGCCTCTTATGAAGTACTGGGTTCCGGAAGTGGATGTTACAGGCACACATGAACTGGTGGCCAATGCCCTGATCTTGCCCGGAGAAAAGGAAAGAACCGTTAACCTGCGTGGAGAAGAAACACCGGGCAAACCGGACAAATAGAGCGATCCTGATGGATATTATATGCGACCTGCTTTTCCCGGCTGGTAGTGGACGGCTGATTCAGCATTAATGGAGGGTGAAGTTGATGAATGATAAAAACAAGATAATCACCGGTTTAATCATCTTTATTGTGATTATTACATTTCCTTTTTGGTATAATATGGGGAAAGCATCTCCTGTACCTGAACCAAAATTGACCGACAAGGCAAAACTCGAAAAAGAATGCATTGAGCCAAAGGAGTTTATGAAGGCAGAGCACATGCAGATACTTGATGTCTGGAGAGAAGCTGTTGTAAGAAATGCCAGCAGGGTTTATGTGAGCAAAACAGGCAAAAATTTTAATATGAGTCTTGCCGGCGGAGATGATTCATGTATTGGATGCCATTCCAGCAAGGCTGATTTTTGTGATAAATGCCACAATTATGCATCGGTAAGACCTTACTGCTGGACTTGTCATATTGAGCCGCCAAAGGAGAAGAAGTAATGGAAAACAGCAGAAGAAGCTTCTTAAAAATAGCTGGTATTTCAGCTCTTGGTTTAGGGACAAAGCCTGTTCTAAATGCATTTGCTTCTGGTGGACAGAGCGAAAAGCGTGAAGCTGAAATCCGGAAAAATCCAGCTGCTTTAAAAGCAAAAAGATGGGCTATGGTTATAGATACCAGAAAGTACGAGTCTGAAGAGGACCTCGGGCCGATTGTTGAGGCTTGCAACAAGATCCATAATATCCCTAAGCATACAAACAAAAGACACGAAATCATGTGGATATGGATTGACGAATTTAAATATGTCTTTACAAACCAGGAACATGAATTTGTTGATGACAGGGTAAAACATTTGCCATTCCTGGTGCTTTGCAATCATTGCGAGAAACCCGCATGTGTCAGAGCCTGTCCGACCAAGGCAACCTTTAAGCGGGAGGACGGAATTGTTCTAATGGACTTTCATCGCTGCATAGGGTGCAGGTTTTGCATGGCTGCATGCCCCTACGGATCGAGAAGCTTTAATTTCAGAGATCCACGTCCCTTTATCAAGGAGGAGAACAAAGAATTCCCCACAAGGATGAAAGGGGTTGTGGAAAAGTGCAATCTTTGCGCTGAAAGGCTGGCTGTTGGAAAAATGCCGGCCTGTGCGGAAGCATCAAACGGAGCAATAGTTGTTGGGGATCTTCACGATTCTGAGTCTGAAGTCAGAAAATTATTGAAAAATAACTATACAATTCGTCGAAAACCGGAGCTTGGTGCAGGACCGGCCATTTACTACATAGTATGAGGTTATTATGCTTGAATTAGCACTTAAAGGCGGCAAGAAATACTGGATATTTATTATAGGACTGCTCGCTGTTATGGGCATTGCTTTTGGTTTCTGGCTGTGGCAACTTAGTTTCGGCCTTGGGATTACAGGTATGAGCAGAGACGTTTCATGGGGTTTTTATATTGCCCAGTTTACATTCCTTGTCGGTGTTGCGGCAGGGGGTGTTATGGTGGTTCTTCCATATTACCTCCATGACTATAAAGCTTTCGGCAGGATTACTATCTTAGGTGAGTTCCTAGCTATAGCGGCTGTTATCATGTGTCTTATGTTTATTATTGCAGATCTTGGACAACCTATGCGCGCTCTTAATGTTATGCTTTATCCAACGCCGGGATCTGTCCTTTTCTGGGATATGATAGTTTTAAACGTGTATCTTTTACTGAATATCATTGTGGGTTGGAATGTGATCGAGGCGGAACGGAATAATGTGCATTATCCAGGCTGGGTAAAGACGCTGGCAATTGTTTCAATTATATGGGCGCCGGCTATCCATACTGTAACAGCATTTTTATACTGTGGTTTGCCGGGAAGGGGATTCTGGCTAACCGCTATTCTTGCTCCGAGATTTCTTGCTTCAGCCTTTGCCGCAGGCCCTGCATTATTAATTCTTTTGTGCCTTATCATCAGGAGGGTAACAAAATTTGATCCGGGCAGAGAACAGATTCAATCTCTTGCCAAAATTGTTACATATGCAATAATAATTAATGTATTTTTCTTCCTTTGTGAAATATTTGTAGTCTTTTACAGCAGAATACCAAGCCATATGGCTCATATACAATACCTTTTTTTCGGGTTTCACGGATATGGCGCTTTGGTTCCATGGATGTGGGCATCAATGGCGTTTATGTTGACATCTATTATTCTCCTTGTTAATCCTGTTACCCGCAAAAATGAAGCTGTTCTGGCTTTTGCGTGCGTAATACTGTTTATCGGAACATGGATTGACAAAGGTCTCGGAATGATCTCAGGCGGATTTGTGCCTAATCCTCTTCATCATGTTACCGAATATATCCCAACGCTGCCGGAGATTGTTATATCTCTCGGTGTTTGGGCAACCGGTTTTTTTGTATTAACCCTGCTTTTCAAGATTGCCGTTACTGTTAAGGAAGAGGTTTCCGGGGTATAAAAAATAGTTCTATAGTATGAGACCTTTGAAAAATGAATAAGGTCTCAATATAATATACATAAAAAGGGTTCATAATTTATCGATGGACCCTTTTTATATTTTAGTTTTATTATTTTCCAAACCGATGTTTGCCGCAGAAAATGTATAAGCCGGAACCTTTGGCAAGACATGCCAGTGTCATGTTTAATTTTGTTGCGATCTCTACGGCAATGGAAGTGGGACGCGACATTGCGAGTATAACAGGGATTCTTGCCCTTGCAGCCTTCTTGACAAGTTCATAACTGATGCGGGAAGAAAGGATAAGGAGTGATGCCCTGTTGAGCGTATTGTCCAAAAAGAGCTTCCCAACAGCCTTATCAACAGCGTTATGACGGCCAACATCCTCGGCAACGGATAACAGTTCAAAATCTGAATTATACAGGGCAGCAGCATGAGCTGCATGTGTATCAAAACGCAATGGTTGATGACAGGAAAGCCCTTCAAGACAATTTACAGCTGAGTTGACATCTATTATAATTTCATCTGCCATGGGAGGAGTGATTTGATAAAAATTGTCAACCATGTCCCGCCTCTCGAAAAGATGGGATATTTTATTTTTTCTTGATTCGCTAAGGGTAATGGCAACTACATTGGTATCTGCATCATCTTTAAATGATAGTGATGTTAAATCACCAGGAATATCAATGAGTTCTTCATAAAGGCTAAAACCGGCTACATGCTGAAGTTCATTGCCGGGTGTGCGCATAATAACACAGTATGGTTTTCCCTGAACCAGAATTGACAAAGGCTTTTCATTAATAAGTTTGTGTCGCGCTGAAATTGTGTGTTTTTTATCAATAAAAACAACCTGATGATTTGAAAAAGTATTCAACAAGACCTCCATGTGTAAAAATATAGTTTAAAATTTTTTACTTGACAAAATAGTTTAATAAAATAGAAGATCATTGTTTTTATTAGTTGAAAGTTTCATAATAAGTCAAATGTTTAATATTGAAAGTCGTTAAAATTAAGAGGGGAGCTAAATCAGATGTACGCTATAGTTGCTTCAGGTGGAAAACAATATAAAATTCATGAGGGGGAAACCTTAAGGGTTGAAAAAATTCCAGGAGAGACTGGTGACTTTGTTTCTTTTGATAAAGTCCTCATGTTTTCAGATGGTAAAACTGTAAATATCGGCAGACCGCTTCTTGATAATATAGTGGTTAAGGGACATATTATTCAGCAGGAAAAAACAAAAAAAATAATTGTCTTCAAGTATAAGAAACGAAAAAGATACCGCAAAAAGCAAGGTCATCGCCAGCAGCTTACTGCTGTTATGATAGATAATATTGAAGCATAAATAATAATATTTATAACAGGTTAGCCTCTAAGACACAAAAGCGCGACAAAGGGATATTGTTTGTATTATAACCCCTGCCTGCCGCAGACAAGTTGGCGTCTTGGTGGCAGAATTATTACGCAAGGAGTAGAAATAATGGCACATAAAAAAGCCGGCGGCAGTTCAAAAAACGGTCGCGACAGCAATGCACAAAGGCGTGGTGTTAAACGATATGGCGGAGAAAAGGTCGTAGCCGGAAATATACTGGTTCGCCAGCTTGGGACAAAAATTCATCCAGGAGATAATGTTGGAATGGGTCGAGATTATACATTATTTGCCACCATTGACGGGATTGTTGCTTATGAACGAAAGGGCCGTTCACAAAAGAAAGTAAGCGTTTATGCAGCGTGAAATTCATTGATGAAGCAATTATTACTGTTCAGTCCGGAGATGGAGGCAGCGGGTGTGTAAGTTTCAGACGTGAGAAATTTATACCCCACGGAGGACCGGATGGAGGGGACGGCGGAAAAGGCGGGGATGTTGTTTTTGTGGCGACATCAGGGAAACGCACCCTGTATCAGTTTCGATACAGAAAGCAACTGAAAGCTAAAAACGGCGTTTACGGACAGGGCAGACAAAAGAAAGGCAAAAATGGTGAAGATCTTAAAATAGAAATTCCCATTGGCACCCTGGTCTTTAATGCCGAAACCGGACTCCTGATAAAAGATTTTGTTAAAGCAGGCGAAGCTTTTGTTATAGCAAAAGGCGGTAGAGGCGGCCTGGGAAACACACGGTTTAAATCGTCAACAAACCGCAGCCCGCGGTTTGCCCAGCCCGGTGAACCCGGCGAAACACTGAATCTAAAGATAGAGCTCAAACTCCTTGCGGATGTGGGAATCATAGGTCTTCCCAATGCAGGAAAATCCACCCTTATCAGCGTAATTTCTTCTGCGCGGCCCAAAATAGCCGATTACCCCTTTACAACACTTACACCCAACCTCGGCGTAGTTCAAACAGACCTGAAAGAGCCTTTTCGGGGAGAACCTTTTGTTGTAGCCGATATACCCGGATTGATATCAGGAGCACATAAAGGGGCCGGGCTGGGTATAAGCTTTCTAAAACACATAGAGCGAACCCGGATCCTTGTTCATCTTATCGATATATCCTCTATTGACACGAACCATCCCCTTGATGCTTATAATACTATAAACATGGAACTTGCGCTATACAGCGAGAATCTTGCAAAAAAGCCTCAGGTTGTTGTATTGAATAAACTTGATATTCCAGGCGCCAAAGAAGCGGCAGATATATTTCAATCCGCTGCCAAGGAAAAAAACATAGTATTAATTTCCGCCATTACCGGAAAAGGGGTTAACCATTTAATATTACGGATACTTGAGCTATTAGATAAAACGTATGAATAAAAACCGAACATCTTGTTTTAATAGCGCAAAGCGTGTTGTTGTCAAGGTCGGCAGTGGAGTTCTCACCGAAGATAACGGGTTGAATCTAAAAACTATCAGATCCATCAGCAGGCAAATTTGTTATCTTATTGACGCGGGAATGGAGATTATCCTTGTTTCATCCGGGGCTATGGCATCAGGGTTAAGGAAAGTCGGACTTTCCAGAAGACCTGATGAAATTCCCAAAAGGCAGGCAATTGCCGCTGTTGGTCAGGCCGGACTTATCATGGCGTATGAAAAGGCATTTGCCAGATATGGGAAAAGAGTAGCTCAGATTCTTCTAACCAGCGAAGATCTCAGCAACCGAAAAAGATACTTAAATGCTCGAAACACTTTAAGCACGTTGTTGTCATGGCAGTTTGTTCCGATTATTAACGAAAATGATACTGTTGCAGTGGAAGAGATTAAATTTGGAGATAATGACAATCTTGCCGCCATGATTACAATGCTGATGGATGCCGATATTCTAATTAATCTTACCGATATTGACGGGCTTTATAATAAAGATCCTCGCAACAATCCAGATGCAAAACTGATTACGGTTGTATCCACAATAAAAAAGAGCATTGAAAAACTTGCGAGTGATATTCCAGGCGCCCTCGGAACCGGGGGAATGATGGCAAAGATAAATGCTGCAAAGAAGGTTACTGCAGCTGGAATACCTATGATAATTGCGGGTGGTGCAAAATCGGATATTTTGAAAAAGATTTTTTCCGGAAAAGAGTATGGAACCTTTTTTGTTCCGAAAAAGGAAAAGCTTGCAGGACGTAAATGCTGGATTGCCTATAGTTTGAAGCCTAAGGGGGTTATCAGAATTGATAACGGTGCCGCAACCGCGATACTTAAAAAGGGGAAGAGTCTTCTTCCAGGCGGTATAATTGGTGTAGAAGGTAAATTCAGTGCGGGAGCACCTGTAGAATTTCAAATGGAGGATAACAGGAAATTGGGGACAGGCCTTGTCAATTACAGCGCAGCCGATATACGCAAGATCATGGGGCTCAAGTCAAGCAAGATTAAGGAGCGTCTCGGATATAAGCCTTACGACGAAGTTATACATAGAGACAACCTGGCTATTACATATTATGATTAACACATTAGGTGTTAGGTTAAAGCAATTTGTTGTTTTGTCAAACCCTTAATACTTTGATGGTTTTATAATTTCTTCGTGCTCTTCGTGGTAAAAAAAATTCAAGGAGGAAAAATGTCTGTTGAATTAACGGTTCTGGAGATAGCAAAAGCCGCAAAATCTGCTTCAATAGAAATGGCAAAATGCCCGTCAATTAAAAAAAACGGGGTTCTTCTTGGAATTGCCGGTAAAATAGAAACAGAAGCTTCATATATAAAGGAAGAAAACAATAAGGATCTTTCACGTGCAAAGGAGATGGGGCTTTCAAGTGCAATGATTGATCGGCTTACCATATATGATTCAACCATAAAATCCATGGCTGATGGGCTGAGAGAAGTAGCGCAGCTTGACGACCCTGTCGGTTCCATGAGCAAGACATTGATAAGACCCAACGGTTTGCAGGTGGCACGTATGCGCATACCTTTGGGCGTTATCGGCATAATTTATGAGTCAAGGCCAAATGTTACCGTGGATGCTGCCGGCCTTTGCCTGAAAGCCGGAAATGCGGTTATACTTCGCGGCGGTTCCGAGGCATTCCATTCAAATCAGGCATTAGCCGGAATTATAGGCAACGCTCTTCTTGAAAATGGTCTTCCTGAATCTGCGGTTAATGTTGTGCCGGTTAGAGACAGGGCTGCCGTTAATGCGCTGTTAAAGCAGGAGAAATTTGTTGATCTTATTATACCGCGTGGCGGCGAGGGTTTGATCCGTTTTGTAGTGGAAAATTCAAAGATACCTGTATTAAAACATTATAAAGGCGTATGCCATGTATATGTTGATGATAGCGCGGAGCTGTTTATGGCCGAAGAGATATGTTTCAATGCAAAGGTTCAGCGCCCCGGCGTATGTAATGCCATGGAAACAATGCTTGTTCACAAATCGGTGGCTCAGGAATTTTTGCCAGCTATCGAAAAACGCTTTGTTAAGGCCGGGGTTGAAATCAGGGGTTGCCCTGAAACATGCCGTATCCTGCCAAAAACAATAAAGGCATCGGAAGAAGACTGGCCAGCTGAATACCTGGGCCTCGTTATTGCTGTAAAGGTGGTGGATAATATGGATCAGGCCATCGCACACATAGCAAGATACGGTTCCAGCCATACGGAAGCTATTGTTACATCAGATTATAATAGAGCAAGGCGCTTTGTCCGCGAGGTGGATTCTTCGGTTGTTCTTGTAAATGCTTCAACACGCTTCAACGATGGGGGGCAGCTCGGATTAGGAGCTGAAATCGGCATAAGTACTTCTAAACTTCACGCCTTTGGACCAATGGGTTTGAAAGAGCTTACCGCCACCAAGTTTGTAGTTTTCGGAGATGGGCAGATAAGGCTTTAAATAATGCATATAGGACTTTTTGGCGGTACATTTAATCCGATTCATAATGGACATCTAAGAGCTGTCGAAGAGGTGCAAAAAGGGTTTTCTTTAGATGAAATCCATCTTATTCCATCCGCCCTTCCCCCGCATAAAGAGCAAAAAAATCTTGCTGACGCAAAAAACCGTATGGAGATGATACGCCTCGCTGTTGCAAGCCGCCCCGCCCTTATGAAAGCGGTCACTGTTTCCGATGTTGAACTGAAACGTTCCGGGCCTTCATATACAATCGACACTGTTTGCCATTTCAAATCCATATCACCGAAAAAAAGCCGGCTTTATCTTATCATCGGCCTTGATGCTTTCCTTGAGATAGACACATGGAAATCTTATATGGACATTTTCATGCTTACCTCCTTTATTGTAATTCCCAGGCCGGGGGCGTGGAGCTCTGATAAGACCATTATCCTGAAATCCATTGAAAATTATCTAAAAAAGACCATATCTCACGATTATGACTATTCTTTTTCGCAATCATGCTTTATCCATGCTGATAAACAGCCTGTTTTTTTCTTTGATATAAGCCCGATAAATATTTCATCAACAAAAATACGCAAACTTATCAACCAGGGCATGTCTATTAAATCTTTAGTTCCTGAAAAGGTGGAAGAATTTATTAAAACAAAAGGACTTTATCTATGATCAATGATCTTGATGGGCTTCTTGCTCATTATGTTAAAGCAGTTATGGGGAAAAAGGCAACCGATCTTGTAGTTCTTGATGTCCGGGGGCTGACTTCTATCGCGGATTTTTTTATCATTTGCAGCGGCAGTTCAACCCGCCAGGTTATGGCGATTGCCGAATCTATTAAGGTTGATCTCAAAAAGCATGGAATAAAGACGCTTAACGTGGAGGGTATAAAGGAAGGGCGCTGGGTTTTGCTCGACTACGGCCATATTATCATTCATGTTTTTTATGAACCTTTGCGCGGTTTCTATGACCTTGAGGGATTATGGACAGATGCAAAAAGGGTAATAACCGAAAGTATGGCTGAAGAACCAACCTTGAAAAGTGTAAACTACGCAACAAAGGACACTTAAAATCCTATGACAAGGAATAAAAAACCCTGCATGTTGATGATTCTGGATGGATGGGGAATCAACCCCAACCATGACGGAAACGCTGTTTATCTTGCAAAAACCCCCTGCCTGGACATGCTGAAGAAAGAATATCCTAATACCAGCCTCCTGTGTTCTGGTGAAGCTGTGGGGCTTCCAGAGGGCGTAATGGGTAATTCCGAGGTTGGTCATCTAAATATTGGGGCAGGAAGGATAGTCTTTCAGGATTTACTCAGAATAAACACGGCAATTAATGATGGATCATTTTACGAAAATCAGGCCATAAACTCCGTAATATCTAAAGTAAAGGCTAATAATTCCACGCTTCATATGATGGGGCTTGTTTCAGACGGAGGTGTGCACAGCCATATTAATCATCTGTTTGCCCTTCTGAATATGGCTAAACAAAAGGGGCTCAGACGGGTTTATATACACGTCATAACAGATGGCCGCGATACACTGTCCGACAGTGGAGCAGGATATGTGAAAGAGCTGCAGGATTATATCGACTCCATCAATTTTGGCTTTATTGCAACCATTTGCGGCCGTTTCTATGCCATGGACAGGGATAGCAGATGGGACCGTACGGAAAAGGCTTTCCGTTTGTACACGCTGGGTGAAGGAATAAAAGAAAAAAGCCCTGTAGAAGCGGTAAAAAATGCATATATGCGGAAGGAAACAGATGAATTTATCCGCCCAACCGTAATTACAGGCAAGGATGATAAGGCTCTGGGAACAATAAAAGATGGTGATGGAATTATATCTTTCAATTTTCGCGCCGACCGCGCCAGACAGATAACCAAAGTCTTTACAGACCCTGTTTTTGATCAATTTAAAAGAGAACCTCTGCCAGAGCTTTGCGAATATCTCTGCATGACCATATACGATGAAAAGTTTACTTTGCCTCTGGCCTTTTCCCCTGTTCATCTGGATAAAATCCTGGGACAGGTAATAAGCGAGCAGGGATTAAGACAGCTCAGAATTGCGGAAACAGAAAAGTATGCCCATGTAACCTATTTTTTTAACGGCGGGGAAGAAAAGCCTTTCTCACTCGAGGATCGATGTCTCATCCCGTCGCCACGCGAGGTTGCAACCTATGACTTAAAGCCTGAAATGAGCGCCCCGCTGGTGACTGAAGAGATTATTTCACGCTTGAAATCAAACAGCTATGACCTGATTATTCTAAACTTTGCCAACATGGATATGGTGGGTCATACAGGGGTTCTTGAGGCTGCAATCAAAGCATGCGAAACAGTTGACAAATGTGTAAGGAAAATAGCAGATGAAATGCGGCTGATAGGTGGCGTTATTCTGATTATCTCAGATCACGGTAATGCGGAAAAAATGATAAATGAAAACAACCATGTCCATACCGCCCATACACTCAATCCTGTTCCTTTTATATTAGTTGACGATAATTACAAAAATGCTGAATTAAAATCCGGAATCCTTGCGGATGTCGCCCCCACCATCCTGAATATCTTAGGGATTGACAAACCAGAAGAGATGACCGGAAATTCTTTGATCGTCTTCAAAAACCCGGACAGATAAACTCGTAAAAAGTCGGATTCATCTAATGTGTCATTTCGACCGCAGGGAGAAATCTTATCTTTTCAATACAAATCCATCAAGATTGCATAATTCTTAAAAAATTGATATAAAGGCTACTAACTGATAATATTCTGAATATATAAAGAAATCTGTAATAAACCTGAGATAAAAGCGAGTATTACTGTTTAAATTGTCGGTCACAATATATTGATATCAACATCCTAATCTCAAATTGAGCATTCTCATTTCCCACTGGAAACTGACCTGTACCGGCTGCAAGCTTTGGCAAGAAATGTTCATTCTTGAAGATCATTTAGTTGTCCCAATCTTCCAGCACATTATGATATTGAGAAGACATCTGAACTTCAAAACGTCCGGCGAAAAAGCCTTCGAAGGCTTATCCGGTTTTCTGTTTAATATTGAAGATTCCCTGTAGCAAGCTACAGGGAATGCGCTCACTATTGCGGTTCAAATTTTTGTAATATACATCTAAAAAAACTGTTTTTACTAATTTTTGGACAACTATCATGAAATCGGTGGGAATAGCCAAAAACCATATAATAACTGGTTATATATGATGATGAATGAGATTAAATACAGACTGGGCGAATTTATCATCACAGAGTATGACAGGTTCTTGTTTACCTGGGAAATGAATATAGGTCTGGGCGCACAGCGAAGCGGGAGATGCTTTATCGGTGGTAATGTTCTTGTAATTGAACCCTGGGACCGTGAAGAGGCTGGCTACTTGAAATTGGAGTTCCATCAACATTTGATGAAATTGCCGGCATGGAACAAGACCCGCTATTATTGTTTTGCTTCCAGTCTTAGCAAAATTGGTACTGAACAAAGCCTTAAAAGTTATCTGATAGAGCAGTTGTCAATCGACAAAACTGGCGTAAGAGCAGCCGGCATCAATGTACCGGACACATTCCGGCTCAGTCGATACAAAATTATTGTCAGCGAAAACAGCCTCATTTCATGGCAAACCATAGGAGAATTTAACAAAACGATTACCGGAAAATGCTTTACCGAATCAGGAATCCTTTTTATAGGTCCTAAGGAAGATGAATTAGATGAAGGTCAAAGCAGACAATATTTTTTAAATGGGCTCAAAAAGCTGCCGCAATGGGACAAAACTTTTGCATGGGGCCAATATGGATCTCTCAGAATTTGTAAGGAACCAAAACCCCGGAAATCTTACGCGGCAATTTTGAAGCCGGAGGTTGTGAAGGTTAGTACAGATAACAATATATCGTTTATTCAGGGTCAAGAACTCCGAAAAGAAAGGATCTCAAAGCTTAAAGAATCAGGCTTAGAGTGCTTAAAAATAGCGTGGCATCGTGTTATTGAGTGGAAAAAATGGGATCGTTTAAAGCCTTTGATAATAAAAGGTATTTTCCTTGGATTGGGTGTTTTTATGCTCATTATTAAAAAACTTGAGTTTTTTACCCGCAGGGCAATAGAATATTTTCGCAAACATCGTGAGAAATAGGTCGGTATTTTCATGCACCGGAAATTCTCTGATCGTCTTCAAAAACCCGGACAGATAAACTCGCAAAAAATCCCCTTGGCCTGTCATTTATTGACATAAAAACTACTAACTGATATTATTACAAAATTATAAAAGTGGAATAAACCTGATCCTCATCTCAAGCTGAGCATTCTGATTCTGATTCTCATCCTCCACTGAAAACTGACCTGTATTGACTGCAAACTTTGGCAAAAAACGTTCATTCTATCTGGGGCTCGGTGTCAAATCTTGGGGCTCGGTGTCAAATCTTGATTAGCACATTAGTGGAAGCAGAATGTCCTCTCGAAACTGTAAAACCAAATTCTTAAACTTCTATGCCCTTTTTTAAGTATATCAGATATTCGTTTTTTCATGGTATGATAGCTTTCGGCACTTTCCCCAGGATATTAATTCCTTTATCCACAAATTCACAAAAGGGAAGCTCCCTAAGCATTTTCCAGTATAATGGTTTCCGTCTTTTTCATAAATTAAAACTTCCGAGACGCCCCTGAAATTATAAGTTTCTATTTTGTCTGTTATATGACATGGTTTTAGGTGCGCGACGTTATGTGGTAAATAAAACCAGGAAATGCAACAATTAATCAATAAATTTAAATGTAAAGGAGTTAAAAATGGCAGAAGCAAAAGGATTGATGAAACCGGTAAAGCTGAAAAGTGACTTGGCAAAGTTTCTGGGAGCAAGAGAACTTCCCAGGACAGAGATCACAAAAAAACTATGGGACTACATTAAAGCAAATAAACTTCAGACAAAGACTGAAAATGGAAAACCTGAGAACGCAGGAAAGTTCATTGTGGCTGATGCGAGTTTGCTCCCGATCTTCAAAAACACAAAATCCAAAAGCAAATCAGGCAATGTCACTGACCTTACAAAGCTGAAAGAAGGCCAGACGATCAACATGATGCAGATGGCCGCTGTTGTCGGCGCAAACATAGAATAACCTTAAAGTGTCGGGCCTGCATATGAATAATGCATTTGAGCAACAGCCCGTGAGCAGAAACATGGGTCAAGAAACAGGCGGCAAGTCTGCTCTTGACTCATGTTAGCTGATAATTGAAGCTCCCCGCCACAAGCAGCGGGGAATGCGCTCGCTTTTGCGGTTCAATAAAGTTAACCCTCATTTCTCAAACCCCAAACTTCTCTAGCATATTCAAGCACTGCCCGATCACTGGAAAACTTTCCCATATTTGCAGTATTCAATATTGTCCGCCTAGCCCATTCCATGGGATTATAATATATACTGCTTGCTTCCTCCTGTTTTTGAACATACTGGCGATAATCAGCAAGCACAAAGTATTTGTCCCCATTATCAAGAAGAGCTTCTCGAATAGGCCAGAAAAGCCTGGGCTGCTCCGGCGAAAAATATCCATAATTAATCATATCCAAAGCCTTTTTTAATTCTGGATCGTTCAGATAATAATTATAAGGATTATAACCTCCGCTCCTCAGCTTTTTAACTTCTTCTTGATTCAATCCAAAGATGAATATATTTTTCTCGCCTACCTCTTCCATTATTTCTACGTTAGCACCGTCCAATGTACCAATTATAAGAGCTCCATTAAGGGCAAATTTCATATTTCCAGTACCGGATGCTTCTGTGCCTGCTGTAGATATTTGTTCGGATAAATCAGTTGCCGGGACAATTTTTTCCGCCTTGGAAACGCAGTAATTCGGCAAAAAAATTACTTTAAGTTTTTCATTAACATCAGGATCATTGTTTACTATTTCAGCAACAGAATTAATCAGCTTAATTATAAGCTTAGCTAAAAAATAACCGGGTGAAGCCTTACCGCCGAATATAATCGTCCTGGGAACAAGTTGTAATTCAGGTTTTTCTTTTAACCTATTATAAAGAGTTATAACATGTAAAATATTTAAAAGCTGGCGCTTGTATTCGTGTATGCGCTTCACATGGACATCGAAAAGAGTGTCCGGGTTTATGTCAATGCCGACTTTATGCATAACATAGTTGGCAAGCCTCTCTTTGTTTTCTTTTTTTACCTTCTGCCAGGCAACACAAAATTCAGGATCATCAGCATAGGGGATAAGTTCTTTTAATATATACAAGTCCGTTATCCAGCCTGAACCAATTACCGAAGTAATCAGTTGGGATAAGGCAGGGTTAGCCTGAAGAAGCCATCTCCTTGGGGAAATTCCATTGGTAATGTTTTTTATACGCCCTGGGAATAACTTATCGAAGTCTTTAAATAAACCATTTTTTATAATATCAGTATGAAGTCTTGAAACACCATTAACAGAATGGCTTCCCACTATAGCCAAATGAGCCATACGTATACTGCGTTCCTGACCTTCCTGAATAAGCGATAATCCGGACAGCATCTCTTGATTCCCAGGATAAAGCTCTTTAACTTTTTTCAGAAACCTGTGATTTATTTCATAAATTATTTCCAAATGCCTTGGAAACATTTTTCCAAAAAGATCTACAGGCCATGTTTCAAGAGCCTCAGGAAGCACGGTGTGATTTGTATAAGCAAAAATACGAGTGCAAATATTCCATGCCTCATCCCATCCCAGTCCTTCGTCATCCATTAGGATGCGCATTAGCTCGGGAATACTTATAGATGGATGTGTATCATTAAGTTGGACTCCCACCTCATCCGGTAATTTATCAAGGATAGAATTTTTTTTTTTGAACCTGCGCATAATGTCTTGAAATGTAGCGGAAACAAAAAAGTATTGTTGTTTAAGTCTTAGTTCCTTACCATACTCCTTGTCATCACTTGGATATAGAACCTTTGAGATATTTTCACTCATTACTTTGGCTTCTATTGCCCCGATATAGTCACCCTGATTAAAATATTCCAGGTTAAATTCACGACTGGAAGTAGCAGCCCACAGACGCATATTGTTAACATTGTCGTTGCCATATCCGGGAATGAATATATCACAGGCCATTGCCATAACATTGTCAGTATCTACCCATCTGTATTTGAGTCTTCTATCATTTCCCATGTAAGGTTCTGAACGCCCGTAAAATTTAACCTCATAGAGAGAACTCCCGCGCTTTATCTCCCAGGGATTCCCGTCTCTGATCCAGTTGTCGCATCGTTCAACCTGATAGCCATTTATTATGGTCTGAAAAAAAATACCGTAATCATATCGAATGCCGTAACCATATCCAGGTATCTTAAGGGTTGCAATTGAATCCATAAAACAGGACGCAAGCCTTCCCAAGCCTCCGTTACCAAGACCAGCATCCCGCTCTTCTTCTTCAAGATCTTCAAGGGTGAATCCGGCTTTTTCCAAGGCTTTGTTACATTCGTCTTTAATATTCATATTGACAATATAATTCATTAGAAAGCGGCCAGGAAGAAATTCCAGGGAAAGATAATATATTCTCTTGGTAATTTTATCGTAATAGGAACGCTGGGTTTTTAGCCATCTCTCTACAAGCCTGTCACGTACACCATATGCAAGGCCCTTATAATACAAAGAACTTGTAGGAGCTAAATAATCATCACCCAGGGTCAGCATTATATGCCTTTCAATATCCTGTTCGAAGGATTTTGGCTTGAAAATATTGTCATGAGATATGCTTTTTCTGTTTATTTGTTTTTGGGCCATGCCGTCTCTTTTTAGCTATATCAGATATTTGTTTTTTTTTATGGTATAATAAGTTTTGGCACTTTTCCCAGGATATTAATTCCTTCATCCACAAATTCACAAAAGGGAAGTTCCTTTTCTATTTGTGCCAGATGCTCTTCGGAAGGTTCTTCCATTTTCAACTGCCATTTAATCCAAAAGCATTTTCCAGTATAAGGCTTTCCGTCTTTTTCATAAATTAATGCTCCATGTTCGGCGCTTTTATTTGCATGTTTTCCAAAGAATACAGCGGCTGCCAGAGCAGATGGTGCTTTAATCATGCGTTCATGAGAAATAATAACTGCCTTGTATATATGTAATTTCATAATTGCCCGATTTTTTAATCCAATTTTTCTTATTCAACCACCCAGACCGTGCAATTGCGCGCATAGTTAACGATCTTGCTGGAAACACTGCCGAAGAGAAATTCCTGGCTTCGTGAAAGCCCTTGTCTTCCAACAACTACGGTGCTGTATTCGGTCTCGTCTCTTTCTTCCAGAATGCATTTTGCCATGGAAGGACAAAAGCGCATTATAGAGCGAACCGAAACCACGCTGGGATCAAAACCGCTTTTTATCAATATCTGGCGGTAGTCTTCAAGCATTTTATCAACCTTCTTTTTATACTGGTCGAGCCATTTGTCTCTCTCTTCCGAAGTAGGAAAATAATCTTCTTCAGGTTCAGGAATTACATGCAGAACAGATATCCTGAAGCCCTTAGCCCCTTCCAGAAGTTGAGCCACATATAAAACCGCACGACAGGCGTTCTCTGACTCATCAACCGCGATAAGGATATTCTTATTAAAAGTATGCTCTTTATTCATGCTCTTTTTCTCCTTGCAAGTGCTTCTGTATAAACTCTTCTAAATCCTCCAGCAACTGACTTGTGTTATCATAAAACCAGTTGGCACCTCGTGAAAAATGCATTAGCACCCTGTTAAGGGTTTCAGGTATATAGGGATAAACCTTTTTTAAATTTGCCACGCGATTGTGAAAAACAATATTAACATCATCATCTGTCAGCAAACTTAAAGCAGGATGGTTTTGTTTCCTAAGGTCGGTCATCATTAAATCGCCCATTCCTGTCAGAAATATTAAGATATTACCCAAACCAAAGAGATCATAACCATATATGTTCTCTCTCTGGCGGTAATTATAGTCAAAATCTATCCAGCGGAAATCTCCGCTGTTCCTGTCAATTAAAATATGATCTCTACGGATATCACCGTGTTTCTCATTATTTTCGTGTAAAAATTTAACAGCCTTAATACACTCAATATATTTACTTAAAATGTCCGGAAACAGCTCATAAAAATAAGCCTGATGATCAAGATTTAAATTTTGCACATAATCATGAATAGTTTTCCCATTAACTATGTCTAATACTCTAACAATATTCCCCTTTTCATCCTCTACCGCATATCCATGCATGAAATTTTTATGACCGGCTACCAGCTTCAATATGCGCGCCTCTTTTTTGGGGCTTCTAAAGCACTCGAACGGAATGCCTGCTATATTAGCCGTAAACTTTTCATGAAAAACAAGCTTTATGATCTTCCTGCACCCATCAGTCAGGTCAATAGATCTCTTCACCCAGAATTTTTCCTCATCATCAAGCCCGAAACGTCCTTCCTTTGTATTATGCAAAATTAGAAATGGCTTTTCATTAAGAACGACTACATCCCCATATTTGACACGGAAAAAATCCGAGGTATCTTTATAAATTTTAAACCGATAACCTTCAGGACGAGGAGATGTCCATTGCGCAACCATTTGATTAACGGTCTCTTGAGATATAGATTTTGCCATAACTACTTCTATGTTATTAAAAAGCCGGCCGGTGGGAATGCGCTCTCTGGAAGGTTTCAAAAACCTCTTTTGGGGGAAACAAAGAAAAAATAATCACAGCCCCGCAACCTCTTTGCCGCAATGCTTGCAGATTTTGGCTATCTTTTTGATTATTTCAGCGCAGAACGGACATTCCCGCGTATAATGTCTTTCATGTATCTTTTTTATAGATTCATCGACCTGTTTTTGAATAATCTCATTGCCGAATTTTACATTTCTGATTGGATCGATTGCCTCCAGCACCCCAATATCACCAATCATTTCAGCTGCTTTAAGCCGGACCTTTGCCGGCTCTGTTGCATCTAAAAGCAACCTTAATATTGTGACGTCATCCTTTTCCACATAACAGCCGGCAAGAATTGAAAACCCTTTCTTTGTAGCCTCTTTCAACATCTCCTCCTGCACAAGGATCTGTTCATCAACAACCTGCCCTGTTGCTCCGGATTGGCTGAACACAGGCATACATTCGAACTTCCCTGAACGGGGATAGCACATGCACCTGTAAGAAGCATTGTGGCCATAATCCTCCTGCACTTTATCCCACCCCTTGGCATACAATGAACATTCATCATTAAAACATACAAACAGGTAAGGTTCACCCCATCCAAGGCCGTCGCCCATAGGAATAGAAGGCACCTCCCATAAGCTCATCTCTTTACCGCAATGAGGGCATTTTGGTTTTTCCTGAGATAGTACCTTTTCTAAAACTTGTTCCTTTGTTTCAAAATTCATTGATTTTCCTCTAAATTTGAATCCAGATTAATCTTTATTTTATTTTCCTGATGGGATCTAACAAACTCACTGCAATCAATATATTACCTCCAATCCCAACATTTTATATAATACCCCCTTTGATCAAACAGGTCAATAACAATGACAAAATTAAGATTGCTCACAGCCATGACCAAAATATTCGGTTGTATGCGCTCGCTAACCCCTCAGCCCCACTAAAACGAAATCTCCGCTTTGCTCCGACAAGCTACGGAAAATGCGCTCGCTTTTGCGGTTTAATCCTGTTATTTTTATTGTAAAATTAATAAACTTTAAATATTGTTTGTAATTGTTTAGCCACAGATTTACACAGATGAACGCAGATAGGTTTAAATATAAGTAACCGTTTACAAAATTATATTATAATCTTTGTGGCTGAACTATGCCACAGCAGGGCCGGGAGTATTCAACCATAAGAATGGAACATATTACAGAACAAGACAGGTTTCGCCGGATCAGCAGGGTCTTATGGATTGTCTTGATCCTGAACTTTGGCGTTGCAGCTGCCAAGCTTTTTTATGGTTGGCTGACGAATAGCGCCAGCATCATGGCAGATGGCTATCATTCATTCTCTGACGGTTCATCCAACATTATCGGCTTGTTCGGCATATGGATGGCCTCCAGACCCAGAGACGAACGCCATCCTTACGGTCATGCCAAGTATGAGAGCCTGAGCTCAACAGGCATTGCTCTGCTCCTTTTTCTGGTCTGTTTCAATGTTCTGAACCAATCGATAAAACGCTTCCTGCATCCTGTTCAGCCTGAAATTGACACTACAAGCTTCTTGGTCATGGGGATTACCCTGCTGATTAATATTGTGGTTATGCTATATGAGCGCAATCAAGGCCGCTTGCTCCAAAGTCAAATATTGATATCCGACTCACTCCACACCACGGCAGATATTTTTACGACCTCTTCCGTAATAATCGGCCTTTTAGTCATTCGGGCGGGATATCCTATCGTCGATCCTGCAATAGCATGTTTAATCAGTATATTTATCGCCTGCGCAGGGATTAGTATCCTTAAGACAAGCTTTAAAATATTAGTCGATGCAGCGGCTGTGGATAAAGAACAGATAAGGTCCATAGCCATGGCTATAAACGGCATTGAATATTGCCATAAAATAAGAAGCCGGGGTTGGCAGGGATATATCCACGTTGATATGCATTGCCATATCAAGCGCCATATATCTTTAGACAAGGCGCATAAGATAGCTCATTTAGTCGAAGATAAAATCAAGGAAAATATCCATGGCATTAAGGATGTTACCATCCACATAGAACCATGCCAGGATAAATGAAAAAAATAATGCCCTGCGGGACAAAATCATCTATGGCCGACTGCTTGAAACCTGTTGTTTTAGTCTCTACTCCATGGCCACTTTATAGCCGGCCATCGATTCAGCTTGGAGCATTAAAAGCCTATTTGAAATCCACGTTTCCGAAATTGCAAATAAAGGCGCTTCACCTGTATTTAAAGGTAGCGGAAAGAATCGGCTATAAACTTTATCATGAAATTTCGGAAAGGACATGGCCTGCGGAATCAATATATGCGGCACTGTTATTTCCCGAACGGATTAATGAAATTAAAAAGGTTTTTTATCGCGAGGCAAAAAACAATAAAGTGCTTCAAAAAACCGACTTTGATGCGCTCACAGCCGGGGTCAAAGAAGCATCCGACAATATGATAAAGGCTATAGACTGGGGCAAATTCGGCTTAGCTGGTTTTTCAATCTGTTTTTGTCAACTCACCTCCTCCCTTTATTTTATCAGAAAAATAAAAAAAAGCTTTCCGAATCTTCCTATAGTAACGGGCGGCTCGGTATTTGCCGGAGATACTATCTATCAGCTGCTTGAGGCATTCAGCGAGATAGACTATGCGGTTAGCGGCGAAGGGGAACTGCCTGTGGCCGGATTAATCCGTTATTTAATGAAATCTGACGTCAAAAGTAAAAGACCTTCTATTCCCGGACTTGTATCAAGAAACGGCTCCGATATAATCGGTGATGTTTCATTTAATCAAATAAAGGATCTAACCTCATTGCCCCTGCCTGATTATGATGATTACTTTGATTTGCTTAAAACATTTAGGCCGGATAAAACCTTTTTTCCGACTCTGTGTGCCGAAATTTCCAGAGGCTGCTGGTGGAAATCCATAAGAAAATCGGGTAAACAAAAAGGCTGTGCTTTTTGCAATCTTAACCTTCAGTGGAACAGCTACAGAAAAAAGAGCCCTGAGCAGGTTGTCTCTGAAATTGATTCTTTGACAAAAAAATATAAAACCCTGTCTGTCGCCTTCATGGATAATCTGATTCCGCTTAGGGAAAGCAAGGAGATATTTTTACGACTTCATAAACTGGGCAAAGATTTGCGCCTGTTTGCAGAGATACGGGCGAACACGTCATGTGAGGTGTTAAAAGCCATGCGCCTGGCAGGTGTTGAAGAGGTACAGATAGGGATAGAGGCATTAAGCACCCGGCTTCTCAAAAAGCTTAATAAAGGGACTACCTGCATCCAGAATCTGGAAGTAATGAAACATTGCGAGGAATTAGGCATTGACGACATATCAAACCTGATTCTTTGCTTTCCCGGAAGCGATATAACCGATGTAAAGGAAACCTTGCACGCCCTTGATTTTGCATTTCCTTTTCACCCATTAAGGGCCGTTAACTTCTGGCTCGGCCTTGGAAGCCCTGTCTGGGAAAATCGGCACGCCTCCGGCCTTACAACGGTTTTTAACCACCCCAACTATGCCGCATTATTTCCACCGGATGTTTTTCAATCAATTAGTTTTATGATACAGTCTTTCAGGATGGACCGTGTATATCAGAAAAAATTGTGGGAACCTGTTAAGCAAAAGGTAAAAGCCTGGAAAAAATCATATGCCCTGCTTCACAGCGGTCTTTCATGTTCACCGATTCTCAGCTTTCGTGATGGAGGCGATTTTTTGATCATCCGTCAAAAACGCCCGGGAGCGGATCCGCTGACGCATCGTGTAAACGGAATCTACAGAGATATCTACCTTTTTTGCCGGACCAACCGTTCGCTAAGGCGTATTATAGCCTGTTTCCCGCAGATAGATGAAGACAGGATTATAAAATTTTTAAAGATGATGAGAAGTAAAAGGTTGATATACGAAGAAAATAATAGATACTTAAGCCTTGCCATCAGAGTAATAAAGGAACAAAGACAATGACCAAAAACTTTCAGGCAAACTGTCTTCCGGTTTTAATAGGAAGCCTTCCGATAGACAACCACGCTGAAGCTATAAAACTTGTTTATAAATATACACCTGAAATACCATTATGGGTTCAACTACCTGTTTTTAAAAAGGAAGGCATGCTGGCTCAATTTCTGCCTGGAATGCCCGGTCTAACCATTGAAAATGACAAATCATTTATAGACACTGCCGGCAATAGTTTTGACGATGAAATTGTTTCATTCTACGAAGATTATATGGCTGTAAGTGAAGGCCTGGCCGATCTTTCATCGTCACGATTCGCCCTTACAACCGATGCAGCCGCAGGTTTTTTTGAATTAATAAAACAAACCAGAACGCTTTCCAAGCCTTTGATTGCAGTCAAAGGGCAAATCACAGGCCCAATAACATTTTGCACAGGTGTAAACGACCAAAATGGAAGAGCTGTTTTTTATGACCACCAGATAAGGGATGCTGCCGTAAAACTATTGGCCATGAAAAGCAAATGGCAGGTCAGACAGCTTTCTCAATTCAAATGTCCGGTGATGATTTTTTTCGATGAGCCCGGCATTGCCGGATTCGGCTCATCTGCATTTATCAGCATATCACGTGATGAGGTTTTAAAATGCTTTGAAGAAACCTTTGAAGCAGTACACTCCGAAGGCGGCCTTGTTGGAATACATGTCTGCGCAAACTCCGACTGGTCGCTGGTTCTGGAATCTTCCGCAGATATTGTCAGTTTTGATGCTTATTCCTTTTTTGACAGGTTCATCCTTTACTCTGAGCAGATTAAGAGGTTTATGGATTCAGGCCGGATCCTGGCATGGGGGATTGTGCCGACCTCAAATTCTGAAGATATTGACAGAGAAACAACCGATTCACTGGTATCAAAATGGGAGGATAAAGCCGCTCAAATAGAGCTGCTCGGCATTGACAGGTCGCAAATACTGGCCCAGTCCCTTATAACTCCGAGTTGCGGAACAGGTTCACTGAACATAGAACAGGCAATAAAGGTGCTTTATTTGACAAAAGAGGTTTCAAAACGGTTGAGAAAATAAAAAAATAAGGTGACGGGTCAGCCGCCAAGGCACCAAGTCACAAAAGATGGGGAGAAGCGGATTTAAGCTTTCCTGCCCTTTACATCATGAACTCCCAGGCTGCCGGATGAAAACTGATCAACAATTATTTTGTAAAACCTTCTCTGTTGCAATGGCGAAAGGAGCTCCTTTTCCTCTAAAATATGATCAATAACCTCTTTTTCCAATTCTGACTGGTGCCGCAGTATCTCTTCGGCAATATTATTTATTTTTGATCTGTCAATTGATTCGGCAAACAGAAGATCTGCCAGCTTTGTCCTTTTAATACAAAGACCCTTTCTAAGTTCTTCCACACTGGGCAAAAAACTGCTGCGAATTAATTCAACCCGGCTGCGTTGCGTTTCTGTAAGGTCAGGGATCAAGTCCAGATATCCCCTTATATTCATCTGTGCTGCTTCTTTCTTCTTCAAACCAAAATAGATAACAGCCAAAATAGTAGTCATTATAATAATTGCGGTAAAAGATCCAAAGACAAAATATAAAATAGGCATGGTTTAACCTCATGGTTTTGTGGCAAGGAGTTTGAAATAAATATAACTAATAGAGCAAGGCGGAAAATCACCAAGCTCATCAAGCGTGGCAGTTGTTGAAACCCTTTGTGAATTAAAAAGGTTATAAAATTTTTCAAAGAACTTAACAGGATGTACAAATATATTATATGTAAAACCATATCTTTCAGGCAAAGCTGCTTGTTTTGCAATCTGCTGCATAAGTCGTGCGGGAAATTGGGCTGACGGGCTGCAAGACGGCATCTCTTTGACAGCTGCATCCACCTGCTGCAAGAGCTTTAATTCTTCTCTGCACACAGGGCAGCGTAAAAGCTCTTGGTCCACGCATCTGGATTGCTCTGAATCAAGCTCATTATCCATATAAGAGGAAATTTTTTCTCTGATTTCTTGGCAATTCAAAATATTACTCCTTATGTTCCATGCAGACATGCTGTTTCAGATGCTGACGCGCCCTGTAAATCAAAGATTCAACGCTTGAGACAGTGGCGTTTAAAATTTCGCTGATTTCCCGGTAAGAAAATCCTTGCTGCACTCGTAAAAGCAAAGCAGATCTCTGATTCTCTGGAAGCAGACGCAGGCCTGACATAATGCCTTCCATCATTTCCCGTGTTTCCGCAAACACGGGAACCTGCATCCCGGCAGGTATTTCTCTTTCACCGGCACGATCCACTGTCAAACGCGAGTAACGCCTGCGAGCTTTTAACTCGTTCATGGAAAGGTTAAAAGCTATTTTAAATATCCAGGTTGATGCTTTTGCATTGTTTGCGGGTTTATATTTCGGGGCTGCCTTATAAATTCTCAGAAAAACCTCCTGAACCACCTCTTCCGCTAGGGAACGGTCCTGAAGGTATCTATAGACGAAATTATATAGAGCATTCTTATATCGATCTACTATGTGCTCAAATGCCTGATGATCTCCGTTGCCGACAGCTTTGATCAAATCCTGATCTGAATTATCCCCGAAAATATTTTTCATGGGCCCACATCTTTTTTAATTTTCAATCTATCACCTCAATTGAGCGAAAAGCTCGATTGATAGCTGTCAGGGGCCGGCGATCAGGTGTCGGACGCATCAATGTTACAACAAGAAATTAATAATATATTTTGCGGCAAGCAGCGTTATTATAATTGCAAGAATGGTTTTAATTATCTTTGCGGACATAAACTTCTGCAATCTTGCCCCGCAGTACATGCCCGCAAAACCGCCTGCTCCGAACAGAGCGCCCAGCGCCCAGTCAGGACTGATCGCCAGGCCTGTGTGCGCATAATACGGCGCTATTATTGTGTAAAAAATTACCCCTACAACAGAGGTTAATAATGTGCCTAAAAGAGCGGCCCCTGCTATCGTATATACCGGAAGGCCGAAAATCGCCACAAGAAACGGGGCGATAATTGCACCCCCCCCTATCCCATAAGTTCCGCCGATTATTCCCACAACAAACGTAAGACTAAACAATGCAACGGTATTAAAGGTAAAGGTTTCGCCATAGAAACTATAGGTATAATGAGTCAATGAAAACTTGATTGTTTTAATCCTGATCTCATGATCATGCCCGGACGCACCACCCTTCCTGATTTTATCGAATCTTTGCTTGAATCTTTCTTCAAGCTCTTTGGCTTTTTGTGTTTTGCCACCTTTTTTTACAATTGCATAAAAGAGCCTTAGCCCGATATAAAGTAGAACGCAGCCGACGAAAAATTTAAAATTTTTTGGATCAGGAAGATATTTTATCCGGAAAATAGCCCCGATAAATACACCTGGAAGCGTGCCCGCAATAATTACCCATACAAGAGGCCAAGCCATCCTTCCTTCCTTGATGTATCTGTATACACCGCTGGGGATTGCGACAATATTGTAGACAAGATTTGTTGGGCTTACGGCAGGGCTGATAAAACCAAGCACGCTAACCTGAAAGGGCAAAAGAAGAAAGGCTCCGGACACACCCCCCATTGAGGTAAATGTGGAAACAACAAATGCGACAACAAAAGGTATTATTGGGGATACATGGACTCCTGAAACTTCAAAATACATAGCCTGACCCTCCTGTGTTAGGATTGGAGAAATTCCAATTTTTTATGATTCATGCAAATAAGCAAACACTATTTCTGCTCTTTAAACTGTTAAACAACTGAAACAGCTGAAACTTGCACAAATATTTTTATAATATACATCACGGCTCAACCAGGGTATCCTTCAAGATCAACTGCCACATGGGAAAATCCGATTTTTCTGAATTTTCCGACAATAGTTCCCCTGTTTTTTTTATCTGAAATGCTTTCAATTTCCTCTGGACTTACCTCTATCCTTGCTGTGTTTTCATATTTTCTTACTCGGCAAGCATTAAATCCAAGGCTTAGCAAAACATCTTCCGCCTGATCAACCATTTCAATGGCCTTCACGGTTATAGGGGTCCCATATGGAATCCTTGTTGCAAGACATGCCAGTGCCGGTTTGTTCCAGGTCTCAAGATTCATCTCTTTTGAGAGCAGCCTGATGTCATTCTTGGTAAGCCCGGCATCAATCATGGGGGCATGAACCCCCATTTCCTGTGCCGCAGTATGCCCTGGACGAAAATCTTCAAGGTCATCTGTGTTGGCTCCATGAGCTATGTATTTAATGTCTGTGTTTGACGCAATTTTTATAAGCTTTTCAAAAAGATTTTTTTTGCATACATAACATCTGTCCTTCCTGTTAGCCACAAAAGCGGGCATGCTCATTTCCTTTGATTGCAACATAATATGTTTAATGCCGTAATTTTTTACAAATTCCATTGCTTTATTCTTTTCACGCTCCGGATGTATCTGTGACACCGCTGTCACGGCCACTACATTCTTTTTTAATACTTCATTGGCTACGGCAAGAAGAAAAGCGCTGTCAACACCTCCTGAAAATGCAACCATCAAGGGATCAAGCCCTTTGAGAATTAAAACCAATTTCTTTTTTTTATTATTTAAACTTAACCGGTTCATTATAAAATTTCCAAATGTATTAGCCTCTTGCTACAGAAAATATATTTACAAAAACAGATTAATCATCTATAAATAACAATTAAATGAAAATCTATTTTTTTTGTCATTTCAACCGCAGGCAGAAATCTTTAACCAAGGCCTGATTGATCAATGCAAAAGTTAATAAAATATCTTGCAGCCTTCCTTGTTATTCCAGCAGCGCTTGTTATTTATTCAAGTTTTTTAAACATGAATAATTATTATATTAAGGCCACAGGCGGAGCCGTTGAAATCTGGAAAGGAAAATTCGCTCCGATGAGCCAGGAGCTGTTTATTATTTTGCCCGGAGCACAAGCTCCTCAATCAATTAAAGATGTTTATTCAAAAGAGGAGGTTTTCCCGCTTATCTTTAATTATTACATCAACAAAGCCGACGCCATTCTGGATATACCTGAAATGCCTGATTTTGATGGAATTAAATTCTATCTGAACAAAGCTATTTCCTTTGGGCTTACCGATGATCTCCGCAAGAAAGCCTATACACGTTTAAACAGCATCGATATGATGATTCTACAGTACAAGGCCGATGTTGCCGCAAGCAAAGAAACTATTAACGGCTTTAAAACCGCTCTGGAGTATCTCAACAAGGCTGCTTTGCTTGATCTTAATGCCGACCAGAGCAAACTTATAAACCAGAAAATCGAATCCCTTATGGCTAAAATCGCAGAATCTATAGCCAATCGCCCTAAAACTCCGGCAGCTGATATATCTCCCGCCAAATAGTCCGCCACCCACTCAACTACTCGACTACTTAACGATACAAATGGCACCACACCCCATGCATGCCTGATTTTGTCTCCAGCGGCGCTATTTTTCTGCATATATCCATAGCCTCCATGCAACGTGTATGGAACATACATCCGGGAGGAGGATCTGAAGGAGAAGGTATTTCTCCTTTCAGAATAATGCGCTTTCTTTTATGTTCGATCTCCTCGAAATCCAGCCTTGGTACCGCACTAATTAAAGCCTTAGTATAAGGATGCACAGGGTTGTTAATTATATCGCCGGTGGGTCCGTATTCCACTATTTTGCCAAGGTACATAACAGCGGTGCGGTGCGCTATGTTGCTTACCACGCTTAGGTCGTGCGATATAAAAAGATAAGACAGATTGTATCTGTCCCGCAAATCCATAAGCAGATTTACAACCTGCGCCTGCACCGATACATCAAGGGCGCTGACAGGTTCGTCACAAACAATTAAATCAGGCCTTAAAGATAAAGCTCTCGCTATATTGATTCGCTGGCGCTGCCCGCCTGAAAATTCATGTGGATAACGATATATGGCCCCTTCATCAAGCCCGACTTCATTCATAAGTCTTTTTGCATGATCCTCCCTGGTTCCTTGTATCAGGCGAAATTCAACAAGCCCTTCAGTAATAATATCAATAATATTCATTCTTGGATTAAGCGCTGTCAGAGGATCCTGAAAAATTATCTGCATGCTTCTTCTTGTCTCCCTTAGCTCCCTGCGATTAAGCTCAAGAAGATTTTTGCCGCAAAAAAGGATCTTGCCTCTTCGAACCTTTTCCAGTCCCATCAAAGTTCTTCCCAGAGTAGTCTTCCCGCATCCGGATTCGCCGACAAGACCAAGTGTTTCACCTCTGTTTATATACAACGAGGCTATATCAACCGCCCTGACATACCCGACCGTTCTTGCCAGAATACCGCGTTTTATCGGAAACCATGTTTGAAGGTTGTATGCCTCGAGTATCGGCGATTTGTTTGTTTGTTTACAGTTCATTTTTCGCAAGAAAACATGCTGCCCTGTGTCCATTGCCAAAATCTATGAGTTTTGGTTTTTCATCCCTGCACCTGTCAAATGCATCAGGGCATCGATCAAAAAAATGACACCCTGATGGATAATTAAAAGCTGAAGGCACCTGGCCCGGGATTGCTTTTAATCTACCTTTATCAGCTGAAAGTTTCGGTATGGCCTCAAGAAGAGCTATGGTATAAGGATGCGTGGGCTTTGAAAAAATATCGTCCTTGTTTCCTTCCTCAACTATCCTTGAGGCGTACATAACCAGCACCCTGTCGCACATTTCCCATATCACTCCCATATTGTGCGTAATAAGCAGTATAGAGGCATTAGATCGCCTCATCTCCCTGACCAGCTCGAAAACCTGAGCCTGTATTGTTACATCAAGCGCTGTTGTCGGTTCATCCGCTATGATAAGGTCCGGTTCCAGCATCAAGGCCATAGCAATCATAACCCTTTGCTGCATGCCTCCGGAAAGCTGATAAGGATAATCAAACATCCTTTCTCCTGGATCAGAGATTTGAACCTTCTCAAGCCAGGTTTCGGCAATATTCCAGGCATCTTTCCCGGTTATATTCTTATGCAGTAAAATAGTTTCAACCATCTGACTGCCGATTGTGTGCAAGGGTGAAAGGGCGGACCCGGGTTCCTGAAATATCATGCCTATTGCCTTGCCACGTATTTTTCTCATCTCCTTATGATCTAATTCAAGAAGATTTTTGCCGTAAAATAAAATTTCGCCTGTTTCAATCCTTCCATAAGGCAAGGGAATAAGACGGAGTATGCTCAAGGCTGTGACCGATTTTCCGCATCCTGATTCGCCTACCAATCCGACGATTTCGTTTTTGTCGACATGAAACGAAACATCATCAACCGCCTTGAGAATACCTTCATCTGTTTCAAAGGTAACTGTTATGTTTTTTACTTCCAGCAATTTTAAATACCTCAATCCCTATTATTCAAACCTGCTGCTTCTCTTCGGATCATAAGCGTTTCTTATTCCATCACCGACAAATACGCCAAGAAGCATTACGATAAATAATGCCAAAGATGGATAGAGAATAAGCCACCATGCCCATCTATACTGCTGAGACTGGAAGAGAAGCTCTCCCCAGCTTGGAGTGGGCGGGGGAAGCCCGAATCCCAGATAGTCAAGGGCAGCAAGCGCTCCTATTGCTCCGACAAGAGAAAAAGGGAAAAAAGTTATTACAGGAACCATGGCATTGGGAAGAATATGTTTAAATATTATCTTATATGATGATACTCCCATGCATTTGGCGGCCTCAACAAATTCTTTTTTGCGCAAGCTGAGAAATTCAGCGCGGATATAATAGGAAATCCCTATCCAGTTGAAAAGCCCGTAACAAAACAGAAGTAAGGAAAAACTCCGCCCATAGACCGACCCCATAAGAATCATAATATAAAGAAACGGCAGTGCGCTCCAGATTTCAATAAGACGCTGGCCTGTCATGTCAATTGCCCCGCCATAATATCCCTGAACAGCCCCTGCAATAATCCCAAGGATCATTGAACATGCAACAAGCAGCAGGCCGAAAGTAAGCGAAGTCCTCAATCCATAAAGGACTCTGGCTAAAACATCCCTGCCGGCCCCGTCAATCCCCATCAAATGCTCCTTAACCGGCGCAAATGGAAAGCTGATATCATCTTTTTCAAAGCTAATACTGTAAAGCCGGTTTTTAATCTTTAAAATAAAAGGATCAATCTCATGCAAAAATCGCTGGTTCACCATACTTAGAAGGGTTTTTCTATCTTGAGCTGCAAGAGAGTCCCATATATTGATGCTGTTTTGTTTGATTTTCTTTTGAACAGGTTTCAGGCTTTTGTTGAAAACTATTTTTTCTATATTTTGACATTTTGCCCCGGCCTCTCTGAATGTAAGCCTGACGCTTTCCGGCGCTCTTTTACGCGAAAAGTATGTGGACAGAGAAATTACAACTTCCATCCCTTTATTGCCCATTATTTTTGAAGAAATTAATCGCGGCGCATTTTCGTTTGCAAATCGCTTTTCAATTCCCTGCCTTATGTTTTCCGGGATGCTGTAATATTCGGGCAGAAAAACCCCTTTTGCCTGCCTGTCTTTCATATTGATAAAAAAGCCGAATAAAACAGATCCGGCAATTGAATAATCCCTTCTAATATTAACTGTCCCGATCCTGGGCGTTGCGGTAAAGATAAGTGTAACATTGTCTGAAACAGCAATCGATTTTGGATCAATGCTTTCAAAGGGGCTAAATGGAACCAGGGGAAAGATCATAAAATTGCCCACATCTTTTCTAAATAAAGGGCTGTTATTTATACCTTTGTAATCCGGCCTTGTTTTTTTATTATTTCCGGCAAACAGGTCTTCAGGATAAAACTTAACAGCCGGAAAATATGATTTTCCATTAAATCTGACATACAAAGGGATATCATTGCATATAAGTTCGGAACAAAGACTGACCATATAAAGAATAATCAATATCCCCAATGAGATATAAGCGCGCTTTATCTCCTTAAAACGCGATATTCTCATTCTCGTTATCGGGTTTTTAAATATTTTGTAATTTAGCATTCTATACTTTGCACGGCTATAAAGTGCGGTTTTTGAAACGGTCAGGATTATAAAAAATAAAATTAAACCACGAAGAACACGAAGATTAAAACTGATGAACTCGTAAAAAGTCGTCACTCCGGTGAAAACCGGAGTCCAGATGATCTGCAACTACTTGAAAAGACTGGATTCCGGCTTTCGCCGGAATGACGGTTAAGGGATATGATGGACTTTTTACGAGACCATCAGAATTAATGCTTTTATAATTTCTTCGTATTCTTCGTGCTCTTCGTGGTAAAAATAAATCATTGTTAATTTACTTAAATCAGCTTTTCTGAAATGTTATTCGCGGATCTATAAGAACATATAAAAAGTCTGAAAGGATATTTCCAACAAGGCCAAGAACAGATGTAAGTGAAAGGATGCCCATGAAAACAGGATAATCACGACCCACTATTGCCTCAAGGCTTAATCTGCCCATCCCTGGTATTTCAAAAACCTGTTCGATAATCACCGATCCGGCGAACATAACGGTTAAAATAGAGCCTAATCCGGTTGCAATCGGTATTAAAGAATTACGCAACGCATGTCCCCAGATAGCCCTGTTAAAACTTCCACCCTTTGCAAGAACGGTTCTTACATAGTCTTTGCTTATCTGCTCAAGAAGAGAATTTTTCATCAAAAGGGTTAAAACAGCAAAGTTTCCTATAACATAACACAGAACCGGAAGAAACATATGCCCGAAGATATCCTTTGTTTGTTCCCAGGATGTCATGCCTGCAAAGTTGTCCGAATAAAACCCGGATACAGGGAAAAAATCCCATAAACCATCCACGGTCCCACAAAAAAACATCTTCAGAACCATTCCAAACGCAAATGCCGGAACAGCATATCCGACAAAAACAATGACACTCGATCCAAGATCAAACATCCTGTTGTGTTTGAGAGCCTTTATTATGCCGAGCGGGATGCATATAAGATAGGATAAAACAAAACCGGTTACCCCAAAGACAAGTGAAACCTTAAATCGCTCACTGATTAGCTGCCAGGCGGTTTTGTTGGGAAATTTGTATGATTCCATTTTCATGCCGAACCTGTCGGTCACGAGCCATTTCCAGTATCGCTTATAAAAAGGTTTATCAAAGCCGAAATGTGCTTCTATGGCTTTTCTCTGCTCTTCGGAAATGGATGCTCCGGCTTCGACCCCCCTGCCTGATTCTCCGAGAGCCATACCTTTCATTTGCATTATAACCTGTTCCACAGGCCCGCCAGGCACAAACTGGATAAGACCAAAACACAAAATCGTAATTCCAATAAATGTTGGAATCACAAGAATAAACCGCCTGATAAAATAGTGAATCCGTTCCATAATCTAATATCCTTATGCCGGCTGACAAAAAGCTGTCACCTTTTTAGCCTATGATCCTGATACTCCATACATTATAACCGATATCTTTTCAAGGTATTGGAACTATATCCTTCCTGCCCCCTTGATATCAACCGGATGTAATTTTATAAATCTCTTGACGTATGCGGCTGTGCCATACTATTTTAGCCTTGAAAATAGTGTTGATCACCGGATAGCAACCGATCGCAGGGGCTTGAGTCAAGATGGTTCTGGGAATATTAAAATGAAACCGGGAAGGATAATTAATGATGACAATATTGTCAGGCATATGCTTATAAATGCCCGAACTATTGCTGTTGTGGGGTTAAGCCCAAAACCGGAAAGAGACTCAAATATTGTTGCATTATATCTTAAAGATCATGGGTACAGAATTATTCCTGTTCGGCCTGCTCAAACGAAGATGCTCGAAGAAAAGGCATATTCATCCCTTGACGATATAGACGAATCAATAGATATTATTAATGTATTCAGAAATCCTGCTCAGGTTATGCCCCATGCCCACGAGGCGCTTCGCATTAAGCCCAGGCTTTTCTGGATGCAACTTGGTATTGAGAATCAGGAGGCTGCGGAGCTTTTAGCCAGGGCCGGTATTGATGTTGTCATGAATCGATGTATAATGGTTGAACATGACAGGCTCTGCAAATAAATCATCATACAGAGAGAAACGACTTAAGGCAAAAGAAATCTGCTGCCACTGTTGCGGCAAGAAGCCGCCTTTTTGCTGGAAATGCAAATGCGGTTTCAGTATATGTCAGGACTGCATGCAGGAAAACGCATGGAGCCTGTCATGCAATGGAATAACCTGGCAATGCCCTGACTGCGGGAAACAGAATGAACTTGGCAATCAGTGAGGGGTATTAGGTTGCTATTGCCATGAATATCAATTAGATATTAACGGCAAAGTAAAAATAAAGACCTGTGGAGGCTTATTGTGTATTCCAAAATACTTATTCTTCGCTTTCCAAAAACCGTGGTTCATCAGCCGGTAGTATGCAACCTTGTGAAAGATTATAGCCTTACCTTTAACATTCTTAATGCTACGATATTGCCCAGAAAAGAGGGTATTATGGTGCTTGAACTGTCTGGATCAAGAAAAAATTTCAAGGACGGTGTTAAATATCTCAGGTCCCAGGGAGTTCATGTTAAAAGTGCGTCTCAGGATATGAAACGCGACAATAAAAAATGTATCCACTGCGGAGCATGCACCGCTGTTTGCCCGACCGGCGCTCTTTCCATTCAACGGCCTGAGATGTCGGTCATATTTGATCAGCAAAAATGCAGCGTATGTGAGCTTTGCATACCCGCATGTCTCACAGGGGCAATGGAGGTTCGCCCGACTACCAACACATTTTTTACATGAAGCAATTAACAGCAATCGCCATAAGCGGTGGCATAGATTCTCTCGTAGCCGCCTATCTGTTAAAGAAGCAGGGCCGCAAAATCCTTGGAATTCACTTTACCACCGGATATGAACCAGAACCTTTAAATATAATTTCTCATATCGCAGATAAGCTGAATATAAAGATTAAGGTTTTAGACTGCCGTAAAGAATTCAAGCAAAAGGTTGTGGATTATTTTATTCAATCCTATCTGACCGGTCAAACACCCAATCCATGCCTGGCATGCAATCCGTTAATAAAATTTGGGGTAGTACTTGAATTTGCCCGCCGGCTTGGCGCGTCCTGCCTTGCCACAGGACATTATGCCGGAATAACAAAGGATAAAGACGGCGGATTTCATCTTTTAAAAGGGGTTGATCCCAAAAAGGATCAGTCTTATTTTCTTGCCTTTATGTCACAGGAACAGCTTGCCCATGCCTGTTTCCCTCTCGGCATGATGACAAAGGCGGAAGTAATTAAACTGGCAGGGGAGTATGACCTGGATCATTTTATAAGGCAGGAAAGCCAGGATATATGCTTTATCAAGGAGAAAACCTATGGGGAATTCATTGCGCTGCAAAAAGGCTTAACACCGCAGCCAGGTCTTATTGAAGATATTGACGGCAACATAATAGGAAAACACAAAGGGCTGCACCTCTTTACCATAGGCCAGAGACGCGGCATAAACCTCCCGGCTTCCGAGCCTTATTATGTTGTTAAAATAGACAGGAAACAAAACCGGATTGTTGTTGGATTTAAGGATAGTTTAATGGCATTGGAATGCAAGGTGACCGGCATAAACTGGATAGGCAAAGAGCCGACATCCCCTGTTAAGCTTTATACACGTTTAAGGTACCGCCATAAATCTGTTTTATCCACCCTGTTTCCGGACGAAGGCAACAAGGCAATTGTCAGATTTGAAACCCATCAATCCGCGATAACTCCTGGTCAGGGAGCGGTATTTTATAACAACAATGAAGTTCTTGGCGGAGGATGGATCGCAGGTTGATATTTAACTACACAACTTTAGGCTGCAAAGTAAACCAGTACGAATCTGAAGCCATAGCTCAATCTTTGGCAGAGCATGGATGGACCGCTGCGCGCGGCAGAGAAAACGCGGATCTGTTCATAGTTAACACATGCGCCGTAACCCAAAAAGCATCCATGCAGTCAAGACAGGCCGTCCGCAAGGCAATTAGATCCAATCCAAATGCATGCATTGTTGTTACAGGTTGTTATGCCCAGGTAGAACCTGATGAAATTAAAAAAATAAACGGTGTGCATTATATTATAGGTAATGCCGACAAGCATAGAATTCCTGAAATAATTATTGACGGGAAAGAAAAGGATTCGCCACCCCTTGAATTTTATCCGTTAACCATCCGGCATGATATTAAACATGAAAATAAGTTCCAGCCAATGCCTGTAATGGGCGCTTCCGGCAACAGAACAAGGCCGCTTCTAAAGATTCAGGATGGATGCGATAATTTCTGCACATATTGCATCGTCCCTTATGCGCGTGGGCAAAGCCGGAGCCTGCCCCTGGAAATGGTATTGGACAGCATTAAACTTCTAAAGAGGTCCGGGTGTCGAGAGGTAGTTCTTTCAGGAATACATCTGAGCCGCTATGGACTTGATCTTGTTTTGCCTACAACCCTGTCCGACCTTTTAAAGCAAATAAATTTTTCACGCCCGATTGATCGTGTGCGCCTAAGTTCAATAGAGCCTGACGAGCTTAATGACGATATAATAAAAATAGTGGCTGATTCAGACATATTTTGTAATCATTTCCATATTCCTCTGCAAAGTGGAGATGATCTTATCTTAAAAAGAATGCACAGGCATTATTCGCGGTCTTTTTTCAGAGACATGGTAATTAAAATTCATGAAATGATTCCGGATGCTGCAATAGGTGTTGATGTTTTAATAGGATTTCCAGGCGAAACAAACCAGGCTTTTGAAAATACATATTCATTAATAGAGGAATTACCTGTTACCTATCTGCATGTTTTTCCTTTTTCCGGCCGCAAGGGCACGCCTGCAAACACTTATCCTGACAAGGTTCCGGCGCAGGTGATCAAGGACAGGTGCCTGAAGATGCGAGAGCTTGGAAATAACAAGAAGATGGAGTTTTACAAAAAATTAATCGGGAAAAAGATGGAACTCTTAATAGAAGGCACGCGATCAAAATCTACAGGCCATTTAAAAGGAACAACTTCAAATTATGTTCCTGTTCTTGTAAGCGGTAATGATAACCTGAAAAATTGTATTGTTCAGGCCAGAATTGATGAATTGTGCGGCAGCAGCACCGTCGGCACCATCTTATAGTTGATGAATCCGTAAAAAGGTGGAATCCATCTAAAGCCTCCAGTATGTTATATCTGTTTTTTCTGCTTCATTCCGACTAAAAGCCCCTTTAACATCTATAACAACAGGCGCTTTGCCCTGGCATAAACCGGCAATTTTTGAAAGACCAAACTCCTTATAAAATCTGTGCCCAACCGTTACTATAACCGCATCAACCCCTTCAAGGTTTTCCATGCCTGCCAGCTCAATCCCATAATGATTTACAGTCTCTTCGGCATCTGCAAGAGGATCATGCACCAGAACTTTAATCCCGTAAGTTTTAAGCTCATGTATTATATCAACCACCTTGCTGTTTCTGATATCTGGTATATCCTCCTTGAAAGTAACCCCTAAAACAGCAACCTTTAAGCCTTTAACCCGCTTTCCCGCCAATACAAGCAGCCTTACGGTCTGTTCCGCCACATATTTGCCCATGCAGTCGTTTATACGGCGTCCTGCCAGTATCATTTCAGGATGGTATCCAAGCGACTCGGCCTTAAAGGTCAAATAATATGGATCAACCCCTATGCAGTGTCCGCCAACAAGGCCCGGCTTAAATGGAAGAAAGTTCCATTTGGTTCCCGCGGCCTCAAGAACCTCATCAGTATCTATACCCATTTTGTGGAAAATCATCGCAAGCTCATTGATAAGAGCTATATTTATATCCCTTTGTGTATTTTCAATAACCTTTGCCGCTTCAGCCACCTTGATAGATGAAACCCGGTGTATCCCGGCCTTTATCACCCTTCCGTAAACATCGGATAAAAACCTGGCAGTATCCTGATCAGACCCGGAAACAATCTTTACTATGTTTTCTAATGAATGTGCCTTATCCCCGGGATTTATACGCTCAGGCGAATAGCCGACCGTAAAATCAGCGCCATATTTAAACCCTGACTCCCTCTCCATAATGGGAATGCATACCTCTTCCGTGGCCCCTGGATATACTGTGGATTCAAAAACTATGCATGAGCCTTTTGACATATATCTGCCTACAGTTGCCGAAGCCCCGCTAAGCGGTTTTAAATTAGGAATGCGGCATTCGTCGATCGGTGTGGGCACGGCAACAATAATAAGCCTGCTTAAAGAAAGATTTTCAGGCTTGCTTGTAAACAGTATCTTTGCATCACGCAAAGCCTCCGTTGAAACCTCCATTGTCCGGTCAAAACCGGACTCAAGCTCCTTAATTCTATCGGATTTAAGATCATAGCCGATCACTTCAAAATGTTTCGACATGCTGACAGCCAAAGGAAGTCCTACATATCCTAAACCTACTATGGCAATCTTATCCTTTTTCGAACAAAGAGACTTAAATGTTACCATTTTTTATTCTCCAATCTCTTCCCTATGGTTTCTGGATTCCGGCTTTCGCCGGAATGACGAAGGAGAAATTCTGCCCTCTTAATCCTTAATCCTCTAATCCTTAATCCTATCCTTAATCTTTATCCAGCCCAAATGCGCTGTGAAGAACACGCACCGCCCGCTCCGCATACTTTTCTTCTATTATACAGGAAATTCTGATCTCTGATGTGCTTATCATAAGAATATTAATATTTTCACCGGCCAGAGTTGAAAACATCTTTGACGCTACTCCTGAATGGCTTCTCATCCCAACTCCGGTAACAGATACCTTCGCGATATTTTCGTCGCCAAACACCTTTTCTGCACCGATCTCTTCCGCCACCTTTCTTTCTATCTCAAGCGCCTTCTTAAAATTCTTTTTTGAAACAGTAAATGTAAGATCGGTCTGCCCTTGGGCGCGGGTGTTCTGGATAATCATATCCACCAGTATTTTTTCGTCGGCAATGGGTGAAAAAATCTTTGCAGCCACCCCGGGTTGATCCGGAACCTTTTTCAGGGTTATACGGGCGGCATCTTTGTTGTGAGTTATACCTGATACAACCAGACGTTCCATATTAGAATCTTCATTAACAACCATTGTGCCTTCCTCCTCACTGAATGATGATCTTACATGCACAGGAACATTATATTTTTTGGCAAATTCAACAGATCGAATCTGCAACACCTTGGCGCCAAGGCCCGACATTTCAAGCATTTCATCATAAGAGATTGCGGTTAATTTTCTTGCCTTCTCGCAGACATTGGGGTCCGCAGTATATATGCCGTCAACATCTGTAAATATTTCACATTTGTCCGCATTAAGCGCCGCAGCTATTGCTACAGCAGATGTGTCTGAGCCGCCACGTCCAAGAGTCGTTATGTTACCGTCAGGATCACATCCCTGAAATCCTGCCATCACTACTATATTACGTTCCTCAATAAGCTTCTTTATACGATCGGCTCCTATTCCAACGATACGAGCACTACCATGATTTCGATTGGTAATAATTTCCGCCTGATACCCAAGCATGGATTTCGCCGGATAGTTCATTGATTGCAAAGTCATGGCCAGAAGAGCTGCTGTTGTCTGCTCACCTGTGGCAAGCAAAACATCCAGCTCGCGCTTATCAGGCGAAACAGCAACCTGATTTGCCATATCAATAAGGCTGTCTGTAATACCTGCCATGGCTGAAAGCACAACAACTACATTATTGCCCTGGTCAAAGATTTTTGCTACCCGCTTTGCTACATTACGGATCCGCTCAAGATCGGCCACTGAAGTACCGCCGAATTTTTGAACAATCAAACTCATTTTTTCTCCTCATTCCTGGCTTCGTCAAGCAGCCAAGCAGTTGACCGGTTAATTAGTTGTTCTCCGACTCAACCACTCGACAACTAAACTATTTAACGATCTCTTTATATAATTTTTTAATTTCCTCTATCAAATTACATTTATCATGTCCATCTACAGTTATGGTAATCTTGCGTGACTTGTCATTTAATATCTCAAAATGTATGGTCACATATTCTGATAAAAAATCTTTACTTAGTTTATCAGCCCATTCAACAGCTACTACGCCTTTACCATGAAGTATTTCATACAGCCCGATATCTTCGAAATCAACAGGGTCTTCTATTCGATACAAATCGATATGGAACAGAGGATATCGGCCGGAATATTCATTTATCAAAACATATGTAGGGCTTGTTATATAGTAATCGTCCGGTACTCCAAGACCAGTGGCCAGACCCTGGACAAATGAAGTCTTCCCGCTTCCGAGATCACCGGTTAAGCATATAACTGTTCCGGCTGAAATCGATGTGCCTATGTTTCGTCCCAGCAACTGAGTTTCTTCAAGACAGCGAGTTATTATTTGAATCCCGGCAAAAGGTGACATTTTTTAAAGCTCAGACTTCATTAGTCTGCCGATCTGCTCAGGTATGGCCATTATAACATCGGTTGCCAGAAAACCAAAAGGGCCGGTCTTATCCGCTACGGCATCAGCGGCTGTTCCATGCAGGAATACACCGGCATGTGCGGCTGTTTCAGGAGAATAACCCTGGGTCACAAGACCTGCTATCATTCCTGTCAGCACATCACCCATTCCTCCGGACGCCATACCGGAATTGCCGGTAGGATTGATAAACGCCCTGCCATCCGGATGGGCAATTACTGTCTTTGCACCTTTAAGCACTACATGAACATTGAACCTTTTTGCAAAATCCCTTGCGCAACCTACACGATCTTTCTGTATGTTTTGGGGGGTTGAATCAACAAGCCTTGCCATTTCTCCGGGATGGGGCGTCAATATAACCGGGAGTTTCAGGTTTTGTAAAATCTTAGTATGGCCTGCAAGGCTGTTTATCCCATCGGCATCAATAACGATAGGCACCGTGCTTTCCTGAATAACCCTGCGAACAAGGCTCTTTGTTTCAACAGCGCTTCCAAGACCGGGCCCTATGGCAAGACACCTTTTGCCTGAAAGCAGCTCCATAATGGCATTAAATGATGATTCACCCAGCACACCGTCATCGGTCTCAGGAAGAGGAAAGGTCATTGCCTCGAGAATCCGGGTCTCCAGAATATCATTTATGCTGTTTGGCAGCCCAAGAGTAACAAGACCCGCGCCAACACGCATGGCAGACATGGCTGTCATGGCTGCTGCGCCTGTTTTCCCGGGAGATCCGGCAAGCAACAAGAGATGACCTGTACTCCCCTTGTGTGCATCAGGCGGCCTTGGTTGAAAATAATTATTGATCAGATCGGTTGTAAGAAGATGTTGTTTTGGACCCACATCTTCAGCAATATGATGCGGTATCCCTATATCCACTATTTCAAGGCTTCCGGTATAACTTGCACCCGGGGAAAGAATGTGTCCTGTTTTTGCAAATCCAAATGTGGCCGTGGCTTGCGCACGGATACATGCGCCACAAGGCTGACCCGTATCCGAATCCAGACCGGATGGTATGTCAACCGCAAAAACCGGTTTGTTTAAGCTGTTGATAAACTCGATAATTTCTCTGAAATACCCTTTTATTTGCGATTTCAGCCCTGTTCCAAGTATGGCATCAACCCATATCTCCTGATGAACCATAGAAGTTCTATGTGTTGAAAAAGCCTTTTTGTCAGGAATTTCAATAACAGGTACACTTAAAGGAGCCAGCAGCTTCAGGTTTGCGGCAGCATCACCTTTAATCGCATCCCTTTTTGATAGAAGATATACGGTCGCTCTAATGCCTTTTTGGGCAAGATAACGGGCTATAACAAAACCGTCTCCACCGTTGTTGCCTCGCCCCGCCGCAATACCGACCTTTTTATTTTTAAGTCCGCCGAACTTTTCAAAAAGAATTTGTGTCGCGCCCCTGCCGGCATTCTCCATTAGAACCCTGCCGGGAAGACCGAACGATTCAATGGTAAGCCGATCCATTTTCTGCATTTCGCCGGCTGTTACAAGATACATAGTCAACCTGCCTATAATTCTTTTATCAACATCGCCATTTCCCTGACCGCTTGTTCCATTCCAACAAGAACCGCTCTTGAAACAATACTGTGGCCGATGCTGAACTCGTCAATTTCTTTAAGGCCCTTAAAAGCTTTTATGGTTTTATAGCAAATTCCATGACCGGCATTAACGCCAAGTTTAAGTTTGCTGGACAGCTTGACCGCATCAACTATTTTAGAAAAGGCCTTTTCTTTTTTAGCGGCTGTTGTCGCATCACAAAATGATCCTGTATGAATTTCAACCATATCGGCATTTATCTTATAAGCCAACTTTATCTGATCAGGATCCGGATCGATAAATATACTGACGGGAATGCTGCTGTTTTGAAGTAAGGCAACCGTTTCAGAAACAACACTTTCGTGAACAATCAAATCCAGCCCCCCTTCGGTTGTCAACTCCTCCCTTTTTTCAGGCACCAGTGTCACAAGATCAGGTTTTATATCAAGAGCAATCCCAACCATTTCAGAAGTCGGAGCCATTTCCAGGATAAGCTTTGTATGCACAACCTGTCGCAGAATTCTGACATCCCGATCCTGAATGTGACGTCTATCCTCACGAAGGTGAACAACAATGCCATCTGCCCCGGCCAATTCGGCCAGCACCGCTGCCGCCACAGGCTCAGGGCAACAAACTCCCCTGGCCTCCCTTAATGTTGCAATATGATCAACATTTACAGCTAATCCAGCCATTAACAAGCCTCCTGCATATAAAAAGATTTGGTAACGATACCTTTTGATGAATTCGTAAAACAGGGATTAAGGATTAGGGGTTAAGGATTAAAGGTCTCCTTAACACTTAACACCTAACACTTAACACCTAACAGGCATAACAATTCATTACTCTTGTTTTCCATTTTATCCGCTTCTTCCTTAGATTTTTCATGATCATAACCAAACAGATGCAAAACCCCATGTATTAGAAGCTGATCAAAACGATCTTCCATGCTTATTTTAGCGAGTTCTCCCTCTCGCATGGCAGCTTCAACCGAAATAACCACATCTCCAAGAAGCTGCGGAGTTATATTTGAAAATCTCCCTTCGCGCATTGGGAAAGCAATAACATTTGTGGGACCTGAGCGATCAAGATACCTTTTATTCAGCGCCTCTATCTGAAGATCATCAACGATAAGGATCGAAAGTTCTCCATCAGGACAGTCCAAGGCGTTTAATATGACCTGTGCTTTTTGCTGTATTTTCTCTTGTAATATCCTGCGCTTGTTTTGCCTGTTGTCCATCAGAATTTTCATCGCCGTTTTTCCCATTGTTTGTAGCGAGTTGCTCGGGATATTCGATTCGATTATGGTACATCCCGTTTAATATTTTGTTAAAGCTTTTTGCTATGCTGTGCAAATCTTTTAAGGTCAGATCACAGTTTTCAAGCTGGCCGTTGGAAAAAATCTTGTTTATGAGATCCTGCACAAGGCGCTGTATCCTGGGCTGAGTAGGATTATCAAGCACTCTCGACGCCGCCTCAACAACATCTGCCAGCATGACAAGAGCCGCCTCCCTGGTTTGGGGTTTAGGGCCGGGATAAAGGAAATTATCGATATTTACCGCGTCTCCTCCTTTATTTTTTTTTGCCTTTTCATAAAAGTAACGGATAAGGCTTGTGCCGTGGTGCTGCCCGATGGTGTCGATTATGGCCTGACCCAATTTATTCTCTTTGGCTATCTCGACCCCTTCCTTTACGTGAGACATCAAGATCAGACTTGACATGGATGGAGCAAGCTTATCATGCTTGTTCCTGCCGTTTTTCTGGTTTTCAATAAAATACAGCGGTTTCTTAATCTTGCCGATATCGTGATAATACCCGCATACTTTTGCCTGCAAAGAGTTAGCCCCTATTGAAGATGCTGCCGCTTCAACCATAGAGCCTACAATTACAGAATGATGATAAGTTCCAGGAGCCTCTATCATAAGTTTACGTAAAATAGGGCGATCAAGATTTGCAAGTTCCAGCAGCTTTATATCTGTCGTGTAATCAAAGGCTATTTCTACAAGAGGCACAATACCTGCCGCAACAACCCCGGAACCGACCCCCCCTGCTATAAACGCAAAAGCCCAGCCATATAAGAGGTTGGAGCCTGAAAACTCAGTTATATAAATATTTATAGCTGTTACAAGTATCAAATTCAGCAATCCAAGTTTTACTCCAGCCTTTATAAATACTTTGCGCTCTCGGCAATTCCTGATCCAATAGGCAGCCATTGTGCCGTTAAGCAGAAAGTAAATAAAAACTTCAAATCTATTTTGGAATATGATTGCCGTGCAGAGCGCGGTCAACATGGCAAAGGAGATAGCGATATCAAAACCCATAAATAAACATACCGTCATAGCGCCTGCGGCAAGGGGAACACCATAAAGAATTGGTGAAGAGGATACTGAAAAAGGGGTGCTTTGGGTCAGTACACCAGAAAGTGATGACGAAATCCTGGCGATGAAAATAAAGGTTATAAGCATACTTGCGATAAAGAGCAGGTTTTTGTTGTTGTTAAGAACATTTCGGCCTTGAGGATTTATATTAATAATATATGTTATTATCAAAAGGCATAAAAGCAGCATTGAGGCTCCAATGCTGCTTGCAAGTATTTGCTTATCTTTTATATGGGTCTGCAGGGTTTTCAGTTTTAAAAGCTGAACTTCGGTAACCCTTTCCCCTTCACGCAAGAGCATCTCACCTGCCTTTATTCTGTAAAGAACAGGCTTGGTTTCTGCCGCCGCGCTCTTTTTCAGTTCTTCGGTCGCGCTCCTGTTTAATGTTATATTAGGTTGCAGAAGCCTTTGAGCAAAATCTACTATCAGGTTTATCAGTGTATAGTCTAAGTCCTTAATGAGGGGTTGACCAATAATTCTGACCATGGTTTTTGCCTGGTCAAGACCGTAATATTGCTTTAAGTTATTGACCAATATGTTTGTTTCGGTTCCGACATCCCTTATAAATATTCCCTTGTCTGCATCTTTAAGAAGTATTTCCTTATTTGCCACAACACCGTTTTCCAAAATCTGTGTTAATATTCTGGAAATAAAATAAGCAATATCTTTCAAAAACTCTTCTTTTTCAAGAATCTGATATGCCCCTTTACTGACGGAAATGCCGATTATTTTCTCAAAACCATGCTTCATCTTCCATATCTGTTCATGGACGGAGGCTTTATCCTTGGGAGCCTCTTTACTCTGGCTTTGCGTTTCATCTTCAAAAACCGCTCTAAGATCGGCAAAGGCCTGATTCACACGATTGGTTAATTTTGACGATAATAGTTTATCATAATCATAAACTGTTAAAATTTTCTCAACAGCAAGCTTGCGGTTTGCTTCTGTAGCAGACTCATCCTCAATAAAAAAATCTCTCGGAGACTTAATATCCCTGTCAGCAACATCGCCTGTTTTATAAGAACGCCCTGTAATAACAAGACCCGGGTAAAGAATGATGCTAAATATTACGGCGACCCCAACAAGTATGCTCCACCGAACATAATTGCTGGAACCTAAAAGTCGATTAATCGATTCTTTGCTTTTCTCTATATTTATTTTAATAGATTTCATTATTCTTTTTTTTTGCATCCAGTTTTTCATATGCCTCAATAATCTCCTGGACCAATCTATGGCGCACAACATCGGTTTTTGAAAAAAACACGAACTCTATGCCGTCTATGTCCTGAAGGATATTCTTTGTTTCTATAAGCCCGGAAGGTTTCCCGACCGGAAGATCGGTCTGTGTGATATCACCTGTAATAACGGCCTTGGAGCTAAAACCTATTCGGGTGAGAAACATCTTCATCTGTTCTGAAGTGGTGTTTTGCGCTTCATCTAAAATAACAAAAGAATCGTTTAATGTTCTGCCTCGCATGAAAGCGAGGGGAGCCACTTCAATAATCCCCTTGTTCATCAGGCTCGACACCTTCTCAAAACGCATCATATCATGAAGCGCATCGTAGAGAGGTCTTAAATACGGATTGACTTTTTCGGTTAAATCACCGGGCAAAAATCCAAGCGCTTCTCCGGCTTCAACCGCGGGTCTGGTTAAAATTATACGACTAACCCGCCCTTCTGAAAGTGAGGCAACCGCCATTGCCATCGCCAGATAGGTTTTACCCGTTCCCGCGGGCCCGATTCCAAAAACCATATCATATTTTCGAATAGCATCTATATAGTCTTTTTGAGCCCGGCTTTTTGGGGTTATCGAATGTTTTTTAGAAGTAACGTAAACAGTATCCAGAAAAATCTCCTTTAAATTAATGCCGTCATCTTCACTCAGAACCCTGATCGCATAATCAACATCATTTGGATAAATCGGATAATTGTCCTTTAACAGGCCGTAGAGCTGCTCAAGTATATTTTGCGACAACCTCACGCCAATACTGTCGCCCTGAATAAATACAGTACTGCCTCTTGCATTGATTGTAACACTTAATGCACTGGCAATTCTTTGAAGGTTGCTGTTATGCTCGCCGAAAAGCTGCCTTGCCGCATTTATATCTGAAAAGGTATATTCGATTTTTTTACTGTCTGATTTATCTTTCATGTTGGCATAAAATCTACTTTGATTTTTTATGTATCACAATCCTTTAATTTAATGCAAACTACAATTTTAAGGTAATAAAGTAAAAAAGAAAAACACCTTGACTGATAAAATTTGCTTTGTTATTTTTAATAATATTATAATCCCTGCCTGCCGCAGGTGAGTTGAAGACCTTGTAGCTAACCTATTACAATAAAAGAAAAAAATATCAGTGATGATCGGTGCAGATCGGTGGCTGATAGGATAATGCTATGAATACTTTTGATATTGCGATAATAATTATTTTCGGTTTTTGCATGATAAGAGGGTCTTTTAGGGGGCTTATCAAGGAACTGTCTTCAATTATAGGGGTATTAGGCGGTTTTTATGCTGCATATACATATTACATGCGGGTTGCAATTCCTTTATCCAGCTGGATACAAAACGATTCATATCGCAATATACTAAGTTTTTTGATCATTTTTTGCACAGTTTTTATAATAATCAGCATTTTAGGCATAATAATCAAATATCTTCTCAATATTACCTTTTTAGGCTGGGTAGATCGCATTTGCGGCATTGGATTCGGCTTAATCAAAGGGGTGCTTATTGTATCTGTTCTGCTTATTGCCTTTACTACATTCCTTCCAAAAGGGGCGCCTGCAATCAAAAACTCCTTGCTCGCACCCCATGTGAGAATGGTTTCTGAAAAGATGGCTAAAGTTGTCCCAAAAGAGATGAAACTCAACTTTCTATCCAAGATGGAAGAGTTAAAAAAGGCCTGGAAATAAAGGTTTAATTTTAAGAGCTCTGCCATCAATCGATATAACCAATGCTCCATTTTTGTCGGTACGAAATATACGGGAACCAATCTCATTATATCTTTTCAAAACTTTTTGATCCGGAAATCTAAAACTATTTTTCCAGCCCGCCGATATTATTACAATTTCCGGCTTGATCTTTTTCAAAAACATGGCTGTGCTGGACATCCTGCTGCCATGGTGCGGCGCAATAAGGACCGTGCTTTTTAATTCATCTCCATGAGTTGCAATAATGTCCCCCTCTGCGCAAGCCATAATATCGCCGGGAAATAGAATCGATTTTGATCCAAAGCTTACCTTTATTACAAGGGAATTATTGTTAACATTTTGTTGTTTTTCATTTTTTCTTTTTTCAATGTAATCTTTTGGGGGATAAAGAATCTTAAAGCTTGCTCCGTTTATTTCATAACTGCGCGGCATGTCTTTAAATGCAACCGTTTCTATCCTGTTTTTCTTTATAATTTCCATGAACTCGGTATAATTATTTATATCTGCGGAATCGCTGTTACACCACAATCTTTTTACATTAAAATGCCTGGCTATATATAATAATCCATTCAGGTGATCGGTATTTGGATGGGAAAGAACAATTGTATCGATTGTTTTGATCTTTTTGCGCCACAAAAAAGGGGCAACAATTCTTTCTCCCACATCAAAAATCGAATTGTCTGAAAACCCCCCTCCATCAATAAGAAAGCAACGGCCCCCTGGTAGTTCTACAAGAGCGGAACTACCCTGACCAACATCAATAATAGTAACCCTGAGATCATTGCGCCAGAACCTGTTATATGCCCAGTAAAAGGCATCAACACTGCCGGCAAAAATGACAAATGCTGCGGCAACAATTGCTGTTTTCCGTCTGAGACCAATCCCTTTCAGGTTCAAAATCGCCCAGGCCAAAATATAATAGCAACATATTTCAAAAAAATTGGGGGTTATGGTTTTAATTGCCGCAAAATCAAATCCGGCAATATAATGCACAATGCCCAGTGTATGTGCCAGCACACCGGCGCTCCCCTTTATACAGATTGAAGCTCCGGAAATGCTCAGCGGATATAACAACACGGAAAACAATCCCAAGGGGACAACAACAAAGCCTATTATTGGTACTATCAATAAGTTTGCAGCAATACCAACCAGAGAAATCTGATTAAAATAAAACATGACAAGCGGCAGTGTGCCTAATATTGCAAAGAAAGAAATTAATGAAAAGGAAAGCAGCCGTTCCAATATCCTGATGCCCCATCCTTTCTTAATCATTCCCTTATTGCCTGCAGATTTAATATGTCTTAGAGACCAACCATATATTATTGAAAGAACAGCCATAAAGGAAAGCTGGAATGAAATCGAAAAAAGTGATACGGGATGAGCGATAAGAATAATCATTGCAGCCATTGCCAGGGTATTTATGGGGTCCTGTTCCCTTTCAAACAGAAATGTCATCAAAAAAACGGTAACCATAATTACCGCCCTCTGGGTGGACGGTGACATCCCGGAAATCAGACCGTATAAAATTACAGGAAACAGGGATAAAATCGCAGCCCCTTTTTTAGTCCACGCATTCCATAGAAAAAATTTAATGTAAGAAAGAAGCTTTCTGAAAAATATAAAGGACGCGGTTGCAATAATCCCGATGTGAAGCCCTGATATAGCGAGGAGATGCCCGATCCCAGCCCGGTTAAATGCTTCCCTTATATTTTTTTCAACTCCGGTTCTATCACCCACGATAAGGGCTTTTAATACCCCCTGCTGGTTGCCATCACCTGTCTTGTCAATTAAACCGGAAATTTTGTTGCGGGCTTTTTCTATAATGGTATTAATCCCAGAAACTGAATTTCTGGTTAATATAACAACCCTTTTCCCTGGCACATAGGCGCTTCCCCATATTTTTTTAAAAGCCATATATCTTCTATAATCAAAGCCGCCGGGATTGTTGAAATTTCTGATCGATCTGATCTTGCTAATTAAGGAGAGCCTGTCTCCGACAAAGATATCCGGAAAAGGCTTTGTTGCTGTAACGCGGATCTTTCCTGTGACAGGAAAGGGGCTGTTATCCCTGCCAAGGGTTTCAACACGTAAAATTATTGTTAATCGATTATTACAGGCTTCCGGATTCTTATCGACAACTCCGACAATTTCCCATTGATGGTTATCTGTAAAATGTGTGATGTGATTGTAAGGAAACCTGGGAGCAACCCATGGTTGTATAAGAAGGTATCCAAATGCACAAAAAATGACTAAGGGCAAAACAGACAGGGGTTTTTTATATACTGCTCGAAAAACTATTAAGCCTGCGCATAAAAAAATGATAGAATATGCCCAGATAGCATTGCCCGGGAACCAGAACCCGGAGACAATCCCGAATATCATTGATATTAGAAGGGGGATAATTGGACGTGAACAGATTCTGTAGGCCATTTCTCATTCTCTGACCCGTTTTATTGCAGCTCCGATCTTAACAAACTTTTTTTCAATTGCTTCATATCCGCGATCTAAGTGATACACGCGATTTACCTCTGTTTTGCCCCTGGCCACAAGACCGGCTAATATAAGAGATGCGCTGGCGCGAAGATCTGATGCAATAACCGGCGCTCCAGACAGCATGGAAACGCCTTTAACTATTGCAGTATTACCTGATATCTTAATATCCGCCCCCATACGCTTGAGTTCGCTTACATGAATAAAACGGTTTTCAAAGATGGTTTCTGAAATAATGCTCAGCCCTCCGGCAATCGACATCAAGACCATAAACTGAGCCTGCATATCAGTGGGAAAACCAGGATACGGCATGGTTTTAATATCAATACTGCTGATTTCATCTGATCCGATAATATGAATATTTTTATTATTTACCTTAATATCGGCATTTGTCAGCCTTAGCTTGTGAATGATAGTTCGCATATGATCGGGTTCACAATTCAAAAGCTTTATATCGCCGCCTGTCAGGGCTGCTGCAACCATAAAGGTACCCGCTTCTATCCGGTCGGGTATTATGGAAACCGACACTGGATGAAGGGAAGGAACCCCTTTTATTGTAATTACAGATGTTCCCGCCCCCTGAATATCCGCGCCCATTTTGATTAATACATCGGCAAGCGCCACTACCTCCGGCTCGCAAGCAGCATTACGAAGAACAGTAACACCATCAGCCAAAACAGCGGCCATCATCAGGTTTTCTGTTCCAGTTACTGTTGCAATATCAAAATAAATTTCATTTCCTGTAAGACGATCAGCAAAAGCTTCGACATAACCGTGTTTTAACTCAATCGAGGCTCCAAGACGTGCAAGCCCCTTTAGATGCAAATTAATCGGCCTTGCGCCGATAGAACATCCACCCGGCAAAGACACTCTGGCCTTTTTAAGCCTGGCCACAAGAGGGCCTAAAACCAGTATAGAGGCCCTCATCTTCCTGACCAGTTCGTATGGCGCCTCGGTATTACAAAGCCCTCCCGCATCTATCCGAACAGTGCTTCCATCCTCCTCTATTCTTGCCCCAAGGCTTGCAAGCAAAAGTTTTATGCTCTGTATGTCTTTCAGGTCCGGAATATTATTATAAGTATTCCATCCATCAACAAGCAGCGAAGAAACCAATATCGGAAGAGCGGCATTTTTAGATCCGCTTATCTTTACTTCGCCCTTAAGGGAGCACCCCCCCTCTATGATAATTTTATCCATACATGCTCACTTTTACGCATAAAAAAAGCGCCTACCAACATTTAACAATGAGGTAAGCGCTTTTATGGTTTTGAGTTTTTAATTTTTAATGACCACCTTTGCCCTTGGCAGTATCAACAGCGGCCTTGATAATACAATAGGTCATGCCGAGGCCTATAATAGTGAGCGCATACCACAGACCGCCCATAAATACCATGTGAGTTAAGTCCCACACCCATTCAAACGAAAACGGAAGCATATTTGTCCTCCTCTATATCTGCCCCTGCAACTGCCGCTCCTGCGGGAATATCGGCAAATAACGGTATGAAATCATTACTAGAATAATGCCGTATGCTACCGGAAGGATAGTTGTAGCTATCTCCTGCCAGCTTGGAAAGTACATAAACCAGCTTTCAAATGTAAGCACCGGCACAGCCATAACCTGAAGCACCAACACCCATCGATTCACGCATGCCCCAAGCGCACCAAGGAACACGGCGCTAATAAGCAAAAATGAAGACTTGCGCCCTGTTTTGGTAATAAGTATTATAGATGGAACAACTCCGCATATCACAATTTCAAGCACAAGTATCCATGGTCCATATAAAGGATTGTTGGAATAAAAATCCATTAAAGTAAATCCTTTAGACGGCGCTGTAACTGTAGCCCAGTACCAGGTATCAATTATCTTCGCAACAGTATATGTTGCAAGCATCCAGCCGGCGATCTTGGCCAACAGCCTGATAACATTTTGTTTAACAAGCTTTTTCCTTGTTATCTTTTCGGTAATCCACGTAATAAGTATTGTAAAGCACGGCCCGCATGCTGCAGCCGACCAGGTAAAGAGAAAAAATGTCCATGGCCAGATAAAAACCCCTTCCCTGTAAGAAAAGGGACGTCCAAAAAGCACGCCCGAAACTCCGCCAAGAGATCCCTGATGGAAAAAGGAAAGAAAAGCGCCTGTTGCCGCAAATATTGCCATTATTCCATGCATATTATGGCTCAGATTATGAAAAAATGGTACCCTGTCAACCTGCCTGTTTTCAAGAATAAGCGGGATATATTCTATTGTAAGAACCGCAAAATAGCATGAAAGACAAAATGCCACTTCGGTCAGCATGGAATGGACATTTGCATGCCAGAAAATAAACCACCCTCTCAGCGGTTGTCCGATATCAATAGCAAGGATAAGAAGCGCAGAGCTGTAACAGATAAACCCTATTAAAACAGCATAGTTTATAATATTTTTCAGTTCATCCTTTCCAAAGACATATCTTAATAAACCTGTAAAAAAGGCTCCGCCACCAAGGGCAATCACCGCCAGATCAGCCCAGATCCACATGGCAAACCCATAGGAATCATTCATGTTGGTCTGGTTAAGGCCCTTGAACCAGCATAGCAGCATGGCAAAAACACCCCATAATAACACAGCACCGACCACGATGATCCCCAAAATAAATTTTCCAAATGAACAGCGTTTAACCCCCTCGGGTATTAATGCAGAATCCATAAGTTATGTGCTCCTAAAATATATGCGGTTATAATTTTTTAATGGTTTCCTTGCTTACCCTCGTCCTTAACATAATTATCTCCGGCTCGCCTCACCCACTCACGGCTTGAAAGATAGTAAACCTTGGGATTTGTGCCCAGTCTTTCAAGCAGCCTGAATGCATTAGGATTCATAGGCCGCCCCCCGTGTTTATGGTCAGGCTTTACTATTTGATTCACAGCATGACCTGGATTGTTCAGATCGCCAAATGTAATAGCGCCGGCAGGGCACGCCTGCGTACATGAAGTTTGATATTCATCCTCCTCCAGTTCGCGACGGCCTTCAACATAAGCCTTGTTCATTGCTAATTGATGTCTGTGAAAGCAAAAGCTGCATTTTTCCACCACACCTCTCATGCGTGGAGAAACATTCGGGCTTAAATATTTTTCCATACCATCAGGCCAGATAGGATCCCACCAGTTAAAATAACGTGCATGATACGGGCAGGCAGCCATACAGTATCTGCATCCAAAACAGCGAGTATAAATCTGGCTGACTATCCCTGTTTCATGATTATAGTCGGTAGCAGTAGCCGGGCAAACAGATACGCATGGTGCATGGCCATTATGTCCCTCGCAATGCATACATGGTCTGGGGATATAGCATATGTCGGCTTCAGGAAATTTTTTGCTGTTTGTCATCCTGTAAACACGCATCCATGTGATGCTGTCGAGCTTGTTTGATTCGTCCTTTTTAAACGGAATGTTATTTTCAGCCATACAGGCCGCCATACAGGCTCCGCATCCGGTACATTTATCTAAATCTACGACCATTCCATACTTTTTGGCTTTTGTGTGTTTGCGCTGTTCTTTCATCAAAACCCCATCCTTTGATTTATGCTCTTGTCAGCTTGGCCCTTATTCCCCAGGCTGCATTCAGGCCGGAAACAGGATCTTCGACCGGACCGATGAGTTCGTTAAAATTAACACCCTTGTCAGCCAGGTACTCGTCATAGGCTGTATGGCCCAGCCCTCTGGGCAAGGCTACCAATCCGGGCATAATTCCATTAAAATGATGAATCCTAACCTTTACACTACCTTTTGGAGTACTAAGAATTGCATGATCGCCCTCTCTAAATCCTCTTGCCGACCTTGGATTAACTTCAACGACGATCTCTTTGCCTTTAAGAACTGTATCCTCTACGGTTTTTATGACAAATGGCGGATCTCCGATAAAACCGTTTGCAAGTCTCATGGAATCGTACGGCATGAGTATAAGAGGATAAGCTTGTTCATCTCCTTCAATCTTTATTGATTCTGCCCTGCCCTTATTAACAAACTCAAATTTTCCGGAAGATGTATTAAATGCGCTACCCCAGCCCGAGGGCCTGAAATCAGAATCAACCCAGAATCCATCATTAATTAATTTATCCCACTTATTTCCCAATGTTTCCTTTAGGCAAACTTCATAACTGTCCCATGGAAAAGCCTCTGCTATCCTTCCCCCAAATGATTTTGCCATAAGAAGTATCACATCGCCCAGATGTTTTGTATTAAATTCTGGTTTTACTACCGGCTTTGAAAGGCTTATAATAGGTTTTTGCAGTCCAACCGGTGTCGGCACATCTTCATAGCGTTCAAGAAAAACATGGTTTGGAAGGATAAGATCGGAATTTACAGCTGTTTCATCCATATATGAAGAAAAACTCACAACAAAGGGTATTTTGTTAAATGCCTCTTTCACCGCTTTGCTGTCAGGTATTGTATAAACCGGATTAGCGCCTGCAACAAAAAGAGCTTCTATAGGATATTCTTTTCCGGAATTAATAACATCGGGCAACCTGTCTAACAGATATCTTGTGTCCGGATATCTGTTGCTCCCTGCGCCGTCAATACGCTTCTTATGCAGACCATTTACAGCAACGCGATCCATTTCTACTTCAGGCCATTTTATATAATCAGGATCCGGAACCGTCCAGACACCCCCCTTTTTATTGATATTGCCGACAAGTGCATTTAATGCGTGCACTGCCATAAATTCATTCAGACTGCCAGGTGTTTTCCCCTGACCTTGCCCGCAAACCGCCAGAGGTTTTGATGCGCCCGCAAAGCTCTTAGCTAATGATTCTATTGTGGAAACAGATACGCCGGTAATCTCCGCAACATCATCAAGGCTGAATTTATCGAGTACAATCTGCTTGAATTGTTTAAAGTCGGAAGAATAATTATTGACGAAATCGGCGTTATACAACGATTTTTGAATAATCACATTGGCAATAGCCAAAGCCAGAGCAGCTTCTGTTCCAGGATTTATGGCAATCCATTTATCTGCTTTAGCAGCCGTGTTGGACAGACGGGATTCGATCTGAACAACCTTACCTCGCTCTTTCCATTTACTATTGGCCTTGATCATACGCACCGGCGAACCCCATCCCTCTATCAGTCCACTTCCAAAGCTCAAAACAAAATCGGAGTTTTCAGCATCAAATCCAACTGAACCCTGGACACCCTGCATCAGGTGCATTGTCAGCTCGTATGAATCCTGAATTGATGGAATGCGTATAAAGTTTGGAGAACCATATGCCGTCAAAAATCTCCCTAAAAGCTGAGCTACTGTTCCGCGATCAGTACCGGAAATACAGGCAACTGTATGGGAATTGCCTTTTTCTCTTAACTCTCCAAGTTTTTTTACAACCTCTGCAATGGCTTCATCCCAGGAGATTTTTTCCCATCTTCCTTCACCTCGCGCTCCCACCCTCTTTAATGGTGATTTAACACGTGTCGGGCCGTAAAGCAGTTGAAGTCCGGATAAGCCCAGAACACATATGCCGCCATCATTTACAGGGTGCCCTTTCATACCCTCTATCTTAATTGCCCGGTTATTAACCTTGCGAACAGTAATACCACAACCACCAGGGCAGAGTGTGCATATAGAATCTACATGGCTGACCTCTCCATCCTCGGGCACGGGAGTCCATGGCCACATCTGTGACCATATGGAACTGTCATCCATCAGCTTTAACGGCAATGGTGAAAGGGCTGTGCCGGCTGCACCACCGATTATCAATGATAAAAAACTTCTTCTACATACCTTCATAAGATTCTACCCCTTAAAATCTTGCTAATAAACTAATGAGGTTATCAGCCTATTTATGGCATACAAAACATGCATCTTTCTGTATCTGAACTCTCACCTGACTGCTCGCCGGTTTTTCATAAGGTCGAGGCATCCAGCTAATAGGCCACGGAAGAGTTTGAACGGTTTTTACCTCAGCCTTAAATGTTGCGTGACATTCAGCACAATCATCCATCTTCATCCGATCCCAGGTATTCTTCTTGAGGCCGGCGATGTTTTTTCCCCAGATATCACGGCTGTATCCTGTAAGCCTGTTTTCTTCGTAAACTCTTGAATGCTTTGATTCGCCGATATGCCCGTGACATGTGACACAATCCAGTTCTCCCATTTTGACATGGGCTGCATGGGAAAAGAATACACAATCAGGCTGCCTTGAATAGACCAGCCACGGCACCTCATTCCCTTTTGTCACATATTCCTTGACAAACTTGAACTCCTCAGGATTTTCCCCCTGCACCTCTTCGTGACATTCAACGCACTGGGCAAGTTTCGGCACACCGGAAAAGCTTCCATCTTCACGAAAATAATGACAACTTTCACATCCATTCTCAACAGCCGCAACATGAAAAACATGATTAAAATCAACAGGCTGTTTTTTCTTGGAATAGAGAAGCTTGGGAAATATTATCCAGCCCACTGCAAGACTTGCTATTAATCCAATAATGAAAAATATGAGAACGACGCCCCACCCTCCATTCTTCCGCTCTTTTTCAGGGCATTTCGTTGTTTCTACCTGCTGGACAGCCTCTTCAGATTTATCATCTAATGTACTCATAGAAACTCCGTTAACTTTTAGGTGAAATAAACAAAGTTGAACAATTTTTTATTATGGTATGTGATGATATAAAAATAATTGGGGGACGTTTACCTATAAATATCATTTTTGTCAAGAAAAATTATTATTATCCTTGTCCATAACTATGCAAACCCGGAAGGAGATTCACGCCAAAATATGTAAAAATAACGGCCATAAATCCTATTATGGAAAGATAGGCGATTTTCCTTCCTTCCCAGCCTCTCATCATCCTTGCATGTAATAGTGTTGCATAAATAAACCAGGTTATCAGAGACCATGTCTCTTTAGGATCCCATGACCAGTAGGTCCCCCAGGCGGAATTTGCCCATACAGCCCCTGTTATTATGCCGATTGTCAGAAATAAAAAACCAAGGGTTACCATTTGATGCGTCAATTCATCCAGAATGCCGGCATTCGGGAAACGACTAAACAAACCGGTTTTGCCCTCTGTTTTTCTTTGACTAAAAAGATATATGATGCTTACACCAAAAGCGATTGCAAAAGCAGCATATCCAATAAAACAGGTCATTACATGGGCAATAAGCCAGTTGCTTTTTAATGCCGGGAACAGGGGCTGTATACGATCATTAATGTTTGGAGAAAGCGAGGCATAAGCTATGGCCATAAAGGCCAAAGGGGTTGCAAAGGCTCCAATTGCCCGGTTTTTATAAGTCTGCTCAACTACAAGATATATGACTCCGATAATCCACGCAAAAAAAACAAGGGATTCATACATATTTGAAAGCGGGGCATGGCCTATTCCAAGCCTGTAAGATTCTATCCATCGCAAAGCAATACCACCGGTATTGCCGACAACGGCAATTATAGCTATCCATGTAGCAATCCTGCCGGGCATCTCTTTCTTAAAAACACAGGAAACAATATATAAAAATGCTGCCATGCCATAAATAAATGTTACAATTGATAACAAATTTGAACTGTCCATTAATCTATCCTTAATCTTGATAATATTGATGAATACATAAAAGGCCGAATTTGTCAGGTCTTAATAACTCTTGATCACTTACCCATGCTTTTCGCTATCTTCTTTATCCTGCTTTGCATTCCAAGTCTATTTTTGCTTGCTGTCCCTGCTACCATAATCCTGCTTTTCTTTCCACTCTTACTTATTTCAACACAAAGCCTTTGATGGGACATAAAAAAGGTTATAAAACATCCGATAATCATTATTACAAACCCTGAATAAACGACTAAAACCCCGGGGTCGCTTGTCACCTGCAGCCCTGTATAATATCTATGATCATAATCTTCCACAGAAACGATCAGATCGTCATTTCTAATCCTGTCATCAAAAAACGGAAAACGCACAGGAAGTATGACATGGACCGGACTCCCATTTTTAGGGGTAAGAATACCCATAAATGTTTTTCCAAGATCATGGCCTCTGAAACCATATGAATCTCTGTGGCCCTTTATAACAAACTGGCCCATATCTCCGGGGATATCAAACTGCTGCCCCACAGACAACTTTTTCTTATAACTTATGCCGGTTACACGGTTTTTAAAATTCAAAGCAATCTCTCTGGGAGGAAGCTCGCCATAACTGGCCTGAAAGATATTTATTCCCTTGTAACGGAGAGGAGCATTCACGATAATATCCCTTGTCAAAATAGATTTCCCTTGTTCAAGGATTGTCAGTTTTGAACGATATTCGCTTGGAGTACCGGAATCGTAAAACTTTATATTAAAATCATCACATCTGATTTTAAAATCTAATCTCTGTGTTTTGCCGGTATTATTCAGTCTGATATTATTAACTGTTTCACCTTCAGGGATATTGGCAAATCCTGCAAAACCGAAAATCGAACCTATCAGACTGCCGATCAGCAATAGTATAACACTAAGATGAACAGTATAAACCCCGATACGGGTCCAACGCCCTTTTTCAGCAAAAATACAGAATCCATTATCTGTTTCTTCAATCCTTCTGTATCCGAAGCTTCTGGAAACAATCGGAACATATATCCTTTTCAAATCTTCAGGTGAACGGCTGTCGGTAAATTCTTCCTTGTCAGAAAGATTTCTGAATTTTGAAACATCAAAAAGGGGGGTTTTAACAAATATAATCTTCCATAAAGCAGAAAATCTGTTTATTGAGCAAACAACGACATTAATTGTCAGTATAAGAAGCAGGGCCTGAAACCACCATGAATGATACATATCAAAAATGTTAAAGGCTGATAATATTTTATAAAAAAATTCACCGTATTCACTCAGGTATGCATCAGCGCTTTTATTCTGAGGAATAATCGTCCCGAGAATAGAAGTAGCAGCAAGTGACAGAAGAAGCGTAACGGTTAGTTTGATCGATGCAAATAATTTCCATAATCTGCCGGAAAAATCAGCAGATCCTGTATTTTTGTTCATCATTTGTCCTTTCCATAATATATATATTGAAGAACCCTGTAGCAAGCTACAGGAAATCTTCGACCGTAAGGAAGTTAGCCATTTTTATATTCGCTCGCTAACCCCGCGGCAAGCTACGGGAAATGCGCTCGCTTTTGCGGTTCAACAACCTTAAAAATTTAAATCCTAATTTTATAAATTATCAGGATATAAACATAAAAACAATAGATATAGTGTTAATGCTGATGAACTCGTAAAAAGTCGTCACTTCGGTGAAAACCGGAGTCCATATAGAGGCCTTTGAAAAATGCTCAATTTTGTTTAAGTTCAAGGAAGGCAAAAATATGAGCGCTGATCCTTCACTTCGTGTAACCGCAGAAATACATTGAGTATTTTATGTTTTTAATCCCTTTATTCCGGTTTAACAATAATTACTGCTGCTTTATCGTTGTTTAGATGTTGTTTTGCCAGAACAGACAGCTCACCTTTTGTAATGGAAGCATAATCATCCATTATTGTCCTGCTCCAGTCAAGCTGCTGAGGATGCTTTTTTGATCCCGAAAGAACAGTATTTAGCCAGTAATAATTATTTTGCAGCATATCCTTTATGCCTGTAAGTGTCGGCCTGATGGCACGCTTTAACTCCTCCTTGCTTACTCCGCTAACGACAAGATCCGATATGACTTTCTTTACTTCCCCAACCACCATATTGCTTTCTTTTGGATCAACATGAATAAAGGCTTGAAACACCCCATATCCGGGATATGCCCGGCTTGCACTGTTGTATGCGACAAAAGAATAGGCAGCCCCTAGTTTTTCCCGAATCCTTTCCCGCAACCTTTCTGAAACAATATCCGCCAGTACAGAAAAAAGGCGTGTTCTATGGATATTCCATAAATCTTCAGTTGGATATGCAACAGCTACAAGACCTTTTGAAATTTTAGTTGAAACATTTATTTCAAGTGCTTGAGCAACAGGGAATCGGGGTGATTTTAACATCTCCTGTTTATCTACATCCCTTCGCTTAGGAAGGCTACCAAGATATTTAGAAGCTATATCAACTACTGCATCAACATCAAAATCACCAACCACTGAAACATCAATTTTATCATATCTTAATGATGGGTCAAGCCATGATTCAACATCATTAAGAGCCAAATGTTTGAACATATTATAAGATGGAAGCCCGAAACGGCTGTCGCCTCCGGCAAGAAAGCGCTTCCCGGTAAGGCTCATGGCGCCGTCAATGGAACTGGAAAGTTTAAGGTATTTTTGCCTAAACCGGTCCATGGAAAGTCTATAGGCATCTGCACTATATGCCGGATCCGTCAAATGAGCATAAAGGAGCTGAAACAGCAACAGCACCTCTTTTGATACTGTTTCGCCTTTAAAGGAAAAACAATCTTCGGCCACAGAAAAATTAACATCTGTGCTTCTTCCTGCCAGGGCGCGTTCAATTTCATCCCTTTCGAATTTGCCAAGTCCGCTTTCATTAATTACTTCAGCGCTTAAAGCAGCAAGTCCGGGCTTATCAGCGGGTTCGACAGATCTGCCCAATCCAAATGACAGATTAACAAGCACCTCATCAGCCTTAAAAGCTGTCTTTTTCAGGGTCAGGCTGACGCCGTTCTCAAAATCAACCTGGATAATGCCAAGTTCCGGGATTTCGGTTCTATCGCTGATTTTCCCCTTTTTTTCAGGTTCCGGCAGATAAGGAAAAGCCCGCGTCTTTATTTCAGCCGGTCTTGACACGCCAATCATGCTGCTTCTATTATATGCGGCAAGTATCAGATCTTCCGGTTTTTCATCAATACTTTTCAGCTCAGCATTTCCTGTAACAAGCACAAGCCTGTGTTTAGGCGCCCAAGTCTCCTTGAATGAATCGTGCGCCTGCTTTAATGTCAGTCGGTCAATAACCGGAAGCAGAAGATCTCTTCTTTGCTTTGGGGAAAGAAAAACCATATCTGTATTAAGATGCATTATTATTTCGCCCGCCAGCAACCGACTTTCTCGAGTTGACGCTTTATTTACAGCATTATCCAACCTTGACCTGAAATCCTTTTTTACCCTCTCAAGCTCTGACTTAGTAAATCCGTATTTCAATGACCTTCTAAGGGTTTGCTCAAGAAGCGCAAGTGATTTCTCCCAGTTCTCAGGGCTGCTTTCTGCTGTAATCTCGGCGGATTCTATCTGATTATTGGAAATGCCGCTGCTAATGGAAGCCAAGGTAAAAGGGGTATCAGACTTGCTTGCCAGTACATCCAGTCGGTTCTGGACAATTTGATCTGCAATATCCTTAATAAGTAATCTTTTCTGAAAATTAAAGGAATCCGGCTGCTGCACAATTTTTCTTATTATCTCTATGCTGGTCGTGGTATTTCCGATTTCCTTTTCAAAATGATAAAATGTTTTGATCCCTTTATGATTTATTTTGCCCAGATCCGGTTCCGGCAAAGGGAAAGCCTTTACAGATAACGTAGAAAATTTTTCAGCTATAAGTAAAGCAGCCGAGGATGCATCAAAGTCTCCGGTCATTACAAGTATAATTTTTTCCGGTCTATACCATGTATCATAAAAATTTTTAAACATTTTGCGGTCTGCATTTTTAATAAAATTTTCCAGGCCTATGGGAAATCTTTTTGATATTTTTGCTTCAGAAAACTCAAACTTCATAATTGAAACAAACCTGCGATAGGACGCAGAATCACGTGTACGCTTTTCAGCCAAAACAATCCGGCGTTCCCTGTCTATTTCGGCCTCAGGGAAAATGGCGCCGTCTGCAAAGTCTTTGAGCACAGCGAGTCCCTTCTCTAGACCTTGCCTGTCTCCCTTTGGTAAAAGTATATCATAAACCGTTTCATAATATCCTGTACGCGCATTTGCATCAGGGCCGAACTTCATCCCTGTGCTTTGGAAGTATTTTACGAGTTCTCCGGGCTTGAAATGGGTTGAACCACAAAAAAGCATATGTTCAAGAAAGTGGGCCATTCCCTGCTGCTGATCAGACTCATGCATCGATCCCGCCTGAACATTCAGATGCATGCTCACCCTGCCCTTTGGTTTTCGGTTTTCCATCAATAGATACCTGAAGCCGTTCGGCAACCTTCCAAACACAAGGGATGGGTCTGGAAGAAGTTCGCTTTTTTCATGTGGCCACTTTGCCTGAAAACAGGGGTTGCCAACATTGGCATTCGCAACTGTTAAATACTTACCTGTCGCATCTGTTTGACGCGCAGTAATTGAAAAAGATAATACAACTAAAAAAACAAGACTATAGAGTAAATATTTAAAGACAAACTGTCTGAAAAGCTTTTTCAGCATTGTAAAACCCCTTGTAAAAGCCAAAAAGCCTTTAGCAAACCTGCCATGATATGCCTGGCAAGCTAAAGGCTTTTTATCTTTACGTTAAGCCGGCTTAGCTTATAAAAAAATAAACATAAAACTTCGAAAAACCGCTCAACTATTATTTTTTAATATAAATGCCGCGCTCCTTTGCGATAATCTGCCCTTTCTTTGCAAGCTTATAAAGAGCATTGCTGAGCTGCCTGGAAACAAGGCCGGTTTTTTCTTTCAATTCGACAATTGTTGCCCCTTTTCTGCTTCTTTTAATTATGTTTAATACTGCTTCAAGAGCAGTCTCATTTTTTTCAGCAGCAAGGGCGGTTTTTTTCTTTACAGGTTTTTTCTTTACACTGGTCTTTTTTGCCTTTGCGGCAGTAGTTTTTACTTTTTTAGAAGCAGTAGTTGCCTCAGGTGTCTGTAGTTTGTTTGTCTGCTTTAAAATGTTATCAACCTGCTTGAAAAGCGCCATAAGAGACTTAGATATGGTTTTTAATTGAGCCTGTAATTTCTTCATCTAAATACCCCTCCTTAAAATTAAGTAATTGAAAAGTTCTTTATGGTCGAAAAAAGACACGTGGCGATATGTTCAAAAATTTTTCTTCTCAAAAATCCGTAACATACACATTATTACAAGTCAACAAAAAGGAGAACTAATAATTGACAATGAATAAAACTTATGCAAAATTAATTTTTTTATTACTTAAAAGGAACACCAATTAATTAATAATGCCGACGGAATATTATATCCTGATTACCGGTTACATCTTTGGTTTTTATATGGCCTGGAATATTGGCGCCAATGATGTCGCCAATTCCATGGCTTCTGCTGTCGGAGCCAAGGCTATTACAGTCCGCCAGGCAATCTTTATTGCTGGGATACTGAATATAGTTGGCGCCGTATTTATCGGATCGCATGTTACGAACACAATCCGTAATGGCATTGTTTCGACTGAAATCCTCACGGATCCACACATGGCGATTATTGGCGCTCTTTCCGCGTTACTGTCTGCCGCGTTGTGGGTGAGTTTTGCCACCTGGAAATCTCTGCCCGTATCTACAACCCATTCTATTGTAGGCTCCATGATCGGTTTTGGAATAATGGCAGGAGGTGTCGAGGTTATCAAATGGAATCAACTCGCTGCTGTTGCATCAAGCTGGGTCATATCTCCGGTTTTCAGCCTTGTCATTGCCTTTGTAACGTTCAAATTTATTGTAAAATTGATTATTTCAAAACAGGATTCATTTGTCAGAGCGCTTAAATTATCCCCTTTTTTTATCGGTATCACCTTTTTTGTTGTTGTTTTATCATTTCTTTTTAAAACACCTCTTGGTAAAAAACTTGCGATTGGGACTACGTCGGCATTACTCATAGCGCTTGTTCTGGCCGTGGCTCTCGGATATACTGGGATGCTGGCTTTAAAACGATTTGTTAAAAATAAAAAAAACGGGGCGGAAGAAATCTTCAGGAGCATTCAAATAGGAACATCCTGCTATGTTGCACTGGCTCAAGGCGCAAATGATGTGGCCAACGCAATCGGCCCCCTTGCAGTAATCTATTTTCTGTTTAAAACAGGCGGTGTTGGCGCTGAGATGCCTGTCCCTGTTTTTCTACTTCTTTTTGGAGGCATAGGGATTGCATGTGGAATTGGTATGGCCGGCGCACGGGTCATGGAGACTGTCGGCAAAAAAATTACAACCCTTACTAATACACGTGGTTTCTCCGTTGAATTTGCCGCTGCGACAACCGTTCTTATCGCCTCAAAAATGGGGCTTCCTGTTTCCACAACACATGCGGCAATTGGCGGCGTGATGGGTGTGGGGCTTGCACGAGGGTTAGAAGCGGTCAATTTCAGAATAATCATAAAAATTATGATTTACTGGGTTTTGACCGTACCCATTTCCGCCGTAACCAGCATGATAATTTTTAAAATACTTCACTTAATTCTATAAAGGAGATAATTATGCGTATACCATTTTTATCGCTGTTTATCACATCACCTTTTGACGCCCTCATGGAACATGCGGAAAAGGTGAAAGAATGTGCGTGGGCTTTTCAACAGGCCATAGAGTGTTATTTGTCGAGGAAATGCGTAAATTTTGAAGACTTCAGACAGGAAGTTATTAAACTGGAAAGAGAAGCAGATGCCATAAAGCGCCGCATACGCGGGCACCTGCCAAAAGGGACCTTGATGCCTTTAGACAAATTCCAGTTGTTCCGATATTTAAAAGAACAGGACAGTGTTCTTGACACAGTGGAAGATGCTCTTGACTGGATTTCCTATAGACCTGAACCTGTAATTCCGGAAGTGCTTACAAAGGACTTCCTGCTTCTGGTTGACTCAAGCATTGACCCCATCGAGGAAATGGGCAGGATGGTATCAGAAGCAAAAAAGTATTTTGAAACCTTTAATGAAACCCAGCGGAATTTAGTCAAGGAAATCATCCGTAGTTTACGTCACAAGGAACATGAAGCAGATGTGGTGGAAGACAGGCTTAAACGAAGGATCTTTGAGATTAATTTAGACCCGGTTTCAGTATTTCATCTAATCAGATTGATTGAAATAATCGGCTCCATAGCAGATCATGCTGAAAACTCCGGCGATATGATGAGAGCAATGATTGCAAAATAAAAAGTCTCTTTTTATGATTGTTTTAAAAAGTCCTTTTCAATGGAAATATTACTTTTGTTTCTTATTTGCGTCAACCATTCATCAAATGTTTTGATTCTTTTTTGGCGCAGCAATCCTTCTTTTATGTTTGCTTTTTCTTTGACAAACCCTTCTGGGTCTGCCTCTTTCCTCTCCTTGAAGCTGATTACGTAATAACCTTTTTCTCCTTTAATTACCTTTTCCGGCAATTTTATTTTATTTGAAAGTTTAAAAGCAGCTTCAATAATTCCTTTCTCCAATCCAATATCAGAAACAGACTCATCCCGCTTGAAAAAACCGGTGCTGCTTAATTGCAAACCATATTTTACACACTGCGCGCTCATTAATTTGCCTTTTTTTAAACCAGACAAAAACTCATTTGCATCACTGCTCGCCTTTTCATCCTGTTTTTCCTTTATCAAGGCTGCAATGACCTTTTCCTGCACATCTTTTAATTCGGGTATTTCCCCGGTTTTTTCTTCAATCACCTGAAGGATGTAATATCCATCTCCAAGGTCGTGTATATCGCTAATCTCCATGGCCGAAAGATTAAAAGCAGCGGAAGCAAACTTTTCGCGGTTTTTAATACCCTTATCCGGACCTTTTACAGTAAAAAAATCTGTTGTCTGCAACTTGAATTTTCTTTCATTGGAGGCCTTTATCAGATCATCTCCTTCAAAAATAGTATCCAAAACAGATCCCGCATCTTCATAAGCAAGAGTTTTTGCCTCTTCATCGATAAGTTTTTTGCGTATCCTTTTTTTTGCTTCATCAATGGAAACAATCGATCCCTCATTGATTTTTTCAACCTTTATAATGTGCCACCCAAACCTTGTGCGAACCGGCCGGCTGATATCTCCGGCTTTCATGGAAAAAGCTTTATCGGCAAATGGCTTAACCATAGCCTCCTTTCTAAATACGCCAAGGTGTCCACCCTGGTCTTTGCTCGGGCATTCGGAATACTGTCTGGCAAGCTCGGCAAAATCCTTATCCTCCTTAGTCATCTGCAGAATATCAAGGGCTTTATTTTTTGCCTTTTCAACAGCTTCCGGGCCGGCATCCTTGTCAACCTTTATGAGTATATGCCGAGCCTCAACAGTTTTATCTGTTTTAAATTCTTCCTGGTGTGCTTCATAATAATACTGGATTTGCTTATCCGAAATATTGACCTTTGGCCTGTAATTGTCAGGGGCAAAACATAAAAATCGAACTTTTATCATCGGTTCTGTTTTATATGACTCTTTATGATCAACAAAAAAAGTGTTAATGTCTTCCGCAGAAGGATTGATATCTTTATATGTGCCGGGCTCGAACAGAATATAATCTATATTTACCGATGCATTGATCCATTTGAACCATTCCATGGCCTCCCCGTCTGAGACCTTGAGATTGCCAAGCAAAAATGATCTCAACTTTTCTATAAGCATAAAGCCTTTATGGTTAACCTCAAACTGCTCAGGGGTCAACCCGTAGCGATTTAAAGTACTTCTATAAAGGCTCTTGTCAAATACTCCGGATGTTTGAAATGCTTTTATTCCCCTGATAGCTGCGGCAAGCTCGTCATCTGAAACACGAAAATTGAGTTTTGCGGCTTCCTGAAGCAAAAGTTTCTGCTCTATAAGCTGATTTAAAGCCTGGTTTTTTATCTGAAGCATCTGTATCGTTTTATCATCTAATCTGTTGCCAAATCTTTGACGGAGCTGATCAATAAGGTTGTTGTACTCCTCTTTGTATTCTCCCGTGGTGATAGAATCTCCGTTAACTATGGCGACCCTGCCTCCCTTTTGAGCGCGAAAGCTTCCAACACCCCAGAACACAAAAACAATAACGATCGCTCCTAATATAACCTTGATCAGCCAGCTGCTGGCATGGTCCCGCATTAATCTAAGCATTGCAATCCACCTTTATCAAAATTGATAAATCCGTAAAAGTCAAATCCATCATGTTTTAAATAATTATACTGTCTTGCGTTCCATTTCTATCCATCTTTGTTCCAACGGTCTCTGAACAAAATACGCATAAATATTCATACTTATCCCCTTCGGGAAGAACGAGAAGAAGGCGTTTCCGGACAGGAACAGCCTGTTTGCAACAAGGGCAATAAAGCTGTGTTGCATCAAACTCCTTGAACATATCAACCGTATTTTCCGGTTGAGTATATCCTCCATATGCTTTGTTAGAATTTTGGCGATCCATTCTCTATTCTTAACTCCGGCCTTTTAAGATATGCTTCAATACCACAATGAAAATGATAAAATATGTTTTTACCATATAAAATTTCCGAATCTGTTTGTCATGTGCCCATTTAAATAAATATTGACACCTTAAATACTTTTTGTTACTGGTTGCGTCTTGCCTGCCTGTATAACATGGGGCTGTAGCTCAGCTGGGAGAGCGCATGACTGGCAGTCATGAGGTCAGGGGTTCGATCCCCCTCAGCTCCACCATAAATAAATTAAAGAACCATGTCGCAAACTACAGGGAATCTTCGACCGTAAGGAAGTTGGCAATTTTTAGATTCGCTCGCTATTGCGGTTCAAGCGCTTAGAAATAAACTAAGCGCTTTTTTTATACTTAATCAATTATATATGTAACAGTTTTATAACACTGTCAATGGTAGGTTTTGAAAAAGTCAGTCCATGCTTCACCATATCCCCTTGTACCCCCTGAATCCTTCAATCAATTCCTTGAAACTCTTGGGCCGATGATATTGCTATTCGCTATTCAACTTTGACGCCAAATTCCCACCAAAGCCCCAAAAGTCCACCTCTTTCAAGATAACTATAGCCGAATGGGGTTTAGGCGTACAACGCCATTGGCGCTCGGTAGCAAAACAATTAAGGGGTATCTGAAAGTAGTTCGCGCCTCTGGGCATAGGGATTGGTTGGCTGGAAACATGTGTCAATGGTTTGACGATGCCGGGTAAAAAAAGAGGGTTGTTTAAAATATTGTGTCAAAACTTTGACTTAATGGGGAGCATATTTTCCCTCGAGGCTATATGGCGGGTACAAATGCAAATTAACCCTGGGTGAGCATGGGATTTTTATAATTTTCAGGAAAAGTATGAAAATATTTCATCCCCCGGCGGGAAAATTTTGCCAATCCCTGCACGATTCCTACAGCATTACCCTTGAAAAACCGGATTTTCTTTACATTGGCATGGGACTTGCTTTTACAAATAATTTTAAGGATTGCTTTTACAAAGGATGGCCCCATGATACTACCCATTAAAAGATTTTTCAGAAATGCAAGCACAGCGGCACATGTTTTCCTTGGAATAGCACGGCGCATTGATTACAAGGCACTTAACCATTATATCATTTCCATGAACCAATGCTCGTCTCTGGACAATATTTTGCAAGAGGCTTCTCGATGCTTAAAAGAAATTTTGGACTACCACCTGTTTGCCTTTGCCGTACAAGACCAGGATCAAGACCGGTTGGATGTCTGGATTGATCCACGCATTTATCAGGCACCATTAAAGCAATTGATTTATAAAGATTTTAAAACGATTGGGGATTTAGAGATCCATTCCATCAATGAACAGGCGAATACGACCAGCGAATTGCTGACGTTTCACGATAAAAATCTTCTCTCCTATCCACTGATGGATGATAAGTGCTTGGCACGAATGTACATTTTGCCTGAAAGGCATATGCTGCCATACCATGATGAAATTTTAGAAATTATCGTGAAGACACTCGGGGTGGCGCTGAAAAATTACTTGAGCATTAAACGGCTGAAATATGATGTGGCGTTGGATTCCCTCACCGGATGTTATAACCGAAAGGAGTTTGATCGCCTTTTGGGTCACCATATAGCCGGTTCCAAGCGCTACGATCGAGACCTTTCGATCATCATGTTTGATATCGATCATTTTAAACAGGTAAACGATACCTACGGCCATCCTGCCGGTGATGCGGCGCTGAAAGCAATTTCAAAAGCAGTTTTAAATGCCATTCGCAAAGAGGATTATTTGGCCCGGTACGGTGGAGAAGAATTTGTCGTGGTGCTGCCGGATACGAAAACGCCAAAAGCGATGGAATTGGCGCAACGGCTTAGAACCGTTATTGAAAACCTCGATATTGCGATTACCCGTGAGCAAAGCATCCGAAAGACGGCTAGCTTTGGCGTTGCAACGCTTAGTGAGAACGATGACCAGAAAAGCCTTGTTAATGCAGCGGATGTGATGCTTTATCAAGCCAAATCCGCCGGAAGAAACAGGGTGGGGTTAAAGGTTTTGTTTTGACCCGTTATCTGTATTAAATACCAGGCTCATCCGTTTTAGAATATCATAATAAATCATTATCTGCTTAACATATTTTATTGGTTCTTTTCCTCTGCAGTATCCGTATTTAGCCTTTTCATAATACTTTCGATATCGTAAAAGAGGTAGAGTTTTCCCCAGAGAAGACCATTTGTCCGGATCAAAGTTCATTTGTCTTGCAAGATTTCTTGCATCCAGTATATGCCCCTGCCCTATATTATATGCGGCAAGAGCGATAAACAACCTGTCTGAAGAATCTGCTCCGTCAAAATGTTCGTATAGATTCTTTAAATGGCGAATTCCTGCATTAATATTCTGGACCGGATCAAACACGTCATTTACCCCAAGACTATCGGCAGTCGGAACTGTCAGTTGCATAAGGCCAAAGGCTCCTGAATGACTTGTTGCCTCAGGGTCGAAATGAGACTCCTGATATATTTGAGCAGCTATCAGCCTCCAGTCAAATCCATATCTATTTGCTACATCCTTAATAAGTTGGCTGTATTGGGGCAATCTGGTTTTAAGCCTTATGTGATATTTTCTAAGATCAACATAATCAAAATTATCTATATCTGCATAATATTTATTGTATATTTCATTGAGCTTGCCGTTTTTTTTAATTTTGTTAAAAAAGAGATCGATTTTATTCAGAAGTCTGGTTTCATCGGGGTTTACCGCCCAGCCCAAATCCTTCTCGTTACTTATTGCTAATGCAAGCGCTATCTGAGGATAGTATCTTCGGTTAAGCAAGGCAATGTTTCTATCAGCAATAGTAATGTCAATAGTTCCTTCCGCCACCTGTTGTATCAACTCATCGGTTGGAATATTGTCATACAGTTTAATTTTAATATCTATTCCATCTCTTCTAAGAGCTTTAAGCCTTTCCTGATAGAATGTTCCCCTTCTGACATGAACAGTCTTACCTGCAAGATCCGCGACTCTTTTAATGCTCGTATTGTCGCGACGGACAATAACATATTGTTGAGTTGACATGTAACCATCGGAAAAAGCAGCCTCTTTTTGCCTTTTAGGTGTGACAGCCATGTTGGCGGCTATAAATGAACCTGTTCCATCTTTTAAAGCCGAAATCATCGAGTCCCATTTTTCAGCTATATTTACCTCTAAAGCAACTCCAAGATAATCCGCAAAAAGCTTTGCGAGCTCATATTCAAAGCCCATAGTCTGGTCTCTGTATAAATAATAACAATGTGAATTGTTACGAGTTATTACAGTAATTTTGCCTGCATCAAGGATCTTGTCCAGTTCACGAAATCCAGATGAATTTATATAGACAAAAAGCAGATTGCAGGAAATAAACAAAAGAATAATTGCTTTATTGAGCAGAGATTTCAGAATGTTATTGAAGCTATTGCCGGCCATTTATGATTAAAAAGCTCCTAATTGACACTTGATTATTTTGATATTCAGGGCCTCACAGGCAGAGCTTACCATCATCTTGTGGACGTTAAATTCAGATGCGATCTCCCATGCACTTATGCAAGGCAGTCTTCCTTCAATCAGCCTGTCATGGATTGCTTTTTTTAAGTTCCGGTCTTCAGGCTCTTTAGCTTTAATGATTTTTTTTTGAGGTTTATAACCAAACAGGCCCAGCTGGCATTTAGTCAGCCTGAAATTTATAAGATCAACAGTCCTTCCCACTTCAGCGGCTGCAACCCGCAGACTGTCTGCGATCTGAAATGCGACAAGACATGGGAGCTCGCCGTCCTTATTCTGTTTTAAAATTTCATTTTTAATAATAGTACTTATTTGCGCTTTGTTTTGATGTTTTGCTGCAAATTGATTGTTTTTCTGATCAATCATTATTTTATTCCTTTTGTTAATACAACTTGATAGTATAGGAAATCCCATTTTTTGCCTAATGAATTCAGCGCGATAAGACAAATGCATCGCTGAGCAGGAAAGTGCCTAAAATGAGCTAAAGTGCCTAAAATGCCTAAAGTTGTGGTACGCCTTCGGCGTGCTAATTGATAACCCACTTGCCGGCCGACTATCCGGCAGGAGCTACAGGATGTTGTCACTCCACTACTTTAGACACTCATAACTTTAAAATCCGTTGCACCGAAGGTGCATTCCTTAACTTTAGGCACTTATGTTCGCACCGAAAGTGCGCTAAGTTGATGTTGGGCAGTTTTATACAGCAATTCAATTAAAAACACAATTATAAAGCATAGAGCTTCTATTTGCTTGAACAAAATTAAAGCCTTTGTTAGTATTTTTAATTATGAAAATAAAACGTAAAAAAACACGTCGGATCATGGTCGGGAAAGTAAAAGTCGGTGGAATGGCTCCGATTGCTGTTCAGTCCATGACTAATACTTTTACTCAGGATGTCGCGGCCACGGTTTTACAAATAAAACGTTTGGAAGAAGCCGGGTGTGAGATTGTCCGGGTGGCTGTGCCGGATATGGAGGCTGCCGAGGCAATTTCTGCAATAAAGGACAAAATATCGATCCCTCTTATAGCAGATATCCATTTTGACTACCGCCTGGCAATTGCTTCGGCTGTGGCCGGAGCTGATGGCTTGAGATTAAATCCAGGTAATATAGGAGGAGCCAAAAAAATAAAGGCGGTTGTTGAATGCGCAAAAGAATTTAATATCCCAATCAGGATAGGAGTTAATTCCGGCTCTATTGAAAAAGATATTTTGAAAAAACATAAAGGCGTTACTGCTGAGGGTATGGTTGAAAGCGCCACCCGTAATATAGAATTATTAACATCATATGGCTTTTATGATATAAAATTATCTATAAAAGCATCGGATGTGCTCCGCAGTGTTGAGGCTTACAGGCTGCTTTCATCAAAAACCGATTTTCCTCTTCATGTGGGTATAACAGAGGCTGGCCCTCTTTATCCTGGGATAGTTAAATCATCACTCGGCATAGGGATGCTTCTCGCAGAAGGGATAGGTGATACGATCCGTGTTTCCTTGACCAGAGATCCTGTCGAAGAGGTTCGTGTGGGCTATGAAATTCTGAAGGCTCTTGATATTCGCCGGCATGGTCCTGATATAATATCATGTCCGACCTGCGGCCGTTGCAACATCGATCTGTTTAATATTGTCAAGCAGGTTGAAAAAGCCCTTATATCAAATTCTCTGCCAATTAAGATAGCCATAATGGGCTGCATTGTAAACGGCCCGGGAGAAGCAAGGGAAGCGGATATCGGAATCGCAGGCGCTGACGGCGCCGGGATACTGTTCAAAAAGGGGAAGGTGATAAAAAAGTTTTCTCAGGAAAAACTCGTTGATGTTTTACTGAAAGAAATTGAGCTGATGGATAGAAAGGATCAATATGGCAAAACAGGTTAAAACCGCAATAAGTCCGACAAGAGCTGAAGATTATCCGGAATGGTACCAGCAGGTGGTCAAGGCCTCGGATATGGCTGAGAATTCACCTGTAAGAGGCTGCATGGTAATAAAGCCGTGGGGATATGCTGTTTGGGAAAATATCATGCGCATCCTTAATGAAATGTTTAAGGCAACAGGGGTGAAAAATGCATATTTCCCATTATTTATTCCCCTTTCTTTTCTTGAAAAAGAGGCCGAGCATGTTGAGGGGTTTGCAAAGGAATGCGCAGTTGTATCGCATCACAGACTTGAAAAAGGCCCAAACGGCGGCCTGGTGCCTGCAGGTCCGCTCAATGAACCTTTGATAGTGAGGCCGACTTCCGAAACAATTATCGGAGATGCATTTTCAAAGTGGATTGCCAGTTATCGTGATCTTCCGATACTCATCAACCAGTGGGCAAACGTCGTCAGGTGGGAAATGAGGCCCAGGATATTTCTAAGAACCAGTGAATTCCTGTGGCAGGAAGGGCATACAGCCCATGCTGCAAAAGAAGAGGCGATTGAACGGGCTCACCTGATGCTTGATGTTTATTCACAGTTTGTTGAACAATACTTAGCCATGCCTGTAATGAGGGGGAAAAAGTCCGAGGCGGAAAGATTTCCAGGGGCTGTTGATACTTTTTGCATCGAAGCCATGATGCAGGATAGAAAGGCTTTGCAGGCCGGCACATCACATTTTTTAGGGCAGAATTTTGCCAGAGCATCCAACATCAAATTTCAGTCTGCCGAAGAAAAAGAGGAATATGCATGGACAACCTCATGGGGAACATCTACGCGTCTTATAGGGGGTCTTATAATGACGCACAGCGATGATGACGGCCTTGTGCTTCCTCCCAAAATCGCATCTTCACACGTTGTTCTGCTGCCGATTATAAGAAAAGCTGATGACAGACAAAGGGTAATGGAGTTTACTGAAAACCTTGCAAGGGAGCTTAAGGATAAATTCTTCTGCGGCCGCAGTCTGGAAGTTGAAATCGACGATCGTGAAATCGGCGGCGCAAGAGGATGGGACTGGATTAAAAAAGGTATCCCTCTCCGGGTTGAAATAGGGCCCAGAGATATTGATAATAATTCCGTATTTGTGGCAAGGCGTGACAGGTCTCATAAAGATAAACAATCATTTAAAAGAGATGATTTTATCAATCAAGCAACAGATATACTTGATGAAATACAGGTATCTCTTTTTGAACGCGCTCTGTTGTTCAGGAAAGAGCATAGTGTGACAATCGAAGACAAAAAAACATTTGTTGATTTTTTTACACCCGAAAATAAAGAAAAACCCGAAATTCACGGTGGATTTGCATCATCATGCTGGTGCGGATCAAAAGAGTGTGAATCAAAAATCAAGCAGGATCTTGGCGTTTCGATACGATGTGTTCCGCTTTTCAGCATAAAGGAAAAAGGCAGGTGTATTTACTGCGAACAGCCGGCAGCCGGCCGTGCAATATTTGCAAAGGCATATTAACCCTTGATCCGAATCACCGATATACTTGACAAGGTTGCCGACAACAACCCTGATGCAGATCTGGATATTATAGACCGGGCATATATTTACTCTGCCAAGGTACATGAAGGACAGATGCGGCTGTCAGGCGAACCCTACCTTGCTCACCCAATTGAAGTAGCCTATATTCTGGCAGATATGAAACTCGATTCAGTCAGCATTGCAGCCGCTCTTTTACATGATGTAATCGAGGATACCCACGCGACTTCAGAAGAGATAAAAGATATATTCGGCCCCGATGTCTCGCATATTGTATCCGGTGTAACCAAACTGAGCTCACTTGCCTTTGACACTTCACAGGCCCGTCAGGCTGAAAGTATCAGAAGGATGATTCTTGCCATGGCGGATGATATCAGAGTTATACTGATCAAGCTGGCTGACCGCCTTCATAATATGAGAACGCTGCATTTTCACACAAATGAGCAAAAAAAAATAAAAATTGCCCAGGAAACCCATGATATTTACTCGCCGCTTGCCGCGCGTCTTGGAATTTACTGGATGAAAAAGGAGCTGGAAGATACCGCCTTTATGTATCTTCAGCCTGAAGAATATTATAAAATAAAAGCCCTTGTCAGTAAAGATAAGGAGGGGCGGGAACAATATATTGCAACAGTCAAAGATTACATCAAAAAAAAGATGGCTGAAAATGGTCTGGAATGCAAGGTTTTAGGCAGATATAAATATTTTTACAGCATTTACAAGAAAATGGTTGATCAGGATCTACCATTTGAAGAAATCTACGATATTATAGCATTCAGGATAATCCTCGATACAATACCCAGGTGCTACGAAGCGCTAGGACTCATACATTCATTATGGAAACCTGTTCCCAGGAAATTTAAGGATTATATCGGGGTTCCCAAGCCAAATATGTACCAGTCTCTCCATACAACAGTAATCGGGCCTTATGGTGAACGCATTGAAATACAGATCAGAACATGGGAAATGGATAGGGTCGCCAAATCAGGTATAGCGGCTCACTGGGGTTACAAAGAGGGGAAACGTATTGATGAGAAGATAAGCAATGCCTTTGCATGGATTCAGAATCTGGTTGAAAACCAGCAGGCCATAAGAGATCCGGATGAATTCATGGAAAGTGTCCGCATAGATCTTTTCCCTGACGAAGTCTATGTTTTTACGCCAAAGGGAGAGATTAAAACGATCGCCAAGGGCGCCACTCCGGTTGATTTTGCTTATTTAATTCACTCAGAGGTAGGTGATCGGTGTATTGGAGCTAAAGTTAACGGGCATATCGTTCCGCTGCGGTATGTATTAAAAAACGGAAATATATTAGAAATTATTACTTCAAAAAACCATCACCCAAGTAAGGATTGGCTGAAGTTTGTCAAGACCGTCAAAGCCCGTTCAAGGATAAGGCAATGGATAAAAAATCAGGAAAGAGAACGCAGCATTACACTTGGCAGGGAGATGTGTGAAAAGGCTTTTCGTAAATACAGCCTTAATTTTAATGAACTATTGAAATCAAAAGAGATGCAAAAGGCAGTAGAGGATTTTGGTTTTAGGACGATCGAGGACATGATCGTAGCTATTGGTTACGGTAAAATAACACCGTTGCAGGTAATCAGGAAGGTTATTCCAAAATCTGAATTAGACGAAGAAAAATCTATTTTAAACAAGATCATAGGCCACGTTAAAAAGAAAAAACCAAAGGCAAGTGTAATAGTACATGGTATTGATGACATACTTATAAAATTTGGAAGGTGCTGCCAACCTGTCCCCGGAGATTCTATAACCGGCTATATTACACAGGGTTACGGCGTAACAGTTCACAGGTCCAGTTGTGTAAATGCCTTAAAAATAAATCCGGAACGGGAGATAGATGTGGAGTGGCACAAGGCTATTTCAGAAATTTATCCTGTAAAAATAATCGTTCGTTCCGGCGACAGAATTGGCTTGCTGGCCGACATTGCAACCAGCATCAGTAAACATGGCTCGAATATTGTCAGCGCCAAAACAGAAACCATGGAAAACGGCGATGTCGAAACTTTTTTTACAATTTATGTTAAAGACATCGACCAGTTAAATACGCTTCTATCAGAGATTAAAAAGGTAAAGTCTGTTTATGATGCCGGCAGAAAAAGTTAAGGAGCCTTGACAACCAGACCTGACTTTATACAGCTTGTGCACACGACCATTTTTTTTACCTTCCCGTTATATAATGCTCTTACCTTTTGAAGGTTTGGGTTAAAACGTCGCTTTGTCACATTATGGGCATGACTTACATTATTTCCTGTTAGAGGTTTTTTCCCGCATATTTCACACATTTTAGACATGATTGTTTCTCCATTTTCTTGATTTAAAATACAGCTTATTTCTTCAATCTTTATTCCTTGCCGAATTAAAAGAGCTGCCGCAACTCCGGTTATATTGTTTGATTCCGTGCTGCCCGACATCTCAGGACGCGACCGCTCCCACATACCCACCCCTCACGAAGGGCTTTTATCTTTTAAAAAACAAAATTTAACATTATGCACTTTTATCTGATTCAAAGCAGCATAGGCTCCATCAATAAAAGCCTTTGTATTGTCTATTCCATGAATGTTTACGACTCTTGCATTTCCATCCAACACATCAAAACCATCTCCGTCAACAAGTCTGGACGGATCTCTCGGGGTTGCAAGCCCTCCTAACTGTTCAGGACAGATTGGCAGAATACTTTCCATTGCCAGATGCTTAAAGACAATGGCACTTTTTTTGCTTTTCCCATCATATCTGCAGTTGTAACCAAGCAGACATGCGCTTGCAGCTACCATTAACATGTCCTTTATTTGTTATTTTCTTCTATCAATGCTTCACATTGAGCGATATATTGAAGCGCCTTATAATGCACCCCAACATCAGGGTAATCGGATATAACCGACTTGAATCTGGCCAGCGCCCCCTTGTAGTGTTTGCTCTGATAATAATACAACCCTACCCCGAACACACCTTCGGCAAGGCTTTTATCGCATTTCTCAATATATGCTTTTCCCATATGAGCGTATTTATCACGCGGGAACTGCTTTATCAGACGTATAAATGTGGATTTTGCCTTTTCCGCCGAACTCTGATCCCTGTCCGGCGTGCTCACCTGTTCAAAATAACACAGCCCGATCCGGTATATTATATAAGGTATGGCCTCGTTATTGGGATGAAGATTTTCAAACTCCTCATAAGCAAAAATAGCATCTTCATATTCCTTTAAACAGTAATAAGCGTCGGCAATTTTCAGTTCCGCAAGGATCGCAAATTTGCTGAAAGGATACCAGTCTGTTAACTTTTCAAATGATTCAATCGCTTTTCTATAATTTCCGCTTTTGAAATCATCCATTCCATTGCTTGCGAGTTCCTTGGCTGGTTTTTCTTCCTTTGTTTCAAACCACGCGCAACCGGAAAAAACAAAAAAAGAAATCAGACAAAATATTAATATACGTTTCATTGTAATATATTAGCCTTATAGAACAAACTGTCTGTATTTGTAACACATTTACCACAGAGATTACAGAGTAAATTAATTTGTTTTTTATCTTTCTGTTTCTCTGTGTTTTCTGTGTGCTCCGTGGTGAAAATAGTCGGTTTTTTTCTAATTTATATTTGCCATATAATGTTCGGCTGAAAATGCCGCAATTGCAGCGTCACCTGCTGCTGTTACAATCTGTCGCAGCGGAGTATCGCGTACATCTCCTGCGACAAATACTCCAGGCACCGATGTCTCCATGTTTGAATCAGCTATAACAAATCCGGATTCATCCAACCTGACACAGCCGACTAAAAATTCGGTGTTTGGATGTATGCCTGTCCAGATAAAGCATCCATCAACCCGCAATTCTTTTGAGTCATTTGTTTTAACATTCTTTACCGTAATATTTTCGACATTGGTTAAGCCGCCGTTAATGCTTGTTACTATTGAATCCCAGACAATTTCTATCCTGTCGTTGGCAAAAGCCCGTTCCTGCAGAATCTTTGTTGCCCTGAGTTCGTCCCTTCGATGAACAAGATATACCTTGCTGGCAAATTTCGTAAGAAATAAGCTTTCCTGCACCGCGGTATTTCCGCCTCCAATTGCAGCGACCACACGATCTCTGTAGAAAGGCCCGTCACAAGTGGCGCAAAATGATACCCCTTTGCCATAAAATCTATCTTCGCCTGGAACACCCAGTTTTCTTGGGGAAGCCCCTGTGGCTATGATAATTGTATGGGTGGTAATGGTTCTGTCGGAAAGCCTGACTTTCTTGACATTTTCAGAGCAATCAATTGAAATTACTTCATTGTTTTCAATATTAAGATCAAACCGCTTTGTCTGCTGTGTTATATTTTGGACCAGATCGGCTCCGCTAAGCCCTTTGGGGAAACCCGGATAATTTTCGATCCAGTCGGTTGTAAGGACCTGTCCGCCCGGCACCGCCTTTTCAACCAGTATGACATTTAACCTGGCTCGTGCCGCATAAAGACCGGCGGTCAGCCCCGCGGGACCGCCGCCGATTATTACAAGATCAAAATCAGCTTTTTTCATAGGTCTCTTATAATAGTTTATTTATAACTTCCTCAAGTTTTGTTTTTGCAACTATACCTATTACCTGATCAACAACATTACCCTGTTTAAAAAACATTAATGTTGGTATTGATCTGATACCGTATTTCCCCGGTGTGGCGGGATTCTCGTCAACATTGAATTTTACGAATTTGACCTGCTCGCCGAAAGAACCTGATATCTCATCAATTACCGGACCGATCGCCCTGCAGGGCCCGCACCACGGAGCCCAGAAATCTACCAGCACAGGTTTGTCCGCCGCTAACACCTCGGCATCAAAACTGTCATCGTCAACTTCCACAATATTTGCTGCCATAATAACATATCCTTTTTATTTGATGGTCTCGTAAAAAGTCTCGAAATCGTCATGCCGGACTTGATCCGGCATCCAGAACTCATTGAATTTACTGGATAGCGCTTTAGCTTCACTACGTGTCCGGCTTTCGCCGGAATGACGGAAAACGGTGTTTTTGAGCTTTTTACGAGTTCATCTTATTTATGTAGTTACAAAAAAATATAATAAGGTATTTCAATAATAAAATCAAATATAGTAATATAAATAAGCATTGTCAATATTGATGAATCTCCAGCAGGGAAAATCCTGGCAATTGACACATAAAATCGGTTTTATTACCTATTTAAATTATGATAAATTTGTAATAAGGTCATACTATAAATATCATGATTACTTTCCAACTGATTTTATTTAAGGGGGAGAATAATAAATGGGTAAAAAAATAAGTATCGGCGCGCTAATATCAGGAGGCGGCACAAACCTTCAGGCAATTATTGATGCCTGTGAATCAGGCAGGATAGATGGAAAAATAGTGTTTGTGGGATCAGACAACCCTGAAGCACGAGGGCTTAAAAGGGGTGTTAAACACAAAATCCCTACATTTGTTGTTAACTACAAATCGATAATACAAGATTATAAGAAAGAGCCTGCGCAGGTTATACTGCCGGATGATTTTGATCTGGATGATATACTTTCCAAACAGCATCTGTTTTCAGATAATACAGCTACTGAAAAGGTAAAATCCTTTATTACTACAAGAGCTGTTGCCGAGGCAAAGCTTCTTGAAGAAATGAAATCTTATCCATTTGACCTTCTTGTCTTAGCCGGTTTTATGAGAAATTTTACCCCATATTTCATTGACAGGGTAAATACTGAGCCGGGGGTTCAGCGCATCATGAATATCCACCCTGCCCTGCTTCCGTCATTTCCGGGAGTTGATGGATATGGCGATACATTCAGATATGGATGCAAAGTCGGAGGCTGTACCGTGCACTTTGTCGATTATGGTGAAGACTCCGGGCCCATCATAGGTCAAAAGGCGTTTCAGATTAAGGAGGATGATACTTTAGATTCAATCATGGAAAAGGGTTTAGAGGTAGAGTGGGATATTTACCCTGAATGCATTCAACTCTTTGCACAGGGCCGCCTGAAAATCGTAAAAATGTCATATAAACTTAAAAACGGTAAAATATATCAAAGGTCAATAGTGAAAGCAGCACAGCCGGCATGAACCGCAATAGCGAGCGAATCTAAAAATGGCTAACTTACTTACGGTCGAAGATTCCCTGTAGCTTGTACAGGGTTCTTCAATATTAATGGATTGACTGAACAATAGTGATAACTTATCGAAAAGATAACAAATTAAATTGACTTGTATATTCATTTAATATACACAGCCAAAGATCAAAGATTAATTTCGGTCTGTTTTTTGAACCTCAAACAGGAGGATCAGGTGACCCATTATAGTATTACAAAAAAATAAAGCCCCATTTCTTCAGCCATATGAAGGATGGGGCTTTTTTGCTTTACATGCTTGGACATAGAGCTATTAACTAAAAAAAAGATTTGGCTGTTCTATTCTTGACGATACAAACTTATAAACTGAAGAGCGTAAGTACAGGATATATTATCTTCTGAAATAAATTAAGATTTAATACAATAATAGTTAATATCATTGATTTATTTCCTTATACTTAAATGGTTAGCGGTAAAAAATAAAAATTATGAATAAAAATATTTTGAATAAAATTGCGGAATGGCAGCAACAATTTCTGGTAGGCCTATCAATTTTTATGGGGTTATGTATTTTTTCTTGGCAAGTATATAAATGGTTAAAAACCAGTGTATGGATTGAAATGCCCATTTCTATTCCTATTAATTATATCGGGGTAAACCTTTCTCCTATCTACTCACCAGAAGATTGGAAAGGTATAGCCAAAGTTGCCAGGGGGATTTGCGCGTGGCCTTCATCCGTTGGTCTTCCAATAATTACCTGGGTTATTACTGTTATTATAAAATCAATAATCCAAACAGAAAATAGTTCGTCCGAAATAGAGTAAAAATAAAAACCGCTAACCAGGCGCTTGAGAGGGACTGGGCAAAGCCGTGCCGCTTTTGAAAGGCAGTATTTGACCGATAGTTTTTACCTTTATCATAATTTTTCGGTTATCGTTGCCAAGCCACTCAGCTTTAGATTTATTGAAGACATTGGAAACCGAAATATGTATCAGATCATAAATACTGAAAAGAACAACGAAAAGGCTTCTGACTACGAGACGTTCTCGCTTCTCTACCTTCTTGGTGTGCGTACTGACAAAGAAGAGATAGATTTAGTACTTATTGACTGCTTTAACGATGTCACAGGCGCTGATGAAGCTGTCGTTCGATTGTGGGATGTTCAATCCAAAGGGCACAAAACAAATACGCCCCTAAAAATCGGCGAACATCTTGTAACCCTCTATGGGAACTTCCTTAGTTCGTTTCCGTTTTCTTATTTGATTCTGTTCTTGGAGACTGTTGACACCTCCTATGTTACTGATAATTCAAAACAGGTTTTCAAATTTTCTGACTTCACAAAATCCAGTAAGAAGAAAATAAAGAACGGCTTGCAACGAGAGGTGGATCGTAGAAATAAGACTCAGTTTCAGCTTAGCGACGAGAATAAACTGGACCAGTTTCTATCTGTTGTTGATTTCGTCCGTTGCACCGCAAACAAAATATCAAATGTAAAAAATCTCATTGAGTTCAAGAACAAGAAATTCAGAAAAGACGAATTTTTTGTCGACATCTTCAACGAAATTCGGGGAATGCAGTCGGCACTGAAGAACGTCAATGTTGAGGGTGGGCTGCTCCGCCAACCAGTCGACGTACTATCTCTGAAAAAGTTTATTTCCCGGAATCAAATCGTAACTCTGCTCATTAATCGCCTTGTCGGAATAGAGCTTTTCGACAATCTCAGTGTACCCATAAATTTTATTCAATACGTTCAGGCCATGGAGAGCGAAGACATTAAGGACCTAGTTCAAAGCTGCAATTCATCGCTATCCAGAACGTTTTTCAACAAGAACAATAAATTTCATGTCTGGCATCTCTTAGAGTTCATTATCAAAAAGATAATTGTTAAGCCAGAAAACAAAATTGAAACCATTTTTCTGACGATTCCGGAAAACCTTCGAAAGAAGGTGCCAACTCTTGACGAAACGTCAACAAAATTCTTCATTGCGCGAGTTATGGACGGCTTAACATGATTCTTAGAAAATTAGCTTTGGGTAATAAGGATGAGGCTTTTGCTGAAGATCGGTTCTCGGAAGGTTTGAACATCATTTTCAGTAATGACAACAACAAAGGAAAAACTATTCTTATACAGAGCATTATGTATTCCATCGGAAATGCTCCTATCTTTCCTAGTGGTTTTTCCCCTACGAGCTACTACTTCTATTCACAGTTTGAACACCACGGCCGCAAGCTAGAGTTCCTTAGGCGAGGAAACAGTATCCTCGTTAAGGAGTCTGGCCTTATCACAATATTCGACTCAATTCGGGATTTTAAAATCTATTTCAATGAGTCGATTTACCGGCTTCCGCGATTTAGTAAGGATGGTCGCTCTGTATCAGCAGACCTGAACCTTTTTTTTCAGATTTTCTACTTGCCGCAAGACAAAAGAAACACTTCCAACATTATCAATGGAGGGCAGTTCAACAAGTCTGACTTTATTTCCATGGTCAAATCGCTTATTAATCCAAACTATTCAGATGTGGATTCAAACGAAATCATACGGCTAAAGGATAGAAGAAAAGAGCTTCTGCAGATTATCAATCTACTAAGCAAGCGAATTGCTTTCTCACGCGAGAATCCTTTGGTGGCTCAACGGGTACTTCAGAGTGCCACCAATAAAGAGTTTGAGGCCCAGAGTGCCAATCTGCATAAAATCAACCAACAGATATCAGAGTACAAAACAAAGCAGACCAGAGAAAACAACAGACTATCCAAACTCGATAACTTGCTACATGAATTGAATTCACTCAATCGAAACATAGAAATCGGCAAAGTTAAATGTGCAGATTGTGGGAGTGAGAAGATCGTTTATTCAAACGGTAATTTTACTTTTGAGGTGAGCAACAATGCCGTGCGCAAAGAAGTCATCGCTTCGATAAATAAACAAATTTTAGCCAAGGAAGACGCGATATACGAGTATGACTATATCATCTCGCAACTTCAAAGCCAACTTCAAGACCAGTTAAAGGCATTGCCTGTTGAAGCCGCCGACATAATCATTAGCCGAGAAGCAGTAATGAACGAACGAGACAACGATCAGAAAATTGTCGATCATAGCACCGAACTTGCAGATTGCAATCGACTTATTGAAAAGCATGAAGCAATCAAGAAAGGTTCAATTGTTGATGTAAACGAACGTATCCAAAGTATCATTCAGATGATGCGTGATTACTACAACGAGATTGACGAAGTCGAAAGCTCAAACATCGAGGGGCTCTTTACCAAAAACAACGAGAACTTCTCGGGTAGCGAAGAACAGATTTTCTACTTTAGCAAGCTTTTATCTTTAGCCAAACAATTGCCACTAGATTTTCCTCTCATTGTTGATTGCTTTCGAGATGGGGAAATATCGACAGTTAAAGAATCCAAGATGTTAACGGAATACCGAAAGCTCAAGAAGCAAGTATTATTGACAGCAACACTGAAGGATCAAGAATATGTCACTCAGAAGTATATGCCCTCTGATGAGTTGAATCCAATTGATTACAGCTCTGTTCCGTCTGGTCGGATTCTTGGGGTAGCCCATGTTAGCCATCTTCTAGGAATCCTGAAGGATTTCAACTTGGAAACATGAAAAATCTAATAAAACGGATGCAGTTGACCTTTCAGGACTCCGCCCTTCAAGGCAACCGATCCAAACGTTCGCTGAAAAAACAAGATATGAACATTGACGATCATTTGACACAATTCATTAATGGCAACGGCAAAAGTAGCGGGCGGCAACCCGAAGAGCGCTACGCCTCTTTTGATTATTGCTTCAACTATTTTCAGCAATTCAAAGATGACAAGACCTTGCCCGACATGGCAGACGAGGCACACATGCAATTGTCTTGCCTCCATTTGTCATTTTACTTAGGCATTTATGGGACATCCTATATTCCTTCCGTCAAGCATAAAGTGTGCGTTTTCAATAAATGAATTAATTCAACAAGATAGAAGAGCGGCTAATTTTTGAGCGCACTTCTCCTTATAGTTTATTAAAAAATTTTCGGCGAATCTCCCACTATCGCGAACCACGCATCTGATCGTTACAATTATCCAGCATGCTGCAATTAAATGCTGCTGCTAATCATCCCTTATCCAGATTTCAAAGTTCAGTGAGAGGCCCAGTAGTGTCCCTCCAGAGGTCATCCGCCTCAACGCTCATGCACGGGCTCTCTCGCCGAAGGTGTAAAATTGTCTATTCTACATTTAGATAATCAGGGTTAAATACTTCCCTTTTTTTCATCAAAGTCCAGGCGATCACCAGCATTTTTGCAGCCAGCTTAACACACACATCTTTGTTTTAATCCCACGCTCACGTTCTCTTCCAATAAGAAGCTGGGTAAAATATGCTCTGAATAGATCAACTTTCGCGGCCGCTACTTTAGCTGCCTGGTACAAGGCATAGCGAAGCTCGCTGTTGCCTTTTTTGGATATTACCGGAAGAGCCTTGTCACTTGTTCTTCCGCTCCGATTTGCACACAAATCATAGCCGGACATCTTGATAAGCTGTTTTCGGTTTTCAAATCGAAAAGGATCTCCAATCGACGCCAACACCCTGGCAGATATGTAAGGGCCAAAGCCAGGTATTGTCAAAAGATAGCTGTATTCAGGAAATTCAAGACAAAAGTCTTCGATTAAATCATTGGTTTCTTTTATCTGATTACGCACCTGCTTAAGCTTTTCAACAAGAAGCTCGGCTTCATATTCACTTGCAGGTCCCACAGGGCAACCAATAGATTCCATTGCCAAATCATGAATCTTGCGCAGCCTGAGCGTCTGGGCTATACCCCGACGTGTTTTGGTTACCATCTGAAAGAACCTGTTAAATTCCATTGATGCAATCGTATCAGGGGTAAGGCACCAACCTACAATCGCCAGGCTTTCACTCTCACAGGCGCTGTAGAAGGTGTCTAATTCAGGAAAGTATTGTGCCAGCAGATTGTTTCTGATTCGCATCCGAAGACTGTGTTCTTCTTTTTTCAACCGTCTTCTCAATGACAGTAAAGCACGGATCTCAATTATGCTTTGTGACGGATAATCATAGTAAAGGCCTTTTCCCCTGGAAACCAGATCTGCAATATTGGCTGCATCTTTTGTATCGTTTTTATCCCAGCGCCCATCCAGAAGCTGCCGGTTGTATTTAACCGCCTGGCCGGTAACCAGCACAACATTAGATTCACAACGGATTAAGTGCGTGGCCAATGGCTTATGGTAATTTCCGGTCGGCTCCAGGCCATAGACGATTTTGGAAAGGCCGTTTTGAACCTTAATAGCCTCGACCGTCTTCAGCAGCCGAGAAAAGCCATCTATGTTGTTTTCAAAGATCAGTTTTCTTAGTAATGATTTTCCTGTTACCGTTCCCATAAAAGCGTGATGCTTGTCTTTGGCAACGTCTATACCGACTATCAGATACTCATTAGACTTATGTATTTCTTTTACAATTTGACAAAACTGCTCGCGCCTGATAATCTCTTGATTACTCATGATAACCTCCTTTTAGCATGCTTAAGAGTTAATAAATTTGGCGACTCTATGCTATCAGGAGGTTATTTTATGTCAAGGAGATAATATATTTTTATTGTGTTATAATAATGAGTTACGTCTCTTGCGTTTTAATATATAACGCCCTTTACATTTGCAGTTTAAGGGTTGTGAGCATTTTAAGCCGGAGCGCAATACAGCCATCGGCATGGGGTTTCTAACCGTAAACCGTGAACCCGAGTAGTTACAATACTTTTAACATGAGCGGGATAGCAACAAAGGTACCTATTGCGCTGCCTAAATTTGTCAATACCACTATCAGAAGGATTTTAGTTACCTTGTTTTGCCGGAAGCCCCTTATGGAAAGAATGTCCTCTGCCAGGTTTTCAAAATCTTTGACCTTTGGCTTCCTTGAAAAAGCCTCAACCAGTCCTGAAACCCATCCCGCGGCTATCATTGGATTTAAGGATGTTACAGGAGCTGCCAGGATCGAAGATAGAATCGTCAATGGATGGGCAAAAGCTATTGTTGCTCCAAGCCCTGCCATCAGACCGTTTGCCGCTATCCACCAGATTATCATCTGAGTACCTGCCGTAGAGCCGCCGGAGAAAAATCCAAAAATAAAAAGAGCCAGTATGGATAAAGGCAAAATCCATTTAAAAATGCGCATGAACATGCTGTTTGGGGGAATCTTTTCAAGAGCGTTAATGTCTGTATTTACTTCCCAGTATTTTTTTATGCCAGGCACATGACCCGCGCCCACAACCGCCACTATTCTTTTGCCAGGCGCTGTTCTGATCTTATGAGCAAGATATCTGTCCCTTTCATCAATAACGATATCTCTTAAAGCAGGAAGCGCTTTTTTAACATCTGCGAGAAGAGTTTCCAGCATGTCCTCCTGTTTCATTTTTTCAATATCTTTTTCGGAAATTTCATCAATTTCTCCTGCGGATAAAATAACTTGAAACAGTATTTTCAGCTTGTCCCAAAGAGACATAACGCGCCAGGTTCTTGACAAAGTAATACGGATATCTCTGTCCGCAAGATGTACCTGTGCTCCAACCTTTTCCGCTGTTTCAATGGCCGCTATCATTTCCGCCCCTGGTTTAACATTGAGTTTTTGAGCTATCCTTTTTTGAAATGATGCCATAAGCAGGTTGGAAAGAAGGAGAAAAGCTTTTTTCTCCTTAATAACCTTGATAATATCCATATTTTGCCATCTTTTCTTTTGCCGTATAGACTGGTATCTTGCCTGGCAAAGTTCGATGCAGACCGTATCAGGTTTTTCCTCCTCGATAACAGAGGCTACAAGCTTTGCGCTTTCATTAGATACGTGCGCCGTGCCTAAAAGTATGACCTCTTTGTCTTCAAAGGAAAGGAGATGTATGTTGCTATTAATTACAGGGGGTTTCAAAAGCTTTTCCTTCAAGCCAGTTTTTTACAAAATGTTCTGTAATGCTGATATCCAGGCCGGCCTTTTCAGCAGCCTTTACAAGCCGGTCCATGATTTCAGATACTTTGTTTCTGTTTTCGATAAGAGCATAAATCTTTATACTCCGCTTAAAATAATTTACCGCGGGTTCGTATTTGCCCTGGCTGAAATTGATATCCCCAATAGCGGCCAGATCGTCGGCAATGCCTTTATGGAATCCTGATAAACGGTCGGTATCCAGCGCTGCCTTAAAGAAATAAACAGCTTTTTCATAGGACCCGGTTTCACGCATCAGGGTGCCCAGAGCAAAATTTACTGTCGCATATTCTGAATGGTTGACGGGATCAATATTAGCGAGGGCTGAGTTCAACATCTCCTCCGCGCGGCTGTATTCCTTTTTCCTGATAAAGAGTATGCCCCACTTGTTTAATATGTGATTGGTCGGAATAGAATTTTTTTTTGCAATATCTTCAGCCGACCTTAACACGCCGTCAGCCTCTTCGAGCCTGCCGCTGTCTATCAGCACGGCGGCCTTATTCGAGAGCGCCTGTACTAACCCGCTGTAATCCTTGATATCCTGATATATGCTGATGGATTCTTCAAAAAAGAGCAGGGAGTTGTCAATGTCTTCCATGATTCTGTAAATATTGCCGATATTGTTCATACTCATGGCAACTCCGTCTAATTGGTCGGATGCGGCAAAAAGTTCATGCGCCCTGAAAAAGTGTTCCAGAGAACGATTATAACATCCTTTTTGATACCAGGTGGTTCCTTTCTTTATTTCTTTCATGCCTGATATAATATGGTCGGGTTTCTTCTTCGCAGCGTTGCCGCCGGCGCATCCAAAGAAAAAAAGAACCGCGATCAAAATCACAAAAGTATTAAATCGTTTCATAATAATCCTTCCGAAACAGGTAGCCGTTTAAAGCAAACCGCAAAAAAACCATCCATATTATTTATGTGCGGATAGGTTTTTAAATATTGGTTTTTATTTACAAGAGAATATACATTTTCGGGCAGACCTTCAAGCTTATTATTTACAACAAACTCCGGATGGTTATTTAAAAACTCTTTAACGACCTCTTCGTTTTCTTCCGGTTCCGTGCTGCATACCGCATAAACCAGGGTGCCTGACGGCTTGACAAGTTGCGCTAAATTATTCAGAAAGTTTATCTGCCTTGCCTTGTAACGGTTGAATCTATTAGCTGATATTGACCATTTTGCATCAGGGTTTCTCCTTAAAACGCCCAAGCCCGAACATGGCGCGTCTAAAAGAATACGATCAAATCCGGAAAAGCCCATGTATGAGAATTGCCTGTCAAACGGGATGGCAAGATCGTAATTGCAGGTCGTTACAATTGAGATCCCAAGCCTTTTCATTTCAGACTCAAGCTGTCGCAGTTTATCAGCCTGATTATCCATGGCCAGCAGCCTGCCTGTGTTTTTCATCATCTGGGCGATATGCCCTGTTTTCCCTCCAAGACCTGCGCATGCATCTAAAACAGTATCTCCGGGTCCGGGGTTTAACAGGCGGGCAACAAGCTGCGCAGCCTCATCCTGCACCTGGAACCAGCCGTCTTTAAAGGCTTTTATTTGAGGAATTGATCTGTCCGGCTTGATAAAACGTATGCCGTCAGGAGAATAAGTTGTATTTTCAATTTGCCGCACATCAGATGCAAGCCTTTCAGCCAGGTCATCACGGGTTGTCCTGAGGCTGTTTGTACGGACAGTAATTGGGGGGATTGTATTTATTGCATCGCAGAGCGCTTCTGTCTCTTTTAGTCCAAATTGTTTCAGCCATCGTTTTATCAGCCACTCTGGAAACGACTTTCTAACGGCAAGACTGCAGACAGGATTTTTATCAGGGTCAGGGAAAGGGATTTTTTCATATTCTCCGGCGGCTTTGCGCAAGAGAGCATTTGTAAACCCGGCGGCAGGGGAAGATGCAAATGACTTTGCAATTTCAACAGATGTATTGACCGCTGCGGAAACAGGTATCCTGTTTAAATAAATAATTTGAAAAAGACCAAGACGAAGAATATTCATAACTGCGGGCTCTATCTTATGGATACGGATCTTTGAAAAGTGACTGATTATCCAGTCAAGCCGGCCGCGCCATCTTAAAACCCCGTAAACCAGCGCGGAAAACAAGGCCTGATCTCTTCTTGAAAGATCTGTCTCTTTGTTTTGAATATCTTCCAGTATTCTATCGAGAGTACGGCGTCCTTTATCCAGAGAATTCAAGACAAACAACGCTATCTTGCGAGGATCATCTTTCGAGACCTTTGCAAAACACCCCCTTTTGCCCAATTTCTGCGTCAGACTCAAATTTTAATCCTCGAAATATTCAACATATTCCTCCGGTTAAAAGTTTCGCCTTCCTTGAACTTGAACAAAATTGAGCATTTTTCAAAAGTCTCGTTTCATATTAATTCAGGATAGTGCCGACAGGCAGTTTAAATCCGCGCAGAAAATCTTTAATCAAAAGGTGCTTTCCGGATTCCCCCTGTATCTCCAGGATGGACAGCACCCCTTTTCCGGTGGCAACGCGCAGTTCATCAGGAAACCCTTTTAATACAGTACCGGGGGGGGTATCAACAGGCATAATAATGGGCTTTGAACCGAATATCTTGAGACGTATGTCCCTGCAAAAAGTAAATGCTCCGGGCCATGGTGTCATTCCGCGTATAAAAGCCTCAAGTTTATCTGCCGCCATTTCCCAGTTTATATGGCCGTCATTTTTTTTAAGTATGGGCGCATATGTGGCTGTTGTGTGGTCTTGAGGAGTGGGATTTATGTTATCAGCCTCTATGGCTTTCAGGGTTTTTATAAGAAGATCAGCGCCAAGATCGGCCAGACGTTTGTGAAGGGTGGCTGATGTGTCATCAGGAGAGATTTGAATTTTTGATGTAAAGAGGATGTCTCCTGTATCCAGACCTTCATCCATAAGCATGGTGGTAACTCCGGTCTCCTTTTCGCCGTTTATGACGGCCCACTGGATCGGTGCTGCCCCACGATATTTTGGAAGAAGTGAAGCATGTATATTTAATGCGCCGATTTTAGGTATTTCTAAAATACTTTTTGGAAGAATATGCCCAAAAGCCGACACAACAAACATGTCTGGTTTTAATCTTAACACATTATTTGCGAACTCGTCTGTTTTAATCGACATGGGCTGAATTACATCATATCCCAGACGCACGGCCGCCTCTTTGACAGGAGGAGAAACAGGCTTGCGGCCCCTTCCCTTTGGCCGATCAGGCTGGGTTACCACTAAAACCACGTCATATTTATTCTTGTGAAGGGCGGTTAATGCGGGTACGGCAAAATCCGGAGTACCCATAAATATGATTTTAATTTTTTTCTCTGTCTTTGAATTTGTCATTTTTTACAACGCCGTTACTTTTGCCTTAATATCTTCTTGATACGGTTTTTATAAAGACCTCTTTTTAAAGTGCTTATCCGGTCTATAAATAAGATGCCGTCTAAATGGTCAATTTCATGCTGCAAGACAACGGCAAGGTGCCCATGGGCCTCTATCCTCAATGGCTTCTCTTTCCTGTCAAACCCTTCAACCAGAACAGAGACTGAACGTTTTACATCGGTCCTGTAATCAGGAACGCTCAGGCATCCTTCGTTTTCGGAAATAGTGGTTCCTTCACTGGAAATAATTTTTGGATTTATAAGAACATGCAAGGATCGCTTTTCATCCCTTGGCGAAATGTCGTAAACAATAATGCTTTGGTCAAACCCCACCTGTATGGCGGCCAGTCCCACGCCTGGAGCTTCATACATGGTGGAAGACATGTCTTCAATCATATCCTGAATTTTGCCGTCGATATTTTCTACGGGTTTTGCAGGCTGACTGAGAAATTTATCCGGATATGTTAATATGTTAAGTATCGTCATCGTGACAGCTTGAGACCTTTTGTAATTGCCATACATTAACACCCATTATCATTGCAGATACCAGACCTATAATTATTATAGGGGCTATTTGGATTACATGGTTTACAAGTATAAAGCCGAGGGCGTCCTTTGCCGAAATCCCGAAAAGAGAAAGGGCAAACACTCCTCCTGCTTCCCAGAGCCCCCAGTAACCGGGTACGGACGGAAGAGCGATAAACAGGCAGATAATTATCATGACCACCATGATCTCAAAATATGAAAGCCGTATGCCTGGGCAGCCAAGCGCCATTACATAATATGATAAAGCTGCAAGGCTCCATATAATAATTGACAGCACAATGCAAATACCCACCTTTTTTGGATTCTTAATCAGAACAAAACCTAAGGCAAAATTTTCTAAAAAACCTGTAAGAGGTGTACAAATTCTTTCCTGCATCCGGTTTCTAAAATCACTGCCCATAAAAAAAAATAGAGCCGGCAATGCCATTATCAATCTTTTTAAAATCTTTCGGAAAGCGGAAAAGCTGATTATTATTATTCCGGCAATTAAGGCTACGCTCAGTTTGAAGATGCCCGCGCCGATAGCTACCAGTGTTTCTCTGTTCAGATGATACTTGCCAAAGGAAATATCAAGCGCCGGATCTATATGAACAAATGTGAATACAGTTATTGAAAGCAGTATCAGAAGAATTATATCAAACAACCTTTCTACCGCGACCGTTGCAAGGCCTGTAGAAAATGGAATATTATCCTTTTTCCGCAGAATTGCCGGCCTTGCCAACTCGCCTATCCTGCCGGGAAGGATGCAGTTTAACATAAATGCAATCATCATCGGATGGAATGCCTGCCAAAAGCTTACTGTGTGAGCCGCCCCAAGGATAAACCGCCATCTAATGGTTCTTATAACAAAACTAATTATGGCGATAAATACAGATGGTAATATCCAAAAATAATTTATTGTTGTCAAATAGGTTGCAAGATCGGCAAACGGAACCTTTCTAAATGACAGATAAAGGGCTAATCCTGACAATAATATTCCCAGAACCAGAGAAATAATTATGTTTTTTTTTATATGCATAACCCACGGGTTGTCAGGAAAGGATGTCGCGTGCCTTGTCAATGTCCTTTTTTATCTGATCTGATAATTCTGAAATATTTAAAAACTTTTTTTCATCTCTGAGCCGTTTTATAAAATTTACGCGGATTTTCTGCCCATATATATCATCATTAAAGTCGAGGATATGAGCCTCAACCGTAAAAATGTGGTCATCAAAAGTCGGGCTGTATCCGATATTGGCAACCCCTTTATATTTACTTCCTTTGCATTCAACAATAACCGCATAGACACCGGTTTTAGGGCTCAGCTCATCATAAAGTTTTATATTGGCGGTAGGAAAGCCGAGGAGCCTGCCCCCTCTGTCTCTCCCGGTCATAACCGTGCCCCTTATCTGGTAATGCCTGCCTAAAAGTTTTTGGGATTCAGCAACTTTCCCTTCCGAGATCAGTTCGCGTATCCTGGTGCTGCTGATTTTATCTTCCGAATTATTTGATATTTGAAGTTCACTTACAACGATTACTTCAAAACCGATTTGTTTTCCATATGTTTTAAGTAAATCAAGGTTGCCTTCACGGTTTTTGCCAAAAGCATAATCTTCTCCAACAACAATGGCTTTCATGCCGATACGATCAACCAGAATTTCCTCTATAAATTCCTTTGCCGGTATTGAGGCGAATTCACGTGTAAAGGGTATACAGATAAGAATATCAATTCCGGTCTTTGCGATAAGCTCTGCTTTTTGTTCATACAGGGTTATAAGGGGTGGATGGTTGTTTTGTTTTAACACCCTGATCGGATGAGGTTCAAAGGTCATGGCAACAGATGTGCCGTCAAGCTCTTTGGCCTTTTCAATCACCTTTTGGAAAAGGGCTTGATGCCCTATATGCACACCATCAAAATTTCCGATGGTAATAACGGCATTTTTGTATGGATGGTCAATTTTTTCAATCTGTTCAACAACTTGCATTTTAATTTTTTCCAGCCTTTCATTTTTAACACGGAGCGCACAGAGATCATAGAGAAAGCCGTCAATAAATCTTGACAACAAACAAAAAAGAATTTAGTTAAATTAATTCTATTAAAAAATCAATCCTTTTAATTTTTCAAAGGTTTCTTTGTGCCGAAGTGGTGGAACTGGTAGACGCGCTAGGTTCAGGGCCTAGTGGGCGCATGCCTGTGGGAGTTCGAGTCTCCCCTTCGGCACCAAAACAAAAAAGGCTGTAATCATAATTGATTACAGCCTTTTTTGTTTATTCCTTGTCTCGCTTCACTCACTCTCGCCTGCGGCGAGCCTTCCGCTTCGCTCCGCCTTTTTTCCATGCACCTTATTTTAGAGAAGTGGATAAACATAAAATATGTAGCGCCGCTAATTTAGATAAATTCACTTGACCCTTGATTTCTGTTTTGCTATTTTAGGATATAGCATGAAGTTAAAATAACAGAGGGTCTTATTTTAGGATGCGACGGGACAATGAAACGAGATCTCCAGGGACATTACGTTACAATATCAACAGTGGGCGAAAAGGCCAAGGCCTTTGTCCCCGCTCCGCTGCCGCCAAAACCGCCGATTGAGTGGACGCCGGAGCTGCGCGGCAAGTTTGACCAGGCGCTGCTCGCACTCGGGCGGCTGGATAGCATCTCCACCTTTCTGCCAGATATCTCCTTATTTCTCTATATGTATGTACGCAAAGAAGCGGTTCTCTCCTCCATGATCGAGGGGACGCAGTCATCGCTTTCCGACCTTTTGCTTTTTGAACTGGATATGGAGCCCGGCGTGCCGCTGGATGATGTTCGGGAAGTGAGCAACTATGTGGCTGCCCTGAATTATGGTCTGAACCGGTTGTCCGAGGGGTTTCCGCTGTCCCTGCGTCTGGTCAAAGAAATGCATGGTGTGTTGCTCTCCAAGGGACGGGGCAGTAATCAGGCTCCAGGTGAGTTTCGCAGAACCCAGAACTGGATCGGCGGCACCCGACCCGGCAACGCGGCATTTGTTCCGCCGCCGGCCGAGCAAGTACTGGAGTGCATGGGAAAGCTGGAATTATTTCTGCACGACCAGCCTGAACCTGTTCCAGCGTTGCTCAAGGCCGCTCTGGCCCATGTACAGTTTGAAACCATCCACCCGTTTTTAGATGGTAACGGTCGTCTTGGGCGACTCTTGATCCCCTTACTATTGTGTGAACAAAAAGTGCTTCGAGAACCGATGCTCTACCTGAGCCTCTATTTCAAAACGCACCGGCAGTATTATTATGAATTGCTTAATAAGGTGCGCCTGACCGGTGACTGGGAAGCCTGGCTCGATTTTTTCGCAGAGGCGGTCATTGTCACTGCCACCCAGGCGGTGGACACGACTAAACAGCTTGTCGATTTGGCCGGTGAGGACCGTAACAAAATCAGTAGCCTTGGGCGGGCAGCAGCGTCAACATTGCGCGTTCACCGGGTGTTAATGGAGCAACCGATAGCTACTGCTAAGTGGTTGGTGAAAAAGACAGGTATCACCCCGGCCACTGTCAACAATTGCCTTGTGTCTCTGAAGAGCCTCGGTATTGTTCGGGAATTGACGGGCGCAAAGCGCAACAGGCTGTTTAGTTATACCGGGTATGTAGAAATAATAAACCAGGGGACGGAACTGCCTGGTTAAGTTGGAAATAACAACCGGACAGAAGCGGAGCAATCTGTCCGGGACGTTAAACACAATGGCTAAATAAAAAACCGGTTAAACTCCGGAAAGAAAGAAGAAACTGTTCGCTGAACTTCTGAGTAAAAACCAGTTGTATGTCACACAATCTATCAAACCGAAGGCGGAAAAACGAAAATTGAGGTGCGCCTTGAAAATAAAACTGTCTGGCTGACGCAAAAGCTTATGGTAGAGCTGTTTCAGACAACAAAACATAAGCTTTCACATTCAAAACATTTATGTTGATGTGTTTTTAGTCTTAAAAGCTGTCAGACAGTTTAAAGTGTTGTTAACCATGATCAGATCTTAAAAATAATTTTGCAGAGGAGGGACAAGGTGAATCGAGTTAATGTGAAAAATAATGTAGCCTGGGTTGGCAAGATTGATTGGGAGTTAAGGAAATTCCATGGGAATGAATATTCAACGCACCGGGGTTCAACATACAATTCTTATTTAATCAAAGAAGAAAAAGTTGCATTAATTGATACAGTATGGGTGCCTTTTTCAAAAGAGTTTTGTGAAAACCTTACCAATGAGATTGACCTGTCCAAAATTGATTATGTTATTGCAAATCATGCAGAAAGTGATCATAGCGGTGCATTGCCGGAGCTGATGCGTCATATCCCTGAAACACCGATATATTGTACCAAAAACGGCGTCAAATCATTAAAGGGACATTATCACAAGGACTGGAATTTCAAGATTGTCAAAACCGGAGATCGGCTGAGTTTGGGTGAAAAGGAACTGATCTTTATTGAAGCACCGATGCTCCATTGGCCTGACAGCATGTTCTGTTATCTTACAAAAGACAATATCTTATTCAGTAATGACGCGTTTGGTCAGCATTATGCTTCTGAACACATGTTTAACGATTTGGTTGATCAGTTTGAGCTGATGACGGAATGTATTAAATATTATGCAAACATATTGACTCCGTTCAGTAAACTTGTAGATAAAAAAATTAAAGAGGTTTTGTCTTTTAATCTGCCTGTTGAAATCATTTGCCCAAGCCATGGTGTCATATGGCGAGATAATCCCGTGCAGATAGTGAATAAATATTTAGAATGGGCTAATGATTACAAAGAAAATCAGATTACCATACTTTATGACACGATGTGGAATGGAACACGGGTAGTGGCTGAGAATATCGCAACAGGCATTAAATCTTCGGACAGTTCAGTTAATATTAAACTTTACAATATTTCCAAAACAGATAGAAGTGATATAATTACAGACGTTTTCAGGTCTAAGGGAATCGTTGTTGGTTCACCGACCATCAACAAAGGTATCCTCACCTCTGTTGCAGGGATTCTCGAAGAAATAAAGGGACTAAGATTTGCTGGTAAAAAAGCGGCGGCCTTTGGAAGCTATGGCTGGAGCGGGGAATCAGTAAAAGTAATTTTGGATATTTTGGAAAAGTCGGGGTTTCAAATAGTAGATCAAGGCTTGAAGGTAATGTGGAATCCGGATGAGGAAGATATTAAGAGCTGTATCGAATATGGAAAAACACTTTCTGAACTTTTATCCTAAAGAGAATCTTAGGAAAACATAATCAGGCCTTCCGCCTGGCTCCGCCTTCAGACAGAACCTCACGATTCCGCCCTTGTCTTCGGCTAATACTTTTGTTAATGTATCAAAATATTAACAATGAATAACTGAACCCTTATTTTAATTTTAAGAAATAGTGAGAATGATTTTGGAAACCGGGAAAAGAGAAAAACTAAAAAATAATATCAAATTGAAAGAAACTTCCAATGAGTATTGAACCAGAAAAAATTATTTATACAATGTCAAGAGTCAGCAAGGCATACCAGAACAAACCTGTGCTAAAAGACATATCCCTTTCCTATTTTCTTGGTGCCAAAATTGGCGTCTTAGGATTAAATGCCTCGGGGAAAAGTTCTCTTTTACGTATTATGGCAGGTGTTGATCAGGAATATGACGGAAAAGCCGTACTTTCCCCGGGATACACTTTAGGGTTTCTTGAGCAGGAACCTTTGCTTGATTCAGATAAAACCGTAAAAGCTGTAGTTGAAGAAGGCCTGCTGGAGGTTGTAGATCTTGTTGCGGAATACAATAAAATCAGTGAAAAATTTGCTGAGCCAATGTCTGACGATGAAATGAATCAACTTATTGAGCGCCACGGCGAATTGCAGGAAAAAATCGATCATCTTGATGCCTGGGATATTGACGCGCGTTTAGAAATGGCAATGGATGCGTTGCGCTGCCCTCCGGGAGATACTCCAATTAATGTTATTTCCGGTGGTGAAAAAAGACGTGTGGCTTTATGCAGACTTTTATTGCAGAAGCCGGATATCCTGCTGTTGGATGAACCGACAAATCATCTTGATGCCGAAACCATAGCCTGGCTCGAACATCATCTTCAGCAGTATAAGGGTACGGTGATTGCCGTCACGCATGATCGTTATTTTTTAGATAACGTAGCGGGTTGGATTTTAGAGCTTGATCGAGGACACGGCATCCCGTGGAAAGGCAACTATTCTTCATGGCTTGAACAAAAACAATTACAGCTTAACCAGGAAGAAAAATCGGAATCAAAACGGCAGAAGGCCTTGCAGCGGGAATTGGAATGGATCAGCATGTCACCAAAAGGCCGCCAGGCAAAGGGAAAGGCACGCATTAATGCTTATGAAACTCTTTTAAGCCAGAATTATGAAAAAGGGGCCAAAGATCTTGAAATATATATTCCACCAGGACCACGTCTTGGAAAGGTAGTTATTCAAGCAGAAAACTTGAGCAAAGCATATGGCGATCGCCTTCTCTTTGAGGGATTGACATTTGCTTTACCTGCGGGAGGTATTGTCGGCGTTGTCGGTCCTAACGGCGCGGGCAAAACAACACTCTTTAAAATTATAACCGGTTTGGAAAAACCTGATTCCGGGATTATTAACATCGGGGACACTGTTAAACTCGCTTGCGTTGATCAGGAACGCGATATTCTTAAACCCGACAAGACTATATGGGAAGTGATTTCCGGTGGCAGGGATATGGTTGAGCTTGGGAAAATAGAAGTGAACTCAAGGGCCTATGTTGCCCGTTTTAATTTTTCGGGATCAGACCAGCAGAAAAAAGTAAACATGATTTCAGGCGGCGAGCGTAATAGAGTCCATCTTGCGTGTATGCTCAAAGAGGGCGCCAATGTGTTGCTTTTAGACGAACCTACAAATGATCTTGATGTGAATACAATGCGTGCCCTTGAAGAAGCGTTGGAACATTTTGGAGGCTGCGCGGTTATTATCACTCATGATCGCTGGTTTCTCGATCGCATCGCCACCCATATTCTTGCTTTTGAGGGAGACAGTGCTGTCATGTGGTTTGAAGGCAATTATTCAGATTATGAAGCTGACAGAAAAAAGAGGCTTGGAAAGGCCGCTGAACAGCCCCATAGAATCAAATACAGACATTTGACAAGAGGCTAAATACAGGGGACTTGTGAGGACTCTTGGCAGAGTAGAGAGCTGGTTGCTGCGACCTTAGGTTTGGCATATCTGTTTCCGCCCGTTTCGTCTGGCAGTGCCTCAATAGCCGTGCCGTAGCTACCTTGGACAGCCCTCCCTCATCAAACCGTGCATGCGGTTTTCCCGCACACGGCTTTCCGATGTTCTTCACCGCAGGGCATGCGCCCTTGTCCAAAAACGGCTGTTCCTTTAATTCAGGAGGATATTGATATATTAGCTTCATTTCCAAAAGCCCTGCCTGAATTGTATTTTTTTTAGACATCCTAACGGAATATCAGGTTGCAGGGCTGGCGAACAGTTTGGAAAAAGGTATCTTTATAAAGGGCATCCCAAAATGATAACCAGAATATATTGGATATTAATCGTGGCCTGCCACGCGAAGCCCGAAGGGCGAAGCGTGGTGGAGGCGGCGGGAGTCGAACCCGCGTCCGGTAATATTCCACAAAGGCATCTACATATTTAGCCCAAGCTTTAGCTTTCGCCTTTCAAGTCCCCCTCAGGCAGGCTACTTAAAAGGCTATCCTGTAAAATTTCGCCAATCCTTTAACAGGCAATCCGGACGGCTATCCCACTAATCGGCGCCCTTACCGGATGCGCAGGAATAATCCGGCAGGACGTTAGCCTAAGCGGCTAAAGCGTAGTTATAATCATCTGCGATTATTTTAAGTCCCCATCATTTTTACGAGCTGACAGGAGCTCGATATGCAACCTTAGCTTCCTTATCCCCGTCGAAACCGTTTCGCCCCCATGAAAAGAGTGGAAAAACAGACGTGTTAAAAAAACCTTATTTTATATACTAAGCCAGCATGTTCAATTTGTCAAACTTTTCGCTGAAACATAATAGATAGTGCCTGAACGAAAACCCCTTTTTTTGTCATTTTGACCAAAGGGAGAAATCTTAAATTTCAATATCAATAATATGATAAAATTTCTCGCTCCGCTCGAAATGACAGTTTTGGATAGTTTTAGTTCGGGCATTCGGGCTCCTGGATATAACCATAAATGGCTGTAAATGATTGACACATAAATAAGCTGGTGTTATATTTTATAAGTAAAAAATCAATATGAGCCCGCTGTTTAACATATAAAGTGTTTTTCAGCTTTTTTGCGTTAACCAATAAAACAATGAGACTAAACAAAGAGGAGGATTATATGTTTGGAATCGGCATGCCGGAACTAATCATTATTCTCGTTATCATTCTGATAATTTTTGGAGCTGGTAAACTTCCTGAAATTGGAGCAGGTGTAGGCAAGGCCATAAAAAACTTCAAGGGTGCCACATCAGAAAACGAGGAAAAAAAGAAAGAAAAAATTGATGAAGGAAATAAATCCTAATCTGTTTTTATTATTCATGCTAAAAAACTTATTATGAGCATTTGGGATCGCAAGAAACCTTCATTCGGTTTTATTTCTACAAGATTTGCCGGGTTGGACGGAGTTTCGCTTGAAACAAAAAAATGGGCTGAGATGCTTGCCTCAAAGGGTTGTCCTGTATATTTTATGGCAGGAATGCTTGACACCGATCCCGCAATCTCTCATCTTGTGCCTAAGGCATTCTTTAATCACGAAGAAATCCTTGAAATACAACAGGCTATTTTCGTAGAAAAAAAACGCACACCTGAAATCAGCAGAAGAATTCAGCAGCTGAAAGAAGAGCTGAAAGTTGAGATCGCAAAATTTCATTCAAATTTTGGTTTCGAAATCCTGGTTGTAGAAAATGCTCTGGCAATTCCTGTAAATATCCCGCTCGGTCTTGCAATAACAGAATTTATAATTGAAACAGGAATGCCCACAATAGCTCATCATCATGACTTCCCCTGGGAAAGGGAAAGATTCTACAGCCCGATTGCTACAGACTATTTAAGAGCCGCATTTCCGCCGGTTCATCCAAAGATACAACATGTGGTAATTAATTCTATAGCCGGACAAAAGTTTGGCAGCTTTACAGGAGCCAGTTGGACATTAATTCCAAATGTTGTCGACTTTAAAATTCTCCCTCCACAAATAGACGATTATAATCGCGATTTAAAAAAAGAAATCGGCCTTGATGAAGATGCTCTTTTGGTGCTTCAACCAACAAGGGTTATTTCAAGAAAAGGGATAGAAACCGCTGCTGAAATTGTAAAAAGGCTTGACCACCCAAAAGCATCACTTGTGATAAGCCACAAGACAGGAGATGAAGGGCGGGATTATTTAATGCGCATTGAAGAGTTCGTAAAATTAATAAATGTTGATCTTAAAATAATATCCGACAGGATCGGGTTAAAAAGGGGTTTTGATGAAAACGGGAGGAAAATATACACATTGTGGGATGTGTATCAACACGCAAATCTTATAACCTATCCATCTGCATATGAAGGGTACGGCAATGCCTTTGTTGAAGCCATATATTTCAGAAAGCCGATAGCTATTAACAGGTATTCAATTTTTGTGGCAGATATTGAGCCAAAAGGTTTTGATGTAATTTCTTTTAACAGCTATATAACACAAAATACTATCGACAACATAAACGATCTGTTAAAAAACCCTGAGCGGATGGCTCAAATGGCTGAAAAAAACTATATGCTTGGATGGCGTTATCTTTCATATGAAATGCTCGAAGAAAAGATTGAACAGCTTTTAATTAATTATTACGGGTCTTAGCAAAGTTAAAATGCCTTTACCGCCTCTTCTCTTGATTTAACCGCATGCCCATCTTTGCCGCAATTTCTTCCAGGCTTTTCAGCGCCTTGCCATAGTCATAATCATTTAATTGATTTTCAAGCTTCTGGAGTGTTGAGAAATCCAGATGTTCCTTAACAGCTTTAAAACTAATATTAATTTTTTCAGGATCGGCAAGTTCAAGAGCATCAGCAAGCTGTTTCAACAAAGGCATGACCTCTGCCGCAAGAACCTCTTTTGCCATAACCGGGGTATCCATAGATTCTCCCTGAACAACTGTTTCACCAGGAAACACGAACTTTCGTTTCTGATCCTCAGATTGCCGGCCGAGGCGCACTGTGAAGTTGAAAGTGCTTCCCTTGCCGGATTCGCTTTCGACCCAGATTCTGCCGCCCATCAACCCCACAAGCCGCTTGCAGATGCTAAGCCCCAATCCTGTGCCGGAATGTTTTCGCGTGGTGGAGGTATCAGCCTGGGTGAAAGGTTTAAAAAGTTTGTCGACGTATTCAGGCGTTATCCCGATACCGGTGTCTTTTACAAAAAATGCAAGTGTTGTCCGGTCTGAGGTTTTCTCCAAAGCCTTTACTCCCACAAGGATGATGCCGCCCTTTTTTGTGAACTTTATTGCATTGTCCACCAGATTCGTGATAATTTGCTGAAGACGCAAAGAATCGCCGACAAGAGCATTTGGCGCTTCAGAATCAATATTAACATGAAGCTCGACCCCCTTCTCAACAGCCTTAGTCATAAACGCGTCCGTTACTCTATCTATTACCTCGTCTAACAAAAAGGGGTGTGTTTCTATGTCGAGCTTATCAGCTTCGATCTTTGAAAAATCGAGGATGTCATTGATGATTCCCAGCAGGGAATAAGCTGACGATTGAATTATTCCCAGATAATGCTTCACTTTGGGAGGGGAATCCTCGCTCAGCGCCAGGTCGGTGGCGGCAATGACCCCATTCATGGGTGTCCGAATTTCATGGCTCATATTGGCCAAAAAGTCGCTCTTGGCTCTGGTGGCGGCTTCGGCGTCCCGTTTAGCCTTCGCTTCCCGAAGGTACGCATTCTGAAGCCTCTTTTCTGCTTTCACCTCGGCGGTCAAATCACGGAGGATCTCGAATCCTCCCAGAACTTTTCCTGAAGAATCCTTCAGGAGAGCGGAACTGGCCATTATTGGAATCTCGCGGCCTTTTCGATTTTTTATGGTTGCCCGTTGGCCCACTGTAGCCTCATCGGTTTCCAGAGCCTTTTCTACTGGACATCCGTCTTTGCAGATTGAACTATTAAACACTTCGCAACATGGCATTCCAATTGCCTCTTCGCGTGACAGGCCTGCCAGACGTGCTGCAGCCTCATTAATAAATGCCACATTCATCTCCGGATCGACCGTGAAGAAGGGATCGGAAATCCCGAGCTTGAGGCTGTTGGCATATTCCATCCTGTCTCGTATGCTTTTTACCATTTGGTTGAAGTTGTGAGACAATGCTCCGATCGAGTCTTGATGATCATCGACAACTTTTACAGTAACATCACCCGCAGCCACCTGGCCGGTTTTTTCCCCAAGCAGGCGGATACGCTGTGAAACCATCCTGGAAAAGAAAAAATTGATGAAGAGCACCAGGCCTATAAGAGCGGTCGCAAAATAGATAATAAGTCTGTTTCTAGTCTGAACTATTGCCGCAAGCACATCCCCTACATGCTGTTTAATAACCATTGCACCAAGGACCTTTCTGCTGGCTCCATGACAGTGGCGGCAGGATGATTCATTAAGGATCGGCTTAATGGTTACCAGAAAAGATTTTTCGTTCTCTATGTCGGCAAATGATTCTCCAGGGGCTTTGCCGGTTGCCAGCACTTGAGCCAAAGCCTTGCGCGAATCGTTCCCATTGAGGTACTTTTCCATGCTGCTGTTAACGCGTTCCTTTTCTGACGCATAAGAGATTCCCCTGCGAAAGTCCAGAATATAGACCTGGATATTGCCTATACGCTCTTTGACATCCTTCATCTGTTCCCTTATTGTTTTTTCGTCCCCTATGGACATGGGAAACCTGATGGCGCTGTAAATATTTTCCATGAGGCTGTCCGAAAAGTGCGCTACCTGGTCCATAGCGGTCCTTTTATGTATTACAAGACTCTGATAGAGACTAAGACCCATAAAGAAACCCACAAGAACAACGGTGACTATAAACATCTTGGTTCGCATTCTCATGCTTTTCAAAGGTTTATTAATCAGGTTTCTCATCAACTTAACCTCCGGATCAACGGGAACTTGCAGGCCGGGTTAATAGCGCAGGCAATTTTATTGAAATGACTTAATGGCCTCTTCTTTTGAGTTAAAAATATCAATTACTCTATCCATCCGGACAAGCTCAAACAGTGAACGAACCGGCTCCTGCACTCCGCACAGCTTGAGGTTGCCTCCCAGCTTACTTAATTGTTTTTGACAAAACAGCAGTGTTCCGCACCCGGAACTGTCGATAAATTTAACATGGCTCATTTCAAATATCACTTTATTGCTTTCATTAAGTATAGAAGCAAAGCCTGTCTTGAATTCATCAGTATTGCCGGCGTCAAGAACCTCTGTTAGAACCGTTACAACAGTAATGTCACTAATTTCTTCCGTGCTTAATTCCATCTTAATTACCTCCGGTTATAGACTTTCAGATAATTCATTTCACAAGGCTAAAGGGAGGCTTTAAGGCGTACATGTCAGTACGTCGTCGAGAAGTCCGACCGATAACGCGGTGAAATTATTTATCTGAAAGTCTATAGTTTAATTTTCAAACAGGTGCAATTTTTACCTTGATCATCCCGAGAATATACCACTTCATCCACAGTATGAGCAATTATGTGAAGACCGAATCCATTTTCACGTGATCCGTCAAATACCGGCTGTGGAACCGATTTCAGTTCGAACTTTTCACCCCGGTCGTAAAACCGAATCTCAATTTCGTCAGCCGATGCTTTGGCATTGATCTGAATCGTTTCATTGCCGCGGCTTTTATATGCATGCTTAATTATATTTACCGTAACTTCGGTAACAGCCAGTTCGATCATGCTTATACGCTTTGCATCCAGCGAATAATCCTTTACCCGGGCACAAAACTCTCTGGCAAAGGCTCTGACCCGCTCCAGCTCTTTCAGGTCGCTTATTATCTCAAGTTCTGATTCAGTTGACAGCGCGGGGCGTGATGCCCTCTTGCCGATCTTGACTAAAACGCAGGTAACATCATCATCAAAGGTTTCAGATTCTGAAAATGCGATAATATCGTTCCAGATACTGTTTATAAGATTTTCCAGCTCGATTTTTGCGTTTATCTGCACAAAATCGACCAGACGTTTCTCTCCATAAAGATTGCCATCCCGATCTTTGGATTCTGTCAAGCCGTCTGAATAGAACACAAAAAGATCTCCTGGTTTGAACCGAACGGTTTTCTGCCTGAATGGCTCCTTTTCCGGAAAACCAAGCGGCATATTAACCCCGCGGAGCAAACTGCAGTTGTTTGTATCATTGTGAAAATGAATAGTCCTCATATGCCCGCAATCAACAAAGCTGTACATATATTGGGCCATATCGAATCTCGCATAACACAGGGTTGCAAAGGTTTCCAAATCTTCGAGCTGATCGATCACTTGTGTGTGTACAGATGAAATAATTTGAGCCGGCTCAGGCGGATTATCTTTGTTGATTAAAAGGCTTAGTTCATTCAGAACACGCAAAAGATGGCTCTTTAATGCCGCACCCAAAAGAGCTGCAGGGATTCCCTTGCCCATAACATCTCCAACCACAATGTCAAAACACAGGTCGCTGTGTTTAAAGAAATCATAAAAATCACCGTCGATCTTTTGTGAAGCAGCTGTTAAATGGGCTATCTGAATCCCCTGGATATTATGTGGAGATTGGCCGATCAGAAGGGTTTGCTGAATTCTGGAGGCTATATATATTTCCTGATCACGCGCTTCTTTAAGAGCCAGATGTGTCTTAACCCTTGCTTTTACTTCAGCTGCATGAAACGGTTTGGTGATATAATCCAGCGCACCCACTTCAAATCCTCTGGTTTTGTGCCCCTCTTCACTCATTGCAGTAATGAAAATTATCGGGATATCTTTGGTCTTTGTAGCAGCTTTCAGCCGGGTGCATACCTCATATCCGTTCATTTCAGGCATCATAATGTCCAGAAGGATCAGGTCAGGCAGGTATTTGTCTGCGTATTCAAGCGCTTTTGCCCCGTTTTTGGCGATTCCCAACCGGTAATCATTTTTCAATGTATTCACCAGCAGGTCGATATTGATCGAATTATCATCAACAATTAAAACTAAAGGCTTAACTTTTTTCATGGTTGTCACCCAATCCCTCAATCCCTCAGTCCCTTAATCCCCTTGAGTGTTTTCAGAGCATTATCATAGTCATAATTATTTATTTGATTTTCAAGTTTTTCTATTATGGATTTGTCAATATGTTCCTTTACGCCATTAAAATGCATCTTAATTTCTTCAGGATCGGCAAGTTCAAGGTCATCGGCAAGCTGTTTCAACAAGGGTATGACCTTTGCCGGATCAACAGCGCCGACTTTAACATCCAACGGCTCCCTGCCTGTGAGTTGCACGCGGACAGGACTTTTTTCCGTATCAGCAAGGGTCTGCAAAGATTTCAGTACCCGGTTCAGCGCCGCCACCATATTATCTGCCAGGTTTTCCCCTGGTGGATTTACAGCTCCTTTTCTGCTTGCTTTCTCAAGCTGAAAGGCCGCCTCTTGCAAATCAACAGCTCCGATATTGCCGGCGCTCCCTTTGAGGCTGTGAGCCAAATGCACAAGTGATTCCCAGTCTTTCTTATCAAATAGATCCTTTATGTTGCTGGGAACATCCTTATTGTTCCTGAGGAATCCCATCAGTATACGTTTAAAAACATCTGAGCCGATATCCAGCGCTTTCAAGGCATCCTGTATGTTTATCCCCGGCAGTTTAGCCGGAAGAACCTGGGTTGCGATAACAGGGGTATCCACAGCCTCTTCCGGGACAACTGTTTCAGCTTCTTTGTCGTACGGCAGCCCTTTTTGTGATTTTATCGTTCTCCATATTGTCTGGAATAATCTGTCCTGATTTATGGGTTTGCTAATGTAGCCATCCATTCCGGCCTCCAGACATTTTTCCTCATCCCCCTTCATGGCATGGGCTGTCATTGCAATTATCGGAAGCGATTTCAATTCCGGGATTTTTCGAATACCGGCTGTCGCTTCATACCCATCCATTTTCGGCATCTGGATGTCCATTAGTACGGCATCAAACCGGCCTTTCCTTGCCGCCTTGACCGCCGCCTCCCCATTATTGACGATTTCGACAACAATTTCTGCTCCCTCCAGTATTGCCTTTGCAATTTCCTGGTTCGTTGGGTTATCCTCTGCCACAAGGATCCTAAGCCCTTTCAGGTGTTTCTTGTATATTGATGCCTTTGTTGTGATTTCTCTGCCGGGTCTTGTTTCCCTCGATTCCTTTCCAAATGCATCCATTATAGCATTAAAAAGAGTTGATTGGAATATGGGTTTGGTCAGAAAAGCGTTGATCCCTGCCTTTTTAGCCTCCAGCTTTTCGGCTTCTCTTCCAAAGGCGGTCATCATGATTATCGGAATATTCAGCTTCAAATCTTCCCTGATTATTCTTGCAGCCTCAATTCCATCCATCTCCGGCATGCGCCAATCAATAATCACCAGATCAAACGGTTCTTTCATGGTCTGGTTTTCTTGAAGCACGTCAAGCGCCTCTTTACCTGATGAGACCAATTCCGGCCTGAAACCAAAAGACTCTAAAATCCTTTGCAAAATAGTTCTGCTGTCAGGGCAATCGTCAACAACCAATACTTTTAAACCCTGGATATCAGGCGGCGGTATTAACCTGCGTTTGCACTCTTTGGCCCGGCATTTGAAAGTTACCGTAAAATGGAAAGTGCTTCCCTTGCCCAACTCACTTTCGACCCGGATGTCACCGTGCATCAACTCCACAAGCTGTTTGCAGATACTAAGCCCCAATCCGGTCCCGGCATATTTTCGCGTAGTGGACACATCAGCCTGGCTGAAAGGTTTAAAAAGTTTGCTGACATATTCAGGCGCTATCCCGATACCGGTGTCTTTTACAAAAAATGCAAGTGTTGCCTGGTCTGATGTTTTCTCCAAAGCCTTTACTCCCACAAGGATAATGCCGCCTTTGGGGGTGAACTTAATTGCGTTGTCCACCAGATTCTTGATAATTTGCTGGAGACGGAACGAATCACCGGTAAAAGCCCTTGGCGTTTCCAGATCGATATCAACAAGAAGTTCGATGTTTTTATCGGAGCTCTTTTTGATGAACATATCGGTTACTCTATCCAGCACCACGTCAAGCATAAAAGGCCGTGATTCCAGCTCAATCCTGCCGGCTTCAACCTTTGAAAAGTCAAGAATATCATTGATGAGTTCCAGTAAAGAATAGGCTGAAGATTGTATGATCTCCAGATAGTGATTAACTCTGGGAGGCAAATCTTCACTCAGCGCCAGGTCGGCGGCGGCGATTACTCCGTTCATCGGAGTCCTGATCTCATGGCTCATGTTGGCCAAGAACACACTTTTTGCTTCAGTGGCCGATTCCGCGGCTTTTTTTGCTTTAATCAGGTCTTTCTCTGCCCGCTCACGAAAGGAGACCTCTTTCTCAAGTCTGATACGGGATACTGAAAGCCCCCTGTTTAGATTCAGGATTTCAATGATAAAACCCGACATAATAACAAATATAATCGCTGCAAATAAAAACCAGTACCAGTATTTTTTAATAACATCTGCCAGGGTTATTTTGCCAAAATCCTTGTAAGGCCCAACCTTTAGATACTTTAAACACTCATGTATCGGTTGATAGTTCATGGGTATGGTCCATCCCCCGCATTCTGCTGCTATGGCCGCAGGGGAGTCCGCGGGCATTTCAAGAAGCGCTATTGCAACTTTTTCCGCCAATTCATTCGGAGTGTGTTTGAGTTCCGCCATTGGCCATTCAGGATATCCTCGGGTTGAGTGAGGAAATGGCGGGGAATCCACTGTCTTCCCGCCGTGCTCATGAACCACATAAAAGTTTTGAAGATTGATCTTTCCTTCAGCGTGCATTCTTATGAATGTATCGGCCCTTACTGTTCCGGCATCGACCTCGCCGTCTCTGACCGCGTAAACAACGGCATCTTGTGTGCCAATAAATTTAAGATCTTTGAAATCCCTGTACGGATCAATCCCTTTTTCCTTAAATTCCCGCCAAGCCATTCTCCAGCCCCCAAAAGAGCCTTCTGCTGTGGCCGCGAAGGTTTTGCCTTTGATATCCTTGAGCTGCCGCATGTCGCTCCGCTCCGCCTTCCAGAAAATCACCCCCCAGTATTTGGTATAAAAGCTATCGAGACACCGGTTTTTCAATGTAGCGATACGGTTTGCTCCATACCGGTGTTCCAGTTCTACATAAAAGGATGAGTTGGCCAGAATAAAATCGACCTCCTCTTTTTCAACAGAAGAGTAAATTTGTTCATGATCAAGGGGTATAATAACAAAGGTTTTGCCGGGGATCCTGGCTGTAAGATATTTTGCGGTAGGCGACCAGTTTTCCAGGCATCGCTCAAATCCTCTTTTGGCAAGAACTCCGATTTTTACCTGATCGTTATTTGCCAGAGCAATGCACGCTGCCGTCAAGGTAAAGAATAAAGCTACAATCAGGCAGGCTATAGATACTGAGAGCCTTGAAAAATGTTTAATTTTCACAAGTCTCACCTCATCGGTTTTATGGTAAGCATTCACGGAACGTTAACAGCTACGTTTTATGTAACAGTTGACGGTTGTCGGTTTACAGCTCACGCTTTTTTCAAACGAACTGGCTATATGGCCAGCATAGGCAAGGCTACATCTTTTGCTTTTTGCCTGCCGTAAAGCAGCTCTACCAATTTTATTGCAAATTCCAGAGCCGTGCCCGGCCCCTGACTTGTAATACATTCATCATCAACAACTACCCTGTCTTCAACTGCATCGATATTATCAAGTTGCTTTACAAAGGCAGGATAACAGGTCGCTTTTCTCAGGCCTATTAATCCATGGTGCTGAAAAACAACCGCGGGAGAGGCGCAGATGGCCGCATACAATCCTCCTTCGCGCTGCTGACGTTTTAAAATCAGCTCCAATTCTTTCGAGTCACGCAGGTGCTCAGCTCCGGGCATACCGCCCGGCAAAGCAATTAAGTCATACACAATCTCCGTGCAGTCAGAAATAAGTTTGTCTGCGACCAGTTTTACTCCATGGGCCGCGGTAACCTGTAATTTGTCCACGGATGCAACAGTCACATAAGCGCCGGCCCTTCTCAAAACATCAATAATACACATTGCTTCAATTTCTTCGATGCCGTCTGCTATCGGCACAAGGACTTTTTTAGACATATATCTCTCCTTGCATTTGTTATTTTTTCTTTATGGTTTTAAAATACCAAATTGAACCATTTCTGCAACATCTAAATAGCTTTCATGTTGATTTTACAAAAATATCCTTCTATATTGACATGCAGTAAATTTGGGGGAGTTAAATATTTTTGCATAGCTCCCCTCAAACCGGTCAATTTCAATGCTCTCATAAAAGGAGATATGACTATGCAGGATGTTTTTAACAAAAATGGCTGTGTTGAAAAAAGATATGACCCCAGAAAAATGGCAGATAAATATTTCAGGGTTGAATTCTCAAAGAGCGGGCTAACCCATTTTTACACTTTTAAGCTACGGGATATATCTTCAAAAGGAATGTGTATTCTGATTAAAGAAGGCTCTGATGTTCTGAAATCATTAAAGGTCGGTGATATTCTGGATATGAAATACTATACAGAGGAACAATCGAGCCAGCCTAACGAGCTTAAAACAAAAATAAAACATATCACAAAGGATGATCAGGGAAGATTCAAAGGGCATTGTCTTGTCGGTTTGTCCATAATTGAGTAACTACGAACAAAATCAACATAGTTTAATATGAGCTTAAAAAACCCAATGCGACCTTTAAAAAATGCTCGGTTTTGCAAAGGCCTCCTGATTATACTTCTTATCGCGACCTTTTTCTTTGCGGCATGCGCGCCAAAACAGCTTCAACCCGCCAGGCCTGTGTATGTTGGCCCAGGAGACATCCTGTTTGCACAGGCTGAAGATCTGTTTCAGGCAAAATCGTATGAAAAAGCCATAATCAAGTACACTGAATATCTTTCCGTGTTTCCAAAGGGGCGCCTGGCCGATGCAGCTCTGATGAAAACAGGGATTATCTGGTCTGGTCTTGGCAATAATGCAAAAGCGCTCAATTATTATAATCGTTTAATCGCCGATTATCCGAAAAGTCCTTTTGTTCCTGATACCATGGTCGAAATTCTTGTTGAGCTGTACAACCAGGGCAAATACAATGAGGCAATCAAGCAGGCAAACGATATAATAGAAAGCAATATTGCAGGGATTAATATTATCAGAACATATGTTCTTCTTGGCGATGCTCATCTTGCGACAAGCTCCCCGAAAGATGCCGTTAATTTCTATATCTTAGCGCTTAACAAAGCAAAGGGCCCCGCAAAAGAGGCGATAATTGCAAAAATAAATGAAGCTGCCGGGCCGCTTGGCACAGCCGATATCATATCTTTTTTAAATCAGCTGGAAGATAAAGCACCGGCTGGTTATCTTATGTACCGGTTAGGGCAAGACAAAGCTGAAAAAGAAAAATATGATGATGCTGAAAAGATATTGTCGCAATTTATAGAAAGGTTTCCAAGGCACGAAAACGCATCAACGGCTCAAAAACTGGTAGAGAATATTAAAAAAAAGGCTGCATACAGTAAATACACAATAGGATGTTTGCTCCCGCTAAGCGGTCCTTACGAAAGTTTCGGCCGCATGGCATTAAAAGGCATTGAACTGGCTATGAATCAATTTTGCTCACAGGGCATTCAACCTGCCGTAAAGCTGATTATAAAAGATACGGAGTCCGATGCAAATAAGGCTGCCGAGGCTGTAAAGGAATTATTCGAGGAGCATGTTGCGGCAATTATCGGCCCGATTTTTACAGCGGAATCCGCCGCCCTGGTAGCGCAGGACAAAAGCATTCCGATCATTACCATAACCCAAAAGAATAATATTGCCGATGTTGGAGACTATGTTTTCAGGAATTTCTTCACTCCCATGATGCAGGTTCATACTCTTGTATCTTATGTAATTGAAAAGCTGGGGCTTGGCAGTTTCGCGATCCTTTATCCTGATGATAATTATGGAACAACATTTATGAATCTATTCTGGGATGAAGTTACAGCTTATGGTGGAAAGGTTGTCGGTGTTGAATCATATAATATCGAACATACGGATTTTGCCGATCCCATCAAAAAACTGGTCGGTCTTTATTATGAAGTCCCTGAAGATCTAAAAATAGATGAAGAAGCAGGCAAAAAAGATAATATAAGCAAAGACAAAGAGGAACAAGAACCTCAAGCAGTTGTCGATTTTGATGCTATCTTCATTCCCGATGCGCCGGAACGGGCAGGATTAATTATACCCCAGCTGGCATTTTATGATGTTGAGAATGTGTATCTTTTAGGCACCAATCTGTGGCATTGTGACGGTTTGATTAAAATGGCGCGGCGTTATGTTCAGAACGCAATTATGCCTGATGTTTTTTTTGCGGAAAGCTCTTTAAAACAGGTCGGTGATTTTGTGGCTGTTTTTGAACAAACCTTTAAAGAGAAACCGGGATTTATAGAGGCTGTAGCTTATGACTCGGCAATGATATTATTCCAGATTGTAAGCAGGCCTGATATTCGATACAGAAGCTCCATCAAAAACGCATTAATTAATCTTAACAATTTTCAGGGCGCAACAGGCCTTACATCGTTTGATAATAACGGAGAAATCAAAAAAAGGCTGTATCTTCTTCGCGTAAAGGGCGAAAAATTTGTTGAACTCGAATATTGATGGCTTTGTAAGAAGATGAATATTGCATATACAGCATACAAATTTCTTAGCACATCCCTTTTTCTATTACTTTTCCCGCCTTTCTGGTTTTATTCACGCATAACCGGCAGATATAGCCAAAGCATAAGCCAGCGTATCGGATTATACCCTGATCGGCTTGTTCGGACTATTTCCGGATCGCCGCGAATATGGATACATGCGGTTTCAGTAGGAGAGGTGAGCTCGGCAATAGCCATTATCAAATCACTCAAAGCTTTAATGCCGGATTGTGCTGTTATACTTTCGACCACAACAGAACATGGGCAGGCCTTTGCCAAAAACAAACTGAGCGCCCATGAGCACCGACCACTGGCGACCTGTATTTATGCCCCGGTTGATTTTATTCTATCTGCCCGCAAGGCTTTATCTATCCTGAAACCGGACGTCCTGGTATGTCTTGAAACTGAAATATGGCCGAACTGGCTGGTTGAGGCCCAGAGGCTTGGCATCAAAACAGCCCTTGTTAACGGCAGAATTTCCGTTAGAACAATTAAGGGGTACTTAAAAATCAGGCCGTTAATGAAGGCAATATTAAACCTTGTTGACGCCTTTAGCATGATAAACAAGGCTGATGCTCATCGCATAGAAATGATCGGCGCGCCAGGAAAAAGGATAGAAATAAACGGAAACGCGAAATATGATCTTTTGTTAAACCAGACTGATGCAAAAATTAAAGCAAAAATGGAAAGCATCTATAATATTAAAGGAGACAAACCTGTTTTTGTGGCAGGAAGCACCCGAAGGTCTGAGGAAAAAATCATTCTTGATGTTTATGGGAGAATCATTAAATCTTTCCCTGAAACCCTTTTGATTCTCGCGCCAAGGCATGTTGAAAGGGTGCATCACATAAAAAAGCTGGTTAAAAACCAAGGTTTTGCGTGTCAGCTAAAAAGCGATCTTGATGAACAAAACTGTTTAAGGACAGCTCCCATAGTTATAGTGGACACGATCGGAGAGCTTATGAACACATACAGCATCGCCTCAATAGTATTTTGCGGGGGCAGCCTGGTGCCGCTTGGGGGACAAAACATACTGGAAGCCGCGGTATGGGGTAAACCTGTTTTCTATGGCCCTTCAATGGAGGATTTTCTTGATGCCAAGGATCTTCTCGACAAAACAGGCGGTGGCATTCAGGTAAAGGATGGTCAGGAACTAACTGAAAAAGCGATATACTATCTTGCCAATCCAGACAAAGCAGTTGCTGTCGGCAAATTAGCGGCTCAAGCCGTGATGTCGCATAAAGGAGCCGCCGACAAGCATGCAGATGTAATATATCGGCTGCTTAATTATTCTTCAATGAGCCCTGCCCTGTTGCTTCAAGAACATTGAGCCAAAGCTTTCCGTGAGGATCAACCTGTTTTCGCTTTCCTGCCGACAGGCTGATGGGGATATGCACAAAATGATCGTTCCAGTGGCCGATAAGCATATTTGTCCTGCCGGTCATGGCTGCATGGACAGCATCACGTCCTAAAAAACTACAAAACACATGATCGTTGGAATTGGCCGGCAGACTCCTGATTATATAGCTGGGATCGATATATTTAAGGGTTATGGAAATATTTTTTTCTTTGAAATAGGTTGCGATTGCATCCCTTAGAAACAGACCGATATCATGCAGCCTGATATTTCCCGATTCATCGTACATCCTTTTTTTGTTTTTACCGGTTGTGAACAGGTTCTGGCCTGCCCCTTCCGCCACGACTATTACCGCATGGCTTCTGATTTCAAGGCGTTTTTCAAGGGTTGCAAGAAAGCCGCCGGGCCCTTTAAGGTCGATATCCACCTCCGGTATAAGAACAAAATTCACATCCTGCTGTGCCAATGCGGCTGTTGCCGCAATAAAGCCGGAATGCCTGCCCATCAGTTTTATAAGACCGATGCCGTTGGGATATCCCTCTGCTTCATTATGCGCAGCCCTGATCGCCTGGGTAGCAATGTCAACCGCGGTATCAAAGCCAAAAGACCTTGATACCATATAAATATCATTGTCAATGGTCTTTGGTATCCCTATGATGCTGATTTTAAGGCCTCTTTTTTTTAAGGCATCATTTATTTTTGATGCAGCCAGCAGTGTCCCGTCGCCACCGATCATAAAAAGCGCCCCGATATTCATCCGTTCCATGCAATCGACGATCTCATTAATATCCTGGGGGCCCCTGGAAGATCCAAGAAAGGATCCTCCCTTTCTAATAATTTTCTCAACCGTTTCAGGCGTAAGGGCTAAGATATCATGGCCATATCCTGAGATAAAGCCTTGCAGTCCATACTTAATACCATAGATATTCCGGACTCCATATCCATAATAAAGCTCCAGAACTATTGATCGAATTATTCCGTTAAGACCGGGACAAAGTCCGCCGCAAGCTACAAGTGCGCACCGCAGCTTACTCGGATCAAAGTATATTTTTTTTCTGGGACCGGCCAGTTCAAAGGCGGAAAGCTTTTTGCCGTCCTTAATCATCTTTGTGACATTAGATAAATTTACGTCGATTAATACCCTGTCGTTATCGGAAATAAAGTTCTGGTCGTATGAGCCTCTGTCTGTTTGCTGGATCGGAGAGGTTATTTTTGACTTTCCCAGAGTCGGTATTTTTGTGTCCATATTATTATAGTTCATAATCCCCTATGAATACCTTTACCTTCCATTAAACTTAAATTCACCTTTGCCCAATATGTCGTGAAGATGTAAAATCCCCTGAACCTTACCAAAAGAGTCTGTTATCGGAAGGACTGTAATCTGGTAGAGCTCCATCATATTCAGAGCATCATAGGCCGGAGAATCCAAAGTTATAGTTCGCGGATTTTTTGTCATGACATCTTCGACCTTTAATTCATAAATAGGCTTTTTCTTAACAATACAACGCCTTATATCGCCATCGGTTATTATGCCGGCAAGTGTGAAATCCGGTTTTAAAACAAAAGTAACTCCCAGTTCAAGACGCTCAATTTTGTTAATAGCATCCTCCATGGATGAGCCGGCAAAAACATAAGGTATGGCTTTGCCTGTTAACATAATATCTTTAACTTTGCCGGTCAGGCGCCCGCCCAACATGCCTCCGGGATGAACCTTTTTAAAATCGCTTGAGTTAAAATGCTTTTTATTAATTAATACCACGGCAAGAGCGTCTCCCATGGCGAGCAGAGCGGTTGTGCTTGCAGTAGGGGCAAGGCCTAAAGGGCATGCCTCCCTTTCCACGCCGACATCGATCACAATATCGCTTTGTTTTGCCAGCGGGGAATTTTTATCACCTGTAAAGGCTACAATTTTACACCCTATCCTGCGGATGCTTGGTATCAGCATATTAAGTTCATCGGTTTTACCGCTGTTTGAAAGGGCGAGAAACACATCATCACGACCCACAATACCCAGGTCTCCATGCATGGCTTCAACAGGATGCAAAAACACAGATCTTGTTCCTGTGCTGTTTAAGGTCGCTACTATCTTTCGCCCTACTATCCCTGATTTTCCGATACCTGAAACTACAAGGCGTCCGCTGGAATCGCATATAATTTCAACCATTTTGGAGAAATTATCATCAATACGCTTTGTTAATTCAAGTATCCCTGCCGCCTCTATTTTAAGGACATCAATGGCTTCCTGTATAATCATCTGCAATCTGTTTCCTTGTTTTATCGTAAGAGTTAAGGCACCAAAGATTATAATAAATAGGTAATATTATGTAATTTGTCAATTATTTGATTTGCTTTGCAAAGATAACCATTAAACACAATTTTTGATTATATCTCAATCAATAAGTCGGGTTCTTGTTATAATGCGATATAGTAGCGAAATGCCGGAGAATTGCTTTTGGGCAACAGCCCGTTTACAAAAGGGCTCTTTTGTCAGCAATAGTCTTACTGTAAATAACCTTTCCGTCCCCTAATGCATAAAAGTCTTTAAGTATTGATGCCACATTATAACCACATTGTTCATAAAAAGAACGAGTACCAGAATAATGTGACTGCTGAGATGTATCGATATAAATATGTGTTCCACCGGATTCATAAATTAAACGTTCGGTTTCATTTAATACCATTCGCCCTAATCCCTTTCTTTTAAAATCCGGATGAATAGCAATCCAGTAAATATCATGACTGGAAACAGTGCAGGGGATCAGGCCGAAACAGGAATAGCCGATCAATCGATTATCCTGTTCTATAAAAACAAAATGATAATCACTTTTTTCACCTTTTGTTAATCGTTCCGCAACAAGTTCAACAGCCACATCTACTTCTGCAGGGTTGAAGAAACCGGTTGCGCTAATTAATTGTCGCACATCTTCAATATCCTTTTGAAGAGGGTTGTAACGAAAAACTATTTTTGGATCAGATAACTTTAACCCCGCCGCAAGCAGCGGCGAATGTGCTCGTTTTTGCGGTTCAATGATATGTTTTTCCCTGTCTAATAAACACCTGAGGCTGCCAGGTGATTTTCTGCTGATTGCATTATCGAGAATTCGCTTTACCACATCTACAAAAGACAGGCCTGCATATTCCGCTGCGGCAGCAAAGCCTGCGTCTGAAGAAAGGCAGGGATTTGTATTAACCTCGAGTATCCAGGGCATTTTATTATCATCAACCCGGAAGTCAACGCGTGCATATCCTTCCAGCCCAAAAACTTGCCAACACTGAATTGCTATTGTTGAAAGTTCTGTTAACAAAGGTTTGTCCATGGCAGGAAAATCAAAGCATCTGGGTGTATGATGATATTCATAAGATTTATCATCCCATTTGGCGGCATAATCTACAATCCGAAACCTGCTATTATCATCATATCCATCAAACAAAATTTCAGCATGTGGCAGGACTTCAGGACCTCCCGGCCCGGACAAAAGCGAAATATTAAATTCTCTGCCTTCAATATATTGCTCGGCAAAACACATATCCTCTAATTGTAAGGCTCGTTCATGCAAATATTCTTTTACACTCTTATTGTCAGTTTTCTCGTCAAATATTGCCTGGTTGTCTAATCCAATAGAACCGTGTTCCCAAACTGATTTAATAATCCAGGTAGTTTTTTCCTTTTTTTCAGGGGGAAAGTCATCCCTAAACCATGATGAAACATCTTGTGGATAAGGACCAATCCAGGCAGGTGTCGGCAAATTTACCGTCTGCATTCGTTCTTTAGCCATTAACTTATGTGAACTTAAAAATATTGATTCAGATGGCGAACCTGTATAAGGAATTCCCATAGAATAAAGCAAACATGGAACCAAATGGATCAGATTTCCATATCCGTCCAATGACTCTACCAGGTTGAAAACCACATCGGGTTGAATTTCACCAAGTCTTTTCTTGAGCTGCTTTAAGTCTAAATCGCACATAACAGAAACAGGCTGATGACCCAGCTCAATTAATGCATCGGCAACGGCTTGAGCTTGAATAATTACATCACCTTCATCAAGTGTACTATCGTTTGTTACCAGATTGTGTATAATTGCTACTTTAAGCATAATTTTCTTTTTACCATGCCTTTTTCACAGGAACCCGACTAATAGCAGAAGTGACAATTTGATTAATTAACTCAACATAAGAAATGCCAAGTTTATAACAAAGAATGGGCAAATCAGAACGCTCAGGATGTAGGCCTGGAAGTGGATTTACTTCCAAAAAAAACGGTTTCCCATGTTCATCACAGCGCAAATCCACTCTGCCACCATCTCTGCATCCTAAAACCCGCCATATTTTAAGCGCCAAATTTTCAGCTTCCTGGACTGCGTTGTCATTTTCCGGAAAAACAAGATGATATTCCACAAATTTTTCATAATGTTCCTTATTAAAATATGAGTAAACATTTTTTTCAGCACCATCAAGCAGTAAAACTTCAAGTGTTCCAAGTACTTTCGCGTTTTTGCCGGTACCAACAATGCCGACTGTAAATTCGCGCCCGGAAAGATATTTTTCTACAAGCACAGGTTGATGATATTGATAAAGAAGTTCTTTACATATGCTTTGAAGATTTTCTCGTTCCCAGACAACGGAATTTTGAGTAATTCCTTTTCCAGTTCCTTCTGCAACCGGTTTTACAAAAAAAGGAGGATCAAAAGAAATTTTTAAAGCATCGGCCTTGTCCTCAACAAGATAGAAATCCGGTGTCGAAAAACCACTGTAGCAAACCACCTTTTTTGTTATTCCCTTGTGAAGCGCAAGACTCATTATTAAAGGATCGGAAAAGGTATAACGAATATCATAAAGATCAAGAATAGCAGGCACTTGAGCTTCACGTGCAATACCATTTAATCCTTCTGCAATGTTAAATACAAGCGGCCATCTTTTTCCTTTTACAAGATACTCGGTTAGCTTTCGTGCATTTCCTATGCGTTCGGTTTTATAACCGAGAACTTGCAAGGCGCTTTCAATTGCTGTAATTGTATCGTCATGGTCAAATTCGGCAGTTTCTTCTTCAGTGTATCCTAAAGCCAAATAATCTGAACGCAAATCGTAAGTTAATCCAATATTCATGTTTTAATTTCTTCCTAATTTCTATTTTCCAATTTCAAGTTTCAAGTTTCAAGCCGTGAACGGCTACAATCATATTAACAACTCTAACAACAACTTACTGTATCAGCATATCGGAAAATCCGGTCTTCATAGTTTTTGAGTAATAAATCGTGTCCTTCTCTTCTCATAAGGTAATCAGGCGTTAACGGTATTTTACCACCACCACCAGGAGCATCTATAACATAATGTGGAATGGCATATCCGCTAGTATGTCCTCTTAACCCTTGAATGATTTCCAAACCTTTATCAATAGATGTTCTAAAATGACTTGAGCCTGTGATAAGATCACACTGATAAAGATAGTAAGGCCTTACTCGCATTTTAAGGAGGTGATGCATAAGGTTTTTCATTGTTGGCACATCATCATTGATGCCTTTGAGCAGCACTGTTTGAGAACCCAAAGGAATGCCGGCATTAGCAAGCATATTGCAGGCACGATATGCTTCCGGGGTACATTCTTCAGGATGAGTAAAATGCAAGCTCATCCACAATGGATGGTATTTTCGTAACATTTTTACCAGGTTAGGTGTAATTCTCTGGGGTAATACCGCCGGAACCTTGGTTCCAATACGTATGATTTCAACATGCGGGATTTCTCTTAAACGTATAAGAAGCCATTCCAGTCTGTTATCGCTCAAGGTAAGCGGATCCCCCCCTGAAATAAGAACATCACGAATTGAAGGATTTTTCTTTATGTATTCAATTGCCTTTTCCAAACGAGATCGTGCAGGAAGAATTGATCCTTGGCCGACGACACGAGAACGTGTGCAATAGCGACAGTAAGTAGAACAAAAATCAAGAATTAGAAAAAGCACCCGATCAGGATAACGATGAACGAGTCCGGGTACAGGGCTTTGATGTTCTTCTCCCAGCGGGTCATCTTTCTCTTCAGGCGATTTAAAAAGTTCATGTATTGTTGGAACTACTGTTCGACGTAACGGGTGTTCTGGTTTATCTGGTGACAAAAGACTCATGTAATACGGTGTAATGCTGACCGGTAATCTTGAATTAAGTTGTTTAAAAATGCTTTCTTCTTCTGGAGAAACTTTAATAAAACGTTTTAATTGCTCTAAACTGCAAATCCTGTTGCTGATTTGCCAATGCCAATCATTCCATTTCTTTATTGAAATTGTTGGAAAAAAAAATTTTCTAAAACTGGAGGTAACCGGGAGTATTTTTGATTTGGTTTTTTTAGAGATAATTGAAGAAATTAAAGCAGTTGATAGATTAATAAAAGAACTAACCGATGGGGGATAAGCATTTTCGATGAGAGGGAAATAACCACTTGGTGGTTCGTCATCCTTATCTTCCATATCCTGGCTTTGCTTAACATCTAAACTTAACGATGATTGCATTTTTTCTCCTTAATTATTTAGGTTTGTTTTGAAAGTCGCCACCATAAAAAGTGAAACACAATATTCTTTTTAAAAAGGCATATCAAGTTTTTTTTTGTTGAATTGAAAAAAAAATAAAAAAACATAATCCATTAGAATTATTAAAGATATCAGGCCATAATAAAAAAGCGATGATGAAGCTTCTTGCCACAACCAGATGGTGCATTAACCTGTTTTCATTCCTTGCCTTGTGCCCGGATCTCAGGTGGTTTAAGCTGCATTAACAGCAAACACGTTAAAGCAATTTTGTCAAGATTATAACCCTTGTCAAGCAACCTGTGTGCTTTTTATCCATTTGTTCTTTGGTTTCTGAAAGCACCTGTTCAACAAAATCACTATCACCCAGAATTCGCTTATCTGATTTTAGAAATGTTTTGACCTTTTGATGTGGTTTCATTAAAATAAACATGTCGAGACTTTTCGCAAGTCCTTGATACGCAAGAGATTGGTGCAAGTCGAGTAAAAAAATCGCTCAATTCAGGTGTAGTTTGGCTGAATATTTTATAACAAAAAGGGCCCTACATTAAATTAACGCGGAGTACCTTTTCCCCAGCTATAAAAGGATTTTTTATGTTCAAATTATTTGATCTGTTCAAAAAGAGTAAGATCAGTGACCGCATTTCGCCCGACGAAAGCATATTTAAACGAAAGTATGAATATTTTAGAAGACTACTGATTTCAAACAATCGGGCTCTTGAAATAATCACCGATCTTGAGCATGTCTTTTACAGGGACAAGCCTTTTACCATGGCCTATGTGCTTGTCCAGTCTGAAATATTAATAGGCGAGGTTTTCAGTATTGTAGAAGACCTTAATGCACTGTCAGGGGGAGAATATCCCCGGCTTTTTGATGCTGTTGAAAAAATAGGCGCTAACATCCTTAAAGATTTAGAGCAAAAGAAAAAACTTGATAAAACAAACCTGGTTATTCCACTCGTAATGTTAAGCCGGGAGAACATAGCTGAAGTCGGAGGCAAGGCAGCCAATTTAGGCGAAGTATATAACAGAGTCGGCCTTCCAGTGCCGCAGGGTTTTGCGGTGACAGCTTATGCTTGCCAGCACTTTCTCGATCATAACGATCTTTCAAAATTGATAGACAGCAAATTAAGGGGACTGGATGTCAATGATACTGAAACACTTATGAAGGTCAGCGCAGAAATACAATCCATTATATTGAACTGCGAACTGCCGGCTGACCTGGAAAGAGGGCTGCATGAAGCAGCCCTTGAATTGAAAAATAAATCAGGATCAGATATCAGGCTTGCTGTCAGAAGCAGCGCAACCAGTGAAGATTCTGAGGCCAGTTTTGCCGGCCAGCACTCCACAGTTTTAAACGTAACCGAAAAAAATCTCGTCCATGCTTACAAAGAAGTTGTGTCAAGCACCTTTAACCCAAGGGCTCTTTTCTACCGCCGAAGAAAGGGCTACATGGATCAGGATGTAATAATGAGCGTTGCCTGTATAATAATGGTAGATGCGCAGGCCAGCGGGGTCATGTACACTATTGACCCGAATGACAGCCGCCATGCAGTCGTTATGATCAGTGCCGTATGGGGATTAGGGATCAGCGCAGTGGATGGCTCAACTGACACCGACTTTTACCAGGTAAACAAACAGAATGGACTGATTGAAAAATCAGAAATCGCCACAAAAGGAACCGTTTGCAAAATCGATGTAGAAGGGGGAACAAAGGATGAAGCTGTATCCGATGACTTGAAGGACAAGGCGTGTCTTGAGCCTGAACAGATAAAGGCTCTATTTGACTATGGTTTAAAACTGGAAAGTCACTATGGTGCTGCTCTGGACATCGAGTGGGCCATAGACAAGCAAAACAGGCTTTACATATTACAGGCACGGCCCTTGAAGAAGTCATTAAAGTTTATTCCTGCGGAAACGCCTACAACATCTCCAGATGCCTTTGAAAAGGAGCTTGCTGATCACGCTGTCCTGATTAAAGGCGGCGCTTCAGCTTCAGAGGGGACCGCCTCGGGTCTTGCCTATGTTTTGAAATCAGATCACAATCTTCATGATATACCCAAGGGCGCCATTTTGATAGCCCATCAAACATCACCCCGCTATGTTCCTGTAATGGGACGTATCAGCGCAATCGTTACCGATGTGGGAAGTGTTGCAGGGCACATGGCTTCTGTGGCCAGAGAATTTCAAATCCCAACTCTCGTAGGGACACAAAATGCCACCTCTTTAATTGAACATAGCGATGAGATTACAGTAGACGCTACCAACAGGATTGTTTATAAGGGCCGCGTGGAAAAGCTTTTAAAGGAAAAAAAAGCTATAAATCCAATGAAGGGAAGCCCTACATACAAGGCCGCGCAGGTTGCCCTGAAAAAGATTGCGCCCTTAAATCTTTTAGACCCCAAACAGGATAATTTTAATCCGGATTCCTGTCAGACAATTCACGACATAATCCGTTTTGCGCATGAGATGTCAATGCGTAAAATGTTCTGGATCAGCGATGATATTAAATCTAAAGAAAATATCGCTGTCCGGCTTTATACCTCTCTACCGCTAAGCATTTACGTAATTGACCTGGGGGGCGGCCTTTCGATTGATAATAAAGCGATCGAGGCGCAAAAAGAAGATGTAATTTCCGTGCCCTTCAAAGCATTGCTAAATGGAATGACTCACAAAGGCATAGAGTGGTCCGGCGATATAGGAATAAACTGGCGGGGGTTTACTTCTATTGTTGCAGAATCTGTTTTTCGGGATCCATTAAAAGAAGGCCGCATGGGAGGACCAAATTATGCTGTTATTTCAAATGAATACCTAAATTTCAATTCACGTCTGGGATATCACTTCGCAACAATCGATACATATTGCGGACCTGTAGTAAATGATAACTACATCACCTTCTATTTTAAAGGAGGAGCTGCCGACATAGGCAGGAGGTCCAGAAGGGCAACTCTCATTACATTAATTCTCAAAAAGCTGTTGTTCAAGGTAGAGCAAAAAGGGGATATGGTAAGAGGCGAATTAAAAAAGTTTGATCAGGCTCTTATTGAGGAAAAACTGGACATGATAGGCAGGTTGCTCGGATCTGTCCGCCTTCTGGACATGGTGCTTTCTGATGACGGCCAACTTGAATGGTATGAGAAAGAGTTTTTTAAAGAAAATTATACTTTCGCTGCCGGCGGTTAACACGTATTCATCATGAATATCTCATAAAACAAGGCAACCCGATAGTCATTTTGATACCCTTATTTTTTGAGATATAATTAAAAGTTGACGGCTTCGTAAAAAGTCTCGAAATCGTCATGCCGGACTTGATCCGGCATCCAGAACGCATTGAATTTACTGGATTCCTCCCGGACCTGATCCGGGATCTACCGGAATGACGGGAAAGAAAACTTTTTGACTTTTTACGAGTTCATCAAAAGTTGTGTTTACCAGAAAATAAGTCTAAAGTATTTTTGCTTTTATACCGATAAAATTTATACATAGTTCTGAAAAGGCAAACCTTTCGAAAGGCAGGGACGCAAAACTTCCGGCCCAAGTCCTCACGGTGAGGATAGGGTAGCGGGGTTGCTGAGAAGTTACTATACATATCCGCCTTTCTGTAATTCAGAAGCGGATTTTGTTATTTAGAGGAAAGGAGATAATACCATGCAAATAACCGGTTCCTATAGCAATTATCTGACAATGACCAATCTTT